>Ga0210387_10000001_pt1 | contig 733704 bp, 682 predicted proteins | sample IncBWC7OmetaG_FD_160108 | JGI IMG/M metagenome (GOLD analysis project Ga0210387, IMG submission 160108) | Forest soil microbial communities from Barre Woods Harvard Forest LTER site, Petersham, Massachusetts, United States - Inc-BW-C-7-O ...
CCAATCCCGCGGGTCTGGGGGCATCAGGAACGCCTGCTCACGATCGCACGCCAAGAAGTTCATAGCCAAGCTTGAAGTCTCTTAAACTGCTCGGACGGACCCGGCGTTTGCGCGACACCCACGACGAAAAGCGACGTCCAGCGACCTGTCGCAAACGCCGCGATCGATAAGCCACTTCGGGAATGCTGCACTAGACACTGCTACGGGAGTTAGACTCACACTGATGGGTACTGTGAAACCAAAGTCCTTCGCCAGCCAGACCAAGCACCCAAGCCCGCCCACGCAGCCGTCCGTACGAGCACAGGGCAAGCCGTCGCGGTTGACCTTTGGGCTGCCTGGGAATGCGAGTGAGCGCGCCAAACGCCGCCGTGCGCTCATGGACGAGCATCGCGAGACGCTGCACCGCCTCGGCGAATAGCCGCTCCTCAGCTACCTAGAGTTCAGGGCTTCTGTGAGGCGTAGCGGACGCGCTGGGTCTGACGCCTGAGTAGAGCGAGTGGTCTTGCGGACCTTAGCCCATCCGCTGATCCCGAGAACGGCTACGATTTGCCGCCAGCGCCGACGTAGCTCAGCTGGTAGAGCACCGCCATGGTAAGGCGGGGGTCAAGGGTTCGAGTCCCTTCGTCGGCTCTCGTTTTCTCGCCGCAACGTCACCGCAGTTCGATACCATTTTTGTCCACGGTTGTCCTCTCTTGTCCGCAAGACGAGGATCGCGAATCATCAGTACGGGAGTCAAATATGGCGTTCTACCTAGCGGTAGGACGTGCCGGCGCCCCCATCATGGTAAGGAGGGGGTCCGGGGTTCGAGTCCCCGCGTCGGCTTGGCGCGAACCAGCTTAACCAAGCGGTTTACGCGGTCGCGGTTGTATGCCATGGAGGATCATGTCGAGGTGGTGTTGCCAGTCCCAGTCGGGCTTGTTCACGCCGATTGTCGCGCAGATCCCGCACATGACCATTGGGATGTCGCTTGCCTGGAAGTCATTGCACAGCTCGCCAGCGCGGTGAGCGCGCCCTACGAGCTCGCTGGCAAGGAGCATGAACTGCTCCATCTCTGAGGCGGCGTGGGCGAAGACGCGCTCGCCGCCGCTCATGAACGCGAAGCGGGTCGCGGCGTCCTCGGCGACGGACGCGACGTTTGCGCGCAACGCACCGACGAGCGCCGCGAACGCGCCGGAGTGCTCGTCTGCTAGGGCGTGGCGGAGGTTCTCGTTGAAGAGCTCGAAGCGCTGGCGCACGAGCTCTCCCATCAGCGCCTCCTTGTCGGGGAAGTGACGGTAGACGGTGCCGACGCCGACGCGAGCGTGACGGGCGATGTCGTCCATCTGGACGTTGGGCTGCTCACCGGCGAACAGCTCGCGTGCCGCGTCGATGATGCGCGCGCGGTTGCGGCGCGCGTCGGCGCGCAGCGGGCGCTCGGTGTCGATTGGCGTGACGGTCACAGTGTTTTCACCCGGCTCCCTTGACAAGCGGAATCATAGTTCACTATAGTCGCGGATGCAAACCGGAACCGGAGGTCAGCTTCCAATGAGTTCATTCGTCCAAACCCCTGCGCCATCGCTCGACACGCCCCGCGCGAAGAACCTCGCGCTGATGCTGCTGGCGATGACCCAGTTCGTGATCGTCATCGACGCGTCGATCGTCAACGTCGCGCTCCCCTCGATCGGCGCCCACCTGCACTTCTCCCGCGATGACCTCTCGTGGGTCGTGAACGCCTACACGCTCACATTCGGTGGGTTCCTGCTGCTCGGGGGGCGCCTCGCCGACCTGCTCGGCCGCCGGCGCATGTTCATGATCGGCCTGGTGCTCTTCTCGCTCGCCTCGCTGGCCGGCGGCCTGGCTCAGTCGGAGGCGTGGCTGATCATCGCACGCGCGATCCAAGGACTCGGCGCGGCGATCGTCTCGCCGGCGGCGCTCTCGATCATCACGACCACGTTCGCCGAAGGAGCAGAGCGCAACCGCGCGCTCGGTGTGTGGGGCGCGGTCGCGGGCGCCGGCGGCGCGGCCGGCGTGCTGCTCGGCGGGATCCTCACGAGCGGCCTGTCCTGGCGCTGGGTGCTGTTCGTCAACGTCCCCATCGGCCTGATCGCCGCTGCGCTCGCGCCGCGGATACTGCTGGAGAGCCACGCCGAAGACGACACCGAAGGCTTCGACATTCCTGGCGCAGTAACCGTCACCGCAGGACTGGCGCTGCTCGTCTACGCGGTCGTCGACGCCGTGAACGTCGGCTGGGGATCGGCCGGCACGCTGCTACGCCTTGCGGGGGCAGCCATCCTGCTTGTCGCGTTCGTCTTGATCGAGCGCCGTCAGCGCCACCCGCTGCTGCCATTCTCGATCTTCCGGCTACGCACGCTCCGCGGAGCCGACATCGTTGGCCTGCTGATCGGGATGTCGCTGTTCTCGATGTTCTTCTTCATCTCCCTCTACCTCCAAGACGTCCTTCACTACTCGCCGATCAAGGCCGGGGTCTCCTACCTGCCGCTGGCGATCGGGATCATCCTCTCTGCCGGTGCCGCCTCACAACTGGTCACACGTGTGGGCTTCAAGCCCACCCTGATCGGCGGACTGCTCTTGATCGCCGCAGCGTTGCTGTGGTTCTCGCGGGTGCGGGCGCCGGGAGGCTCCTTTGCCGCTGACGTCCTCGGACCGTCGATCCTCGCATCGTTGGGGCTTGGCTTTTCCTTCGTTCCTGTCACGATCGCCGCGGTGACGGGCACCAAGCCACACGAGGCCGGCCTCGCCTCCGGGCTGATCAACACCTCCCAGCAGGTCGGTGGCGCGCTCGGCCTCGCGATCCTCGCCACCGTCGCCAACAGTCGCACCCAGAGCCTTCTGCACGCAGGCGTCCACAGCACGTCAGTCGCCCTCACCAAGGGATACGACCGCGCATTCCTCGTCGGTGCGGGCTTCGCGATCGCCGGAGCGATCCTTGCCGCCATCCTGATCTCCTCACGCGACAGCCGCGAGCACTCCCGGGAGGCGCGCGGTGAGACCGCCGTGAGCGCCCTCCAGGAAACCGAGTCGGTTCCGGTGTGAGGCACCGCGATCGGCTCGCTCGAGAAGTGCTCAGTTGTTGACGTCGACCGGCTCGTTGCCGGCAGCGAGCGGCTGCTGCTGCTCGGCGCCGGCCTCGACCGGAGAGCGTCTGCTCACGCCGACACGGGCGCGCAGTCGCGTGGCCCTGCGAGCTTCGAGCGCCATCGCCTCGGCAACCTGCGCACGCAGGATTTTCAGCTCACGTTGGCGATAGAGCAGACGCAGTCCCAGCAGCACCACGATCACGAGGCTGAGCAGGGCGATCGCGGCTTCGATCTTGTCCCTGCTGCTCGTACCGGCCGCACTCGGTGTAGGCAAGGCCACACCCAGGCGGCGTGGGGCGGCGCTCACCGCCGGCACCCTCGCGCTCGAGCTGCCGACGGGCCGCGTCGTGCGGGCGATCGCGACCATCGTTTCGGGCGAGAGACTGTAGGTCAGGGTGTTTTCGATCCAATAGATGCCGCGGCCTTCGCGCCAAGCAACCGTCTTGATGTGTTCGCCGTCGTAGAAGAGGCTGTACGTGCGCGAGCCGATGCGAACGCTCTGACTCGGATCGCTCAACAGCGGCAAGCCGGTCCAGGTGGTGCCCTGAATGTCGTAGTACTGGCCCAGTTCTCCGTCGTCGACGACGATCACATACGAGGGGTAGCGACGCCGGCCGTTGGGGCTCTGGATGCCGTAGAGCAGCAGTTCGTCCGGGGCCGATTCGGCGGTGGTCTTCTGGTACTGGGGCGCCTCCAAGGGGAATGGCAGGCGCGGAGCCGCCACCAAGGCCTGGTCTGTCGTCGAGCTCGGAGTGGGCGTGAGCGACAGCGTGGATGCGGCGGAGCGATGATGAGAGCTCTTGACCGAGCGTACAGCGCTGTTGAGCTTGTGCTTGGGAATCGCGGCCGTGCCCGCCATGAAGGAGTGCGCAGCTTCCTGCAGCTGTTGTGGCGTGGCGGTGTCGTATGTGGGAAGCAGGTTGACGTGGAAGGGCACCTGACGCACCGGCTTGCCGGCCGATTCCGCCAAGAGCTCCAGTAGGTCGAGCACCTGTTCTTCGCCGTGCAGATCGGTTTGCACGGCCTTGCCGAGGACCTCCTCGAACTTTTCGCGGTTTTCAAAGAGCCCGGGGCCATACTGCGCCTTGGCGTCCAGCAGGAAGCGCTGGTCGCGAGCGTCGCGAATCAGCGAGGTACTTTCGTGGCGGTTGGCGACGAATTCGAGCGCCTGCTGGCCGCACAGGCGCTGATAGCCCGGCTCCAGGTTGATTTCGAAGTACTGTTCGGCGCCAGGTTCGCTGTTGCTGTGGTGATAGCGCTTGTCCACTGTCATATACACGCAGCCCATTTCGTCTACCGCGTGTTCAAAGCGTTTGAAATCGGTGACGAACACGTGGTTGACGGTGATGCCGAGCAGGTTTTTGATCGTTTCGAGCATCAGCTTGACGCCGCCTGAGGTGCCGCCACCGTCCTCGTAGCCATAGGTGTAGGCGGAGTTGACGCGGTTGGTGATCACTTCACCGGTTGGCGCGGTGAAGCTGACGCGAAGCTCACGCGGTATCGAGAGCATCGAGATCGTGGGCTTGCTCGGGTCGACGCGCACCAGCAGCATCTCGTTGGAGTGCGGCAGCACCGCTCCTGACGGGTTGTCCTTGGGGGCCTTGCGTTCGTCGTTGCCGACCAGCAGCAGCGTCTCGGGTTCGCCCGTACCGGTGGGGATCAGCACTTTGGAGGCGACCTTCACCGGCTTGTTCTGCCCGAGCGCGCTTACGACCTTGCTCACCTCGTTGCGAATCACCACGTAGGTCGCCGCGCCGGCGAGCGCGACGATGCATATCGTGGCTGCCAGGAAGCGTCTGACCAGCCACCAGCCACGGCGCGGCGGCTCAGGCGGAAGCGACCCCGGAGGAGCACCATCGGGCGCGGGCGGTGGCATGGGCGAGGTCGTGACGGTGCTCAACGCTGGCCTGAATGATCGCGGATTGCCCGGCGGTTGGCGTCAGCAGGCAGCGTCTGGGTGTACACCCTAAGCTGGCGCCAAGCGTGATACCCGACCGCTCAACCGACACACGCGCGAGCCAAAGCGTGGCCGAGCGTCTGGCCACCTGGATCGTGCCGGAGCGCAATCCGGCAGGCGCCGTCTATGGATTGATCACGCTCGGCGCGCTGCTTGCCGCCGAGAGCGGCCTGCGCGACACCTATCCCGAGACGATCGGCTCGGCGGCGCTCGCCGTGCTGCTCTACTGGTTCGCCCACTCCTACTCCGACGTGCTCGGACTGCGCCTTGACGAGCACGAGAGCTTCAGCTGGGAAGAGCTGTGGCGGACGTTCAGCCGCGATTGGGCGATCGCCAAGGGCGCGAGCGTGCCACTGCTGGTCCTACTTGTTGCCTGGGCCACGGGCGCCAGCCAGATCACCGGCGTGACGGCGGCCGTTTGGAGCATTGTCGCGAGCCTGATCGCATTCGAGCTGGCGGCGGGCATTCGCTCCAAAGCGCGGCCTTTGGAACTGGCGCTGGAGGTGCTCGTCGGGGCGAGCATGGGCATCGGGATCCTGGTGTTGAGGGCGCTGCTGCACTAGCGATGGGACCTGTTGTATGGCCACAAGTACATGAGATTCCTCTAGGAGAGATGCTGCCGGATAGTAGACAATAAATCTCTGACATGGAATGATATTGTTTCCAAGACTCCTTGATAGTCGAGGGGCTATAAGCATTCGAGGAGATAGAACACGTTGACGGAGGGTGGGAAGAACTTCGGCGGGATGGCGCCACTGTACGAGCGACTGCCCAGGGGGCCCCACCAGATGAAGCCGCTGGAGGTCGCCAAGAACCAACGCCGGCGGATGTACGGAGCGATGATCGAGGCGGTTGCGGCCAGCGGCTACGGGCGCACGAGCGTCAAGCAGGTCGTGCTGCTTGCCGGTGTCTCCAGGCGCGCCTTCTACGAGCAGTTTGCCAACAAGGAAGAGTGCTTCCTGGCGACGCTCGACCTGATCGCAAGCCAGGCGTTGGTGCACATCGCCGCCGGCTATCGCTCCACCGAAGGCACGCTCGAGCAGCGCATGGAGGCAGCGCTGCGCAGGTTCGCCGAGGTCGTCGCCAGCAATCCCAAGGGCGCGCGTCTGATGCTCGTCGACGCTCCCTCGGCCGGGCCGGCCGGTTGGGAGCGGCTGACCGAGACGATGCGCATCTTCGAGCAGCGGCTCGCGGCCAGCTTCGCGCATGCACCGAATGCGGCGCCGCTGCCCGAGCCCGTGGCCAGAGCCATCGTCGGCGGTCTGCGTCGCGCCACTTTCGTGCGTCTGCTCGAGCAGCGGACCGACGAGATGCCTGCCTTGGTGGAGGACATGCTGAGCTGGACGCTCGTCTTCAGAACAGTCGAGCCGAGCCCGCTCGGGGTGCGCCTGCGTGCCGTACCGAGCGAGACGTGCATCGCCTGTGAGGACGAACGCGCGCGCGTCCTGCGCAGCGCCTTGGAGCTGGCATCGCTGGAAGGCTATGGAAACCTGACGCCGATGCGAATCGCCGACGAGGCAGGCGTCTCGATCGACACCTTCTTCGACATGTTCGACGACATGGAGGAATGCTTCCTGGCGGCGATCGAGCAGCTCAGCGAGGACGTGCGCAAGACCGTTTCCGATCCTGGCCTCATCTCCTCTGAATGGCCCACCGCGGTGCGCCGTTCGCTGGAGAGGATGATGCGCTACTTCGCCGCGCGGCCCGCCTACACACAGACGATCGCGACAGGTGTGTTCGCGATGGGACAGCGTGCCGTCGACCTGGTCGCACAGCTCGCCAGCGAGGTCGCCGCCAGGCTGACCGCGGGCGCGCCCGGCCCACCGCTCACCGGGCTTGCCCACGAGGGGATCGAAGGAGCCATATGGCACACGATCTACGCTCAGACCACCGACGGTGGGACAGGCTCGCTTCCCGAGCTCTCGGACTATCTGGCCTACGTGGTGCTGGCGCCGTTCCTCGGCGCCGAGCAGGCCGCACAGATCGTGACCGAGCAACGCTCCGCCGAGAAGGTGGCTTAGGGCCGCGCCATCGGACCCGTGGCTTGCCGAAGACAGGTCGCCAGATGCTGCCTAGCAGTGTTGAAGGCGCTCTAGCGCTGCTTACGCCGGTAGCGCAGCTCAGCAAAGTGCGTCAGCAGGATGCCCACCAGCAGCGAGACCACGATCACGATGATCAGCGGCGTCGAGCTCTTGCCGAATATCCAGTTGACCTCGACCTGTTTGACGTTGAGCACGGCAAACAGCGTCATCAGCACGGCCAGCAGGACCAGCGCCCCCGTGCGCGCCGTTTCGCGGCGGCTGCGCTTTTGGAGCTGTGTGGAATCGGACGTCGCCACAGGTTGATGCTACCCGCTGGGCCGACCCGCAAGCTCGTCCTGTACCCACGAGCAGCCCGCGGACAGCTCGGCGACGTCCATCGCAGCCGCCACGTTCAGGGCCATCCCGTGGCGAAAGAAGTCGTCCAGGCGCTCTGGCTCGGCTCCGGAGAGCTCGCCCGCCAGCGCCATCAGCTCAGCCGAGCGGCGGCGTACGCGCGCTCGCACCAGCTCGTCGTCGCAGGCCGCGTAGGCCTGATGCTGAAGCATCAGGTAGTCGCGGTCGGTGACTAGCAGTTGCTTATAGGCAGTACCCATCGCCGTCAGTACATCCTCGCAATGCGCAGGGGCCCGTCCAGCGCGGTACTCGGCGGCCGCCTGCGTAAATGCTTCAGCGAAGCGATCGAAGCCGAATTCGACAGCGGCGATGAACAGCTCGCGCTTGCCTGCAAACAGGCTGAAGACGTACGGCTGGGCCACTCCCACTCGCCTCGCTATGCGGTCCACCGGCGTACCGTGCAAGCCGCTGAGTGCGAACTCGTGCACGGCGGCGACGATCAGAGCCTCGCGCCGCTCGGCGGCTGGGACCCTTCTGCGAACGGCGACATCCCCCTCAGCAGCATGCCCCCCGCGCGCGGGGGGGGCATCGCCGATCACGACATCCCCCTGAGCGCTGTCCCCCACAGCCGCATCCCCCCCTGCGGCGTCCCCCACAGCCCGATGCCCCGCACGCGCACGCGCACGCGGGGCATCGCCCTTCTGCGAAGAACCCACGCTCACGCCGGCTCCCCCACGAGCACCGCTCCCTGCGGCTCGACCAAGGCGTGCCCTGCCTGCTCGTGCTCCGAGGCGGCAAGCGCTGCCGCCTCGGCTGCGCGCGGCGTGCGAAACGGCAACAGCAGCGCCACCAGGGCGCCCGTGCCGAGCACGGCCACACCGACCCACATGGCTGGGATCAACCCGTTCACGAACTCCTGCGGCGAGCCGTAGCCGCCCGCGCCCGTGAACACCGTGGCGAGCACCGCCACGCCCAGGACGCCTCCGACCTCGCGGATCGCGTTGTTGGCGCCCGAGGCTTGGCCTGCTTGATCGACTCGCACCGAAGAGAGCACTGCGTTGGCTGAGGGGGCGAATACGAGCGACATGCCTGCACCAGCCATGATGAACGGAATGACCATGTGTGTATAGGGCACGTGCGTGGCGGTGATGAGCGCCAGCCAGCCAAGCCCCAGAGCTTGCAAGGTCAGTCCCGCCACCATGAACGGGCGTGAGCCGAAGCGCTCGGAGAAGATGCCGGCCAGTGGGGCCACGACCATCGAGGCGCCCGTCCACACCAGCAGCTTCAAGCCCGCCTGCAATGGGGTGTTGCCGAGCACGTCCTGCATGTACTGGGAGAGGAAGAAGATCGAGCCGAACATGCCGAAGTACATGCTCAGCGAGACGACGTTCGTGACGGCAAAGGAGCGCTTGGCAAAGAAGCTCATCGGCAGCATCGGGTAGCGGGCACGCCGCTCCCATACGACGAACGCGGCCAGTAGCAGAGCGCCAAGGATCAGCGAGGCCAGGATCGACGGGGAGCCCCAGCCGAGCGACTGCGAGCGCACGAGGCCGAAGACGACCCCGAAGGCGCCCGTGCCGGCCAGCAGCAGGCCCGGCAGGTCCAGCGTGCCGTAGGGGCCGCGGCTCTCTGAGAGGCGACGCATGGCAGTGGGCACCAGCACGATGCCAATCGGCACGTTCAGCCAGAAGATCCAATGCCAGGAGATGCCCTGCACGACGGCGCCTCCCACCAGCGGGCCGATTGCCACCGCGGTACCCGAGATGCCCGACCACACGCCCAAGGCGATGCCGCGGCGTTCAGCCGGGAAGGCGTCGGCCAACAGTGTGAGCGTCAGCGGCGTGACGATCGCGGCGCCGGCGCCCTGCACGGCGCGCGCGGCGATCAGCAGGTTGCTCGTCGGCGCCAATGCCGCGGCGGCCGAGGCTGCGGTGAAGACCGACAGGCCGATCAGGAACATGCGCTTGCGCCCGAAGCGGTCGCCCAATGCCGCTCCTGTCAACAGCAGCACCGCGTAGGAGAGCACGTAGGCGTTGACGGTCCACTCGAGCTCCTGGATCGAGGAGCCGAGGTCGCGATGGATGCTTGGGAGAGCAACCGAGACCACGAGGTTGTCGAGGACCGTCATGAACAGCGCAACCGACACGATCCCCAGCGTCCAGTTGCGGTTTGTCGGTTTGATTTGGGCTGTCATCTGCTGGTCTCCCATGCTCGTGGATCGGCTCGTGAGGCACATCTTAGCAGTCGCTAATAATGTTTTGGGAGAGTTTTCCCGCGAGACGGACACTCTCACGCAAGGTCAGGACGGCGGGTCTCGCGCGAGCCCTGCCGCGCGATTGAGCCGGCGCGCAACGGGCAGACCGGTGCGAGGATGAGAGCGCGTAACGACGAATAGGGGGAGACGATGAGCGCGAGAAGACATCTACCGCTGCTGCCCGCCATGGCCGCGATCGTGTTGGCGGCCGGCGGCTGTGGATCTTCAGGCACGAAGACCGTGTCCGTTTCCAGTGCCCTGCCCTCCGAAGGTGCGACACGGCGCACGAGCACCACCGGCACGACCAAATCCTCCCCCACCACCACTACGCCTCCTAGCACCACCACAAGCACGAACGGGACCGGTGGCGTGGAAACGACGCGCACTGGCAGCGCACCTGCGTTCACCAAAGAATCGACCGGCGGCGAAGGCATTGGGGCGGCTGTGGCGCTCGTCAAAGCGCACGGGTACACCGCCGGGGAAACCTCCACCTACCGCCCCGAACAAACCCTGCGCGTGCTCGTCGGCACCCGCACCGGATCGAGCAACGGCTATGGCCAGCAAGCCTTCTTCTTTGTGGACGGGCGCTACATCGGCACCGATACGAGCGAACCCAGCGCCAGCGTCAAAGTTGTCGGCCAGAGCGACACCGAAGTGACGCTCGCCTACCCCGTCTACAAAGCCGGTGACCCGCTCGGCAAACCCAGCGGCGAAAAGACAGTGCGCTTCCAGTTGAACAACGGTCATCTTGCCGCGCTCGGTCCGATCCCTTCCGCATCGCAGCGCAACGGCTAAATTCTTTGTGGGGTTCACCTGGCCCCTGAGACTCCACAACCCGAAGGAGATCCGATGAGCCAGAAGATCGAAGGTCGCGCCGAGGAGCTGCTCAAAGACAAGAACTTCGTGCTGGTGTCCACCATTCGCCCGGACGGCTCCGTGCACGCCGCGCCGGCCTGGGTGGACGTGCAGGACGGGCGTCCGGTGCTGAACACCGCCGAGGGACGCGCCTGGCCTCGCAACCTGGAGCGCGACCCGCGCGTGACGCTGACCGTGCAGAACATGGAGAACCCGTACGAGTATCTGACGATCCGCGGGCGCGTGGCCGAGCGCACGACCGAGGGGGCCGACGAGCACATCGACTCGCTGGCGATGAAGTACATGGGCAAGGAGTCCTACCCATTCCGCCAGCCCGGCGAACAGCGCGTGATCGTGCGCGTCGACCCGGAATACGTGCACGTCAACGGCTGATCACTCCCCTTTGAGGCGTCCCAGCAGCCGCCGCCACAGCGAGGGCGGTCGCGGCTGGGTGCGCAGCCAGTCTTCGCGTAGCAGCAGCTCCCCCCGCTGACGCGCCGCAAGCACGCACTTCGTGTGGGCGTGGCGGCGCCGGCTTTTGTCGTCTTCGGGGAACATCAGCACGTGCTCGCCGAGCGCCGGCAGATGGCGACCGCAGATCGGGCAGCGGTAGGTCGCGGGCTTGTTGCTGTGGGTGCTGCGCACCGTCCACCAACGCGCTGCGGGCAACTTCGACATAGGAGCATTCTCGCGGCGATCGCCTCGTTGTGGGGAGCGCCTTGCCAAGGCCGTAAAACCTCCGCATTGGCGGTCGCTCACAATCGCTATAGCCTCCAATGTGGCGGAGGTGCACTTGGCTATTGGAAGCAACCCAATTGAGGACGATGCGACGGGCTCGGGCTCGGCGGATTCCGCTGAGCTCGTACACGAGGCGCGCAAGGCGATCAAGCGCATGCGCGCGCTCGCGCGGCTGTTGCGCCATGAGCTGGGCGAGCAGGAGTTCGCCCGCGTCAACGCGTCGCTGCGCAGCGCCGGCCGGCGCCTGGCGGGGGCGCGCGACGCCGACGTGCGGCTTGCGACGTTGCGAGACATGATCGAGCGCCACCCGCACGCGCTCGCCCCCTCACAGGGACCCTCCAAGGAGAACGGGCAAGGGCGCGAGGGGGTCCGGCGCTTGGAGGAACAACTACAGCGCGAGTGTCTGCACAACAGCCAGCCGTCGGACATCGGCGAGGTGCTTGCGGACATTGCCGCGATGCGCGATAAGCTGGCGCGCTGGAGCCTGGTCGACATCGACTTCGGCACGCTTTCCCCAGGTCTGCGACGTGTCTACCGCGAAGGCCGCCACCGCTACTTGCGCTGCGCGCGCGAGCACGGGCGCGACGAGCAGGACGTACACGACTGGCGCAAGCGCGTGAAGAGCCTCTACTACGCGCTTGACATGCTCGGTGCCAAGAAGGCCAAGGGCGCGCGCCGCGCTGCTCGCCGCGCCGACCGCCTGGGCGATCTTCTCGGCAGCGAGCACGATCTGTGGATGCTGTGCGCCTACATCGAAGAGCACCCTGAGGCCCTCGGCACAGATACGGCGGCCAAGGACGAGTTGTTGAAGCGGATCGAGCAACGCCGCCGGCGTCTGCGCAAGCGTGCTCTCTCGCTGGGGGCACGCCTGTACAAGCGCAAGCCGGGCAGGTTCACGCGGCGGGTCGGCCGCGTGTTGGCCGACTGACTACACCGGACATCGCCCTTCGGCGACGGGCGATCCGAGCCACACGCTTGACCGCCGCATCCTGGCCGCCCCAAGCGATGCGGCAACCCGTGCCAAACCTCCTGATCCGCTCAGGGTTTTCCCGTGAATAGCCGATGTAAGTGGCGACCCGCATACCCGATGCGCGCACTACCTCGACTCCACCCCTCGACGCTCGTTCTGGCCTCCTTGATCGGAGGTTTGGGCGTCTACGCCCTGCATACGACCGTCGGCTTCGGCGGGCCGGGGGGCGAGGGCCTCTTCCAGGACTGGATCTACAACGTCCTGATGCTCGGCTCGGCGGTGGTCGTGCTGGCACGTGGGGCGTCGGTGCGCGAGGACCGTGCGGCCTGGTTGACGATGGGCGCTGGGCTCTTCTCTTGGGGCCTTGGCGAACTGTATTACTCGCTCTACATCGAAGGCACGAGCGCCGAAGCCGGCGGCAGCGTCTCCTTCGCCGACGTGCTCTTCCTGGCGATGTACCCGTGCTTCTACGTGGCCCTTGGGCTACTTGCCAGGCGCCATCTGCGCGAACTGCGCGTCGGCATGTGGCTCGACGGGCTGATCGCCGGGCTCAGCGCCGCGAGCGTCGCCGCGGCCTTGATCCTGCCACCGATCCTGAATGGCGCCACCGGTACGCACAACTCGATCGTCGTCTCGCTGGCATACCCGATCGGCGACATGCTGCTGATGATGTTCGCCGTCGGCGCGCTCTCGATCACCGGATGGCGCGCCGGCAACATGTGGTTGCTGATCGCGCTGAGCATGCTCGTCAGCGGCATCGCGGACTCGACGTACGTCTATCAGACGGCGACCGACTCCTACCAGTCGGGCACGTGGCTGGAATGCCTGTGGCCACTGGCCGCGATCCTGCTGGCGACCGCCGCCTGGATGCCGACGACGCGTGTGCAGCCGCGGCACATGAAGAGCTGGCAGATGATGTCGGTGCCGGCGCTTGCCCTGCTCAGCGCGCTCGGGGTACTCGTGTACGGCAACGTGGGACCACGCCTCACTCTGCCCGCCCTGATTCTCGCCGGAGCCACGGTGCTGGCGGTCGGTGTGCACCTGATCTTCACGCTGCGCGAGAATCTCGTGTTGCTCGCCCACTCGCGGCGCCTGTCGCTCACCGATCCGCTCACCGGGCTTGGCAACCGGCGCCTGCTGATGGGCGATCTGAGCCTGGCCTGTAAGTCCGCCAACCAGCATGAGCCGTGGGAGTTGGTTCTGTACGACCTCGACGGCTTCAAGCTCTACAACGACACCTTCGGCCACCCCGCTGGCGACACCTTGCTGGTGCACTTGAGCGCACGCTTGAAAAACACCGTGGAGCCCCACGGCAGCGCCTACCGGATGGGCGGCGACGAGTTCTGTGTGCTGTTCGACCGCTCGCAGCGCCACGAGGAGAACCTCGTGCAGCTGAGCGTTGCGGCACTCTGCGAGCACGCCCCCAACTTCTCGATAACCGCCTCGCACGGTTCGGTGATGATCCCAGCCGAGGTGGCCGACCCGGCTTCGATCCTGCAGCTGGCCGACCAGCGCCTTTACCGGCGCAAGGAGGAAGCCGCGGCACGACGTGCAACCGCGCGGTTGCACGTCGACCCATCCTTGGGTATGGATAACGCCGACCTCAACCACTTGGACGCCCACCCGGCCGGCCTCGACCGCCTGAACGCCGACTCGGCGAGCGCGCTGTTCGCCCCGCTGGGCTCAGGCGACGCTGACGACGGTGAGAACGCTCTCGCCCTTGGGGAGGACGACGGCGGCCCGCTCGCCGGCACGACGTCCGAGCAGCGCGCGGGCAACCGGCGAGTCCGCCGACAGCCGCCCATCTGACGGCGAGGCGTCGTGCGAGCTGACGATCTGCCAGCTGCGCTCCTTACCCGCCTCGTCGCGAACGACCACGGTCGAGCCGAATGCGACTGCACCGTCGCTGGCATGCGTGGCCTCGACCACCTCGGCGGCTGAGATCCGCTCGCGCAGTTTCGCGATCTTCGTCTCCAGGTGCGCCTGATCGTTCTTGGCGTCGTGATACTCGCTGTTCTCCTTGAGATCGCCCCACTCGCGCGCTGTTTTGATGCGCTCGGCGATCTCACGACGACCCTCGCCCTCGAGCACGGCCAGTTCGGCTTCGAGCTCTTGCAGGCCCTCGGCGGTGACCATGTTGGCGGCGTCGGCTGTCATCTGCCGCCTAGCCTACTCGGCCTTGCCTCGCCGCGCTCAGGGGGTGCGCCGAGTCCTTCCAAACCCACGATGCCTCCCGCGCGGGGCGTGCCGCTCAGAAGTACGTGCTGGCCGGCGTGGACAGCAGCGCGTAGATCTGCACGACTGCGGCTTGATCGAGCAACTGCGTGGACGGCGGCGAGCCGAACGCGAACAGGTTGTCGCTCAGGCGCTGGTGGACCCACACGCTGTTGACGTATTCCTGGGCCAGTTTCGGGCCCGGCGGGTCGTGCGTGACCGCGTCGAGGTACATCATGTTGCGGAAGTAGACCGACGGGAAGAACGGGTTTTCCGAGAGCATGCGCGGGATCGTGAAATAGGCGAGTGCCGCCTTGGCAGTTTGGCGCGCCTCATAGAGGTAGGCGCCGTTGCCGGTCACCTGGTAGAGCAGCGTGCCGGCGCCGATCATCGAGCCCTGGTTGTAGCTCCACAGCGTCGTGTCGATCACGCCGTGCAGGCGGATGTGGTCGTAATACAGTTCGCTCGGCGAGCGCAAGCAGGTTCGGACCCATTCGTAGGCCTGCTCCGCGAACTGCAGATACGTCGCGTCGCCGGTTAGTCGGTAGAGCTGTACGCCCAACTCGGCAGCCGGGCCATCGGTGACCGTGTTGCGTTCGGTGTTGCTGGGAGAGTCTGAGAAAGGTACGCCACCGGGACAGGCGAGCTTGGGGTTGGTCTGCCAGCCAGCCATCACGAACGCCATGATCTGCTCGGCTTTTTCGAGCATCGCCGCTTCGTGGTGCAGCTTGTACAGGCGTGCCAGCTCGATTCCGACCCACTCGTTGTCGTCGTAGTAGCTCGCGCCGCCCGGCGGCACGACCTCCCCGTTGAACGAGGGCAAGGCCGGCGGCGCGATCCCGGCCGCTTCGGTCGGTTCCGAGCCTTCGCCGTGTTCTTCGCTTTCGGGCTGTTCGCCGGTACCCTGGCCGGCGACTGGTGTCGGGGCGCCCCAATACTTCTGCAGGCCGACGATGCGTGCTTTCAATTCGTGAGAATTGGTGCTTGCCGCGCTGGCTGTGAGACCTGGGATGTTGGCGACGCTGACGGTTGCCGCCAACGCCTGCGAGAAAGGCCATAGATAGGAGTACGGTTCGCCCTCGTAAAGCCCGGTGCCGGGAATGTAGAAGCTCTGCTGCATCGCCTGGAAGGCCAGCAGCGCGCGTGCCGGGTTGCCGTGCAGGCCGGGCTTGGGCTTCTTCTTCGCCTGCGCCTTGGTTGTCTTGCCGGTCTTGCTCGGCGCTTTGCCGCTCGGCGTGGTCGCGGGAGTCGAGGCGCCGGGCGAGACACCCCCGAGGCCATTGGAGGAGCTATGGGCGTATTCGCTGGGACGCGCGAGCCTGCGCGGGTTTTGGGCGGCGGCAGGGTAGGGCGATGCGGACCCTTTGTGGCTCGCATGAGCAATAGCCCCAGCGGGGGCTCCCATGCACGCCAAGAAGACAATCCCGGTCGCCACAGCCCCGATCGATCTGGCAGCGAGCGCGGGGACAAGTCCAGCGACACGCCTTGAGCTGGCGGAGATCGCCGGCATGCGTCCTTTGCTGCTCATCGCTTCAGACCTCCAAGACCACGTAGCTGCCCAATGCCTGGGACGGTGCGACGGCGACGCACACCGCAGCCGCCGCACAGACCTGTCCCCAGCTTCAGAACAGACCACCGTCGCAAACGATTCGCTAAAGGTATTGTCCCCCAGCTAAGAACCTCCTTCAAAAGAGGCGGCGCATCCCATCCGGGAGACAGCGGTGACGGCATCGATCACGCGAGGAGAGATACGTGAAGACGGTTAGAGAGGCGACGTTCGAGCTGCTTCGCGAGCGCGGCATGACCACCCTGTTCGGCAATCCCGGCTCCACCGAGCTGCCGATGCTGACCGAGTTTCCCGCGGACTTCCGCTACGTGCTCGGCCTGCAGGAGGCGACCGTCGTCGGACTCGCCGACGGCTACGCGCAGGCGAGCGGACGCCCGACGCTTGTCAACCTGCACACCGCGCCCGGAGTCGGCAATGCGATGGGCGCGATCTTCAACGCGCAGGCGAACAAGTCGCCGCTCGTGATCACCGCCGGCCAGCAGTACCGCTCGTTGATGACGTTGCAGGCGAACTTGACCAACCGCGACGCCGCGCGCGTGCCCGCACCGCTGGTGAAGTGGAGCTATGAGCCGCCGCGTGCCGAGGACGTGCCGCATGCGCTGGCGCGGGCGATCCACATGGCGACGCTGCCTCCTCGCGGGCCTTCGTTCCTTTCGATCCCGATGGACGATTGGGGTGTCGAGGTCGACGAGGACGCCGTCCGCCACCAAGCCGGCCGCTTGGTCGCCGGCGCCGCGCAGCCCGGGCCCGAGGCGATCGCACAGCTTGCCGAGCAACTGCGGCGCGCTGAGCGTCCCGCGCTGATCGCCGGTCCGGAGATCGACGCGAGCGGCGGCTGGGAGGCCGCGATCGGGCTCGCCGAACTACAGCGCTTGGCCGTGTATGCGACGCCCGCGACCGGCGGCGGGCGACTCGGCTTTCCCGAGGACCATCCGCTGTTCCAGGGCATCCTTCCGCCCGCGGTGTTGCCTGTCGGCGAAATGCTTGCTGCGCATGACTTCGTGCTTGCCGTCGGCACCTCCGTCTTTCCCTACTACCCCAACGTCCCTGGGCCGCTGCTGGCCGAGGGGACCACGCTTGTCGCGATCACAAGCGATCCCGACGAGGCGGCGCGCGCGCCGATGGGCGACGCGATCCTGGCGGACCCCGGGCTCACGCTTGCGGCGCTTGCCGATGCCGTCGGCGAGTCCGACCGGCCCGCGCCCCCGGTTCGGCCCGCGCCCGAGGCGGCGCCGATCACCGATCCGATCAGCCCCTCGACCGCGGTACGGGCCCTTGCTGAGGTGTTTCCCCAGGACGGGATCGTGGTGCTCGAGTCTCCCTCCGCCACGCTTGCGCTGCGCAATCAGTTGCGCCTGTCCAAGCCCGGCAGCTACCTCTTCTCCTCCGGCGGCGGCCTCGGCTTCGGAATGCCGGCCGCGATCGGGGCGCAGATGGCGCAGCCGAGCCGGCCCGTCGTCTGCGTGATCGGCGAGGGCTCGGCCCAATATGCGATCCAGAGCCTGTGGACAGCCGCGGCCTACGACGTGCCCGTCACGTTTTTGGTGTTGCGCAACGACGAGTACGCGATCCTCAAGTGGTTTGGCATGCTCGAGGACATCGTGGACGCGCCCGGCCTGGATCTGCCGGCGCTTGACTGTGCTGCCGTCGCTAGCGGCTACGGCGTGAATTCACGGGTGGTGGACGGAGGCGAGGGCGACTCGCTGAGCGACGCTTTGAGCAAGGCGCTGGCTTCGGAGAAGCCAGCGCTGGTCGAAGTCAAGGTGGCCCCTGGGATGGCACTGCTATGACAGCCGGCTGCCGAACGCCTATAGAACGTAGGACACCGCTAGGCCACAGGACCCAGACCACAGGCCGCGCACATGACCAAAAAGCGCCCGTCCAGGTTTACTAGGGTTTTTTGTACCAATCGCAAATGATTTGGTACCTAACGATTACAACCCCACACAAAAAAGGGGGTGCAAACTTGGACATGCCCCTCAGAGACACCATCCACGAGCCACCCATCCGAATCACCCATCCACGAGCCACCCCCATCCGAATCACCCATCCGAATCACCCATCCGAACCATCCATCCAAACCGCCTCAGAGCCACCCATGACCGAACCACCCATGACCAAGAGCACGCCCGATGTGATCGTCGTCGGGGCTGGGCTCGCCGGCCTGGTCAGCACGCTCGAGCTGTTGCGCAGCGGGCACACCGTGCTGCTGCTCGACCGCTGCGAGCCGCAGGAGATCGGCGGGCTTGCCCGCGAGGCGTTCGGCGGCATGTTCATGGTCGACTCGCCCGAGCAGCGCCGCTCGCGCATTCCCGACAACGAGGCGCTGGCGCTCGAGGATTGGCTGCGAATCGCCGAGTTCGACCCCGAGGACACCTGGCCCCGACGCTGGGCCGAGCAGTACGTGACGCGGGCGCGCGACGATGTCGGCGGCTGGCTGCGCCAGCTTGGGGTTAAGTTCTTCCCCGTCGTCAACTGGGCTGAGCGCGGCAACTTCGGCGACGGCAACTCGGTGCCCCGCTTCCACCTCACCTGGGGAACCGGCAAGGCGCTCGTGCAAGCTGTTTGGGGCGCGATCGAGTCCCATCCGCGTCGCTCCGCGCTCGATCTGCGCCTGCGCTCGCGGGTCGCTGGGCTGATCGTCGAAGACGGGCGAGCGGTCGGCTGCCGGGTGAGCGCAGAACACGGTGCCCCCCGCGCGCGCGGGGGGGCAGCCCAGACGGAGGGCACGACACCCTCCGCTGAGCGCAATCCCCGGGACGAGGGGCGTAGCGCGGCCGACCAGACCGAGCCCTTGGCCGTGCCCTCGCCCTCGCCCTCGCCCTCGCCCGACGACTATGAGGTCCGCGCCGGCAAGGCTGTTGTGATCGCCGCCGGCGGGATCGGCGGCAACCTCGATCTGGTCCGCCGCGAATGGCCGACCTCGCGGCTTGGACCGGCGCCGGAAAAGTTGTTGATGGGCTCGCACTACTACGCCGACGGCGCGCTGCACGAAGAGGTGCGCCGGCTTGGCGGCAACGTCACCCACCTCTCGCGCATGTGGAACTACGCCGACGCGGTGCGCCACCCCAAACCCCAGCGCGAGCACCACGGACTGAAGCTGATCCCACCCCGCTCGGGGGTCATGCTCAACCCTGACGGACGTCGCTACGGGCCCGTGCCGGTGATGCCGACGTTCGACGCTTACAGCGCGCTGGAGCGCATGTGCGAAGACGAGCGCAAGTACTCGTGGCTTATCTGCAATTTCAAGATCGCCAAGCGCGAGTTGGACGTCTCAGGCTCCCAGCACAATCCCAACCTGCGCGAGAAGCGCCTTCTGCCATTTCTGCTCAGCGTGCTGCTCGGCAAGCCAGGGCTCGTCAAGCATTTCCTCGATGGCTCGCCCGACTTCGTCTCGGCCTCCACGCTCGGCGGGCTGGCGGTCAAGATGAACGAGGTGACCGGCGACGGCGCGATCGACAGCGCTGTGCTGGAGCGCGAGATCGGCCGCTATGACGAGACGATTGCGCGCGGCAAGGGGCTGTTCAACGACGACCAATTGCGTCGTATCGGCCAACTGCGCAACTGGCGCGGCGACCGGCTGCGCACCTCGCGCTTTCAGCGCATCGTCGATCCAAAGGCCATGCCACTACTCGCGATCCGTCTTCAGCCGATGGCGCGCAAGAGCCTCGGCGGAATCCAGACCGACCTCGGCTGCCGCGTGCTGGGCGAGCAAGGCGGCGAGCCGATCCCCGGCCTGTATGCGGTCGGCGAGGCCGCCGGCTTCGGCGGTGGCGGCGTGCACGGCAAGCGTTCGCTGGAGGGCACGTTTCTCGGCGGATGCGTCTTTACCGGGCGACTGGCGGCCGCGTCCATCTCCGGGACCGAGCTGCCTGTGCGCATTCCCCCACACGTCGACTAAAAGAAGCTCGCGCGGGTCCCGACGCTCATGGGCAGCTCGCCAGAGGAACCCTACGACTACATCGCCGTCGGCCACGTGACTCGCGATGTGATCGAGGACCGCGCCGGCGGGACGGTCTCTCAAGCCGGCGGCGGCGCCTTCTACAGCGGGCTGCAAGCTGCACGCCTCGGGCTGCGCACCTTGATCGTCACCCAAGGCGTGCCCCTGGAGATACGCGCACTGCTCGAACCGTTCAGCGACGAGTTCGACCTGTGCGTCATCCCTGCCAAGCACACCACCACACTGAGCACGCGCGGCTCCGGCGCGCGGCGCTCGCAACGGCTGCTCGCCTGGGCCGGGCCGATCGCGGAGCCGCTCACGCTCGACACCCGGATCCTGCACTTGGCGCCCGTCGCGCGCGAGACACCGACCACCTGGCATGGGCAAGCCCGCTTCGTCGGGCTCACGCCGCAAGGGCTCGTACGCCAGTGGGAGCTCGGCGAGGGCGTACCGCTGGTGCAGCTGGACACCGGCTCGCTATTGGGCGACGTGCCGCTGTCCGGTGGTGGCAGCGCTGCGCTGGCCGGCGACATCTCGCCCGTCGATTTGGACCCGCAACTGCTCCCTGAACGCTTCAGTGCTGCTGTGATTTCCGAGGACGAGTGTAAGGGCTGCCACGCGCTGTTCACCGTCGCTCGCCGCGGTGGAGCGTATGTCGCGGTGACCGCCGGATCGCGGCCGGCGACCGTTCATCTGCCCACGCCCGCCGCTGGATCGGTCGTGCAGACTGGGGTGCCCTGCGTTGTCGAGATGCGCGACGACCTCGGCGCCGGAGACGTGTTTGCCGCCGCCTTCTTTGTTGCGCTGAGCGAAGGGAGCGGTCCGCTCGAGGCCGCCACCCTCGGCAACGCGGCGGCCGCTCTGCGCATCGCCGGTGTCGGTCCCGGCACGATCGGCGAGCGCGCACAGATCGAGGCAGAGACGAACGCCGATGGTCCCGAGACGACCTGAGCGCCGAGTCGACCCCGGGCGATCTGCAAGCGTGCGCAGATCGAGGCAAACACTGACGTCGATGGTCCCCAGCCGATCATGGCGCCGAGTCGGCGCCGGCGGCCGTCGGACCGACAGTGCGGCCAGAGCTCACTCCCTGAAGAGGCTCTCTTGCGCCAGCGCGGCATCGAGAAGTTGCTTCAGCTCGGCCGCATCGACCGACTCGCGCCGGCCAGCTCCCAGCGCCGCGAGCAGCACGCAACCACCAACGGGGGACGTTTCCACGACCGCCACCTGAGCTTGTGGCGCGAACTCGTGGATCGCGGCGGCCAGCGGGGCCACGAACAGCTCGCCCGCCTTGAACGCGCTTCCGATCAGGCCAATCGGGAACTCGTCCCTCAGGGCTGTCTGCTCGACGACCGCGGCGATCTGCCTTGCCAGCTCCTCGGCAGCGCGCATGTACAGACTACGCGCCACCTCGTCCCCGGCATACGCGACGCGTGCCGTCTCGATCGCAAAAGCGGCGATTTCGCCCTTGGACAGCGGCTTGGCGTAGACGAGCGTGGCTAGCGCCTCGACGCTCTGCACGTCGAAAAACTCGATCGCCGCCGCGCTCAGCGCCGTCTGAGGACCTGATGCCTCGCGGTCGGCGAGCACTGCCTTGATCGACTGCACCGCCAGCCAGTAGCCGCTGCCCTCATCGCCGAGCACGTGGCCCCAACCGCCTGCACGCCATGCTCGCCCGTCCGAGCCGATACCGAAGACGTTGCTGCCGGTACCCGAGATCACACCCACTCCTGGACGGGCATCGGTCGCCGCCGCCCAAGCGCCGACCACGTCGTTGACAACCAGCCACGCCGCTGGACAGCGCTCGCGCACATGCGTGGCAACCGCGTCGGTGTCTGTGCCCGCGATCGCCAGCACAGCGGCATCGAGTTGCTCGCGCTCTATGCCGGCGCGGCCGATCGCCTCGTCGGTGGCCTTCACCAGGGAGTCGGTGGCCGCGTGCGCGCCGACAGCGTCTTGATTGCTCGATCCGCCGTGGCCGAGGTGCAGGGTCTGCTTCCGCAGGTCCAGTACCGCCGCCAGCGTCTTCGTGGCGCCCCCGTCCACACCCATCACAAAACGCGTCCCGAGCGAATCTTGCGAGAAGCCAAGGCCATCGCCGCCGCCCGACGCCGAGGTCGCGAGCCGGCCTCCGGACCCGTCTGTCCCCGGCCCTGACGCGATCAGGCCCCGCGGCAGTTTGACCAGTGACTCGCGCTTCATGGCGTGATCCTTCCAGAGACTGCCCTCCCAGGAGTTACGATCGCGCAAATGGATGTGCATGCGCAATTCCCTTCCGCTTCCCTGGACAGCGGGATGTACGAGTCCTTCTACCTGCGCGCGGTCTCCCCAGACGAGCCCGTGGGGGCGTGGATCCGCTACACCGTCGAGAAGGCTCCCGGACTGGCCGCGCGCGGCTCGCTGTGGGTGAACGTCTTTGACGCGAGCGCCGGCGCCCCGTTCACGTACAAGCAGAGCAGCGACGAGCTGACCGTACCCGGCGACGGCTGGATCGCCATCGGCAGTAGCTCACGCTTGGGGCCAACGCTTGCGCAGGGATACATCGAGCCAGGCGAGATTCGCTGGAAGCTGAACATTCGGCCCGATGCGCCTGAACTCAGGCATTTCAAGCAGTCCTGGCTCTACAAAAGCCCACTGCCTCGCACCAAGCTCACAAGCCCTGAGCCGACGGCCAGCTTCGACGGCACGATCGAGCTGCCCGGGCGCACTCTGCAACTGGACGGCTGGCGCGGCATGGTTGGGCACAATTGGGGTGGCGAGCATGCCGCGCGCTGGATCTGGCTGCACGGGATCGACTTCCGCGAGGACTCAACCGCATGGCTTGACGTGGCCCTTGGACGAGTGCTCGTGGCTGGCCGCCTCACGCCCTGGATGGCAAGCGGCGCGATCTGTATCAACGGTCTGCGCTCGCATCTCGGCGGGCTGGGCGCGCGGGGGCTGAAGGTCGCCGAGAGCCCCGGCCGCTGCTCGCTGACGTTGCCAGGCGAGCACGGTTTGATGCTCGAAGCTCACGTCGACACGCCGCCAGGGAGCTCTGCCAAGTGGCGCTACAACGACCCGGGCGCCCATGGGCCGGATGGCGAGCACGACGTAGTCAATTGCTCTGTAGCTGCACTCGCGCTCAACGTACGGGCGCGTGGCGAGGCCGCGACCACACTGCACACCGCTCACGGCGCCGCGTACGAGCTCGGCAGTAGCTGAGCTTGTGGCTCAGCGCAGCTGCTGATAGATCAGAAAAACATTCAGCAGTGTGATCGTCGCGGCAACCGCAAACGCCGCGACGGTTGTCAGGCGACGGTTGACGTGCACACCCATCACGCTGCGGTTGCTCGTGAGCATCACCAGCGGCACCAGCGCGAAGGGGATTCCGAAGGAGAGGACCACCTGGCTGAGCACGAGCGCGGCCGTCGGGTTCATACCGACCGCGAGGATCGCGATTGCCGGCAGCATCGTGACCGCTCGACGCGCGAGCAGGGGAATCTTCACCTTGATGAAGCCCTGCATCACCACCTGACCGGCGTACGTGCCCACGCTCGAGGAGGAGGCGCCTGAGGCAAACAGGGCGACGGCGAAAGCCAGCGCGGCGCCACCGCCGACGAGGTGTCCGAGCTGTGCGTGGGCCAGGCTGATCGAGTCGAGGCCCGACAGCGCCGGCGTGTGAAACAGCTTGGCGAAGACCGCGAGCATCGCCATGTTGATGAGTCCGGCGCAGCCCAGCGCGATGATGACGTCCACCTTCTCGAAGCGCAGGACGCGCCGGCGCTCGGAGTCGTTGCGACAGGCCATGCGTCCGTTTGTGAGCGCTGAGTGCAGGTAGATGACGTGGGGCATGACGGTCGCGCCGATGATGCCCACGGCCAGGTAGAGCGAGCTCGTGCCGCGTAGACCCGGGAGCAGACCGTGCAGCGAGCCGCTCGCCGACGGGCCGATGCGCAGGGCCTCGTAGAGGAAGCCGAGGAAGACGATGCCCAGCAGGGCGCTGACTGCCAGCTCGAAGCGGCGGTAGCCGCGCGTCTGCAGCTCGAGGATCGCGAAGGCGATTGCGCCGGTCATCAGACCCGCCGGCAGCAGCGGCACGCCGAACAGCAGGTTCAAGCCGAGCGCGGCACCGAGGAACTCGGCGATGTCGGTCGACATCGCCATGATCTCCGCCTGCGCCCACAATCCCCACGTGACCGCGCGTGGGAAGCGCTCGCGGCACAGCTCTGGCAAGTCGCGGTCGGTGGCGATGCCGAGCTTGGCCGACAGGTACTGGATCAGCATCGCCATCAAGTTGGCGACGAGCACCACCCACAAGAGCAAGTAGCCGAACTGAGCGCCGCCCTGCAGGTTGGTGGCGAAGTTACCCGGATCGACGTAGGCGATTGCCGCGACGAAGGCGGGGCCGAGCATCGCGAGCGTCGCCCGCAGCCTGCCGCGTGCCAGCAGTTGTTCGAGCGCGCTCGGGGCGGCGCCGTCGGGCAGCGCGACCGAGGCGCCCTCCAGGGCGGCGGCCGGTCGCAGCGCGGTGACGGCGTCGCTCATCCGCTAGGTCCTCGCGGCGCGGCGATAGGCAGGCACACGCTTTCCAGCGACGCGGCGAGAACCACGTACGCACTTTCCAGGATTCCTTCCCGGCCGGCGTCCGCTGTCAGCGCCGGTTTGCTCACGCGGAGCCCTCGTACAGGACCCTGGGGTCGACGCTGATGCGCATTGCTCGTGGCAGCGCGCCGCCGAGCGTGTGTTCGCGTCCGTCGATGCTGACGAGCAGCGGACCGCCGAACGGCTGGCGCTCGAGCACCTGCAGGCGTCCGCCCGGCAGGACCCCCTGCAGGGCCAGGTAGCGCAGCATCTCCGGATCGGCGTCCGAGACTCGCACGAAGCTGCCCTCGTCGCCTGGCACGAGGCTCTCCAGGCTGCGCGTAGGGACCTCCTCCAGCTCCAGGTCGGCGCTTGGGATCGGGTCGCCATGCGGGTCGATCGTGGGGTTGCCGAGCTTCGCTGCGATCAACGCCTCGAGCTCCTCGGAGAGGACGTGCTCGAGCACCTCCGCCTCGTCGTGCACCCGATCCCACGGCATGTGCAGGGCCTCGGCCAAGTACAGCTCCAGCAGGCGGTGATGGCGGATCACCTCGAGCGCGACGCGACGACCCTCCAGGGTGAGTCGTACGCCGCGATATGGCACATGTGAGATCAGGCCGAGCTCGTCGAGCTTCTTGAGCATGCCCGAGACCGAGCCGCTGGTCAGCTCCAGGCGCTCGGCCAGCGCGTTTGTCGAGACCGGCTCGTCCGCACGGGTTTCGAGCGTGTAGACCGCCTTGCAGTAGTCCTCGATCGCCGGCGAGCGAACGCTTTCCTTGGTGGCCATACAGAAATAATAAGGCATGCCAAGACATTCTTCAAGTCGTGCCGCGAGACATGCCTGGCACATACGAAAAGGCCGATGGCCCCCACGCCCGCGGGGGCGTCGCCAAATCGAAGAGCCTCCATCCACCCTCCGACCAACACGCCTGCCCGTCACCCGGACACTGACTGGCTGCCTGGCCAAATCGCTCGTGAGATCTGTACCATCGGAAAGTCGTACCCCTGCGCGGCGGAAGCCGCGTCCCCGCGACGGCGACTGGAGGCTCCGATGGCAGCAACCGACACAAAGCTCGAAGACCGACTCGTGCTCGAGCGCGAGATATGGGCCGAGGGGCCTCCCCACGCTCTCTTCAAAGAGCTGCGCCAAGGCTGTCCCGTGCATTGGACCAAGGAAGTCGACGAATTCCCCGAGGAGGGCGGTTTCTGGTCGGTGACCAACGCCGAGGACGTGCATACCGTCAGCCGCGACTGGCAGACCTACTCCTCGGAAACCGGCGGCATCACCGTCATCTCCGCGATCTTTCCGCTGGAGCTGACGCGCGCGATGTTCATCGGCATGGATCCGCCCAAGCACGATCGCGTCAAGGCGCTCTTTCAAGCCGGCTTCACCCCCAAGCGGATCGCGGCGCACGAGCAGGCGATCCGCGAGATCGCGTGCAAGACACTCGACGGCCTGGACGGGCGGGAGACTTGCGACCTCGTGAACGATGTCGCGCAACCCGTCGTCTCACGCGTGATCGGTAGCTTCATGGGCATCCCCGAGGAGGACGACGCCACCTGGGCGCGACTGATGAACTCGACCCTCGGCGCGGGCGATCCCGACCTCAATCCCGCCGGCATCGATGCCGTCATGGAAAAAGAGGTGCCCGAGATATTCGAGCGCTGCGGGCGCATGATCGCCGCGCGCCGCGCGCACCCCACAGACGATTTGACGAGCGTGCTCGTGCATGCCGAGATCGACGGGCAGAAGCTCGAGGAACACGAGATCGTGATGGGCTTCTTCCTGCTCGTTGCTGCCGGCAACGACAGCACCAAGGCCACCTACTGCAGCGGCATGCGCGCGCTGATGGAAGATCCCGAGCAGCGGGCGCTGGTACTCGACGAACCCGCGCTCGTGCCCGGCGTCGTGGAGGAGTCCTTGCGCATGTTTCCTGCATTCGCGCACTTCAGGCGTACCGCGACCAAGGACACCGAGCTCGGCGGCAAGCAGATCAAAGCCGGCGAGCGTGTTGTCATGTGGTACGCCTCCTCCAACCGCGACGAGTCGCGCTACGAGGAGCCCGAACGCTTCGACGTGCGCCGTACGACCGAGCACCAGGCCTTCGGTGCCGGCGGGCGCCACTTCTGTTTGGGCACCGCACTTGCGCGGTTGGAGCTGCGCATCCTCTTCGAGGAGACGCTCGAGCGCTTCCCGAAGATGGAGATCGTCGGCAAGCCGTCGACAGTCGAGTCGGCTTTCATCAACCAGCTCAAGACGCTCCCCGTTCGGTTGAACGCATAGCGACTATCGACAAGATCACCGTTGCGGACGAGCCCGAGCGTTGGGAAGCTCTCGGCTTTGTCGTTTGCGGGGCCACGGTGCAGCTTGGGTCGGTACGTGTCGTACTGGCAGGTGCGGGTCGGGGAGTAATCGACTGGTCGCTGCATGGGATCACGAATGTCCAGCTCGACGGATTGCGGACCAGCCTCGCGAAGCTGTCGCCAACCCCGACCCCAACGGGGCATACCGAGCACATCAACGGAATCGTTGCGATCGATCACATAGTGGCAATGACGCCAAACCTGAACCGCAGTGTGAAGGCACTCCAAACAGCAGGGCTCGACCTGCGCCGCATCCGCGAGCAGCCAACGCCCGCGGGCGCTCCACGCCAAGCGTTCTTTCGCCTCGGCGAGGTGATTCTGGAGATTGTGCAAGAGCCGGAAGAGGTGCTCGCAGCGCGCCCTGATGGCAAATACAGGCCAGCGTGCTTCTGGGGTCTGGCGCTGCTCAGCCAAGACCTCGAGCTGACGGTCGAGCAGTTTGGCGAACACGTCAGCGAGATCCGCGCGGCAGTCCAACCGGGCCGACGCATCGCAACTCTGAGGCGCTCGGCCGGCCTGTCGGTGCCGGTCGCGCTGATGAGCCGCGCCGGCCAGTAGGCCACAATCAGGTGGTGATGGTGTCCTTCGAGGACAGGGAGGCGGGGTTCAGGTACGGCGTCGTATTCCTGCTGACGCTCACGCTGCTCGTGTTCGTAATCGTCGCTCCTGCGGCGAACTGGGCTCGGGCCGTCGCCTGCGCTCTGCAGTGGCTGGCGCTGCTGACGGTCGTCGCCACCTCGCGCGCGAGCAGCAACGTGCGCCGGCCAGTGGCGATCGTGCTCTTGGGACTCACGAGCTTCACGGTGGTGGGCGAGGCCGCCGGCGCACTCTCCGACTCGGTGCTGTTTGCGATCAGCGGCCTGCTCTCGGCCGCGATCCCGCTGGCCTTGGTCGGCGGGTTGATACGGCTGGTGCGCCTACACGGCGTGACTCCTCAAGCGGTCTCGGGAGCGCTCACCCTGTACCTGCTGCTTGGGCTTGTCTTCGCATGGGTGATCGGCTTCGTCGACAAAGTCGAGGACGTCTCCTACTTCGCCCAGACGGCGCACGCCTCCACCAGCCAGATCGTCTATTTCAGCTTCGCCGTGCTGACCACCACCGGCTTTGGCGATCTCACGGCCGCCACGAACGTGGGCCGATCGCTGGCGGTCGTGGAGATGCTGCTCGGCCAGCTGTATCTGGTCACCGTCATCGGAGTGCTCGTCGGCAACTTTGCCGGGCGCTCGCGACGAACCGCGGAAGCCTCACCGCAGGTTTCGCCCCCGCCTGGGCAAGCAGACGGCACCAGCTCGTGAGTCATACGGGATCGTGCCTCGTCCTTCAAGGACGAGAGCCTCCTCTCAACCTTTTGGAGCCGACATATCGCGCTTCCGTGCTGCTCGGCTTTCCTGCGTCGCGCAAACTCGCAGCCAGAGCCTCCACCGCGGGGACCACAGCCGCGTCGGCGAGGTTGGCGTAGCCGAGTACAAATGCGGGCGAGGGTCCTCCGACTCCCTCCAGCGCGATTCCGCGCGAGCGCGCGGCGACCAGTGCTGCCTGCTCGCTGATGCCGTCGGGCAAGCCGACGACGACGTACAGACCCGCGGCCGCGCCGGACACTCTCGCCTCGGGCAGCTCGCGGGCCAGCGCTTCCAGCAGCACCTCACGGCGACGGCTGTAGCGACGCCGTTGGCGGCGCAGATGGCGGTCGAGCTCGCCCCGCTCGATCAGATCGGAGAGCGCCAGCTGATTCAGTGGCGACGGCATACTGCCGCGTCTGCGCTGACGGACCGCAACCTGCTCAGCGAGCCGCGGCATCAGGACGAGCCAGCCCAGCCGTATCGCGGGCGCCAGTGTCTTGCTGGTCGAGCCTGCGTAGGCAACATGCTCGGGCGCAAGTCCCTGCAACGATCCGATCGGCTGACGGTCATAGCGATACTCGGCGTCATAGTCGTCCTCGACGATCAACGTGTCGTGCGCGCGTGCCCACTCCACGAGCATCAGACGACGAGCAGCGCAGAGAACCGCGCCAGTCGGAAATTGATGAGCTGGCGCGAGTGCAACCGCATCCACCTGCTCATCTCGCAGGCGCTCCACGACCAGACCGTGCTCGTCGACGGGCACGGCGAGTGTGAGCAGGCCCGCATCGACAGCGGTCTCGCTCATGCCACGCCAACCTGGCTGCTCGACCGCCACGCGGCGCGCGCCGTCGCCCACCAGCACACTCCACAGCAACTCGACGCCTTGACGCGTCCCGCCCGTGACCACGATCTGATCGGGCGTCGCGCGCACACCGCGAACCCTGCCGAGATATGCGGCGAGCGAAGCACGCAGCTCGGGGGTGCCAGCCGGGTCGGGATAAGCGAGGCGCTCGTCGGGAACGCCACGCAGTACGCGCGTCAGGGCCGATAGCCACGCCGCCCTGGGGAAGCCGTCGAGCGCCGGTCGATAAGGATTGAAGTCATAGCGAACGGCACCTGCGGGTGTGACACTTGCCGAACTCGCACCGGCCGACATTGCCGTTCCGGTGACGCGGGTACCGCCGCCGCGCCGTGTCTGGAGGTATCCCTCGGCGGCAAGCTGGGAGTAAGCGTCCACCAACACCCCGCGCGAGACGCCGAGCTGAACACAGAGCGCGCGCGTGGAGGGCAGCCGGCTTCCGGGTGGGAGTCGTCCACTACGCACCGCCTCGCGCAGTGCCCGCTCCACGCGCGTGCGCAGCGAGCCACCGGAGAGATCGGAGAGATCGAGATGCAAATCCATTGGCTCTAGATTTTTATAAAGACTTGGACCTTTTCACGGAGCCAAATGATACGTAGAGTAATGAGCATGCCCGCACCCCGACAGCCCTCGCGCACAACCGTGCCGGAACCCAGCAATCCGCGCGTATGACCATGCCGCGACCCCAACAGTCCCCATGCACAACGAAGGCCCCGTCAGCCCGCACGCGCGTGCAGCGGATGCCGGCTCGCGCCGACTACGAGCGCGCGACGATCGACGCGATTCTTGACGAGGGGCTTGTGGCACACCTTGGTTTTGCTGTAGACGAACAGCCCTATGTGGTTCCCACCCTGCATGCGCGCGTCGGCGAGCAGGTGTATTTCCATGGTTCCAGCGCCAGTCGCACTGTGCGCGCGCTGGCGGCAGGTGCGCGGATGTGTTTGACGGTGACGCTGCTCGATGGGCTCGTGCTCGCCCGCTCGGCGGTGCACCACTCGGTCAACTACCGCTCGGTCGTGGTGCTCGGGCAGGCGCGTGCGATCGAGGAGCCGACGGAGAAGATGGCCGCGATCGAAGCATTTACCGAGCGGTTGATACCGGGCCGCTGGGATGAGGTACGCGGGCCGACAGCCAAAGAGTTGAAGGCGATCCAGGTGCTTGCGTTGCCGCTCAGCGAGGCTTCGGCCAAGCTTCGAGTGGGTCCACCGGTGGACGACGAGGAGGACTATGCGCTCGATACGTGGGCAGGCGTCATCCCGCTGAACACTGTCGCGGGTGAGCCAACTCCAGACGAACGCCTGTCGGAGGGCATATCGCCATCACCCGCCGCGCGTGCATGGACCGCCCGCCGCAACGGTCGCTAACGACCGCGGACCATGGATCGTCGCGCTCACCGGTGGCCGGTGGCCGGCCTACTCGATTCACCTACGGTCTCGGTGGCTACGCCCGAGACCGATGGGTTCGATCGGTCATGACGGCGAACGAGCGTCTATTTGGAGCCCGAGAAGTAGTACAGCGTCATCCCTCCGGCAGTAGAGCTTTCGCCGGACACGTGCACGACCGTGCCGTGCGTCTCGATCCACGCGTCGCGTTCGCCGATCGCTTTGCCGGTTGCGGCCGAGGTGCTACCGCCAGGACCGCCAGTCGCACCACCGGCGCCTGCGCCTGCACGTCCGCCGATAGCACCGACTGTTCCACCGCCCGCACCACCGCTGCTCAGCAGCACGTAGTGCAACTGCCCTGAGTCGATGAAGCTCTTCAGCTTGGCGAGGCTCGGCGCGGGATCTGAGCCCATGAAGCCACCCATGTCGATCACGTTGCGCCCGCTCTGAAGCGCTATCGGGCCGGCGGTGCTGGAACCGACCGCAGCGACGAGGTAGGTGGCTTTGCCCTGGTGGGCCTTCAAATAGGAAATGAGGGTTTTACTCACATTGGCGCCAGGACCAGCTCCAATGCCCGCACCGGCGCCCGGGCGTGCTCCGCTGCTATCCGCTCCGCTGCTGTTGCCCTTACTCGCGCTCGCGAGCGCCCCCGTGGGTGGAGCACCCGTGGACCCCGCTGCAGTGGTGCCGGCACTCGATCCGGACCCGGCACGCACGCCGTTGCCAAACAGGTTCGGTGCGCTACCAGCGCCCGCTTCCCCAGCGGCCGGTGGAGCACCGCCCGGCACACCCCCGCTCGGTACACCTGCACCGGGGGCCATGCCAGCGGCGCCGGGGAGATTGCCGGCACGCAAACCAATCCCTCCCCCAAACCCACGTCCTGGAGCCCCACCACCCGGACCGCCGACGCCCAATTCAGCACTGGCCGGGCCGGCAAGCGGATCGCCGCCACTCAGGGTCTTGCCGACCGTGGCGAGCGAGTACGCGGTCGGGCCGGCCAGCACCGCCACCAGGCCGGCGAGCGCCGCGGCGAAGGCGACATTGCCGCGTATAGAGGTCGAGCCAAGCAAAGGTGTCACCCGTGCGAGCATCAGCAGGCAGCCCGCAAACACGGCAATCACCACCACCGCGGGAGCCAGAAACGGCACGAAGCCGGTGGCGCGATCGAGCAACACGGCGCCAAGCGCTGCGGTACCGATCAGGCCAGCAACGAGCGCCACGCTCCACCCAATCGAGTCGCGCGAGCGGTCCCACAGTGCCACCAGCGCACCAGCCGCAAGCACGGCCACGGCGGGCGCAAGCGCCGTCGTGTAATAGGGGTGAAAGATGCCTTTTGAGAAGCTGAACACCGCCCAGGACACGAAGGCCCAGCCGCCCCACAACAGATAGGCAGAGCGGCGCAGATCGGTGCGCGGGGAGCGGCGACTAGTCCAAAGCCCGAGCGCCAACCCGACCACTGCAAGCGGCAGCAGCCAAGCGATCTGACCGCCGACGATCGAGTTGAACAGCCGCAAAGGCCCCGCGGCGCCACCGAAGTTGGCGCCACCTCCCGGCCCGCCGCCTTCGCCTGAGACGCGGCTCAGTCCGTTGGCGCCGAAGATCAGCGAGAACCAGGAGTTGTCGGTCGTGTCGCCGACCCAGGGACGATCGGCCGCGGGGATCAGCATCATCGTCGCGTACCAGAGGAAGCTCACGAAGAACATCGCCGCACCGCCGGCCAACAGCTGCGCGAGACGCCGTCGGATCGTGCCTCCTCCGGCGATCAGCAGGGTGAGTGCCAAGCCGGGCACGATCAGGTAGGCCTGCAGCATCTTCACATTGAAGGCAAGGCCGACAAACAGCCCGCACAGCAGCACGTCTAGCGTACGACCGGACTGCAACGCACGCACAAGCGCCCAGGCGGCAGCAACCTCCAACAGCACGAGCAGCGCGTCGGGATTGTCGAAGCGGCTCATCGCCACGAAGATCGGCGTCAGCGCCAACATCGACGCGGCGAGCAGCGCCGCCCGATGCCCGAGCGTGCGCTTGACCGTGTTGTGCAGAAGCAGCACGGCGCCAACGCCACAAAGAGCCTCGGGCGCAAGCATCGTGAAGGTCGAGAATCCGAACAGGCGCCCGGAGAGCCCCATCAGCATGTTCGACAACGGCCCCTTGTCGAGGCTGTCCGAGCCGCTTGTATCGACCGCGTTCGTCAGCCAAGCCTTCCAGCTGTGCGAGGCCGCCTGTGCCGCCTCGGCGTAGTAGGTGTTCGCATAACCGTTGCGAGTCAACCCCCAGAAGCTGAGCGCACCGGCGATCACAGCAACGAGCCAGAGAAGGGTTGTAGACGACGTGCGGTCTGTATTCACGCGCTCAGCATCGGGGAGCCGCACTAGCGCAAGCTATGAGCTGTATAAGGCGAATGTAGGAGTTCTCCGCAAGCGCTTCGCAGCACGTCAGAATCGTGCTCATGATGATTTTGGTGGTGGAGGACGACCGGGCGGTGCGCGAAGCGTTGCGCCGCGCGCTGACGCTCGGCGGCTATGAGGTGCAGACCGCCGAGGACGGCGAGCAGGCGATCGAGATGGTCGTTCAGAACGTCCCAGACGCCGTCGTGCTCGACATCGGCCTGCCGGGCATCGACGGCCTAGAGGTCTGCCGCCGCCTGCGCCTGCTCGGCAACCGCGTGGCGATCCTGATCCTCACGGCACGCGAGCAGATCAGCGACCGCATCGACGGCCTCGACGCCGGCGCCGACGATTACCTCGTCAAGCCGTTCGACGTCGAGGAGGCCAAGGCACGCCTGCGCGCGCTGCTGCGACGCACGGGCTCGGCCGGCGACCCTGACGCGCTCGCCTTTGCCGAGATCCGGCTGGACAGCGCCCGCCACGGCGCCGAGGTCGGGGAGAACTTCACCGAGTTGACGCGCACCGAGTACCAGTTGCTGGAGCTGTTGATGCTCAACCCGAAGCGCGTGCTCCCGCACAGCCTGATCTACGACCGCGTGTGGGGTTACGACTTCGGCCCGGCGTCGAACGCATTGCGCGTGTATGTCGGTTATCTGCGGCGCAAGTTGGAGGGGATCGGCGCCCGTCCGTTGATTCACACCGTCAGAGGCGTCGGCTATGTGCTGCGCGAGCCGTGACCCTGCGTGCGCGCATCGCGGCGGTGGCCGGGCTGGCGGTCGCGCTGACCGTGCTCGTCGCCGCGATCAGCCTGTACGTCGCGGTGCGCTCGGACCTGCGCAGCGAAGTCGACAAGTCGCTGCGTCAGCGAGCGACAGCGTTCATGCCTCACGGCTCCTCAAACGGGGTGAGCGGACCGCAATCGCCCGAGAGCCCGTCCCCACAAGAAGGCTTGCCTGCACCCCGGGGGGGTGGACCGCCTCCTCCAGGCGAGGATGGCAACGGTGGCTTCCCGAGCAGCATCGAGCCTGCACCGCTCGGTGGACCCTCTGGCTATGTGCAGTTCGTTGCGCCCGACGGCACGGTCCACGTACCCGCCGGCCAGGGCTCTTCCACAACGATCCCATTGAATGCAACGGACAAGGCGATCGCGCGCAGCGGCAAGGGCCAAGCCCTGAGTGATCGTTCTGTCAAAGGCGTACAGCTGCGCGTGCTCACGCAAGGCAACGGCGCGCGCGGCGCGGTGCTCGTCGCGCGACCCCTCACCGAGGTGAACAACGAGCTGAGCCGGCTGCTGGCGATCCTTGCGATCGTCGGCGTCGTGGGCATCGCGTTGGCAGCCGCGCTGGGCGCACTGGTCGCGCGGGCAGCGCTTGCCCCGATCGCGCGTTTCACGCGCCGCACCGAGACGCTCGCTGGGGGCCTCGACCTCTCGCAGCGTCTGCCTGACAGCGGCCGCGACGAGCTGGCACGACTTGCCACCAGCTTCAACGCCACGCTCGATGCGCTGGAGCGCTCCGTCGAGTCCCAGCGCAACCTCGTGGCCGACGCCAGTCACGAGCTGCGCACACCGATCGCCAGCTTGCGCGCCAACATCCAGGTGCTGGCCGACGCCGAGCGCTTGCCACCGGAGGACCAGGCAAGTCTGCGCGCAGACATCGTCGGCGAGCTCGACGAGCTCACCCGGCTCGTGGGCGACGTGGTCGAGTTGGCGCGCGGCGCCGAGCCCAAGGGCGAGCTGCACGACGTGTCCTTGGATGAGATCGTGCGCGGCGCGGTGCAGCGTGCACAGCGCCGCTCGGACACGACTTTTCAAGTGAACCTGGAGCCGACGCTCGTCAGAGGCGAAGCCGAGCGCATCGATCGCGCTGTGTCTAACTTGCTGGACAACGCACGCAAGTGGAGCCCAGCGGAGGCGCCGGTCGAGGTCGATCTACATGACGGCCTGCTGAGCATCCGCGACCACGGCCCCGGCTTCGAGCAGGCCGACCTGCCGCACGTCTTTGAGCGCTTCTACCGTGCCGACCGTGCCCGCAAGCTACCGGGCTCTGGGCTCGGCCTGGCGATCGTGCGTCAGGCGGCTGAGGCACACGGTGGCCACGTCACAGCGGCGAACGCGCCCGGAGGGGGCGCGCGCGTGCAGATCGACTTCGGGTCGATCGTCGATACCGCCAACGCGTAACTGCTGGCCAAAGCAGCGCTGACGAGCATGCCTTCCTCGCGCATGTACCCAAACCCACCCAGCAGCCAAAGCTGGTATTTCGGGGAATCTATGCCTGCGCCGTAGGGCCCTGCTGCTCGTCGCTGCTCGCGCGACGGGTACTCCACCAACTCCAGCCGCCGACGGCCACCACGGGCACCACGAACATCGCCGAGGCATACCAATGCATCATGCAAGCGAGCACGGTCATCTCCACGTAAATTACCACGCTCGCCTGCCCTCCATGCATCCGATCGGGCTCAAGCCGCGCTCCGAGTCCGCCGCGCGGCCAGCAGACCGCCGACCCCCGCAATCAGGCCGAGTGCGCCGAGCACGAGCGCTGCGATCGCAAGGCCCTTGCTCGCCCCCCCGGGGGTGCTCGCAACTGCGTTGGAACTTGTGCCCGCCGGCGCGACTGCAGCGCCCTGGCCCGTCGGCGTCTCCCCCGGCGTCGGCCCGGCCTCGCCACCGGCAACATCCTCGATCACACCGCCCTTGGCGGTGATGTTGACCGTCGGCGCCGGGTATTCGGCGCTCGGCGAGCCGATCCAGTGGATGACCTTGCCATTGCTGTAGTACTGGATCGTCTTGAACGCAAGCGACTGGCCGGCGATGTCGCTGGGCATCGCGATCGACAGCGGGAACTGGATGAAACTGCCGTTTTCAAGGCGCCCGAGCTTCGAGCGGTCGCCGGTCCAGACGATCTGAGAGACCTCTTCGTCGACGGGCCCTTCCGGCGTTTGGATCGGGGTGGCGGGTTTGACGACCATCTCCTTGATGCTCCAGCCTGGCACGTTCTGCGTATCGATCTCGGTGAAACCCGGCGGAATGAGCATGTCGACCTTGTAGGCGTAGGCGCCTTCCTGCTCGCCCGGAACGCGCACGTCGAGCGTGACGAACGCCCCGGCGGGGATCGTGTTGGGATGCAGGCTGATGTGGGCTTGTGCCGCCGCCGGAAGCACCAGCGCTCCGATCGCGAGAGCTCCTATGGCAATTCGCTTCATGTGTGCCTCCTATTCGTGGATATGGGGACCCCGGGCCGGACCTACGCCGCGGCGGGATCATGCGTCATCGCTCTCGCGCGGAAATGGCCGGTCCCGCTCACCGGATTGGGACCGACACGGTCTTTTCGTACTCTTCGAATTCCGACACACGGTCGAGGACTCGGATATGCCATGTGCCTCCCGGACTCAGCTCGGCCGAATTGAGCGCGTAGTGGCCTGGGCCTGCCAGATTCGCCTGTAGCGGCAGCGGCCCGATTCCCTTGGCGGGAAGCTTTGCGGTCACCGCGAGTTCCTTGGTCGCGGTGAACTGCGCTCCGCTCTTCGCGTCGATCAGGTACAGGTGGACCGTGTTCAGACCGACTCTCGCCGGTTCGACGGTCATCTCGAGCTCCGCCGGCCCGAGCGAGGTGGTAATCGAAAAGGGTCCGCTTGCTGCGTCGATCGGCGGCGCGTAGCTGACGAGCGCGGCAGTCACACCGAAGACAACCAGCATCAACGCGAGCTCGCCGCGCATCGTACGCCGCGCCAGCACGCCGGCCGCCCCGGGTGAGCCCCCAGCGGCAGCGATCCTACGCAAGGCGGGCAGTATCCGTTCGCGGTTGATCCAGCCGAGCCCGATCAGCGCGGTGAGCAGCACGACCTTCACGATCACGAGCGCTCCATAGGTCGTGTGAAACAGACCTTCGAAGCTGCGTACGTCGATGTAGGCCTGCACGACCCCCGTCATGGCGATCGCGATCACACAAGCGAGCGCCAGCGGCGAAAAGCGTGCGAGCGTGGCCATCAGCAGACGGCTGCGCTGAGGAGCCTCGAGCTGCCGGGTCGCCGCGGGCAGGACAAGCAGCAGACATGCGATGCCACCGACCCAAACGCTCGCGGCGAGAACGTGGATCACATCGATAGGGAAGAACACCCCCGTGGGACTCTGAACGCTTGCGTGGCCGCTCAAGGCCGGTGTCATCGCAAGAAAGGCGACACCGACCCCAACCACGACGAGCAGCGCGCGCGGCGGTCGCGGACCGAGCGCCGTTCCGTCGGCGCCCAGCGTGACGGGGCGGAGCACCGGGATTGCTTCGCGCCGAGCAAGGCGCGCCGCGATCAGCAGCGATCCGAGTGCGACCCACACGATCCCGCGCAGACCCCATATCCCACCGAAGCGGCTTTTCAGGGTGTCGTTCACGATCGGGGCTTTCAGCGACGCCCATAGCGAGACCCCGGCGGCGCTCGCCCCCTGCAGCAGGATGCCGAGCACACTCGCCACTATTCCCAGTGCCACCGCCACGATCAAGAGCAGCCACAGACGCTTGGCAAACGCGCGTGAGGCAGCCTGCCAGCCGCTCTCCGAGCCGGCCACCGATGACAGGGCCGGCAGCCACGCCCACAGCAGGAACGCGAGACCGCCGAGACCTAGCGCGAGCGACAGGTAGTCAAGCGTTCGGACCACCCCGAACGCGACCTCGGTGACCCGGCCGCTCTTGTTGCGATCGATCAGCCCCGCCACCGTGAACTTCGGCGCCGCGCCGGCGTGGCCGATGTTGAACACGAGGCCTCCGTAGACGATGTGCGTGTCGGCCGAGATGACGCGATAGGTGCCGGTGTAGGTGCCATCCGGAAGCTTCGGCTTCAGCCCCACACCCATCCAGTGCTGTTTTCCTTCGGGGTGGCCCACGTCGAGGTTGTCCACCTCTTCGCCCTGGGCGTTGTACACGCGTACCGCCCCGAGCGTTCCCCCGATCGCCTGATTGAACTTGAAGATGACCTCGGCAGGCTGTTTGGGAACTGTCGACCCCGACAGCGGCGAAGTACCGAGCAGCTGCGCGTGAGCGAGCGCCGCAGGCGCAGCCGCAAGCAGAGATGCGCCCACCAACGCAATCGCCAAACCCAGCTTCGACAGGGCCCGCCAACGCACCTGGCATTCTCCCGCGGTACGCGCGTTGTGCCCAATTCGCATAGCCATCATCGGCGCCTTCGTTGGCGTCGGCATCACCAGGCCTCTTTTTGCTCAGAGGTATCCGCCTCTCCGCTACTCGGACTCGTCGGGGCAAGCCCCGCCCGGTGGCGTCGTACGACGAGCACGAAGACAAGCGCGAGCAGGACGATCGCGACAAGCGCGACAATCGCCGCGACAGGCGCTTTCGAGCTCTCGGGCACCCAGAACAGCTGTCCGTCGACCACCCCCTTCTGCGCTCCCACCGAGATCGGCACGCTCCAATGGAAGATCAGAGTGCGCTTGCTCTTGTCTTTGACCTGAGGAGGCGTAACAGGACTCATCCAGTGGATGCGGTGGTCGTGCCATTCGAAGCTGCCGCTGCGATCCATCACCACCCACTTGGGCGGATCGCTCGCGCTCGCCGAGGCCGGCACGGTCACGTTGCCATAGAAGTTCGTGTTCAGATAAACCGCCGGCGAACGCACGTTTTGTTCGCTTGTACCGTTCGCTTGCACGCGCGCGTAGGGTTCGCCCGAGTAGCCGTACACCGTCACCGTCCTGCCCGTGTGATTGGTCAGCACAAGCCGGTCGGCGAACTCGAGCACTTCGATGCCGAGGCCCGTGACTTTTGGTGAGACCGACGTTATTTCGGAGCGATAGTTGTAATTGCTGCCTTGGTCGTTGATCGGGTTCTCACTCTCGGAGGACGAGCCCGTTTGGCTGGTACTGCTTGCGAGCGCGCTACCGCCCGGTGCAAGCACGAGAACGCCCAGCAGGGCGAGAATCGGACGACGTGACATGGATGCTCCTCGGAGCTCGAAGGGACACACGGATAGCGAGGAGAGTTCGCGGTCCAGTGGACCGCTTACAGCACTTGCCAGGACAGGGAGTGCGTGCACGCGCCCAAGCGGCCATGCACCGGCACTCGCTCACGGCGAGTTTGCCGCGTCCTCCTCGGGCGCGGTGCTCTAGCTCGCCGAGACGAACGCGGGAGGCGGACGAACCGCGAGCGAGCGTGCGATCAACAAGCCCCCGTGCGCAGCTACCGCGAACGTCCTTGCTGCATGCGGCACGCTCGCGCGTGGGCGTGCCCAACGTGCGCGTGGCGGAGCCGAGAGACGGGCCAACCTACGCTCGCCCGGATAACGGCGTGAGAGCAACACCAGAGCCAGCACAAGAGCTGGCAGGAGAAACAAGATTCCCGTCAACACGTCGGCCACTCTACTCCCTCGCTCACGTCCCCACCGCCGACAGCAGCCACAGACCGAAGCTCGTGAACGCCACCATCACGGCAAGCATCCAGTATTGCGAGCGAATCGCCTGCTCTTGATTGGGGTAGATGCTGAGCGCACGGTCGTGAGCGAGCACCAAGCCGCCCACGTGACCCGCGATCAGGGCCGCCACCTGCACGTACCAGATCGCCGCATAGGAGATGATCGTATAGTCGATCGTATAGGCGTTGGTGCCGAAGTAGTTGGCACCGTTGCCCAGCGGGTCGGAGGCCAGGTAGCCGATCGCTTGGCCCTGCCAGATGAACAATGAGAAGTAGTGGGCCAGCACGTAGGCGAAGCCGATCGGCACGAGCGTATGGGCGAACGTGCGGCTGAGCTCCGGCATGTCAAAGCGCGTGCTTACGCTGTGCACACCGATGATTCCCAAGCGGTAGATGCCTGCGACGAGCAGCACGCACAGCACGAGCCCGACCGAGTAGGTCAGCTCGAGCGCCGGCGTCTGGTTGAAGCCGAGGTCGGCGGCGAGGCTCTGCAGGCTCGGCTCGTTGGTGCGCCAGATGCCACCGTTTGAGAAGCCGTCGAAGGTTGTCGTCCCGATGATCGCGCATATGAGCCCGATCGAGCCCGATCGAATCGGCATGTCCGGGAGTCCACTCAGGGGCCGGCGCGAGTAGACGACGCCGTGCTCGTCCTGCCCCAGGGTCTGCCCACCGGCGCCCACGCCCGGGTCGTGCTGGGCCCTCGGCTGCTCGTCCTGGCAGAGCACCGACATCCGAGAGAGCAGGTTGAAGTAGGCGCCGAAGCCGTCCGCCCGCCCGCTCCATTCCTCCACCCCGAACAGGGCCATCCCGGCAAGCATCGCGACGAAGTAGGCGAGCGACAGCGCTGCCAGCGTGGAGGACTGATCGCGGTCGGGGAAGATGTAGACGAGCTCCATCCAGGCGAAGCCGACGATCGCCGCCACAGCAGGCCACATGCCCAGCCGCTCGGGATAGCGAAGCGGAGCCTTGGCGAACGCTCTCGGCGCGAGCTTCCCACCGATCCAGCGGATCGCGCGCGCGAACGAGCGCCACGGGCTGAAGGCCCGGAAGATGTCGCCGAAGATCACGCTCGCCAGTGGGAAGCCGACCCAGAAGATCACATAGATGAATGTCGGGTCGAAGTTGGCCGACCACACCTGCGTGCCGTCGAAACCGCTGTAGAGCACCAGCGCGAACAGCGCCAGACCGGCCAAGCTGGCCAGATGCGCGAGCGCAGCCGGCATGACGAACAGCCTTTTGCGATGCTCGCTCTGCAACTGCGGGCGCATCCACAACGTGGAGAGGGCGACGAAGGAGACCACGAGCACGATCGCCGCGGTCCAGCTGAACAACCACACGGGGATCGGCAGGTCTGCCTTGCCCACGATCCCGTGCGCCGAGGCTACCTCGGGGAATGCCAGCGTCGCGATGCCCAGGCCGCCGAGGACGGGTGGCAGCAGACGGCGCGGAGTGACCATGCGCGCGCCAGTCTATGCCACGAATGTCCCCCTTAGGCGCGGTCACGACCTCCGCTCCCACGTCGTAGGCTCCATCCTGATGCCGACCGTCCTCGCCACGTCGACCGCCTTCTCGGCACTCACACAGCTGGGGCCGCTCGCGCTGTTTGGCCTTGCCTATGCCAAGCGAGTGCACACGCTCGGACGTGCAGGCCGCCCCGTCGAAGGTTGGCGCCAGGCCTGCTTTTACGGCGGTTTCGTCACGATCGGCGTCGCGCTCACCTCGCTCGGCGGCGACAGCCAGGAACTGTTGAGCGCCCACATGGTCGAGCACCTGCTGCTGGGAGACATCGCCGCGCTCTTGATCGTGCTCGGCCTGACCGGACCGCTGATCGCGCCGATCCTGCGCATCAAGCTGTTCGACCGGCTGCGCATCCTCGCCCATCCCCTGATCGCCTTTCCCCTTTGGGCGGTCGACCTGTACGTGTGGCACCTGCCCGTCTTCTATGAAGCGGCGCTGCGCCACGCCGGCGTGCACGCGCTCGAGCACGCCATGTTCCTCGGCTTCGGCATCAACATGTGGATGTGCCTGTTCGGGCCGCTGCCGATGCCGAGCTGGTTCGGCAACGGGGCAAAGCTCGGCTACATCGTCGCGGTACGCCTCACCGGCACTGTGCTGGGCAACGTCTTTTTGTGGTCTGGCACCGTCTTCTACCCGTACTACATCCACGGCGACGCTGTCTGGCACATCTCCCCGATCGCCGACCAGAACCTCGCAGGCGCGGTGATGATGATCGAGGAGAGCATCCTCACGCTGTGCCTGTTCTGCTGGCTGTTCCTGCGCACCGCAAAGCAGGGCGAGGAACGCCAGGATCTGCTCGACTTCGCCCAATCCCAGGGCCTCGAGCTGAGCGAGGAGCGTGCCGCACGCGCCGTCGGCGCCGGTCGCGGCCCAGAGCTGCGCAAGCGTTTGGAAGGCGTGCCCGGTCCGGTCGAGCACTGAGCCCGGCGTGGACGCACGCCGATCGCGCCCGGACCGGTCGAACGCGGAGCCGTGCGCTCAACTCTCCGAAACCGTGATGCCCCCGCGCGCGGGGGCATGTGCATTTTTGGGACGCTCAGCTCGAAGCTAGCAGCGGCACGTCGTGGACGATTTCCTGCGGTGTGAAGCTTGCCGCGTACAACGTCGTGACCTTGCCCTGAGCGCTGATCCCGTACACCAATCCGCTGTGGTTGACCAACTGCGGCTGCTGGGCATCCTGTTCGGCCCCCACACCCCATGCCTTCCATACGCTGCCCAGTTCTTTGGCCGAGCCGATCAGGTACTGCATGCGACCCGTCATGTCGTGGCGCTGCAGGAATGTTGCGACCGCGGCAGGAGTGTCTCCACGGGGGTCGACCGACACGGCGATCACCTGCACCTTGGCTGCCTCTGCCGATCCCAGCTTGTTGAGCGCAACGGCCAAGTTGGACGCGATGATCGGGCACACGTCGGGACAGTGGGTGTAGAGGAATGTGAGCAGCACCGCCTTGCCCCTGTACTGGGCGATGTTGACGGGCTGACCCTTGTAGTTGCGCAACGACAGGGGGAACTCTGGAGCGGGCGGCGAGGCGAGCGAACCGGCGTACTTGGCGGAGGCGATCCCCTGGATACCGGCTACGCTCGGACGCTTGCTCGGGCTCCCGGTGGTCAGCAGCGCGACGCCGCCGGCGATCACGACGATCACGACGAGCGCGAGCACGACACGTAGGCTCAACGCCCCACGCGGAGGCGGCTGCGGAGGCTCGGCGGGCGATGCTGGCTCTGCTGCCATGACGAGTTGAACCTAGCACCACGGAGCCTTGCGAGCGTCGTATCGGCGCCCACTTGGCCGAGACCCGATCGACCCCAAAACCGAAGCTTCCAAGCCACTTGCGCCGAGGACCGACCAGCCTGGCTAGAGTCATTGGCTTGCGGCTTTCCCTCACGCCAGCCCACCGCCAAAGTGCCTCGCAAGCCGACCGCTACAAGTGGATTGCGCTGTCTAACACCACACTCGCGGTGCTGCTGGCGACGCTCGACGCTTCGATCACGCTGATCGCGATGCCCGACATCTTCCGTGGCATCAAACTCGATCCGCTGGAGCCGGCCAACAGCTTCTACCTGCTGTGGATGATCCTCGGCTACCTGGTCGTCTCGAGCGTGCTGATCGTCAGCCTCGGACGCCTCGGCGACATGTTCGGGCGCGTGAAGATCTACAACCTCGGCTTCGTCATCTACACGATCGCCTCATTGCTGCTGGCGATCGACTGGATGACCGGTCGAGCCGGCGCGGACTATCTGATCGTGTTCCGCATCGTGCAGGGGGTTGGCGGGGCGTGCCTGCTCGCCAACGCAGCCGCGATCATCACCGACGCCTTCCCTGTCCACCAGCGCGGGATGGCGCTGGGCATCAACAACATCGTCGGTGTCAGCGGCATGTTCGTCGGCCTGATCCTCGGCGGGCTGCTGGCCCCGATCAACTGGCGGCTGGTGTTCTTGATCTCCGTGCCGGTCGGCCTGTTCGCGACGGTCTGGGCCTATCTGAAGCTTGAGGAGCGCAGCCAGCCGAAACGCTCCTCGATCGACTGGTGGGGCAACGTTACTTTCGCGCTCGGGCTCGTGCTGGTGATGGTGGCTGTCACCTATGGGATCCGCCCCTATAACGGGCATGCCACCGGCTGGGGCTCGCCGCGCGTGCTCACGCTCCTGGCGGCGGCGCTCGTCTCGCTGACGGCGTTCGTGGTGGTGGAGAAGCGCGTCGCCGAGCCGATGTTCCGCCTCACCCTGTTTCGCATCCGCGCCTTCACCTTCGGAACGCTCTCGACGTTTCTCTCGGCGATATCGCGCGGCGGGCTGATGTTCATGCTGATCATCTGGCTGCAAGGGATCTGGCTGCCTCTGCACGGCTATTCCTTCACCGAGACGCCGCTTTGGGCCGGGATCTACATGCTGCCGTTGACGCTCGGGATGCTGGTCGCAGGGCCCACGTCGGGCTACCTCTCAGACCGCTATGGCGCGCGCTGGTTTGCCACCGGGGGCATGCTCGGCGCGGCGTTCAGCTTCGCTCTGATGATGCTGCTGCCGACCGATTTCAACTATTGGGTGTTCGCGCTGGTGCTGCTGTTGACCGGCATCTCGATGGGGATGTTCGCCTCGCCCAATCGCGCGGCCGTGATGAACAGCCTGCCTCCGGGCGACCGCGGCGCCGGCGGCGGCATGAATCAGACGTTTCAGAACTCTGCACAGGTGCTCTCGGTTGGGATCTTCTTCACTCTTTTGATCATCGGCCTCGCCTCCAGCCTGCCCGCGGCTGCACAGACCGGGCTGCAGGCCCACGGGCTGTCCGCGGAGGTCGCGGGACGCGTCGCGCATGCGCCGCCGATCTCGATCCTGTTCGCCGCCTTCCTGGGCTACAACCCGATCCAACAGCTTGTTGGGCCCCACGCGCTGAACGGGTTGAGCGCACACGCACAGGCGGTCCTCACCGGCCATGCCTTCTTCCCCCACCTGATCTCCACTCCCTTCCGCGACGGCCTGCACGCTGCCTTCCTGTTCGCGATCGTCGCCTGCCTGATTGCGGCCGGCGCCTCCATGTTGCGTGGCGGGCGCTATCAGCATGTCGAGGAACCGCCCCCCGAGAAAGCGATACCTGAGAAAATCCGACAACTGGAGGAGCAGCATGCACGTTGAGTGGTTCGGCCAGTCCGCCTTTGCCCTGACAGCACCTGAGGCCAAGGTGTTCATCGATCCCTTCGGCGATCTTTCGCCGATGGCCGAGCGCGGCATTCAGTTCGACTATCCCGCGATCTCCGTCGATGGAGTGGACCTGCTGCTCGTCACCCACGAGCACCTCGACCACAACGGCGTCGAGGCGATCTCCGGTGAGCCAGCCACCCTGCGCTCCACAGCCGGCCGCCTGGAGTCGCCGATCGGCGAGGTCGTGGCTGTCGCCTCCGAGCACGACGAAGCGGCCGGCACGCAGCGTGGTCCGAACACGATCTTCGTGTTCACGCTGGACGGAGTGCGGATCGCGCACTTCGGCGACTTCGGCCAGAGCGAGCTGCGCCCCGAGCAGGCAGAGGCGATCGGCGAGGTCGACCTGATCGTCCTGCCGGTCGGCGGCGGTCCCACGATCGGGGCGAGCGACGCCAAGGCGATCGTCGAGCAACTGAAGCCGAAGTGGGTCGTGCCGATGCACTACCGCACTCCGCGCATCGGCTTCCTCGAGGACGCCGAGGAATTCCTCGGGCTGATGGACCGGGTGGAGCGCCTCGATGCGCCGAGCTTCGAGACCAGCAATCTCGCGGCCGCGGACGGGCCTGTCGTGGTGGTGCCCGCAGCGCCATAGCGCCGGGCTGGCTCTCTGGGTGTGCTCCGGAGTCACGCGAGGGCGTACGGCCGTCAGCTACCGATGAGCGTCGATCCGCCAGGATGCACGGATGCCGACGGCGCGCAACCTGCTCAACCTCAAGGACGTCGACAAGGGCTATGGCAGCCGCTCTGTCCTGCGCGACATCACACTTGGGGTGTCCGTCGGCGAGCGCATCGGCGTGGTGGGGCAGAACGGCGGCGGCAAGTCGACGCTGCTGCGGCTGATCGCCGCTGTGGAGGAACCGGACGCGGGCGCGGTCACGCGTGCTGGGGACGTTGGCGTGGCGCTACTCGGCCAACAGGACGAGCTCGATCTCCACACAACGCTCGGTGCGGCGCTCGTAGGCGAGCGCGTCGAGCACGAATGGGCGGCGGACCGGGCATTTCGCGGCGTGCTCGACGGACTGATGGGAGGGGTGGGACTCGAGCGCTTTCCCGCCGGTATGGACACTGCGATCGACGGACTCTCCGGAGGCGAGCGGCGGCGCATCGCGCTGGCACGCCTGCTGCTCGATCCGCCCGAGTTGCTGCTGCTGGACGAGCCGACCAACCATCTGGACGTCGAAGGCGTCGACTGGCTCGCCCGTCATCTCGCTCAGCGACGCGGGTCGATGTTGGTGGTGACGCACGACCGCTGGTTCCTGGACGCCGTGTGCACCGCCACCTGGGAGGTTGCCGACGGCGCGGTGCACCAGTACGAAGGCGGCTATGCCGCATATGTGCTTGCGCGGGCCGAGCGCGACCGTCAGGAGAGCGCGAAGGAGAGTCGGCGCCAGCAGTTGATACGCAAGGAGCTTGCGTGGCTGCGGCGCGGGCCACCGGCGCGCACGACCAAGCCGAAGTTCCGCATCGAAGCCGCCAACGCCCTGATCGCCGACGAGCCGCCGGCCCGCGACCGTGCGGAGCTGTTGCGCTTTGCCGGCGCGCGCCTCGGCGAGAAGGTGCTGGACGCCGAGGAGGTGTCGCTCACGCTTGGAGAGCGCGAGGTGTTGCATGATCTGACTTGGCGGCTTGGGCCGGGCGAGCGAGTTGCGCTTGTCGGCGTGAACGGGTCGGGTAAGACCTCGCTCGTCAGAATGCTCGCCGGCGAACTGGAGCCGAGCTCGGGCCTCCTCGAGCGTGGCGCGACGGTACGGATCGCCCATCTCTCGCAGGACACCGTCGAGATCCCCGGCGAACTGCGAGTGCTCGAGTCCCTGCAAGAGGTGCGTAGCAACGCGGTGCTGAGCGACGGGCGCGAGATAACCGCTTCACTGCTTTGCGATCGCTTCGGCTTTCGCGGTGAGAAGTCGCGCACGCTCGTCCAAGACCTATCCGGTGGCGAGCGACGGCGCCTGGGGCTGATGCGGCTGTTGATGGGTGGACCCAATGTGCTGTTGTTGGACGAGCCAACGAACGACCTCGACATCGACACTCTGACGGCGCTCGAGGATCTGCTCGACGGCTGGCCTGGCACGCTCGTTGTGGTCAGCCACGATCGTTACTTCGTGGAGCGAGTGTGCGATGAGGTGTACGCGATCACCGCTGCCGGCGGATTGCGCCACGTTCCCGGAGGGATCGAGCAGTATCTGAAGGAGCGTCACTCATCCGAGAATCCTCAGCCGGCATCCCCATCGCAGGAGCACCGTCAGTCTCCAGGGGCCGCGGCCCGTGCCGCGCGCAAGGACACGCGTCGCGACGAGCTCGAGGTCAAGCGCCTGGAGCGCTCGATCGAGAAGCTGGCCGAACGCGAGAGCGGACTGACCGAGGAGATGCAGGCGAGCGCCACCGATCATGCCCGCCTCGCCGAGCTGCAGGCCGATCTGGAGAAGCTCCTTGCCGAGCGCGGGCGGTTGGAGACGGCTTGGCTCGAGCTGTCCGAGTCACTCGAAGGGTAAGGTCAGCGCATGACCTACATCCCACCCAAAGAGATTCTCGAACGATACGCCTCGGTTTTGATCGACTTCGCCCTTGGTGGCGGGACCGGCGTGCAACCCGGCGAAGTGGTGCGCATCGCTGCCCCGGAAAGCTCGAAGCCGCTGTATGCCGAGCTGCGCAAGGCCATTTGGCGCGCCGGCGGGCATGTGATCGGTGCTTACGAGCCTGACGACGATCGGCGTACGAACTTCTCGCGCGATTTCTTCGACGGTGCCAACGACGCCCAACTCGACTATTTCCCCGCCAAGTACATGCGCGGGCTGATCGATGAAATGGATCATCAGGTCTCAGTCCTCGCCGACAGCGATCCGCATGCGCTCGAGTCGGTCGATCCGGGGCGCATCATGCGCCGCGGCGAGGCGATGCGTCCCCTGCTCGACTGGCGCTCGGAGAAGGAGAACGCCGGTCGCTTCAGCTGGACGCTCGGCCTGTACGGGACGCCGGCGATGGCCACCGAGGCCCAGCTGACGATCGAGGAGTACTGGGAGCAGATCGTCCATGCTTGTTTCCTTGACATGGAGGACCCGATCGCGCGCTGGCGCGAGATCGGACAGCGGCTGGATGAGACCAGGGAGCGTCTGGATGCGCTGGACATCGAGCGCGTCCATGTGCTTGGGGAGGACGTCGATCTGTGGGTGAGCGTCGGCGAGCAGCGGCGCTGGCTGGGCGGGCGCGGGCGCAACATCCCCAGCTTTGAGATTTTCACCAGTCCCGATTGGCGCGGGACCGAAGGTTGGATCCGCTTCAACCAGCCGCTCTACCGGTATGGGAATCTCGTCAAGGGCATCCGCCTTGCCTTCGCCGATGGGCGTGTAACCGAGGCCAGCGCCGATGAGAACGAGCGCATCCTGACCGAGATGATCGCGACCGAGGGGGCCGACAAGGTCGGCGAGTTCTCGCTCACCGACAAACGCTTTTCACGGATCACGCGCTTCATGGCGCACACGCTCTACGACGAGAACGTCGGCGGACCGTTCGGCAACACTCACATCGCGCTCGGACGCTCCTACCAGGACGCCTACGCAGGCGATCCCTCAGGGGTCAAGAGCGAGGAGTGGGATCGACTCGGCTTCAACAACTCGAGCGTGCACACCGACATCGTCTCCACCAGCGACCGGGTCGTCACCGCCCAGTTGCGCGGCGGCGAGGAGCGCGTGATCTATCGCGACGGGGAGTTTCAGCTGGATTGACAGCGCGAGGTCGGTGGATGACAGCGCGGGTTGACTACGAGCGCCACGGGCGCAACTATGCGGCGCATCGACATGCGGACCCGCGCATCGCTTCACGTATTCATGACGCACTCGGGGATGCACACACCGTGCTCAATGTGGGTGCAGGAGCCGGCTCATATGAGCCGAGCGATCGCTGGGTGCTTGCCGTAGAGCCGAGCGCGACCATGCGTGCGCAACGTCCTACGGCAGCCGCGCCGGCGATCGACGCACGCGCGGAGGCGCTGCCCTTCGACGATGAAAGCTTCGATGCGGCGATGGCGTGCGTGACGATCCACCACTGGGAGCCGCCCGAGGTTGGGCTGGCCGAGCTTCGTAGGGTGTCCCGCGGGCCGGTGGTCGTGTTCACGTTCGAGCTCGACGCCCTACCTGCCTGGCAGCGGGAGTATCTACATGAGGGGGTGGAAAAGGAGCTACCACGATTCCCCGCGATCAACGACGTAGCAGAGGTCCTGGGCGGGCGCATACGGGTGGAGCGAATTCCCACTCCGGGCGACTGTACCGATGGATTCTTCGAGGCGTTCTGGAAGCGGCCCGAGGCACTCCTAGATCCTAAGGTCCGCGGCGCTCAATCGGTTTGGGCACTGCTCGATCAGGGCGTCGAGCAGCGGATCGTAGAGCGGCTCGCCGCCGCACTCAGCTCCGGCACATGGGATGCCGAGCATGGCCACCTGCGCGAGCAGGACAACTTCGACGGCGCGCTGCGGCTGGTCATCTCAGAGCCCGCTTTAAACAGATCACCCCTGCAGATGCAAGCCGAGGTCGCTTCGTAGGCTCTTGCTAGCGACATACCGCGTACTGCGGCCGTTGCCCTGCTGAACGACCAGTCCTGCATCGCGCAGCCGCCTTAGGTCATTGCTGGCTGTCTGTTGCGAGACCTCGGCCTCAACCGCATAGGAAGCCCTGTCGGTGCCTTGAAAGAGACTCTGCTCGAGCGCGACGACGATCCGGTCGGGCCATTCGCGCTGCTCGACGAGCACCTCTAGGAATGACCAGCGCTTGCCCGCCTCGGCTATCTGCTCCAGACGACGTTGTGCCTGCTCGAGGTGGGCGCCGATGCAAAACCGCACCCACGGCGCAGCGTCGCGCTCGGGCCGGTAGCTGCCGCCCTGAACTTTTTGCAGAGTCGCGTAATACCTGTCGGTGTTACGGCCAAGGTACTCCTCGATTGAGGCAAACTCGGGCGCGAGCAAGCCTCCGCGAGCCAGCACAAGCGACTGCACTATGCGTGAGATACGGCCGTTGCCGTCGCTGAACGGATGCACAGAAACCAGATGCAGATGGGCCATGGCGGCGCGGACGGCGACGTGCGAGTCGAGGTCCCCACGATCCAACCATGTGATGACCTCACGCATGAGCTTTGGTACTTGTTCATAGGGTGGCCCGACATACGCTGGCGGACCGCCACCCGGGCTGGTCACCTCGATGCCACCCCGACGATACTGCCCTGGGTCCCTGCTCTTCTGGAAATAACACGTGTCGAAGTGCAAGTCCAATACGACACGCTCGACCCAACGAAAGGCCGGATCCTCAGACATCACGCCTACGTGGTCCATGGCCCTGGCGTAACACGACAGGGCCATGGAGTCCTCACCGTGGGGATCTGAAGGCTCATTGCCGCTTGCCACCGCAATCGCTTCCTCCGCGGAAACCTTGAAGCCCTCGATTTCGATCGAGCTTGTCGCCGAGGACGCGCGCCATTGCCGGCGCAGGCTGCCAAGCCACGGACCGGCAACACCAGCCTGATCACCGAGGCGCTGGCGCAACTCGTCGAGTTCGGCGAGTTGGCGCGCAAGGGTGTTGCCGATTGTGGGTGTCTGGAAGATCACGCGTATCAGTATATCCGATTATACGTATAATCGTCTAGACTATCTTTCTACTATTTATCTGGCTGGCAGCCCTCGCCCGTAGATGAAGAACCTGGCGCTGGTCCTCCGCGCGCTTGGCATCTGGCCTGGCCGTCGAGGCGCTCAACCAGCCCGGTGAGGTCAACACGCGCCTATATGGAGATTTCGTGGCGCTCGTCGCGAGCCTGCTCGACACCGCATAGCGCGGGCTTTTTACGGATGGCGAGCGCCCGCCTGACTGGTTGACTCGCCTATTGAGCGCTGGCACGTCAGCTGGATTGGCCGCTCGCTCGAACCCCAACCGCGAGCGATACGCATGTGCGCCGCTCGAACAAGCCGACAGAGAAAAGCGAGATGCGATGAGCGACAAGCCGGTTTTCATCTATGCAGCGACATATGCCGATCAGGCTGACGCGCTGGCCGACTACGACAGCCTGATCGAGCTGCACCGCACCAAGCTCGTCGGCACCTACGACGTTGCCCTCATCAGCAAGGACTCAGAGGGCAAAGTGCACGTCGGCAAGCACGAGAAGCCGACCCAGCACGGCGCTTGGGGCGGGATCGCGGTCGGCGCGCTCGTCGGCGTCCTGTTTCCGCCTTCGATCATCGGCGCGGCCGCTGTCGGCGGCGTCGTCGGTGGCGTCGGTGGCCACCTGCGCAAGGGCATCTCGCGCGGCGATGCCAAAGAGCTTGGCGAGCTGCTGGAGAATGGTGAGGCGGCGCTGGTCGTGATCGGCGAGTCCCGTCTGGAAGAGCAGCTCGACAAGGCGCTGCAGCGCGCCGAGAAGTCGATCGAGAAGGAGATCGACGCCAACGGCGAGGAACTCAAGCAGGAGCTGCGGCGCGAGCTCGACGAAGTCGAGACGCCCTCGGCCGGGTAACGCAGGTCGAGCACGACCGGCGCCTAGCCGGTCGTGCGCCAGCGGTAGGCGCGCAGCGTCGCCGGTACCACGACGACGAGCAGCGCCAGGCACCAGAGCACCGAGGAGAGCACCGGATGCTGAAGCGGCCACGCGGCGGTGCTTGGAATCGCCGTGGGGTTGCCGAACAGTGTGCGGATCGCGGCTGCCCAGCAGCTGATCGGGTTGTATTCGGCGAACTGGCGCAGGCCTTTCGGCAGACCGGCAACCGGGACGAAGGTCGAGGCGATGAACGTGAGCGGGAAGACGATCAGGAAGGCGATGCCCGTGACCACGTCGGGCGAGCGGGCGACGATCCCCACGAGCGTGCCGACCCACAACATCGTCACCGCGAGCAGGGCGAGGATGGCAAAGGCGGCGAGCGCGTCTGGGGCACTTCCCTGGATGCGCCAGCCGACGATCAGGCCGCTGATGACCATCACCGCGATGGCCAGGACCGAGGCGGCAAGCTCCGCGGTGAGGTGTCCGAGCAGGAAGGCCGAGCGGTGCATAGGCAGCGAGCGGAAGCGGTCGAGGATGCCTTCGCCGAGATCGGTGGCCATCGAGGTGGCCGGCCCGATGATTCCGAACGTGAGCGTCTGCACGAGGATGCCGCCGATCAGATAGTCGCGGTAGTTGCCGCCCGGGACGGCAATGACGCCGCCGAAGACGAAAGCGAACAACAGCACGAACATCAGCGGCTGGACGGTCACGTCGATCAGCTTCTCTGGTATCTGGCGGATGTGGGAGAGGCTGCGCCTGGCGATCACGAGGCTGTCGGCTGCCAGTTGGCGCAACGGCATGGAGGGCTGCTGAAGGATCGGCTGCTGCTGAAGGATAGGCTGCTGGACTGAGCTCATGAAGTGAGTGCCTCCTGTGCTTGGGGAGAATGGGTGATGGATAGGAAGACGTCGTCGAGCGTTGCCTCGCGACGGTGCACGTCCTTGGCGTCGACGCCGGCTTCGTCGAGCGCACGCACGACCTCGATCAGACGCGTGTCGGCGCGCACTGGAACGGTGAGCAGCAACTGCTGCGCATCGGAGGAGCAAGACCCGTCGGCGAACGACTCGAGCGCCGCTTGGGCCGGGCCCAGCTGACCGGCGTCGGTGACGGCGACCTCGATGCGCTCGCCGCCATAGCGGGCCTTCAACTCCGCCGGTGTGCCTTTTGCCGTGATGCGTCCCTGCTCGAGCAACACGATGTCATCGCTGAGACGGTCGGCCTCCTCCAGATACTGGGTGGTCAGGAGCAGCGTCGCCCCCTCCCCCACCAGCTCGCGCAGCAGCTCCCACAACTCGCTGCGGCTCTCGGGGTCGAGGCCGGTGGTGGGCTCGTCGAGGAACAGCACGGGCGGGGCGGCGACGAGACTGGCGGCGAGGTCGAGCCGGCGTCGCATGCCGCCGGAGAAATCGCGCACGAGCCGATCGCCTGTGTCGGCGAGACGCAGCCGCTCGAGCAGCTCAGCTGCTCTCGTGCGGGCTACAACACGCGGGAGGTGGTAGAGACGACCGATCATCTCGAGGTTGGCTTGAGCGCTCATCAATCCATCCACGGTGGCGGTCTGACTGGCCAAGCCGATGCGCCGTCGCACCTCACCCGGCTGGGTGAGCACGTCGAAACCCGCCACGGTGGCGCTGCCCGCGGTGGGCAGAGCGAGCGTCGTGAGGATGCGGATCGCTGTTGTCTTGCCGGCGCCGTTGTGGCCGAGCAGGCCGAGCACCGTGCCGGCGGGGACCTCGAGCTCGAAGTCTCGCAGCGCCCACTGCTCGCCGTAGAGCTTGCCGAGGCCTTGCGCGACGATTGCCGGTGAAGAAGTTATCTGGTTCATTTAGTACCTCGTACGTTGATCTCGTACATCGTACGCACAAGACTAGCAGTACGCTGTACCAGATGTCGTCACCTCCTCAATCCGACGAGCCTCCCCCCCTGATCTGGTTGCGAGATGAGCCCGGAACACGCCGCCCAGGCCACTCGCGCGCGCAGATCGCCACCGCCGCGGTGCAGATCGCGGACACCGAGGGCTTCGACGCCGTGTCGATGCGCAGAGTCGCCCAGGAGCTGGGTGCCGGCACGATGACGCTCTACCACTACGTGCGCAACAAGGACGAGTTGGTGATGCTGATGAACGACACCGTGATGGGCGAGGTGCTCGTGCCCGACGGGGAGCTGCCTAGCGAGTGGCGCGAGGCGATTACAACCATTGCCAGTCGCTCCCACGCCGCGTTCGAACGCCACCGCTGGACCCTGGACCGGGTGACCGACATATCGATAGGGCCGAATGGGATCAAGCACTTCGAGCAGTCACTGGAGGCGGTGCAGGACACCGGGCTCCCCGCTGAGAAGCGACTGGGCCTGATCAGCCTCGTGGACGAGTACGTGTTCGGATACAGCCTGCGTGAGACGATCGACTTCGGCGGCGATGCCGGCGACGAGCAGTGGCCTCCGGGTACGCTCGAGCTGTTCGAGCGCGAGCTGCAGAGCGGCGCCTACCCCCGCATCGGCTCCCTGATGGCTGATGAGCTGCACACCGACAACGTCGCCGATGGCACGCGCCGCGTGATGCAGATCATCTCCCAGCCCGAGCGCTTCGAGGAGGGCCTGCGCCAGCTCTTGGACGGGATCGAAGCCGGGATGAGCAGCGCACCCGAGAGCGACTGATCGCACACCGCCGGCTCCCGGGGCGGTAGCGCCTCTAGCCGTGCACCGCCTGCGCCTCGAGCGTCTGCTTCACCACGTTGGTCCCCTGCTGCATCGCCTCGCCGGTCGGTTCGGCGAGCTCGTTGGGTAGCAGATCGGCAATCCACACGAACTTGCAGGCGCTCTTCCCATCGGGGAAGACCTGAGCAGAGGCGCTGTGATGTGTGTAAGGCCCATCGACGATCGACCAGGCAAGCCGGCGAGCGTCATCGTCGAGATCGACAAGCACCTCACGCACAACCATGCCGTTGGCGAACGTGACGATCCTGTCTTCTCCATCGAGCTTGGTGTCCACCACGAAGCCCGGCGCAAGACGCTCATGCAGGGCACCCCAATCGCGGAGCGCGTCCCACACCACCTCCGGGCTTGCGTCGATCGAGATCTCCTTGCGGATGTGTGCCATTTCTTCTCCTATCGGTCGGGTAACTAACTAACGAGCGCGATCCCTGAGAGCAAATCTCGTCGAACATGGGCTGACGCGAGTAGCGCACGCGTAGCCGTGCAGCATGCCTGCCGGCACAGGGAGAGTCTTGGACAATCGTGCTCGCATGAGACAATCCGTCGATGCTGAGCGCGTGCACTCTCGCGAACCGCGACGGCGTGGAAGTCTCCGATGTCGCCTGCCGGCACCCGCGCGGGCGAGGTCATACGGACGAGCAGACGAGGGGTCACACAATCGTGTTCATCCGCCGTGGGTGCTTCGTGCGCAGCGCCGACGGAGTCGAGAGTCTGCTCGACCCGACCGTCGCCTACTTCATGAACGCTGGCGAGGAGCAGCGCTATGACCACCCTCACGACGAGGGCGACGATTGCACCTCGCTCGTGCTGCATCCCGATCTGATCGCGTCGTTGTGGGGTGGCGAGCTGCGCCTTCCCTCAACACCGCTACACACCTCGCCGGAGATCGACCTCGAGCATCGGCTGCTGCTGAGTGCCGGCCGCAACGGAGCAGACCCACACGAACTGGTGGAGCGAGCGCTCATGCTGGCCGCCAGCGTGTTCGAGCAGAGTGACCCTCGGCCTGTCGCCTCAGGACGCCCAGCCACTATCCGTGCGCAACGAGCGGTAGCCGACGGAGTCCGCGAGATCCTCGTGGGCAACCCCGAGCGCTCGCTACCCGAGCTCGCCCACGAGCTTGCCGTCTCCCCACACCATCTCAGTCGCGTGTTTCGCTCGATCACCGGACACACCATCTCCCGCCAGCGCATGCGCCTGCGCGCCCGCGCCGCGCTGGAGCGCTTGGCCGGGGGCGAGAGCGACCTCGCGCGCATAGCCGTCGATGTGGGCTTCGCCGACCAGAGTCACCTGTGCCGTGTGATCGGTCAGGAGACTGGGTGCACTCCCGCCACGCTGCGCCATGCCCTCGGGCTTGGTCGCGATAGGCCCAATTGACAGTGTCTAGATCGCTACGACAGTAGTCTGCCGGCTTGCGCCCGGATTCCCGGACGCCTAAACGTCGTCACGGGGGTCGCTATGCGCCGCACGTCTCAGATGGTCCGGATCGCCTGCATAGCGAGCTTCCTCGCCTGCGCGTTTGTCCCGACGTCGGCAAGCGCCAGCGTCGGTCCCAGCCCCGGCACGATCTCGACGTTCGCGGGCTCGCCGGTGTACGGGCCGGTGAGCGCGACCTCGATCGGCGCTGGCGGCGGCACTGTCACAAACATAGCGACCGCCACACTCGGCGGAACGCCCTATGCCTACTACGCGGACGCCTACCAGAACGTCGTGCGTCGCATCGATCTTACGACCGGCCAAGAGCAGGTCGTCGCCGGCAATGGCGGCTTCGGCGCGGCGGTCGACGGAAGTCTGGCTACCGAAACAACGGTCGGCCCCGCTGGCTCGGTCGCAGTTGACTCAAACGGCGACATGGCCATCCTCGCTGAGTACGGCAAGGTGCTGTTCGTGCCGGTGAGCAGCGGCAGCTACTTCGGTGAGTCGATGAGCGCCGGACACATCTACACCCTGTCGTCGCTCGACGCCCAGGCAATCGCGCTCAGTCCACAGGGCAACCTGGTCTACTCCTACGACGGCACCATGCACCTCGTCTCCATTGCGAGCGGGACAACCACGCCCATACCAGGAGAAGGCTCGATCAGCGGCCAGGACGTGGCGGTGGACTCCACCGGAGATGTCGCGTTCGTCGGTGGAGGCGGCGGCGGCGAAGACGAGATCCAGCTCGTGCCCGCGAGCAGCAGCGGCACGTACACCGGCGCCAGCGCCAAAGGCGCATATTTCGGCATCTCGATGCCAGACGCGGGCACCGCATATCCGCTTGTCGATTCCTGCCACGACAACAACTGCTTCGCCAACCCCGGCAACGGCGGGCCCGCTCCCAACGCGACGATCGGATCGCCGAAGGCCATCGCCTTCGATGCCCAGGGCGATCTCACGATCGCCGATGGGGGCGTCGATGGGGTCCGTTTCGTGCCGTCGAGCGGCGGGACCTATTTCGGACAGACAATGACCGCCGGCGACATTTACGCCATCGCCGGCGACGGGATCGGCGCAATCACAGACGGCGCCACGGCAACCAGCGTCGCGCTCGTACCCGCTGGAGTGAGCATCGACTCGAGCGGCGACCTGGTTGCCGCCGGTGGGCTCGACGGCGTGGTGCTGGTCTCCGGTGCAAGCGACGACATCCAGACGATCGCGGGTGACGGCTCCTACGGCTACGACGGCGACGGCATCGAGGGCGCCACCGCACAGTTCGGCCAGCTCAGCTGGATCGCGAGCGACGCAACCGGAAATGTGGCGATCGTCGATGGAGCGGACTCGCGCGTGCGCTTCATACCGACGACCAGCGGTACATATTTTGGCCAAGCGATGACCGCCGGCGACATTTACACCGTCGCCGGGAACGGAATTCCGCAGAGCATCGGCAACAGCGGCATCGGCGGGCCGGCGACGGCGGCAAAATTCGACACCTTCCAAGATGGCGGCGGGATCGCACTCGACGCAAGTGGTGACTTGGCGATCGCCGACCCGAACAACGGGCGCGTCTGCTTTGTGCCGGCGCAGTCCGGCGAGTATTACGGCCAGAGCATGACTGCGGGCGACGTGTATACGCTCGGCGGTTCGATCCCCGGTTCAGACGTCACATTCGACCCGGCGAACGATCTGTTCGCAACCGCCGGCACAGACATCGAGGAGCTCGCCGCGGGCACATCCACTCCCACTACCGTTCCCGGCAGCTTGGGAACGGATCCTTATTACCTCGCCGTCGACATGACAGGCGATGTCGCATTCGCGAGCTACGGCGGGACCACCATCAGCCTGATCCCCGCTCAGGGCGGCAATTACTTCGGCCAGTCGGGACTGAGCGCCGGCACCCCAACGGTGATCGCCGGGAACGGCAAACAGGGCTACGCCGGCGACGAAGGCACCGCGACAAGCGCCGAACTCGATTACCCGTCTGGCCTCACGTTCGACGCCGCGGACGACCTTGTCATCGCACAGGATGGCAGTGGCTCGCCTCACCACGAACATGACGCCGTGCGCTTCCTGCCGCAGACGACCGGCGAATTCTACGGTCAGAAAATGACCGCGGGTGACATCTACACGATCGCCGGTAACGGCACGAGCGGCTTCCTTGGCGACGGCGGTCTCGGTACCGAAGCAGAGCTCGCCGAACCGACCTCAATTGCGATGATGCCGGGCGAAGACGTGTTGATTGCGGACCAGAGCAACAACCGTGTGCGCCTGCTGTCCGGCTCGGTTCCCACCGCCACCACCGGCGCCGCGGGCACGCCGACCGCCGAATCCGACACCATCGCCGGCTCGGTCAACCCGCAGGGCCGTCCGATCGGCTACCACTTCGAATACGGTACGACGACCGCCTACGGCGCCAGCCAGCCGACGCCCGATCCGAGCGTCGGCAGCGACCACGCCGGACACTCCGAGTCACAGGAACTCTCCGGGCTTGCTCCGGGCACGACCTACCACTACCGGATCGTGGCCGACTACGACGAGGCCGGAGCGACGATCTCCGTGGCAGGCAAAGATGCGACATTCACGACTGCCGCTGGTACGGGCGAAGTCCTCAAAACAACGGGGCCGGGCGCCGGCACCACGACTGGCACGACCACATCCGGTACCGAACCGACGAAATCGCCGGTCCTCGGGCCCACCACGGCACCAAAGATTTCCCCCATCCTGCAGTGCACCACAGCCCAGGTAGCCCTGATCGATGTGGTCCAGCAAGGCTCGCGCGTGGAGATCACCGGGGCGGCGCGGTTGGTGCTCGCCGGGAAGCGCGTGAGCATCAAGTTCCTGGCCACGCACAAGGTGGTCGCGACCGCCACGATCGCCGCCAACGGAACATTCAGCGCGAGCGCCGTGTTGCCTCCGTCAAAGATCCGCGAATCGAATCTCGCGCGCTACGAAGCGATCGTCGGCTCGCTGCATTCGCTCAACCTCAAGCTCGACCGGCGCATGTACATGACGAGCGCGACGCACTCGGGCGAGCACGTCCTGCTCTCCGGCTACGTCACCGGCAGTTTCAAGGCCGGCGCGGTTGTCAAGATTCTGCTGCGCGTGACCTGCTCCAGTGAAAAGGTGATCGCCAAGGTCAAGCTCGACGGTGCGGGCAAGTTCAACGCCACAGTGCCGGCGCCAACGGGCGCAGCGAGTCAGATCGCGGTTTACCGAGGCACGACCACAGTCCTGAAGGACGGCCATCCCGAGACGACCTTTACACTACCCACGCCCCCTGGCAACTGACATATGACCCATATGTTCCGGGTCGTGCATGCACGACCCGGCCGGACCGTACATGTACGGTCCGGGACAGCGCCGCATGCGGCGCTGTCTTCCCAAAGTGGTGTATCGCAGCACCGACACCGTCACGCTTTCGTAACATCCGAACTAATCGGATCATCCGGGCAAAGATATATGATGACCCGCAATGGTCTGCCGTTGCGGACATCCCAAGCACGAGCACCAGCACTACCGGCGCGGGACGGACTGTGCGCGCTGCTCTTGCGTCAAGTTCCAGTGGCGCCGGCTGTCGTTCTTCTCCGACCCCGCCCGCTCCAAGCCGAAGACTGCTCCTCGCCATCAACCAGCCTCGCTGGTCAAAGCCGCGATCAGCTCACTCGCGAGACATCGGCGCTGAGGCCACCGACGCTCCAACCCCTGCTACCGCGGCGCGCCCACGGTCGGAGGGGTGTCCGGCTCGGCGGCGCGCAGCGCGCGCGTCAACAGTCGCCACAGAGTTGCTCGTTCCTCAGCGTCCAGCGCTTGGAGAACCTCGTCCTCGATCGTCTCCTGCGCGCGCTCGGCCTCGATCAGCGCGCTGCGTCCCTGCTCTGTCAGCTCGACGCGATGGCGGCGGCGGTCCTCGGGGTCGCGCCGACGGGCGACGTGGCCCAGGTCCTCCAACTCGTTGAGCAGTAGCACGACGTTGTTGGCGTCCATACAGAGCGCCTCGGCCAGCTCCTGCTGAGGGGCGCCGTCGTGATCGCGCAGGTAGCTGAGCGCCATCACGAGCCGCATGTGGATGCCCAAGAGCTCCTCGGTGCTGCGGCGGTAGACCTGCTTGGCCAGACGCGTCAACAGGACCATCGAGCCCAGATCGGCTGCTTGATTGCGATCACCCATAACGAGCGGATTATACCATGATGTAGCAATCATCACCGCTAACAAGATGATACTTGTTAGATGGATTATCCCTGCTATGTTGTTCCCCTGACCCAGATCGGAAGGAGCAACATGAGCACCGTCACCGCCCCACCAGAAAGCATCCAGCGCACCGAAAGCGCCCAGCAGACAGACAGCCCTAGCGAGGCCGAGCGCAAGCGCGAGCGCCGGCGCTGGATTGCACTTGCCGTGCTTTGCCTTGGGCAGTTGATGATGGTGCTCGACGCGACGATCGTGAACGTCGCGCTGCCCTCGATCCAGCGCGAACTCCACTTCTCCCAAGGCAACCTCACTTGGGTCATCAACGGCTACCTCGTCACCTTCGGCGGCTTTCTGCTGCTGGCTGGCAGGATGGGCGACCTTGTCGGGCGTAAGAAGGTCTTCTTGACCGGGCTCGTGATGTTCACCGCGGCCTCCGTGCTTTGCGGGTTCGCCCAGGACCAGACGATGCTGATCGTCTCGCGCATCATCCAAGGCGTCGGCGGGGCTGTCGCCTCCAGCGTGATCCTGGCGATCATCGTCACGGAGTTTCCCAAGCGCGCCGAGCAGGCCAAGGCGATGGGCATGTACGCATTCGTCTCGGCCGGCGGCGGCTCGGTCGGACTGCTGGCCGGCGGCGCTCTCACCCAATCGCTCGACTGGCACTGGATCTTCTTCGTGAACGTGCCGATCGGCGTGATCGCGTTTTTGTTCGGCTGGATGTTGATCGAGGAGAACGAGGGGATCGGTCTTGCCGGTGGCGTCGATGTGTTCGGCTCGTTTTTGATCACGCTCGCGACGATGCTCGGCGCGTTCGCGATCGTGAAGTCCAGCGAATACGGGCTGCTCTCGGCGCGCACGCTTGGCATCGGCGGAGCATCGCTGGCGCTGCTTGCCGGCTTTCTTGTGCTCGAGTCGCGGCTTGCCAACCCGATCATGCCGCTGCGCATCCTGCGTCAGCGCATGCTGATGGGGTCGAGCCTCGTACGCGGACTGCTGATCACCGGCATGTTCTCGGCCTTCTTCCTTGGGGCGCTTTATCTGGAGCGGGTGCTCGGCTACGACGCGATCGACACCGGCCTTGCGTTTCTGCCGCTGACATTCTCGATCGCGGTGATGTCGATGGGACTCTCGGCTCGGGCTGTGCAGCGCTTTGGCGCTCTGCAGACGCTGATGGCCGGCCTGGTCGGGATCGTCGTCGGCCTGATCCTGCTCGCCGTGCAAGGCCTGCACGCAAGCTACTTCCCAGGGCTGTTCTTCGCATTCCTCACGCTCGGGCTTGGTGCGGGTGCGTCGTTCCTGCCACTGCTGACCATGGGGATGTCCGACTCGGCCCCCCAAGACGCCGGGCTTGCATCGGGCATCATCAACGTCTCGGTGCAGCTGTTCGGCGCGATCGGCCTGGCGACGCTTGGAACGATCGCGACGGACCACACCAACTCGCTGAGCGCAAGCGGGGACTCGCTGGCCAGTGCTTTGACCGGTGGCTATCACATTGCCTACCTGGTTGCGGCTGTGTGCGTCAGTCTCGGCGTCCTTGCGGCATTTCTGATGTTGCGCCCGCCGGCCGTCGGGCAGCCGGAGACCGTCTTGGCAGACCAGGAGGTCGAGCCTAGAGCCGAGGTGGAACTAGTCGCCGCCTAGGCCGTGGCCTCTTCCCAAAAGCCAGGCATCGGAATCAGGGAGGGCCTGGTAGGCCGAGCAGTTGAACAACCGCGAACACGAGGATCAGCGCGCCTACGCCGATCAGGGCATAGCGCGCTTGGCGCAGCGGGAAGTGACCGCTGATCCCAACCAGGAACAGCACCGTGGCCAGGAAAACCGTGTCGCGGACGTACTTGTCTCCGGTCGCACCCGCTTCCGAGCCCTTCGCGAAGCTGGCGTCCGCCTGCGCGTCGTCGGCGTTCGCGAGGCGTTCCTGGGGAATGATGTACTGCGGCATATAGGAAGGGCCGGGCGGTGCATGAGGGTTGTGAGCGGGATCGGTGGCAAGCCACGCATAGAACGCGGGGCGGTAGCCCGGACGCAGACGCTTCTCCGCGAGGCGCTCTGCAAGCGCGTTACCGGCTGTGAACGCGCTGAACCACGCGTTGAACGACACCGAGTCCAGTGTGCGGATCTGTAGACCTTCGAGGTCGGCGCGGTTTGCCTTGGTGCGCGCCGCCGACGCCTTGGCCAACGAGACCGACGAGTAGGTGCCCCACTTGGCAGCCGCGTAGCCTGAATACGCCGCGAGCACAGCTACCAGTGACAGCAGGAGCGCCTCGGTCACTGACAGCAACCGGTCCCGGCGGTCCTTCGACGGAGCCTCGGGCGCGTGTTTGTGCTCGCCGATCTCTTTGCCCACCTCCGCCGCCGAGAGACCCTCAGCCATGTGTCACATTCCACCCAAGGTCAGGGCAGTCTACAAGCGGGGGATGGAGGGGCGGCTCCTCGGATAGGGGTACCGGCGATCTGAACCGAGCCGTGCATGCACGGCTCGGCCGCGATACCGGTGGCCTCGTCATGGCGCAGGTCGCTGTCGCGCACGAGCAGCAGGGCGAGCACGGCACCGACGAGCGCCATCGCGCTACCAACCAGCAGAATCGTGGAGAAACCGTGGGTGAAGCCCTCGCGCGCCGCGTGAGGTGAGCACGAACGCGGCGAGCGTCAGCGCGTAGGCGTCGACGACCCATTGCAGGTCGGTGAAGGAGGAGTGGAGGTCCTTGCGGATGCTCGGCAGCGCGGTGTTTACGACCGTGATGTCGAGCAGCAGCATGAAGGTCGCCGCGCAGATCGCAATCAGTGTCCACCACTTGCGCTCCATCTGAAGTCCTTTCCAGGGCATGAGATGAGCAGGCTACTAGTGGAGACCGACGTACCAATCCTCGAAAGTGAAGGTGATCGGGCTGGCTGGATCGGCGACGTATCGCCGAACGAGCTGCGGAAGCAGATACTTCGGATATAGCTCCGAGTATCCAAGCGAGTTGACCGAGGAGACCAGTGCGTCGCCTACGCTGCGACCGGTGGCGCCGTCTACGAATACCAGCACAGAATTGGCGAATTGCACAAGCAGGCCGGGGATGTCGGGCCCTCGTGGCCCGATGTCTACGTAGGCTCCATCTTCAACCTCGAAGAAGCGCGCCGCGCTGGTGGAATCGCCGAGCGGCGCGGGATCGCAGCTCTTACCAAAATCGATCACATCGGAACGGTCCGGGTTCTGTGAACTCCACAGGACATGGAGCAGCTCAGAGCGGATGAGCCGCGCATACCAATGGCACGCCAAGCCGACATCATAGACTCCCACGGAGTGCGACAATCCCCCGTTGACAATCAGCCGAATGCCCTCGACGAGATGCTTCTCGTAGTCGAGCACGGCATTGTACAGTTGCTTGAAAGTGCGTGAGAAATCGGGCGAGAAGTATGGGTCGTCTTCGATGCCTTCGGCCCGCTCGACCATACGTCGTCTCAGCTCCGAATAGTTCTCGTCGGGCTTGATCACAAACTGCTCGTCGCCAACCGTGAACCCCGCGGGCAATCGCGGACGAAGCGACGCTAGGCGTCTCTCCAACTGCACGCTGTCCAGGTATATTCCATGCTCGAAAACGAGCGGGATGAGCGCGTGGTCAGGCGGCTCGTTCAGACCATCGACGCCCAGCTGCTTGAGCCTGCCTACAAGCTGCTCGAGCGGGTCAAGGTACGCCGAGGAGAAATCAGCGTACAGGCGGTCCGCAATCGCGAGCGGGATCTCACAATCCGAGATACGAATGGGAACTACAAGCGTTTTCCCACGACGGTCCTCGAGTGTCAGTGCCGCAGTCAACTCCTTCCGCACCCAGCTGGACCCGACGCTGCTGGCTGAGAGTACGACGACGATGAGATCGCTGTCACCTATACCGTCGTAGATTCTGGCTTGGAGCGAGTCGCCGGTGTCCATCTCCCATGTGTCAAACCAGACGGGCATGCCACGGTTGACAAGGTCGATGGCGAGCTTGGTTACGAACGGCTTGTCGGTAGACGAATGTGAAAGGAACAGTCCGGCCATGATCTGGAAGTGACGATGCGCCGCAGATATGGCGGCACGTGCTGCACGCGATGCCGACGGATCGTCAGTAGAGCTGTGGTGGCTCTCCCTTGCGCTCGATCACCCGCCGGACCCGACCCTCCCATTGTCCGAGGGGTTGGGTCCAGGCCGCGGACGCGAAGTAGGCGTCGAGGTCTCCCTCGACATCTATCGCCGGCATGGAGAGCCCTACGATTCCCTTCTCCAGCAGCCCATCTGCGAGAACCGCCTCCTCGCGGAAGATGAGGATCGGCAGGCCGAGCTGGTAAGCCATGGCCGCCTCTATGTGCGCCCATGGGGTTGTTAGCCAACAGTCGACCAAAGGCTCTTCGCGCAGCACACCGTCAACTGTGCGAAGCATCGCGGTTGCCCGGTCGACGTGTATGCGGGCGGTCGCCACGGTGACGAGCCCGTTGCTTTCCAGCATCAGCCGCCTTATGGCCTTCAGCGGGGTGTCGGTGTCATAGTCGGTGATGCCCAGCGTTCGTGGCTCTAGGCCTCGTTGCTTCAAGTACGACGAGACACGTCCGATGAAGCCGTCCTGTGTAGACGTCCAAGGCTTGGGGTAACTGAAAAAGATGGGCGAGCGCATTTGAAGTTCTATTCCGAAGACCACAGTATGCTGAATCGGTCAGTCCGATGCCGAGGAGCGGAGCGCATATGCCGATCAAGAAAATTACGGTCGCCTTCGAATTCCCGCTCAGCCCGATCAAGCTTTCCGCGGATTGGGAACCAGGCGAACATGAGCGTGAAGCGGCTTGGGAGATGTACGTTGAGCTCGCCACCAGGGTCACCGTCGTCGAGCTACCGGCAGACCGTGGACTTGTGCGCGAGGCGCTGAACTCGTATTACAGCCTGTTCGCAACGACTCGCGAGATCCTCAAGAAGTATGGTCCGAAGGTGGCTCGCCCCCAAGGCAAGGGGAGCACCTCATTTGGCCAGCTTGCGATCGTCATCCTCAACGAGTTGCTGCGACCGTTCCTCTCCGAGTGGCATCCCGCGCTGCAAGACTGGGAGACAAGACGAGGCGAGCAAGAGTCGAGCCTGAGCCACGAGCGCTCCTGGAAGCACCACGGCGAAATCCGCGACGCGCTCGAGAGGACACGCGTTCAGTTGGAGCTTTATGCCAGCTATCTCGCTGAGGTCGCCGAAGTGCCGACCCTTGGCACGCTGGCCGGCTAGGGCGAGAGCGGGCCAGCGTTGCCCGTAGCCTGGAACCACACCCACAGTGGTCCATCGAGGAGAGTCGGCGAGAGCGCATCGGGCCTACCAGCGACCTGCAGTCGCGACGCGACGCCGCGCGGTACCTAAGCGTTCTGAGCGATCCTCTACTAAGAACGTGGTTCAAAAAGATCGGTGGCCTATTTGAAACGCGTTCTCAGGCGTAGAGCGCGGCGATCTCAGCCGAATACTTCTCCGCTATCGGCTTGCGCTTGAGCTTCATCGTCGCTGTCAACTCATCTCCGCCCGCAAGCCAGTCGCAGGGGAGGATCGTAAAGCGCTTGATCTGCTCTACGCGGCTCAGGTGACTATTTGCCTGCTCGATGCCTCGGGCGACCTCGGCCTGAGCGCTGGGGGCCTGCGCGAGCATCTCGGGTGTCATATCGCCAAGCCTGTGCTCGGCGGCCCAGGCGCCGGCGCCGTCGGGATCGAGCACGATCAAGGCCACGTTGTAGGGGCGCCGATCGCCGATCGCGATCGCCTGTCCGATCAAAGAGCTCGAGCTCTTTATATGAGCCTCGATGTTCGCCGGCGACATGTTCTTGCCCGCCGCGTTGATGATCAGCTCCTTCTTACGATCGACGATCTTCACATAGCCGTCCTCGTCTATCTCGGCGATGTCGCCCGTGTGCAGCCATCCTGCCTCGTCGATCGCCTCGGCGGTCCGGTCCGGGTCAGAGCGGTAGCCGCGCATCAGGATCGGCCCGCGACAAAGCAACTCGCCGTCATCCGCGATGCGCACCTCCAAGCCGGGAAGGGGAAGACCGACGGTGCCGATCTTTGGACGCTCGTGCGGGTTGCATGTGCCTACGCAGGTCAGCTCGGACATGCCCCATACCTCGCAGATGGACAGGCCGATCGCGTGAAAGAACTCGAGCACGTCGGTCGGGGTCGGGGCAGCCCCCGCATAGACCATCTTCGCCTCGGCGAGCCCCAGCCGCTCGCGCAACTTGGAGAGCACCAGTTCATCGGCACGGACATGCTCGGCGAGCAGCTCCGGCGAAGGCGACTCACCGGCTTGCTCCGCCCGCACGCGCCGCAAGCCGACATCGATCGCTCCGCGCACCGCCTGTTTGCGCTCCGAGTCCTCATCGGCCGCGATCGCCGCCTCGAGTCCGGCCTTCATCTTCTCCCAGACTCGTGGCACCGAGCCAAAACTCGTTGGACGCACGTCTGACAGCGCAGCAATAACCTCACGTGGATCCGCGACCACGGTCACCTGTGAGCCATAGAGCATCAGCGCGTAGTGTGTCGAGTAGCGGTCGGCCATGTGCGCATGAGGCAGGTAGGAGACGATGCGATCCTCAGGCCCCACGGAGATCATCGTCGACGCGGCTTGACACTCTGCCAGCACGTTCGCGTGGGTCAGCTCGACACCCTTGGGCGGGCCGGTCGTGCCCGAGGTGTAACAGATCGTGATCAGGTCCTCCCCGCTCACAGCGCGCCAAGTCGCATCGAAGTCAAAGCCGGGGGACTGGAGCGATTCGACGTCCTCGAGTGCCAATGTGCCCTCTGCGGCGCCATCTACACAGATAATGTGCTCGAGTCGAACTCCGGCGGCGCGAATCGTCTCCAAAAACTGCAACTCGGTGATCACAATCTTGTTGGCGGCATTGGCGAATAGATAGGCGATCTGCTCGGGAGAGCAGGTGTTGTAGATCGAGAAGGGTGTCGCTCCGAGGTGCATCGCGGCGCAATCGCACAAGTTGAACTCGGGCCGGTTGAGCAACATCAGCCCCACGGTGTCGCCACGTCGCACTCCAAGCTCGTGCAGCCCCGTCGCGATGTTCCTGACCCGCTCAACCACCTCCGCGAACATCAACTCGATCTTCGCGCCCGGGGTGCGCAGAGCGACACGCTCAGCGTTCTCGGCGGCTGTGATCTGAAACGCCTCGCAGAGCGTCAATGCCTCGAGCGCCAAGGACCCACGTGCGTTCGATGCCCCGACTGCTGTCTCGGGGGTAACGGTCATCGCCCGATCTTACGCCTTCCCGGATAGGGCCGGCCGATTGAGCGCGAGGCTGGGGGTGTGGTGCCCCCAAGAGCCTCGGTCAGGCGCCAATGTAGGCCGCGAGGTACTCGCCGGTGAGGGTGGAGCGGTCGGCGACGATGTCGGCTGGCGTGCCCTCGAAGACGATCCGCCCACCGTCGTGGCCGGCGCCGGGGCCGAGGTCGACGATCCAGTCGGCGTGCGCCATGACCGCCTGGTGGTGCTCGATGACGATGACCGACTTGCCGGAGTCGACGAGCCGGTCGAGTAGGCCGAGCAACTGCTCGACGTCGGCGAGATGTAGGCCTGTCGTCGGCTCGTCGAGGACGTAGATGAAAGTCCCGCCCACCCGGCGGGACCCTTTATCAACCATCTGGGTGGCCAGCTTGAGCCGCTGGCGCTCGCCGCCTGAGAGCGTGGGCAGCGGCTGACCGAGGCTGAGGTAGCCGAGCCCGACGTCGGCGAGCCGGTCGAGGATCTTGTGCGCTGCCGGCGTCTTCGCCTTGCCCGCACCGAAGAACTCCTTGGCCTCGACCACCGGCATCGCGAGCACCTCGCTGATGTCCTTGCCGCCGAACTTGTACTCGAGCACCTCGGCCTGGAAACGCTTCCCCTCACACACCTCGCAGGGGGCGGCGACGCCGGGCATCATCGCCAGATCGGTGTAGATCACGCCGGCGCCGCTGCAGTTGGGACAGGCGCCCTCGGAGTTGGCGCTGAACAGTGCGGGCTTCACGCCGTTCTCATTGGCGAACGCCTTGCGGATCGGGTCGAGCAGTCCCGTGTACGTCGCCGGGTTGCTGCGCCGCGAGCCCTTGATCGCCGCCTGGTCGATCGAGACGACTCCGTCGCGGGGCGGATGGGACTTGACAATCGAGCCGTCGATCAGCGAACTCTTGCCCGAGCCCGCCACGCCGGTGACGACGACCAAAACGCCGAGCGGAATGTCTACGTCGACGTCCTGCAGGTTGTGGGTGCTGGCGCCACGGATCTCGAGCGTGCCGTGCGGCGTCCGCACCTCCTGCTTGAGAGCGGCACGGTCGTCGAGGTGGTGGCCAGTGATCGTGTCGCTTGCCCTCAGCCCCTCCACAGTCCCCTCGAACGTCACCTCGCCGCCGTCGGTCCCGGCCTTCGGGCCGAGGTCGACGACATGGTCGGCGATCGTGATCGTCTCTGGCTTGTGCTCCACGACGAGCACCGTGTTGCCCTTGTCGCGCAACTGCAGCAGCAGCTCGTTCATCCGCTCGATGTCGTGCGGGTGCAGCCCGATCGTCGGCTCGTCGAAGACATAGGTGACGTCGGTGAGCGAGGACCCGAGCTGGCGGATCATCTTGACGCGCTGAGCCTCTCCGCCTGACAGGGTCCCCGACGGCCGCTCGAGCGAGAGGTAGCCCAGCCCGATGTTCACGAACGAGTCGAGCGTCGCTCTCAGCGCCTCGAGCAGCGGCGCGACCGACTTGTTCTCGAGTTTGCCCACCCACGCGGCGAGGTCGCTGATCTGCATGGCGCTGGCGTCGGCGATGTTGATGCCCTTGATCTTCGACGAGCGGGCCTCCACGCTGAGCCGGGTCCCGTCGCACTCGGGACAGGTGGTGAAAGCGACCGCCCGCTCCACGAAGGCGCGGATGTGCGGTTGCAGCGAGTCGACGTCCTTGGAGAGCATCGACTTCTGGATGCGCGGGATCAGGCCCTCGTAGGTCAGGTTGACGCCGTCGACCTTGATCTTGGTCGGCTCCTTGTGGAGCAGATCACCCAGTTCCTTCTTGGTGAACTTCTCGATCGGCTTGTCCGGGTCGAAGAAGCCGCAGCCCAGGAAGATCCGCCCGTACCAGCCATCCATGCTGTAGCCGGGGATCGTGAGCGCGCCGTCTCTGAGCGACTTGCTGTCGTCGTAGAGCTGAGTGAGATCGATGTCGTTTACCGAGCCGCGGCCCTCGCAGCGCGGGCACATGCCGCCGAGGATGCTGAAGCTTCGCTTCTCTTTCGTGGTGCGCCCGGCGCGCTCGAACGTGACCGCGCCGGCACCCGAGATCGAAGCGACGTTGAAGGAGAACGCCTGGGGCGAGCCGATGTACGGCTTCCCGAGCCGGCTGAAGAGAATGCGCAGCATCGCGCCCGAGTCGGTGGCGGTGCCGACCGTGGAGCGGGCGTCGGCGCCCATCCGCTCTTGGTCGACGATGATCGCTGTCGTCAACCCTTCGAGCACATCGACCTCGGGCCGCGCCATGGTTGGCATGAAGCCCTGCACGAAGGCGCTGTAGGTTTCGTTGATCAGCCGCTGGGACTCCGCGGCAATCGTGCCGAACACCAGCGAACTCTTGCCGGAGCCGGAGACGCCGGTGAACGCCGTCAGCCGGCGCTTGGGGATCTCAACGCTGATGTCCTTGAGGTTGTTGACGCGGGCGCCATGCACGCGGATTGCTTCGTGGCTCTCGGCGGCGTGCGACGCAGGCGACTTCGTGTTCGTCCTCGTGGCCATGCTCATCGTGTTTTATCTGTTGGGCCTACCCGACGCTGAGTGCCAGATCGGATCCCCACCCGCCCGGCGCTCATCGATCCTGAAGCAGCCCGAGCACGTTGCCATCGGGATCGGTGAAAGTGGCCACCAGACGGCCGCCACCGACGTCGTGCGCTGGTTCCTTCACGGTGGCGCCCGCAGCGGTCACCTCGGCCAGCTTCGCCTCGATGTCCGGCACCTGCCAGAAGGCCACCGGTGAAGTCATGCCCTGCGGTCCACCATTCGGCACCAGCCCGATGTGCTGGCCCTCGGCCTCGAAGCCGACGTAGTAGTCCGAATCGGCGATTGGCGGGACGCCAAGCAGGGCGGCGTACACCGTCTTGGCGCTCGCCAGGTCGGACACGGGATGCAGCACGGTCTTGATTCCCTGGGTTGAAGAGCCGGTCATGGTCACTCCTGATCTGGTGGGGGGATCTTCTGTCTGGCTTGAGACGAACGGGAAGTCCGGAAATCGACAGCCCAATCGCCCCGCAGAGACGATTCGGTGCGCTGAACTCGCCACAACTCAGTAGCGCCACCGCGCGCTCTACAGTATGCGCATGTCAAGGACTGCTGACGCACCTGAGACTGCCCTGGCCTCTGCGAGACGTGTTGTGGCAGTTGCAACTGGGAGCGGCGCCCTGGGCGCAAGCCAATACACGCGGGCCTAACTTGTGGCAGTGACAGCATCCAAGCCTATGCGTGGCGTGACAATCCGGATTTTCCTCGTGGACGGCACGCCGCAGGGGCTGCGACTGGTCGAGCGCATGAGTTGGACTGGATCGTTCCTGGCGTTTGCGCGAGCAGATTACCCGAGCGCTCGCGCCCGGCCCGAGGTTTCGCGGACCGGCGTCTATGTCTTGCTTGGCCCAGATCCCGAAGGACGTGAAACGCAGCGGGTCTACATCGGCGAGACCGACGATATCCGTGTGCGCCTCGACGCACACCAGAAGGAGAAGGACTTCTGGACCCATGGCTATGTACTCACGACGAAGGACGACTCGCTCAACAAGGCCCACATTCGGTACCTGGAGGCACGACTCCTTGCGCTTGCCGTGACCGCTGACAATGCCTCGCTCGACAACGGTACGACGCCTGGCCCCTTGGGCCTCAGCGAGCCCGAGATCGCCGAGATGGAGACCTACCTCGACAACGTCATACCGCTATTCGCATTGGTTGGCGTCAACATCTTCGAACCCGCCGGGGAGCCTGTTATCGCTGCGACCGATACTGAGACGCCATCGAAGCTCGCGGCGAGCGAGCGCGCCGTGCGCCTACATCTCAAGACGCAGCTGACTGTGGCCGAGGGAGAAGACAGGTCGCGCGGCTTCTTGGTGTTCGAGGACGCCCTCGGACGCAAAGAGAAGAAGCTGATGGTACCCGGCTACGAACAGCTGCGAGACCGACTGGTACAAGAGGGCATCCTCGTCGACGCCGGCGACCACGTGCGGCTTACCAAGAACCACCTGTTCGACTCACCTTCTGCGGCGGCGAGCGTCCTCAGCGGGGGCAACAAGAATGGTCGCATCGAGTGGCGTGACGCGGCTGGGCACACGCTGAAGGAACTGCAAGAACGGACCGCCTCCTAGGACAGGCCCGCGCCGCCGAGCAGCGGGGGCTCGCGCCTGCCGACCAGCCCGAACTGCTGCTCGCCCGGCGCGAGCGATGTTCCCGGCCCGTAGAACACGCCGTAGCGCAGCACGATCCCTCCTCCATTCCGCCCCAAGGCCGGACGGGAGCCCCTCAGCCGATCCGCTGCGCCAGCTCGACAATGATTCCCTCCGGGCCGCGGACGTAGCAGAGCTGATATCTGTCCTCATAGCGCTCCACCTCGCCAACGAGCTCCGCGCCGCGGGCTCGTACGCCAGCGACGACGGCGTCGATATTGTCGACCGCGAATGCGATATGGCGGATGCCCGGGGTGTTTGCCGGCGCGTGCCGGTCGCCGCCCTCGCCCGACGGGGCGTGAAACTTCGCCAGCTCGATCCGTCCGTAGCCATCCGGGGTCTCCATCATCGCGATCTCCGCCCGGACGCCCTCGAGCCCCACCACACGGTCCACCCAACCACCCTCGACCGGCCCCTCGCCCTGCAGCTCGAGTCCAAGCTCGACGAAGAACGCCGTCGCGGCCGCAAGGTCGTCGACCACGATGCCCACGTGGTCCATGCGTTGGATCGTCATGCGCTCGACTGTAGCGACACGACGGCCCCAGCTACAGCGTCTCTCGGCCACGGCAAGTGGCAAGACATGCGCGATGCCTCCCGTCTTTCGTTAGGCGAATTGGGTGATCATCTCGGCTAGCTGACGTACTGCCGGGCCGGTGTTGTTGACCCGGTTGGTTTCCTTTTCGGGGTCATGAATCACGGCGGTTCCGTTCCATTCCGCCGCGGTGCGCTTCCAGTCGAGGGATCGGACGGCAGTTCGAAATGGCTTCTCCCAACCTGAGCGTCCCCGAGCTTCAATCAGTTCGGCGGCAGCCTGCGCAAGCGCCCGCCAGCCAAGTCCATGGGGGAAGAGATACTCCTCCCGGAGCTCCCCGGCCGCTCCGGGCTCGTTGGTCAGTACGTCATGCCAGTAGCTGGCGAACGCGTCTATGATCACCCCCCAGACCGCGCCGACCTGCCCGGTTGCGACCTCAGTCTTCGCTAGATAGTCATCGACCGCAGCCTCACCGGCGAGGGCTTCCGCGATCAGCTTCGAACTTGGTACCAGAGTACCCAGAGTGATGACGGCAGTCGATGTCTTGGACAGTGAGTTCGTCCGGCGGTTGACTCGCCCAACGAACAGCGGCACCTCGTCGGCGACGCTCTTCGCGATCTGGACGAGCGGATCACGCTTCTCAAATGCGTAGCCGATCGTCTTGCTGACGGGCTTAGCGTTGAGATTGAGATCCGAGAACAACTGACGAACCTGATCGGCGGACTCAAAGGGGACCAGCACAACCGGCAGGTCCTCCTTCGCGAGACCGGGGATTTTCTCGTCCAGGCCGTCGAACTCCGACCGCAGCCGATGCTGACCATCACCCGGAAAGAGCACCACATCACCTGAGAGGTGCAGCAGGCCAAGGCGCCTTCTGCCCGGGAGATCGTCGGGGACCGGCACGAACCTAAAGTCACCGACTTCACCTTCTTCCTGGATCTCCTCCGTCGGCCTATCGAGGTCCCTCGGGAGGATGATCAGCGTCACTGCTGAGTAGAAGTGATCAGGCTCCTTCAGATACTCGACCATCTCTCTGACGCGAGCGCGATTGAAGCCGCGCTGCATCTCCTGGTCTTCGTCCAGCTCACCGAGATCCTCAGGGAATCGGACCATGTGCTCAAGCTCGCCGACTGGCACGTTTGCCGTGAAGAAGCGCACGCCTCCCTGCCGGCCTTCGAGTGCTTGATAAGTCTGCATAAGACACCTACTCCTTGCGTATTTTGCCGCTATAGCCTCCCAGAGGCAGACGTTCACCCCCATCGTTGGCGTGTTCCAAACACGCCAACGTAAATATCTTGACACAGATAGCAGACGATTTCAAGAGATCCAGCAACAATTTTGGAGGAAAACGTCGCCCGTAGCTGTTACACTACTCCAGAACAACAAAGGGCTCACTGCTTGCGGCAGTGAGCCCTTTGACAAAACACGAGGAGCCGTGTGACGGACTCCAGGTTGAACCAAAGACCATTGTAGCCCGCCGCCTGTCTCCTCCCGAGAGGAAGGAGACCTTGTGTCTGGAGAGACAGCTGGCAACGAGCCCTACCGCACAAGCTTCGTATACGCGCTCGTTCGCCCTCGTGCGCGCGAACATCGCGATCGCGCAGCAGACAAGGACTGCTGTACGAAGCCCCCGTCTACCCGACGGGGGCTTCTTTGTCATCGATGACCTGCGCATCCTCTCGCAGAAGCCGTCAAGATGGTCTTCTTGGTAGAAACGGCTGTCGCAACCGTCCTCACCGCACTAACAAACGCCCAAAAGGGCTTATTTGCAGGGAAAAATAGCGGGGGAGGGATTGGTCGCTAAACCTGCGACCGTGCTTCTGGCTTGGGCGCTTTGGGATTTGGCAGGCCGGGACTGGGCCTATGAACGTATATGGCGACGGATGGGGCTCCACGGAGCACGACGCGGGATAGCCCTTGAGAAGCCTTACGATGTCGCAAATCGAAGAAATGCGTACCCCGCGACCTAGACTCCGCTTGACCGACGACGCGCGCCAACTCGCTAGCACCGCGGCAACGGAGCTCGGCGAGACACTGAGCAATTTTTTTCGCCGCGCAGCAACTGCAAGTGCGCACGAAGCCATCGCCGAGCGGATCGCGCTCAACCAAAGCGAGTCCGCTCGCCTGCTTGATGCGCTCGATACGGTCGATCAGGGCACGGTCGCACGTCTGCGCGAACTGCACGAGCACGTGACCTAGTGGGAGGTCCGAGCTGCCCGCCCGAGATAGCGGGAGCCACTAGTCGCTCACAGCTTTGAGTACTCGTAGTTCGGCTTGACCACCCTGTTCAGGTAGCTGCCTACCGAGTCGGCATTCAGCAGCGCGTCGAAGGTGCCTTGATCGGCACCGGAGTAGACGTACGTGTCACCGCTCAGGAAGCGGACGTAGATCGAAGCGTTGTCTGCGTCGTAGCCAACCGCTTCGACGTTTGAGGAGTCGACCATCTGCATGTCGGGTTCTGGCATGTTTCCTTTCACGTTTCCGTAGCTGAAGTCGATTTCACGGCCCCAGTTCTTGACGGCCGCCCGGTAGAGCTTGGGATCGGGCCGATCGCCCAAAAGCCAAGCGGCAGGCAGTAGGGGATCACTCCCCCGACGGGCTTTCGCGTCCAACCCACAAGCGGACTCGCCAAGCCCGCGAGCGAGGCGATCTCACCCACCAGCGACAACATCACACGGAGATGGTGACTGTGCGTAGCGCAGGCAGGCTCTCGGCCACAGCTCTCGCGACCCTCACTGCCCCTTCATCGGGGTCTTCATGCTCCCAGACACGCACGCTAGTCCAACCCGCTGCTTGCAACGCGAGATCGTTTGCGCGATCACGCTCCCAAGTACGCGCAAGCTTGGCCTTCCACCAGTCACGGTTGGCTTTGGGCAACTCCCCATGCTCGGGACATCGATGCCAAAAGCAGCCGTCGACAAAGACGGCGACGCGCGCACGGGAAAAGACGAGATCAGCCTTGCAACGAAGGCCAGCAATCGGAGCGACGTGCTTCCTGTAGCGCAACCCACGCGCGTGGACTGCCTGTCGTAGTGCCAACTCTGGCGCCGTGTCGATACCACGATTGCCCCGCATCACAGCCGCCACGGCGACGCTCGAGGGCGGTGGAGCCGGTGCCAAAGAGGTGCGCCAGCGATCACTCACCGTCCGAAGGATACGAACTCGGCACGAAGGTTTGCCGCGGTACGCGACCGATCAAAGCATCACGCAACGACCTCGTCCACTTCAGGAAGAACTGGCCTAAAGAAAGAAACCTCGAGAACGGGATCCGAGATACGGAGTGCTCATGACGCTGTACGGCTAGATCATTGCCAGTTGCGCATCCTCGATTGCCGCTCGATCTGCTTCAGTCATCGCCCACCTCTCTGGATCCTCAAGACCACGTCCGATCGCCTCGCCGAGCATGGGAGGCACTGCGTTTGCGATCTGAAGCCTCTGCGAGGTCTGCCCTGCCGTGAAGTGAAACCGATCGGGGAAGCTTTGGAGCCGAGCCCCCTCACGAGCCGACAGGCCACGGTGCTGAAACGGATGGATGCATCGTGTCCCAGATGGCTTACCCATATTCTGGGTAATCGCGACGGCCGGGGCTTTGCTAAAAAGGCGCGAATAAGTGTTGTGAAAGCCTGACGACGGCTGCAGATGATCTGGGATGCTTCTTCTGTTACCGCCGTCCGGAATATGGGAGATCGCCTCGACCAGATAGTCGGGATGACGACTGATCGAATGACCCTGAATCGTGTCGGAACCCTCCCGAGCAAGGCGCTGGAAACCCGTAAACGGCTCCCGACTGTATCCGGTGGCAGTCTCCCCGGGCATGAGGGATGGTAGATCGCCAATGGCATCCCAGACAGTTATCCAGTCGTGCTCAGAATGGGTTGGCCGTGGTCCGAGAAAATACCCGCGATCACGATGGCCCGCGAAGATCACGCGGCGGCGAAGCTGGGGAACGCCGTAATCGGCAGCACGCAAAACGCGGACGACCGCGCTGTAGTCGAGATCCTTGAACATCTCGATGATCTGGTTCTGCCATTGCATGTCCTTGAGACCTAGGACGTTCTCTATAAGGAAGCCATCCGGCTTCAAGAGAGCCACGATTCGCCTGAACTCGAACATTAGAAAGTTGCGTTCGTCATCTCGCTTCCGCTTGCCTACGGTCGAAAAACCCTGACATGGCGGACCGCCGACAATCCAGTCGGGGCGACCATCGAGCTCAGCGGCAAGTCGAGCCGAAGTCACATCACGGATGTCATCAGAAACAACGGAGTGATTTGGAAAGTTGAGGCGATGCGTTGCTACAGCGTCCATCCAGTTCTCGATGGACAAAAGATGACGCCAGCCGGCGGCGCCGAGGCCGCGCGTGAGGCCGCCGGCACCGCCGAACAGGTCTACGAAGGAAGGCTCAGTGGACATGGCTCTGGCAGTGTATGGATCGCTGGGGACGGCTTTTTCCGATAGGAGGGAAGACCGGGTAAGGCCAGAACATCTACTCGATGGCAGACCAGCTTCCCCCCCACGTCCGGCGTCCGATGCTCCACGATCGAGGCTTCAACGACAGGGCGGTCATGCCCTACGGGCTGACGACAGTGGAGGTCCGCGCAGCTCTAGAGGGGATCTATGACTTCCTCCATGACCTCAACGCTTTCCTAGTCTCGCGTGGATACGACCGCCTTGAGGAGATCATCCTCGGCAACAGCCTGTCTGGCTTCATCTCGGAGCTCGCAGTCAAGGGCATCGGCGCGAACTCCCGCACCCTCGTGCGCAACGGAAAGATCGGAGGGCATCCCGATCTGATCCCCCGAGGCGCATACCCAGGCGATTCAATCCTGCGTGGCGAGGAGGGCATAGAGGTCAAGACCTCGATCCAGGCCGCCGGATGGCAAGGTCACAACCCTGAGAAGTCGTGGATCATGGTCGTGCAATACGCGGTAGACGCAAGTCTCGAGCCGAGCGAGAAGAGTCGCCCTATCGAGATCCTGAAGGTCATGTGCGCGCTTTTGGAGGAGTCGGATTGGAGCTTCTCTGGCCGAGCGGGCGCAAGCCGACGGACGCCTACAGCCTCGATCTTGAAGTCAGGCACAACAAAGCTGCACGCCAACGCGGTCTACGAACACCCCCATTACATCAGGAACCTCAACCGCATGCGGGAACAGCTAGACCGGCTTCACCTATCGCCCGAGGACTTCGAGCAGCAGGAGCTTTATGCGGAGGAATAGCCGTGTCCACGAGCTATAGCGGACAGCAGCGCTCCGAACATCGTCGCAGATCGGGAACGCCATAGCAGGAGGTATCAAACCAGTACTCGTGATCGGTTTCCGCATCAGGAACCCTGGGATTTGGACTCCAAACGACGGATCGCAGGACAACTCGGCGTCAGAGCCAATCTAGGCGATTCGGCGTCAGCGACCTTCCTACCGCTACTACCACTCACTCAAAAAGCGCTCATTTGCAGGGAAAAATAGCGGGGACAGGATTCGAACCTGCGACCTTCGGGTTATGAGCCGGGATCAGAGCACCGTGCTTTGCGGGTCTCTGGTTTTTGCCCCGCTAATCCGCCATTTTCACGGATGCGGCGACTGTCGCGCTGGCGGCGCTTTTCCAGACCTTGGCCTGGTTTTTCCTTGACCCAAAGCGGCTCAAGGGGCCGCCCGAGATCCTTGTCGAGCAGGTGGACATAGGTGTCGAGCGTGAAGCTCGGGGAGTGGTGTCCGAGCCAGCGCTGGACCTGGAGGATGTTGCGGCCTTCGGCGAAGAGTCGAGACGCGACGGTATGGCGGAAGGTGTGGAAGCCCGCCCACTCGACGGCGGCCTCCTCGCACGCCGGCGCCAGCACCCGGTTAGCGAGGTTGGCGGGGTCAAGCGGCGCCCCGGTCGCAGAGGCGAATACCCAGTCGTTCCGGGAGCGCCCAGCAATGTGAGTCCTGAGCCGGTCGGCCACCTCGATCGGAATCGGCAGGTCGCGCTTGGCGTAGCGAGACTTCAACGCGCCCACGACCAGTCCCATCCCACGTCGACGGCGGATGCGGCGGCGGATCTTCACGTATGGCTCCCCGCCATTGAGACTCAGATCATGGACCTTGAACGCGATCAGCTCCGAACGGCGGACCCCTGTCGCCGCGAGCAGTTCGAACATCAGCCGGTGCTTTGGATTGATGAGCGAGACGACGAGCTCCATGCTCTCGATGATCTCGATCTCACCGTCTGCGTCATCGAGCTCGAGGCGAGGGAACGACCGAATGTCCTCCTCCTCGTCCTCCTCGATCCTCGGCCGGTGAGGCAGCACAGCATCGTCACACGGGTTGTGCTCAATCAGACCCTCCCGCCGAGCCGTCGCCAAGCATGATGAGACGGGCTGCAGCGCGTTCTTCACGGACTTGTCCGAGAGCGTGCCGCCCCGCTGGCTCGACTGCTTGACCAGCCAGCCGATGAACTCGGAGACCAGACGTGGTCCCACGTGACCGACACGCAGATCGGCAGCGAAGAATTTCAGTGCGTAGCGCTTCAGCAGGCGGCGATCTTCGTCGCGCGTTTCCTCACGATAGCCCCGTCGGCCAGTGCCCTGATAACGCTCGACCCACTCCAACGCATACGCATGGAAAAACGGGGCGACCTGCCCATGCGCAGCAAGTTCGCGCTCGCAGTCAGGGCAGCCATCGCGAGACTCGTCGCGGTGCAGCCCGAGAGCATGCCCTCTCGTCAGCTTTGCCTCACGCTCCATTGCCGTCTTACCCTCGCGGGCTTCAACGAGACGGAGAAACGTGCGCGTCTTCCCGCGATATACGACCACGTAGGGGCACCCACAACGGCCGACTCGATCGCAGTCCTTCGCATGTCGCCGATAGATGCCCCGCGTTTCCGTCTTGACAAGCTTGGCCGCCATCACGCAGCTCCTGACCTATCACACGCATCCCGGAAACGCAGCGCCACCGGGCCCGACTGCGCAGTGCTCGGTCGTCTCCCTCAAGTATTTCCTGCGTAAATGACAAGACATGCAGTGCGTTGCAGGTGATCGAATTCTTGCAGCAACCGCTAAAACTCCTGCGTATAATACTTTCCTGCAAAATGATGGCAATGGAGCGATAAGTGCAGGAGGGAGCGTTGGCGATCGAGCGGGAGGCGACGCATCGCCTGCCGGAGATCCTGGCTGAGTTGCTGGGCGAGCCTGGCGTGCGTCTCGACGCGCCTTCCGCGGCGGATGACGGGGTCGATCTCGTTGGTTACGACGAGCAGGGCCATCGCTGGGTCTTCCAGGTCAAGGCTTCGAGCCAGCCCGGCCGCGTCGCCGACACGGCGAGGCGGATGCGCGACCTCCGACGTGACGACACGATTCCGGTCCTAGTGGTGCCACACATGACTCCCGCGGGAGCCCGCGCGGCAGAGGAAGCGGGGCTCAGCTGGATCGACCTGTCCGGCAACGCCCACATCCGCAGCGAAGATCTCTACGTGCGGGTCCAGGGTCGCCCCAACCTGTTTCGCTCACGAGGGCGGCCATCCTCCCCGTTCGCTCCCAAGAGTGCCCGCGTGACGCGCGTCCTGCTCGAGGACCCTGGCCGGTGGTGGCGCCAGAAGGAGCTCGTCACGGCCACCGGTCTCGATGACGGCAGCGTCTCGCGCATCGTGCGACGACTCGACGAAGAGCTGCTGCTGGAGCGCCGCGAGCGCGAGCTGCGCCCCCGCGACCCCGACCGCCTGCTGGACGCCTGGGCGCAGGACTACCGCTTCACCCACCACGACATCCTTACCGGCCACATCAGCGGCAACGGGATCGAGCTCGCGCGCGACCTCGCACAACGCCTTGACGCTCTCGACGTCCGCCACGCATTCACCGGACTCCCCGCCGCGTGGGCGATCGACCACTTCGCCCGCTTTCGCCTGACCACGGTCTACGTCGAGGGCGACCCGCGCGACGCTGCCAAGCGCTTGGAGTTGCGCCAAGGCTCCCCGGGAGCCAACGTACAGCTCGTCGGACCGGACGACTCCGGCATCTTCATCGACGAGTACCCCCATGATGGGCTCAACTGTGTCTCCCCAGCACAGGTCTACCTCGACCTGCTGCACCTCCCCGAGCGCGCGCCCGAGGCCGCCGAGCACCTACGCCATCGCCATCTCCACTATGCCTCCGCCGGATAAGCCCCGACACCACAGCGGCTACCAACGCGAGGAAACCGCGCTAGTGGAAGCCGCCTGCCTGACGGTAGCCGTAACCCTCGGTGCAATGATGGACCGGCTGTGCATCGTCGGCGGGCTCGCTCCCAGCCTGCTCATCGACCGCCGAGCCGACGCCAATCCCACAGGCGAGGCCGGACATGCCGGCACCAACGACCTCGACGTCGGCCTCGCCGTCGCACTGCTCGACGAGCAGCAATACAGCGAGATCGCCAGGCGTCTGCGCCAAGAGAACTTCGAACCCGACGTCAACGACCACGGTAACCCCACACCCCAGCGGTGGCGACTCGGCGAGCTCAATGTCACCATCGACTTCCTCATACCACCCATCCCGGGCGCAGAACAAGGCGGCCGCGTGCAGCCGCTCGAAGGCGACTTCGGTGCCTTGATTGCCCCGGGCCTGGAACTCGCCTTCCAGGAGCGCGAGCTGATTCAGATGGACGGCCACACCCTCAACGGTGAGCAGGTCAGCCGCACCGTCCCAGTCTGCGGACCCGGCGCCCTGGTCGTGCTCAAGGCTCTCGCCTTCGCCGACCGCGGCGAGCCGAAGGACGCCTACGACATCATTTACGTACTGCGCCACTGGCCACACGGCATCAGCGACATCGCCGACCGTATCGCCCGCCACGCGACCGATCACAGCGAGGTGATCGAGCGCGCACTCAAGTCACTCGCCAGCGACTTCGCCGAGCCCGACAGCCTCGGCCCCCGCCGCGCAGCGCAATTCGAGAGCATCGGGGACCTCGACCCCGCAGCGACAGCCGATGCCCACGGGTACGTGGACGACCTCCTGCGTGCCTGCCGCGAACGCGGATTGTCCACCCCGTAGTTCCGACGCTTCTAGCCGGGCGACCACTACCGGATATGGAGCTACGACCCGACGCGTCGCCAGCCTGACGGCGAGCAACGGCGGAGGCGACCAGTACGTTCTCGACTGATGAGGAGATGCGGTGCTGGTGGGCTAAGAGAGTCGCCAGCTTGTTGACTCGACGGTCATCTACTTCGCAAACGCAATAAGGAGGGACACCGACACCATGAGATCACACCCGCTCAAGTAGGAGGCTGCGACAGCAAAACCTTGCGCGGTCACGGCTCTCGCTGATCGTCGTGGCTGTCGCACAAGCCATCTACGAGAACCTGTGCGGCGCTCGCTGAGACGGCCGTGGAAGACGCTGGGAGTGCCGAGGCCGAGCAGAGCGCGCCGCGGCCAAGCAACGACCTTCGGGTTTTTCGACCCCACCCTTAGAACGGACTCAGTGAGGCCTTCGGGGGTTTGCGCGACACCCACCGTCCCGAGCAGGCGTAGTCATTGTTGGCTGGGTGCGCGACCCATCAGGCTCCAGGATGCAATAGCGCGGCTCGCTTGTAGTGGCCGATGGCGTCGTTGGGGACGTGCTCGTAGGTCTGGATCGGCCCAAGCCCGTTGAGCAACTGGCCAACGAGCACCGCGAACCCGACAGGGCCGGCGATGAAGAGGTGTATCCGGCGGATGTCGCGCCATCGCGTTCTCGCTGCCTTGATGGCGTCGACTAGTCTCATGGCCGCGTCGACAGCCTCGCCGGGACTACGCAGCGTGACCTGGGCGCCCTCTGTGCCGCGCAGCCACACATAGCCACGGAACTCGGGCACCTCGCCTCGACTCTCCCGCAGCGCCTCCTCGGCATCGTGGTTGATCGACACGAGCACGGCGATGTCCTCTGAAGAAGCGATGACCTCGCGCGTGTCGATCTCGACTTGCGCGTTCTCGCGCTCCGCGGCGAGTGACCACACCTCGTCCGGGACGCCTGCCCGTCGCTGACGCCACCGCAGCTCAGGGCCGCTCGGAGCGAGGAAGGCGCCGCCGAGCGCAAGCGCGGCGGGTAGCGCGCAGCGCCCTTCGGCCTCGACGTGCGCGCCGGGTGCCAGCTCGCGCACGGTGGCAGCGACGAGACCGACCGCCGGTAGTAGGAGGTCGCGCCAGGCGGCAGCGCTCGCGCAGCGTCCGTCGAAGCGCCCGGACCAGTCGATGGCCAGCGCCACTCCTGTGGTGCGCGGAGCACGCTCGCGCGTGTGGAGGCAAAGGCGCAGGGCGTCGCCATCTGCGAGCGCACCGGCGATGGCCTTCACGCGCTCGCGCAGCACCAGTTCGGCGATCTCGGCTGCCCCCGCCTCGTCGATGGGACTTGAGGCCGCGCGAGCGATGTTCCACGCGCCGAGATTCTCGATCCCGAGATGACGGCTTGCGATCTCACCGGCCTCGGCATAGTCGAGGCCGTCAGCGGCGACCGGCTGCACGAAGAAGCCCTTGTCAGCTCGCTTGCGTTCGATGATCGCCGGAAACTCAACCTTGCGGATGATGTCCGAGTCTTCCACGTCCGGTGTTATCCAGGTGAGCGCGCACGCGGTTGCGGCGTCGCCAATCACCCTCCGCAGCGCTTCGACCGTGGGCTCGGCCCCCAAGTCGCTGATGTCCTGCCACGTGGGCACGCCCACATCGTGCAGTGCGAGAATCAGCAGCTTCGCTTCCTCGGAGCGCGTGCGCCGGTAGCTGAGGAAGCACCTGCCGGTCAGGTCAGGCATCGTGGCTGTCGGAGAACGGCGCAGTGGGGGGATGGGCCTCCACTATTTCCCTGATGCGCGCGTAGTCCAGATGTCGGTCAGGGAACGCATCGATGAGCACGCCGGGGATGAGCCTCATGGTCAGATCGGAGTACGTGTAGCCATAGGAGCGTCCGTTGACCGAGCCGGTGCGTCGCACGAGATCTGCGAGGTGCGCCTCGCTGAGGCCGGCGCCCTCGAACGCGCGCTTGAGCACGTCAGCGCGCTGCTCGTCATTTGGGCGCTCGAAGTGGAAGATCTGCGCAGCTCGGCGCTTGATGGCTGGGTCAATGGCGGAGGCGCGGTTGGTACACATCACGGTGATGACGGGCATTCCTTCCGCTGAGACGTGGCTGATGCCGCGGATGAGCGCGTTGACGCCGGCACGATCCTCGTGGTGCATCTGCGAGGCCTCACGCGATTGCGCGAGCGCGTCAGCCTCGTCGATTAGGACGATTACGGCCGATGTCGGGCGCTCAGCGCCGCGCTGGCCGGCGACGCGCTCCTCGACCGCGCGGAATGCTGAGGCGATCAAGCTCGTCATCTCGCCCACGCGCCCCGTGCCGCGGGCGTTGAGGCTCAGCGGCATCAGCGTGACCGAGATACGGCTGGCCCGGGCCAGCTCGTTCCCGAACGTCTCGGCCAGAGCTGTCTTCCCGGTGCCCACGTCGCCGGCGAACACGAACAGGGGGATCCGCTCGCCGAACAGCTCGACGGCCGGCAAGACAGCGCCGCCGTGGTGCTTGCGGCTCCAGGCGTGGAGGAGCTGGGGATCGAGCAGCAGCCGTGCCTCCTTGAGCAGGCGCTCCTTGAAGCCGTCCAGCCCCACCAAGCGGTCGTAGCGGGCTCCGGCGCTTGGGTTTGGGAACTTCTGGGCTGCGTCGAAGAGATCGGTGGGCTCGGTCATGCCGGTACGAACCGTCGGCGCCGAAGGCCTGTCCCGCCGGCCGCGTAGCTGCGGTCTTCAGTGATCCAGCACCCGTTCCCGTCGACCGGGGCTTCTCCGAAGACGCGCTGGACAGGCAGCTTCGCTCTGAAGGCTTCTCGCTTATCCTGGCTCATAGAAAAGAAAGCCTCGGACTGCCGCAGATGGTTGAACGACTTCGCGCCCGCGATGTCGATGCCGGCGGGGACGCCTCCACCGCGCGAGTCCGATAGCGAACCGTCGGCGAGCACTTCGTAGAAGAGAGAGAACAGGCGGCGCCCATCGCGCTTGAAGCCGATCTCGAACGTGCCGAGGAAGCCCGCCACGAGGTACTGGGCAAGCTCCTCAAGGAGGTTGTCGATGTGCGACTCGTCGGGGTAGCCGTAGTAGCGGCTCATCTGCCGCATGTCGGCGGCGACGCGCGAGGAGATATGCCGCGCGTGCGCGATGGTGAAACTCTCGGATTCGCTGTAGGAATAGGAGCCGCTCATCAGCTACACCGCCCCCGCGAATGTAGGGCCGAGGATGTCCCGCCAGTCCTCGACCGAGCGCCCCTTAGTGGTGGCGTAGACAGCGTCCGCGAGCGCGTCGTGCGCCTCGGCGGCGGCAGCCACGATCATCTCGCGATGAGTACGCGAGTAGGAGGCGGCGACGTTGTTCTCCGGGTTGACGGGATCGAAGATCTCGATCTCCGCGCCAGTCGGCGCCGGGAGGTCGCTGGCGGAGCAAAAGTCCGTGAAGGCGATGCGCTCCTCCAGGCCGGTGGTCACGATGTACGCGAAGAACGCCTCCATCCCCTCCACGTAGTCGGCGAAGTCCGTGCCGGTGTCATGGAGATGGGCGCAGATCAGCTCGATCATGAAGGACTTGAAGCGGAAAGACGGATCGCGATCCTTCAGCTCGCCCGCCCACCACTTCAGCAGACGGATCACCTGCGCGAAGGCGCTGGGCGAGCCGCCCTTGCGCGCGCGGATGAACTCAAGGTGCCGCGAGACACTAGTGGTCACACGCTCGCCGGTATCCCTGACGATAAGGCAGCCGACGTTGTCCGGCTCCCCGTCGTAGAGGACGGGCACCACATCGACGTCGACGAGGTTATGGGAGCGGAAACAGAGCTGAACGCAGTGATCCCGCAGCTCGAACTGATCGGCGTCTAGCTGCGGATAGCACTCTCGCAGGCGGTCCCTCAGCCATTCGACCAGCTCCTCGCCCCCTTCGGGGACGGCGGCGCGCTTCACATACACGGCGAGGTCCATGTCGCCGATCGTGGCCAACGCCGTGCCCTTCGCCACACTGCCCGCGTTGAGCATCTTTACAAGCGCATAGCCAGGGTGGCCGGCTATGTGCTTCTCCAGCTTCTCCCGCATCCGATTGCCCTGTTCGCGGTATTCCCGCGCCCGCTGGGGTGAGAGGTTCACGTGGTCCTGTGCAAACTTGGCCAAGACATCATGCTGGACGTATCGCGCGATTGCCATCTGGATGAGCCCTCCTTTGACTGCGCACCCAACGGTGCACATTCAAGGTTCTATAGTTCTTGATCGAGAACGGTAGCAGGTCCGCTGCTCGACGTGCAAGAATAAGATCTCGGGTTCGCAATGGAGAACCAGCAACTATCGCTGTTCGAGCAGCTAAGCCAAGCCGAGCCGACCTTGACCGACGAGGGGATCGTGCGGCGCCTTTGCGAGGATCTGCTCGACCAGTCTGACGTCGTTCCGCCGATGCCCGTGGAGCTACTGGCATCCATGCGAGGCATCGCGCGCGTCGAGCGGCGACAGCAGCCGTGGTCCGGCCTGCTGGCGCCGACGCGCGATGGGTTCGTTGTCGGCGTGCGGGCGCTTGATGGCATCGAGCGGCAACGCTTCACGATCTTGCATGAGGTAGGCCACACCCTGCTTCCGGGCTTCGCAGACACCAACCAGTACCGCTGCAGTGGCCCGAAGACCAGAGAGGAGCAGCTCTGTGACATCGCGGCGAGCGAGCTGCTGCTGCCCCGGCGGTTCTTCGTGCGCGACCTCCTCGATGCTACACCGGGGCTGGAGGGCGTCGAGGCGCTCGCGAAGTCCTACGAGGCCAGCATCGAGGCCACCGCACTGCGTGCTGTCGACCTTCAACGGGACGCCGCCATGCTGCTCGTCTTCAGGGTGGCGCACAAGCCATCCGAGAGGGGCCACGAGGACGAGTACGAGCCCAAGTTGCGCATGTCCTGGTCACACGGGCGTCGCGGTAATTGGCCATACATGCGCCAGCACAAGTCGGTCAGCGACGGCTCACCGATCAAGCGTGCCCACGAAGGGGAGCTGGTCGACGAGGTGGGCACGCTCGGCAACCTAGCCAGCACCGAGTCTGGGCCAGTCAGAATCAGCGCGCGGCGCTACGGCAGCGACGGACGGGTGCTAGCGCTGCTAACGCCCGCGCGCACAAGGGGAGGTTCGACATGAATAAGTCCAGTGAGACCATCGGTAAGCGCATCAAGCGCTTCCGCGAAGAGCGTCGCCTGAGCTCGAGTGAGCTGGCCGAGCAAGCCGACGTCGCGAAGAGCTACCTATCAACCCTCGAACACGAGGATCAGACGAAGAATGTGCGCAGGCCATCGGCGGACACCCTCTACCGGATCGCCAGTGCGCTGGGCGTGGCGATGTCCGACTTGCTAGGCAGGCCCGTGATCACTGCTGCCCAGGCAGGCCGCCGACCTCCCAGCCTCGTCGAGTTCGCCAAGAGCCGGAACCTTCCCGAGGCCGACTTGGAGATGCTGGCAGGCATCAGATTTCGAGGCGAGGAGCCAAAGACGCCGGAGCGCTGGGAGTTCATCTATCAAGCGATCAAGAACAGCGCCCCGATGGATCGTAGACAGCAAGCGTAGAGCGACGTGCCGGTTCGCGCACCCCGATCCGTGACGGAGGCGCGAGGGATCGAAGTGGCTTGACTCCTGGGCACTCGAGGAGGCCGCCATGGCCGCGGTCCGCACCAACGATGTCTACCTCGCCGCGCAATACGCACGGCTACGACCCCGCCGTGGCCATAAGAAGGCGCTCGGCGCGATCAAGCACTCCATCATCATCGCGTGCTGGCACATGCTCTCCACCGGAGAGCTATACAAAGACCTCGGCGGCGACTACTTCCGCAAACGCGACCCCGAGCGCACCACCAAACGCCTGATCGCCCAGCTCAAAGTGCTCGGACACACCGTCACGCTGCAGGAAGCGGTGACAGCCTGATGCGGGCACCGCCACGCAGGTCAGTCTGTTTGGCGCCAACGGGAGCGCTTCCGGGTCTTGCCCTCCTGTGCAGCACTCTCGGTTTCCCCGAGGAATAGGGCCTCGACAATCAATGTGGCGGCCAAGGCACCAATAATTCCCGCGGCGAAGAGACGGCGCGTTGTGTCGGATGTAACATCGGCTGCCTCAAACAGGGGAGTACCGGAACAATCCGGATTCGCCTGCTGATTGAATTCTGGAGAGATTCGTGAATCGAGGCCCGGCAGCACTTTCTGCCGGACAAAGCGATGACATCGGTAACGTAGCCCTCCACTGGTTGTCGTAGTCGCGCCTGCGCCGATCGATCCGTCTGCCACTCGCTTGCCGTCGACAGAGACCGTCACCGCCCCGGCACCGAGCCCTTCGGGTTCGTCCGCCAGACCGGTAGGGCTCTTGAGAGCGCGGGGCGAGTGCATGTGTTCGCCGATACGGATGAGCTGAATCTGGGAACGGGCGGATGCGCTCGTTTCACCTTCAGTGCTCGACTGATACGGGAAGAGCTGCGGCAAATCGAGGTAGCAGCTCTGGAAGCCTGCGGGTCGCATGAGGTCGGCACTAATGGCGAACCAAAGGGGCGTTGCAGCTTGAGGCCACTGAGGCGCGTTGAGCACGGCAGAGGTGGTGCCATCCGAATGAATCAGCCGCAGCATATGATCGTGGACAACTACACTCTTACCGTTGAGGCTCGTTACACGCGCTATGCCGCTCACATGCCGCACCCCTTCGACTGCGTGAGTGTAGAACGAGTCGAGGCCGGCGGCGAAGGAGCTGACCGGCACCCCGGCGAGCGTGATGATCGCTTGGGTCGGTGGCCGTGCGAAACGCCCTCGCTTCTCCGCGTACCAGGTGTCGGTTGATCGCCAGAGCGTCCCTTCAAGCGTCACTGGGTTGGAGCATCCCTGCGCGCGCGCAGTGACGTTGAGGACGCTAAGTGCGGTGCCCGGAAGGTTCGCGTCGCGGGGGCCTAGATCCAACGCATTCGTGCCTAGCGTAATCGCGAACGGAGGTGGCGGGCCGCGATCGATCGCAAGAACCGGGAGCACAAGCCAGGCAGTCACTGCCGCGAACACGATACCCAGCGCAAAGCGTGCCAACCGTGCGTTAGTCGATCTGTAGATAACACGGCGCGCTGGCTTGGTCATGTCGGCGGATTCTATGAGGCAGCCAAGAGCACACTCCTCCCCCAACCTCGGCTGCCTACCCGATGTCGTCAGTAGCCGACACAGGAGCGCCGCCTACACCCGGAGATCCCCGCATCCATACATGTAGCCAGAGCAGCTAGTCGAGGCGTAGACGTTGCGCTCGCCGCCAGCCACGCGGATCTGATGCGCAAGCGTCAGTACCCCCCGCGGCGATGGTCTTGGGTATCAGATGCCCAGTTGAGTCTTGGCGGCCAACTCCCCAACAGGAGGAACTGCATCGACGCTCTTCCCCTGGGAGCCGCGACACTCTTGGTTCCGGCGAACTCGACGCCTGCCATTCCGGAAGCAGGCGTCTGCGCCGGAGCTGCGCGCACTTACGCAATGGATGACGACCGAGCCCACGGGCCATGGTCGAGAGGACCACGGCCGATGAGCAGACCCCTGCCGGTCCGCTCGGCACGCGGGCGCTTGTTGCGAGCCCAGCTGGCTAAAGCCTTTGACCTTTCCTGAAACGAACACTCCGCTGAGCACGGTTGGAGCCTGATGCCACCGCCCGCCACGCGAAGCGATGTCTGCAACACCTTGACCCAGAGCTTGACCCAGAACCACAACCACAGCCGAGCCACGTTTCTGCCCACAAAAAAACCCTCCATTTGGAGGGCTTTTCTGAATAGCGGGGGCAGGATTCGAACCTGCGACCTTCGGGTTATGAGCGGGATATCGTGAGCGATCCGCCTGCCATATATCCACAATCGGTCCCTCGCGTATTCCTAATCCGTCCAGCAGTGTAGTCCGGTTGCTCGAAATTCAATCCGCGCTTACGGCACTGTCGGTAGCGGGCTGGGAGACGCGAGAGGTGAGCCCGCCGACCAGCACATGCGACACCGTGGCCATGCCACAGCGCGCGTAGAAGCGCCTGGCGTCCTCGTTGCACGCGAGCACCGTCAGGCGGCACGCTCGCACTCCTGCCGCCGCGAGCTCGCCCGCGACCGCCGCCATCAGCCTGCTCCCGATGCCCTGCCCGCGCAGCTCGGGCAGGACAGCCAGATCTCGCAGCTCGCCGATCCGAGCACCCGAGGCCCATCCATCGTAGTCCTCCTCTAGCGTCACGAGTGCGAAACCCACTGCGTGCGAGCCCTGTTCAGCTATCACTGTGAACGCGTCTGGCCTCACGAGCCAGCGTGCGTAGCGGTCACGTCGTCGTTCCCATGCATCGTCCAGCGGTCGCGCTGACATTCCGGCGAGGTTGGGGGCTAGAGTCCGATGGTGCTCCTGCAGCGCGATGTACAGCGGTGCGAGGTCGTCGATTCGCCCTGCGCCACCCCGCACGATGCGGACCTTTACCTTCTCATCGGGCACATGGCTATTCTCCCACGATCACCAATGTCCGAATGGAATCCACACGTCGCAGACGAGCCGCAGGAGGGCGGAGTCACCTTTCCTCCAGTGCTACCGCTCCCCTCCACCCCTGAAGAACTGCCCACCGCGATCGAGGGCTGGGCTCGCTCACCGGCGCTCACCGCACTCGTCGAGGCGTTCGGTGACCGGCTTCCGGACGATCTCGAGCTCGACGCGCTGCTGACCTGGCTCGAGGCATACTCCGAGCGGTGGGACTTCCGCAGTGGCCGGGAGCGCAATCTCGTGGAGGTGCCGCAGCTTACGTCAGCGGCAGAGCGGATCGTCTCGGCCTCGGCCCTCGCCCTCGGCCTCCGCAGCGCGCCGGCCTCGTCGCCCCTCGGCGATGGCCCGGAGGGCGCAGGCGGTCGCTACGACGACGTCCTTGTGCTCGGCGGTCTCGTCCGCGCCTGCCTGGCACGGCCGCTGCATGCAGCCAAGCTGCTGCGCGAGGGAAACATAGAGACGAAGACGGTCACGGCGCTCGGCGGCTTCCGTGTGATCGCTGGGGACGAGGTAGGCCTCGTGGAGCGCGTCGTGGGGGAGCAGGCAAGCGACGAGTTCCATGCAATGGACGCCGGCCTGCGCAACGCGTTCGCCGTCGCCGAGCCCGTGTCCGACTGCGGCGATGACTCCAACGTCGTCGGCGCCTCGTGGCGGGTGCGCGAGTATGCAACCGTGACCGGGCTGCCGATTCGGGTCGTCGCCGCACCGTCCAGCGAGCCGGGGGTGCGCCGGGCGAACACGGCAGACACGTACGCCTGGTTCGCCACCGAACTCGCGCGGCTCCATCGCGGCCAGCGGGTGCTGATCGTCACGACGGAGATCTATGTGCCCTACCAGCACGCGGACGCGCTGCGGATGCTGGCGCTCCCCTACGGGGTTGAGGTCGACGTCACGGGTGTCGATCCCGGCAGGGCGCACCCTGAGCTGCAGCAGGCCTTCGACACCCACCACTACCTCCAGGAGGTCCGCTCGACTATCCGCGCGCTGCACGCGCTGCACGCCGCCCTCGCCTCGACGGCAGCCGGCGAGCCCGCTAGAAGTCCCGTGCGACAGCGACCTTAACCAGGAAACGCACGCACTTCGTCACCTCGTCGAGGTCGAGCGAGCCCTCCTGCGCCTCGCGCATCTCCAGCGCGGCGAGCGTGGCCGAGGTCGCCTGCCGCAGCCATCGGGTGCGCTCGACACGCGTCGCGGGAAGCAGCAGCGCGCGAAAGTAGTCGACGTATGCGCATCCGATCACACAGGCGGCGATGTGAGGGTGCACGTCTCGGTGGTAGATCGCGCGGCGCGCCTCCCCGACAGCCGTGTAGACGTCCCACGCCGCGTCGAGGTGCTCCTTCGCCTCCGCCGGCAGCTCGCGCGCGAGGCGGATGCGGATTCCGGCAAGGTTGAAATAACGGCGGGCCAACTCGGGGTCCAAGCGACCGAGTTCAGGATCGCCGGACTCAGCGAAGTGCGCCTTGAGGCGGGCGTGGGCGTCCTTCAGGACGCCCAGCGCCTCCTGGAGCAGGGCGATCGTCGTCTCGTTCTGGCGGGGGAAGTCGGCGAGCTTCTGTAGAAGCAGTCCCTGCATCGCGAGCGACGACGCCGCGGCGACCCGATCGCTCGCCGCCATCATCGTCTCCGCTTCGCGCGCCCATTCGAGCGCCTGCCGGAGTTGGATCGGATCATTGGCGTGATGCTGATTGATGGTACGCGCGCGACCGTGCATGCCTCGCGCAAGCCGCTGCGTGTCGCCCTCGAGGTGGCGATCGGCCTTGCGATAGCGGGTATCGGACCGTCGCGTATGCCCGTGCAGCTCTAGCAGCAGGGCGATGCCGTGCATGGCCACTCCGAGTCGATGGCTCCACTCGACGGTGCGTCCGTCGAGCTGCCCGAGCCAATCCTCGAGCTGCGTGATCGTCGCGAGGTCGCCATGGTCGTCGAGCAGTGCGTAGGCGTAGTGCTCGCAAGCGATCCGCTGCACCACCTCGTCACATGTCTCCGGCTCGCGCCGCTGCAGATCCGCGCGCGCAGCCGCGCCAACAAGGCGGTGCATGCGAAGGCTGCCAATCTCGGCGTCGATGTCCACGAGACCGAGGTCCGACAGCCGCTGCACGGCGCCGCGCGCGCCGGTGTCCGCCAGGAGCGCGTCCAACACCTCGAGCGGCTGGCCGTCCGGTGGCAGGTAGGCCACGCAAGCTGCGGCCGTCAGAGCGTCTCGCTCGTCCTCCAGCGCCTCCGTCGCTGCCGCCCACAGCTTTGCCGCTCCCAGATCCGCGCCGTCGGCCTCCCCAGATGCGCATGCGGCTATCCGCGCGCCGTCCCAGCCGGTCCGCACGGCGAGCCGGCGGAAAGCGTCAAACAGCAGTGGGCGACCAGCCGCGAGCTCGATCAACTCCGAACCGGGCAGGTGCTGTGCGGCCTCGTCGTCGTCGACGGGCTCCAGCTCCAGGACGGGGAAATCATAGACATCCCGCCAGGTGGGATTCGTCGTCGTGACGAGCACGAGCTGCCGGACCCCCTCGGATCGCTTCGGGTTAGGGTACGGCAGCCAGCGCGAGAGCCGCGCTGGGTCGCCGTCGGCGTTGTCGAGCACGACGACCCAGTCATCGTCGGCTTCGAGCAGGCGCTGGCGCGCCTGCTCGGCAAAGCCCTCGCGGTCGATCTGCTCCTCAACCCGCAGATCGTCGGTGCGACTAGAGAGGTCCGCCTGGCTAAGACTGTTGATCAGCGCCTGCGGCTCGGACGCGTTGAGGAACCAGGCGGCACCGAACTGCGCCCCAAACGCAAGCTCGCGGGCGATCGTGCTCTTGCCGGTGCCAGCGTCGCCGTGCAGGACCACCGTCCCGTTGTAGCGCTCGAGGTCGGCCACGATGCCGGAGTGACTCTCGTATCGGTCGAACTGGGCACGTCCGCCGGGGATGTAGCGGCGGATGGGCGCACGCGTCACCGGAGGGTCGAACGGCACCACACGCTGGTTGCTCTGGAGCCAGGCGACATCGACCAGCCACAACGCGTCCCTCGCGAGGCGGGCTTGTCGCAGGTGCTCGCGGCCACGCTCCACGGCCACCGCGAACGGGGGACCCTCTTCGCCAACCACGCGCGCGAAATCGACGGGCAGCATTGTGTCCTCGGCAAGCGCCGTCTCGAAGTCATCCCACGACGCGAGCCGCACGACACCGTCGGCGTCCGTCTGTGTAAAGCCGCTCGCGAGGCCGTCGGAGCCGATCGGCTTGAGCGGATTCGCAGAGCGAGCAGGGGTTAGAAGCACGAGGGCATGGCCGCGGTCTCCCTGCTCTTCGAGTGTAAGCGCAAGGAGGGGAGCGATCGACGCCTCGAGGCACATCGCGGCATAGGTGGTCGCGAAGTCCAGACAGGTCCCCTGGCGGCCGTGGACGAGCAGCCATGGATGGCGGATGCGCTGACGGCTGTTCCGGCCGCCAGCGTCGGGCAGCCAGGGGTCCAGCCAGAAGTCGATGGGCTCGCGCGCGAGGCGGTCGTAGAGACGGACGATCATCGCTCGCTCGCCTGCCGCGCCGTTCGCGACATCCACCGCGTGGGCGCCGTCGGAGCCCCACTTGACGTCGCTCAGTGCCTCGGGAGCGACATAGCGAGCAAGCTCACGCAGACCGGCCTCCAGATACTCCGATGGCGGCTCCCAGGGATCCCAATACCGCTGCGGCTCGCTCGGCTGCGACTCGGCGGTCACGGGGTCCATTCTCAAAACTTTGCACACAGCACGAATATCTGTCTCTGTCGCCGCGCTCGCAGGCGTCGCGAGGTCCCGCTTGTTAAGGTTTCAGCCATGTCGAGCGCTGTCTGCCGCATGGCCCCGAACAACTGCATGAGCGGCCTATGGCACGACGGGTGGCACGTCGCGTTTGCGACCGACAGCGGCGACCCGATCGTGGAGCGGGACAAGCCGCCTGCAGACGCGACGCCGGTCGATGAGGCGCTGCTGGAGCACGTGGGGAACCGGTTGAATGTCGCAGCCAACGGCTGGATCGTCGGTTTCGGCGACGGCAGGCCGCTGCTGCTGCCGGCCCAACAGAAGCGCGGTGAGGGCGCTGTGGGCCCTAGGTTCTACGGGAGCCGCCTCTTCTTCGGGCGCCACAGCGGTCCGTGAGCACCTCGCTCATCCACGAACCCCATGGTGATCCCGCCGGGGTCCAGGCTGGGATCAACCGCCATCGCGACATCGCAAAGTACCTCGTCGGCATCTTCGCGGCGATCGGCGGCCTGCTGCTCGCGGGCACGCAGCTCTCGTCGCTCGGCCAGCTGAGCCTCTCACACGACCGCACGCGCCTGCTCGTCGCGGGGGGCACGCTGATCGTCGCCCTCGCCGCCGTGATCCTCATCGTCGCGCTCGCGGTGTCGGTCCTGCAGCCAGTCGAGATGTCACTGGCGGATGTGATTAACGACAAAGCGCTGCGCGAAGCCGCGGATCGCCGCCCAGGCATGCTGGGCGGCGCGAGCTCCGTGGAAGCGCTGGAGCTCGTGATGTCCCGGCACCTCGACGCCGCGGCGCGGGGAATGTGGCAGACCGTTATCGCCGATGTGGTCGAGGATGCGGCCTTCCGCGAGTCCAAGCGCCGCTTCGACCGCGCCTGGATATGGATGATCGCCTGCGCGATCGCCGCCGCCACCGCGATCGCCGTCTTCGCCTACGCGGCGAACCCGCCGAAGGATCGCCAGGCGGCGGAAGCGGTCATTCAGCCAGCGCCGCAGCCGGTCCGCTTCACGCTCACACAGGACGGCAGGACCACACTCGCCGGAACGCTCGGATCGCGATGCGTCACTCATCCGATCGACGCGCTGGCGATCGGGGGGACGCTGGCAGCCCCGGTCGTGGTCACCCTGCCGCGGGGCGACTGCCTGGCTGCTCAGTTCGTGCTCTCGCCGACGCTCGGGATCGCAACCGCGACCCCCGCCTCGCGATAGTCCCCGCTCGCGGGAGGGGAGTCCCACAGGACCGCCTGCTCCATCAGCGCCGAGGTGGCCTCGATCGCGCGGAGCAGCTCAGTCTCCTCACTGGCCGTCACCACCCATGTGGCAACGAAGTCCCCGGAGCGGCGCACCGCATATCGTGCGCCGCCGAAGTCCTCCCCGGGCGTGCAGTGGATCGTGAGGTCCTCGACGCCGGCCGGTACCTCATCCGGCAGCGCCCGGATGCGCCCGTCGCGAGGAGGAAGACCGAAGTTCGCCACAAGCGGGGCGCGGGACAGATGCCGCTCCACAGCCTCCCAGTCGACAGGAAGGCCGCACTGCATGCGCGACCAAAGCTCGCGCATGTCGGTGCCGAGACGCCGGATGAGCATGGAGGGGATCGGGATGCCACCGCAGCGGCTGGCCGCCTCACACAGCACGAGGTTGTTGCCAGCGAGGAAAAACTCTGCGTGGATCGCAAGGTCGTCCGGACCGGGGAGGGCGTCGAGCACACCACCCGTGGCCTCCACGAGTCGCGGAAAGAGCGGGTTCTCGGGAGGGAGCGTCCAGCTGCCGTTGCCGGCGTCCGCCCAGTGGGAGAGACACCCGTCACCCGTGTAGGCACACGGCACTGCCAGCACAATCTCGCCCGCGAGGCGCAGGGCGTCGACGTGGAACGTCGGCCCCTCCACGAACGCCTCGACGATATGGCCCTCGGATCCGTCCGGGAAGGTCAGATCTGCCGCCTCCGCGATGTCGTCGACCCGTCGGACGCCGACTGTGCCGCCTCCGAACCGCGGCTTTACGATCACCGGTCCGCCGTGTCGCCGCATGAATCGCACCACGTCCTCCGCGCAGCCGGTGGGGGCGAATGCGGGCACCTCGACGGTGCCGGCAGCCGCCTGCCGGCGCATCGTCAGCTTGTCGCGGTAGGCGAGCGCGCTGGCCGCACGTTGACCGGGCAGGTTCAGCATCTCCCGGATGCGCCCGGCAGGCAGGATGTCGACCTCGCCCAGCCCGATGACGCGGTCGAAGCCGTGCGTGCGGTAGAGCGCGAGCGCCTGCTCGACGATCTCGTCCTCGTCCCAGGAGTTCAGGAGACTCACGTGCGCGAAGTCCGATGCCGGCGGCGACGCTACGTGCGCAATGGCGAGGGCGGGGCAAGTGAGGTCGGCTAGCCACTCGGCGTATTGGTGCTGCGCGTGCATGCGGCTCGCCAGCACGAGGACGCCGCGGTGCGGAGCCGATCCGTCCGAGGCCGCCGCCCGTGACGTGAGCGGCCGGTACGGGCCGTCGCTCATGAAGCGACGCGCAAGGCCGCGCCCGAGCAGTTCCTCCCATGGTCCGAACTCCCCGTGCAGCGCCCGCCAGCGACTGAAGGTCAAGGCGGCGAGTCGCTCATCCACCCCGATCAACCGCTGGGTGCGGGAGAAGGCCGTCCAACCCGGCATGGCCATGATGGCAGCCAGCTCCGCATCGCTGACAAGCCGTCGCGCAAGCCGTGCGCCGGCAGCCATGAGGCCGGCCCCGGTGGAGAAGCCGATCTTCGGCCGCCAAGCGACCTCTGGCGGCAGGAGCTCATCCGCGACGCGACGCAGCGCGAGCTTCTCCCGCGGCTCGGGCCGTGCGGGGTCGAGCTTGTCCTCGAGCGGCAGCGCCCGCGCGTGCGCGACCACCGCGGTGGAGAGGTACGGTACGCGTGCCTCGATGCCATGCGCCATCGTGCAGCGATCGAGGCGCAGGCACTCGGTCGCCGCGAGATCTTCCTGATCGGCCCGCAGCTCGGCGTCGAGCAGGGCGCGCGGGGTGAGCCGGTACTCGTCGTAGCCGGCAAAGAGCTCGTCGGCGCCCTCGCCGGACAGCAGCACCTTCAAGCCCAAACGCCTCGCGGCGCGAGCGGCGACATATGTGCCGACGCCGCCCATCACCGTGCTGCCGTCAGGACTGGCGGTGGCGCGCACGGCCGCATCGATCAGCTCGGGAAGCTCCTCCTCATCGATGAGCTCCTCGTGATGATCAGTGCCGAGCGTCGCCGCGACGAGTAATGCCGCCGCGAGGTCGCCGCTACCCGGCAGGCCGGCCGAGATCGTCACGGCGCCGGACCGGCATCGGGCGGCGAGCGCGATCAGGACCGAGCTGTCCAATCCTCCACTCAACATGCACCCCCACGGGACCTCAACGGGGATCTGCTCCTCGACCGACGCCTCGAGCGCTCGGCGGAGCGATTCGTACACTGTCGCCCGTGGCTCGATCCGTGCGACCTCGCCGTCGGAGGTCATGACGGTGCCCGCTGGCACGCGGAACGCATGCCGGCGCAGCCGCTCTGGAAGCGCCTGCAAGGTGCTCGCCGCGAACCAGGCTCCGCCTTCGGTGGAGAGGTACAGCGGCTTGATGCCGATCGGATCGACCGCCAGCACCACGCGGGACCGCTCGTCGTCGACGATGCAGACCGCGTACATTCCCTCGAGCTCATCCGCGAAGCGCAACCCAAAGCGTCGATACAGCGGCCAGATGACCTCCCCGTCGTTGCCGGTGGCGAGTTGCAGGCCCCAACGCCGCGTGAGCGCCCGCGCGTTGTAGATCGCCCCGTTAAGACCGACCGCTCCGCCGCCACTGGGAGCGAGAAACGGCTGATGCCCACGGGGAACATCGGCGATCGCGAGGCGGGTGACGCCGAGAGACGCGGTCGCGAAGCTCGCCGAGCTCGTCCGATCAGGCCCTCGCTCCTGCATGCGCGCAAGCGCGCCCGCTAGCGCACTGGAATCGGGAGGCCAGCAGACCGTAATTCCGCACATCGGCACCGATACTACTTCTGAGCAGCAAAGGACGAAGAGTTGGAGTTGGCCCCGGGTGCGCGCCTAGCCCTCCTGTGCTAGTGCCCTGAAACGCCTTCCGCGCTCCTCGAAGTTGCGATATGTGTCGTAGCTCGGTGCCGCGGGGGAGAGCAGGACAACGCTCCCGGGCCGCGCGAGCGCTAGCGCGCGGGCGACGGCCCCCTCCAGATTAGGCGCGTCGAGAGCACGCTCCCCGGGAACACCAGCGGCTCGCGCGGCCTTGACGAGTCGATCGCCGGTCGTCGGCACGCCCACCACCGCCGCCTTACGCGCCGCAAGCACGCGGCCGAGCTCCGCGTAGTCCTGCCCGCGGTCTTGGCCGCCGCCAAGCAGCACCACCTCACGATCGGGGAAGCTCGCCAGCGCTGCCAGCGTCGACTCCGGCGTCGTGGAGATGCTGTCGTCCACCCACGTGAGGCCGTTGTGCTCACCGACCACCGTGAGCCGATGAGGCAGCGCCTTGAAGCCACGCAGCGCACCCGGCAGCTGAGGGGTGACGATCCCGGCGGCGGACAGAGCGGCAAGCGCTGCGCACAGGTTCAGCGCATTGTGCTCCCCGCGCAGCGGAAGCTCCGCCGCGGGGACAACGAGTCCGCCATTCAGCGAGAGGCCGTCGGGGGACACGTCCCACCCCTGCGGCACACCAAAGAATGTGGGCTCGACCGCTTTGGGGGCCACCGCAATGAGTTGTGGATCGCGCCCGTTGATCACCGTTGCGCGGACGCCGACAAGCCGGAGAATACGCAACTTGTCTGAGCGGTAATTCTCCTCGGACCCATGCCAGTCCGTGTGCTCGCGGAACAAGTTGGTGATTACAGCCACTTCCGGGCCAGTCTCCAGGTCGGCAATCTGATAGCTGGAGAGCTCCACGATCGCCAGCTCAGTCGAAGGCCGGTCGAACAGATCGAGAGCAGGCACACCGATATTGCCCGCCAACGCCACAGTCTGACTACCCGATCGCGCAAGATGGGCGAGGAGCGTCGCAGTGGTGCTCTTGCCCTTGGTCCCCGTGACGCCGATCACGCGAGACCCATTGCGCTCGGCGAGCCACAAGGCCGTGGCGGTCGTTACGGGGATCCCTGCACCACGTAGCTTACGCAGCTCTGGTCGATAGGTCGAGACGCCGGGAGATCGGACGACGACGTCGCAGTCAGCAAGTGCTGCGGTCACATCCGCGCCTATCGCAAGGCGAGCCCCGGAGACCCCAAGTGTGGCACGGACATCCTCGTCAGGGACGGCGTCTAGTGCAACGACAGCGATCCGTGCCAGCGGCAAATGCCGAGCCAACTGGGCTGCGAACGAGATGATCTCACGGCCCGCGCCCCAGACGCCGACACTCGCACCGTCAAGTTCCGAGAAGCGCAGTGACATCCCGCAGGAGGTAGTCGGGCACGTCGTGCTCGCCGCTGAGAGTGAGCACCCGAACCGGATCGCCCACGTCCATGGAAAACCGCGGAAGCACCTCGGTGACTAGGCGCCGGACGACGCGATGCTCCCTCCAGCGTGCCTGCGTCGCGAGCATGCGAACCGCCGCGAGGCTCTCCTGCTCCTCGCCGACACACTCGAACGGCTTATGCCCTCCGGTCGCGGTGAGCAACGCGAAACCGTCGAACTGCGCCTCGTCGTCCAGCAGGTCGCAGCCGAAGACGTTGCGTAGGTGCGCTGGATCGCTAAATGGGGCGAGGACGAGAAAGACGAAACGGCACTTGGGGCAGTCACAGCACCACGAAGTCCCTCGCAGCGAGGGGTCGAGTCGGAAGATCGCGTTGCAGCTGGTGAATGCGTGGTGATACTGCTTCATCCGCGCGAATGCACGTGCGATGGCCAGCTCCGAGGCGGGTCGCAGCACAGAGAACAGCTCCAGGCCGGGGGCGACCTCGGCCACCGCCGGTCGCAGGAGGCGCTCGGCGCGCAGGCCCTTGCTGAACTGGTGATTCACGTCGATGCCATCCCAGACCACATTGCCGTAGGACGCGGACCTCTCGTTGGCCATAGCAATAGAGCTGAATCCGTTGAGCGCCGCGGTAAGCATCGCCACACACGAGACGATTGCCGTAATCGGGATGTGGCCGTTCAACGCGCCAACCTCGTTCAGCGCGCCAAGCCCGGGATCCAGCCGACGGGTACAGATCAGGCGCGGGAGACCGGCGACAGCCGCCGTCCGAGCGATCGGAGGCGCATCACCCATAGAGAACAGCGCAAGCTCGCAGCCTGATCGGCGCACCACCTCCACCGCGACGGCCGAGTCCTTGCCACCACCAACGGGAACTAGAACACGTGGCTGGGACTGGTCCTCGACGACAGGGAGACGCTCCCTCAGTGGACCGATCGGAAAGACCGGGCGCGGCACTGAGGACAGCCTGTTCTTGTAAGCGAACTCGCCGAGACCCTCGGAGTAGAGCGCATCCAGCAGGGTCGCGGTAGCCGGTGGCGGGGCACCCATGAGACAGCCCACCTTGGGCGGTGCCGCCGCCTTGAAATAACTAACTCCTGCGACCCAGTGCAGCAGCGATAGCAACCCATCGACGCTGTTCCGGGCAGCAGGGCTGAGTCGTTCTCGGACGGGCAGATCGAATTCCTCGACGAACTCAATCGCCTGATCGAGCCCGTAGCGCAGGATCACACGTCCCCGATCGTCGATCTCACGCGTCAAGAAGCGAAATGTCTCAAAGGCCGCTGGGTTGAACGAGGCTTGCCGCTGTCGAACGCTGATAGCCATACACTCAGCCTAGTGGGCAGCTTGCCGATGTGGTGGTGTGCGCGAGCCCACAGCGGAGAATCATCGCAGTATGTCCGGCCGGGTGGGGTATCCTTCCGGCGAATGAATCTGCCTCTTGAGCAGCAGTATTTGTACGTTCAAGACCAAGCCGTGCTCTCGTTGGCCGAGTTTCAGTCCTACACCTATGGGCTGCCTGAGACAGCAATAGTGCCCGGGACCTTGACGCGTTGGGTCGCTGGCGAGCCTGTGGATCTAGATGACCTGCTCGAGTGTTTCCGTGGCGAAGCAGCCGAAGCTGCATCCTCTAGCGACGAGTCGCTAGAGATCGTGCGGTTGGCTATTGAACGACTCGAAGCCTTGTGACATCGACTCGCGACCTTACACACCGCTGACTCTCGTTCCAACCTGAGCAGCTCGGTGTGAGTGAGCACCACCGTGCCAGCGAGACCCAGTGGTCGCGTGCTACGACGAGTTTCAAGTGCTGCGCGCCAGGGGTGCTGACTATCGCGATCACTCCCAGCCCAGTGGCCTGAACGCTGCGGCCCGCGCTCGAGCGCCTAAATCGGGGGCTGCGTGCCGAGCAGACCAGCAAGCGCGTTCGCAAGACCTTGACCCTGAGCTTGACCCGGGAGTCCTCAGGCCCACGTTCACTGACCCCCGAGAACGGAAAAACCCTCCATTTGGAGGGTTTTCCCGGAATAGCGGGGGCAGGATTCGAACCTGCGACCTTCGGGTTATGAGCCCGACGAGCTACCAGACTGCTCCACCCCGCGTCGCTCCCCATGTTCTAGCAAAAAGCTTGGCCTACCCAAAGCCCTGGGCGCTCAATCGCAGCGGCTCAACGTACAGCCCCCGCGCCCGCCCGCGCGGGGCATCGCCCAATTCGACCAAAACCCCATCCACTCCTCCCGGCCTCTACGATCCCTTCCCTTGCGCACGGCCGTAGTAGACATAGGCACCAACTCCACGCGTCTGCTCGTCGCCGACGTGGACCAGACCACCGGGGCCGTCAAGGAGCTACACCGCGAGTCGCAGGTGACCCGCCTCGGCGACAAAGTCGATGCCGGCGGGCGGCTCTCCGACGAGGCGATCGGTCGCGTTCAAGCCACGCTCACCAACTATCGCGCCACGATCGACCGGTATCGGTGCGAGGCGAACCTGGCCGTGCTCACCTCGGCCGTGCGCGATGCCGCCAACGGCGCCGAGTTCACCGAGCTCGTGCGCTCCCAGTTCGACCTCGACGCGCGCGTGCTCTCCGGCGACGAAGAGGCGCAGCTGACGTTCCTCGGCGCGATGAGCGACCGTGACGCGACTACCGCGACCGAGCCGACGGTCGTGATCGACATCGGCGGAGGCTCGACCGAGTTCATCGTCGGTACTGACCACACCGCTTCCTTCCACGTCTCCGTACAAGCCGGTGTGTTGCGCATGAGCGAGCGCCACATCCACAGCGACCCTCCATCTCCTACCGAGCTGCAGGATTTGGCCGCCGACACCCGCACGATCTTCCTCGACGGCTTGCCCGCAGAGCAGTGCAAAGCGGTCACGCGCGCCATCGCTGTTGCCGGCACCGCCACCTCCGCCGCCGCGATCGACCAAGAGCTCGAGCCCTATGACCCCGAGCGCGTGCACGGCTACGACCTGCTGCTTGCCACCGTGGAGCTGTTGATAGCGCGCTTGGCCGACATGACCGAAGCTGGGCGCCGCGAAGTGGTGGGCTTGCACCCCGACCGAGCGCCCACGATCGTCGCCGGGATGATCTTGTTGGAGGAGGCGATGAAGGCGTTCGACCTCGATCACGTCGAGGTGTCCGAGCACGACATCCTGCGCGGCGGCACACTGCGCCTGGCGGGACTCGGCTGAAGCGCGAAACACGGCGCGGTACCTGGTCTGCTCAGCTGACTCGCGAGGGCCGTCTGGACAGTCGTTGGAACGAACCTCAATCCAATTAATCCGTTTGCCCTCCTCAGCCGAAGAGGACTTACCGGCAGTGGAGGCATGGGGCTCTGCCGCGTTCCCCCACACCGGTCCATAGGCCCGAGCACTGCCGAGCGATCGGCTATTCCGCTTGCGGGCCATCCTACCCGGCCTCCGAGACGCGCACCCCTGCCATTGTCTCGAGGTCAAGCCCCCGAGGAAGCCGCCCACCCGGGCGGCTTCCTTGTTCAAGCACCCACTCACGATCGGCATGCCGTGCACCCGCGGACCACACCGGGCCTCACGTCCGCGCTGCCTCGCCCAGCTAGGCCAGGTTCGACTTGCGCGGGTAGGCGATGCTCGGGTCGGTGAGCACGTTCACGAGCGCCGGCCTGCCCGCCCCAAAGGCACGCTCGAGTGCTGGGACGACGTCTTGCGCTCGCTCCACCAGCTCCCCGTAGCCACCGAGCGCCTCCACCACCTCGTCGTAGCGGGTGGCTGGGCGCAGATCGGCTGCCACCGAATAGCCGTACAAGAACTCCATCGGGTGCTTCTCCAAAGCCCAGATGCCGTTGTTGCCCATGACCCCGACAACATTGACCCCATGACGAGCGAGCGTGTCGAACTCCATGCCGGAGAAACCGAAGGCGCCATCGCCCAGCAGCAGCACGACCTGACGCTCCGGGTGAGCCAGCTTTGCCGCCAGCGCATAGCCTGGGCCTGTGCCCAGACATCCGAACGGACCAGGGTCAAGCCAGCAGCCTGGGGCGTAGCTGTCGATCACGCGGCCCGCATAGGACACGAAGTCGCCTCCGTCCCCGATCACGATCGCGTCGCGGTCGAGCACCTTTGCCAGCTCTGCGTAGAGCCGCATCGGGTGTAGCGGAGAACGATCGTCGGAGAGCTCGGCTTGCTCGCCGGCGCGTCGCTCGCTCTCGGCCGCGCGCAGGTCCTCAAGCCAAGCTGTGCTTGCAAGCGCCTTGCCGCCAGCTGCCGTGCGCAGATCGTCGAGTGTCGATGCCAGTTCGCCGTACAACTCCACACTCGGTTCGCGCGGATGAGCACGCTGCGGCTCGGCCACATCGATCGCGACGATCGAGGTGTTCTCGCCGAAGGAGCCGCCGAAGCCGAGGCGGAAGTCCATAGGCACGCCGATCACCAGCGCCACATCGGCGCCTTTGAGGGCCTGCGAGCGGGTCCGTGAGAAGAACAGCTCGTGGTCGGCCGGCACGCAGCCGCGCGCCAAACCGTTCAGGAAGACCGGAATACGCAGCGTCTCTGCCAGTTCGAGCAATGCCTGCTCGCCATGCCCCCAGTAAAGATCGGTGCCCGCCATCACGACGGGCCGCTCGGCCTCGGCAAGCAGCCTTGCGGCTTGCTCGATCGTCTGTGCATCGGCTCTGTGCGGGCCATGCCCCGCGCGCGCGCCGGGGGCACCGGCCTCCGCGGCACTCACCTCCGCGGCACTCATGAACACGTAGTCAAGCGGGAAGTCCAAGAACGTCGGCCCACCGTGCGGGGCAAGTGCGCTCGCAAGCGCTTCGTCCACCAAACCAGGTATCTCCGCCGTGCTCTGGGCAGTCGTGGCGAGCTTGCACAGCGGGCGCACGAACGGGACGTGGTCGATCTCCTGCAAGGACCCCTGCCCCCAGCGCATGGCCGGGGCGCGCCCACCGAGTACGAGCATCGGCGAGTGGTTGGCCTGGGCGCTGGCCATCGCGCTCATCCCGTTTGTCACGCCTGGCCCGGCCGTTAGCGCGCAGACGCCCGGTTCGCGCGTGACCTTCGCCCAACCCTCGGCCGCAAAGGCGGCGGTCTGCTCGTGACGAACGTCGACGATCTCGATGCCCTCCTCGCGGCAGCCGTCGTAGATCGAGAACAGGTGGCCGCCCGAGAGCGTGAACAGCTTGCTCACGCCATGCGCCTTCAAGCGGCGTGCGATCAAACGCCCGCCGTGCAGCTCCTGGGCCTGATCCGCGCTCTCCTGCGTGCTTTGGCTGGACATCGGCCCGCGACTTTACTTGAGGCTTTACTTGAGGGGGTTCCCGCACGCGCGGGGACATCGCTCCTTTGGCAACCGACAGCCGATGCTGATGGGGATTGCTTCGTTCCATCGTCAGTTGGACGGCCCCACCACGTCAGCTCGGCGGACGCTGGTCTTCGCCTTGGGGGGCGTGCCTGCGATTCACAGCGAGCCGTTACCACGACCGATGTGCTGCGCGGTCTATGCCCGGGGTGGGACTCGAACCCACACGCCCTTGCGGACTATCGATTTTAAGTCGACGGCGTCTTCCAATTCCGCCACCCGGGCGGGCGAGCCTTTGGCACTTTAGTCCAGTAGATGTCGTGGATGTCCAGCATGGACCGCAAATAAACACTCTGGCGCGATCCTGCGTATGACCAGCAACGTTTATCTGCCCTTGTGGGTGGGCAGCGATACTTCATAAAGACCGCAACTACTCCCGCGCTAGCGTGTATTTAGTTGCAGAACAGTCGAAAGGACCGCCGTGGAGGTCTCAGCACTAAAAGCCCCAGCAGCACCCGGCCTGAGAAGTCCCTCGGCCCTGCTGCGGCTGCAGTCCGACGAGCGCCTGATCGCGCTGATTCGGCGCGGGCAGCATGCGGCCTTTGAGACGCTGTTCTCACGCTATCAATCGCGTCTGCTGGCCTTCTGCCGGCACATGCTCGGCTCCAAGGAGGACGCCGAAGACGTGCTGCAGGAGGTGTTCGCAGCCGCCTTCAACGCGATCCTCGCCGACGAGCGCGAGATCAACGTGCGCCCCTGGCTGTACCGGATAGCGCGCAACCGCTCGCTCAACCACCTGCGCAAGGCGAGCGCGATCGGCGTGGACTCGATGGACGTGCACTTCGCCGATAACGGCGTGTCCACGGCCGACAAGGTAATGCGCCGCGAGAGCTTCCGTCAGCTGATCGGCGATGTCCAAGAGCTTCCCGAGACTCAGCGCACCGCGCTTTTGCTGCGCGAGATCGACGCGCTCTCCTATGAGCAGATCTCAGACGCGATGGAGACGACGGTGCCGGCAGTCAAGTCGCTGCTGGTACGCGCGCGCATCTCCCTTGCAGAGGCCGCCGAGGCGCGCAAGCTGACTTGCGATGAGGCCCGCATGGAGCTCGGCGAAGTTGCCGAGGGACTGGTCAAGTCGAGCCCGGCGGTACGCCGCCATGTGCGCGATTGCGAGCGCTGTCGTGCGTTTCGCAAGCAGCTGAAGGACAACAACGTGGCGCTCGCGGCGATCCTGCCGGTCGGGCCGCTGCTGATGCTCAAGAAGCTTGTGCTCACAAAGCTGGGGTCAACCGCCGGCGCCGGGGGGGCCCATGCGGCTGGCGCCGGCGGAGCGGGCGCAGCTGCCGCCGGCGCGGGAGCAGCTGGAGGAGCCAGCGCAACCGGCAGCTTCGTCACAGCAGGCGTTGGTGCTCTTGCGACCAAGGCAGCGGCTGGCCTGGCCGTCGCTGCGATCGTGACCGCCGGAACGGTGGCGGCAGACCACGGCACAACCACTCTTCGGCGCCACCACCACACGCTTGCCGCCGCAGCCGCGCTTCCAGTTGTGCATGCGAGTGAGCCGGTCATCACACGCTCGAGCGCTCAGCCGGTGACGGTCTCCTCCTCTGTCCCGCCGGTGAACCGTGCCGCCGCTCTGGCGCGACGCCATCCGCCCAAGAAGCCGAAGGCCCCGAGTGGCGCCGCCCCGACGACCGTTTCAGCGGTGGTTCCCGCTTCGACGGTTGCCATACCAACGACGGCGACAACGACTGCCCCCAAGCCGGCGCCGCCGGTGACCGAGGTGACAACCGACTCGACTCAGCTGCCGAGCGCCCAAGCCCCCACCACCACGACTGTTCCTCCCGCGACGGTCACGCCGACCGAAACGACTGCCACGACACCGCCGACGAGTACCGAAGAAACCGCGACCACACCGCCACCCGCTACGACCACACCGACAACACCCACTTCGCCGCCGCCCAGCGAAGAAGCCGCCAGCGGTGCGACGGCTCCGAACGTCGTGGCCAGCGTTCCTCAGCCTGTCACCCAGACGCCCCAGGACACACCGTCGACAGACGGCGCCGGGGAATAGTCCAGACGACCAAGCTTGACGATTCTGCCTGTTCCGTGCTGGAACCTCAGGCAGTTGGACCGGGGCGACCAGCAGGGGCTCACGCCCGGGCGCCAACCCGTCTCCCTAACCGAATGTGAACGCCTAGCCAAACGCGAACGTCTTCAGCGGCGTTTCGAGCACGCCCGAGCTTGCCACCGGCTTTGAGACGCTTGCCGGTTCGCGGCTGAGCATCTCGACTACTACCCCCTGGCTTGCGCCGTGGTGCGGTGGGATCAAGATCACATCGCGTCCGTAGAGCTTTTGTCCGTCGACGAGCGCGCTGTAGAGGACCTGGTAGCCAGCCAGGGTCGAGCTGATGCGAGTCTTGCCCTCGCCTTCCAGTCTGAAGGCGAGAAAGCGGGGTGCCAGGGTGCGCGTGTAGGCAGCGGCCGCCAACGGTAGCTCGCCTGTGACGCTGCCGCGATATGAGCCGATCGCCAGTGGAGCCACGGCGTAGGAGTCCTCGAGCTTTCCCCCGGAGCTGCACGCGACCTTCACGTAGCCGCCCGGGTTTGGCTTTGTCTTGTAGAGGCTCCTGTATTCGAAGCTGAAAGGCACAGCTCCACCCTGCGAATAGGAGGCGTTGAGCAAGCTCAGTACAAGCGCGATCATCAGCGCCAGTAGGCCGACACCAGCTGCGATCACAAGCGCACGCACGGTCGGAGCCGCCGAGCGCCAGCGCGGCTCGAGCAATTTTCCTAGCGTGGGGCCGTATTGGGGCTTTAGCGGAATCGAGGTCATGGGTGGTCAGAGCTGCCTGTACGGTAACTGCGGGAGCGGTGGGGCGAGAGCGGTGAGGTCAGGAGCGGTGGTCAGTGCGATGGTCGGGCGCGGTGGAGCTGCTCGCGGGTGCGGCTACTCGCCGATTGAGAAGAGCGCCTCGAGGTCGTGCCTTGAGAACGCGGCGAAGGCGACCATCGTCTGCGTGCGGCCCACACCCGAGAGCTGACCGATCCTGTCGGTGACGACATCGGCGAGCTGCTCGGGGTCGGGGACGCGCACGATCGCGACGAAGTCCCATTGGCCTGTGACCGAATAGGCCTCGGCGACTCCCTCGATGTCGGCCAGCTCGCCACCGAGCGTCGGGAGCGCGTCACGCTCCGCTTCGATCAGGACGACTGCGTGAGTCATGCTCATGGCGAATGGGTGTCGCCGGGCGCGAGCACGATCACCTCTGAGGAGCCGGCGGCCTCGACATCTGCCTTGAACGCCTGCGCGTCGGTCTCGATCGGCGGGAACGTGTCGTAATGGCACGGGATCACCTGCTTGGCGCCGACCATCCTTGCCGCCTCGACCGCGTCGTGGCGATCCATCGTGTAGTGGCCGCCGATGCACATCAGCGCCACGTCGATCTCGCCCGCCTGTTTGGGAATCAGGGCCAGATCAGAGAACAACCCGGTGTCGCCGAGGTGGTAGATCGTCTTGCCGGCGAATTTCACCAGCAGCCCGGCGGGCGTGTTGACCGTACCTTTTGGGGTCGTCGAGGTGTGCCAGGCCGGAACCAGCTTGGCCGAGCCCCACGGGAGCTCGACCGTGCCGCCGATGTTCGGGTCGTGCACGTTCTCGAGGCCTTCCTCGCCCAGCTCGTTTGCGATCTCCACTATCGCTACTACGTGTGCGTTCGTGCGTTTGGCGATCGCCACGGTGTCGCCGATGTGGTCGCCGTGACCGTGCGTCAGCAGGATCGCGTCGGGACTCAGCTCCTCGGCCGCGACGGCGGCCTTGGGATTGCCCGTCAGAAACGGGTCGATCAGCACCGATGTGTCGCCGTCCGAGAGCTCGAAGGCCGCATGGCCGAGAAAGCGAATCTGCATGGTCAGTGCTCCTCTGTCGATGATTGGTCTTTTGGCGATTGCGCTCCGCCGGACGCTGCGCCACCTGTAACTACTCCGCTTGGCTCTCTGCCCAGCGGATCGTCAACGGGCTGCTCGCTCGCGGCAAGCTCATGCGCCAGCTCGAAGCCTACGGCGACGCCTACGAACATGCCGAGCCTGGTTTGCTCGGCAACCAGCGTGCTGAGGGCGCGAGCGCACTCCTGCTCGTCCTGCTCGCCCGCGATTCGCCTCACCTCGGCGTCGTGGGCCTCGCCGAACCAGCCACCTTCGCTGAGCGCTTCGGCGAGTATGCGCTGAAGAGCCGGTGCCGCATGCACGACGACGTCCTGTGCGTGCGCGAGACGTCCGGGTTCGACCAGCGCCTCGAGCGCCATGTCAACTTCGGCTGCCGTGTAGGAACGGTCGGGCAAAGCCGTTCCATCATAAGCCGCCGAGAGCCGTCTGTCCCCCACCATCCGACCCGCAGGTCATATCCATTCAAACCGTTCTCGCGCGGCTCAAGCCGAAGCCGAGTGTCAAGCCGAGCGCCGCACCGGTGACTCCTGCCAGCCAGCTGACCTCCGGGCGGGCGTATGGCATCGCCAACAGCACTGCCGCGATCGCCGCAGTGGCCAGCAGGTCTCCGTCGTAGTACTCGCCGGCTTGCGCGGAGAGGAGCTTGGGCGCGGCCCATGCGCACAGCAGCGCGAGCGCGGCCGCATTTGCGCCGCTGACGATCGGGAACGTGTACACCGCCTCGGCGGCAAGGCCGCCTGTAATGCCGGCCAAGAAAAACAATATGAGCACTACGAGCGGTCCGTGACGGCGCTCGATCAGCACGCCGAAGACAGCTACGCATAGCAATGTGGCGAACATGCACATGCCGGCGGAGAAACCACTGCCATAGACGAACTGACTGCTCAGCAACCGCCACCAATCGCCTTTCAGCGGGCCTAGTATCACGAGCTTGCCCAGATTCACGTAAGCGCCCTGGGAAGCGATCCACACGCCACAGCTCGCGGCTACCAGGGCGATCGTGGCGTATGGCGAGGCGTCGACGCGCACGCCGGCTATCTCGCCGGTGCGCAAGCGGCCGAGCGAGGCTCGACGCAGCGGGCTTTTGCCTGGCTCGCGTAGACGATCGCGCGGCAGCTTTGGCGCCCGACGTCGCAGCCTGTGTCCGCAGTACGGGCACTCAGTGACGTAGGGGCTGACCTCCGAACCACACTTCTTACAGACCACGAACAGATCGGCGCCTGAGGGCATCGGTCCATTCTACGGGCGTATCCCGGCTGGCCTTTCCAATGCGCACATAAACGGGATCCCAGCTGATGGGGCTGCAGCTGTGACGATCCGCCAGATCGCGCGCCACGGCGTTTAGTAGCCGCGGCGAGGCTACGGCGATAGAGTTCTGCGATCCCTCGCCCGCTACCTGAGAGCCTGCGCGGTTCCGGCGAGGCGGTACAAGCGACAGTCAAAGGAAACCGATCGATGCAACTCGGCTACGAGAAGAAGCTCTACGTCCTCGCGTTCGACCACCGAGGCTCCTTCCAGAAGAAGTTCTTCGGGATCGAGGGCGACCCCGACCCTGAACAGACCGCAATGATCGCCGACGCTAAGCACCTGATCTTCGAGGGGCTGCAGCGGGCCGTCGCCTCGGGAGCCGAGGCCACTGTGACCGGCGTGCTCGTGGACGAGCAATTCGGGGGCTCGGTCCCCGAGGAAGCACGCGCCCAGGGGCTGAAGCTCGCAATGCCGGCCGAGCGTTCCGGCCAAAACATGTTCGACTTCCAGTACGGGGATGAGTTCGGCGAGCACATCGAGCGCTTCGACCCGGATTTCACGAAGGTGCTAGTCCGCTACAACCCCGAGGGCAACGCCGAGGAAAACACCGAACAGCTGGGCAAGCTCAAGCGCCTCTCGGACTGGCTGCATTCAAAGCAACGCAAGTTCCTGTTCGAGCTGCTCGTGCCCGCCGAGGAGGCTCAGTTGCAGGCCGTGGGTGGCAGCACGGATCGCTATGACGCGGAGCTGCGCCCAGAGCTGATGCGAGGCGCCATCGCCGCGATCCAGGATGCCGGTATCGAGGTCGACATCTGGAAGATCGAGGGTGTCGACGAGCGCTCGGACTGCGAGATGCTCGTCAGGCAGGCTCGCAGCGGCGGGCGCGACGGTGTCGTGTGCGTCGTACTGGGTCGCGGCGCCGACGACGCCAAGGTCGACCACTGGCTCGAGCAGGCCGCCCCAGTGGACGGCTTCATAGGGTTTGCGATCGGCCGCTCGATCTGGTGGAACCCGCTGAAGCAATATGTCGACGGCAAGATCGAACGCTCCGAGGGCGCCCGCCAGATTGCCGAGAACTATCTGCGCTTCGTGAAGGTATACGAGCGCGCCGAGGGCAAGGCCCCCGTTGCGTAAGACGTGTCTCAAAACTCTCAGAGGGCATAGTCAGCCTTACTGGGGTCCCTCGCGATGAGGATGAGGCAATCGCTTACCGAGATCGAGCGGGCCTTCGCCCGCGAGATCTCAATGGAGCGCCACCGGCGGGCGTCGCTGCGACGCACGGCCGAGCAGCGTGCCATCAAGCGCGAGGTGGACCGGCGTCACAAGCGCGGCTCGGTCCGCTTCGTGCTGCTGGTACTGACGCTGATGCTGACAGCGGCCGTGGTGACCGTTGTCATGTTCCGCACGCTGTACTTGCTGCTCGGCTAGCGGCTCTCCGCGCTCCAGCGCTTTCGCGCCAACTGCTCACCTTGAAGGCCTACCGTCCGTCCAGCCCGCCGTTTGCAAGCCGAGCCGCCTATCCAGTGCGGTTGCCGGCTAAGAAGACTCGCCCAACTTGTCCAGCGCGTCGTCCACCTCTGTGCGGACGTCGCTTGAAGGACTGGCCGGCTCGCCCCCTTCGCGCTGGATCTCGACATAGATCTCGGTTCGAAATACTGGGATGTCATGCGGCGCGTGGATGCCGATCCGCACCTTCTCGCCGACCACGGAAAGTACCGAGACCTCGATGTCGTCGCCGATCATGATGCTCTGGTTGGGCTTGCGCGTCAGAACCAGCATCGGTTGCACCCTTCTAGTTGGCCATGGACATAGGGCGAGATCGCCCCCGGCCCCGCCCTATCGGCAAGCATAGTCATCCGTTCCACTGAACGCGAGCGAGAGGCTTAAATGTGCGATCCCGAGCGTTGGAAGATCACGCGAGCCTCTGGCGACTGCTCGCCCGCGGGCCTATTTCAGACGTTCGACGCGAGCAGGCCGAGCATGCGCTAGTCTCCCGGGCCGTCCATGGCTCGTAGATCACTGCGCCCGCACCTAAACCAGATCCGAAGCTGGGTACGACAAGGTCGTACCGATGCTTGGGTGGCCCATCAGCTCGAGGTCACCGTTCAAGAGATCGAGCAATTCAAGCGTCAGAATGACCTGCTTGGCGATGACAGCCCGGCCGATGGCGCCCAGACGGCCGTTGCGTATCCCGAGGAGATCGACCTGCGTGCCGAGGACGACGAGCTGATCGCAGCCGAATTGGAGGCGGCGATGGAGGCCGAGCGCGAGAGGGCCGAGTCCGAAGCGGCGGCTAAAGCCGATGGTGATGGCGACGGCGAGGACAGCGCTCCCGCGAGTCCGCGACGTAGACGCAGCCGCCGTGGACGCAAGTCCTCGCGCGACTCGGGACCACTCGAGGGCACATTCGATCATGGCGAAGAGGGCTATGGGCTATGGCTCGACCCCGCGATCCAGGACAACCCGATCTACGCTGAGCACTGGGCCGGGCATCGTCCGATCGAGGTCACGGTCGAAGAGGACCGCATAGTGATCCGCCGCACCGGCTCTGACGACTAGAGCACTAGCTCTCTGTCGGGATCAGACGCCCGCCGGCGTAGTCGACCGCCTCGCGCAGGTAGCGCGCGAAGGCTGCGTCCACGACGGTCCGCGAATCCCACGCCCAAGGGTCCTCTGGGGCGATTTCCATCGCGAGCTGCAGGCACCATGAGGTGCCCTTGCCGTAGAGCTCGGCCAGTTCCTCGGCGGAGAAGCGCCCGCCAAGGCGTTTGCGTAGCTCGACCACGAGCGTGTCTGCGATGCGCTGCAGCAAATGCGACTGCTCGGGGCTTGCTCGGGAGAGGCGCCGCTCGCCCTCTCTCCACTGGTTGATGGCGTTCTCAAAGCCGGACACGAGGGCGAGGCTAGCAGCGACACCACGAACCATTACATGGTCGCCCCGGGGCTGAGCGAAGCCGCATGGACGCTCCGACGCTGAGCCAGACGAGACTCCCGAAACTCGTGTCCCGAAAGCCACCCCCCTGCATCGACACGAGCAAGATATTTAGGAACCTGAATATCTTGTCCAGCACTCAGAAATGCTAGGAGTTTCAGGACCCACGCAACTTTGGTTCCTTCAGAACCACGCGCAAATTTTCAGTTCCCCGGCAAGCCGCCCACGATGTAAGCCTGCTCCCCCGGATGGATCATGCCTAGCCGCCGTGCCTCTGCCTGCACGGTGCCGGGGCTTGAGAGCAGCGCATGCTGCTGCTGGAGAGCCTTGTGCTGGCGTTCGAGCATGCTGGCTTGGGCAACGTCACGCTTCGACTCGCCCCAAGCGGAGAACAACCGTACGCCGGCGCTCAGATAGAGATAGACGATCGCCATCATCACGCCCAGCATCGCGATACGTCCCAGTCGATCCCAGCGGACGCGCGGCACAGGTCTGGTCGAGGACGCACGGTGGGCGCGCAGCGCTCCGGAGGCGGAGGAAGCGGAGGCAGTAGGCATAGGGTCGCATTCGCGCCCGCCGGCCAACCTCCTGCCTTTCAGCTGCGAAACACCGAGCGTCCCGGAAACTCGGCGTCGCCGCCAAGCTGCTCCTCGATACGCAACAGCTGGTTGTACTTGGCCACCCTGTCCGAGCGCGACGGCGCGCCTGTCTTGATCTGGCCACAGCCGGTAGCCACCGCCAAATCGGCGATCGTGACGTCCTCGGTCTCACCGGAGCGATGGCTCATGACCGCGGTGTAGCCGGCCTCGTGCGCCATCGCGATCGCCGCGAAGGTCTCAGTGAGCGTGCCGATCTGGTTGACCTTTATGAGGATCGAGTTCGCCACGCCAAGCTCGATACCGCGTGCCAGCCGCTCAGTGTTCGTGACGAACAGATCGTCGCCCACGAGCTGGACGCTCGCGCCGAGGCGGTCGGTGAGCGCCTTCCAGCCGTCCCAATCCTGCTCGTCCATGCCATCCTCGAGCGAGACGATCGGATAGCGCGCCGCCAATTCGGCCCAATAGTCGGCCAGTTCGATCGCACTGAGCGTGCGGCCCTCATGCTCCAACACGTAGGCGCCCTCGTCGAACAGCTCGCTGGTGGCAGGGTCCAGCGCGATCGCGACATCGGCGCCCGGCTCGTATCCGGCGGCCTCGATACCGGCGACCAGCATCTCCAACGCCTCCTCGTTGGAGCCGAGGTCGGGAGCGAAGCCGCCCTCGTCCCCGCCGGCGGTGGACATACCGCGCTCGTGCAGCGTGCGCTTGAGCGAGTGAAACACCTCCGAGCCGATGCGCAGGCATTCCGAGAAGCTGGAAGCACCGCAGGGGACGATCATGAACTCCTGGAAGTCCACCTTGTTGTCGGCATGGGCGCCACCGTTGAGCACGTTCATCATCGGCACGGGCAGCACGCGAGCGGTCTCGCCGCCGAGATAGCGCCACAGCGGCAGTCCCTCCTCGGCGGCCTGGGCATGAGCGGCAGCGAGTGAGACGCCCAGGATCGCGTTGGCGCCGAGGCGAGACTTGTTGGGAGTCCCGTCGAGCGCGATCAGCGCCTCGTCGAGACCCTTCTGGTCGGCAGCGTCCATCCCGACCACCGCGTCGGCGATCTCGCCGTCCACGCTTGCCACGGCGCGCGTGACGCCCTTGCCCTGCCAGCGCTCGCCGCCGTCGCGTAGCTCGGTGGCCTCGAACTCGCCGGTGGAGGCGCCTGAGGGCACAGCGGCGCGACCGTGGACCCCCGAGCGCAACACGACTTCGGCCTCGACAGTCGGGTTGCCCCGGCTGTCGAGGATCTGACGGGCATGGACTCTCTCGATCTGGCTCATTGCTCTCCTTGGGGTCCCAACTCTTGTGGTCCAATCTCCTGGGGTCCGACACTCTCGCGAAATCGCTGTGCTGCCGCACGCAGAGCCAGCTCGGGATCGACGTGCGCCAAGCGCGCCTCGTCGACGAGCGCAAACAAGCGCTCGCCGATCGCGTTGAAGGATTGCCGATCCACTCCATCGGTGTCCGGCGCCCGGTTGCTGGCTGCAGATGCCCCCAGCGCTCGATCCTCGCCGACAGGACCCTCGACTGCATGAGCGCCGCCGGCTCCAGCAGTCGCTCGATCCCCACCCGAGGGCCGCGCGGAGGGGTACAGCCCCGCCGTTGCCGCCCTACGCTGCAGCTTGCGTGCATAAAGCAACGCCGGGAGGTTCTCCGGCACCTCTCCGAACACGCCCTGCTCGCGACCGGGTTCGTCTGCCTTGATCGCATCCCAGTTGCGCAGTACCTCACCCGCGTCCGCCACCTGTGTGTCGCTGAAAACATGGGGGTGGCGACGGATCAGCTTTTGGCGGCAGTGCTCGGCGACCTGCCCGAGATCGCCCGCGCCGCGCTCCTCCAGCAGCAGCGAGAGGAATATCACCTGGAAGAGCACGTCCCCCAGCTCGTCGAGCAGCTTGGCGTCATCGCCGCGATACGCGGCGTCGGCTAGCTCATAGGCCTCCTCGACCGTGTGTGGCACGATCGAGCGCTCGTCCTGCTCGCGATCCCAGGGGCACTCGCGGCGCAGCAAGTGCGTCAGCTCATAGAGCGCGAATAGCGACTGTGAAGGATCTGGCGCTACGGCGTGGCCGTGGTGGTACCGGTGGACGTCTTCGGCGCTTTGTAGGACTTACAATCCTGCACCGAGTATTCGTTGCGGCATTCGGTGCGCGCCGTCCACTTCTTGCGGAAGTTCTTGACGAATTCGCTGACCGCCTTCTGCTGCTTTTCGGCGGTGATCGCCTGTGAGATCGAGGACTTCACCTGCGAAAGCGATTGCTGGCTCCCGGGGATCGTCTTCGTAACTTCATAGATGTAGTAGCCAAAGGGTGTCTTGATGGGACCGCCCAGCACTTTCACCTTTGCGCCGAAGACGGCTTCGTCAAGTGCCTTCTCCTCCTGGCCCTTGACCACGCCGGGTAGCGATCCGCCTGCTGCCTTGCTGACAGGATCGATCGACACGGCCTTGGCGACGCTTGAGAAGCTCTTGCCCGATTCGATTTCTTTCTTGGCTTTTTCAGCCTGCGCCTGCGTCTTGGTGAGGATGATCAAGATGTTGCGCTTTTCGGGCTGTCCGTACTGAGATTTGTGCTGTTCGAAGTAGGACTGGATATCTTTTTGGGTGGGCTTGGCGCCAGCTTCCTTACTGATCTTCTGCTGCAGCTTGGTCGAAAGCAGATCGAGCTTCACCCGCAGCAGCACATCAGAGACCGTGTAGCCGGTGCTGGTCAGGAACTTCTGGAAAGCCGCTTCGGTGGGGAACTGCTGACTCTTGATCTGGTTGAACTGCTTCTTTACTTCCGCGTCGGAGACCTTGACACCACGTTCGGCGGCTTCGGAGAGCACCCAGTTGGCGGAGATCAGATAACCCAACACCGACTGCTTGAGCGAGGTGTACTGCTGTTCGCACTGCGTCTTCAGTTGCGCGGCCGTGGGCTTCGATTGGCCCTTGGCGGGCTTCGGCGCGGTGGCTTCGAGGTGCGCGATGCAGTTCTTGTAGGTGGGCGGGTCGGGGACTGGGACTTTGGGAGTCGCCGCCCCAGTCGTCGTCGAAGCCGAGCTTGCGTTGGCCGCGACGGTCATCCAGTGGTTGAACGTGGAGACCGTGATCGGTGTGCCATTGACGTTGGCAACAGCGTTGCCGGGCACGCCGCTGCTTCCGCATGCGGTGAGAACCACCCCTGTAACCAAAACGGCGCCGAGCGCCGCGATTTGACCCGTTAGCTTTGACACGACGCGGGCACTCTAGCGGAAACTTCCCATGCTGTGCTTAACGACTTCCTTAAAGCTGGCTAAGCACCCTTCTGAGATTCGATGCGCCCCCTCGCTGGAGCGCATGCCTGGCGGGGGAATGGCGTCCCTAACCGTTATTTGACGCGCACCACAGAGAGCGCTTGCTCTAGGTGCGGGGGCCGAGGCCTTCTACGCGGCCTCGCGTACGATCGCGAGCAGCACGTCGGCGGCGCGCACCACTGTGGGGAAGCGTTGCTCGCCCTCCTTGGGAACACGTACCGAGACCTGCGAGCGTCCGGACTCGTACAGCGCCTCGGGCAACTCCTCGCGTAGGCGCTTGGCGCGCACCGAGTCAAGCTCTATCGGCGTCACCGCGAGCCTGTCGCCACGAAAGCTGACGGCCTGCGCGCCGGCTTGACCGAACTTGATGCGAGCGCGCTGCAGGGCGAGCAGGTTGGCGAGTGGCTCGGGCACCGGGCCGAAGCGGTCCTCGAGCTCCTCGCGCAGACGTTCGACGTCGGCGACCTCTAGCGCTGAGGCAACGCGCCGGTGGACCTCGATCTTGGCCTGCTCGTATGGGACATAGTCGGCCGGGACGTAAGCGTTGACGTTGACGTCCAGGCGCACAGGCTCGGGAAGCTCCTGTCCCTGCTCGCCTTCGGCCGGGCCGGCTTGGCGCACCGCTTCGTCGAGCATCTGCATGTACAGCTCGAAGCCGAGCGCGGCGACGTGACCGGACTGCTCGTCGCCGAGCAGGTTGCCGGCGCCACGGATCTCCAGGTCGCGCATCGCGACCTTGAAGCCGGCGCCAAGCTCGGTGTAGTCCGACAGCGCCGACAGCCGCTGGGCGGCCTCGGGAGTGAGTGCTGCGGCGGAGTCGTAGAGCAGGTAGGCGTAAGCGCGCTCACGGCTGCGCCCCACGCGTCCACGGATTTGGTAGAGCTGGGACAGACCGAAGGCGTCGGCGTGCTCGACGATCAGCGTGTTGGCTTGAGGGATGTCGATGCCCGACTCGATGATCGAGGTGCACACGAGCACGTCGGCGCCGCCCTGCAGGTAGTCCATCATCACCACCTCGAGCTCCCCCTCGCCCATCTGGCCATGGGCTACGGCGAAGCGCACGCCGGGGCACAGCGCACGTAGGCGCTCTGCCGTCTCGTCGATCGACTCGACGCGGTTGTGCATGAAGAAGGCCTGCCCTTTGCGCTCATGCTCGCGCAGGATCGCGCGCTTGACGAGCTCCTCCTCGTACTCGCCCACGTATGTCTTGACCGGACGGCGTCCCTCCGGCGGTGTCTCGATCACCGATATCTCTCGCAAGCCCGCGAGCGACATCTGCAGCGTGCGCGGGATCGGGGTGGCGGACATCGAGATCACGTCCACCTTCAGCTTTAGCTGGCGCAACAACTCCTTCTGCTTGACACCGAAGCGCTGCTCCTCGTCGACGATCAAGAGACCCAGGTCCTTGGCGCGCACGTCGCGTGAGAGCACGCGATGGGTGCCGATCAGGATGTCCACGGCGCCGCTTGAGAACCCAGCGAGTGCAGCCTTCTGCTCGGCGGCACTGCGAAAGCGCGAGACGTGCTCGACCGTGAACGGGTAGTCGGCGAGGCGCTCGGAGAAGGTGCCGTAGTGCTGTTGGGCGAGAATCGTGGTTGGCACCAGCATCAACACCTGCTTGCCGTCGCCGGCGGCCTTGAAAGCGGCACGCAAGGCCACCTCGGTCTTGCCGTAGCCAACGTCACCGCACACGAGCCTGTCCATCGGGCGCGGAGCTTCCATGTCGGCCTTGACCAGTTCGATCGCTTCGAGCTGATCGGCGGTCTCGGTATAGGGGAAGCGCTCCTCGAACTCGCGCTGCCAGTCGGTGTCGGGCTCGAAGGCGTGACCCGCACGGCGGCCGCGCTCGGCATAGAGGCTTAGCAGCTCGCCCGCGAGCTCCTGTGCGGCGCGGCGCGCGCGTGCCTTCATCGCCTCCCAGCGAGTGCCGCCGAGCTTCGACAGTGGCGGCCCGCCTTCCCCGCCGGCGCCCACATAGCGGGAGATCTTGGCGAGCTGGTCGGTGGGAACGAAGACCTTGTCGTCGCCTTGATATTCGAGGTAGAGGTAGTCGCGCGTGACGTCGGCGACCGTGCGCGTCTCAAAGCCCGCAAAACGGGCGATGCCGTGGTCCTCGTGCACCACGATGTCGCCTGTACGCAGCTCGGTGAAGGAGCGCAGGGCGCCACGCCGCGTCGGGCCACCACCGACACCGTCGGCGCCAGAGCCGCCGGACCGCTCCGCGCGACGGCGGCGCAGCAGCCGGTGCTCTGGGAAGACGGCAAGCTTCAGTGATGGCGCAACGAAACCCTCACGCAGGGACGCGGCGGCGAAGCGCAGCGAAGGCTCCAGCGGGGCACGCGTGACATCGACGTCGGCGTCGAGCCAGTCGGCCTTCATGCGACCCAGGTTGTAAGCGGCGCGCTCGCCTTCGCCACGCCTCGGGAAGGCGACAACGGTGCGGTAGCCCGAGCGCACCAGCTTCTCGAGCTCCGGCTCGGCTTCGGCCAACGAGCGTGCGGCCGTGTCCGCGGCCGATGCCCGCAGCTCGATCTCCTGACCGCTCGACATCGAAGACAGCCAGATCTTCGTGCGCGCGACCAAGCCGGACTGCACTTCCTCGGGGCTCACGTACAGGTGGTGGGCATCCTCGTCGGCGAAGGCTGCGCAAACGTCGTTCCAATGGTCGGTAAGAGCGGTGGTCAACTCCTCCTCAGCGGCCACGATGACCTGCGTGCCCAACGCCGTGCCACCCGCGCCGCCGTCGCCCAAGCCGCCGACGCCCGAGCCGCCACCAGAATCCGAACTGCCACCGATAGGCTTGCCGGAACCCGCCCCGTCGATCAGCTCGAGCAGCGCACCGAAGCGCTCGACAGGCAACAGCTCGGCGATATCCGGCCGGCCTTCCTCCCCATCTCCTTCGTTCGAGCTGAATGCGCCCGTGGCGGCCGCGATCTCGGCCAGCTCGCGATGCTCGGGTGCAAGCTCGGCCGCCGGGGCGATCTCCACCTCTGCGATGTCACCGAGCGAGCGTTGCGTGAACGTCGAGAACCAGCGCAGCGATTCGATCTCGATGTCGAACATGTCGACGCGCACGGCGTGTTCCTCGGTGGCGGGGAAGACGTCGAGCAGCCCGCCACGCATGGCGAACTGGCCGCGCTCCTGCACCTGGTCGACACGCTCGTAGCCGGCGCCCACCAGCTCGGCGGCGCACTCGTCGAGATCGAGCAACTCTCCCACCCGCAGCGTGAAAGAGCGCGGGCGCAGCTCTGGATCGGGGACCTTCTCCGACAGGGCCACAGCAGAGACGACGACCACCGGCGCATCCGCGTCGCTTGTGGGCGACAGCAATGCATCGAGCGCTGCGACTCGCAGGCCGACAAGGTGCGGGGGTGGGGTCAGGTGCGACTCGTAGGCCACGCCACGAGACGGATAGAGACGTACGCGTCGCGGCGCGAGCCAGGCACGCAGGTCTCCTGCCAGGTCACGGGCGGCACGATCGTCGCCAACCACCACGAGCGTCGGGCGCGCGGCGTCCCGGTCGGCAAGCGCGGCGATCGCGTATGGGCGCACTGAAGAGGACACGAAAGCGTGCCCTCCCTCGCTCGCGAGTCGAGCAGCGCCTGCGTCCTGGTCGATGGCGCCGAGCAGCGCGCGCAAAGCCACGGCCTCAGCGCTCCCCTGGTCGCGCCGCGCGCCGCCGCTCGCCGGCTGTGTGCAAATGGGCGTTCATCGGCTACTGCTCTTCACTTAGCACGACACGCTCGACCGCCTGGCAGGCCTGGTCGATCAAGTCGCCGACTTCCTCTGGTGACTCGCGAAAGCGTCCGAGCACATATGCGGAGACGACCTCTGGATCGGTCGATTTAGGCCGACCAACCCCGACCCGCACGCGCATGAAGTCAGCGCTGCCGAGCTCCCCCTTGAGTGACTTCAGGCCGTTGTGACCGGCAAGCCCACCGCCAAGTCGCGTGCGTACCTCCCCGAACGGCAGATCGATCTCGTCGTGGACGACCAGGACACGCTCGAGCGGCACCTTCAAGGACCCGCGTGCCGGTCCGGCTGAGCGTCCCACGTCGTTCATATAGGTCTGCGGCCAGAGCAACGCAATGCGTTGCCCGCCGCGCGCGCGTGGAGCATCCGGTTTTGCGGATATGCCGCCTTGCCCTCCATCCAACAACTCGCCATCGCCCGGGACTCCAACGCCTCCGGTCGGCGTACGCCCCTCAGCGATGCGGCCACGAAAGCGATCCTTCGGACGTGGAAAGCCCCAGCGCGAAGCAAGCTCGTCGACCACCATGAAACCGACGTTGTGGCGGGTGTCGGCGTGCTCGCGACCCGGATTGCCCAACCCGACGATCAGCCAGTCGACTGGCGCACCGCCACCAAAGGGGCGCAGAAGCTACTCCTCGGCGGAGGCGCCGCCGTCACCAGAGGCCGCCTCGTCACCGCCGGACTCGCCGACGAGCTCGGTCTCGGATTCGATCTCGGACTCCTCCTCGGTCTGAAGACGAGGCGCCGAGACCGAGGCCACGGTTGTGGCCAAGTCGTCGAGCAATGTGACGCCCTCGGGGACGGAGATCGACTCCAAGGCAAGTGTGTCGCCGATGTTCAGCTCGCCGAGCTCGTGCACGATCGACTCGGGGATCGCGGTTGGGAGCGCTTCGATGTTCAGCTCGCGCAGGAGCTGCTCGAGGATTCCACCTTCCTTGACGCCCGGAGTCTCATCGACGCCGGTGAGCTCCAGCGGCACGACGGCGTGGATCGGCTTGTCCAGGCGTACTCGCAGCAGGTCGACATGGGTGGTTTCGCCGCGCACCGGGTCGCGCTGGGCCTCCTTGAGCACGACGGGCGTGGCCTTGTCGCCGTCGATGCTGAGGTCGACAACCGCGCCGGAGCCGGCTAGCGCTACTCGCAATTCGCGCGCGTCGACGCTGAAGCTGACGGGCTCGCCGTTGCCGCCGTAGAGCACGCCGGGGATGCGTCCGGTGCGGCGAAGGCGCCGCGCGGAGCGCGAGCCCTCGGGATCGCGGCTTGCTACATCGAGCTTTGTGGTTGCTGTAGCCATACGAGGTCGAGGACTTTAGCAATCCGCATCGTTCAGGTCCGGGTCCACCCCCCGGTCACCGGATCATCTCAGGGCGATTGGACCGTCTCGCAAGCCTGAGATCAGCCCTGCGGATTCAGCAGTTCCCTTCGTTTGGAATCGGTTTGCTGAGAACCAATAGCGAGACCGAAATACCCGTGACAAAACTGCCGGTACGCCTGACGGTGGCGCACTGGACGACCGGCAGGCGCCCAAGCACGACCCAGGCCACGCGCGTGTGGCCGCTTGCACCGGTGAGCGAGTAGGCGGTGGCGGAAGTGAGCGAGACGATCTTGATCGAGCCACGGCGTCGCAGATTCGTTGAGTTCCATTTGACGTCCGACACGCACCGGGGAATGGCGCGACAGCCTGACAGCTGCGAGAAGAGCGCCCGTTCGTTGCCTGAAGTCTCGGCTTCCAGCGCTGCGAGCACATCGTCACGTTCGACGTTCTCGGTCGAGAGAAAGCGGGCGAGCATCGCGCTGAGGACGAGAAACACTACGAGCACTAGGAGAATTGGCACGATATGCCGACGGCGCAGCCGACCGAAGAGGTCGCGCAACGGCGTCGGCCGCTGAGGCGATGAGGCCGGCGCAGGTGCACTCGAGACCGGCTCGGATGAGCTCACGATCGCCCGATGTAGCTCAGAACAGCTGGTTCTCGCCGCCGAACACTTCGCTGACGGAATCGTCGGTGAAGATGCGGCGGATCGAATCGGTCAGCAACTCTGCGCACGGCAGCACGCGGATGTTGCTTGGAATCCCCTGGCGCGCTGGGATCGTGTCGGTCACGACGATCTCCTTGAAGTCCGAGGAAGCCAGGTTCTCGAACGCGTCGCCGGAGAAGACCGCATGGGTTGCCGCCGCGTAGACACTCTTGGCGCCGGCGTCGAGCACTGTGCGAGCAGCCGCCTTGAGCGTTCCGGCAGTGTCGATCATGTCGTCGACGATCACCGCGGTCTTGCCCTTGACATCACCGATCACGTAGCCGATCTCGGCTACCTGCTGGGCAGGGCGCTCCTTGTCCAGGATCGCGAGCTCCGCACCGATCTTGGAGGCGAAGCGCTTGTTGAGCTTGACGCGACCGGCGTCCGGAGCCACGACCACGAGGTCAGAGAGTCCGAGGTCGGAGAAGTACTGGGTGAGCATGAACAGCGCTGTCATGTGATCGACCGGCTTCTGGAAGAAGCCCTGGATCTGCCCGGCGTGGAGGTCCATGGTGAGCACGCGGTCGGAGCCGGCAGCCTCGATCATTCGCGCCACCAGGCGCGCGGAGATCGGCTCGCGTGGGGCTGACTTCTTGTCCTGGCGGGAGTAGCCGAACCATGGCGTGACTGCGATCACGCGGTGCGCGGAGGCACCCACGGCGGCATCGATCATGAAAAGTAGCTCCATCAACGAGTCGTTCGCGGTCACCCCGGTGGTGGGATTGCCGCATGTGGGCTGCACGATGAACACGTCGGCGCCGCGGATCGACTCCTCGTAGCGACAGTACACCTCGCCGTTGGAGAACGTTTTCAGGGTGACCGGGCCCACGTCGACACCGAGCTTTGCCGAAATGTCGACGGCAAGCTGTGGGTTGGCGCGCCCAGAGAAGAGCATCAGCCGCTTGTCGTAGTCGATCGGCAGGCTCGTCGGGGCCACCTGCGTGCGCGTATCGATCACGCTCATCTCCCCCGGGAGTGTAGAGACATCGGGCTTTTGCCCTCGTGGCGCCGCGCGGAACCTGGAGACATCGGGCCTTGCCCTCGTGACGAGGGCCGGAACCTATCTGGAGACATCACGCCCCGTCCTCTCCGAGGCAAGAGACACATCACGCATCGTCCTCACGACGGTCTGCATAGCCCTCGCGGTTTTCTTGGCGCGCACGCGCTATCGCCAACGCCCCTGGGGGGACGTCCTCGGTAACGACCGAGCCGGCGGCGGTGTAGGCGTCGTCGCCCACCGTGACCGGAGCCACGAAGGAAGTGTCCACTCCCCCGCGCACGCCGCTGCCGATCTTGGTGCGGTGCTTGGCGCGACCGTCGTAGTTGGCTGTGATCGTGCCGGCCCCGAGGTTCGTGCGCTCGCCCACGTCAGCGTCTCCTATGTAAGAGAGGTGCGGCACCTTTGCCCTCTCGCCGATGTCGGAGTTCTTGATCTCGACGAACGTCCCCGCCTTGGCACCGTCGCGCAGCACGGCGCCGGGGCGCAGATAGGCGAACGGGCCGACTGTGACGCCGGCATGCAGCACCGCTTCCGAAAGCCAGGACACGCGCACGCATGCCCCGTCGCCGATCTGCGAGTCGATTGCCGTTGTCGAAGGACCCACCACAGCATCGGCGCCGACAACTGTCGAGCCCTTCAATGCCGTCCACGGCTCGATCAGCGTGTCCTGGCCGATCTGCACGTCGACATCGATGACGGTTGCGGCCGGATCGACGATCGTGACCCCCGCACGCATGTGGCGCTCGACAATCGCTTGCTGGGCCAGAGCCCGCACTTGTGCGAGCGCGACGCGGTCGTTGACGCCGAGCATCAGTCCCTCGTCCTCGACGACGTGAGCAGCGATCGACTCGCCGTCGGAGCGCAGCAGGTCAAGTGCTTGGGGGAGGTAGAACTCGCCCTGGGCGTTGTCGGAGGTGAGTCGCGGCAAGACAGCGAGCAGGGCCGAGCCGTTGAAAACGTATATGCCGGAGTTGACCTCGCGAATCCGAAGCTCGGCCTCAGTGGCGTCGCCAGGCTTCTTCGTCTCCACCACGCGTGCCACCGAGCCGTCTGAGTCGCGCACCACCCGGCCATAGCCGCTGGGATCCTCCAGCAGCGCCGTGGCCATCGTGGCTGCCGCCCCACTGCTCGTGTGCGCCTGAACAAGCTCCTCGATCGCCTGTGGGCTGACGAGCGGGACGTCCCCGCTGAGGATCACGACCGGCGCCTGCGGGTCGATCAGCTCGGCGGCGGCTCTCGTGGCGCCGCCGGTGCCATCCGATTTAGGTTGCACCACGAACTCGACCCCGTCGGGCAGGACCTTCTGCAGAGCGAGCGCCGGCGAATCGACCACCACCACACGGCCCGCGCCGGCTGCTTGTGCCGCTCGCACAGGCCACAGCAGCATCGGTATGCCGCACAGCTCGTGCAGCACCTTGGGTGTGCTGGAGCGCATGCGCGTGCCCTGACCGGCGGCAAGGATCAGAACGGTGGGGGCGACCATCGCAACAGACTCTAGATGGAGCGGACGCTAGCGGGACACCAGCGGTGAACTGGGGAGCCTGGACTCGAACCAGGACTTGAAGAGTCAAAGTCTCCCGGGCTGCCATTACCCCACTCCCCACCGCGGGCGGTCGTGTCCGCTGATGATGTCACGAGCGCCCCCGATGCGGCCCAACGAGGCCCTTCCCCAAGGCCTGATCGGTCGCCAGAGACAGGTGCATAACACGACCGCTACATCGCGTCGCGCGCTCCTGCAAGAATCATTGCCGTGTCATGGGGTTGGGGCTCCGTGGTGAGGCGACCGAGGCGCGCGGCGATTGCCGTGGTGCTGGCGTCGGCGGCCACGGCCATGTTGTTTGCACCGAGCGCGCTGGCGTGCAAGGGCACGAACCTGCAGCCCACGCACACAGACCTGACTCGCGTGAGCGCCGCCACGCTGTGCCTGATCGAGCACGAGCGTCTGGCGTATCGTCTCGAGCCGCTGCGCTCCAACGGCTCGTTGCGCCGTATCGGCACGAAGCAGGCTGGCGAAATGGTGATCGGCGAATATTTCGGCGATGACAGCCTGTCGGGCTGGACTCCAATGCAACGCATCGAGGCCTCGGCCTACGCAGCACGCGCACGCAGTCTCTCGGCAGGGCAGAACATCGGTTGGGGTAGCGGCCCGCTCGCCACGCCGGCCGCGATGGTGCACGCTTGGATGCTCTCGCCGCCACATCGAGAAATCATGCTGAGCGGCGGTTATCGCAACATCGGCGTCGGTATCGCACCCGCGGCGCCGCAGAGATCGACGGAAGGCCTGCCCGGAGCCACCTACGTAGTGGAGTTCGCTTCGCGCGGCTGATCAGGAGCGCCGCGGGACGCGGCCGCCGCGGGCGCCGTCCTCAGATGCCGGACCGCGTGCGGAGGAGATGCCCAGCACGCGCATCGCCTTCAAACCGAGGCTCAGCTTCTCGCGACCGTCGCTGGAGCTGACGTCCAGGTCTGTCAGCTCGCGCACGCGCTCCAAGCGGTAGTAGACGGTGTGCCTGTGCGTGAACAGGCGCTGCGCGGTGCCGGCGACGTTGCCGTCGGCCTCCAGGAACGTCTCGAGTGTCTGCAGCAGGTCCGTCTCGTACTGCTCGTCGTAGGCCACGAGCGGCTCGACGGTCTCGGCGTAGAAGCGCTGCAGCTCGCTCGGGTTCTCGCTCATCGCGCTCAACAGCAGGCGGTAGGCGCCCGTCTGCTCAAAGGCGAGGACCCCCTCCTGCGAGCCACCCTCGGCGACGTTGGCGGCGAGCAGCGCCTCGCTGCCGGCGCGCGAGAGCTCGCTCGGGTCCTCAGCTATGCGGCTTCGCCCCAGCGCGAACGTGTAGCCCGACAGCGCGCTTTCCATCTCGCGCAGGACCGCTTCGGCGGCACGGGCCGCGACCGGCTCCTCGCTGCCCGGCACCAGCAGCAGGATCTCGACACCGGCGGCGCCGTCGCGCTCTGAGAGGGCAGCGATCGAACGACCGACAACCGCGCGGGCGCCACGCTCGGCCACCGCTCGGGCGCGCGCGCGCCAGCCCTCCTCGGTCGGCGCCTGAGGGTGGGCGCGGGCGACGATCACACTTGCGCCGTCCTTCAGCTCCAGCGACAGCTCGGCTCCGCGGGCGATCAGCTCCTCGCGGGGGATTTGGTTGCGAGCGAGCGCGACGCGCAGGAAGTCGGCGGCTGCGTTCTCGGATGCCAGATCGGGAGCGCGCACACGCTCGACCTCGGAGGCGATCATCGTCACGAGCAGCCTTCGCACCAGCGGGCTCGGGTCGGCGCGCGCGCGCATGTGCAGAGTTCCCACGACCGCGTCGGCGACGCGCAACGGCAGGCTTGCAACGTCATCGCCACCGGCAAGCAGCGAGCGCTCATCGGCACTCGAGCGCGCGGCGACCGCGATCGTCGCGCCGGTCGCGTCGGTTACGGCAAGGCTTGCGTCGAGAGCGCGCGAGGCGGCGCGCACCACCTCGGGCAAACCTGCGCCCGACTCGACCGCCTCCGTGACGGCATCCAAGCCACCAAGCTCGGACATGTCCTTAACCCCAGAGGTAGACGGCCAGGAGCGCGGCGAGCACCCCGGCGCCGACGAGCACACCCAGCACGTACAACGACAGCACTGTTGCCGCCACGCGCTCCCACACACGCGAGTAAGAGCCCCACGCCGGCACCAGGATCAGCCCCACGTACAGGGCGAACCCGAAGACGCCGGCGCATGCGGCTACGAGATAGGTGATGTCGTTTGTGCTCATGAAAATCGCATTGTTACGTACCCAGAGGCTGCACGCGCGCGAAGTTACCGTCCACGGACACGGCGGCGAGCGCGGTCGGCTCGCGGCCGGCCAGACCGGCGGCGGCACGCTCGGCGCGGGACAGGCCGTTGGCACGTCCGAACACGGCGACGACGGTGGGCCCCGAGCCGCTGACGAAGACCGTCTCCGCGCCGGCTTCACGCGCCTCCTGCAGCGTCTTCTCAATCGCTGGACACAGCCTCACGGCTGAGGCCTGCAGATCGTTGTGCAACAGAAACGTGTCGGCAGGCAGGGCTGAGCCGAGCTCGAACGCTTTCACCAGCATTTCGCGATGTTCTTCGAGATTGCCGGCATCGCGGGCGTTGCCGATCAGATCTGCGGTGGCATATACCTCGGCCGTGGAGAGCCCGGAGGCCTGTGCCAATACCAGCACACCCAGCGACGAGACGGGATCGGGCAGTGCTTGCAGCCGCTCGCCGGCGCCGGTCGCCAGCCAGCGCCCGGGCGTCACCTGCGCAGGGACGTCGGCGCCCAACTCGGCCGCAAGTCCGGACAACAAAACCAAGTCCCCCAGCCCCGAAGCGGCGGTTGCCAGACGCAAGGTCGCCGCCGCATCTGCGGAGCCACCGCCCAGGCCTGCGGCTATAGGAATGCGCTTACCGATCTGCAGCCGCAGTGGGGGCGCATCCCAGCCTGTGGCGGCACGGAACAACTCGAGCGCCTGCGCCGCCAGATTCTCGCCGGCCACTGCATCGCAGACAACTTCGTCGTGCTCGGCTCCGGGCGGAGCAGCTTGAAGTACAAGCTCGTCGGCAAGCGAGATCGACTGCATCACGCTTGCCAACTGGTGGCGCCCGTCGGGGCGGGTCGGACCGACGAACAGGCCCAGGTTGATCTTCGCGGGAGCCAGCGCGCGCAGCGGCAAGGCAAGCGGTGAGGCGTTCACAGGCCAAGCACCTTCGCCAGCTCGACGAACTCCGCCGGCGCCAGGCGCTCGGCGCGCTCGTCGGCTGGGTGACCGAGCTCGACCAGCCCCGCGCGGATGTCCTCACGCGTGCGGTGCGTACCTGAGAGCACGAGCGATCTCGCCAGCGCCTTGCGCCGGTGCGCGAAGGCACCGGCGACGAGCTTGCGTACCGCGGGCGTTGGTGCGGCACCCGTACGAACGATCTTCACCAACACCGAATCCACATTCGGCACTGGGCTAAACACGGTTCGGGGAATTGCCCTTACCACTTTCACCTCGCCAGCCAGTTGCGCCAGCACAGAGCTGACGCCGTACACACCGCTGCCAGGCGCCGCCGCCAGGCGTTCGCCCACCTCGCGCTGCACCATCACCAACCACAGAGCCATCTCTTCGAGCTCCTCGATCGTGCGCAGGATCACGCCGGCGGCGATCCCGTAAGGCAGGTTGGCCACCATCTTGGTCGGTGTCGGCTGCATCGCGGCAAGGTCGACGCGCATCGCGTCGCCCCACCACAGCGAAACGTTGTCGAATTCGGCAACGCCACGCTCCAGCACACCGCGCAAACGCTCATCGAACTCCACCACATGCACTCTGCTCACACACGGCGCGAGATACGCCGACAGAACCCCCTCGCCTCCTCCGACCTCCAGGACCACATCTTCCGCCGACAACTCCGCCTCACGCCCTATTACCCCCAGAATGTTTGGGTCGCGCAGGAAATTCTGTCCCAGCTCTCTGCTGCGCCGACTGGCCCTGCTTGCCGCGTGCCCTTTGGCTGTGCCCTTCGGGGCACCCTCCGTATGGGTGCTCACCATCCGAAGACGCGCTCGGCGTTGCGCTCAACCGTCGCGTCGAACTCGGCCACGGACACCCCTCGCAACTCGGCGATGAACTCAGCCGTGTGCGCGACGAAAGCTGGTTGGTTGCGTTGTTTGCGCACCACCTGAGGGCTGAGATACGGCGCATCGGTCTCCACCAGCAAGCGCTCGTCCGGCACGCGCCGTGCCGCGTCGGCCAGATCCGCAGCGCTTTTATAGGTGACATTGCCGGCAAAGGAGATCATGTACCCACTCTCGACGCACTCATCGAGGCGGTCCGGCATCGAGAAGCAGTGAATTACGACACTCAACCCCTGGGCCTCGGCGGCAAGTTGGGCAAGTGTGTCCTCGTCGGCGTTTCTCGTGTGGATCGTAAGGGGCGCGCCCTTGGTTCGAGCCAACGCTATTTGGGCGGAGAAAGCGCGCTTCTGGTCCTCCCTCGGCGTATCGTCTCGGTAATAGTCGAGCCCCGTCTCGCCGATCGCGATGCAGCGTGGGTGGGCGGCCAGCGCCTGCAGCTCTGCCAGGTCCGCGTCGTCGAAGCCGCGGGCTTCGTTGGGATGGCGGCCGATGGCCGCGTACACCTGGGGAAAAGCCTCGGCCGCGGCGAGGGCGGCGCGGCAGGAGACAGCGTTGGTGCCGACGGTCAGCATGCGCGTGACGCCAGCCGCGACGGCCTGCTCGACCAGCTCGGCATCGGGCTCCTCGCACAGATACAGATGGGTGTGACTGTCGATCATGCGCTCTTGGGGAACAGCGGCTCGAGCTTTTGCGCAGAACGGATCTCCCCTTCGCCAAAACCGGCGCCGCCGAAGGAGAGGTCGGGGGCGTCGAGCGCGCCCAGCAGCTTCCCGGTGGCGTCGGGAAGGTAGGGGTACAAGAGCACGGATACGACCCGCAGACCCTCGGCAAGCGTACGCAGCACGCGGTCGAGGTCCGCCGCGCGCTCAGGATCCTTGGCCAGCTGCCATGGCGCCTGTTCCTCCACATAGCGATTCAGACGACGCACGCGCTGCCAGATCTCATCGAGCGCATTGGTCAGCTCGACGCGGTCGAGCAAACTTGCCACAAGCTCGGGTAGGCCGGCGAAGTCCTCCTTGAGCAGCTCGTCGGGGTCGCCTGCAGCTACGACACCGTCGCGATAGCGCGCGATCATCGCGATGCTGCGGCTGGCGAGGTTGCCGTAATCGTTGGCCAGCTCCGACTCGTAGCGCTGCTCGAAGGATGCCGTGGAGACCGAGCCATCCTGGCCGAAGGGCACGTCACGCAGCAGGTAGAAGCGCAGTGCGTCGGAGCCGAAGCGCTCGATCACCTCGAAGGGGTCGAGCACGTTGCCGAGCGACTTGCTCATCTTCTCGCCGTCCATCAACAGGTAGCCGTGCACGAACACGCGCTTTGGCAACTCGATCTCTGCGGCCATCAACAGCGCCGGCCAGTAGACGGTGTGAAAGCGCAGGATGTCCTTGGCGATCAGGTGCACGTCGGCGGGCCAGAAGCTGTCGGTCAGTGTCTGTGAGGCGGCATGCCCCCCGCGCGCGCGCGGGGCATCGCGGTTTTCGACACCAACTGCCGCGGTGTTCTGCTGCGCCGCTGCAGGCCCCCTTTCAGGGGCAGGCGCGTAAGACAGTGCCGAATAGTAGTTGAGCAGCGCGTCGAACCACACATAGAAAACATGTTCTTTGTCCCACGGCACTGGCACGCCCCACGTCAACTTGTGCCTCGTCAACGGCACGTCGCGCAGGCCTGATTTGATGAACGACAGCGCCTCGTTGTAGCGGCTGCGCGGCGCCACGAAGTCCTCGTGCTCGGCATACAGGCGCTCGAGCGGCTCCTGAAAAGCGGACAGCGCGAAGAAGTAGTTTTCCTCCTGCTCGCGCGTCAGCCTGACGTGGTGGATCGGGCACAGCTCGCCCTCGTCGACTTCGTTCTCGGCCTTGAAGTCGGCACACTTGGGGCAATACCAGCCCTCGTAGGTGCCCATGTACACATGTCCGTTCTCGCGAACCCGCGAGAGCACGTCCTGCACCACCTGCATGTGCTCGGGGTCGGTCGTGCGGATGAAGAAGTCGTTGCTCGCCGCGATCTTTGGGGCCAGCGCCCGGAAGCGCTCGGAGTTGCGGTCCGCCAGCTCCTGCGGCTCCACACCGAGTGCATGCGCCGCGTCGGCCACTGGCTCGCCGTGCTCGTCTGTCCCCGTCAAGAAGAACACCTCCTCGCCGCGCTGGCGATGGTGGCGCGCCAGCACGTCCGCGGCGATCGTCGTATACGCATGGCCCAGGTGTGGGGCCGCGTTGACGTAGTAGATCGGGGTGGTTACGTAGAAGGAGGACATACCGCTCCCAGGCTACTGGCGTAATGCGACGCTACGCAGCGCGGGCAGCCTCAAGAGGAGTCGGTGAGCGCCTTGTACAACTCGTTCGCGGCGACTCCCGTGAGCTTGGCGATCACGCCTGCCGCCGGGCGTGCGCGCGCGCCGGCGTCCACCAGTGCGCGTAGCGCCGTCAGTGCCTGCTCGCGATCGACGCTGCCCGGCGCGCCGGCGCCCACGACGAGCACGATCTCCCCGCGCGGTGGGTGCTCGACGTAGAAGGCCGCCAGCTCAGCCGCGCCGCCACGCCGGACTTCCTCGTGCAGCTTGGTCAGCTCCCGACAGACGGCCAGCGGACGGTCGGGATCGTGCTCGGCGAGCGACGCCAAGCTCGCCGCAAGACGCTGGGGGGACTCGAACGCCACGAGCGTCTCCAACGCACCGACCAGCATTCGCTGCAGCTCGGCCCGCTTGCGCGGCAGGAAGCCGACAAACGACCAGTGCTCCGAGGGCAGGCCCGAGGCGACGACCGCGGTGAGCACGCTGCTCGCGCCCGGCAACACTTCAACCAACAGCTCAGTCTCGATGCAGGCCTGCACGAGCTTGTAACCAGGGTCCGATACAAGCGGCATCCCGGCGTCGGACACGAGCGCGACCACCGCACCGTGCCCGATCCGCGCTACGAGCTCCTGGGCACGCTCGCGCTCGTTGTGCTCGTGGTAGCTCACGAGCTTGCCCACGATCTCGTAGCGGTCCAGTAGCACGCGGGTGCGTCGCGTGTCCTCGCAGGCGATCGCGTCCGCATCGCGTAGGGCGTCAAGCACGCGTAGCGTCACGTCGCCCAGGTTGCCGATCGGGGTCGGACACACCACCAGCCGCCCTACTGCGCCATCCGGGGTGCTCATCCGTGGAATATAGGGTCCCGCCGTTCGCCGGCGAACTCCCATACGAGCCTCTGGAGACTGGGGCCTGCGTCTGCCCGCCCCATCACGACAATCGCCCAGGCATCGGGCAGTGTGACCGCAGTCCGATGACCAGCGACCCGAACCACAGACCCCATGCCCCGCGACCCCGACGACAAACCACAGTACAAGCGCTACCGCGCCGTCCCCCGCCTGCCTGGGCAGCGCGAAGACCCGCTGGAGAAGAACGTCGCGCAGAAGAGACCTCGCCGACCGCGCAAGCCCGGCGAGGCACCCGCTGGTCGCATTGCACCCCCGCGCGCGCGGGGGGCAGGCGCAAACGCAACAACCAGGCGCCCCTGGCGAGAGCGCATCACACCCAAGCGCATTGTCCTTGGCCTGCTGGCACTAGTCCTCGCCTGGCTGCTCCTGTCACTCGTCCTGTTCCTGATCAGCGCCCACTTCGAGCGCACGTCGCTCCCGTCCAATGTCGCAAGCGTGCTCGACTCCTCAGGCTTTCCGCTGACCTCGGCCAACAACATCCTCGTACTCGGCTCCGACCGCCGCCAAAAAGACAGCAGGGAACCTGGGGCGGAAACGACCGGGTACGGACGCTCGGACACGATCATGCTGATCCGCACCGGCGGCGGCCACGCGGCGCGTCTGTCGATCCCGCGCGACACGGTCGTGGAAATCCCCGGCCACGGCCTGGAGAAGATCAACGCGGCGCACGAGTACGGCGGTCCAGCCGCGTCGGTGTCGGTGATCAAGCACTGGCTCGACGTCCCGATCAACCATGTGGTGGAAGTCAACTTCGAAAACTTTCCGCAGCTGATCGACGCAATGGGCGGCGTCACCTACAGCGGTGGCTGCATCGTCTCCAAGCTCGACGGCGGCTCCGCTGACGGAGGCTTCACGCTGCGCCTGCACGCCGGCACGCACCACATCGACGGCAAGCAGGCACTCGCACTCGCCCGCACACGCGAGAACCTGTGCGCTCCTGAGGAGACCGACATCCAGCGCGAGGAACACCAGCAGGCTCTGTTCACCGACATGAAGGACCAGCTGCTTTCGCCGTCGAGCTTCCTGCGCCTCCCCTTGATTGCCTGGAATGCGCCACCGGCGATCATCTCTGACATGACCGGCGCGGAACTGCTCGGCATGTTCGCGGCTCTGGCGGTGACCGGCACACCGCCGACCCAGATCCTCAAGCCGACCGGTCAGACAACGCTGCCCAGCGGCGAAGAAGGCTTGACGATCTCCGAAGCCGCACGACGCGCTGACGTGGCGCGCTTCATGGCGGGCTGAATCGCGCTCGACGATGATGCAAGGGCGGGCGCACCGGCCGACAAGCTGGCGCGTCGCATCGCGGATCGTACGCCAATCGCTATGTCCAGAAAACGCCAGCTCTTATAAGTGCGAGCTCGATTAGTTTGGTACCTAACCAATCGCCGGCCTACAAAAAGCCACCCCTCTTCGGGACCCACACTTTCGAGCACATCAGACCCCGCACGCGGGACTGCCCGACCGGGCCCCCACTTCGCCTACTTCGCGGCTGCTACCGGCTTCGTGTCCGCTTTCTTCTCGGACTTGCCGGCGGACTCGCTCTTCTTGCTCTCGCCCTTGCCGGCGGAGTCGCTCTTGGCGGGCGAATCGCCCGCGGAGGAGGAGCCTGAGGACCCCTCGCTCGATGATGAATCCCCGGAGGAGCCGGAGGAGGAGTTGTCGCTCGAGGCCGCGTTCTCACGCTGGCGCTTGCGCGTGCCGTAGTCGGTGTTGTAGAAGCCTTTGCCCTTGAAATGGACCGCCGGTGCGTGCAATACGCGCTCGACCGGAACTCCGGTCTCGGGGTCGACGGTGAGCGTGTCGTCGCTGAAGGACTGCTGCAGCTCGAAGGTGCTGCCGTCGGGCCGTCTGTACTCGTAGATAGGCATGAAGCGCTGATTATAAGAGGGTGGACGCGCTCAGCCGGCGAGCAGCTGGCGGGCGCGATCAGGAATCACTCAGCGAGCGGCAAGCGGGCGCGGTCAGGCCTCAATCGGCGACGAGCGAACGGGCACACTCGATGCCCGCCTGGATCGATGCGCTGAAGTCGCGATCCGGCTCTGAGATCATGCGCAATGCGAAGCCGTCGCCAAGCGAGAACAGGATGTCCGCGACGGCGTCCGGCTCGGCGTGCAGACGCAGCACGCCCTCGCGCTGGGCGGCAGCCAGCATCCCGGCCAGCCGCTCGCGCGTGCGCCGCAACAGGCTCGCGTACTCGACCGCGATGTCGGCATTGCGCCGCGAGAGCGTGAACAGCTCGAACACGAGCGTCACGAAGTCCTGGTCCTCCGAGATCGTCTCCTGCAGGTTCTGGGCCAGCAGCGCGACGAAATCGTCGGCCGTCTGTGCACCCGCCAAACGTTTCTCCAGCGCCTCGATGCGCAACTCGCAGTCGCGGCGTGCCGCCTCGACCAGCAGCTGCTCCTTGGTGCCGAAGTAGTAGTGCAACAGGCCGCGCGAGACGCCCGCCTCACGTGAAACGTGGTCGAAGGTCGAACCGGCTGCGCCGCGACGCGCGACGCTGTGGCGCATCGCCTCGACGATGCGCTGAGCCTTCTCGCCCGAGAGCGAACGGGTCGACGAGCCGCTCGGCTCGCCGACCTCACGGCTCACAGCCACATCGGCCTGAGCACTGTCGGTGTCAGCGGTTGCGGTGTGCGTCATATCCAGGAGAAGCGCTGAGCGTCCGTACTCACGCGGCGGGCACGTCCGCTGGGGCTTGAGGAGCCTCCTGTGCCGGCATCGTGGTGGAGCTGTAGTCGAACTCCTCCTCGGCGCCGAACAGCAGATCGAGCACCTTCGAGCGCAGGTCCTCGCTCAGGGCCAGCGCCAGGACCGTACCGACGACGATCAGCAACAAGGCGCGACCGAGGCCGCCTTTGCGTTTTGGCTTGGACGCCGGCTGCTTGATCGCATATGACGCGTCGCGCAGCGCAGTCGCCGCTTCAGAGAGCTCCTTCTGCAGCTTGCGATCCTCCAGCAGCGCCTTGCCCGCCGGCTTGCCGTTGCTAACTCGCCCATAGGCGCTGCGTCCCGCCGCATATGCGGCAAGCAGATTGTCGCGCAGCTGCTCGTCTTCGATCAGACGTTTGAGGTAGTCGCTGGAGCGCACCGCCTCACTTGCTTTGCCGATTCTGTCTTTTGCTGCCATTTAGCCACCGCCTCTGCTCATGAGCTTTGAAGATTCTGTCCAATATACCCCCGTTGATCGGGGCCATACCCTTTCCGTTTGACGTACCCGACACATGAGAAGCTAAGCGCGTGCCCACCTTCCAGGCTACCGCCGCCTTCCTAGGCGGACTGCTGATCGTCGGCGCACTGGCCTCAGGGCTGGCTCAGCGTTCCTTCCTTTCCCTCGCCGCCCTGTTCGTGCTGGCCGGATTTCTGGTCGGAGACGGCGGCCTGGAACTGGTCAGCTTCCGCGCACAGTCGGGGTTCGTGGAGGATCTGGCGTTCGTCGCCCTGATCGTGATCCTGTTCCGAGACGGGCTGGAGGTCGAGGGCGAGATGCTGCAGCGAGCTTGGCATCTACCGCTGCGCAAGCTTGCGATCGCGATGCCGCTCACGGCCGGGATCGTCGCAGTCGCGGCGCACCTGCTCGTCAAATTGTCATGGACCGAGTCGCTGCTTCTGGGTGCGCTGCTCTCGCCCACCGACCCGGTGCTGACCTCGAGCATCGTCACCAACCCGCGCGTACCCCGTCTCGTGCGTCATTCGTTGAATCTGGAGTCCGGCCTGAACGACGGCCTTGCGCTGCCCGCCGTGCTCGCCTTTCTCGCCGCGCTCTCAAGCGTTTCGAACAACTTCGTGTGGTGGCGCTTCGTCTTGCAGGACATCGGCCTCGGACTGGTCTTCGGCCTCGTGCTCGGGTATCTCGCCTCGCTGCTGATGCCACGCGAGCACAAACGCCCGCTCGAGCACCCGATCCCCGCCCATCAGAAGTCGCTCTATGCGCTTGGGGTGGCGTTTGCCACCTATGGCGTGACGGTGCTCTCCCCGAAGGGCAACGGTTTCATTGCCGTGTTCGTCGCGGCGATCGTACTCGGCGTGCGCCGCCCCGACCTGCGCCACCACTTCGAGCAGCGCGCCGACGACCTCGTCGAGATCGTCAAGCTGGGCATCTTCGTCGTGTTCGGTTCGCTATTGACGCTACACGCGCTGGCAAGCAGCGGTTGGATAGCCCTGGTATTCGTAGCCGCCACGTTCCTGATCGCCCGCCCGGCTGCCGTTTGGATCGCTCTGATGGGGACGGATACCGACGGGCAGACACGCTTGTTCATGGGCTGGTTCGGGCCGAAGGGGGTGGCGACGATGACCTTCTCGCTGCTCGTGCTCGACCAGCACATCGCCAGCGGCCAGCGCATCTTCGACCTGGCGGCATTGGTCGTGTTCTGCTCGATCGTGGTGCACGGTCTGACCGACACGCCCGGGGCGAACTGGATCGCGCGGCATGCCGAAAAATCCAGCGGGGACTAGGCGTGCAGCGCCGCCTGTTCCTGCGCAGAGGGGAACGCCCATGCCGCGCGCGAGCGGCGCTCCTGGCGAAAGACGAAACGCAGCTGCTGCGGAGGCGCTAGCTGCGCCTCGTTCGGCCGGAAGGTGGCGCAGGGCTCGGCCAGCTCCAGCGCACACAGCATGTTGCACCGGAAATAGCACTCATCGCATGTGACTTTGCGGACGGCCCGCTTGCTCTGCGTCCTCGGCACTGACTCCCCTTTGACTCGCGGCTTGACTGGTGGGCAGCGATCAAAGCACTAGCCGGGCATCGGCTCAAGGGCAACCGAGAAGCCTTCCCCGCAAACCGCGAGGAAAACCGCGAGGGCGTCATCATGCAGGGGTGCGCATCCTCCTGACCGGCATCAGCGGCTTCGCGGGCTCGGCCCTTCTGCCTCGCCTGCTCGAAGCGGGGCACGACGTGTGCGCGCTGGCGCGCGATCGCACGCGCGTCGAGCTGGCGCTGCAGTCGATGAAGCTCGAATCGGATGTCGATGTGACGCTCGCGGATTTCGAGCTCGTGATCGGCGACACGCTCTCCGGGGCGGGGATCGTGCAAGCGATGCGCGATGTCGAGGTTGCCTATTACTTGATCCATTCGATGGAGCCATCCGGCGGCAGGGTGGGCGGTGTCTCCGGTGTCTCCTTTCCGGCACGCGAGCGGGTGTCCGCGCAAACCTTTGGCGAGGCGGCACGTGCGGCCGGCGTGGGACGCATCGTGTACCTCGGCGGTCCGCTGCCGCCCGAGCAGGCATCCACCCACCTCTCCAGCCGCTACGCGGTCGAGCGCATCCTGCTCGAAGACGTTCCCGGATCGGTCGCGCTGCGCGCGTCGATCGTGATCGGCACGCGCTCGCGCTCCTTTCGTTTCCTCGTGCGTCTGATCGAGCGCCTACCGGTAATCGCACTGCCGGCCTGGCGGCATTTTCGCACGCGTCCGATCGACGAGCGCGACCTCGTGGAGATGCTCGTCTCCTGTGCCGCCAACGAGTCCGTCGCGGGGCGGGCCCTCGAGATCGCCGGTCCCGAGACGCTCACCTACGGCGAGCTCGTGGAGCGCATCGCCGAGCTGATGATGCTGTCACGTCCCAGCATCGGTCTGGGGGTGAGTGTCACACCGATAGCGGCGCGTCTGGCCGCGACACTGACCGATGAGCAGCCAGAGCTGGTGCTGCCGCTGATGGAAGGGCTCACCGGCGATCTGCTGCCCGACGGGCAGGACGCCGCCACGGCGTTGAACCTCGAATTGCATTCATTCGACTCAGCCGTAGAACACGCACTATACGAGTGGGAAAAGCTCGAGCCACTCGCCGCGCGATGAGCACCGTCTGCGCCTCGATTGAGATTGCCGCGTCCAAGGCGTTGGTGTGGGACACAGTGATGGATCCCGAGCGCTTGGGCGACTGGGTCACGATTCACCGCAAGCTGCGCTACAACGACGAAGGTCCACCGCTGATCGGCTACCGCATGGATCAGCAGATCCACTTGAGAGGAGTCAGCGTCGATGTTCACTGGACGCTGGTGGAATGTGTGCCGGGAGAGCATGCGGTGTGGGAGGGTCGCGGGCCGGCCCGCTCGCGCGCCCGCACGGAGTATGCGCTGCACCCGCTTTCCAGTGGCTGCACCCGCTTCGACTACCGCAATGAGTTCCACCCGCCGCTCGGCCCGTTCGGTGCGCTCGCGAGTCGTGCGCTGGTCGGGGGAATGCCCGAACGCGAGGCCACTCGCACATTGGAGCGTCTGCGCGCGCTGCTCGAGCACTGATGCTGAGCGCTGATACTGCTTAAACTCGGCAATAAACGATGGTAATTCGCTTGCATGTGCCTGACAGGTGCACGTGCAGCAAGGCAACTTGTGTAAAGTGAAGGCACATAGACCGTGCAACTCGACCTTCGGGTTGCATTCACACCCCAGTGAACAGGACACAATCGTGACTGACTTCCTTGACGAGAAGCGCCGAGAGATAAATGACCGACTGGCTGAGCTGAAGCCGCTCATCGACGAGTACACCCGCCTTCAGGACGCTGCCGCGGCCCTCGCGGGCGTTGGTGGAGCAGCTCCCCGCGCGGCCGCCAGCGCTCCGGCTGCTTCCGCTGCCACTCCGGCCCGCCGCGGCCCGGGCCGCCCGCGCGGCTCCAAGAGCCGTACGACAGGCGCGCGACGTGGACGTCCGCCCAAGGCAGCCAAGGCCGCCGAGGCAACCACAACTGCCCCTGCAGCCGCCGCTAGCCCGCGTCGCCGTGCGGGCCGTCGCAAGGGCAGTGGTACGCGTGCCGCCCAGGCCCTGCAGTTCGTCAGTGGACAGCCCGGGATCACGATCCCCGAGCTGGCCGCCAAGATGGGGATCAAGCAGAACTACCTGTACCGCGTACTCCCGGGTCTCGAGCAGGAAAAGAAGATTAAGAAGCAGGGCCGCGGCTGGCACCCCGCGTCCTAGTCTCGTCGGACGACATTTGATGAACGAAACGGCCGGGCGCGTTTGCGCACCCGGCCGTTTTCGTTAAGGAGACGGTTTAGATAAGACCTTGGCTCGAAACCGTGTCGCGCTCTCCGGTGAGCTCGGCCACCGACGCGTCGATCTTCGAGCGGGAGAAGTCGTCGATGTCGAGGCCCTGCACGATCGACCACTCTCCATTCGAGCAGGTGCACGGAAAGCCGCTGATGAGGCCCTCGGGCACGCCGTAGGAACCGTCGGAGGGTACGCCCATCGATACCCAGTCGCTGGTGCCGCTCACCCAATTGTGCATGTGATCGATGGCGGCGTTGGCGGCAGATGCGGCACTGGAGGCGCCGCGCGCCTCAATGATCGCCGCGCCACGCTTGCCGACATTGGGCAGGAAGTCGTTTTCGATCCAAGCCTGGTCGTCCACGACCTTCGCCGCCTGCTCGCCCTTGATCTCCGCGTGAAACAGGTCGGGGTACATGGTGGGGGAATGGTTGCCCCACACGCCCATCTTGCTCACGTCGCTGACCGACACTCCCACCTTGTTGGCAAGCTGAGCCACCGCGCGGTTGTGATCCAAGCGCAGCATCGCAGTGAAGCGCTCGCGCGGAATGTCCTGCGCATTGTTCATGGCGATCAGGCAGTTGGTGTTGGCGGGATTGCCCACGACGAGCACCTTCAGGTCGCTGGCGGCATGCTCGTTCAGCGCTTTGCCCTGCCCGGTGAAGATCTTGCCGTTCTCACTCAGCAGCTCAGCTCGCTCCATGCCCTTGGTGCGCGGACGCGAGCCGACGAGCAGCGCGATGTTTACACCGTCGAACGCTTCCTGCGGATTGTCGTGCAGATCGAGGTTCGCCAGTAGCGGAAAGGCACAGTCGACAAGCTCCATCGCCACGCCCTCGAGCGCCCCCATCGCCGGGGGAATCTCCTGCAGGCGCAGGTCGACCGGCTGATCGGGGCCCAACAGCTGCCCACTTGCGATGCGAAACACGAGGCTGTAGCCGATCTGGCCGGCCGCGCCTGTGACGGTGACTCGTACGGGATTGCTCACGGATTCTCAGCTCCTGATTGAGGGTTCGATTTTCAAGATGGTCGCGGGAGAAAGCTCTACTACGCCTACACAGCGGCGCCACATACGTGCAAAAGCAGCGCTGCACATACCGATCATGCCATCGCGCGCTCGAGGTTCTCGTCGATCGATCCGAGGAACTCCTGTGTGGTCTGCCACTCCTGGTCGGGGCCGACAAGGAGTGCGAGGTCCTTGGTCATCTTCCCTTCTTCCACGGTCTCCACGCAGACGCGCTCGAGCGTATCTGCGAACTCGCTCACCGCGGGCGTGCCGTCCATGCGCCCGCGTGCTGCAAGCCCGCGTGTCCACGCGAAGATGGAGGCGATCGGATTGGTGGAGGTGGGCTTGCCCTGTTGGTGCATGCGGTAGTGGCGGGTGACCGTGCCGTGCGCGGCCTCCGCCTCGACGGTCTTGCCGTCGGCGCTCATCAGCACGCTCGTCATCAAGCCAAGTGAGCCGAAGCCCTGGGCAACCGTGTCCGATTGCACGTCGCCATCGTAGTTCTTGCAAGCCCACACATAGCCGCCCTCCCACTTCAGCGAAGCGGCCACCATGTCGTCGATCAAGCGGTGTTCATAGGTTATGCCGGCCGCCTCGAAGTCGCTCTTGAACTCATCCGCGTACACCTCGGCGAAGATGTCCTTGAAGCGTCCGTCATAGCGCTTGAGGATCGTGTTCTTGGTCGACAGGTACACCGGGTAGCCGCGATCCAGGCCGTAGCGCATCGAGGCGCGCGCGAAATCACGGATCGACTCGTCGAGGTTGTACATCGCCATCGCGATGCCCCCGCCGGGGAAGTCGTACACGTCCAGTTCGATCGGCTCACTGCCATCGGCCGGTGTAAAGGTGAGCATCAGCTTGCCCGCGCCCTCCACCACCATGTCGGTGGCGCGGTACTGGTCGCCGAAAGCGTGACGGCCGATCACGATCGGCTTGGTCCAGCCGGGTACCAGACGTGGGATGTTTGAGATCACGATCGGCTCGCGGAAGATGACCCCGCCGAGGATGTTGCGCACGGTGCCGTTGGGCGAGCGGTACATCTCCTTGAGGCCGAACTCCTCCACGCGCGCCTCGTCGGGGGTGATCGTGGCGCACTTCACCCCGACGCCGTACTGCTTGATCGCGTTGGCCGCTTCGACGGTGATCGCGTCCTCGGTGGCGTCACGGCTCTCAATCGAGAGGTCGTAGTACTTCAGGTCGATATCCAGGTAGGGCAGAATCAGCTGCTCCTTGATGAAAGACCAGATGATTCGCGTCATCTCGTCGCCGTCGAGCTCGACGACGGGGTTTTGCACCTTGATCTTGGCCATGTGTCGATCCTCGGGTAGCTGACGTATGGGCTCCCACCCTCTGCGCGGCGATGCTATCGCGGGCAGGCCGAGCGGGTAACCTCTCATGTGATGGCCACAGTCTCAGCACAAGACACCTGGCAGACCCACACTGTCGCCAACCAGGTCCCTCCGCTGGAAGGGGTGGACGTGTTCTCCAGCAATACTCCGCTCGTTGAGGCCACCAAGCGCGAGGGGGCCGCTTGGGCACTGTCACGGGCAGCCGAGCTGGGCAAGTTCGTCGGCGGCGAGCCGCAGCAGCTGTGGGGGCGCCTGGCGAACGAGAACAAGCCGGTACTGAAGACCCATGACCGCTACGGGCATCGCATCGACGAGGTCGAGTTCCACCCGGCCTGGCACCAGCTGATGAAGATGGGCGTCGAGCACGAACTGCACTCGCTGCCCTGGACCAGCACGGAGCCCGCGCCCCACGCGGCGCGCGCGGCGCTGTACATGACCGCGATGCAGGCCGAGGCGGGCTTTGCCTGCCCGATCACGATGACTTTCGCTGTCCTGCCGGCATTGCGCGCGCAGCCTGAACTGCTGGCCGAATGGGGACCATTGGTGACGGCCAACACCTATGACCCACGCCTGATTACGGCAAGCGAGAAGGGCTCCGCGATTGCAGGTATGGCGATGACCGAGAAGCAGGGCGGCTCGGACGTGAAAGCCAACACCACGCTGGCCAGGCCTTTGAACGGCGGCGGGCCGGGTGCGGAGTACGAGATCGTCGGGCACAAGTGGTTCTGCTCGGCCCCGATGTCCGATCTGTTCCTCGTGCTCGCGCAGACCGAGGAGGGCCTCTCCTGTTTCCTGATGCCGCGCGTGTTGCCCGATGGCACACGCAACGCTTTTCACATCCAGCGCTTGAAGGACAAGCTCGGTAACCATTCCAACGCGTCCAGCGAGGTCGAATTCCATGGCACGTGGGCACGTATGGTGGGGGAGCCGGGGCGCGGCGTACCGACGATCATCGAGATGGTCGGCCACACACGGCTTGATTGTGTGATCGGCGGCGCCGCCGGCATGCGTGCCGGGGTCGTGCAGGCCACCCACCATGCTGCACACCGCTCGACCTTCGGCAAGCTGTTGATCGACCAGCCGCTGATGCGCAACGTCCTGGCCGACCTGTGCGTCGAGTCCGAGGCCGCGACGGCACTGGCGATGCGCCTGGCACGCGCCTACGACGAAGCAGGCGCCGAGGGTCCGGCTCAGGGCGAGAGTGAGTTGAACGACGCCCACCTGTTCAAGCGCCTGGCCACTGCCGTCGGCAAGTACTGGGTCTGCAAGCGCGCGCCCAACCACGCCTTCGAGTCCTTGGAGTGCCTGGGCGGCAATGGCTACGTCGAGGAGTCGGGCATGCCGCGCCTGTACCGCGAGGCGCCGCTTGCCTCGATTTGGGAGGGCTCTGGCAACGTGATGAGCCTCGACGTGCTGCGCGCGCTCGTGCGCACGCCGCGCACTTTGGAGGTGTTCATGCACGAGGTCAAGCAGGCCGAGGGAGCAGATGCGCGTCTGGACGAGCACGTCAAGAAGTTGGAGCGGCAGTTCTCAGACCCGATGACGCTCGAGATGCGTGCACGCCGCTTGGTCGAGAGCATGGCGCTGGCGCTGCAGGGCTCGCTGCTCGTGCGCCATGGCGCACCGGCTGTGGCAGACGCCTTCTGCGCCTCGCGCCTTGGCGGCGACGGAGGCCTGGAGTACGGAACGTTGCCAGCCGGCACCGACTTCGAGGCGATCATCGAGCGCAGCCGCGTGCAGGTCTGAGCGCCCGGCTAACGCATCGCCACAGCCTAAGATCAAGTTATGGCCACCAGAGCACCGCGGCGCATGCCCGGCAACATTCAGGTGGCGCGCATCTTCGGCATCAGGGTGGGCGTCAGCGTCAGCTGGTTCTTCGTCCTCTTCTTCCTGATCCTCTACCTGTCCCAGTACTTCCACGACATCCTGGGCGGCTCGAGCAGCACGGCCTACGTTGTGGCCGTCCTCGGCGCACTCGGCTACTTCGCCTCACTGATCCTGCACGAGCTGGGACACGCGCTCGTCTCGCGGCGCCTGGGCATCCCGATCCTCGGCATCGACCTGTGGTTCTTTGGCGGCATGGCACGTCCGGCGCGCGAACCTGAGACGCCGGGCGAGGAATTCAAGATCTCCGCGGCCGGCCCCGCCGGAACGCTGCTGGCGCTGCTCATCTGTGCCGTGGCAACGCTCGCGCTCGCCCCCGGCGGGCACTTCTTCGGGGCCCTGCTGCTGGAAGAAGGCTTCACGATCACTCCGGCGGTGGCCCTTCTTGCCTGGCTTGTGTTCATCAACGCGGCGCTCTTGCTGTTCAATCTCGTGCCGGCCTTTCCGCTCGATGGTGGGCGCATCGCGCGAGCCGTCATCTGGTGGCGCACCGGCGACCGTCATCGCGGCACGCGTATCACCGGCCGTGCCGGCCAGGGCTTTGCGATGGTGCTCGGTCTCGTGGGTCTGCTCGCGCTGCTCGAGGGCAACAGCTTTGGCCTGTTCACGCTTGTGCTCGGACTGATCCTCTACCAGGCATCCGGTGGTGCGGTGATGCAGGGAGCGATGGGGCAGCGCATCCAGAGCGTGCGCGTGAAGGACATCATGGATCGCGAGCCGACCACGATCCCGGCCGAGCTGAAGCTGCTGGACGCCCAGGAGCAGTTCTTCGCCCGCTACCGCAGCCCCTGGTTTGCGGTCGTGGACCATGCCCGCCACTTCCTCGGAGTGGTGCGCTCCGAGCGGGTCGACGCGGAGATCGCGGCCGGCCGGCCGGCGCTCGAGATCGGCGACGTGCTCGAGCAGGACCTGCAGGTGCGCATCGACGAGCACGAGCCGCTGGAGTCGCTGCTACGCAGCGAGGGCCTCGGGCGGCTTGGCGGGATGGTTGCCGTGGACGCCGACGGCATCCTACGCGGCACCGTCACCGTCGCCCAGATCCGCCAAGCGCTCAACCCTGCCGGCGGACTCGCGGGCGGGCGTTCGTAGGACATGTGGCGATCCCCGTCCGGTCCCGCGTTATAGAGTCCAGGCCGCAGACACCGCCCCTCTCCTTCGAGCCCCCAGGAATCCATGCCAGCACATGACGTATTGATCATCGGCGCAGGTCTCGCGGGCCAGCGTGCCGCGCTCGCCGCCGCGGAGGCCGGCTCGAGCGTCGCAATCCTCAGCAAGGTCCATCCGGTGCGCTCCCACTCGGTGGCTGCCGCCGGCGGCATCAACGCGGCGATCAACATCGCTGACGATTGGCGCTCGCACGCGTATGACACCGTCAAGGGCTCCGATTTCCTCGGCGACCAGGACGCGATTGAAATCATGTGCTCGGAGGCGCCACAAGAGGTGATGCATCTCGAGCACATCGGTGTGACCTTCCACCGCAACGACAACGGTGAACTGGACTTGCGTGCCTTCGGCGGCGCTTCGATGAAGCGCACCGCCTACGTCGCCGACATCACCGGGCAGGCGATCTTGCATGTGCTCTACGAGCAGCTGATGAAGCACCACGAACAGGTGGAGCGCTACGAGGAGTGGTTCGTGACCTCGCTGCTGCAGGACGACAGCGGGCGCTGCTGCGGTGTTGTGGCGCGCGACGTGCGCTCAGGGCGGATGGAGACCCTGCAGGCCAAGAACGTGATCCTCGCCTGCGGCGGTGCCGGACAGGTCTACAGCCCAACGACCAATGCGCTGATCGTGACCGGCGACGGGATTGCCCAGGCGTATCGCATCGGGGCTCCGCTGATGGACATGGAGATGGTCCAATACCACCCGACCACACTTGTCGAGAACGGCCTGCTGATCACCGAGGGGGCGCGCGGCGAGGGTGCCGTGCTGTTGAACTCCGAGGGCGAGCGCTTCATGGAGAAGTACGCGCCCAACAAGATGGAGCTTGCTTCTCGCGATGTCGTCTCGCGCGCCGAGCAGACCGAGATCCTCGAGGGTCGCGGCGTCGGCGCCAACAAAGACGGGATCTACCTGGACATCACGCAGGTGCCGCGCAAGCGCACCTTGGAGGCGTTGCGCGAGATCGTCAACATCGGCAAGGACTTCGCCGGCGTGGACATCACCCGCGAGCCGATCATGATCCGCCCCGGCCAGCACTACATCATGGGCGGCGTCAAGACGGACGTCAACGGCGCCACATCGGTCGAGGGCCTGTACGCGGCCGGCGAGGTCGCCTGCGTGTCGGTGCACGGCGGCAACCGCCTTGGCGCCAACTCGCTGCTTGACACCCTGATCTTCGGCCGGCGTGCAGGCGAACATGCGGCGGCACGAGCGGCCAGCATGGCCCTGCCCGACGCGACCGATGCTCAGCTGCGCGAGGACGTGGCAATGATCGACGCGATCATCGCGCGGCCACGTAGCGGCCGGCGCGTGTCTGAGATCAAGGTCGAGCTCGGCGAGACGATGAACCAGTACGTCGCCGTGTACCGCGACCAGGAGGGTCTCGACAAGGCATACGAGATCGTCAAGCGTCTGCAAGCGGAGTCCAAGGACGCCTACATCGACGACAAAGGCACCGTCTTCAACCAGGACGTGTTGGGAGCGATCGAGCTTGGCTACATGCTCGACTGCGCCGAGGCGACCGTCGTTGCGGCGATCGAGCGCAAGGAGTCGCGCGGGGCGCAATTCCGCACCGACTTCCCCGAGCGCAACGACGAGGAGTGGCTCAAGCACATCGACATCAGCCTGAATGGCGATGGACCGTCGGTCTCTTACTCGGCCGTGACGATGACCCAGTGGGAGCCGGAGGAGAGGAAATACTGATGCGCGCAACATCCCCCCCTTCACGAAACCCCCTTTTCGCAACACCCCCCCTTTCGCGAAACCCTCTCTCACTTGACCCCCGCAGGCGCGTAGGGGTCCGCCCGACAGCAAGGAAGGCAAGCTGATGGCCGAAACCCACAAGCCGCCAGAGCAGTTCACGCTGAGGATGCGCCGCTATGACCCCGAGTCGGGCGAGGCGCCCTATTGGGACGAGCACACGATCGAGCTGGAGCCCCACCGCTCGGTGCTCGAGGGCATTCTGCAGGCCAAGGCTAAGTTCGACGGTTCGATCGGCATCCGCTGCTCCTGCCGTGCCGCGATCTGCGGCTCTTGCGGCGTACGCATCAACGGCGAACCTGGGCTTGCCTGCCACACCCACTTGGATCACGCGCGCGCGTCGAGCAAGGACGGCGTGATCGAGGTCGAGCCGATGGGCAACATGCCCGTGATCAAGGACATGATCGTCGACATGGACGCGGTGCACTGGAAGAAGGTGCAGCGCGTGACTCCGTGGCTGATCAACGAGGGTCCCCAGCCCGAGCGCGAGCACATCGTGCCGCGCGAGTCGATGGTCGACATCACGCAGACGATGGCCTGCATCCAGTGCGGGGCCTGTGTGTCGGACTGCCTCGCGATGGAGGTCGACCCCGGCTTCATCGGGCCGGCCGCGCTTGCCAAGGCCTACCGCTTCGTCGGCGATCCTCGCGACGAAGAACAGCGTGAGCGGTTGCTCGACCTGAGCGAAGACCCGCAGGGCATCTACGACTGCACGCACTGCTTCAAGTGCGTGCAGGCCTGTCCCAAGGACGTCAACCCGATGGGGCAGATCATGCGGCTGCGGCGCATCGCCGGAGCCGACCAGCACATCAACGACCAGAACAACGGCCACCGCCACGAGGAAACCGTCGTGACGCTGATCAAGGACTACGGGCTGTTGCACGAGGCGGAGATGATTCCCCGCTCATACGGCGGCAACTCTTGGTTTGGCAAGTTCCATCCCGCCGCGGGCAAGGAGCTGCTCAGCTCGCTGCCCATTGCGATCCGTGGCGTGATGAAACGCAAGATGAGCATCAAGATCGCGATCTTCGGGCACAAGATCCCCAAGCAGGACCTGGATGCGGTCAAGCGGATCTACGAGAAGGTCGAGAGCAAGCCAGAGCGCTACGAGCTGAACCTGTACATCTCCGGCGAGGACGAAGACGCCGAGCAGACGCCGGTCGGGGTCGCCTCCCCGGGCCCCGGACCCGAGGCAAGCGTATGACCGCGGACGCCCCAGCACCCGAAGGGAGCACCACATGAAGGTCGCCTACTGGCCCGGCTGCGTGAGCAGGGGCTTCACTCCCGAGCTGCACGGCTCGATGGCAAAGGTCGCCCCGCTGCTGGACATCGAACTGGTCGAACTCGACCGCGCCAGCTGCTGCGGTGCCGGCGTGATCGCCGAGCACAACCAGGAGCTTGCCGACACGCTCAACGCGCGTACCTTCGCGCTGGCCCAGCAGGTTCAAGGGGCAGAGTTGATGATGAACATCTGCTCCACCTGCCAAGGCGCCCAAGGCGAGTGTCAGGAGCGGCTGGATGCCAACGCCGAGTACAGAGCGCAGGTCAACTCCACGCTCTCCGACGAGGGGCTGAGCTACGAGAAGGGGCTTACCAACAAGAACTTCCTCTGGCTGCTGGTCGAGGAGATCGGCCTGGACAAGCTGCGCGGGATGGTCAAGCGTCCGCTGACCAACCTCAAAGTTGGACCCTTCTACGGCTGCTACATCGTGCGGCCGCGAGACCGTTTGGGCATCGACTCAGAGCATCCTCGCGACCATTACCTCGAGCAGTTGATCGAGACGCTTGGCGGAACCGTGATCGAGTATGCCGGGATGCGCAAGTGCTGCGGTTTTCCGATCATCACGATGAACAAGGAGGCCTCGCTCAAACAGGCTGGGCGCCACCTCGGCGACGCGGTCGACGCCGACGCCGACTGCCTTGTGACTCCCTGTCCACTCTGCCACCTGAACCTCGACATGCAGCAGCCGCTGGCCGAGAAAGTCGTCGGTCGCGAGCTGAACATACCGGTCTTGCACCTTCCTCAGCTGGTCGGGCTTGCGCTCGGCCTGGAGCCGAAGGAGCTCGGGCTCTCCCGCCATGTGGTCAAGCCGACATCGGTGATCGACTGGTCGACTTCCGTGGTGGGCGCGGCGGCCTGATGCCCCGCGTACGCGCGCGGGGGCACCGAAAACAGAACACCACTACCTCACGCGTCGCTCTCCTGGCGCGTACTCTGCACCCGTGCGCGTCCTTACAGTCGTAGGCAACCGGCCGCAGTTCATAAAGGCTGCGGCAGTCTCAGGACCCTTGCGCGCCGAGCACGAGGAGATCCTCGTTCACACCGGACAGCACTACGACGACTCGCTCTCCAGCGTGTTCTTCTCAGAGCTCGGGCTGCAAGCCCCCGAGCGCGAACTTGGGATCGGCGGCGGCTCGAACACCTCGCAGACCGCGCGCATGCTGGCGGCGCTGGAGCCCCTGCTGGCTGAGGTCGAGCCCGACGCGACGCTCGTCTACGGCGACACCAACTCGACGCTTGCGGGTGCACTGGCGAGCGCCCAGCGCGGTGTGCCGGTGGTGCACGTCGAGGCCGGCATGCGCTCGTTCGACCGGACGATGCCCGAGGAGCTCAATCGGGTGCTCACGGATCACATGAGCGAGCTGTTGCTGTGCGCGTCCGAGACGGCGGCCGAGAACCTCAGGAAAGAGTCGGCGCAGGGGAAGATCCAGGTGGTTGGGGATGTGATGATCGATGTTGCGTTCAAGTGGCGCACCGCGGCTGGAGCGAACGACGAAGCTCTCGCCGGTTTTGCCATCGAGGCCGGCGACTACCTGCTGTTGACCGCCCACCGCGCCGGAAACGTCGACGATCCAGCGCGCCTGCAGATGTTCGTAGACGTCGTGGCCGCACTGCCCGGACGCGTGATCTTCCCGGTGCACCCGCGTACACGCGCGCGTCTACGCGAAACGGGTCTGCTGGAGCGGCTGCAGGCGCTCGACAGCGTGACTCTCTATGAGCCGCTTGGCTATGTGCGCTTCAGTGCGCTGGTCCAGAATGCGCGCGCGGTGCTGACCGACTCCGGTGGCGTCCAGAAGGAGGCGTACCTTGCCGGGGTGCCCTGTATCACCTTGAGGTCCACCACCGAGTGGGTGGAGACCGTCCAGAGCGGCTGGAACACGCTCGTCGATCTCGATGTAGAGCGTGTTCTCTCGGCCCTGGCACGACCCATTCCCCAAACACATCCCCAGCTCTACGGTGACGGCAAAGCGGCCGAGCGTTGTGTGGCCGCGATTGGAGCGCTTTGAGCGTCAACGTCGGCGTCGTCGGGCTCGGCTATTGGGGCCCGAATCTGGCGCGTAACTTCGCCGCGATCGACGGCTGCCAGCTGACCTGGCTTTGCGACGGCTCCGAGCAGATCCGCGTCAAGCTGGCCGACGCCTTCCCTGGAGTGCGCATCGGCGCCGAGATCGACGAGCTGCTCGCCGACCCTGGGCTCGACGCGGTCGTGCTGGCCACGCCCGTGCCCACGCACGCAGAGCTGGCCGCGCGCGTGCTCGAGGCAGGCAAGCACTGCTTTGTCGAGAAGCCGCTGGCCACGACCGTCGCGGACGCGCAGCGTGCGGTGGACGCCGCCGCGAAGGCTGGGCGCATTTTGATGGTGGGCCACCTGCTCGAGTACCACCCTGCGGTCACTCATCTGAAGGAGCTGCTCGACGCGGGCGAGCTCGGCTCGCTCTATTACGTCTACGGCAACCGCGTCAACTTGGGCAAGCTGCGCGCCGAGGAGAATGCGCTATGGAGCCTGGGCGCGCACGACGTGTCGGTCGTCTTGCATCTGATCGGCGAGGAGCCGGTCGAGTGCTCCGCGCACGGCGAGTCATATGTGCGGGGAGGCGTCCAGGACGTCGTCTTCTGCTACCTGCGCTTCCCCTCCGGACAGGTCGCTCACCTGCACCTCTCCTGGCTCGACCCACACAAGGAGCGGCGCATCACCGTCGTCGGCTCCAAGCGCATGGCGACATTCGACGACATGCGAACGGAGGGCAAGCTGACCGTCTACGACAAGGGCTTTGACGAGGACGCAAGCTCGTGGGGCGAGTACATAACCCGCGCCGGCGAGTCCTTCTCCCCGCGCCTTGCCAACGCCGAGCCATTGCGTCTGGAGTGCCAGCATTTCATCGACTGCATCCGTGGGGGCACGACACCGCGCTCGGACGGACACAGCGGTCTGCGCGTGGTGCGCGTGCTGGAGGCGTTGCAGCGCTCGCTCGAGGGGTAGGCATCGCGCCGTGGTCGAGCCTCTCCGATATCTCCGTATTTATTTGTGCTCTCGATAAGCCGTCCGGCCAGAGCGTCCTGCAGCCGAACTCCGCGCTGAGCACTAACCTGCCGAGCGATGCATCCATATCGCGGCTGGCCGTTTCTCACCTCGCCTCAGCACCCGACGCTCTCGGCGGTGGGGGCGGTCTTCATACACGGAGGCATCAGTCTCTTCGTGGTCCTGCCAATCGTGCTGCGCAGCGACAAACGAGTTCTCTACGGTGTGCTCGCCTTCATCGGCGGCCCTGCGGTCGATCTCGATCATGTCGTGGCCGCCGGCAGCTTCCGCCCGCATGCGCTCGAGACCTTGAACCACCGGCCCGACACTCACAGCCTGCTGTTCGCGCTTGTGCTTACGCTGCTGGTATATCTCATTACTCGCAGTAAGCAACTCAGTTGGTCGGTGTTGGCGATCATTGTTTCTCACCTGTCGTTCGACGCGGCCGGCGGAGACGAGTACTGGCTGTACCCGCTGAAGCACCCCAATTCGATTCCGTGGCTCGTCTGCCCGATTGGGATAGCGCTGCTGTTTTGGGTCAGCACGCGCGTGGCTTCAGGCGCATCGCCAGGGCACGGCAGCCGTGGTCGGCGCCTCTTCGCCCAGACTTGACATTCCACTAGCGGGAATCTTACTTTCGGTCAGTTGAAATTTGGGACAGATGGCCAAGCCACTATCTCACTCCCCTGAACCAAGATCTCACCCTTTTGAATCAAATTTAAATGTAAAAAGACGCCTTTCCAATATTCGTCCAGTCTGCTAGGGTCCGGCTCAAGCACGCCTGGCAGGCACGGTGGGGCCGGCCAGCGGGTGGTGGCCAGTAGGCGAGCTTCTTAGGAGGTTTCTCCCAGGAGGGAGTGTCTAACTCCCTGCAATACGTTTGGCTTTGCAAAAGAGAGTCGACGAGTCGCGCGTTTGTAAGACACACATATTCGGGGTCGGGGAGGGTTGCATGGAAGCGACTAAAGGACATCAGGCGATGAACGGTTGGGACGAGTCGCGGTTGGCAGTTGGTGAGCTTGCCGAAAGGGCACAGGTAGGGCATGTAGGCGAACAGGCCGCGAGCGAAGCTCCCGAGCCTCAGCCGCGCGCAAGAGCGCCGATCATCGACGCCGAACATCGCTCGCACAAGGACGGGGCACCGGCGGGGTGGCCACAGGTGAGCGTGATCATTCCCACGCTCAACGAGGCCCAGAACCTGCCGCACGTGTTTGCGAAGCTGTCGCGCGATCTGCACGAGGTGATCGTCGTTGACGGCTTTTCGACCGATGACACGCTCGACGTCGTGCGTCTGCTACGCCCCGACGCCAAGATCGTGCTGCAGCAGAACCGTGGCAAGGGAGACGCGCTGCGCTGCGGCTTCGAGGCCGCCACCGGCGACATCCTCGTGATGCTCGACGCGGATGGCTCAGCCGACCCGAGCGAGATTCCCGCCTTCGTCGAGACGCTTGTGGCAGGGGCGGACTTCGCCAAGGGCTCGCGCTTTCGCGAGGGAGGTGGGAGCTCTGACATAACGCCGCTGCGACGCACGGGTAATCGCGCATTGAACGGACTCGTGAACTTCCTCTTCCGTACCTCCTACTCCGACCTCTGTTATGGCTACAACGCCTTCTGGCGACACTGCCTCGGCGCGATGAGAGTCGACTGCACAGGCTTTGAGGTGGAGACGCTCATCAACATCCGCGTCGCACGCGCCGGGCTCGATATCCGTGAGGTGCCGAGCTTCGAGAGCGACCGTATCTACGGGCAGAGCAACCTGCGCACATTCCGCGACGGCGGGCGTGTGCTGCGCACGATCGTGCGCGAGCGCCTACGCCGTGTCTCGGCCGACGTCAAGGCCTACCAGCACTCCGGCGAGGACGTTCACCATCACGTGATGGATACGGTGGCCGACAGCATGGAGGCAGCGCCCGTCGAGGCGAGTTGACAAGGCCCTGCTCGGCCTACCCACTCAGGCCGCTTCGGTTGCTGCGATCGTTTGACGGCGATGAGCTCTCGAGCAATCCCGGTGCTGCTCTATCACGCGGTGCCCGACATCTCCACCGCCGACGACCCGTTGTCGGTCCCCTACGAGCAATTTTCCAGGCACGTCAATGCGATTGTGAACAGCGGGCGCACACCGGTCAGCGTCGCTGAGATCGCCGCCGGACTGCGCGGCGGTCGCCCGCTTGCGGAGCACGCGGTGGCCGTCACCTTCGACGACGCCTACGAGGACACGGCGCGTGCGGTCGAACTGCTGCGCGAGCACGGACTGCGCGCAAGCGTTTATGTGACAACCGGTCAAGTCGACAGTGGCCGGATGATCCGCCGCGAGCAGCTCAAGCAGCTCGCGCGGCAACCGGAGATAGTCGAGCTCGGAGCACACACCGTCAACCATCCGCCACTGGACGAGCTTGGCATCGAGGAGATAGAGCACGAAGTGTCAGACAGCAAGCAAGCCCTTGAGCAGATGATCGACCGCAGCGTCGACACATTCGCCTACCCCTTCGGCGCATATGACGCGCGTGTGCGCACGGCGGTCATCGACGCAGGCTTCGGCTCGGCCGCAGCGGTCAAGAACGCTCTCTCCCACCCCGACGACGACCCTTGGGCGATCGCGCGCTTCACCGTCGGCACCGCCACCAGCGCAGAGCAGATCGCTCAGATCCTCGACGGCCAAGGAGCCCCCTATGCGTGGCATGGAGAGCGGCTGCGTACGCGCGGCTACCGGGCCGTGCGCAAGTTCAGGCGTCGTACGGGCCTGGGAGGTGGGGCATGGCAGTGAGCGCGCCCCCACTGCCTCTCTCGCAGACGTCGATCGAGTGCCTCGACGGGCAGACGCCGGTCGCCGTGCGCACGATCGACCTCGAGCAATGTCCCGGCGAGCTGCAGCTGCCGCTCAGCAGCGGTGGGCATGCCTACCGCCAACTGCTGGTGCTCGTGCGTCAGGACGGCTACCCACTTGGCTGGTGCTCCTTTCCCGTGAGCCCAGACGGCACGGTCCCACTCGATGATCTGGGCTTTGTCACAGATCTTCCGCAAGTGGCTGTGCCGGATGGGGACGTTGGCACAAGCCTCGTGTGGGGTCGTCCGCCAACGGAGCCCTCGACGCCGGGGGCGGTGGGGCAGTCGCTCGTGAGCGTGGTCATCGCCACCTGCGCGGATGCCAAGACCGCCGTCCGCTGCGTCGAGGCGATCCAATCTGCGGCGAGCGGTCCGTACGAGGTGATCGTCGTCGAGAACAGGCCTGCCCACTCGACAGTCAAGCGCGCACTCGACGAGCACTTCGGTGACGATCGGCGAGTTCGCTACGTCGAGGAGCGTCGCCCGGGCCTGGCCTGCGCGCGCAACGCCGGCCTACGTGTAGCGCAGGGTGAGCTGGTGGCGTTCACCGACGACGATGTGATCGTCGACTCGGCCTGGCTGCCGGCGATCCGTGCCACCTTCGCGGCGAGCCAGGACGTCGATTGCATGACCGGGCTGATCCTGCCGCTCGAGCTCGAGACTCAGGCGCAGCTGCTCGTCGAGCGCTTCGCCGGCTACGCCAAGGGCTTCCTTCCTCGCATCTACGCACTGGAGCAGCCGCCTGCCGACCAGCCGCTGTTCCCCTATACGGCCGGCTACTTCGGCTCGGGAGCCAACATGGCCTTCCGCACGGCAGCGCTGCGTCGACTCGGCAGCTTCGACCCAGTTCTGGGCACCGGCACCCGGTCACGCGGCTGCGAGGATCTCGACATCTGCATCCGCGTGCTGAACGCCGGCAGCCGGCTGGCCTACGAACCGCGCGCGGTAGTCTGGCACCGCCATCCCGACACCCATGCACATCTACGACGACGCGCCTTCGACTACGGCGCCGCCCTTGGCGCGATGTTGACCAAGCATCTGCTCGTTGGTCCCAATCGTTGGGGGATGGTCTCGCGCATACCGCAGGCCGCTCGTTACTACACGGACCCCCGGTCGCGCAAGAACGCGACGCGGGGAAATGCGTTTCCCCCGAGCCTGACCCGTCTGGAGCGAACCGGCCTGCTCTACGGCCCGCTCGCCTATCTCGCCAGTCGCTTGGAGGCGCTGCGGTGAGCGCGCACGCAGCACCGGGAAGCGGTCACGGCGATCACGCCCCGACAGGCTCCCCTACGACGGCGAGCGAGTCGCGCATAGGCTGGCTGGGCGACCCGCGCCGCTGCGCCACCGCCGACGGCCTGCTGCTTGTGCTCGCGGCCGCAACCGTGGCGGTGTGCCTGCTGCAGTCGCACGGTGCCGCACGGCTGTTGTTGGTGCTGGCGGCGGCCTGCCTGATTCCTGGCGGCGCGTTGCTCACGCGCCTGCCTGTGGAAGACGAGCTCGAGGCATTTGGGCTGGCCGTGGGCTTCGGTTTCACAATCGAGGCTTTTGGCGCACTGGCAATGGTGTGGACGGGGTGGTGGCATCCATTCGGATGGGCGATTGTGCTCGGGGCGGTTGCGTGTTCCGTGCTCGCTATCGACCTGCGACGTAGCGTCGCGATGATCAGGAAACCCGTTTAGTGTCTAGTAAGCACAGCATGACGGTGACGCGGTGAGCACACTGCTTCAACCCATCACAGTGCAAGACGGGCCCACACCAGCGCCGCCACACGCTCTGACTCCCGGCTCGCGATTGCGCATGCTGGTGCTGTCCCTTCCGATGCTGGTCGCACTGGTCCTCTGGCGAGTGTCGCTACTCCACGTCAATCCCTATCACCTCGGGGATTACGGGCTCCCTCCCGCCCTGCCGATGACCTGGTATCTCTCGCTAGCCTTGGCCGTCGTAGGCGCAGTCACCGCGATCACAATGCGTCGTACGAGCGGCCTGATCATGGTCGGCTATGTAGTCGTAGTAGCCGTCATCCTCTTCGGGACCGTCCCGGTGCTATCCGCCCAACCGCACTACGCCTGGGTCTACAAGCACATCGGCGTGGTCCGATATCTCGAGGCGCATGGGAAGGCCAACGCCAATGTGGACATCTACAACCGCTGGCCTGGCTTCTTCGCGCTCGGTGCGGTGTTCTCGCAACTCGGTGGCAGCCCCAATCCCGAGGTATATGCCGGCTGGGCCGAGCTGATCTTTCTCGTGCTTGACGCAGTTCTTGTAATCGCGGCCGTGAAGGCGGTCACGCGGGACATGCGAATCGCGGCGTGCGCAGGGCTCTTCTTCGTGATCACGAACTGGGTTGCGCAAACTTACTATTCACCCCAGGCATTTGCATTTGTCTTGGGTCTTGCCATGATCGTAATCTTGCTAAGGCAACTGAGGACCAACGAGCCCAGCTATTCCCCACTGCTCACACGCTGGGTCGAGCGCATAGGCAAGGTTCCACAGTTGTCGATTCAGATGCAAGATGTCGCAAAATGGCCTCGGTGGACTGCTATCACAGCCGTGCTAGGTGTTGACGCTGTCATTGTCGCAAGTCATCAGCTGACACCTTACATGCTGCTAGTTAGCGTCGCGGTGTTGATGCTCACTCGCGTTGTACGTCCTTGGTGGATGCTGGCCGCAATGGCTGTAATGACGCTCGGCTACTTTGCTGCCAACTTCCAGTTTATCCAACATAATTATGGCGTCTTCACCAGCCTCGACCCGTTCAATAACGCACAGGGTCAAGGCGCGACGCTCGCTCGCACCCCAACAGCCGGCAAGCTCTTCAACACCTACGTAGAGCTGCTTTTCCTAGCCGTCCTTGCGCTCTTTAGCATATGCGCCATCGTTCGCCTGCTCAGGCGCGGGCTGTTCATGCGAGCATTGCCATTTATCGTGTTTGCAGTATCACCGTTCTTTGTTCTATTTGGACAGAACTACGGCGGCGAGGCATCGCTGCGTATAATATTGTTCTCAAGTCCATGGTGCGTCGCATTGATAGCGTGGGCACTAGGAACCATAGTTGGCCGACGCCTGAGATGGGCACTAACTATGTTCGTAGCAGTAACTTTCACGGCCCTCTTCATACCTTCCTTCCTTGGCGAGGAAGAGCTCAATATAATTTCACCAGCCGAAGTTAGCGCAAGCGAATGGTTCTACTACCACGCGCGGCCCGGCTCAGTTTTGGTGCTTGCGGCCCCAGGCTTTCCTTACAGGTATGGTGGTACCTATTCTGAGTTTAGAGGCCCGGAAGGTGACGCAAACCCAAACCTACTAACTGAAGCGCTCTTTCAGGGCCGACCGCTAGGGGTAGCCGACATACCGCGCGTGGTAGCAAGAATCAAGGAGTACGCGCCATATGGGTATCTTGTGTTCGACAAGGACGAGACAGCTTTTGCCGAAACATTTCGTATTACACTGGCAGGAGGACTTGCAAACCTAGAGGCCGCTGTCGCAAGCTCACCGGATTTTCGGCTTTGGTATCAAAACAGGAACGTTCGAATATACGAGTTGACTGAACCCCATAAGAACGGTGGCCAACCCTCACGAACTCACCGCCATACAAGACTTGGCCGGAGACACGTCACGTCTGCGTTTCGATTGGTGCGACCTGCAGCTCCTATCGGCGACTATGTATTCACCTGGCGAAGTCCTCATGTGAGGATCGCAAAGAGCCATCGAGGATCGCGTAGCCCGTATGGACGCCGGCCGCGCACAGACGGCTGAGCCGGCGCCCGCATCGGGCCACCTGCTGCGCAGCGCTTACAGCCTGCTTGCCAACACAGCTGTGACGTCGACCCTGGGAATGGGTTTCTGGGTTGCTGCCGCACGACTTTACCCGACTGCCGATGTCGGCCGCGATACCGTCCTGATATCGGTGATGATCGAGCTCTCGACGATCTGCCAACTAAACATGGGTAATGGCATTGCCCGCTTCCTGCCCGACCTTGGAAGACATAGCGCCCGAGCCCTCGGCGCCGTGTATGGACTCACCGGGTTTGTTGCGCTCGTAGTAGGGGCAACATTTGTACTCGTTGTTCCTCACGTCTCGCATCAATTGAGCTACCTAGGAAGCGAAACGACATTTGCGCTGGGCTTTGTGCTTACGCTCGTCCTATGGGGCGCGTTTACCTTGCAAGATGCTGCACTTACGGCAGTACGTCAGGCGCCGTGGATGCCGGTCGAGAACGGCCTCTTCGGAGTGCTCAAGCTAGCCGCGCTACCTCTCCTGCTCGCTGTGAGTGCTATTCACGGCATCTTCCTCGCCTGGGCACTACCGATGGCGCTTCTGCTCATTCCTGTCAACCTGCTTGTGTTCTTACGAGCGATTCCGCGGCACGCGGCCAGTGGAACGCGCGAATCCTCAATCGCCCGTATTGGCCCGCGACGAGTGGTGCGCTTCCTAGCCCAAGACTACCTCGCGTCGATCTTTACTCAGGCCACACTGACCGTGCTGCCGCTATTGGTGATTGCCACTCTGGGAGCCACGCAGAGTGCCTACTTCGCCATGCCATTCACGATTGTGCTGGCGTTTGACACCTTTGCCTACAGTGCGTGCTCGTCGCTGGTCGTGGAGGCGACGTTGGAGCACGAGAACCTGCGGACTCTCACTGTGATCTTTACGCGTCGTGTGCTGACACTGCTTATACCGACCGCGGCGCTGCTGGCGTTGGCCGCGCCGCTGATTATGCTGCCCTTCGGGCGCGTCTACGCCGAACACGGCGGGGGTACGCTGCGATTGTTGCTGTGCGGGAGTGTCTTTCGCGCGGTGACCGCACTGTTCTCTGCCGTCTCACGCGCCCAAGGACGTGGCGTACGATTGGGACTGGTAGAGCTTGCCCTACTTGTCCTCGTTCTCGGCTCAGCGCTCCCGCTTGCGCACAGCTATGGGATCGAAGGTGTCGCGGCCGCATGGCTCATGGCCAACGCGATCATCTGCATAACGGTGGTCCCGCTGCTGATCCGGTTCCTACGCCATCGGTGACGGAGGATGCAAACGATCAAGGGTACCGAGAGCGCCAGCGTCAAACGCCGATTTCAGCTCACGCCCATCGGGCATAAGACCCACACTCCTAGCGAGAGCGTGCGCGCCGCGCGGCGCTGAGATACTTTGCGATGCCGGGCGCTCGATGGGTGATCACATAGGTGGCCGCGGCCGGGATCCGCTGCCTCAGTGACAAATAGCTGAAGCTGACGCGGGCCGATTCGACAGACTGCCAATCAAAGAAGTCAGGAAGCCCATCTACCAGCTTGCGAAACACGGTTGTCCGGCCACCAGGAGCACCGATGTACTCCCAGTCCGAGCTGCTACGCAGATACCTGACGAGCATGTTGACGGTCGGGATATACGAGTCATCTACCAGCAGTATCCCACCCTCCCGCAGCTTGCTTTGAATCTCAAACCAGTCCAACACGGGATATGGGAATCCATGAGCACCATCGATGAGGGCGAGATCAATCGGCTCAGTCTCACGAGCAAGCGCCGTGTGCGAAGACTCAGCAATGAAAGTTACCCCGCTCGCGTCGATGCCCTGTCCATCGCAGTAGGCACGAATGGCTTCATGCTCGGCGGCCCTCGGCGAGATAGCAGTATGACGGGAGCCGCGCGATGCGAATACGATTGTTGAGGCACCGCTGCCCGTCTCGATGGTCCTCATCGAAGGTTCGACATGATCCTCCAACCACTGAAGCGCCTCCAGCGACAATGAGAAGCAGTATGTCTGCTGCTCGCCGTGCATAAGCGGCGCGCGAGACCATACTGTACGTGCAACTCCTGATTGCATCGCGCAATACTATCGCAGGTTCCCATGTCCAGGCTTGTCATCGACGCAACGTAGCCGAACGACAACTCGCGCAGATCTAGTGGGGATCTCTAGTAAAGACTGTGTTTGGCATAGAACGCCTCGACTACCGCACCATATGGGCTTGGGGAGCCTTCGTAGTTCGTGACGAGGACTGGTTGGGAGCATCCGCCGCCATGTTGAAGGTTCCAGGCCCAGGCCAGCATAGAGAAGCCCTTACTGGCAGCATATGACATCCATTGGTTCAGCCATGCGATCGATGCGGGATCGCCGCACTGCATCTCTCCAAACTCATCAGCAACCAGTGGTACGTGGGCGGCGAGTGGGAGCAGCGTTTGGTTCCAGCAGGATTCTGCCGCACAGAGCGTGTGGTCATAATAGACGTGGAATGTCGCTGCGAGTTGATGCAGGGGGTCACGCGGCTCGTACTTCAGCCACTCGGAGTCGTCGGCTGCCCAACCAAGACCCCCAAGGAGGATCACGTTACGGGCACCCGTCGAGCGAACCGTGGTTACGAGACCACTCATCCCCGCATATTCACCGCAGCCCTGCTCCCAACATCTCCACTGTTCCTTGGTGGTTTTACCGAGCCCATGCGGCTCGTTGTAGAGGTCGAAGAGCACCGCCGGATGCGCCTTGAACGCTGTCGCGAGGCTGCGCCAGAGCGTATAGCCGTGACTCGCGTCAAGCATTTCGCGCTGACCGACGGCCTTTGTTTTGCCGGGCGCGTTCCAACACACGTTGAGGATCACGTAGAGCCCCGCAGCGTTGAGACGTGCAACGTAGGCCTCGATCGCATACCGGTAGGCGACGCCCGAGCCGGCCAGATTCAGATTATTGATGCCGAGCCAGCAATCCTCGTTCAGCGGCACCCTGACCGTGTTGATATGCCAGGACTTCATTGCCGCGATCGACCGGGCATCGACGGGACCGTCGAAGACGCCGCCATCCAACACGCACATGTACTGACTGCCGGAGCGGTTGACCCCAACCAGACGAAGCGTTTGACCTTGAGCATTCACGAGACGATTGCCTCTCACGCTCACGGCCAGAGATACAGATTTTTGGGAGCTGGGGCGTTGTTTGCGCTTAAGGCCCGCAGAGCTGGTGCGGGACGTCGGCGCACGCGGCCTCGTAAACGCGACGGTCGGCGCCAGGATACCCAGTACTCCTACCGTTACCGCCAGGGCAATGAGGACACGGTGACGCACTATGCGCGGCCCTCGTTTCGCGGGGCCATCACAGTCAGCGGACACACCCTCAGGAGCTCGTCTCGAATCCCAGCCATAGCCGCTCAAATCTACTCGACCGCAGGACGGAACAACCCCAGTGCATCGCTTCAATAGGCGACGACTGACCCTGAATCACACGCCAATCGTGCGTTGTCGGTCCAGAGATTGAGTCATGCGTCCAGGTTCGTTGGGCCAACTCAACCGTCGCGTGATCCTGATCGACACCAGTACGGAATGGCACGCTACCTGTCGGCTCATGCAGCGGTATGCAGCTATTCGGTGATCGCCGTGTTCGTATTGGCCGCGCCCGATAGCGGCCTGGCTTCAGGACGCCACATCCCCAAGTCCTCCTCGGCACATCATTCTCGGCGCCACCGCGGCAGGAACAAGCGACATCCTACGCGTAACGCCAAGGGTACCTCTGCGGGCCATACAACAAAGAAGGCTGCTGCGAAACCCAACCGGACGAGCATCAGGATCACAGCCACTCCGCCGGCCGCGACATCGAACTCGTCCACTACGACGTCTCCTGCGTCGGGGTCCCTCCCCCAAGAACTCTTTCCCACACAAACCTCGGCACCCAAAGGCTCGACGCCAGAAACGCCTGCCAAACTTCCAGCGCCTGAAGATCCGACCAAAACCTCGCCGCCAAAAGAACCAAGCAAATCACCCACATCCGAAGAACCGGCGAAAACGCCTGCACCAAAAGAACCTGTAACGACCCCAACCCCCGAAGAACCAACCACAAAAGAAGCGCCGTCCGAACCCAGCACCACAAAACAGAGGAAGCTGGTCTGGTCTGATGAATTCAATGGAGCCTCTGGGGCCTCCCCGGGCTCTCAGTGGCAGTTCGACACGGGCGGCAATGGTTGGGGTAACGAAGAGCTCGAGTCCTATACATCGCGCCCCACCAACGCAGAGCTCGATGGTCAGGGTCATCTGGCTATCACCGCTCGTGCAGAAAAATACACAGGCAAGGACGGGATCGCCCGTAGCTATACCTCAGCGAGACTGCAAACGCTCAAAACATTCCAGTTCCAGTACGGACTGGTGGAAGCCCGCATCCAGGTGCCCGCGGGGCAGGGACTCGTAGCGCAGTTCTGGGCACTCGGCAGCGAAGCCTATGAAGGACCCGAAGCGTGGCCCGCGTGCGGCGAGATCGACACGGCCGAGGTCCTGGGCTCGGAACCGAACATCGTCAACGGCACGCTGCACGCACCATGGGCGTGGGCGCCAACAGGTGTGCAGGGCCAGGCGGAATCGGCCACGCCTCTGTCTGCCGGCTTCCATACCTACAGCGTCGAATGGGAACCTGAACGGATCAGCTTCATGCTTGACGGCTCGATCTACAAGACGATCACCCCAGCCGATCTGCCGGCGGGCTCCGCCTGGCCGTTCAAGCATCCCTACTTCCTACTGATGGATCTCGCTGTCGGCGGGGAATGGCCTGGCTCGCCGAATGCCTCAACCCATTTCCCCGCGCAGATGCTCGTCGATTGGGTGCGCGTGTGGCAGTGACTCGTATAGGATCGACGCTCTCTGATGAGCGAAGATCAAACCGAGAAACTGACCAGCGGCTATCTCCCCATAACCGCGTTCCAACATAACGATCCCACCGCCATGGGAGTCGTCGATCTGGATCGATCGATCGCGCCAAACTCCCCAGACGGCCGAGGGTGGGACCCAAGCCAACGCGACGGCCTGCTGCTGGTGCGCTTGCACGATCAGCCACTTGCAGTCGTGCACATCGAGCGCAATCCAGCCGACATCACCAATGACGAACTGGCGACCGAGATCTGGCGATCTGCGGGTGTGGAGATCCGCCGGCACATCGAGCGCTTTGGATGCGTTGAGATGCCAAGTGATTCCATCGCACTGGCCAAGGGGCTTCAATCGCCGGTGACGGGATGTCCGGGCGGCAAGCCGCCCACGTTTACCACGTCGGTAGCGGTAATCATCTCCACGGCCGGCAGGGAGGAACAGCTCGAGCACTGCATTCGCTCGCTGCTCGCACAAAGGCGAGCCGAGCTCGAGGTGATAGTGGTGGACAATCGACCGGCAACGGAAGAGACATTGCGCACAGTGGAGCCGATAATGGCTGAAGACTCGCGTGTCCGCTACGTGGCCGAGCCACGAGTCGGCCTGTCTGTGGCTCGAAACCGAGGGGTCAGCGAAACGAACGCCGAACTGGTGGCCTTTACCGATGACGATGTGGTCGCCGATGAGGGCTGGTTGGAGTGGCTGACCGCACCTTTCGCCGAGCCCGATGTGACCGTCGCCTGTGGCATGGTGTTGCCATTGGAGTTGGAGACCGAAGCACAAAAGCGCTTCGAGCAGTATGCGGGCTTTTCTAAGGGGATGGAGAGACGTTCATATGATGCGCGGTCCGGACCGATCGCCGGCCGATTGCTTTATCCATTCGTGAACGGGGTAATCGGAGTCGGCAACAACATGGCGTTCCGCCGGGCCGAGATCATCGCCACCGGCGGGTTCGATACAGCCCTTGGCGCCGGAAGTGCCGCAGGTTCCTGCGAGGAGACTTGGGCGTTCAGCAAGGCGATCCTACGTGGCGGACTGATCGTGTATGAGCCGCGCGCACTGTGTTGGCACGAACATCGCAAAGATGGCAGCGCGCTGCGCGATCAGATCTTGGGCTATGGCGTTGGTCTAGGCGCCGTATTGACCAAGGCGATGACGCACGACCCACGCTTCTATCCGAGGGCCGCAAGATCTCTTCAGATCGCACTCCGACTCCAACTGCGTAAGCGTGTTTTGGGCCACGGCGGACAGGAGGGTGCAGATAGCGATCGGATCACGCGTCCCGACGAGCTGCTGCGCGCCCGACGCGAGGGAGTCGTGCGCGGCCCTCTACGTTATGCAAAGGGGGTACTGCGGTCGCGGAGACTTCGTCTTGGGAAGGTGATCCAAGGAGGCTAAGTCCACAGGTGCGAGGTGATGACGCTCACTCGCTCGAGATGCCACCTGTTGAAGCACCGCTCGATCTTCTCGCCGCCGGCACCGTCGGATAGCGATTGAGACGCAACAACGGCCAGGTGAGCACCGTAACCTTTGCGAAGTCGGCAGACGGAAGCTGCGTTTGCCACTCGTTGTCGATACGCACTGGCACCCATCCCGTACTGGCACGCATCGGATTGCCTGAGAATATGTGATGGTCACCGAGATTGACTTCTTTGTCCCTGAGGTGCGACTCGGAGGGAACCAGGGCCTCGTCTGTAAAGACGCTCAGCTTGTTGAGAATCGCAGAAGGATCAGCCACGAAATTCTCATAGGTGAACCTTAGATAAGGAAAACGGGCGGCTGAGAGGACATAGCAGCCCGCGTTCCACGCCAGCCACTTGATCGCTGTCTCGGTGGGGCTCGACTGAGGCATGAAGACTTGGTCGCCGATTGGGCTCGGCATTCGCCTCTTGCGAGTCCATGAGTATGCAACCGCGCGACTATCGCGAACAAGGTGTACGACGCGCACGTCGCTCCCCGGGATGCGCCTGAGTAGGCACGCAAAAGTCGGATCCTTGCTCATCTCGATGATCATTTTCGCACCGGAGACTCGCGCGATGGCGGCGTATAGCGCAGCGAGATAATCCACATATTCGCGGATCTTGCCGGTCATACCCGGACGCAGCCACGGCACCCAGTGGAAGGGCAGCGCCTGAGGCAGATTTGTTATGCGATCGATCTCGGTGAGATGCTCTGCGTCGACGCGATCCCAACCGCCGAACGCCTCATCCCCAACAGCGCTCCAGAATGGACATGAGCGGAACGGCTGTCCACAGCCACAGTCCACATTATTGATGAGACCGCGACTCCACAGGAAGCGAGTCTCCCCAACACAAATCATGTCCGCCGGCTCGCCCAGTACACGGCTGATCAATGTGCTGCCACTGCGTGCGTAACCGCCGACATACAATATCTTGACCGACGAATCGCTCATGTGCCCGATCATACAACACGCACAAACGCAACAAAGTAAGCGTGCACGGGCACGTCAGCGACGTCGCGGTAGATGCAGAGTCGTGAAGACCGACGGATATATGCCCAACTTGCGTACCACAAGCCAATAGAGCGACCCATTCCATAGCAAAAATCCGACCGTAGAGCCGATCGCGGCGCCCACCAGACCCAGCGCCCAAACTCCGAGAACGGCAAGCAGGATGCAAGCGAGGGCGCTGAGTCCAAGCGCACGTGTGGCTTCGCGATGATGTCCGGTCAGGGTCAAAAGATAGCCAACCGACCCGGCGGCGGCATTTATCACCTGGCCGACGAGCAGAACAAGCAGCGCAGGTCGGGCGGATTGGAATTCTGGACCAAAGAGACCGAGCAGCGGCCCCGCAAGAGCCGCGAGTCCAACCGCGATCGCCAAGGAAGGCCAAAATATCAAGCCGGCCAACTTTGTCACGAGCTGTTGGAGCTCATCAACACGCCCAAGCGACCAGAGGGACGCGAATTGAGGGGCGGCTGCGGCGTTCACCGCCATAATCACAAAGGTGACCAATGCTGCCGTCTTGCTAGCGGCCGCATAAATGCCTGCGTCGCGCGCGCCCAAAAAGCCGCCCACAATGACGATATCGACCTGCATCAAAGTCGTAATGAATACACTGACGACGAGGAGGTTGATACCGACGCCAAACCACTCTCGTAGCTCAACCACCTCCTTACGCTCGGCCTTGGGAACGTTGAACAGATGTCGGGTGAATGCGTATTGAAAGGTCAGCACGGCATACGCGGATACAAGTGTCGCAATAAGGGCACTGCTGGCTGACAGCTTTCCGCTTAGGAGGAAGAGAGCTGCCGCACAAGCTCCGATCAAGGCCGGCCGCGCGATTTGAGGCGGAACAAATGCCATGCCAACCCGATTGTCAGCGCGCGAGATTTCGGTATAGAGCATCGAGCCCGCGAGCGCTGGGACGATGAGCGCACCGATCACGATGACCGACGGATGCGCGACCAATCCGACAGCGTGGAGCACCTCGGCACCTACTGCCCCGAACAGTGCGATGGCGACGGCCGTCAGGAGCGTGATCTTCGACGTCGAGCGCACAAAGCCCTGAATTCGAGGCCAGTCCTCTTTGACTCTGTAGACAGGGAGAAAGCGGACGCTGGCCGCCGGGAACCCAAGGCCTGCGATCAGCGAAACGAAGGTCACCCAGACGAATACATATGTGTAGATGCCGAAGTCCGACGCGCCAAGCAGACGTGCAAGGAGTACCTGCAGACCGTATGCCAGTCCGGCGCCAAGGACTTGGACAACCAGCACGATTCCCGCCCTACGCAGGAGATGCACGGAACCGGCGATCAGTCCCTCCTCTAGAAGAGGAGCCACCTCGACATCCACCGCTTGCGAGCCCGACCTCACTACGCTCGGAGCACCAGTCGCCGAGCTATCGTTGGGTCGGCCTGCGCTATGAAGGGAGGCAGTCACCCTTGGTGGGCCTCACGGGCGAGGCCCAAGCTGCTCGAGTACCGCCTCGGCGTTGTCCGCCCAAGAGCTTGCATCTTCAAAACGTCGACCGCTCATGCCTATCGCCTCACGCAAACCTTCGTATAGAGCCTCCGGGTTGGCTCCAGGGACAAGCACAGCACCATCGTATCCATGAACAGCCTCGGTGAGACCGCCCACATCGGTCACGACGACAGGAAGACCGGCATCCATGGTCAGATGCAGCGGCCCACTCGCCGACGAGCGTCGATATGGCAGCGACACTATGTCGGCACCTGCAAACCAGCGGCTGACCTCCGCGTCCGAGACGTAGTCATTGACCAACGTGATTCTGTCTCGATACTTGGATGCCATGATCATCTCGATCGGTTGTGTCCAGTCTTCCCAGGTCTCGCCGACCACCGTAAGCCAGCAGTTCTCGTCCTCGCCTGCCAGCAACTCAAACGCCTGCACCAGATCCTCGAGTCCCTTGTAGGACCGGATGGTCCCAAAGAAGAGGATGTTGCACATACCCTCAGGTGCCTCGCGCAAGCGCGTGGACTCAGCGACCGCGTAATGCGAGAAGGGCCCATGTCGCACAACTCTGACCGGGCGTTGCCCGATGTCGAAGCTCTTGCCAAGCGCCTCGCGGTCGAACTCAGAATGCACGATGTAAGCGTCGGCCATACCCATCAGCCGACGTCCAAAGCGCTGCACGTAGGAGCGCACCGGCGCCAGTTTCGCCTCTCCGGTGTCCTGGATCTCGTGGATCTCGATGATGATCCGTGCTCCTTGCAGGCGTGCGGCCAAGGCCAGCAACACGTAAGAGTGCAGGACGGCACCTGTCCACCATTGGAACAGCACCGCCTTCGGACGGCTGCGACGCAATAAGCGCAGCGCTCCGAGCATGCTGGGAAACCAATACCAGTCGACCCCATCGAAGACTTCCATCTCAGGCGGATAGTCCTCGTCTGTGAGGGTTTCGTCGCCGACCCGAGCACGCCCCGGATAGAGCGCTCGCGGGATCAACCTGCGCATCAGGATTACCGAGACGGGTGTGCGCTCAGCGAGCGCCAATGCAACGTAGCGGGTGTAGTGGCTCACCCCGCTGATGAAATGCGTGCCAGAACCCACGACGAGCACACCCCCGCCACTGGCACCTGCATCGGCCGGCTCCTTGTTCTGATCGGCCGAATTGTCAGTCGGTGTGTTCTCCCGACGAAGCGCAACCTCTCCGACCAGATAGCCCGCGACTGTCGCGGTCAGCCCGACCGCGATCGAGGCGCTGCGGGCAAGACCTGTGACATCGCCTCTGAGAGCGGCGGCCACACCTCGCACGAACCCTCTTGGAAGGATCCGAGCGGTGTAGAAGCGCTCGGCCGCCAAGCCGTCGCGACCGCCGACGAACTCCACGATCGACGCCTTGGCGACGCCCTCGTCGTAACAGCGCGAGACGAAATAGCTCAGCCGCGATCGACTCCCCGACACCCTATGTCTCACGGCAACGGCAGGATCGTGGAGCCAGATACTCTCCGGCCAGCGCTGGTTGGCCCTGATGCAGAGGTCGGTCTCCTCGGTGCCAGAGCGTGTTCCGGTCTTGCCAAAGCCGGCTCGAAAGCCACCCAGCTCCAGGAACGCCTCACGCCGTACGAACATGTTCGCGGCGATCAGGTTGCGGATCGGCGCCGGCTCGGTTGGCAGCCCCGGATAAGTGCAGCCCAATGTCCAGTAGAACTCCTCGGCCATCCAACGTGGGCGGCCCTCCTCCCAGATCGGCTCGATCGTCCCCCCGACTCCAATCACCCGCGGATCCTCGAATGCGATCGCAGCTCGCTCGATCCACTCAGGCGTCGCCACGGCGTCGTCGTCCAGGAACGCGACGATCGAGCTGCCGGCAAGACCTACGGCGCGGTTGCGTGCCTGCCCCGCTCCTCGTCCACCGCTGTTTTCCTCGGCGATCACATCGGGCAGGGCCTCGTGCACACGCGCCAGGAGCGCCGGATTGTTGTCGATCACGACGATGATCTCCTTCGCCGCAACCGACTGCCCTTGAACCGAGCTGACCGCAGCCAACAGCTCGTCCCAGCGCTGCTCGGTATAAGCGCATATCACAACCGAGACTTCGGACGAGGTGTCTGAAGTAGATTCTGATGGATCTAGAGACATAGGTTCAGTTCATCCCTGTACGATCCATCGTCGAGCATCCATGATCGAGAATAAGCGCGGGGCCCGAATGCGTGGCGGCGTCCCGGGTAGTGGAGCCTACACAATGGCTGCACCCAAAGGGGGTAATCACGTGCGAGGTATGTCGATCGCCAACAAAAGAACCGCCGACACCCGACTCTCCCGCGACACCGAGATCGAGGCGCCGGACGCCGCCCCTTCGGAGAATCCTCCACAGGACGGTCGGGAACACAGCCCCAATGTTCGCTGGCAGCGCACTGCGCTCACACGTAGTCAACGTTGGGAGTCGCTTGGCCAGGCCGGCGCCACGATCTGGTTCACCGGCCTGCCCGCCGCCGGCAAGTCGACGATCGCGGCTGCACTCGAGGAGCGCCTTGTCACCTCGGGGCGCCCCGCCTTCATGCTTGACGGTGACAACCTGCGGCATGGCCTGAACGGCGATCTCGGCTTCAACGAGGCCGCTCGCAGCGAGAACGTGCGTCGCACCGCACACGTCGCGAGGCTGCTCGCCGAGTCGGGCACGCTTGCGATCGTCAGTCTCGTCAGCCCATACGCCCAGGACCGCGAAGCCGCGGCGTCCCTGCATGCCGACGCAGACCTGCCTTTCCTTGAGATCTTCGTCGACGCTCCGCTGCGACTGTGCGAGCAGCGCGACCCAAAGGGGCTCTACGCGCGCGCCCGTGCAGGCAAGCTCGCCGGCCTGACAGGAGTAGATGCTCCGTATGAGACGCCTCTAAAGCCCGATCTCACTCTTCACTCGGGCGAGGAGTCAGTCGAGAGCGCTGTCGAGCGAGTTGTTCAGGCGCTTGCAGAGCGCGTGCCACGTCCGGTTGGGCGCGGCTCTTCATCGGCCTATTGAGGACACCTGAGGACACCACTGCACCCGGTTCACTGGCGCGCGGAACCGCTCAAGCATTGACACGATCGTGGCGATGCGGTGGTGATGCTACGACGTTCGCTCAGACCGATGCTCTGCGTATCCCTGGCTGCCGGGATGGCGGTTGTGGCGCCTGTCATGGCCCGCCCAGCCCGCAAACAGGTGCACCCAGAGCACGTGCATAAGGGACACGCCTCCCGAACAGAGCATGCTCACCACCGCCATAAGCGACCTCGGCCTCCGGTCACGCACAAACGGGTTCACGCATCGAAAACCAAGGAGAACCGAAGGGCAGACGCTGTTCTCGGCACAGCCGGAACCGGGGTCGCAGCAGCCACCGCAGACCCGACCTCCAAGGTACCGTCGCATCTGATCTGGTCCGAAGAATTCAACGGACCGTCAGGCAGCAGCCCTGACCCTGATAACTGGAACTTTGATACCGGGGGGAAGGGTTGGGGTAACGAAGAGCTCGAGTCCTACACCTCGAGGCCTCAGAACGCCGAACTCGATGGCAACGGCGATCTGGCGATTACGGCTCGTGCCGAAAGCTACACGGGCTCCGACGGCATACTCAGGCAGTACACGTCTGCCCGCCTTCAGACGCTGCACAAGTTTCAGTTCCAGTACGGATTGGTGGAGGCGCGCATACAGGTGCCGGCCGGTAAGGGGATGTGGCCCGCGTTCTGGCTGCTCGGCGACGAAGGCTACGCGAGCGAACACGCATGGCCCGATTGTGGCGAGATCGATGCAATGGAGGTGTTGGGATCGGAACCCAACGTTGTCCACGGAACGCTGCATGCAGCTTGGCCTTGGGCAGCGAAAGACGGCGTGGGCGGCAGAGCGGAATCACCCAAGCCCCTATCGGCCGGCTTCCACGTCTACGGCGTCGAATGGGCGCCTGAGCGGATCAGCTTCCTGCTCGACGGCGCCGTCTACCAGACGATCACGCCGGCCGAGCTGCCGTCCGGCGCAGCCTGGCCCTTCGACCATCCCTTCTTCCTCCTGCTGAACCTGGCGGTAGGCGGAGATTGGCCGGGCGCACCGAACGCCTCGACTCAGTTCCCGGCGCACATGCTGGTCGACTGGGTGCGCGTTTGGCAGTGATTGGCGCGACGTACGATATTCCCTGGCATGCTGGGCGTCTGATGCAAGGAACCGGCCCAAGCGCAAGACAAACGCAATAGGCGTCGTTTGTTTGTAGAGATGCTCAGCTCGATCACCAGCCGGTGGGCGACGACAGCCATTGCCGCAGTCTTCGTAGCGCTCGGAGCTTTCCTCACGGTTACCGCACTCGGGGTCGGCCGCCATCACGCACAACCGGTTGCCAGTGCGCCGTACACGCTGACGCCGTTTGCAACCTATGAGGCGCGTGCCCCCCACGTACTGAGCACGACCGTGGTCAATTCCGCTCAGGGCGCGGTCCAGGGAGCGGGGGCGACACCACCATCCGTCCTACCTCCGCTGCCGGCATCCGCCTTCAACGGGCCAACCGCGCAATATCGGGCTTACGCCGTCGGCCAACTCGGCCTGATGGAAAGCCAGGTGAAGCACTTGGAAAGCGCGCTCGCCGCCAACGATCGCACGGGCGCCCAGGAAGCCTGGCGCGCAGTGTACGTCCGCTATCTGCGGCTCGGCGCGGTCTACCTGGTGGGACCTCTCGCGACCCTCAACCAGGCGATCGACGGCAATGCAGGCGGCCTGCCCGGCGGTACGGCAAGCCCGCAATTCGCAGGCCTGCACAGGATCGAATACGGGCTCTGGACTTCGGCGCAGCCGCGCACGCTGCTCAGCCAGGCACGCCAGCTCAACCTCAACGTGCGCCGGCTGCGCGGGGTGCTTGGGAAAGTCTCGATCGAACCACTTGAATACGCGACGCGCGCTCACGAGATCCTCGAGGACGCGGCGCGCGATCTGCTCAGCGGCGCTGACGTCCCGTGGAGCCAGGAAGGGGTGTTGGCGACCAACGCCGGGCTGCAAGCGACCGAAGAGGTGATCGCGACGCTGCGCCCATTGCTGATGGGACGCGAGAACACGATCCCGATCGTCAAGACCGAACTCGCCGCCCTGCGCTCAGTGATCGCCTCGCTTGCCGCCGCCCACGGTGGGAGCCTGCCGAGCAACACGCAGCTCACCCAGGCTCAAGCCGAGCTACTCGACGGCACGCTCGGCGGGACACTCGAGGCGCTGTCCCAGGTGCCCGGTTCGCTCGAGACCGAACTCCCGCAGCAGATTCCCCAGATCCCGAAGCACGACGCGCGGATCGCACCATGAGCGAGCTCGACCGTCGCACATTTCTAACTCGCTCGGCCGTATTGTTGGGGGCCGGTGGGGTGGGCGGAGCAGGCGCGATCGTACGCGCTGCCACAAAGACCGAAGCGGCCGCGGCAGTCCCCACGGAGCCCTCGGCGGCACAGGAATGGAGTGTCTCCCAGGCGCAACTCGCCCAGCGTGAGTCCTTCGACGGGCCCCACCAAGCGGGCATCCTCACGCCCGCACCGGCGCAGGCGACGTTCGCGGCACTCGATTCGCTCGCGCCCGATCGAAAGACCCTCGAGGAAGCCCTCAGAGCACTGAGCCTGCGCGCGCGCGAACTGACCGACGGCACCCCGACGCCGCTGTTCGAGGTCGACGACCCACCCGCCGACTCGGGAATCCTCGGGCCGCTCAACGACCCCGACGTGCTGACCGTGACGATCGCTTTTGGAGCATCGCTGTTCGACCAACGCTACGGCTTCGCCTCGCAGCGCCCGCGCGAGCTGATCGAGATGCCGACGTTCTCGGTCGACGATCTCGATCCGGCTCAGAGCCACGGTGATCTGCTGCTACAGATCTGCGCCCATCAGCGTGACACCGTCGTGCACACCCTGCGCGAGTTGTTGCGCACCGTCCGCGGCTCGTTCCAGCTGCGCTGGAGCATCGACGGCTTCTCCGGCGCCGCCCGCGGCCCCTCCCCGCACAACAGTCCTCGCAACCTGTTCGCCTTCCGCGATGGAACCGCCAACCCTCCGACCAGCGACGCGGCGCTCATGAACAAATTGGTGTGGGTCTCAGGCGGCGAGCCGGCCTGGGCAGCCGGTGGCACCTACCAGGTCGCTCGCATCATCCGCCAGCATGTCGAGTTCTGGGACCGCGTCGGCTTGAATGAGCAGGAAAACATGATTGGACGCGTGCGCACCAGCGGAGCGCCGCTGGGCGGTACCAGCGAGTTCGAGGAACCTCGCTACGACCTCGACCCGCACGGCAAGCGGATCCCCCTCGATGCACATATACGCCTTGCCAATCCGCGCACCCCAGCGACCGAAGATCAACGCATCCTGCGCCGCGGCTTCAACTACACGCGTGGCTTCGACGCCGCCGGACAGCTCGACCAGGGACTGATGTTCGTCGCCTTCAACCAAAGCCCTGAACGCCAGTTCGCCACGATCCAACAGCGTTTGTCGGCGGAGCCGATGATCGACTACATCACGCCGGTCGGTGGCGGCTACTTCTTCGCACCACCGGGCGCACGCGGTGAAAGCGATTGGGTCGGCTCAGGCCTGTTCGCTGCGTGAGCGCCCCGCAGGACGCCGTCTCATTCAAGCCTCGACAACACTCGTTGCCGTATGTTAGGCCGCTTGCCCAGCCCCGATCTACCGGTTGCACTCTCGGCGCCGGCTCGCAGCGATCTGACGATCGTCGGCGGGGGGATCGTGGGCCTCGCCGTGGCTCGCGAGCTGGCACGACGCTTTCCATCGTCATCAATATGCGTCCTGGAGCGTGAGACCGAGCTGGGCCGACACCAAACCGGCCACAACTCCGGCGTCATACACGCGGGTGTCTACTACAAGCCCGGCTCCTCCAAGGCACGCCTGTGCGTGCAGGGAGCGGCGGATCTCTACGACTACTGCGAAGAGCACGAGATCCCGCACGAGCGCTGCGGCAAGCTGATCGTCGCCGCGAGCGACGAGGAGATCCCGCGACTGGAGGAGCTCCAGCGACGGGGCACGCTCAACGGCGTCAGCGGGCTGCGCCGCCTCGACGCTGAGGGCATACACCAGTTCGAGCCACACGCGCAGGGCGTAGCGGGCCTTTACTGTCCGCCGACCGGGATCGTCGACTTTCATGCCGTCGCCCTCGCCTACGCCCATGACCTGCTGGAAGCCGACGGAACTCTCGTGACCGGTTGCGAGGTTCGCGCCGTCGAGCCTCGCGGTCGAGGTCTGCGCCTGTTGCACGCGCACGGGTTCACGGACACCACGCACGCGATCTTCTGCGGCGGAGCGTGGTCGGACCGCCTCGCAACAGCGGCCGGAGCTGCCACAGACCCCCGTATCGTCCCCTTTCTCGGCAGCTACCTGTGCTTGGCCCCAGAGCGTCGAAGTCTCGTGAAATCGCTTATTTATCCAGTTCCCGACCCTTCGCTCCCCTTCCTCGGCGTCCACTTCACGCGGCGCATCGACGGCGAGATCCTGATCGGGCCAACCGCCCTGCTAGCCGGCGCCCGCGACGCCAAACATCCCGCTCAGCTGCGTCGCAGGGACCTCGGCGAAACCCTCAGCTGGCCAGGATCGTGGCGCATGTTCGCCCGCTGGTGGCGCACAGGACTCACCGAGTTGCACCACGCGGCATCGCGCCCGGCGCTCGTCCGCGATGCGGCCCGCTACGTAACGGAGATCACCTCAAAAGATGTGAAACCCTCGTTCACGGGCGTGCGTGCACAGGCCGTCGCGCGCAACGGCGATCTGGTGGACGATTTTGTCTTCTCGGCCACCGAGCGGGCCTTGCATGTCCGCAACGCGCCGTCGCCCGCGGCGACGGCATCGCTTGCCATTGCGCGCGAGATAGCAGATCGCGCGCAGCGCCTCTTCTGAGCTCCAAACTGGTCCGGACGGCGTCTCGACTACCTCCCCCGACTGTCCTAGTCGGGGATTTGTAGGCAGTAGTCCGGCGATTTACACAAACATCTTTACCCGTCGACAACAAGCATCGACGTCGTGTATGAACGCTCACCCGACGCACAAAAGCCCAGCATTCATGCGGAATTTGTGAACCAAAGCTCGGGGCGGCGATCATACGACACCACCCGTCACATGGTGGGGATCAGCGTTCATCGCCTGAACGGAGATAGCGACGAACGGGCCATTGTGGGAAGAGATTGCATTACCCATCATCGATGCACACAAACCCCCGCCACACGGATTCGCAGGGGAAAATATTCACCGCCAACCACGGGGAACACATATGCATCGCCGCCTCAATGTCAAGGATGGACACGTAGGCTTCCGTCGCCGTGCGACTCTGGACGATTCGCCCGAGACAGCACGCGAAACACGCCTAGCTATTGCGCGCACCAAGGAGGGAGACCGAGACGCACTGCGGTTTCTCTACATGCGCTACTCGGACAACGTATACGGCTACATCTGCAGCATCGTGCGAGACGAGCAGGAGGCCGAGGATCTCACCCAGCACGTCTTTATGAAGCTGATCACCGTGATCGTGCAGTACCAGGATCACGGCATCCCTTTCTCCGGTTGGCTGTTGCGCCTGTCGCGCAACGTCGCACTGGATCACCTGCGCCGGCGACGCCCAACACCGACCGAAGAGGTCTTCGGTGCACACGAGCTCGTGGACGACGAATCCAGGGACCGCGCGCGGGACCTGCACAGCGCGCTTGCCTCGCTGCCCGACGAGCAGCGTGACGTGATGGTCATGCGCCATGTCGTCGGGCTCTCGCCACCAGAGATTGCCGAGCAGATGGGTCGCACCGAGAGCTCCGTCCACGGCCTGCACCATCGCGGCCGCCGGGCGCTTCAGGAAGAGCTGCGTCGCCTTGGCTCCTCGCCGTCGGTCGCCTACGGCCAGTTGAGCGCGGCATGTTGAGCGCGGGGCAGACAGACACGACCGCCGGGCGCCCAACTGTGCCGTTTGCGCGCCTGGACAACGCCGACCCACAGCTGCTCGAGGAGCTCATGAGTGAGGTGCGCGACATCGCCTCGCGAGGCGCTTTCACGCTGGGCGAGCCAGTCGAGGGCTTCGAGCGCGAGTTCGCCGCCTATTGCGAGACTGACTTCGCGATCGGCGTCTCCTCCGGTACCGAGGCGCTTGTGCTCGCCTTGCGAGCGCTTGAGATCGGACCGGGCGACGAGGTGATCGTGCCGACCAACTCGTTCATCGCCACAGCCGAGGCGGTGAGCACGGTCGGCGCCACCCCGATCCTGGTCGACGTCGACCCCGACTCGCATCTGATCACCGCGGAGATAGTCGCGGCCAGCCTCACGCCGAAGGTGCGCTGTGTGATTCCCGTGCACCTGTTCGGCGCGACGGTCGACCTCGATCCGATCCTGGAGATCACACGCGAGGCCGGCATTCACGTGATCGAGGACGCCTGTCAAGCCCACGGTGCCCGCTACAACGGTCGCCGTACCGGAACCATCGGAGTACTTGGTTGCTTCAGCTTCTATCCGACCAAGAACCTCGGCGCCTGGGGCGACGGCGGGGCAATTGTCACGGCCGTTCCCGAGTTGGACGAACGCATCCGGCTTTTGCGCGCGCACGGCGAGCGTCCGCGCTACCACCACCGTGTCGTGGGCACCACGGCACGGCTGGACGCGCTACAGGCAGCAGTGCTGCGTCGCAAGCTCACACGCTTGGACGGCTGGAACGATGCCCGCCGCCGTTTGGGCTCGGAACTGCGTGGGCGCCTGAGCGGCTTGACCGATACGGGAGCGGGTGAGTCGATCGAGCTCGTCGAGTTGCCGTTTGCCGAGGCCGATCACGTCTATCACCTGTTCGTGGTGCGTAGCTCAAGCCGCGACGCTCTGCGTGCTCATCTCGAGCAGCACGGTGTCGCCTCGGCAATCCACTATCCAACGCCGATTCACCGCACCGAAGCGTACGCGCACCTAGGCCTAGGGCCGGGCAGTCTGCCCGTGAGCGAGCGCCTGTCCGAGCAGATCTGCTCGCTGCCGCTGTTCCCAACGATGAGCGACGAGGAGTTGAGTCAAGTTTCCGACGCAATGCTCAGCTTCGCAAAAGACGGCGCAGTCGCGCAGCGTTAAACGAATATATGAATTCGACTTCCACACCTCAGGGGCTATAAACGATGTTTGATTCGTGGAACACAACCGTAGATGGACTACGACGTAACCGTCGTATCGTGCCCCGTGAGATGCCGATCGGCACCGCGGTCGTGGGGTGCGGCTACTGGGGTCCGAACCTCGCGCGCAACTTGGCCGAGCGTTCGGAGTTCCAGCTGCAGGCACTGTGCGACCGCGATCCGGCGCGCCTCGGACCGCTGGCCAGCCGTTATCCCGATACGCTCGCCCTTGGAGATCTGGAGGAAGTGCTCTGCGACGACTCAATCGAGGCCGTCGTTGTCGCCACTCCTCCAAAGACCCATCATGCGATCGTCAAGCAGGTGCTGGAAGCAGGCAAGCACGTGCTTGTGGAGAAGCCGCTCGCCACGCGACTGTCCGACGCCCAAGAGCTCGCGGATATTGCCGAGGACTCAGAGCTCGTGCTGATGCCTGGTCACACTTTTATTTACAGCCCCGCGGTCAACGCGGTGCGCGATTTGATTCAAGACGGCACGGTCGGCGACATTCACTTTGTCACTTCCGCGCGCATGAACCTCGGCAAGTATCAGAGCGATGGTGTCGTATGTGACCTCGCCCCTCACGATCTCTCGATCCTGCTCTATTGGCTGGACCAGCCTGTTGTCGGGATTGCCGCGTCGGGCAGCAGTGTCTTTAAACAGGACGTGCCGGAGACAGCGTTCTTGACACTCACATTCGCGGGCGGCTCAACCGCCAACGTGCAGATCTCCTGGTTGGCGCCGTGCAAGGTGCGCCAGATGATCGTCGCGGGCAGCAAGCGCATGATCCAGTACGACGACACTGCATCCGACGAGCCGATCCGCGTGTATGACCGCGGCATCGACGAGGGCCCGCCCCCGGCAAACTTCGGCGAGCACCAGCTCATCTACCGCACCGGTGACGTGGTCAGTCCACGCGTACAGCCTCAGGAGCCTCTGAGCCTGGAGCTGCAGGACTTCGCGCGGGCGATCCGCACAGGCTCTGAACCACGCTCGAACGTGGGGCTGGGCTTGGACATCGTCGCGCTGGTGGAGCTCGCCGGCGAGTCGATGCGCGCGAACGGCATGCCGCTCGCGATGGCCCCGCGCCTTGAGCGCGCCGCTGCCGCCGCCTGATTCGGTCAGGTCAAACGCATTTGAGGTCCGGCGCGCCACCGTGCCGGACCTCATTGCGTGTCCGTTAGAGCCTCGACCAGCTGAGCGTCGAGCTGCCTGACCTGCTGTAGGTATGGGCGAAGTGTGGCGCTTGGATCTCGCAGCTGCCAGTCCTCGTTAACGTCCTCGTCGGTGATGGTGATCTCGAGGCGGTCTTCCAGCGGACGCATGTGGACACCTTCGAGGACACCGTGAAATTGCGCGGCGCCCTTGTTGCCACCGCGAGTTCCGTAGGTGACGGACGCAGCCGGCTTGTCGTGCCACTCGTAGTAGAGGAAATCGAGCGCGTTCTTTAGCGGGGCGGGATACCCCCAGTTGTACTGAGGAAAGACGAACACGAAGCCGTTGTAGCTGTTGATGAGCCGGCTCCAAGCGCGCGTGTGCTCATGCTCATATTCGCGGAGGGCAGCCTTCAACGGCTCGTCCAGGAACGGGAGGTTGACCTCGACCAGATCGACCAACTCATAGCGCAGAGGACTCTGCTCCTGCGCTGCGTCCCTGATCCAATTGGCGATACCTGGGCAGATCCGCGTTGGTCGGGTGCTGCCGATCACAACCCCGATGCGCGTGCCCTCGCGCGCCTCCCCTACGCGATCCGCCGCGTTGCTCGGCTCCCTGCCTGGGCTCATCCGGAGATCCTCTCATGGCACCACCACGAGCAGACGCCACCGTCACACTCCATTCCCCTGTTCCAAAAGCCACCCCCTTGCTCAGAACTGTCTATTGGCCTTAAGCTGAGGCGCAAGATCTGCCCGAGATGCCCAAGGGTCGAGCCACACAAGGGTCTAGCCCAAGAAGAGCCGAGTACCTAACCGGAGAAGCGCACACGCACTGCCGCGAGCCGCCGCCCGACCCGACTGAGGCCCTTGCTGGCCGGCACGATGCGCTCGAGGATCGAGCGCTGACTGCGCCAACTCTCCGGAAAGCCGAGGCGCAGCGTCAGCAGATACGGCGGTATTGCGACGAGCCCGACCGCAGCCAGCCACAGGAAGGCCGGCGTGTCGATCGCGCTCAGCCCGATGCTCACCGGCAAGGCGACTACAACCAAGCCTACGCAGGAGAGCGTGGCGGGGGCTATGTCACTCAACAGCCTTGGTATCGGGCGTTCTTGTGAACCACTCAGCATCATCACGTACGCCACCACCAGGAAGAGCGTGTGCACCACCGCCGCATCGATCGCGACAGCCACGATTCCGTAGCGCACGACCACCAGCACCGTGAGGCCGTAGACGAGGAAGTGAGCTATGCCGTAGACGAGCAGCGCGCGCGCGCGGCCGGTCGCCATGAACACCGTGCCGACGGCGTCGACGACGAGCGTCGAGGCCCCGCCCAGCGCGAGAATCTGGACCGGCACGACAGCCGAGGCCCAGCGCGCGCCGAACAGGAAAGGGACGAGTACGGGAGCTGTGATCGTCAGCAGCACGAGCAGCGGGAACAGCAGGATCGTCAGGGTTCGCACCATCTGGCGATACAGCTGGCTGAGCTCGGCGGCGCTGCGTGTGCGCGCCAGGACGGGGAAGCCGACCTGGCTCATCACGACGCTGATCTTGCTCTGATATTCGACCGAGAGCGTGTAGGCACGGAAGTAGAAGCCGGTCTGCAGTGCGCCAAGGCGTGCGCCGATGATCGCGTAGTCGACGTTGCTGAAGCCGATCCAGCTGACCGAGGCCAGCGATACCGGCAGGCCGTAGCTCAACAGCTCGCGTGCAGCCTTGCGATACAGGCGCGGCGCCGGCGGTGGCGCGCTGACCCAGGCAATGATGCCCGTTGCCAGCGAGCCGGCCAGCACGCCGAGCACCAGCGCCTCGCCGCTCATGCCCGCCAGCGCCAGGCCAATGCAAACGACGACGCGCGCGAGCGTGCTGAGCACTTCGATCTCGCTCAATCGCCTGAACGCCATGTTTCGACGCAAGGTGGCGGTGGGCACGGTGCTGAGCGCCGAGACCAGACACAGCGGCGCCATCAAACGCACGAAGAAGGCGGTGCGCTCGCCGAAGATCGGAGCCACGATCACGCTGGCAGCGATCAATGTGATCACAGCAAGTGCGAGGCCCGCGAGCAAGCCGAGCGCCATCCCGGTCTGTTGGTGTTCGCGGTCGATCGTTTTGCGTTGCACGAGGGCGCTGCTCAAGCCGCCGGCCACCATCAGGTAGGCCACTTCCTGAGCGATCAGAGCGATCGCGTAGCGGCCGAATTCCGCTGGCACGATCAGGCGCGCGAGAATCACGATCGAGCCGAGCTGGAGGATCTCGACGGTGGGACGGGCGATCGCCGACCAGCGCACGCCGTGCGCGGCGGCGTCGCGCAGCTCGTTGGCAGCTTGTTCGTCGGCCGCGGCCTGCTGCTCCGCCGAGACCGGCGGCTCAGCCGGCATGGACTGCTCCTCCTGCGTGGACTCCTCGGCCGTCACGAGCACCTCGGCCGTCATGGTCTCACCGCGAGGCCGGCGAGACCAGAGTGCGCCTGATCGATACCAGCCTCTCGGCGAGCGGGCGACGGTAGCGATCTGGCATCGAGAGGACCAGCGCCCAGGCGAGCAGACGGGGCGAGAGCCGCTGGCGCAGGGCGGCCACAAAAGTCGCCCTTGCCTCTTGCGGGCGGTCTTCGTCGCTCAGCTGCCGCGCGATGTTCGACAGGTCACGTGCCTTCACCTTGCGTACCAGTCGTGCGTCGCCGACGAGATCGGCATGCCAGTCGTGAGCCACGTACTCGGCTCGGTGCATACGCAGCAGGTTGCCGGAGACCTGGTTCTCGTGGGTGCGGTAGTTGATGAGCACACGCGGGTCGTAGAAGAAGACGGCGCGGGCCGAGACGGCACGCAGCCAGTAGTCGTAGTCCTCGCAGTCGAGCCCTTCCACGAACGGCCCGAGGCGCTGGTGCAGGCTGCGTCTGACCATGGTCGTACCCGAGCAGACGAAGTTCGCTCGATACAGATGCTTGGCGAACTTCTGCCGATCGAGGATGCCGGCACCCTTGTAGGGGGCGCGCGGACCTTCGCTGCCGCCGAAGAAGCGGGCGCCGCCGAAGGCGATGTCGACCTCGGGGTGGGCGAGGATCGTCTCGAACTGGCGCTCGAGCTTGTCGAGCTCCCAGACGTCATCGGCGTCACACTTGGCCATGTAGTCGCAGCGCGCCTCCTCAAAACAGCGGTTCATCGCCCCCGCCACACCCAGATTGCCCTGCCGGACGACGCGAATCTCGCCGCGGAAGCGCTCCAGCTCTCCCAGAGTCCCGTCGGTCGAGCCGTCGTCGACGACGATCACCTCCTCTGGAGGATGCGTCTGGGAGAGGATCGCCGTCAGCGCCTCTGCGACATAGCGCTCGGTGTTGTAGACCGGCATCACCGCGCTGATCGTCGGCGTCTTCATGGCAGCACCGGGTCGCGCCCGCCGCGCAATACGTCGATCGCGCGACTGAAGTACGTCACCGCGCGTCCCGCGCCTTCGCGTACGCCGCTTGGCAGGCCAAGGATCACAACCCACGCCAACGCCCTGATATTTGCCGGCGAGGCGCTGTGCCGGCCGCGCCTCAGCGACTGGCGAAACGCCTTGCGCGCCTCGCGCGGGCGATCTGCGTCCACCAGGCGCCTACCGATCCTGAAGAGATCGTCGGCGATCGCGCGGTCGCTCACGTCGGCTTCGTACATGCGCCGCACCTGATCACCGCACTCGTCCATCCAAGCCGTGCGCCCAGTGAGGTTGTTCTCGTGCTGGCGCCAGCTGAGCAGTGGGCGCGGGTCGTAGTAGAAGCTTGCGCCGGCTCGCAGGCAGCGAAACCAGTACTCGTGGTCGTCGGCGCCGAAGTCCTCGATAAACGGGCCCAGACGCTCGAACAGCGAGCGGCGGATAACCACCGAGGGGGCGCAGATGCAGCACTGGCGGTAGAGGGCGTCCTTCAAAGCGCTGCTGTCGAGCACGCCGACGCCCGGCGGACTCGAGTACTCCCCCTCGCTGCGCCCAAACAGCACGGCGTGGCCACAGAGCAGGTCCACCTGCGGGTGCGCGCGAATCGCCTCGAGCTGCCACTCGAGCTTGCGCGGCTCCCAGATGTCGTCGGCTCCACACAACGCGACGAAGTCGCCACCGGCCTCCGCGAAAGCTGTGTTGAACGCGGCTGGACAGCCGCCATTCTCCCGATGAACGACACGGATGCGTCCCGCAAAGCGCTCGAGCTCGCGTGCCGTGCCATCGGTCGAGCCGTCGTTGACGACGATCACCTCATCGGGAGGATGGGTCTGGTTGAGGATCGATTCGAGTGCCTCGGCGATGAAGCGCTCCGCCTGGTAGGCCGCTACTACGACTGAGATGGATGGCTTGTGAGTGTTCGTCATATCGCTGTATGAACGTGCAGCGGCGCGCGATTCTCGCATCGCATGCGGGCGTGCGGAAACATCGCATGCCCGCGCGCGGAGACACCGCATACAAGTGTGCAGAGCGTTCCCTGCGTGCAAGGTCGCCGAGCCTCGCCACGTTGTTGTGTACATGAGGACGAGCGACCGGCAATGGCAGGGGTCCGCCGAGCAGGGCGAGTCGCGATGAGGGGCTCGGGGCGCCTCTCATCCGCGATTCGCCAAGCTCGGATCTGGAAGTACCGCGCGCTGTCGGATTGCACACACGTGAGTGGTAGCCCGGTCGTGCTGCAACCGGCCCTCCTGCTTGGCAAGGGCACGATCTCCTTCGGGCGTGAAGTCGAGCTCGGCTGGCCGACCTCGATGCGGTTCTACAGCGGCTACTGCCACGTCGAGGCCTCAACCGCAGAGTCGAAGATCGAGTTCGGCGACGGCGTTCAGGTCAACAACAACGCCTTCATCAAGAGCGAGGGGCCCGGCATCCGCATCGGAGCGAAAGCTCTGATCGGCTCTTGCGTGGAGATCCTCGACAGTGACTTCCACGAGCTGCATCCCGAACGCCGCCGCGGCGGCAAACCACAGATGGGGGCCGTGGAACTGGAAGAGAACGTGTTCGTCGGTGACGGCGCCAAGATCCTCAAGGGGGTGAGCATCGGCGCTCACTCGGTGATCGGGGCAGGCAGCGTCGTCACCAAATCGATCCCTTCCGGAGTGATCGCGGCGGGCAACCCGGCGCGCGTGATCGGCGATGTTCCGCTCGATCACAGCCAGGGCCAATCCCCGCTACCTGGCGCCGAGCGCTGGCAAATTCAGTTGCGCGCGGAAAATCCCGCGTCATTGGCCGTTGAGTGATCATGAGGTGCTCGCAAGATGCTCGGTGAACGCGTACTGATCACAGGCGGTGGCGGGGCGGTCGGCTCCAACATCGCCGACCAGCTGGTTCAGGCCGGCGCACAGGAGATCGTCGTGCTCGACAACTTCGTACGCGGTCGTCGCGACAATCTCGCATGGGCCATCGAGAACGGGCCGGTGCGACTTGTCGAAGGCGACATCCGCGACCGTGAGCTTGTCGCCGAGCTGACACGCGGCATCGACGTCGTCTTCCATCAGGCCGCGCTGCGCATCACCCAGTGCGCGGCGGAACCGCGGCTTGCACTCGAAGTGATGGTGGATGGCACCTACAACGTGATCGAGGCCGCCCTGGCCGAGAAAGTGCGCAGGATCGTCGCCGCGTCCTCGGCCTCGATCTACGGACTGGCCGAGCAGTTCCCGACGGAGGAGTCCCACCACCCTTACGCCAACGACACGCTCTACGGCGCCGCCAAGACTTTCAACGAGGGCCTGCTGCGCAGCTTCAACTCGATGCAGGGACTCGATTACGTGGCGCTTCGCTATTTCAACGTGTATGGACCGCGCATGGACATCCACGGGGTCTACACCGAGGTGCTGGTGCGCTGGATGGAGCGCATCGAAGCCGGGGAACCACCCTTGATCCTCGGCGACGGCTCACAGACGATGGATTTCATCTACATCGGCGACGTCGCCCGCTCGAACGTGCTTGCCGCCTCGGCGGACGTCAGCGACGAAGTGTTCAACGTCGCCAGCGGCAGCGAGACGAGCCTGCTCGAGCTCGCCCAGATGCTGATCGAGGTGATGGGCGCGGGCGTCGAGGTCGAACACGGCCCAGAGCGCTCGGTCAACAAGGTTCCACGGCGTCTGGCCGATACGCGCGCGGCTCGTGAGCGACTGGGCTTCGAGGCCGAGGTCGGCCTCGAAGAAGGCCTGCGTCTGTTGGTGGATTGGTGGCGTGCTGAGCGCGCTTCGGTCGCTTCGCCCACGCTCAGCGCCACACCGTGATGGAGATCCCGATCACGCGCCCGCACCTCGCGGGCGATGAGCAGGCGGCCGTCGCGGAGGTGATCGCCTCTGGCTGGATTTCCCAAGGTCCGCGAGTGCGAGCCTTCGAGGAGGCTTTTGCCGCCCGCGTCGGCGCCGTCGACGCGATTGCCACCACAAGTTGCACCACCGCGCTTTCGCTGGCACTCCACGTCTCGGGCGTAGGCCCCGGTGACGAGGTGATCGTGCCTTCGCTTTCCTTCATCGCGACTGCCAATGCGGTCTGGCACTGTGGTGCCCAGCCGGTCTTCGCGGACATCGACCCGCGCACCTACAACCTCGACCCAGTCGCCGCCGAGTGCGCGATCACCCCCCGTACGAAGGCGATCATGCCCGTGCATCAGGTGGGCCTCCCGGCTGACATGGACGCGTTCCTGGAGCTTGGCCGGCGCCACGGCGTGGCGATCGTCGAGGACGCCGCCTGCGCGATCGGCGCGAGCTACAAGGGTCGTCCGATCGGCTCGCTTGGGCCGCTCGCCTGCTTCTCGCTGCACCCGCGCAAGGTGATCACCACCGGTGAGGGCGGAATGATCGCCGTGGCAGATGCCGAGGTCGCGGAACGGCTGCGGCGCCTGCGCGCGCACGGCATGGATACCTCCGACCTTGCCCGCCACTCCGCACGCGACATCGTCGTCGAGGCCTATCCGGAGCGTGGTTGGAACAGCCGCATGACCGACATGCAGGCCGCGCTCGGTCTCTGCCAACTGCGGGTGCTCGATGAGATCTTGGAGCGCCGCCGCCTGCTTGCCGAGCGCTATACGGCGGCGCTCGAGCAGATGCAACACCTCGAAGCTCCTTACGAACCGCCGTACGCGACACGTACCTGGCAGTCCTATTGCGTGCGTGTCGCGCCCGATGCTCCGCTGCAGCGCACCGAGCTGATGCGTAGCCTCTTGCAGGACGGCATCGCCACGCGCCGCGGTGTGATGGCGATCCACGAAGAGGCCTCCTATGCGGATCGACCGACCGACGGCCCTCAGCTCTATCTTCCGCACACCGAGGCAGCGACCCGAGAGACACTGATGCTGCCGCTTTTCCCCGACCTCACCGAGGATCAGCAGGACTACATCCTCGAGCGGCTCGAGGCCTGCATGCCCGCGCTGGCCGCCTGAGGCCATGCGCCCGTCGGCGCCCACCCAGATGGGCCCCCAAATTGCGGTTCAGAAGAACGAAAGTTGGCGACGTTCAGCGCGTTTCTTTGTTGTGGCAAGTAGCGCTATCGATCGACAGACCGTACCCCTCGGCTCGAGCGTCGTCCCGCGCAGCGCGCTTGACGCAGCTTCCGAGCGCCCGGCCAAAGGCCGGCTGGTGGACTTCAGCTGCAGGGCTCTGGACATCTTCGGCTCGGCGATCCTGCTGATCCTGCTCTCTCCCCTGCTCGCTCTGATTGCGATTCTCGTGCGCCTGGACTCACCCGGCTCGCCGATCTTTCGCCAGCGCCGCGTCGGCCGTGACACCGTGCCGTTCACGGTCAACAAGTTCCGCACGATGCACGACGGCGTCCCGCACGATCGCCATCGCGACTACGTGCTCGGGCTGATCGCCGGCGAGCATCGCGAGCACACCACGCCTGGGCCGCAATTCAAGATGACCGGCGATGCGCGCGTGACCCGCTTCGGCCGTGCCCTGCGGCGCTCGAGCCTCGACGAGCTGCCCCAGTTGTGGAACGTGCTGCGCGGCGAGATGTCGCTGGTGGGACCGCGCCCGGCGATCCCCTACGAGGTTGAGCACTATCCCCCGCACTGGTTTGCGCGCTTTGCCGTCAAGCCCGGCGTCACCGGCCTGTGGCAGGTCAACGGCCGCTCCACGGTGACGCTCGAGGAGATGGTGCGCTTGGACGTCGAATACGCGCGTCGACGTTCGGTGTGGCTGAACATTGCGATTTTGGTGCGTACTGTGCCGGCAGTCCTGAGCGGAAGAGGAGCATCATGAAGACAGGTCGACTATCTCTGACGGGGCTGCTGTTGGCTGCCGCCACCACCCTGATCGCCTGCCTTGGCATGCTCGCCACGAGCTCCCCGGCGCTGGCTGTAACCGACGAATGCGCCTCGGCGCCCAACCCGAATGTCTGCGAGAACGCGCTGCCCGGCGATCCTCAAAGCGACTGGGGGGTGGAAGGCGTCGGCTCCAGCACGATCCAAGGCTACGGCACCTCGATGAGCGTCAACGTCGGCGAAACCGAGTCGTTCAAGATCAGCACGCCCTCGACCAAGTACCACATCGACATCCTGCGCCTCGGCTACTACGGCGGCGACGGAGCGCGCTTGGTGCAGGCCGGTATCAAACCGACCGCGGCACTTCCCCAGAAACAACCTGCCTGCCTTACGAACTCCGCCACCGGTCTGATCGACTGTGGCAACTGGGGCGTCTCGGCATCGTGGACAGTTCCCAGTAACGCCGTCTCAGGCGTCTATATCGCGCACCTCGTTCGCGAAGACGGCAGCGGCGAAAGCCAGATTCCGTTTGTCGTTCGCAACGACTCCAGCCACTCCGAAGTCCTATTGCAGACCTCCGATGCCACCTGGGAGGCCTACAACGACTACGGCGGCAACAGCCTCTACACGTGCACGGTCGCTTGTCCGCCCGGCGAACCGGAAGCCTATAAGGCCGCCTACGCGGTCTCCTACAACCGGCCGTGGGAGGGCTCCTTCGCCGTTGACGGCGGCGCCTCCTACCTTTGGTACGCCGAGTACCAGATGATCTACTGGCTCGAAAAGAACGGCTACAACGTCAGCTACACCAGCGAGGCCAACGTCGACCAGAACGGTGCGTTGCTGAAGAACCACAAGCTGTTCATTTCAAGCGGCCACGACGAGTATTGGTCTGAAGGCCAGCGCGCAAACGTCGAATCTGCCCTCTCCGCAGGCGTCAACCTTGCCTTCTTCAGCGGCAACGAGATGTTCTGGAAGACGCGCTGGGGGCCGAGCACCGAAGGCACCAACACGCCCTATCGCACGCTCACCTCCTACAAGGAGACCCACTTCAACGCGCCCGTGGACCCACAGGATCCGCCGACCTGGACAGGTAGCTGGCGAGACCCGCGCTTCAGTCCCCCCGCCAACGGGGGCAAGCCCGAGAATGCTCTGACAGGCCAGTTCTTCCTGGTCAACGCCGGCACCTCCGACATCACGGTGCCTTCCCAGTACGCCAAGGACCGACTGTGGAAGAACACGGCTGCATCGACGCTGAAATCCGGACAGTCGCTGACGCTCGCACCCGGCGCCGGCACGCTCGGCTACGAGTGGGACGAGGATGTCGACAACGGCTTCCGTCCAGCGGGCGAGTTCGACCTCTCCTCCACGACGGTGAGCGGGCTGCAGACGTTCAACGACTACGGCAGCAGACTCTCCGAAGGCACGACCGCGACACATCACCTGACGCTCTACAAGGCACCTAGTGGCGCGCTCGTATTCGGTGCCGGCACCGTTCAGTGGTCCTGGGGCCTTGCCGACTTCAATGCTTGGGAATCGCCGAGCACCGAGCCCGGCAAAACGGCGCCAGACCCCAACTTGGAGCAGGCGACCGTCAACCTGTTCGCCGAAATGGGTGTCCAGCCCGGGTCGCTGACCACCGGCCTCGTGGCGGGAACCAAGTCGACCGACACCACTCCGCCGACTTCCACGATCACCTCGCCGACGCAGAACGCGACGCTTCAGGACGGCAGCGCCGTGACGATCACGGGCAGCGCGACCGATACCGGTGGCGGTGTGGTCGCGGGCGTTGAAGTCTCCACCGACGGCGGCGCAACCTGGCATCCGGCAACGCTCACCACGCCTTCCGAACAGACCGTCAAATGGTCATACGTGTGGGCTGCGCACGGCAATCCCACAACGACGATCCGCTCGCGCGCGGTCGATGACAGCGCCAACCTCGAGAAACCATCCGCTGGCATCACCGTCAGCGTGTCTTGCCCATGCTCGATCTGGGGCTCGGCCGTCACGCCGGGCACACCGGACTCTGGCGATGCCTCCTCGGTCGAGGTCGGGCTCAAGTTCACATCCGAAGTGTTCGGCAGCGTCACCGGCGTGCGCTTCTACAAGGCCACCGCCAACACCGGCACGCACGTCGGCAGCCTGTGGAGCGAAAACGGCACGTTGCTTGCCTCGGCGACCTTCACCTCCGAAACGGCCTCGGGCTGGCAGCAGGTCAACTTCTCCTCACCGGTCCAGATCTCCCCGAACACCACCTACGTTGTCGGCTACCTTGCTCCCAAGGGCCACTATTCCGCCGACTCCTACTACTTCTACTCGCCCTCGCCTACCGGGCCTAAAACGCTGAACAGCCCGCCGCTGCATGCGGTCCCGGCCAGCGCCACGACGAGCAACGGGCTCTACTCCTACACCACGACGTCAACGTTCCCGACGAGCACCTACAACGGCACCAACTACTGGGTGGACCCGGTCTTCTCGCCTGCCGCTCCTCCCGGACAGGTCACCGGCGTCAGCGCTGTCGCCGGCGCAGGCTCGGCGCGCATCTCCTGGTCGGCCCCCACTACCGGCGGCGTCGTCACCAGCTACACGGTTACGCCCTACATCGGTAGCGCCGCACAGACGGCCACGATCGTCAACGGATCGCCACCGGCGCTCAACACCCGCATCACCGGTCTGACTCCCGGCACGACATACACCTTCAAGGTGCAGGCCTCCAACCCCAACGGGTCAGGACCTGTGTCCGCGGCCTCAAACCAGGTGACACCGCAGACCTTCGTGGCGCCCGAAGCGCCGAGCAGCGTCTCGGCAAGCCCGGCAACCGCGCAGGCACTTGTGAGCTGGACGGCGCCAACCGAAGAAGGCGGCACGCCGCTCACCGGATACACCGTGACCCCCTACATCGGCTCGGCGGCTCAGCCGGCGACCAGCGTCAGCGCTTCCACCACCTCGACCAAGATCACGGGGCTCTCTAACGGAACCACCTACACGTTCAAGGTCACGGCGAGCAACGCCGTGGGCGCCGGCGAAGCCTCGCAGCCTTCGAGCGCGGTGACGCCGCAGGACACGATCTTCGACTTCGCCACGCCGAACATGATCGATTCCGGCGACGGCAACTCGGTCGAGCTCGGAGTCAAGTTCACCGCCGAAAAGGGCGGGTCGATCACCGGAATCCGCTTCTACAAGGCGGCCGCCAACACCGGCACACACATCGGCAGCCTCTGGAGCTCGACCGGCTCACTGCTCGCCTCCGCGACCTTCACAAACGAAACCGCCTCCGGCTGGCAACAGGTCACGTTCTCCAAAGCGGTGAGCATCACCGCCGGGACCACCTACGTGGCGGGCTATTTCGCTCCCAGCGGGCATTACTCGGCGACCCCTGCCGCGTTCGCCTCCGCGGGCGTGAGCAATCCGCCGCTGAAGGCACTTGCCAACACGACCAGCGCCAACGGCGTCTACGCATACGGATCGGCCAGTGCCTTCCCCTCCAACAGCTTCAACTCGACCAACTACTACGTCGACGTGACCTTCGCGCCGACGCCGCCTTCCGGCCCGCCCACCTCACCCACCGGCGTGTTCGCCGCCGTGGCCTCGGGCCAGGCCTCGGTGAGCTGGACCACTCCTGCCGAAGAAGGCGGCGGTCCGATCACCAAGTACACCGTGACGCCGTACATCGGCACAACCGCGCAGACGCCGGTCATCGTGACGGCGCCCGCCAACTCGGTCACACTGACTGGCTTGACGAATGGGACCGCTTACACCTTCAAGGTGAGCGCCACCAACTCGGCTGGGACCAGCGCTGCATCTGCCGCGTCCCCTGCCGCTACACCCCAGGACACGATCTTCGAACTTGGCACACCCGCGATCGTCGATTCCGGCGACACGAGTGCCGTGGAGCTTGGTGTCAAGTTCACCGCCAAGGAAAAAGGCACGGTCACCGGCATCCGCTTCTACAAGGCTGCTGCCAACACCGGCACGCACATCGGCAGCATCTGGAGTTCGACCGGAACACTGCTCGCCTCCGCCACCTTCACAAACGAAACCGGCTCCGGCTGGCAGCAGGTGGCCTTCTCCACCCCAGTCACCGTCAAGGCGGGCACGACTTATGTCGCCAGCTATCTCGCTCCCAACGGGCACTACTCGGCAACCTCTGCCGCGTTCTCGCCAGTGGGCACCAGCAACCCGCCGCTGCAGGCGCTTGCAAACGAAACGAGCGCCAACGGCGTATATGCCTACAGCGCGACGCCCACTTTCCCCAACAGCAGCTTCAATGCGACCAACTACTGGGTCGATGTGCTGTTTGCGCCTTCGGCGGCCAGCGCACCTGAAGCACCCGAAGGCGTGACGACAAGTCCGGCAACGGGACAGGCCCTGGTGAGCTGGACGGCTCCGAACAACGACGGCAGCCCGATCACCGGCTATACGGTCACCCCCTACATCGGCTCGACCGCGCAAACCCCTGTGAGCGTGGGCGCCTCGGCACAGAATGTGGTGGTTACCGGGCTCACAAACGGCACGAGCTACACCTTCAAGGTCGCAGCGGGCAACGCGCTCGGCACCGGGCCGCAGTCGGAAGCCTCGAGTGCGGTTACACCGCGTAACACGATCTTCGACTTCGCCACGCCGGAAACCCTCGACGCGGGCGATCCCAACTCGATCGAGGTCGGCGTCAAGTTCAGCTCGGAAGTGAACGGGTCTGTGACCGGAGTCCGCTTCTACAAGGCTGCTGCCAACACCGGTACACACATCGGCAGCCTCTGGAGTTCGACCGGAACACTGCTCGCCTCCGCCACCTTCACAAACGAAACCGGCTCCGGCTGGCAGCAGGTCACGTTCTCCGAACCTGTGCCGATCACGGCCGGAACCACCTATGTCGCCGGTTACCTCGCTCCCAGCGGTCACTACTCGGCGACCTCTGCCGCATTCAGCTCCGCAGGGCTGAGCAATCCGCCACTGCAGGCACTCGCGAACGGCATCAGCCCGAACGGGGTCTACGAATACGCTACAAGTCCCACCTTCCCTGGCAGCAGCTACAACGCTGCTAACTACTGGGTCGATGTGCTGTTCGCGCCGGGTTCGTGAACATGAGCTCAGGCGCGAAGCGTCCTTGCCCGCGGGCAAGGACGCAGGTCCACACGACTCCTCGGGCCCATTCCGAAGTTGCAGGTCTTGGGCCGCATGCCAGCGGCCTTGCCCGTGCAGGAACGGGCGCGCTGCTCGCCGCAGTCGCTGCACTGCTGCTGAGCGCGTGCGGCGGCTCTTCGAGCAATAGCTCCTCGACCGCGACTGGCTCGGCATCGGCCGATAACGGGCATGCGCCGGTACAGACCGCGCGCGACGTTCGCCCTGCGCCCCAGGCACTGGGGGCCGGCAAGATCATCCCCAGTCAGAGCAGTCCCGTCAAGGCACGCCAACCTTCGGGCAACGTCGATGACGAGGTAAATGCATCGGGCGCAAAGACGCTTGATCCCTGCACGCTTGTGACACGCGAAGAGGCCCAGACGATCGTTGGCAAGCCCGTCGGCAATCCTGTGGACGCACCCCAAGGGCCCACCTGCATCTACAGCGTCCAGGGCGCCAAGGCTCCCGTCACGCTTGCGGTGCAGGCACTTCACTTCTCGACGGTCAAGCCGCAATCGCAGCTGCATGACCGGATCACGTTGAGCATCGCCGGCCACAGCGCATACTGCGGCGTGGCTGGCACGCCGACATTGATCGTTCCGTTGAGCGCCGGGCGCTTCCTCAGCGTCGTGGCGCCCTGCCCGATCGCCGCCTCGTTTGCCACCAAGGCACTCGGGCGAATTGGCTGAGCCGGCTCCTTCGCAACCACCCGAAAACGGGGCTGTACTGGCCGAGACGGCTTCGTTTGCGCAACCGGCTGGAGCGGCGACGGGGCATCGCCAGCTTGGGCCGCGATCCATCCGTCCTCGAGGTCAGCGCGGCGGCCTCCAGGGATGTGAGGGATGTGCGCGCGCGCTAGCGCGCCGATCATCTCGAATCGACCTTCCAGAAAAGCCTAGGAGATTTGGGAGGTAACCTAAAGATTAGGTACCGAAGGATTAGGTACCAAAGCATCCTCCACAGGTCTCGTTTTTTCTGGTGTTCCGCGCACCCTCCATTTGAAGACCTCTCCCAGCTCGGCCCCTCATTCAGAGGTGGCCTTTGCCGAACTAATCGCGGCAAATACGCGGACGGCCCCTCTTCACAGGCGCACGAGAACAGCCCAGCCGACGGGTTGCCGCGTGCTGGCCGGGGGAGGCGGGAACAGCCCGGCCGGCGGCTGCCGCGTGCTGCCGGAGAAAATGGGCGCAGGATCCGCCCCTGCGATCGAGACCCTGGGCTAGTACCCGCCGAGAGCTCAGATCACCGCGGCGTGAGTCAGTCGGCGCCCGTCTGCGCATCCACCGACTCAGTAGAAGCCCAGCGCGGGTCGCGAACCAGCAGCCAACCGCTCACAAGTGGAATGCGTCGGATGCCAAGCTTGGCGCCTCCACGCGGCCGCACCACGATTCCCCGCACGCGCTCGCGCAGCGGTTGCACGTTGCCCTCCGGGCCGGCCGAAGCTATGACCGTCAGCGCGGCTATGAAGAAGAACATGTATGGAGCCTGCGGGAACGAGAAAGCGTCGAATAGCGCGCTGACGACCAGGTAGGCGATACAGCCAGCCGAGGTTGCAAGCGCAAGCGACGCTACATTCGGATCTCGACCACGAATCGCTCTTCGTGCTGTGAATACTGGCGCGAGGATCATGAAGATGTAGGCGAACAGGCCGAAGATGCCGACCTCCCATATCTCGTCGATGTACTCGTCGTCGTTGATGCGGAACTGGGTCTCCAAGTCGGAGTCCAGCGTGCCGAAGCCGCGCCCGAACAGCGGATGGGCGTATATGTCCGGTGCGACGTCGCTGAAGTCTCCCAGGCGATGTTCGGTGGAGCTGCTTTGCAAGCCTGCCGTCGGCGTGAAGATAGTGCCCAGCGCGCCCGGGGATGCGACGTGCACCAGACCGACGAGCAAGACGAGGCCGATCGGCGCGAGCTTCAGCACCTGGCGCGGGCGATAGCAGGCGATGTAGAGCACCAGCGCGACCGGCACCAGCAAAGCTGTCTTGCGATCGGTGGCGGCCGCTGCTGCAAGCATCAGTGTGAACGCGAGCCCGTTCAGCAACCACGACCTACGCGATTTGGCGTCGAACATTCGTATCAGCGCGAACGGCATTACCAGCACGAGCATCGTCGTTGCCGCAAGGCCGTGAATCGTCGGCCCGACGACCGTCACACGGCCGTCACTGCCAAATGCCGGATGGATGACGGTCGGGGACGGCGCGACTTTGGCGATCGGGTCGAGGACCTTGGCGCTCCAGTTGTAGAAGATGTTGTAGCCGGTGTGGCGCTCGACGATCATGCCCATGGCCATGAAACTGGCCAAGCCGATCAGGTAAGTCGAGAAGCCACGCAAGTCCTCGAAGCGCAATGCGGTGAGCGTGAACCACGACAGGACCAGGAACGAGCCGAGCAGGCCGAAGCGCTTCTCGGCCAGGCTGAGCTCGCCGACGTTGAGGATTCGACCGACACCGAGCAGGACACTGGCGATGGCCAGTCCCAGGAATACGCACACCGCGCCGACATACAGCTTTGAGCGTCGAGTGCGCAGGAAGGCGCGCTGGTCGCCGCCGAAGACGATCCAGGCCAGGACCATTCCCACGATCGCGAAGCGGTCGATGTCCGATCCGACTGGGAGGCTGAGCTTCAGTTCAGTGGAGTCCACCGGCACCAGGAACAGCATCGCCAGGAACGCTGCCAGCACCCACGGCAATGGGCGCCGTGTGTGCGGGAAGGCGTCGCGCGGCTCAGCCTTCGAGTCGGCCACCGAACGCCTGCGCGCGATCGCGCGCTTGCTGGCCGGCCGGCGTGGGGACTTGCCGACCGGCGCGACGGGAGCCACCGGGACGGACTCGTCGGTGAGTACCGCCGCGTCGGCCGCGAGGGAGTTCCGGAAAGGGCCATCCTCGCGATCTGCGGTCATGGGCCGCTCGCCAGGAAGGGGCTGGCGTTCGAGCACCTCGTAGTCGAGCACTCCGGTCGACTCAGGCGCCGGCCCCGACTCCGAAGCCGTGGCCTTCGGAGCACGATGATCGACGTCACCACCGATCATCCGCCCGAGACCTCCACCGTTCACGGTTCGCTCGTGTGAGTCCGCGCGCTCAGCGCCGCGACCCTTGCCTCCGTGGCAGCACGCTCGTCCTCGTCGTGGGATGCGCCATTCGAGCTCGCCCTGGGGTGCTCGCCCCCGGCAGCGTCGCTTGGGGCGTCATAGATAGCCGCGGTCGCGCGCCAGCTCTCGGCGAAGCGCCCACCGAGGAGCACCAGCACGCACCACAGGAAGAAGACGACGACGAACGTCAGGAACGCGATCGCCTTGCTGATGCCGCCGTCGACGACTCCCCCGCTGGCACTACCCAGCTGACGGATCACAACTCGCTGCGCTGGCGGCGTATTGCCCGTTTTGGCGAGCGTCGCCACATACTGCGCGAGAGCGGCGGCCGACGCATTGGCGAGAGCTACTGCCTGGCGGGTGTTGGGCGCTTGCGCATAGATGCCGATCGTCGGAAGGTTGGGATCGTCGTTGAAGTTCAATCTGTATGGGGTGGATTCTCCGGTTATCTCCACGTTGCGCTGCACGGCCGTCGGCTCCTCGACCACGCGCGGCACAGACGGATCGACTGGGCCGGCGGCGTAGATCTGGCTACCGGGGATACCGGACTTTTCGCCGACCAGGGCGAGGAATGTCGGGCTCGCCATGAAGTTCGCGTAGACCGTCGCGCGTGCTTGCAGCGGTTCGAAAGATGGCTGCAGATCGCCAAGGACCGAGGAAGGGGTGTCCACGAACACCTGCGTGCTGGCGCTCGAATACTGCAGCGAGCGTGGTGCGAGTCCCGTGGACGTCAGGCGGTAGACGCTGAGAATCGCGGCGATCAAGGCTACGACGACGCCGATGCCGAGCGCCACTCGGCGTCGGGACAGCTCTCGCAATATCAGCGCAAACTCCATCTGGCCTGTCCTTCCTGCATTGGTTACATGCCTCTACAGCCCACCGTGGGCAACTCAGAGGGCCATGGCAAGATCTGCCTCGTTTGATGGCCGCGGTGACCGTATGAAGCCGCATCGCTCGACCGGTCGCCTGTGGTCCTCACTGCAAGCAACGATCACACCCCGCTGTTTTTTGCGGCACGAGAACTTCCTCCTCTGGGCGGGCGCCGGGGTGGAGCGGAACTCGCGTGCCGCAGCTGCCACGCTCGCTCGACAGATCGCCCGACGCGAGAAACGTCGGGCGGGTTCGTTGCTTTTGGTGAATGAGCCCGAGCGACGCCACCGATCGTCCCGACCTCAGCGTGATCGTGGTAACGCACAACCGTCCTGAGCTGGCGCTGATGACGTTGCGCTCCGCCCTGGCCGCGATCGGAGAGCTTACGGTCGAGTGGATACTGATCGACAGCGGCTCCAGCGACGGCACACCCCAGGCGATCGAAGACGCCTATCCCGACATGCGCGTGCAGCGTGAGCCCAATATCGGCTTTGCCGCGGCCAACAACGTTGGCCTTGCGCGCGCACGCGGGCGCTATCTGCTGCTGCTCAACCCTGACGCTGAGACGGCCGCCGGCAGCTATGACGAGCTCGTGGCCACACTGGACGCACAGCCGGAGATCGGTGTGGCGAGTGTCGTGCAGAGGGCTCCCGACGGGTCGCTGCAGTACTCGATCCGACGCTTTCCCTCGGCCTGGCTGTCGCTCGGCGAGGCGCTGGGCGCAGCGCGCTGGCGGCTGCTGCGCCGCTGGCGCGAGGAGGAGACCGACACCGCGCGCTACAACCGAGAGTCCTCGGTGGATTGGCTGGTCGGCGCCTTCCTGATCGCTCGCGCCGAGGCTGCCGCTCAGGTTGGCGGGCTCGACGAGCGCTTCTTTCTCTACTCGGAGGAGACCGACTGGTGCTACCGCTTCCACCAGGCTGGTTGGAAGGTGGTGCACCTACCGACGATGAGCGTTACCCACCACACCGGGCACGCTCCTGGAGCCGACCTCTCCGCCCAACTCAGCTACGCGAAGATCCTGTTTGCGCGTAAGCACTATGGACGAGCCCGTGCGACCGGGATCAAGGCTGCGCTTGCCTTGCGCCATGGGCTGCGTGCTAGCTTTGCCGCCGCCGCCGGCAAGCTGCGACCGCGATGGGCCTCGCGGGCGGTCGTCGAGCGACGTGCGCTCGGGGTCGTGTTGGGCACGAGCGAGCCTCCGTTCGCGCGCAAAACCTAGATACGAACATTTGTTATGCCAGGTGACTCCGATCCCGATTACAACCTGAAGGTTGTATGCCTGGATTGGGGTTTCCCCTTCGTGCAGAACGCACACCAACGGCATCCCCCGCGCAAGCCCGCACGAACAGACGACCTTTCGCGCAAAGCCCGCACTACAAGCGCCCTTTCGCGCTCAGTCTCGGCGAGCGAGGCGCTGATAGACCTCGCGCAGAGCGAGCTCTGAGCGGTCCCATGTCAGCTCCATTGCCCGCTCGCGCGCGAGGCGCCCGAGGCGCAGCCTGCGCTCGCCATCACTTGCAAGCTCGCCGATCAGATCTACGAACGCCTTTGGCTCGCCGCAAGGGGCGTACAGCGCCGCGTCGCCTGCGGTGCGGCGCGTCTCGCGCAGGTCGTAGGCCACCACCGGCCGTCCGCAGCCCATGTACTCGGCCACCTTGATCATCGTCGAGCCGTGATTCAGCTCGGTGCCTGGGGCTGGATCGATGCCGATGTCGGCCTCAGCGATCAGTGCAGCCACCTGCTCGTGGGGCACGTGGCCTGTGAAGGTGACGCGGTCCTCGACTCCGGCTCGACGACAGCGCACCTGCAACTCCTCCAAAGCGGTGCCTTTGCCGACGATCATCAGGTGTGCTGCCTGCAGCCCAGCCGCACTCAGGATCTCGGGTAGCTCGAGCACCCCGTCCTGCACGTCCAGCGTGCCGACGTAGACGAGCTTCGGTGCCGTCAGCGAGCCCGCAAGCCCCTGTGGCGGATCGGGGAACTCGCTGATGCGCGGACCGTTGCGCACGACCGTTACATCCTCCGGGGATCGTGGACCGCGCGCTATCGCCAGCTGACGCTGGGTCTCGTTGGTGACGATCACCTGATCGGCGCAGCGGATCGCCGCCTTTTGCGCCAGACGCAGCGCCCGCAGCAAAGTTGAGGAGCCAAACTTGGCGTCGAACAGCTCCGGTGCGGAGTCGTGCATGTCATAGACGACCTTGCGGCCTGCCAGCCGTGCAAGCAGGCCGGCGATGGCCAGCGTGTCCGGAGGTCCGTTGAAATGCAGGACGTCCGCCCCACGTACAAGCGCTAGGAGCGAGCGTGCCAGTAGCTGGGCGTGGGCGATTCCGTACTCCAGGAGATATGACCACGGCGAGCTCTCGGCCCACACGATGCGATAGCGCCGCACCTCGACGCCCTCGATCCGCTCGCGGGCGCTTTGACCTGGGCCGCGCGGTGCAAGCACGGTGACCTGATGGCCTGCCGCCACAAGCGACTCGGCCTCGTTGCGCACGCGCGTGTCCTGCGGATACGTGAAGTTCTCCAGCAGGATCACGACGCGTTGAGATACTGAGCGCCTACCGTTGCTGGCAGCGAATGATTGTTGACCGACCACTAGATATGAACGAGGGGCCGCTTGACCGGCTTTCATAGCGACACGGCGCTCGAGTTCGAACAGCCGCGCAAGCGGGTGAGCGTGCTCGCCTCGCGGGGGACCGCGCGTCCGGCGGTGCTGGACTGGCTGGAGCGCGTCTATCCGGTGCGCTTCGAGTTCGAGGGAAGCAGCGATGCTCGCACGGTCGACGGCGTGCTCGTGCTCGAGGGCGCGCGCTTGGACGAGGCGCCCGAGCACCTGCCGCGGCTTATCCTGGCAGCGGATAAGCGACGCAGCGATCAGGCCACGCGCTCGCCGTCCGCGGCCGTGGACGACGCACACTCAATCGCCGGGCACGATGCGCGTTCAAAGGTCGAGCACGATGGTTCGCGCTCCGCCGCGGTGCAGGACCGGCACGCCATTCCCCCCCAAAACAGCTCGCCCTCATCCACTGTGGCACTGGCCGATGACGGGCGCTTGGCGAGGCCCTTGCGCAAACGCAAGATTGCCGAGCACGCACGCGTCGGCGAGCTGACGCTTACTCCGCACAGCGACCGGGACGTGCTTGCTCGCGTCGAGGAGCGGGCGGTCTGGTGGCAATCCGGCGATGGCAGGCTGCACTGCAGCCTCTACCCCCTTGGCGAGCTGGGGGAAGGACAGACCTTGCGCGACCATCTGTGCCCAGGCTCCTTCATGGGGGTGTTGCCGTTGTTGCACTTCCTCCAGCAATTGCTTGCCGACGAAGGTTGGAAGCTGCCTGCGCCACGCGCGGCGTTCGTGATCGACGATCCCAACCTGCACTGGCCCTCCTACGGGTTCTTGAAGTATCCCCAACTGGCAGAGCACGCCTCGCGCCACGGCTATCACCTTGCCTTTGCGACCGTACCGCTCGACGGCTGGCGGGTGGATGCTCGCGCGGTGGCGACCGTGCGCGAGCATCCCGCGGCGCTCTCGCTGTTGATCCACGGCAACGACCACGTTGCGCGCGAGCTCGCCGGGCTGAGCAGCGACCGCCGGGCCGAGGCGGCGATGGCACAGGCGCTGCGGCGAATCACGGCGCTCGAGCGTGCCTCCGGGCTGAGCGTCGCTCGCGTGATGGCGCCGCCGCACGGCGTCTGCTCTGAGGCGGCGCTACGCGCGATGTTCAGGCTTGGCTTCGAGGCCGCCTGCATCAGTCGGCCCTATCCCTGGCGCGACGGGCTGCCGGCGCCCTCGCCACTGGCCGGCTGGCATCCCGCCGAGCTGGTCGCCGGCGGAATCCCGGTGGCGCCGCGCCAAACGCTGACTACGTCCCGCGAGGATCTTGTCTTCCGTGCGCTGCTTGGCCAGCCGCTGATCCTCCACGGCCACCATGGCGACTTCGCCGACGGGCTCGAGCTGTTGGAGCAGGCCGCCGCGGATATAAACGAACTGGGCAAGGTGCAGTGGGGGCCTCTGGATGGCGTGGCCGGGGGGGCCTACGCTACGCGCCGGATTGACGGCATGTTGCTCGTCCAGATGTACGGCCGCCGCGTTTCGATCGATATTCCGGAGGGCATCGACACATTGCGCGTGCTTGCCCAGGAGCCGCTTGGCGGGGCCGGCTGGCACGAGGTGCGCTACGGCGAGGAGATTGCGCAAATGAGCTTCGAGGAGGGGATTGGCGTATCTGAGACGTTTGCCGTTGGTGCCGGCGGTACGTCCGACCTGGAGTTGGTGGCCGAGTGCCCGCTCGATCCCCTGCAGGTCACCGCGCCACGGCGCAAAGCCTGGCCGCTGGCCAGACGGCTGCTGGTCGAGGGACGCGACCGCCTGCAACCGTTGCTGTAGTCGGTTGGCCGAGCCCTCTGCAGAGACTGTCCCAACCGACGTGCCGGCTTGTCTCAGGTGGGCGCACCAATACAAGTTCGATCCAGCGGTCGGCGTTTAATCTGCATGAGCCGTCCCACGGTGCGCGAGCGCATGCTGCAGACACGTCGGCTGCTTCAAGCAGAAGGGTATGCGGGTATCGCAACACGGCTACGTGCCCGCGCCGCTGATTGGATCTCTCCCGCCGGCAGCGTGCCCTTGCCGGTCGCCCGCCAGGATCTCGTGCGCGCCGCGGAGATCGCCGGCTCCGGATGGGCTCTGCCCGAGCCGCTACCGCTGCGAGACGGAGAGCCGCTGGAGGTTGCTTGGGTTTGTGTGCCCCAGAGTGCTGGAGCCGGTGGCTTCACCACGATCAGTCGACTCGCCTGTGCCCTCGAGAGCGCTGGACACCGCTGCACGATCTATCTGCAGGATCGTCATGGCTGGTCTATCGAGCAGCATCGCCGCACGATGCGCGCGTGGTGGCCTTCGCTGAAAGCCGAGATTCGCGACGCCGCCGACGGCATCGCCGACTCGCACGCGATCTTCGCCACCTCCTGGGAAACCGCCTATCCGGTCCTGACCTCGCCCGCCAAGGGGGCGCGCATGTATCTGGTGCAGGATTATGAGCCGCTGTTCTACGCGGCCGGAAGCAATGCCCTGCTTGCCCAGGCAACCTACCGCTTCGGCTTCCATGGGCTGACAGCCGGGCGCTGGCTGGCCGGGATGCTCGAGCGCGAGTACGGGATGAGCACCGACTGGTTCGACTTCGGCTGCGACCTGGAGCGCTATCGACTGGACCCGCACGCTCAACGCACCGGGGTTTGCCTGTATTCGCGGCCCTCCACTCCCCGCCGTGCGTTCGAGCTCGCCTCCGCTGCTCTGGACCTGTTCGCCGAGCGCCATCCCGAGGTCGACATCCACCTGTATGGCGAGTCGGCGGGCGGACTGCCGTTTGCCGCTACCGACCATGGGCTACTTGCTCCGGACGAGCTGAACGCCCTCTACAACCGCTGCGTCGCCGGCCTCGTTCTCTCTGCGACCAATGTCTCGCTCGCTCCCCACGAGATGCTTGCGGCAGGGTGCATTCCCGTGGTCAACGACGCCGAGCAGAACCGGATGGTGCTCGACAACCCCGAGGTTGTCTATGCGCCGGCAACGCCCTTCGACCTGGCCAACGCGCTCTCGGCGCTGGTGGAGCGAGGAGCCGCCGAGCGTGCTGCTGCTGCTCAGACGGCTGCCGCGAGCGTCGCCAGCGCATCTTGGCAGGACGCTGGGGCGACAATCGAGCGCGTGATCCGCGACGCGGTGCATACCGCCGGCCATACGGGATCGCCCGCAAGCGTGTGATCTGCCGAAGCGTTGCTTTGACGATGCCCGAGACGCTCGATACGCCTGCAATCGTGGCCGGCTCGCCGACTTCCTCTGAGCGGGCAAGCCAGCGGCTGCTCTTGATCTCTCCCGTGCGTAACGAGGAGGCATACCTGGAGCTGATCGCAAACGCGGTCGCGGCTCAGACTCGTCCTCCCGATCTGTGGATTGTCGTGGACGACGGCTCCACCGACCGCACGCCGCAGATCCTCGAGGAGCTGATCCCACGCATCGATTTCCTGCGCGTGCTCGATACCTCCAAGCTGCCCAAGATCGGTGCCGTGCCCGACCGTCTTGCCACTGCCGCGGAGGCGCGGGCGTTCAACCTCGGCCTGAACAGCGTCGCCTGGGAGGACTTCACGCACATAGCCAAGCTCGATGGCGATACCGAGCTGCCGCCCGACTACTTCGAGCGAGTGCTGGGCGAGTTCGAGCGCGACCCGAAACTGGGCCTTGCCGGAGGCGTGTACGCCGATCCCGATCCCAACCCGGATGGGACCGGTTGGAAGGTGGTCGGCATTCCCTCCGAGCACCACGTGCCCGGCACGCTGAAGTGCTATTCGCGCAGCTGCCTGCAGGCGATCGGGGGCATGCAGGAGCGGCTTGGCTGGGACACGATCGACGAGACCTATGCGCGCCTGCGCGACTACCGAACTCGCGCATACCCTGACCTGATTGCCCACCACCACCGTCCATGGGGCAGTGCCGACGGCACGCTCAGAGGTCGGGCGCGCCATGGCGAGTGCGCCTACGTCGTGCACTTCACGCTTCCATGGGTGACCTTGCGAGCTTTCAAGTTGGCGCTTTTGCGCCCGCGGGGGCTCTCTGGCATCGCATTTCTATACGGCTATTTGCGCTCAGCAGTACGACGCGTTCCGCGCGTGGAAGATGCTGAGTTCCGGCGTTTTGTGCATGGCGAGCTGCGCGCGCGGATGCTGGGTGCGCTCCGCCCGAGCAAACGCCCGGCTCAATAGACGCGCCGGGCCTCTAACCCTCGACCAACCCTTCGGGCGCACGCGGTCCCTCTCACCTCTCGACCTACCTTCGCAGCAACCCTTCGGAGCGACCCGGACCGGTCGCTCTCAGCTCAACCTCCAGGCATCGGGACGGTCTTGAGCGTTTCGTCCCAGACGTTGCCCGACCAACTGGTGACCGAGTTTTCGAGATAGGAGGCGACTCCGTATGAGCCATCTTCGGGGTAGTACTTGCGACTGAAGCGATTGCCGGTGATCGTGACCGGACCGACGACTTTGCCACCGCTACCGCTGCCGCCGCCGTAGATCGTGTAGCCGCCGCCCGCCATCAGGTTGTTTGTGATGGTGAGCGTCGTCTGATCGCCGAAGTCGACGCTCGCGAAAACGACCGCTGTCTGTCCGTTGGGGTTGAGCATCGTGTTGTGGTTGACGATCAGCGGGCCCGCGCCGCCTCCGTAATAGATGTCCTCATAGTGTTCTTCGGGGATCGTGGCGCCCGTCTCGTCGATGAACGATTCCGAGAGGTCCATCGCTCCGGCCAGGCACTCCGTGCAGTAGTAGGCGTGCAGGTGTTCGATCGTGGTGTCGGAGTCGTTGCTCATGATGCAGTACTGCGTGACGTTTACGCCGGTGACGGCGGCACCATGGCAGGTGACGTTCTTGATGATCGTGCCGGTGACACCCGGCTTGATCCAGATTCCGCGGCCACCGCATGATTTGCCGCACGTCTGGGTTCCTTCGACCGTGATTTCGGAGTCTTCGATCGTGGTGTTGTTGGCTTCGACGCTGATTTCGGCGTCGAGCGCGATGTCCTTGATCGTGGTTCCGGCTTTGTTGACCGCGATGTTCTGCGATTCGCTTTTCAACGCGGTGCCAGCCGGCACGCCGGTGTTTGTGGCGTCTGGGTACCCACAGGCTGAGGGGACTTTGATGCAGTTGGTCTGCTGTCCACCCACGCTTGTTTCTTTGGCGACGGCCGCGGTCTGCGCGCTCGTGGCGGAAGCTTTGCCAACGCTGTTGCCGGCGGTGACGACCACGTCGAGCGTGTGGCCGACGTCGCCTGCCACCGGTTCATAGCTCGAGCTAGTCGCACCTGCGATGTTCGTGGCGCCGTCCTGCTGCCACTGGTAGCTGTAGCTGATCGGGGTGCTCCCGGCCCAGCTGCCGGTGGTCGCGCTCAGCGTTTGGCCAACTTCAGCGGTGCCGTTGATCTTCGGCGCCGCGGTGTTGCTTGGCGCGGTCGGCGGTGGGGGCGGCGGCGGTTCGGGGGCCACGGTGACATTGTGCTCGACGGTGGCCGACTGACCGACCACGTTGGTGACCAGCAGGCGTATGTACTGGATGCCGGCGGTCGAGAACGTCAATGAGATGCTCTGGCCGCTGCCGAGCCGTGTCTGCGGCGGGATCGGCTGATTCGGGCCGTCGTCGTTCGACCATTCGTACGTGCAGGGACCGCCCGGGCATGTCGAGCTGGAGGCATTGAATGTGACCGACTGGCCGACCGTGGGCGAACTGGGGCTGTAGCTGAAGCTCGCCACCGGTTCTTCCGGTGCTTTGGGTTCTTTGGGTTCTTCTGGTGTTTTGGGTTCTTCCGGGGCTTTGGGTTCTTCCGGCGCTTTGCTCACGGTGGCTCCGGAGGCGTAGAACGAGGCGGGGGAATTGAAATAAGAGACTCCAGTGCCCCATGAGGAAGGCAGTTCTTCAAGCGAGTGGGATCTACTTTCCTGCGTTGGTTCCCCGCCCCGTTCCACATCGGCAACCGCGAGCTTGCCACTTGGCGCCAGGGCCGCCAGCCAATATTCCGAGCCGGCGCTCACGATGGCCGGCGGAACTTCGACGCTGTTCCAAGCGTTCGCCGTCGGCTCTTCGATCGTGGCGCTGGTCAACAGCGTCGCCGGGTGTCCTGAAGCGTTGCTGTAGAGCCCGACCACAATCGAAGAGGCTGTACTCGCCTTGGGCACATAGAGGACGAGGCTGTTTACGGTTCCACCGGCCTCGGCTTCGTATTGAAAGGCTTCGGCGGAACCGGCAGTATCGGTGTCGACGTGAGGCTGCACCGTCGTGCTGCCGACCAGAGTTCCGTCGATTTCAACCGGCGGAGTCGTTTTTTTGCCCGGCGGTTCTTTTGTTGGTTCTTTGCCGGGCGGGACTTCTTTGCTCGGCGGAATCGGTTCTTCGCTTGGCGGAACCAGCTGAAGCACCGGCGGCTTGGTCCCTGTCGCTGCCGGACTTGCCCCAGTGCCGAGTGTTGCGGCAGCGCCACCGGACGGCTGCGGCGCCCTGGGGCGAAGATGAAAGACCGTGCAGACCACAGACTTGCCTCTAGCCGCCGAACGACGACTGGAGGACTTGCCCGCGGTGTGCTTGGGCTTGACTACGACACAGCGGGTGAGCTTCGTCTGCCTACGGGACGCCTTCTTCTTCTTTGCGTGCGCTTGCGTGGCCGTTGTGCTTGCCGAAGCGCCGCCGGGCCGTGCGAGCAGCACAAATGAGGCGATTGTGACGACAAAGATCGCCGTGATCGCCAACAGCACGCGCATCCTTACCGCCACGGCAGCAGGTGGGTGGCACTCGGGCACTGTTCCAGATGCTACTGCATAGGACGGATGTTTTTGGCGGATCTCAAATCCGCGTGCGAGCACTGGGCTATTGCGAACGTTTTGTATGGGTGCAAGTCAGGGGTGTCATCCTGATCCCTCCAGCGGCCCGCTCAACGGGACCGTGGCTGGACGCTACCCGCACAACCTCGCTGCAACGGATCGCAAATCGGCCGATTGTCTGCCATGTGCTCGACGCTCTGAGTGCGGCCGGTGTCGATGAGGCCGCCGTTCTCGCGCCCGCGGACCTGATCGAGGAGATCTCGATCTGCATCGAGAGCGACAGCCAGCCGCGCCCATCCGTGCGCTATCTGACCCATCAAACGCAAACCGACCCGGCGGATTCGCTGCGCTCGATCGCGCAGTTCGCGGATGGCGCCGCCATGATCGTGCACCGCTCCGATGGCCTCTTGGGTCAGCCGCTGCGGCCTTTTCTCGACGTGTTGAGCGAAGAGGGTTCGGATGTGGTGCTGCTCGTCGCGCAAGGCGCTCGCAACTCAGAACCCCTGGGACCTTCCACACAGCAGGTGCTTCGGGTGGCCGAGCTCGATCCCAGCAACTCAGCGCTTGGGATGGCGGGTGTTTGCATCCTGGGAGCGGGCGCACTCGAAGATTTGCATTACCCCTCGGCAAGCCCTGAGGTCGAGCTGAGAACCCTCGCCGAGTGCTTGATCGCTCGCGAGAACGCGCGCATGCAGGTGCGCGTCGTGCGCGAGTGGCGTACTTTTCTTGGCGACCCGATCGACCTGCTCGACATGAACCGCGCGGTCTTGGACGGGCTCGAGCCGCAAGCCTCCCTTCCTCAGCGCGACGGCAACCGCTTTGAAGGGCGCGTGTTCATCGACCCGACCGCATCGGTGAGCACGAGCGTGCTCTGTGGGCCGATCATCATCGGCGCCGGCGCCCGCGTGATCGACTCTTATATCGGACCGCATACCTCGATCGGCGAGCGCGTGCATGTCGAGGGCGCTGAGATCGAGCGCTCGATTCTGTTTGCTGGGGCAAGCGTGATCCACGTGGGTGGGCGCCTGGTGGGGAGCATCGTCGGTCGCGAGGCCCGGGTCTTCCGGGACTTCTCGGTACCGCGGGCGATGCGCCTTCAGGTCGGCGATGGGGACAAGGTCGCCCTCTGTTGAGGCAGCCCCCTAGGAGACTCATGCAGACTTCGTCAATCGGGCGTAGGCAGAAGCTGTAGAGCGTCAACGGGGGCGACTGTTGACTTCGAGCCGCCCCCGACTGCTGCCTAGCTTTCGAATCGGCTCAGCGTTCGACGCTCTTCAACGTTTCGTCCCACATGTTGCCTGACCAGGTGGTGACCGCTTCGTTCATGTACGAAGCAACGCCGTAGTAGCCGCCGTTTGGATAGAACTCACGACTGAAACGGTTGCCGGTGATCGTGACGGGGCCTACCACTTTGCCGCCACTGCCACTTCCGCCGCCGTAGATCATGTAGCCGCCGCCCGCCATCAGATTGTTGGTGATGGTGAGGGTCGTCTGGTTACCGAAATCTACGCTGGCGAATACAACCGCCGTCTGGCCCTGCTGGTTGAGCATCGTGTTGTGGTTGACGATCAGCGGACCGCCACCACCACCGTAATAGATGTCCTCATAGTGTTCTTGGGGAATCGTCGCGTCGCTCTCGTTGATGAAGGAATTCGAGAGGTTCATCGGCCCCGCAAGGCACTCCGTGCAATTGTAGGCATACAACTGCTTGATGGTCGTAGCCGAGTCGTTGCTCATGATGCAGTACTGGGTGACGTTGACCCCAGACAGAGCGCCGCCGTGACAGGCGACGTTCTGGATCAACGTACCGGTGACGCCGGGCTTTATCCAGATTCCCCGCCCACCACAGGATTCACCGCATGTCTGGGTCCCGTTTACCGTGACATCGGTGTCTTCGATCGTCGTATTGTTTGCTTCAACACTGATCGAGCCTTCCAGAGCGACGTCCTTGATCGTCGTTCCAGGAGTGGTCACTGTGATGTCGTTTGTTTGGGATTTCAAGGTCGTGCCGGCTGGTACTCCCGTGTTGGTCGAGTCCGGGTAGCCACAGGAGGACGGCACTTTTATGCAGTTGGTCTGCCCGCTGCTTGATTCTTCTTTCTTGACTTCTTTGGGTTCTTCTTTGACAACTTCTTTCGGTTCTTCTTTTGGCTGTTCTTTGACTACTTCTTTTGGTTCTTCTTTGACGGCTTCTTTAATGACGGCCGTCGTCTCGGCACTTGAAGCGGATGCAGCGCCGGCACTGTTGCCGGCGCTCACGACGACGTCGAGTTTGTGGCCGACATCCGTCGCTGCGGGCGCGTAGTTAGAGCCGGTGGCGCCAGCTATGTTCGTGGTTCCTTCGCGCTGCCACTGGTAGGTGTAGGTCATCGGGGTGCTTCCGGCCCATGTGCCCTTGTTCGCACTGAGCGTCTTTCCAACCTGGGCCGTACCGCTTACGGTCGGGGACGTCGTGTCGCTCGGCATCGTCGACGCCGGCGGCGACGGCTGCGATTCCGCCGCAAGCGCAACGTTGTGCTCGACCGTCGCGCTCCTACCTGCCGCATCGGTGACTACGAGGCGCACATACTTTGTGCCTACTTCGTGGAAGGTGAATGATGTCGTCTGTCCGCTGCTCAGCGGCCACAGAACCGTGCTCGGCCGAACGTTTGACCCATCGTCGGACCATTCATACGTGCACGGCCCATCCGCGCAAGTGGAACTGGTCGCGTTGAAGTCAACCGGCTGCCCGACGGTAGGAGCAGTAGGTGTGTATAGGAATGCCGCCGTGGGGGCAGCCGGGAGCGTTTCGACCGGAGGAGTTTTTCCGACCGGAGACGTTTTTTCGACCGGAGGCGTTTTTTCGACCGGTTCAATCGGAGGCGGCGAATCGACGATCAAGCTCGCTCCGCTGACATAGTCGGAGATCGGGCAGGTCGAGGATGTCGCACCTACGCTCCAAGACGAAGCCAGCGCCTTTAGGCCGGGCTGCGCGTCGGTCTGACTTGCGCAAGAGCCAGCGCTACGATCGCGGATCCGGAGCGTCCCATTCCCACCCAGTACCGCAAGCCAATAGGTTTCACCGCCGAGCAGAGCGGTTGGCGCAAGCGACACCGTGTTCCAGGCGCCGGCTTGGGCGTTCAAGATGGTTCCCGTACTCAACAACGAGCCGGGGTTACCGGAAACATTGCTATACAAACCGACGGTCAGAGTACGTGCCGCGTTGTGAGAGTCGACATAGACGTGCGCCAGTTCGCTGCTCCCAGAGACAGAAGCCTGGAAACTGAATGCCTTGGCATGGCCTGCCTTGAGGGAGTCTATATGCGTCTCCACCGCGCTGTCTCCGAGTAGCGTTGTCGTAGAGATGGTCGCCGCCGCGCGCGAAGCAACGGTTGGGGCGATGCTTTTGTGGCGAGGCTTGTGCTTGTGTTTCGCTCCGCGGCGGACCGCGCGGGAGTGTGATGCACGAGATGTTGCATGGTGGGAGGATTGACCCGCCAACGCCGATGGTGCAGCGAAGGCAGCCAGTAGTGCGACTACCGAAAAAGAACGTATTAGAAGCTTGAGCATCAACCGCCTCCGAGCATGGATGGGCATGTGCTCACCCTTCGGCGCGACCCCATCTCCTCTTTACTCCTAGGGCCACATTCCGGACGCCTTTCCCTCAATTAGGGTAAATCGCCGTAGGGCAGCATCGGTCAACTGCCCACGTACATGTCCGCCGAAACCCCCAATCAGCCATGCCAGGCTCGATTCGACTATGTTCGGCCTGTGAGCAGTTCAGGCAATGCCCTACGCGTCGTCCTCGCGGACGACCACCACTTCTTTCGCGAAGGTCTGCGCGACATGCTGGAGAGCGCCGGCGTTGACGTCGTGGGCGAGGCCAAGGACGGAGCCGAAGCGGTAGCGCTGGCAGGCGAGCTCGGACCGGACTTGATCGTGCTCGATCTCGACATGTCCGACACTCCCGGCGCTGAGGCGCTGCGCCAGATCGCAACAATAAGCCCCCAGGTCCGTATGGTCGTTCTGACCACAACGCTCGAGGAGGCCGATGTGCTCGAGGTGCTGGACGCGGGCGCCTGCGGCTACATCCTCAAGAGCACGCCCGCGGATGAGCTGATCGACAGCATCCGTCAAACGGCCAGCAGTCATGTTGTGCTCTCTCGAGAGGTCGTATACGCACTCACGAGACATGCAAGTCCCAATGACCACGCCGCCAGGCAGATACGGCCTAGCACCGACGGATTGGAGCTGACCACGCGCGAGAAGGACGTGCTGCGGCTATTGGTAGAGGGGGCCGATAACGCCGCGATCGGGCTGGAGTTGTCCATCAGCCGACACACCGTCAAGCAACATGTGACGAACATCTTCGAGAAGCTCGGTGTCCACAGTCGCGTCGAGGCCGCCGTGTTTGCCGTACGGGCAGATCTCGTCTGACGACTGGCGCCTCCGCCTCGACAAGGCGAATGCCGCGGAGCTCAACCGGCGGCGGCGAGAGGCTCGATCGCGCGGATCGCCGCGTCTCGGTCAGCGACACCGAGCTTGGTCACTCCAGCCGATATGTGGCGGCGAACGGTGACCGGCGAGAGCGAGAGCATGTCGGCGACCTCGATGGTCGTCAAACCCGAGCCGAGCATCCGCAGGATCTCCGACTCCCTTGGCGTCAGCTGCACGTTGCCCACGCGCACCGGGCTTGGGCCCGCAGCGACGGTGAAGGCGCGAAACTCCTGCAACACACGTCCGACAAGCGTGCGCGGCAAGGCTGCCTCCCCCTTGAGCACGCCGCTGAGCGCCGCCGGAAGACGGTCGGGGCTGGTGTCCTTGGGCAGGTAACCCATAGCTCCCGCCCGCAGCGCGGCGAGCAGATCCTCGGTATTGGTGGAGACAGTCAGCATGACCACAGAGGTTGCCGGCGCTGCTTCGGCAACTCGACGCGCTGTCTCTATGCCTCCTCCAGGGATGGAGACGTCGAGCAGGCAGACGTCGGGGCGCTCGCGTATGACGGCACTGACGGCGCTATTGCACTCGGCTGCTTCGCCGACGATCTGGAAGCCACCGCGCATGAGCGCCATACGGACACCGAGCCGACTCACCTGTTGGTGGTCGGCGATCACGATCGTCGGTTCTACGCCGCTCACGACGGCCGCCCTAGAGATCCAAGAGCACCACGAAACGCGGTCCGGTCAACAGTCCCGATTGTGGGCTTTCCTACCGTCCGTGCGGCGGCGCCCCGGCCAAACTTAGCCCAAGCTGACGCAGCACGAACTCGCCCTTGGTCCCTGCTCGCGACGATCATTCCGTGTATGTCCTTTTCCTTTGGGCTCCGTCCCGATGATGAGCGACTCTAATGGTGTCGGCCATCTACCGACTATTCATTAGGCCCGAACTCCTAAGGACACCCGATTCGATAGGTTCGAATGGCTTGCCCCGAATCGTCCGAAGTTAGCCAAATGATACAGATTTTTCGTTTGAACGCGCATTTTGCGGGTAGTTTCTTGCAAAACTGCGCAAATCCCGCATAGAGTTCAATTTATAGGACTTCTTGAGGACGATTTCTGGCCCAAAAATGCGAGTCCTTCGGGGATGATAGATGGCGTACGGGCCGTGTCTGGACAATCCGTACGCGCACGGCTTTCGGCCGTGACAGCCAGACCGGCGACGAGATCAAGCCTGTGTCGGCGTCTTCACGCAGCAGCCGTCGATGATCCCAGTGCCAGTGCCGCTGTAGTAGCCGTCTGGCTGCACCTGCACGCGGTAGTGAGCGCGAGTGCCGGAGCGATACTCGATCGTGCACGACCACGGGTCGCCCAACGGCCCGGAGCCACCCGGCATGCAGCTCACTCGGGTGGGTGGCGTACGCCTATCCGCCGCCACGGGCTCGGGAGCTTGGCCCACGACCGCCTCCACGCGCGCTGCGCTCAACACCGTTGCGCTCGGCGTGCCGAGCGAGCGAGCCTGTTCGACACGGAACAGGTCCTCGCCGCCGCGATTGCGTAGGACGACGGCTGTCGCGGCGATCCCCACGAGGATCGCCAGCCACATGACAGCCGCCGTCGTACGCTTGCCCATCAGGCCCATCTAGCGATGATCGCGACTGCCTTTGTCGCCGTAGCCCTGACTGTCTTTGCCACCATGGCCACCTTTGTCGCCACGGTCGCCTTGACCGCCACCTTGGTAGCCACTTCCTTGACCGCCTTGGTATCCGCCGCCCTGGCCACCTTTATCGCCGCCCTGGCCGCCGCCTTGATAGCCACCGCCTTGGCCGCCTTGGCCACCTTTGTCGCCGCCTTTACCGCCCTGGCCGCCTTCGTCGCCTCCCTGGCCGCCTTTGTCGCCGCCTTGGCCACCTTTGTCGCCGCCGCCTTTACCGCCGCCCTGGCCGCCTTGACCACCGCCGCCTTGGCCACCCACCGGATGGCAGCTGCCTTCTTCGAGAACGAAGCCATGCGGGCAATGGGGGACTGGGATCGGAATGCAGTTGCGGCCCTTGAGTTCATAACCGGACGGACATGTCGGAGGAGGCGTGGGAACGCACTTGCCGCCACTCACTTCATAGCCATGGGGGCAGCGCGGGGGCGGGATCGGAATGCAGTGGCGACCTTGCAGCACGTAGCCGCTCGGGCATTCGGGACGGTACTGGCTGAAGCTGGCGCTGCCACCGCCGTCTTTGCCGTTGCCGCCGCCCGCCAGCGCCATCGTGCCGCCGGTTCCGAGCACGAGAAATCCAACCGTGAAAAGTGTCGTCAGGTGTCGCTTCATGAAAGATCCCTTGTGTCGTGAGGATGTGGATCGCCGGACCGCGCTCATCGCCCTGAGCTTCACTCGATCCAGTGCGAGCGGATCGAGCGTTGGGCGCTCATCACGGAGCGCGTCTGCGATGTGCCGGAGGTCGTCGGGGAGATGTTCGTCGTCATGTGAGTGGCTCATGCGACCTCATACGAACGAGCGTCCGGATTCCTGGCTGAAGCTTGCTCGCCTGGACACAAGGACGATAGGAGAGCTGGTGCGAGGCATACGCGACGATGGATTCGAGCGGCTCTACGAGGAGCACGCTCAGGGCCTGTTCGCCTTCCTCAGATATCGGACGGGCGATACGGCGCTGGCCGAGGAACTGCTGGGCGATACGTGCGAGCGTGCGCTACGAGCCCGCAGGCGCTTCGATCCGCGCAAGGGGAGCACCAAGACTTGGCTGTATGCGATCGCGCTCAACTGCCTCTCAGACCACGTACGCAGAAAAGCCGGCGAGGGCAGAGCGCTCGAGCTCCTCGCCACCGGCCCTGGTTTCGTCTCCAGCGAGGAACTGGAGATCGACGAGTTGGCCGATGACGAGCTCGACGGCCTGGCCGATCGCGAGCGACTCGAGCGCGGTCTTGCGAGGCTGAGCGGCGTGGAGCGCGAGGCGATATCGCTGCGCTTCGGCGCCGATCTCACTGTGCCTGAGATCGCAAAGCTCACCGGCGAGCGGCTCGCCACCGTCGAGAGCCGTGTCTACCGCGCGCTCGAAAAGCTGCGCGACACGATGAGCTAGTAGGAAGACGGGACGATCGAGAGATCGTTGCTCTTCAATGCAACTGCTCGCACGACACCGGCATGCTTCACCCATCCCGTGGGGCTGGAGCCACCGAGCTGCTTGGCCGCCTCGCGAGTGAGCGGCTCCCGCGGATTCATGCGTAGGGCCTGCTCGACGTTCGCGTGCGGATCGATGCCAGCCGAAGCCTGCGCGATCGCAAGCGCATAGTAGGTCTCCCAGCTTCCGGGGTCGTGGCTGCGAGCCTCACGCATGGCTGTGATGGCCTGACGAGGCCGGCCACGTTGGATGTCACAGAAGCCGACGATCTCATACGGTTCCGGGCGCACGTCGAGCCAACCGATCGAGGACAGCGCTGCCGGTGTCGCGGCAGCACAATCAGACGCGTACAGCGCGTGCTCTGCCTGGCCGAGCCGCGTCTGCGAGCCGATGATCGACACCGGCAGGGCGACTGTGGCAAGGCAGAGCAGAGCGAGCACCAGGCGCATGTTGTGGCTCGGTATCCAGCCGCTGTCCGCCTGCCCGCCCGCACTCAGCGCAAGACCGGCGATCGCGAAAAAGCCGATCGTCACGACCGGCATCTCCCAGTCCCAGTCGACGCCGGCATGCAATGCCCATACGGTGGCAGCCGCCAGCAAGGCCCCATAGAGGGAGCGTCGCCGTCCGCTCGCCCTCAACCCCAGACCGAGGATCGTCGCGCCCACGAGCACCAGCAGCAGGAGCAGACCTGGAACGCCAAGCTCGGCCATCGCCTGCAGGTAGAGACTGTGCGCATTGATCACATAGGCGAATTGAGAGCGCTCCCGATCCCAAAGCGTCTGGTACATGCCGGCGCCGGCGCCGTGAAGCGGCGAGTCCCTGAAGCCACGCAGAGCAACTTGCCACAGCGGCGTGCGCCCGTCATTGGAGGGATCTGTCAAGCGCTGGCGCAGATCGCCGCCCCTGACGGTGGTGGAAGCACCGCCGATGAAGCGATCCCAGTCGTGAGCGAGAGCGTGGGGCGCTCCAAGCGCGAAGAACGCAAGCACAGCCGCCGCAACCGCGACGGGCATCGCGCCACGTTTGAGCATCGCGTCGAGTCGTGGCGTGCGTGTCCAGCGCCTCAATCGCGGATCGAGCACTGTAGCGAGCAGCAACCGTGCGGCCATACTCACAAGCACGCACACGCCTGCCACAAGTGCCACATGGTGGCCCTGAGCGACAGCCCGGGGGGTCGTCGGATCGAGCGTGTCCAGCAGGTTGGCCCGATAGGCGAAGAGGATCAACACTGCTGTCGTTGGAATGACCGCAAGCACTGCGCTTGGCAGACCCCGGGGACGCGCCACGAGCACGTACACCACCAGGCCTATCCCACAGGCAAGCATCGCTCCACGAGAGAACGTGAAGAACAGGGTGAGCGCCAACAGCGGCAGCACGCCGGCGGCAAGCACGCGTGCGACGCGCCGTTCGCCAAGGCTGCAGCTGAGATGGAAGGCGAGCACGATCCCGAGCGCGGTGAGCAGACCCAGTGTGTTCCAGTAGGTCACCGGGTAGCTCAGGCGCTCGTTGGAAACGCCTGGAGCGGTGTGCCACACGCCAGGGAGCAATCGGGTCACCAGGCCCGAGACACACACAATCGACACACCGAGCACCAGACCCCTTACCAGCCAGCGCAGGTTGTCCGTACTTGCTCGCACTGTCCCGAACAAGACGAGCACGAGCAGGTACAGCCAGGCGCGGTCGAACTCGATCAGGGCTCGGCTCATCGAGTGCGACCAGATCCCCGAAGCCAGCGTCAGCGCCGCGTAGCAGGCGAGTGCCATTATCGCCACAAGCGTCATCGGCGCGAGACCTTCGAAGGGATGGCGTGCCTGCACGATTCGCACGAGCAAGATCTGCGTCAGCACGAGCGCCGCTACCGCAGGGGTTCCGGGAAAGTACCCACCGGCATTGAACCCCAGGAAGACGATCAGCGCCCCAGGCAACAGCATCAGGCCGATGAGCCCAAGCTCGCTCAGAGAAACGACGGACGTATCCTGCGCACTGCGCGCGTCAGCTCCGATCGCTATGCCATTGGCCACCGGCGCATCGTAGTCGCGGCTCCAGGGGCGCTGGACGAGTGTTCGAGCAATCGATCAGCCCTACGGCACCTCCACATACACAGCAAATGCGCGACCAACCCGAGGACGGTCCAATGCGTTGGAAATAGCTGTTTGGCGGCGCTCCATGCCTTGTCCGTGGGCCGAACCACCTTACCCTCCCAGCGAACAGAGTCATTCCGACCAACGAAAGAGTCGAAGTGTAGCCGCAGATGGACCATATGCTGTAGCCTTTGTTGGGGCAGGCGCGGAGGTCTAGGGGCTTCGCGCCTTACTAAGACGAGTTTGAATGGGCATCCTTGCGGATCGCAAGACATGGGCCAGACCGGTCCGTTTTGCGACCACGCGAGTTCTCGTGAGGAGGAGGATCGATGAGACGTAGCATGGGGACGATTCCGGCCGTATTGACGATCTCGATTTGCGTGCTGGCGCTTCTCGCGAGCATCGCCGGGCCTACGTCGAGGGCCTCGGGCGGCATCAAAGGTCCCGTAGGCATTCAGGCAAAGACGGTGGATCTCGTGGAGAACGCCAACCTCAAGCTCATCAGCGAAGAGGGAGCGGCCCTTGTCGAGCATGGCCAGGCCACCGGCACGTATAAGGCGCCCGTGACCGCCACCTTTACGATCCATCCGAAAGCGGTGACGGCGACCGTCACGGTCTACCCTCATGGGGGCTCGATAACCGGCGTTGCCCAGGCCAACTACGTCGTACAGAACAGCACCGGCTACTTCGGCGGAACACTCACGATCACACATGGTACGGGCAGCTTCGCGCATGCTTCGGGCAAAGCCCTCGGCATTAGTGGAACCATCGACCGCTACAACTTTGCCATAACCGTAAGAGCCCACGGCGAGGCCAACCTGTAGCTCGGGGTAGTGCAATGAGATTCATCGGAGCGTTCGCGCTCACGCTCGCTGCCTGTGCATGCATCGCTAGCTCTGCCGGCGCCGCACAGACCGCCAAGCTGCAGGTCTCGCTCGACCCCGACGTGGCAGGTCAGCGCACGACAATCGAGATCTCGCTGCGTATGAAGGGCCCGGGCGGTTCTCTCCCCGCCCCGATGAGCAGCTTCGACCTTCGCCTCCCCGCCGATATGGGGATCGCGACCACAACGCTTGGACAAGCCAACTGCCAGCCCACACGTCTGCTCGACGCGGGACTGAACGGCTGCTCGGCCAATGCTCGCATCGGCTTCGGAAACGCCACCGCTGTGGTGCCGGTCGGCTCCCAGAGCATCCACGAGAGGGCATCGCTCAACGCACTCATGGGACCGGCGGTCGAAGACCATCTTGAAGTGCTGTTCTACGTCGAAGCGCTGGAACCCGTCTCGGCGCGCTTGGTTCTCCCCGGCACGGTGCAGGAAGACGTGCATCCATACGGCGAACAACTCGACACCTCCGTCCCTCTGATTCAGACATGGCCCGAAGGCCCTGACCTCGCGCTGGAAACCTTCTCTTCGACGATCGGGCCACTGCATCTCACCTATTTTCGAGAGCTTGACGGCAAGACCGTCCCCTACCACCCGCACGGCATCAGGATTCCGCGCATATGCCCCCCGGGCGGTTACCCTTTTTCAGCGCTGCTCAACTTCCAGGACGGCACTCATACCAGCGCCGCGTATCGCGTCCCCTGCACTTCGGCATCATGAGACGGAGGGCGCTGATCGCCCTGAGGGTCGCAGTCCTAGGCACAAGCCTAATGGGCATCTCCATCGCACCCGCGCGCGCTATCGGCGCGCAAGCCAAACCGTTTGCGATCACCGCCTTCTCCATGCGTACCACCCGCGCCACCCCAGTGCCATATGGCCCTGGCCTGCCCGGATACGGGTTCGTCAACGAACCGTATTCCTTTACTCAAGCGGGTGGCCATCCAGATTCGCTGACAAGCATGATCGAGTTCGCCTCCGAAGAAGTCAACGAAGGCCGATCGATCCCGACACACAACCTGAAGGACTTGGTAATCGACCTTCCGCCAGGATTGGTGGCCAACCCACTGGCCGTCGCCCGATGCCCGCGCACCCACGCCATCGACGACGGGATTTGTCCCGTCGACTCACAGGTGGGTGTGTTCGTGCTGCACTTCGCAGGCGACAAAACGATACTTGGGCCAATCGTAGATTTGACCCCGGAAGCCGGTCAAACTGCCGAACTCGGCCTCGTGACGCCATTGAAAATCACGGTTCCCTTGCCCGGACATATTGTGCGCACATCGGCAGGATACGCGTTTGCCCTTGTCGCCAACGGCCTCCCCACGCTCGAAATCACGGGCATGGAAACCACGCTGTGGGGTGTGCCGGCGGAAGCTGTCCACGATCCCCTGCGTGGACTCAACTGTACAGCGGAGTCGGTACAGCAACAGTGGACTTGCGAAGGCGGCGGCACTAAAAGCGACGAAGCCTCCGTGCCCTTCCTGACGATGCCAAGCGACTGCGCGGGGGGCCCCCTGAGCGGGACGGTGTGGGCCGACTCCTGGGAAGAAGCGGGCCGCTACGTACAGGCAAAATCGACCTTTCCGACAACCACAGACTGCAGTCGCCTGCCTTTTGCGCCTGAAATTGAAGTGAGGCCGGATACGTTGCTCGCAGATGCGCCTGTGGGCTTGACCGTGAACGTCGCAACTCCGCAGAGCGAAAGCGCCCAGGAGGTCGCTGCGCCGCAGTTGCGCACCACACGCATGACCTTGGCGCAAGGTTTGTCGATCAGTCCGGGGGTGGCCGACGGCCTGCAGGCGTGCGGACACGGCGGCACCCAAGGAATCGACATCCCAACAGGCCTGAACGCCGAGAGCGAACCACTCGCTCCTGACGAAGTGGGTGAAGGTGAAGAACCTGGCCCGGGCGGCGAAGCGCGACTCGCGCCTGGCCATTGCCCGCAAGCGTCGATCGTGGGCAGCGCCGAAGCAGTCACGCCACTGCTGGCGAGTCCGATCAAGGGACGCGTATATCTCGCAGCGCCCGATTGCGGCGGGCCTGACCAAGCGCCTTGCACCGAAGCAGACGCGGTTGACGGAAACCTCTACCGCATGTACGTCGAACTCGGTGGCAAACCAGGCGGGGAAGGTCTCGACATCAAGGTCGAAGCAAAGGTGCAAGCCAACCTGGCGACCGGCCAACTCACACTGACGCTGATTGAAAGTCCGCAATTGCCTATCAGCAGGTTGAGCATCAACCTGACCGGCGGCCCCCGTGCACTACTCGACAATCCCGCCACCTGTGGACCGTCAAGGACCACATCGGATCTGCAAGCGTGGAGCGCACCGGGCACGACCCCAGCACCTGAAAATCTACTCGTGCCGGGTACACCCGACGCCGACCCCTCTTCCTTCTACGAAGTGACGGGCTGCTTCGATGGTCCTTTCCATCCTGGGTTTCTCGCCGGAACGGTCACACCCCGGGCCGGAATGTTCAGCGCCTTTACGTTCGAGGTCACGCGCAGCGACCGCGAACCATACCTATCCCAAATACAGGTCCAGGCTCCGACTGGACTCTCCGCAATGCTATCGAGCGTGCCTCCCTGTGGGGAAGCGCTCGCCAACGCTGGACGGTGTCCCGAAGCCTCATTCATAGGCAGCACACTGATCTCCTCCGGCGCCGGGTCGCTGCCCTTTGAATTGCCAGGGCGCATATATCTCACGACCGGATACCACGGCGCACCGTTTGGCTTGAGCATCGTCACCGACGCGATCGCTGGACCACTGGACCTCGGACTGATGGTGATCCGCGCGCGGGTGGATGTCAATCCGCAAACCGCGGCTATTGAGATCACAAGCGATCCGCTGCCACAGATCGTGCTCGGCGTACCGCTGCGTGTACAGAAGGTGGCACTCGACATCGACAGGCCCGGGTTCATGTTCAACCCCACGAACTGCAACCCTCTGGTAGTAGCCGCTGCAGTCACGGCAACCCAAGACGCGAGCGCTGAGGTCTCCAACCAGTTTGCCGTCGCCGATTGCAGAAGCCTTGCTTTCAAACCCAAACTCGGCGCCTCTACCAGTGGACGCACGAGCTATACAAGCGGGGCAAGTCTCGACGTCAAGCTTGCATTCCCAGATACAAAGCAGGGCACTGAAGCAAACCTCGCGCAACTCAAGGTCGCGCTGCCCAAACAGTTGCCGTCGAGGCTCACCACCTTGCAGAGCGCTTGCCCGGAGACAATTTTCGGGGCCAATCCTGCAGCGTGCCCAAAAGCCTCGGTCGTCGGCATCGCCAGAGCGCGCACTCCTGCGCTGGCAGGCGTGTTGACGGGGCCCGTCTACTTCGTCTCCCACGGGCGCGACGCGTTCCCTTCGCCGGTTGTCGTGTTGCAGGGCGACGGGGTAAGCATCGTTTTGCGCGGCTCCACTACAGTCGAGAAGTCGGGGCTTGCGCGCATCGACTTCGACGCACTCCCAGACATGCCCATCAATAGCCTGGAGCTGTATCTACCGCAGGGACCGCACTCGGTTCTGAGCGCCAATACGGACCTCTGCGCGCTTACCAGGACATTGATGGTCAGGCGCAGCGCGCTCGAGCGTGTAGGCGGACGTGCTGTTCGCCGCGTCATTGATGTGCGTAAACGCGTTCGTGCGAACCTGCTCATGCCCACCGAACTCGTCGCCCAGAATGGCGCCGTCATCCATCAGAGCACGAAGATCGAAGTGGGCGGATGCACAGCAAGCAAAACGAAGACAGCGAACAAGGCACCGCCCAGCAAGACCTAGCCGACACTCTCAGCGCCGGCGCGTGCCTTGTGGTTAGCCGACTTCGACGTGTGGCGGCCTCAGCCGATCCGTATCGCTGCGCTGTATGCAGAGACATGTGAGCCGTCGAATACCTGCACGAGTGCTTGGTACACGCCGCGATGGCGGATGCGCACGACGGCGCTGAAGCTTGAGACTGTCGGCGTACTGGACTTGACGATAGTCCCGCCCTGATTGATCGAGGGAGCCCCGCGGCGCAGTAGTTGGAAGCCGACATGGGCCCCCAACTCAGCCGGAGTGATCGTTCCGGAGAAGCGCACGAACTCGCCACGATGTGGACGGTGCACGCGACGCACGTGCAACGTGACCCGCACCGCGACGCCCTCGACCACGACAGGACTCGTGATGTAGGGCGCACTGGTCGTCACGACACGCAACTGCGTGTTGGTCAGGAGGCCGACGACGGGGAAGGAAAAGCTACCTGTCGAGCTCGTGACCTCGAAATTACCGAGCGTTGTAAAGCCCGCCACATATGGAAAAGGGTTGGTTTGCAAGGCCACCACGCGACCCGCGTTGCCGGTGCCCGTCAGTGTGCCTTGCACGGCGAAGGGATCCCCAAGAGGAACAGGGTTGGGGGTGCCGGCGATCTGAAGCGATAGCGGGACCTTGGGTGTTTTGAATATGCGGTCCACGCCGGGGGTTGCGCCGTTCGCGCTGGTCGCGAGAATCCGGTAGTGATAGGTGGTGTTCGCTTGCAGACCGCCAATCGCCTGACTGACCTGGATCGTGGACCGTGCCTGACCTCCGGGGGCCAGAGAGGTTTGGCCACCGTAGAACTTGGTCGTTCCGTATTGGAAGACGTAGTTCGTCGGGTGAGCCTTCGCGTCGAGGGACCCGTGTAGCACGGCAGAAGAAGGGGTCACGCTGGACACACCGCCCGTCGAGGCGGCGGGCAACGGCCCGGAGGCGGCGAGAGTGGAAGTCACAAACGCGCTCGACACGAGGGCCGCCAGCAGTCCAACGACTGCACGACGGCCCACGCGATGCCTTGAATTCGCTGCCAGACTCCTCTGCATGCCTGCTGAGTTACCCCTCATGCCTCTTGGTAACCCCAAACTCGTGCCAGAGTCGCGCCCCGAGCCTCCCTGTTTGAACTCCTAGAGGATCAGGTCAAAGGGGAAAGCTGACGGCAACAAGCGCGAAAGCCCATAACCCGTCCCGATCTCAAATGGGCTGAGTGCGCGATCGAAGACCTTGACTTCGTCGATACTGCCGCTGAAATCGGTCCCCGAGCATCCGGCGTAGTCGCCAATCAGAAGATTGTTCGACGTGTACAGCCCATAAGCGATCGGGGCCGTATCCGGCGTTCCCGAGCCCACTTCCCGCCCGTCGACATAGAGTTTTACGCTTGAGCCGTTGTAGGTTCCCACCACGTCGTGCCACTGTCCATTCCAGACACCCGCTCCGGCGTCGGGCGAGATCGTCCACGACAAGCCCGTGTTGCTGGCGACATAGAACTCGAGTCCGCCGTTGGCGCCCGTGTAGAGGCCGTAGGAAGCTGCCAGACAGCCCTCCGCACCCTTGGCAACGATGTACTTGTAGTCGCCCGGACCGCTACCGGCCTTTACCCAGGCGCTGACGCTTATGGCTCCGGGCTCCAGTGAGGAGTTGTCAGGTACCTCAACCGCCGAGGCGTTGCCGTTGAAGCTGACCGAACCCTGAAAGCGGCCCGGAGCCCACTGAGCGAGTCCTTCGAGATGGCCTTCGTTGCGATGCCCCGAGGAATCGCGCGCAACCGTGCCCTTGCCTTCGTTGAAGGACCATGCGCCGACCGGCAGGATATCCGCCCCTGCGGGTGCTGCCGCCGTCAAGAGAATCGCCGCCGCGAGTCCCACGATTGCCTTGGCCGTCCTCATCAAATGACCTCCGTGTCGCCTTGGGTTTGCTGCACTTGATGTGCCAGTCACCCAGACAACGTGCACCAGTAGATATTCCTTTCGCGCACGTACTTGCGCGTGCGCGCGCTTAGGCGCCTCCTAGCCGCCAGCTTTAGCCCTTGACTGTCGGCACCTGCGCCTCCGGCGAGGCGACACCGTTGGGCGAGACGCGGATGCCAGACGGTTGCTCGGGCTTGGCGGGCGCGTAGTCATAGCTATAGCCATAGCCGTAGGAGCCGAGCCGACCAGCCTTGAAGCCGTTTGCGACGACGCCAAGCAGGGGGGCTCCGGCAGCTACCAGAGTCTCATGCAGGCGCATGGCGACATCGCGCCGATTACGTCCTACCCGACCGACGATGATCACGCCGTCGACCTTACCCAGCAGCGGAAACGCATCAGACACGACAGTCAGCGGAGGCGTGTCGACTACGACCAGGTCATATGTAGATCGCGCTCCGTCCAGAAGATTTTCCATAGCTCTACTCTCAATCAGCTCTCCAGGATTCGGCGGTAGCACGGGTCCCGCGAGAAGGACATCGAGCGTGCGTGTCCTGGAAGCATCGTTGCCTGGCCGATCGAGGGAGATCGATTGAATCGCGTCGTTGATAGGGACCGCACCGATCAATACGTCCGAGAGACCTGCTCCAGCATGGATTTCAAGCTGCTGCGCCATCGTCGGCCGACGCAGGTCGGCCTCGACGAGCAACGTACGCGCGCCCATTCTCGCCGCGGCGCCGGCCAGATGCCGAGCCACTGTCGTCTTTCCGTCCCCGGGGACTGCTGAGGCCACAAGCAGCGTCCGCAGCTCCTTGTCGACATTGAAGTAGCGCAGGTGCGCGCGAATCAGATGGAATGCCTCCGCCTCGCTGCCCATCAAGGCTCCGCCCGACGCGGATCCTCGCTTAGAGCGCGATAGGGCACCGCTCTCCGGCACCACTCCAAGCAACGGCAAGCCGTAGACCGCCTCCAGATCCTTGGGCTCACGGATCCGTCGGTCGAAACGCTCGAGCAAGAAGGCGATGCCCAGGCCAAGCAACAGGCCAAGCACTGCCCCCAAGGCCGTGTTTCTCGCTGTCTTGGGCGAGGACGGAGATGTCGGGACAGATGCAGCCTGTGCGATCTGCACATTGCCGTTGCGTAGTTCGGCGAGAACCCCGAGCGATTGTGCGCGACTCTCGAGCGCCAGACCTGAGGTGCCAGCTCTTTCCGCAGGCGTTAGGGCCCCGAGTTGCTTGCTGACGAGGGCAAGCGCAGACGCGTAGTACCTGTGATTGCTTTCCTGTTGCTCGAAGACGAACCGCTTTGCGTAGGTATTGGCAATGGCCGCCGCCAGCGTGGGCGAGGCAGCGGTAGCCGCCACGTTCACAACGTTGGATTCGCCCAGAGCGCTGATGCTCAAGGCTTCTTTGATCTTTTCCTTGGTCTGTCCTTGACCCAAATGACTCGCCGTCTTTTCGGCCATGTCGCCGAGCTGTACAAGCTTTAGGTTTGTGTTCTCCTGCGCTTGTTGGTTGTTGACGCTTACCGCCTGCAGGCCGGCCGCCTGCTGGTTTGCCTGACTGTCGTTGAAGACCAGTGAGGCTGTGGCCGTGTACTTCTTCTGCTCGCGCTTGGAAAATCCGTAGGCGGCGCCCGTGACAAGCACCAGGCAAAGCAAGATCCACGGTGCCCTCCGACGCAGGCCACCCAGAGCGAGCTCCAGGCTTTGATTTGTCTGCTCAGCGTCCATCACAGCTCCTTTACAGTAGATCCAGCCCAATCGTCGGCCCTACGGGCCATCTCGCGAGCATCTTCGAGAGCCGTCAAGTAGGCCCTCGACACGTCAGCCCAGGCGTACCGTTCACCCACAACCGCACGACCGTGCCGGGCAAAACGGTTTTGAACAGTGGGATCACCCAAGGTAGTTACAAGTTTCGAGGCAAGCGTCGGCGCGTCGAGCGGGAACAGCTGCTCGCCACGCTCGACCACCTCTTGGTTGAATTCCGTGTCGAGGGCGAGAGTGGGCGCCCCTGCCCCAAGCGCTTGTAGCAAGGCTGGATTGGTTCCCCCAACCGAGTGCCCGTGCACATACACACCGCAATTGGCCCATAGCTGCGTGAGCAGCTCCTGATCGTGCACGTGTCCGAGCCACTTGATCTGCCCACGGTCGTCCAACTCGCGCAAGCGAGCCTCGAGCGGCGAGGGATAGTTGGCCGAGCCCACGATCACCGCCTGTGGTCGGGTGCCATTCAGGAGCTCCAAAGCATCCAGGGTCAGCTCCACGTTGTTCTCTGGGATCAGCCGCGCGACGACCAGTGCATATGTGCGCGGCGTGAGCCCGAGCGAACAGACTCGATCGTCTTGTGCTCTGTCGAGCACGGGCGCCCCGTATGGGATGAATCTCGCCGACACGTCGAACAGTCGCTGCCAGATCCGCGCGATCGCCTGCGAGTCGGCGACCAGTACATCGGCGTGGCGTGCCGTCATCGCAGCTCCGCGATAGAACACTTTCTGCGCCGCTTTGCTCCACTTGCCTCGTTCCCACTCGATCCCATCGGTGTTCACCACCGTCGGGATGCGCCGCGCCTTCAGCAGCGGCAGGTAGAAGCCATTCGCGACGTTCAACACCAGGGCAGCGTCGTACCCACGCAGAGCCGCATCGACGTTGGAGCTCGCCCCGAAGCTCAAAGTCGACAAGCTCTTCGAGTCGAGCCCCGGCGTCCAAATGCAGCGCACGCCTTCGACAGAGGTCGATCGGCTGCGCCCAGCGCGCTGGCGACAGTAAACAGTCACCTCGTGACCCTGACTGACCCACTCCGGCGCGAGCTGCCGCACCAGCGTCTCATATCCACCATAGGTACTCGGGAATCCGCGACTTCCGATGATTGCCAGCTTCATTGCCTGACCGCCTCCCCCAACTCGCGCTGCGCGGAATCGTTTGCCATACCAAGTCGATCGAGCAGAAACTCCGCCTTGGCCTGCCAGGAGGTCTCCGCCGGCAATGCAACCGGCTCACGCGGGATCTCTCCGGCACCCCGCCCACCGAGGAGGTCCGTGAGAGCCTGCAAAACCTCTTCCCTGGGCACGGCACGAACGCCCTCCAGCGCACGCTCCCACCCGATCACGCGCGTGGAGACCGTCGGCAGACCGGCCGCGCGGTACTCGTACAGCTTGATCAGGTCTCCGCCGACCTCGAACTCTCCGAGCCGGTGTGGCGCCCAAGCCACATCCCACTTGCGCATGATGTTTGGGTAACGGTCATAACGCACATCTCCCAGCAGCACAACATTGGGAATTCGGCGCAGAGCACGAGCCTGCTCCTTGGAGAGCACGGGCCCGGCGAACTCGAAGCGCACATGCGGTAGAGCCTCCGCGACTGAGCCGACCAGCTCCACGTCGACACGGAAGCCGAGCTTACCCCCGTAGCCAACCGTCACCTGCTTGTGCGCGCACGGCGACAGCGCGAAGCGCTCGGGATCGACTCCATTGCGCAGCAAAAAAGCGTCGTCGCGTCCAAACCTGCGGGCTAGAGCCAAAGTAGCCTCGCTGTTGGCGGTCACGACAGATACGCGATCGAACAGCGACCTGTACGCCTGCTCGACCTGCTCTTCGATACGCACAAAGGCAGGGTGGACCAGCCAATCGTCAAGCAGATCGAAGACTACGGGGACATCTTGCACCCTCTGCTCCAGCATTGCCGCGCCCGCGATCGGATTCCAAATGACGGCCGGCAACTCACCCGACCAGTTGGGCATGAAGCGCATGCTTTGGATCCACCAGTCGCGCCGATGGCGGACGTTGGGGATCGTCTTCGGCTGAGGCGAGATGAAGGTCAGCTGCTCTGGCATCGACGCGCCCCCGACGCGCGCGAGCGTAACGCGCGGCCATGGCTCGGGCCTGCTGTACACAGCGACGCGCGAAGCCGGGCACAGCTTGGCGAACCATTCCAGCAAATGTCCGTCGCGGGTCCGCAAACCCTCCGCGCGCAGCTTGACCTCGCCGTGCATTGGCGCGGCCGCGATGTTCGCTGTATCGATGACCGCGCTAGTCGCCATAGGCCATCGGGGATCCCTGCGCTTGATATGCAAGTGCCTCGCGGACCGGCAAACGACGTGCGTTGTGCTCCACGAACATCACGCCGCCAAGCCAGATCGAGTAGCCCAGAAGCGTCAGCACGGCCGCCGATGAGGTCCCGTAATAGGGGGCCAGGGCCAAGTTTCCGGCGATGTTGACGGCTGCTGCCGCCAGGGAGACGGTCGCCACAGCCCTGCTACGTCCACGAGCGATCAGCGACACATATGCCGGCACCGCGGCGAGCATCGTCATCATCGCAAACGCCAGCACGGCAGACATCGCGAGGCTCGGGTGATAGTGACCGCCGGAAATTATGGATATTGCGGTCGGACCAGCCGCCGAGCACGCCACTCCGAGCACCACCAAAAATAGCCAAGCGCGCACGGTGAAGAGGTCGGGCGACTCTCCTTTCTGCGCATGGCTGATGAACGCTCGCGGAAGTCGCTGTTGTATCTCGGCATTTGCGACCGTGCGAAATATCCGTTCGAGCAACCCATAGAGGGCCGCATAGGTGGCAAGCGCCGCAAGCGCGTAATGCGCAAGGATCAGCCGATCGCCCGAGGCCAAGACCCACAGCGCGAAGTTGGCTGTTCCCACGCCGGAGATGGGTGCGCGCGGTCCGTGCCGCTGCGCGCCAGTTCTGAACACCACACCGCGCACGGCAACGAGATAGACGACATAGGGAAGGGCACCTACAGCCGCAGCCGCCAAGCAGACCGCCAGTCGCTCGGAGCCCGGCAGCAGCGTCGCGGCGGCAACGACTGTCCCAACCCAGAGCACCATCTGCGCAAACGTCAGTTGCGCATAGGTCCAGTAGCTACGTAGCCCCAGCGGGTAGGCTCCGCCCAACTCGGCGACAAGGATTCCCAGCATGCCAGTGGCGGCCGCCAAAGCAACCACGGGATCCACTTTCACGATCAAGGTCGTGGCCGCCGCCACGAACAGGCACCCCACCACCGGCGGGAGGTCTCTGCGCAGATCGAAGACGATGTGTCGCTGTCCTCCAGCACTGAGTCCCTGAATCGCGCGCGTGCCGATCGTCGTGCCCACCAGCGCATTGGCAAACGCGTATGCGGCCAGCACGGCCGCATACGTGGCGAAGGCGTCGACCTGCAGCGATCGCGTGAGCACCGACACCAGCAGCAACGAAGACAATGCGTTGACACCTTGTGCGATCCACGTCGGCCGCGCGAGAAGAAACCGGACCGATTTGACTGGATGCATACCGTCGGCGATGAGCGCTCGTCCCGTCAAGCTGGGCCCACCTGCGCCATCTTCCGTGCCTCACGGGGAGCCTCGATAGCACGGACGAATTCGCGTAGCCCCCCAACCTGGGTCTCGAATGCCAATTGCTGCTCGAAACGCGCCAGCGCGGCTTCGCCGAAAGCCGATCCGCCAGCATGAGCCTGCAAGACCTTGGACCGCACCTCATTCAGCGACCCCCAGTCTGCGACATAGAGGACCGTATCGGCGGCAGCCTCGACGATCGCCGCCGTAGGGCTCGCGACTATCGGCTTGCCGAAGCGCATGGCATCGAGCAGCTTTGCCGGCAGCTGTACCTGGGCGCCGGCTGAGCGATCCTGCGGGAGAACGACAACGTCGATCTCGCTGTAGAGATCGGCCATCGGCGCGTCGACCTCGTGTTCGACCAAGCGCGTGTTCAAGCGTTCTCTGGCCGGCCCCGGCAAGGCTCCGCGGAAGACGTGCAACACATAGCGAGAGTCATCCAAGACGAGGGCTTCGATGTCGCCCAAACCCTTGTGCCGACGAACGGTCCCGAGAAAGCCGAGATGAATCTGCTCAGACGGCGCGCGCGGCGGGCTCGACCTCGAAGTGGCTTGCCGGCGTGGGTGCGGGACACACAGCGCGGGACCGTCGAAGTCGACCCCGAGTGCACTTCTGAGGGCCTCGCTCGCGTAAGTAACTGCCTCTACTTCGCCAAGCGCGCTCGCGAGCGTGTTGCGGATTCTGCGCGGGTTCAATGGGCTCCAGGGGTGCAATCGAAGGCGATTGGCGAGGGATGCGGCCCTGAATTGACTGGAGAGCGCCTCGTCGGCGTCGTCGAGATCCAAGACCGTGAGGCTCATCGGCAGCGCACGCCCGATCGCCTGAGCTGCACCCCACGAGCTGGACAAGGGCTTGACCGCCCACACGAAAAGAGATCCGTCATCGCACTCCAATTGGGCTCCACCGTCGAGCCCAACTTGCGCTTGACCCTCAAGCCTCAACTCGGCCACAAGCTCAGACGGCGAGCCAAAGCGCCGCACCGGCTGAGTCGAACGCTTGGCCCCCGACCAGAGTTGACCGTCCTCCGGGGCATACAGGTACACCGAATGGAACACCTCCGAGGCAAGCTCAGCAAGACACATCGCCCGCCCGAGCGCATTCGTCTTGCCGCTTGGGGATATCACCACGGCACGCTTCTCTGTCACGTATGAGAGCTGGCCCGAGGTCATCGCATCCCGGGGCCCGGAGCACGTGAAGCGTTGGTCAAGCAATTCATGCCGGGAGCCTCGCGGGCACTCTCAGGCCGAGCAGCACACACAGGAACAGGCTTATCGGCAAGGTCTCGAAAACGTTTCCGGTGAAGGCAAACCCGAACAAAGCCAAGGCCGCGGCACACGAGGGGTTGGAGATGTCCAATAGCCCAGTGGAGTATCGGCCCAACGCCCACAACGCCAGCAACACCACAACCACACCGATCACTCCGCCCTCGACGAGGACGGCCAGATACTCGTTGTCGGAGGTGACGTGCTTGTCGAGGTGGTATTCGCTTCCCCCTAGCGCAGCTCCGGCGGAGCCGGGGCCGAGCCCGACGACCGGCGATTCGCGAAAATAGCTGACGGCTGTGCTCCAGCTCACAAGCCGTGTGTCCGCGCGCTGTTCTTCGCCGATACCCGAGGTCGAGGAAAACTCAGAGAGCGAACTGAGCGCAGCATTCTGCCCGAGCGCACCACTGGCGGCCAGCAGTAGGACGACGCCCCCGGCCGCAAGCGTCTTCCAGAAATTGCCCGCCCGCGGGATTCGCTTCGGAGGACGAAGCACCAGTGTCAGTGCCACGCCAAGTGCGATCGTGACAAACGCGGTGCGAACGTCCGCCTCCACGACGACGATCCCCCCGAGCGCCATCAGACAGAGTGCTTGCCACCTGGATCGTCGTATCAGCAGCAGGTGCCAGCCGCGTAGACAAAGGAAGGTGCCCAGCACAGCGATGTGGAACGGCCCGGCGTAGATCCCCTGCAGGCGCAATTTGCCCTGGAAGAGGCTCGTATAGACGTTGGCGCCACGAGGCAGGCTGTTTTCGTAGCTCGGATCGCCGAAGTGAACGAGCAGACACAGGACAGCGGCGCCAATCAGCAGGCCCACGATTAGCTGCTCGGCATCGCGCCAAGTATCGGCCGGCCACAACGCACCGACACCGATGCCGATGAATACGAGCGTCGTCTTGCGCGTGCCAAGCAGCGCTGTATGGAAATCTTGAATATTTGGGTTTGCCCCCAGTAGCAGCCAGGTCGCCATCACGATCAGACAGCAGGCGCCGACGACCGCCCGAGAGTCCCTGACAGTGGCTGTACGCCAAGCAACGAAGAGGACCAGGGCAACTGCCGCCACGATGCCCGCCGACGTCGGTAGCACGAGGCCCGCGATCAACAGCGAGAGCCCAAGCGCGATCAATGGTGAGGAGCGTTGTGCGAGGAGGACAAGTGCGGCGAGCGCCACAGCGGCACCCACCGGTAGGACCGCCGCCGCGGGCGAGCTGGCGGCCAGTGCACCCAACAGCACAGCCGTCACGATCGTGAGCGTTCCGACAAGCACTCCGAAACGGTCGAGACGCAGGATCATCTTCGCGGACTCTACTGCCTGTTTTTGCGCTCTTCACTTGACGATTTTGTTTAAGTGAGAGCTTCTGTGAGTAATTGGCAGCTTTTCACACGCTATCGTCGACAAATTGGACATGCGTTGTAGAGAGACTGGACATTTGTCGGTATCCCCCGCCTACGGTCACATATACAGCGCGAATGTCCGACTTAAAGGGCAGTTGCATGTAGGGAGAAAAGGGCAGTATCGTGTCGTGCTGAAAGGGCAATTCCAAGGAATCGCCACAGAGCGCGTGAATAGGACTCTCAAAAGCTCATGATCCTCATCATCCTCATGACCATCTGGTTTGCCGCGCTGGCAGCGCTTGTGGCGCACATGGCGATCGTGCGCCGCGAGCGCACTGGATCGGAGTCCCGAGAGAGGTCTCCTCACTTGCTCGACGCTGAGCGCGACTCCTTGCAGCGGGCGGTCAACGAGGCGATGGAGGCGACGCCGGTGGCATCGAGCTCAAAGCCCTCGGCGACAGAGCACGTGCGGGACGGTGCGCAAGAGGATCTTTACGTCGGTCCATAGCGACCAGTTGGCGACGTAGAGATAATCGATCGCGACCATTTCCCGCAAGGACACCCTGGCCGGACCGAGGATCTGCCAGTGGCCGGTGATGCCCGGATGCAGGGCCAGGCGACGGCGCGACCAGCCTTCTATGCGCCGATCCTCGTCGTCGATCAAGGGACGCGGGCCGACGAGGCTCATCTCGCCGCGAAGCACGTTGAATAGTTGCGGCAGCTCGTCAAGCGAGGTTCTTCGCAGAAAACTCCCAACCCGCGTCACGCGAGGGTCCTGGGCGATCTTGAAGAGCCCCTCCTGGGCCTCGTTGCGATCGGCAAGGGTGTGCTTGAGCTGCTCGGCGTCGGGCACCATCGTGCGAAACTTGAACAAGCCGAAGCGTTGCTCGTCGCGCCCGACGCGCAGTTGGCGGAAGAACACCGGCCCTTTGCTGTCGAGCTTGATCGCAATCGCAATCGCGATCATAAGTGGAGAGACGGCCAGCAAACCAAGTGAGGCGCCCGCGAGATCGAAGGCGCGCTTGACCATCTCCGAGGAGCGCGTGAGGTCGAAGCGACGCACACCCATGAGCGTCACGCCATGCAGGTCGTCGAACTCGACCGAGGAGCCGATCACCTGCAGGAGCATTGGCACGACACTCACACGAATGCCGACGGCTTTCAGGGTCCTGACGAGATCGAGCATCTCGCCCGCTTCCCCACTGGAGGGCGCGACGATCGCACGGTGCACGTCGAGCCCTCGGGCGAGATCGCGTATCTGCTCGAGCTTGTCACGCGAGAAGGCGTCCGTCGACCACGGGGCTATCTCGTGCAGATCGACGTGGGCCACGACCTCTGCTCTGACACCACCGTGAGCCGCCATCCTCGAGCGGATCGTCTTTTCCGAGGCTGCGCTGCCGATGAACAGGCATCGCTCGACCGGCGCGACGCGCAAGGCGAGCGCACGCGCTCCACAGCGCGCCACCACCAAGAGAACTACAAGCGCAACCCACAGGAAGAGAACGTCGTCGCGAGTGAAAACCCCATAGCCGAGCCGCCCCCCCGCCAGCCAGGCCCCAAGCGCGCACAGGGTGGCCAACTGAAAGAGCTTGGGCGCCTCGTCGAGCGTGGTCTTGCGGATGACCGCGTCGTCGCGGTCGTACAGACCGAACAGCTTCGCGCCGAGCACGATCAGCGGCAAACCGGCGAGGCACACCCCAATCAGGTGAAGTCGTCCCCCGGAAAGCTCGATCGCGAGCGCGAACGCGCCGAGGATCGCGAGCACGTCTCCAGCGAACAGAAGCCTGCGAAAGAGCGAGTCCCGCAGCGTGCTTGCAGCGGGCCCGCGGGTCTCGAGAATCGGCAGCCCGCCGATGCGCCGTCCCAGTCCCCAGGGACCCGTGGAGAGCGACCCGTCGAATTCCACCTGAGCTGCGGGCGCATGCTCCACCTGACTGCCGACCGACTCCAACGTTGTCTCCCTTGACGCGTGTTGAAAATATGAGCCAGCACAATGACCGGATCCCTCCAGTCACAAGCGATACGTGCCAGCGTCTTCGCCTTCACCAAGTGTGCTCGTCGTAATTTTTCCCAGTTTCCGTCTTTATCTGTGCCGACGGGCCGCACGCTAGCCGTGCCCAGCACGAATGTCAAGGCAATTTCACTATTTAGATGAGGAGGTTTGTGCTCGGATGAGCGGAGTTAAAAGCCGCTCACCGAGGCGGCGGCGATCCCATCTGGATGCGGCCTATCGCGGATGAGAAAAGTTGTATCAGAATGAGCTGGTTTGTAACGGGGACCCCGGGCTCAGGGGACCTCAGGCAGTGCCCGCCTTGAAAGGCTCCTCTTCGCTGATCGTACCCTCACCGGAGAGCTCGAACGCACTATGCAGAGCCTGCACAGCCTGCTCGACGTGCTCGCGGGCGATCACGCAGGAGATCTTGATCGGCGAGGTCGAGATCATCTCGATGTTGATGCCCTCGTCGTTGAGCACTCTGAAGACCTTGGCGGCCACGCCGGGGTGCGAGCGCATGCCGGCGCCGACGATCGAGACCTTGCCCATCTCGCGTCGGGTTGACATGCTCGCAAAGACGTCACCCGCCATAGGCTCAAGCGCCCCGGTGGCCACCCTGAGATCCTCGTGGGGGACGGTGAAGGAGATCTCGGCGTTGCCGCCGGCGGAGGTGGGCACGTTCTGGTCGATCATGTCCACGTTCACATTGGCCTCGGCCAACGCCTCGAAGATGCGGGCGGCCACGCCCGGCTCGTGACGTACACCGATCAAGGTGACCATCGAATCCGAGGTCGAGTGGGTGACTGCGGTAATGAGGGCCTTCTCCATGTTCTCTCCTTCCGATACCACGACGGTACCGGGACAGTTCTCGAATGATGAGCGGCAGTGGATGCGCACCCCATAGTTACGTGCGTACTCGACTGAGCGCAACTGCAAGACCCCGGCCCCGGAGGCGGCCATCTCGAGCATCTCCTCGAAGGAGACGCTAGCCAGCTTGCGCGCGTCCGGGACTATGCGCGGATCGGCACTGAACACACCCGGAACATCTGTGTAGATTTCGCACACCTCGGCGCCGACGGCGGCCGCGAGCGCCACCGCAGTCGTGTCAGAGCCGCCACGGCCGAGCGTGGTGACATCGCTCGATGAGGTCGAGACACCTTGGAAGCCGGCGACGAGCACGATCCGATCCTCGGCTAGAGCCGAGAGGATGCGCTCGGCGCGTACGTCGATGATGCGTGCCTTGGTGTGTGACTCGTCGGTGACGATCCCGGCCTGGGAGCCCGTCAATGAGATAGCACTGTGGCCCAGATCGTCGATCGCCATCGCGCACAGCGCGCAGGAGATGCGCTCGCCGGTGGAGAGCAGCATGTCCATCTCGCGCGGATCGGGGTTCTGTGAGACCTCCTCGGCCATCGAGATCAGCTCGTCGGTCGTCTTGCCGCGCGCGGACAGAACCACTACGACGCTGTAGCCGGCCTCGCGCTTCGCCACGATTCGCGCGGCGGCGCGCTTGATGCGCTCGGCGTCGGCCACTGAGGTGCCGCCGAACTTCATGACCACGATCCCGGGCATGTTTTGAGGCTACAGAGCGCGGCGTCCGGAAAGAGCCTTGCCCAGCGTTACCTCGTCGGCATACTCCAAGTCCGAGCCGACGGGCAGCCCGGAGGCAAGCCGTGTGATCGTCAACCGCGGCGCGCGATGGCGAAGCTCCTCGGCGATGTGCAGCGCTGTCGCCTCACCGGTGGTCGTCGGATTCGTCGCGAACACAACCTCGCGTACAGCGGGCTCGCCGTCCACGACGCGCGCGTAGAGCTCGTCGATCTTCAGGTCCTCGGGCTCCACACCGTCAATAGGAGACAAAGCGCCCCCGAGCACGTGGTAGAGGCCTTGGAATTCGTGCGTGCGCTCCATCGGGATCACGTCGCTTGGCTCCTCCACGACACAGATGACGGCTGCGTCGCGACGCGTGTCCTGACAGATGCGACAGCGAGGTTCGTCGGCGAGGTTGAAGCAGACCTCACACAGACCTACCTTCTCCTTGACTTCCTTGATCGCCTCGGCAAGGCCAAGCGCGTCCTGCTCGGAGGCGCGCAGGATGTGGAAGGCCAGCCGCTGGGCTGTGCGGTTGCCGACGCCAGGAAGCTTGGAGAGCTCTGTGACGAGTCTCTGGATGGGAGGTGCGAACGAGTTCAACTGGACATGCCGTCGCTAGAGCCCGGGTAGACCGAGCCCGCCAAGCGCACCGGGATCCAAGCCGCCGGTGACAGCACCCATCTTGCCTGCCGCCAGCTCCTGGGCTGAGCGCAACGCCTCGTTCGTGGCGGCGAGCACGAGGTCGCAGAGCATGTCCACGTCCTCTGGGTCCACAGCTGCCGGGTCGATCTTCACCGAGCGCAGCTCGAGCTCGCCGGAGACGACGACCGTCACCATGCCGCCGCCGGCGGAGGCTTCGACCGTCTCCTTGGCCAGCTCCTGTTGGGCCAGCTCCATGTCCTGCTGCATCTTCTGGACCTGCTTGAGCATCTGCTGCATGTTTGGACGCTGCTGCTTTGGGGGCACTAGTCGCCGCCTTTCTGCTGTTGAAGCCAATCTGCTGGGAGCTCCTCGGCGTCGAGCTCTGCCATCAGGCGCGACATGACCTCCTCCTCGCTGGGGGGTGCGCCATTGCCGTCCACATCCCCTGGGAGGTCCTCGCGCAACTCGAACTCGAGACGATAGTGGCGGCCGGTGAGGCGGCGCAGCGTCTCGATCAAGATCGAACGATTGGCAGAATCCTCGGCCTTGCGCTTGTGAAAAGCCGCGGTGGTCGGGAAGGCAAGCGTGAGCTCCTGTTCGGTCAGGATCACGGGCGTGGCCTCGCTGAGAACGGCGCCAAGCAGGCCATGCTCGGCGCGAACCGACTCGTGCGCGGTGACCCACAGCGAGTCGAGGTCGCTTGGCGGGAGCGTGGCAACCGCCGCGGGCGCAGCCACAGGCTGCCCTCCGTTGTGCGCCTGCTCAGACGGCGCCGAGACGGGGGACACGACGACAGGCGAGGCCGGCGGGATTGGGACCGAGGGCGGCTCGGATATTGGCGCGGGTGCGGGCTCTGGGGCCGGTTGACTCGCAGACGCAGCCGCACTCGACGGCGCCGGCACAGCCTGTTCAGGCGTGACTGACGGCGCAGCCGCACTCGACGACGCCGGCGCAGTCTGCTCAGGCGAGACCGACGGCGTGGACGCCACAGGTGCGACCGACGGCGCGGACGCGGACGACACCGGCGCAGCCGGCCCCTGGCCGCTTGAAGCCCCCGCCGAGGTCTGTTCGAGCCGCTCGATACGCGCCAGCAGCGCGCGCGCGGAGCCGTCCACCTGTGGGGTGGCGGCCTTGACCAGCGCCAGCTCCAACTGCGTGCGCGGGTCGGCGCCGGCGCGTGTGGCCTCAAGCGCCGCGCCCAGGAGGTCGAGCATCCGCACCACCTCGGCAGGTCCGATGCGCTGCGCTTGATCGTGCAGTCGCTCGTCGATCTCGGGAGTGAGCGACAGCTCCACCGGCACCTCGCCAAGCGTTTGCACGACCAACAGATCGCGAGCGCGGGCCTCGAGGTCACGCGTGAACGAAGCGGCGTCGCGGCCGCCCTCGGCACAGCGTGCGACCGCATACAGCGCTGCGCGCGCGTCGCCAGACTGGACCGCGTCGAAAGCGTCGGAGAGCAGCTGCTCATCGGCGACACCGAGCACCGCCAACACGTCGGCCAACTCGATTGTGCTGCCGCTATAGGTGACGAGCTGCTCGAGCGTTCCGAGCGCATCGCGGAAGCTGCCGGTCGCCGAGCGCGCGATCGCGGCTATCGCCTCTGGAGGAATCTCGATCGACTCGGAACCGGCAGCGCGGGAAAGCACGCTTGCGATCTGCTCAACCGTTGGACGATGAAAATCGAAGCGGTGGCAACGATCGACGACGGTGGCCGGCACCTTGGCGGCCTCGGTCGTGGCGAGTACGAAGACCGTGTGCGGCGGCGGCTCCTCCAGTGTCTTCAGGAACGCGTTCCAAGCAGCCTGGGAGAGCATGTGCGCCTCGTCAAGGATGTAGACCTTATGACGACCGGAGACCGGCGCGAACACGACCGACTCGCGCAGTTCGCGGATGTCGTCGACCGAGTTGTTGGAGGCCGCGTCCATCTCGATCACGTCGAGTGAGGTGGCCGAAGCGATCGAGCGGCACGAGTCGCACTGGCCGCACGGCTCGACCGTCGGCCCCTGCTCGCAGTTCAGGCAGGAGGCAAGGATCTTCGCCATCGAGGTCTTGCCTGTGCCGCGCGAGCCGACGAACAGATAGGCGTGATGGACGTTGCCGCGTTCGACGGCGTGGCGCAAGGTGCGCACCACCGGCTCCTGGCCGACGACGTCGGCAAACGAGCGTGGGCGGTGTTTGCGATACAGGGATTGAGCTGCGGCGGCCATCGAGGCCAGTCTACCCCCGCCCGCGGCCCGCTCAGATAGCGTGCGCCGCTGTGGCAAGCACCCTCAAAACGGCTTTCCCGCGCGCGCGGGCGGGGCATCGCGAATTCCGAGACCTTCCCCGAAGGGTTGCGGCGACGCTGGCGAACATGGCGGGGAACAGCGTCGCAAAGGCCGATGCCCCGCGCGCGCGGGGGGGGCATCGCGTTTTCGCAGACATCCAGAGACGACTCCCCCGCTGGGTGCCTGCGACGCTGGCGATCGTCCTCGGAGCAGTGGCGCTGTGGCTGATCGCGGGCGTCGGCTTCGTCAACTACGACACGCTGTACGGGCTCGTCTGGGGCCAGCAGCTCGCACGCGGGGAAACACCCGAATATGGCCTGCCGATCGCCCCGACTCCGCACCCGCTGGTCGAGTTGCTCGGCATACCGCTGGCTCCGCTCGGCGCAAGTGCCGCCACCGCGATCACGGTGGCGCTCGCCTTTCTCGCGCTGGCGGCGTGCGGCTGGATCGTCTACCGACTGGGCAGCGAGTGGTTCGGGCGCGGCGCCGGAATCGTGGCAGCTCTGATCCTGCTGACCCGCGTGCCGGTGCTCTCCTATGGGGTCCGAGCTTACGTAGACGTCCCCTACATGCTGCTCGTGCTCTCGGCCCTGCTCGTGGAGACACGCAGGCCTCGCGCGGGAGCGCCCGTACTCGTGCTGTTGGGGCTGGCAGGCTTGCTACGCCCAGAAGCATGGGCTTTTTCTGGGATTTATTGGGTCGTGCTGGTCGTCTACTCGACCCGCTCCACGCCCGAGCGCACGCGCCTGCAACTCGCCCAACTCGCGCTGCTTGCCATAGCCGCACCTTTGATCTGGGTGTTGAGCGACCTGCTCATCACCGGCAACGCGATGTGGTCCCTGACGAACACCAAACACACCGCGGAGATCCTCGGACGCGAGACCGGCATCGCCAAGGTGCCCGAGTACATCCCAAGGCGCATCGGCGCGGTCCTGCGACCCGTCCCGCTGCTCGGCGCCGCGCTGGGCGCGGTGCTGTCACTCGCCTGGCTGGGCAAGCGCGCCCGACTGGCCGCCGCGGCCGGTCTGCTCGCCGTGGTCGTGTTTGCCCTGATGGCAGCTTTCGGCCTCCCGATCGATGAACGCTATGCGTTCCTGGCCTCGGCGATCCTGTGCCTGTTCTGCGGCGCCGGCGTGTTCGGCTGGAGCGCCTTGCCCAAGGGCGACAAACGCCGCCTACCTTGGATGGCGGCCGGCGGGGTCGTGCTCTTGGCACTGCTCGCGACGCTTCCTGGCCAAGTCCACTCAGCCCATCGCCAACTGCGCAACCTGGCCCGTCAAGAAAGCATCCAAGACGACCTGCTTGCGATGGTGCACAACAAGGCGATCGCGCTCAAGTGCGGTCCGGTGGGCGTGCCCAACCATGCCCCCATCCCCTTGCTCGCGCTCTACCTAAAAGCGCGCCCCGGCCTGATCGTCAGCGCCGAAGCGACTCGCGCCGAAGCCAAGCAGCAGGAATACGGAAGCTATGCCGATCCCGCGAGCATCGAAATCGAAAAGGACTACATTCTCGATCCCAAGGACCCGCACCTGCCCGTGTCGATCCCTCCCGGTTTCCTGGAGACCAAGGCAAACAACTCTTGGTTGGTATTCGCGCACTGTCGCTAGACGGCACGCCCCACCCTCGCCCGGAACTCGCGCAAAACCGCTCGTGGTTGGTATTTCGCGCCCACTGTCACCAGCGGGCACGCCAAATCCAAATCCAAAAAATGGACCGTGCACCCCTCGTCGAAGTTCCCGCCTCCAATCGCCTGCCGCCGCCCGGGACTCCGGATCGGGTGCTCCCGCTGCGCCTGCCGGGGTTCGCTTAAGGCTGCTTCCTTCCGGACCTGACCTGGTTCACGAGCCGACACCGCGCGGGACCCGAGCCATCGACGCTCCAAAGCGGCGGAGCGACCGGAGCGAAACCCCTCGAAGGGGAGTTCAGCCCCGCTAGAGCGGATTGCGGATTCAGGGCGCCGCTACATCCCCGCCTAGCACGGTCCACCGCGATCCTAGCGCGAAGCCGGCCGCCGAGATACGGCCGCGCACGGTTGTGTGCAACGCAAACGCCGCCGATGCGTTACGCTGCCGAACCGTTATGAACATCAACTACTTCCACTCCCCCAAGCTCCCCGGACGCGCGCGCCTCGGTCTCACATTGGCGACGCTCGGCACAGCCGCCCTGATCGCCGGCTGCGGCAGCTCCAGCGGATCGAGCTCGATCACCGTCGGCAATGAGTCCGACGTCAACTCCGTTCCGCACGTGACCGGCGAAAAAACGGCCAGTACGAGTACGACGCCCACGACTCCGACATCGACCGCCAAGACGCCCACCAGCGGCCCGCTTGCGACAAAGCCCACGGTGACGGTGCCAAGCGGAGCCGCACCGACAAAGCTCGTGACCAAGGAAATCATCGTCGGCACCGGGCCGGAAGCCAAGGCTGGGGATTCGGTCACGGTCAACTACGTCGGCGTGCTCTACAAGGGCGGCAAAGAATTCGACTCCTCGTGGAAGCGCAACGAACCGTTCACGTTCACGCTCGGCAAGGGTCAGGTCATCCCAGGTTGGGATCAGGGTGTTGCGGGCATGAAGGTCGGCGGACGGCGCGAGCTGATCATCCCCGCCGAACTTGCCTATGGCAAGACCGGCTCACCGCCCACGATTCCGCCGAACTCGGCGCTCGTGTTCGTGGTGGACCTGCTCGGCGTCTAGGGTCCTGAAGCTGCGCGCCGCACTCGCCGTGCTGGCCGTCGGCGGACTCACCGGCTGCGGATCGGGCTCGGCCTCCCACGCACAGAGCAGCCGTGAACTGGCACTCCAGCGCACGCAGTTCGAGCAGGTCTCAAGCCAGTTGAACGGCCTGGAGGCGGCGGTGAAGCGCGAGGTGACCGCCTCGCGTGCGGCGTGGCCCTCGATCGCAGGCGGTTTGCCCCAAGCGCCGGGGAGCGGATTGCGCACAGCGGTGAGCGCCTCCAATACGCGCGCCCAGGCACTCCCCGAACCGTCGTTCTTAGCCAATGCGCGCAAGCTGACAGGGCCTGCTTCCGGCATTGCCGGGATCTACGAGAACTATGAACAGCTCACCCAGCGCGGCTGGAACATGACCGAAGCAGCGGTCCAGACGATCTCCAGCGCTGGCTCGACCGGGACGAACACCCCCGCCGCGGGAGCAGGCGCCGCCGCACAGGCAAGCTTCGCGCGAGCCAACTCGTCGCTCTACATCGACGCCATCTACGACGCTCATTTCGACCTGTCCCTGCTCGGCAAGAGCCTGGTGGGCGGCTACGAAAAGCTCGGCGGTCCCAAAGCGTTCGGGGCAGCCCTGACGCAGGCCCAGGTCAACGCCCTGGCCGGGGCCTATTCGATCCCGACGGTACGACTCGAACCGCATCCGAACGGGATCGCCAAGAACGGTTAGCCCTCTCGTTCGGGCGCACAGCCGATCGTGGCCCCATCGACACACCAACCGCACCGCCCGTTTGAGACAGGTTCAAAGGCTGCCGGCGCCGACTTGCTCGATCAGATCGTCGCGGTCGACACCATGCGCCCGGAGCACGCGATCGAACACGGCGCCGTATACGCCCATCACGGCCATCAGCACGTCCGTCGTCCCGATCTCCGCAGAGTCGCGTTCGCGAGCAATCCGAGCGGCCTGCTCGGTGACCTGCTCTACGGCGTCGTGGGTCGCGGCGCCGCTCGCGTTCGTGTATGCGCGATCGCCGCCCTCCTGGGGGTCCTGGAATGGCCTTCCCTCACTGACGCCGAGCGTTTGCAGCGCGGCCCCGGCATCGCCGCTCAGTCGCAGGACCCGCAGCCAGCGCTCGGCCTCATCCTCTGGGGTGCGCGTAAACGGCATCGCTGTCGAGGCGATGCCGAGGACGATCGCCGCGTCGGAGGCAAGCGCCACCGTGGCCCTCATCGCGAGGCCGCTCGACTCGCTCGCCGCCGGGCGTCGGCCGCGTGGAGAAACGCGACGTTGTCGCGGCGCAAGATGACCTCCGGCGGCCCTTCGGTGAAACGCAATTCCACCAGCACGGTGCCGGCGCTGCCCGCGATGGACCGCGCCGAGCGCATCAATTCGCCGACACGACCACTCTCCACGCCGCACGCGAGCAGGAACTGTTCGGTCTGCTCACTCCCCGCCTCCTCACGGTCGAGCTCGGCCTCCTCGAGCAACACCGCCGGCGCTCGAGCATCTCCATCGACGCACAGCAGACATGCCGCCATGTCGTCGGGACGGGAGGTGGTCTGCCCGCTCACGCGCTCCAGCAGGGCCGACGCCGTCGGATTAGGTCCAAGCTCGACCAGCGCGCGAGCGAGCCGCTCGGCGCCGTACAGCTCCGAGCCGACCCTGGCCTCGGTGAGACCGTCCGTATACATGCAGACCTGTGAGCATCCGAGCAGCGAGACCACCGTCTGACGAGTGCCGGTTCGCAAGCCGACCCCGATCGGAGGGGCACAGCGAAGGATGAGCGGGACGATCGGCTTCGCCCCCTGAACGATTGGCGGCGGATGCCCGGCGCACGCGTAGACCAACAGGCGATCGCGCGGGTGATAGGTGGCCGCAATGATCGTCGCGAACGACCCGCCGAGCTGACGATCCAGCACAGTTCCGGTCGTTTGCAATGCCTCGCGCGGGGAAAGGCCGGCCTCCAGATAGGCACGCAGCGTAAAGCGAATCAGCGCGGTGTGAGGCAACGCCTGGCGTCCATGTCCTGAGACGTCGCCCACGATCACGGCGAGCGTTCCGTCCTCGAGCGCGAACAGATCGTAGAAGTCCCCTCCAGCCGCGGGACCGTCGGCAGGCCGGTATGCGGTCGACGTGGCCACGGGGCCCAGCCGCTCCGGCGTAAGCGGAAGCAGCGCAGCCTGAAGCAGACCGACGTCTTTGGCCAATTCCTCGCGCTGGCGCTCGAGCCGGCGGGCGCGCAGCCCGACAAGGCGCGAGCGCAGCGTCATCGCACCAGCAAGCGCAAGCAGCGCACCCAAGAGGACCCACAGACCGGTCGGGACCACTCCGACGATCTTGGTGATCGTCGTCACGATCGCCGACGGGCGAGCAGCTACCCGAGCGCGATCTCGTGCTCTGCGTGTGCGTGGGCGTGCCGTCGGGCGGACCGCCGCCGAAGTCGCAGCTGCCGTGCTCACCACGGGCGCGGCCACCCCAGGCGCACGACCGTGGGCGCCCCTGACGCGGGCGGCGCGCACAGAAGCGCGCCGACCATGCCGGCTGGGCTGAGACGTCACACCGGTGGCTACCGGCCGCGACGCGGCAGGGGGCGTCGGTGCGACTGCCGGCACCGGTGTGATTGTTGGCGCCGGTGTGAATGCTGGCGCCGGTGTGACTGTAGGCGCCGGCTCGAGCGGCGGCGATGCAGCGGTCGCGGGTACGGCGACAGACGCAATGGGGACCGGCGGCAGGCCCGTCGGATCCGAGACCGGCTGAGATGCACCGACGGCCGCCTGCAACCTCGCCGCCGGTGACTTTGCCGTTTGGGGAGAGGCGACGGTGCCGGATCGTTCGTTGCTCGAACCTCCTCCCTGTTCACGGTGCCCTCCCGCGTGTCGCTTGTGGTCGGCCGCTTCGCGCCCTTTGTGCTTGCCGGAATCGGCGCGTTCGCTGTTCCCGCCGTTGGCAGGCACCCCAGCTATGGCAGGCACCCCAGCAATGGCGGGCACCCCAGCAATGGCAGGCGCCCCGTCAGCAGGCTTCCCGTCATTGGCTGGCGCTCCGCTTTCGGCGGGCGGCCCCTGACCCACAGAGAGATCCGACCGTTCATGTTTTTTGGCGTGGTGTTCCCCGGCAACGGAGCCCTGCGAGCCACTGCCCGCGGAAACCTGAGGTTCGTGGTCGCCCGAATGTTGTTCCACGGGCGTTCCGGCGCGAGCGCCGACCTGGCCCTGTTCGGTCGATTCTCCGCCCAGTGTTTGGCCGGCAGTCCCGTGGTCGGCCACACCGGTCGGCCCCGCGTGATCCGGCCGGGCCGAGACCGCCGACGCGCACGAGAAAGCGACCGTGCAGCCTACGAGCACGGCCACCGCCACCGATCTGCGTCTCGCAGAGGCTGGCGGAAGCTTGCTCGTGTCGCTCACCATCAACTAGCTCCGCGATCGCCGAGCCGTTCGTGTCCCTGCGCGTACGCGAGCGCGCCGTCAAGCGTGGGAAAGATCGCGAACACGCCATCGAGTCCGGCGATTTCGAAGATCTTCAGCACGTTGGGCGACGTGCAGACGACCGCCAGACAGGCGTCGACCCCAAGCGTCCGCTCCACACCCAGAAGCACTCCCAGCGCCGTCGAGTCCATGAATGTGGCAAGCGAGAGGTCGACCACGAGCCTGTTTTGGCCGGCCGTCAGCGAATCGACAAGCATCCACTTCAAGCGCGGAGCCGTCAAGAGATCGAGCTCGCCTTCGATCGAGATCACGCCCACGCGCTCATCGAACTCGGTCTGCGAGATTCCAAACGCGACCGGACCCTGCAATGGACGATTGGATGTCTTGATTCGGCCTAGCATCGAACCTCCGCGTTTGCGGGGCGCACCGGCGTAGCGCCAGGCCACTTGACTCGACCACACGTGGCCCGAACGCGACGCCTTCGCGTGCGCGCGCGTACAAATCGTACCTCGTCCGGCATCGATCGAGCCTTGACCAACGCGGCCGACTATCGAACGAGCGTCCATTCTGTTCCGCACCGAAACCGGGGGACTCAACTCCGAGAGCCAACAACCGCCGCACCAGCCTAGACTGGCCAGTGTTCATCCCGCCACCCGCCCACGTCCTCAGGAGCCCAATGTCCACCTCGCCGCAAGACTTCAACGCCAAGATCATCGATGAATTCCACGCCAACGAAGGACGCGTCGGCGGCGTGTTCGAGGGCATGCCGCTGCTGCTCCTGCACCACACCGGCGCCAGGTCCGGTCAGAGTCGCATCAACCCGCTCGCCTACCAGGACGACAACGGGCGCTACGTCATCTTCGCGTCCAAGGCCGGGGCGCCCACCAACCCAGACTGGTACCACAACCTCAAGGCCAACCCGAACGTCAAGATCGAGGTCGGCAGCGACACGCTAGACGCCGTGGCAAGCGAGGCCACAGGGACCGAACGCGACCGACTCTTCGACACGCAGAAGGCACGCGTACCGCAGTTCGCCGAGTACGAGGAGAAAGCAGCCGGGCGGGTTATCCCAGTGATCGTGCTCACGCCGGTCGCGGCAGGTCGACCGAACTAGGGGACCACGGGCGCCAAAAAGCCCAATAGACTCAGGGGCCTAGGACGCGTAGCTCAGTGGGAGAGCGCTCGCTTCACACGCGAGAGGTCGCAGGTTCGAAACCCGCCGCGTCCATTCGTGGGGAGGAAATCAGCCCTAATCAAACCATTTGGGGACTTGCCGTCGTTTGACGTCTCGCCCGTCGGCTCCGTCCGCTAGCGTGATCCTCATGGATGACGACATCGAGCGTGCCGCGCATACGCTGGCAGAGACCGCAGGGTCGCCGGTGCGGGTGATCCTTTTTGGCTCGCACGCGCGCGGAGAAGCGCGCGCCGGGAGCGATCTCGACTTCCTCGTAATCGAGCCCGAAGTGTCCGACCGCCACGCCGAGATGGTGCGCCTGCGAAGCGCGCTGCACGGCATGCGCAGACCGATCGACGTACTCGTCTACAGCGAGGCGCAGGTATATGAGTGGGGCGAGGCACGAGGCTCCGTACTTCACGCCGCGCTTTCTGAGGGCAGGGTGCTTGTCGAAGCGCGATGAACGGGATGTAGCCGACGCTCTGCTGGTCAAGGCAGGTGGCGATGAGGCTGGACTGCGTGCACTCGCAGACAACCCTGACGTGCCTGACCATGTCGCCGGCTTCCTTGCGCAGCAAGCGATCGAGAAGGTGCTCAAGGCGGTTCTCACAGCGCGCAATGTGCCGTTTGAGCGCAGCCACGACATCGACTACCTATGTGACTTGATCGAGGGCGCCGGGCTGGCCCTGACACCAGAGCTGAAGTCCGCCGTCGCGCTAACGCCGTGGGCAGTCGAGTTTCGTTACGCCGACCCTTACGACGTGGCCCCACTCGATCGAATCGAGGCGCTGACGACCGTCGTCGCCGTGCGGGAATGGGCCACCGACGCCATCAAGTCTTCCAACGAAGACGCAACTCCTTACTGACCGCCACCTTGGCCAACTCTTCGATCTTGGTGGCAATCGCGTCAAGGGCGACCTCATGCTCGCTATCACCGCTTGGAGCCGATCGATCAGGTCCACGAGGAGTCTGGCCAACTGAGAGGATGATGCCTCCCCACCTGGGCCTATGCCTGCTACCATGACATCATGCGTCAGCTAACATTGCGAGTACCCGAAGAGCTCGCCGAACGGCTCAAGGGGGCAGCACGCGATCGCGAGGAGAGCGTCAACGGCTACGCTGTCAAGGTTCTCTCAGCCGCGGTCGACCCGGACCTCGCGGGCGATGAGATCACGGGCTTGAGGGAGCGCCTCGGGCGAGCCGGGCTTCTGCTGAACCCCAAGCACCTCCCGACTCAGCGCCCGTCAGAGCGCGCTCTGAGTCGCGCCCGTGCAGCCGCCGGGCGTGGCAGGCCGCTGTCGGACTTCGTCGCCGAGGGTCGTCGCTGAGTACCTTTGCCGATTCTTCGGCCCTCGTGAAGCTCTATGCCGACGAGGCCGGGCATCGGGCGCTCCGTACACTCGACGCGCTCGTCATCTCGGCGCTTGCGCGTGTGGAGGTGCCCTCCGCGCTGTGGCGCAAGGCGCGAACGGGCGAACTGGATGATGCAGCCGCCAACACTTTGGTCAGTGCGTTCGAGCTTGACTTCCATGGCGACCTTGACTCGGGCTCACGTTTCACGATCGTCTCCCCGACCGAGCCAGTACTCGTCGCGAGCGCACAAGAAGCAGCGCGCCACGCGCTGCGCGCATATGACGCGGTACAGCTCGCAAGCGCCCTCTCGGTCCGCGAGCTCGACCCGCGCTGCAGCCACTTCGCCTGCTTCGATGCAGAGCTGCGGCGCGCCGCCAGCCGCGCGGGCTTCGCGCTGCTACCAGAGGCGCAATGACCGAGCGCCCTGCTCCTTCACCCAAGCTCGACCGACACCACTTGCAATTGCGAAACCCTTGGCTCATGGCACGCAACGACGGACATGCCTCTCAATGGCGGGCAGACTGCATAACCGGTTTCCGCACAAGCCGAGTGCCAACCGGCAGTCGCACGGTGGTACTCCCGATCACCATCGGAACCGCTCCCTGGTACCTGCTGTAAACAACTTCGATGACAGCCGAGCGTCTGCTGACATCTCGCAGGTGCCGGCGGCCTCCACACTGGCCGCTAAACAGTTCGAGGCTGGAGAATCTGTGTGCCACGGTCGAGCCGCGCGTCACGTTGCGTCCTAGTGACCAGCCGCTGTACCCAAGAGCCACACCACTCTGACCTGGCGCGACGTCGCGATTGCACGAAATTGCGGGTATGCGCACGACATAGTCTTCCTTGGCGCTTCTGACAGCAAACGGCGCTGTGAAGCTCAACTGGGCTCCGGTCACTTGGCGATTGGCCACCTGAAGCTGTACGTGCAGCGGGTGGTGCAGATCGCGCGGCGCCACATCGCGGGCAGCCGGCCAGCGCGGCTCAGGACATGGATCGGCCAAGTGCTCGACGCCCCACGGCGGAAGAACCGGCCCGCGCTGACAGAGCTTGCCATCCAGCCGATAAGCGATCGCGGTAAGCGGCGCGGACGCAGGCAGGTCGCCTTCACTGCCAAGACTTTCTCCGCCCGATCCCTCGAGCTCCTTAGGGGCGGCCCTTCGCACGATCAGGTAGGCGCCAAGCGGCCGCAGCACCGCGAGGGTGCGGCCTATCTTGCCGGCCTTGTAGCTGACGCTGACAGCGGGCGCTCCGAGCATTCCGTAGTAGATGTTGCGCAACTCGTTGAGGGGACGCTTCCGTTCGCCTTCATTTGCCGCACCGGCGCTGCGATCGACACCGATATGCTCGCCCGCGACGACCTGGCCGGCAAAATGGCAGCTGACGGCCTCTGTCGCGTCTTCGTCATTCACCTTCACCCCCACTCTGCTGGTTTCCGGCAACACGTCGGCAGGCATCGCGTGAAAGCGCCCGTCGTCGTGAAACACCCCGTCGATGCCGAGCTCACCGAGCTGCCCGTTCAGGACCCGGCCGATCTGCACGCAGACCTCCCCGCGCGTGGTGCGCACGATCCGCATACCCCAGGGCAGCCCGCCTTCTGGGTCGGCCACACGTAGGACAAGCAGCTGCGACGCACCAGGAGCGGGAACGCCCTCGCCCACACCTGGATTCAACCGCCCCTCGGGGCGAACCGGCGCCCCGCTGAGGATCACCCCGTCTGCCGCCAAGGCGATCGTCGCGCTCGCGAGCAGACAGACGAATGCGATCAACGGCAGGCGCAGCCCGCGGAGCCGGAAGCGCGCAGCAAACCGCGATACCGACGCATCGACGCTGCTCTCGGTAGCGGCTGCATTGGCCGCGTTCCTACGGTTCGCCACCTCGAGAAGATCGTGCTCCAGTTGCCCAAGGACGCTCATCGCTCACCAGCCAATCTCGCTCGTAGTGTGCTCAGCCCACGGCTGACCCGTTGCCTTACCACAGCCTCCGAGCAGCGCAGTTCCCCAGCGATCTCCGCATAGTCACGGCCCTCCACCACGCGCGCTTCAATCGCGTGCTGCTGCTCGTCGGGAAGGCAGGCCAGCGCAAGTGCCGCGTGCTCCTCGCGCTCACTCAGCCGTGCAATCGTCTCAATCGCATGGTCATCGAGGACAAGGCGCGGCAAGCCAAGCCGCTCGCGCGCAGCGGACTCGACCCGGCCCTGGCGATAGCTCGAGCCCAACACGTTGCGAGCGATCCCGAACAGCCACTGGTCGGCCCGCCCCCGGGCGGAATCGTAGGCTGCCAGCGACTCGAGCACGCGTGCAAAGGTCTCGGCCGTGAGATCCACGGCCAGCTCAGGGCGAGCGGTGGCACGCATGAAGAAACCAAGGACCTGGCGCTCGAAGTGCCGGTAGAAGGCGGCGAACGCCTCGCCGTCCTTGCTCGCCACAGCCAGAAGGGCAGCCTCTTCGTCTGTGTCTCGCTCCATCATCCACACCTATTAGCCCAAGCCCTCAGTTTTGTGACGCAGACCACAGCGGCACATGTGCTCGCCGCAGGATGGGTCAACTATCGGAGGGTCTTACTCAGGACTGCGCATGCGCCTGAACCTCGCCCGCTTGGTGGCTGGCATTGGCCCGCCACAGATACACCAGCGTCCACAGCGCGAGCAGGATCGGCAGGATGTGCGGCCAGTGGGGCAGCAGGACCTCGAGGGTGCCCAGCACTCGCGTGAGGAGCCCACCGAGACCTGGCCCGACATGCAAGACGGAGGAGTGCAGAGCGGAGGGCGAGCACAACCAGTGCACCCACGCCGGGGTCTGCGAAGCATGAGCCAAGAGCACCGACCACTCGCCGATTCCAACGACGGCGAGGACCGCGGTGAGGCGGATCAATCTCTTATGCGCTGGGCTGCGCATCGCTCTCGAGCTCTTCAAGTGCCTTGCGGACCGCCTGCACCGCTGCCGCCCCGGCAACCGCCATCGGCTCGGTCGAGCGCAGCGCACGACAGAAGATGAACGCGCCCTCGAGCAAGGACAGCATCGCGAAGGCCAGTTCACGCGCGCGCACGCGCGAGATGCCGGCATGGGCGAAATACGCGCTCGCACCGTCGATCCACTCAGTGAAGACATCGGCCGTGGCAAGCCGCAGCGTCTCGTTGGTGCTCGCGACCTCGAGCGCGACGGTCGCTATCGGACAGGCGTCGGCATAGTCTGTCTCGCATAGTGTCTCGGCGGCGCCGGCAAAGGAGTCGTGTACGGCGCTCAACAGGTCGGGAGCCTCGATCGCGATCGTGGCGAACAGCTGCGAATACAAGCGCCCCGAGGTGCGAATCGTCTCGGCGCCCAGCTGCTCCTTGCCACCAGGGAAGAAGTGGTAGACCGAGCCGAACGGGGCCGACGCTTCAGCCGCGATCTGCTTCATCCCCGTGCCGACATATCCCTGGCGGCGAAACAGCTCGGCCGTCGAGTCGAGAATGCGCTCCTTCGTGGTGCTGGGCATCGAGTCCGTGAAGTCCTTTTGGTTGTGGATCGCGCTGGCTTCTGACAATATCCGCTCTAGAACGATCTATCAACTAAGTGTCGGAGGTGCCCATGCAAACAGACGAGCGACAAGCGCTGACGCTACTGAAGGCGATCCTGGCGGCCAGCATGCTGTCCACCGCCATCCACTACACCGACAACTTCGTACAGGTCAACCGCTACCCAGGCCCAGGAGGCAGCTTCTACACGGTCGTCCGCATCGCGATCGTGATCGGCTGGCCGCTACTCACCGCGATCGGCTTGATCGGCTATCGCCGCTACCGCGAACACCGCTATCAAGAGGCGAGGGTCTGCCTGTGCGTCTACTCGCTCACCGGCCTTGCCACATTGGGCCACTTCGCTTACGGCAACCCTCATATCCCACCATTCTTCTACGCCACCCTCTTCACCGACACGCTGGCAGGACTGGCAGTGCTCGCGTTCGTGCTGTGGTCTGCCAACGCTTTCGAGCCGCGTCAGCAAGAACTTGTTGACGTCTTGTGATCCTGAAGTTCCAATATTGCGGCGAAGTACACTAACCAGTATTATGGCGATCTAAAAAAGAGGCCGTCCGAGGCGCGTCGAGGTGGCCCCGATAATGGAGGTTTCGCCATGGCGAGCTCGACCGATGTCGCTGAATCCAGCACAGCGACCGCCCTCACCGAAGAGGACTTCACGCAGGCAGCAACACAGGCTTCGCACTTCATGAATCCGGCCACGTTCGTCCAGACCGAGGCTGCCAACCAGGGCCTTGGTGCTCCCGTGGCCGCGGCCCCGGTCAAGGGCCCTCCACCGGGCGAGCCCCGTAGCGGCGGCGAAGCCACCGACAGCGAACTGGGTGTGCTCGCGGGCCTGCGAGGCTCCTGGATCGGCAAAGGCTTCAACCTGATCGCACGGCCCGACAGGCAGGGCGGCCTGCCGTTCTTCCTGGAGCTCAACGCAACAAAGGAGACGCTCGAATTCACCTCGATCTCCGGCCCGATTCCCAATCGCGGCACCGAGCAGGACGACATCTTCTTCCTGGGCCTCACCTATCTGCAGCGCATCAGCGAAGCAAACGAAAGCGGCGGCCTACACATCGAGCCGGGGATCTGGATCAACGTGCCCGAAACCGAAGTGCCCAAAGCGCCCCCGAGCATCGTGCGCCTGGCCACCATCCCGCACGGCAACGCTCTGCTTGCACAGGGTAAGGGCTTTGAAGTCCAGGGAGGACCGACGATCTCCCCGGCCAGCTCGACCCCGGTGGAAGAAGCGACCGGCCAACCGGTAAAAGGCCTCGGCTACCTGGACCCGTTCCTGACCGCGCAACCTCCCGCGGGCATCCCCTTAGGCGCTGTTGCCAACCCCAACCTGGTCCTCACCGAAGCCATCAAGGGCCAGTCGATCGTGAAAACAGTCGTGCTGCTTGTGGCCAGCGAACCGGTCGGCGGGATCGAGAACATCCCCTTCCTCACCGCCAACGCAACCGCAATCAAGATGAGTGCGATCTTCTGGATCGAGACGATTCAGCTTCCGGGCGGTCAGACCCGCCTACAGCTTCAATATTCACAGACCGTCGTGCTGAACTTCGAGAAAATCAACTGGCCGCATGTGTCGGTGGCGACCTTGGTCAAGTTCTAGAGAACATGGCCGGCATCGTCACCCGACTACGCCGGCCATGTGAACAGAGCTAGCTCACCTCGAGCACGATCTTCCCGCGCGTGTGCCCGGCCTCGCTCAGCGCATGTGCTTGGCTGGCCTCGCTGAGCGGGAAGGTCTGCGCGATCTCCACGCGCACCGCCCCGTCGGCAACGAGCCCGGCTATCTTTGCAAGCTGCTCAGAGTTCGAGCTCATCACCAGCAGCTCGGCGCGGGCGCCGCGCGCGGCGGCGGCCTGCTCGGGTGGTGCATTGGCGATCGTGACAAGCACGCCGCCTTCGCGCAACGTGGGCACCAGCGACTCGGTCGTCCCGCCGCCCACTGTGTCGAATGCGACGTCCACGTCGCTCGCGGCCTCGCCAACGTCCTGGCTTGAGTAGTCGATGTACTCATCGGCCCCAAGGCCGAGCACGAAGTCGCGGTTTCGAGACGAGCCGGTGGCTATCACACGCGCACCTGCATGCTTTGCGAATTGGACGGCGAGATGGCCGACACCGCCAGCGCCGCCTGCGACCAGCGCAGTCATCCCGGCCTGCAGGCCGCCGCTGTCGAACAGCGCCTGCCAAGCGGTCAGGCCGGAGACGGGCAACGCCGCCGCCTGCTCGTGGCTCATGTCCGCGGGCTTCTTTGCGATCAGGGTAGCCGGGACAGTCGCGAACTCGGCGTAGCCACCGCTGGAGGCGACGCCGAACACCTCATCTCCCACGGCAAGCCCATCTATACGAGAGAGCTCGACCACCCCAGACACATCGTTGCCGAGCACCGCAGGCAGTTGCGTCTTGCGTAGACCGCGGCGGATCTTCCAGTCGATCGGGTTCACCGACGCGGCACGAACCTCAATCAAAACTTCTCCCTCGCCCGGAGTAGGCCGCTCGGACTCCTCGTAGCGCAAGACATCCGGGCCTCCTGTTTCATGGATCAGCACGGCATGCATGGAGTCTCCTCTCCGACGGGAACTGAGCGAATCTAGTCTAGGTCGTCCCCAGCTCGGCTGGCGGCGAATCCTCATCCTGGGCCTGGTCCTCACCGGAAGCCGCTGCGGCCTCCCCCCTGACCTCGTCGATCGGAGCCGAGGGCAGCGCGTCAGCCTGCGCCTCCGCTGCCGCCCTGTTCTCCTCCTTGACCGCGAGCCATATCTCCTCGCGGAAGATCGACACCCCGCGCGGCGCCTCGATCCCAAGGCGCACCGTGCTGGCGCTGACCTCCATCACGGTCACGAGGATGTCCTCGCCGATCACGACGCGCTCTCCCGGACGTCGCGCCAGTATCAGCATGCTTCAGATTATGAAGCTATTCGCGCCGTCTCGTCTGAGAGCACGAACAAAGGGGCCTGCAACTGGGCCTCCGGGTTGGCGTTGATCACCTGATAGCCGCGTCCCTCGTGGATCACGAGCGGGGCGCGCAGGTTGGCGGTGATGTCGAGCGGGTTGGGCGTGGCGCGCACTGTCACGTACAACTTGACGTCCTGCGCCCCATCGTCGATGCCGGTCCGCTCGACGTCCTCGGGCGCCATGTGCAAGGAGAACTCCGAGAAGAACGGCTCGGGGCGGACGACCGGCAAGGCAAGCGCCGGCTCGTCGACCGAATGCAGCCACAAGAAGCCGGTGCCGGGGTTGCGGTCAAGCAGCGTGTAGCGCGCCCCCCCGAGACCGATCAAACCGAAGGGAAACTCGATCACATCCTCATCGGCGACCTGCACCTTTCCGAAACGGATGCTCTGGAATGTCACGGACACGTTGGCTCTCTCCTCGGCGGGCTACTGCAGGAACTGGAGTAGGGATTCTTGGACGATGCTCGCGCCGGCACGCAGCGCCGCCTCATATGCAGCCTGCTCGTTGGAGTAGGCGATCGAGGTCTGGGCGATGTTCGCATCCTCAGTGTTGGCCAGGCTCGCGGCGATCGAGCCTTGCAGCGATTCGATGCGACTCGTGGCCGTCTGCAGCTGGTCGGTCACGCTCCCGGCAGTCGCTTGCAACTGGCTCAGGGTGTCGATGCTCGATTCGAGGCTTTTCAGGTCGCTCGAGCCGAGCGCGCTGACGTCTTCGGCGCTGCCGCCGCGCAGGTGTTCTGAGATCGTACGCAGCGTGTCGAGCAGCTTGCCGTCGCCTGAGCCTTGCCCGTTGCCGAGCAGCGAGGAGATATTCGTGCTGATGTCGACCGACACGCCGGGACCGATCGCGCGTGTGATCGTGCCAGTGTTGCCCTGATAGGCGTCTTCGGCTCCCTGGGGGTAGGGCACGGTGGTCGTATCGGTACCTGAGAACACGTACTGCCCGGCGTACTGCGTGTTCGCGTCCTGCTTGACGGCTTCGCTCAGCTGGTCTACCTCGGTGGCGATGCTTTCGCGGTCGCTCTGGTTGTCCGTGCCTGTCGAGCTCTGTACCAGTAGCTCACGCACGGTTTGCAGCACGTTTGAGATGCTCGACATCGCGCCACCGGCTGTGTTCTCCCAGGAGATCCCTTCCTGAGCATTGGTCGCATAGGAGCTCAAACCATCGAGTTGGCTCTGCAGGTCGATTACCTGACTGGCGCCATAGGGATTGTCTGACGGCTCAAGGATCGTCTTGCCAGAGGACAGTTCGTCCGATGTGCGCTCGAGGGTCGCTAGCGAGGAGTTGATGTCGTTAAGCGTCGTGGCCGTGACCATCGCCGGAGTAATGCGTTCGGTCATGGACGAGCCCCCGCGCAGCAAGTGTTGTTGTTGGCGCTAATCACTACAACCCCACCGTTCCGGTGTGCTCGATCAACGTTTCGAGCATGCTGTCCATCGCGGTGAGCGTGCGGGCGGATGCTTGGTAGCCGCGCTGGAAGCTGATCAAGTTGGTCATTTCTTCGTCGAGCGAGACACCGGAGACGCTCTGGCGCTGATTGTCGATCGCGGTGACCGTCGTCTGCAGATTGGCCTGCTCGTCCTTGGCCTCCTGCACACCTGTGCCGACCTGCTCGACAAGCGCCGCATAGCCCTGTTCGGCAGCGCCCCCGCGCAGCGCCGCGATCGACTGTGCGACGTCGTTGCCACCAGAATCTCCGGTCGAGGAGGTTTGCACCTGGGCGGGCGTGACCGCCACCCGCAGGGTGGCAGCGGTTGCGCCGGAGAAGAACGGCGTGCTTGTGTGCAATGCGTTGACCGTGCTCGCCAAGGTGTTTGCCACGCTGTCCAGGGCCGTTTGGTAGCCGTTGAGCGCGCCTGTCGGAGCCGTCAGGCCGAGCAGCGCGCCGAGCTTTCCGCCGGCGGCCGGCGTGAGCCCCTGCGGCCAGTTGACCGTCGTGCCTTCGACCAGCGGCCTGGCAGCATCGCCGAAGCTGACCGTGTCGGTGCCGTCTGGCTGCTCGCTGACTGTGACCTGCGCGAAGCTGGAGAGCTTGTCGAGCAAGAGATCGCGCCGGTCGAGCATTTCGTTTGGCTTCTGGCCGGCTTGTTCGGCAAGCTTGATCTGCCCGTTGAGCTGGGCGATCTGGTTGGCGTCGTTTTGCACTTCGCCAGAGGGTCCGGTGAGGGCCGCGTACTGCTCGCCGGCCTGGGTTGAGATCGTCGATAGTTGCTTGCTGAGTTCATGGAAAGTGTTTGCCAGGGCTTGCCCTGCGGCCACCACTTCTTGCTTGGCGGGAACGCTTATGGGAGCGTTTGCGACTTCGCTCCAGGCGCTCCAGAAGGCCGAGATCTGACTGGCAAGCCCAGAGCTTGAGGGTTCGTTGAACGCCGCCTGGGCTTGGGTCAGCTCTTCAGACTGGGTGCTTGCTTCGCTGAGTGCACTGTTTTGCGTGCGGTACTGCGCATCCAGGTAGATGTTGCGCACACGCGTAATCGTCGCGACGCTGACGCCGGTGCCGAGCTGTACGCCTTCTCCGGTCAGCGGCGAGATCGCCGGGATGACGATCGGTTCGTTGGTCTGCAATACCGCCCTCTGGCGCGAATAGCCTTCGGTATCCGAGTTGGCGATGTTGTTGCCGGTGACGTCGAGCGCCGCTTGCTCGGCGACCAGTCCGCTGAGCGCGGTTTGCAGTCCTTGCAGGGTTGGAATCGACATGGGCTTAGGCGCGCAGGTCCAGGACGTGCAGGTTGCCGTTGGGGCGCGCCCGCGTGATCGGCGTGGAGGAGCCGTGTGTGTCGTAGCCGGTGACTCCATCGAGCGCCAGAACACCCATCAGGTGGTCCAGAAAGCCCAGTTCGATCTGCATCAGCGCACGGTTGCAGGAGTGCTCGCGCTGTAGCTCGCGCAACAACCCTCTCAACTCCGCGCTCAGAGCCGAGGCACGCTCGGCGAGCGCTTCGTCCATCAACGTGCACAGGCGCTCGAGCGTCACCGCCTCGGCCGCGATTCCAAGCCGCTCGCCGCTGCGGGTAAGCAGACGCGAGCGCTCCTCCTCCAGCAGCTGGCGACGACCCATCTCCCCGCGCAGGATCCCGGCCAGGCGTACGACTGTGTCCACATCGCGCGCACGGATCGCCTTGCCCTGCTCCAGCACAACCCCGAGCAGGCTGCGCGCCGAGCCGATTTGCGCGTCCAGGTGTGCGAGCACTTCCACGGCCAGCGCACGATCCTGGGCGAGCTCCTCGGGTGCGGCCAGCGCGGTCGAGCTCATGCGCCCGTGCCCCCGGTGGGGCCGGCGGGTGCGGTGACAGATGGACTGTTGTTTGTTGGGATTGGCGTGCTCACGCCTGTACTTACGCTCGTACCACCTGTCGTTGCCCCACCTTCCCCGGCGCCGTGCGCGGCTGCTCCTGCCAGCTGGCGGGTCATCTGAGCTGCGAGGCCGAGCCCGCCGGCGCTCATCACGCCGCTGGTCAAAGCCTGCGGCAGCATCGAGGACAGCGGACCGCTTGCGCCGCCGCCGCCCGCAGAGCCTTCCGAGGATTCTCCTTCCGCGCCGCTTTCGCCGCCGAGGCCACTACTTGCCGTCAGCGATTGCGAGAGCTCTTCGACCAGCATCTGTTCGAAGGCAAGCGCTGTCTCGTAGGCCTTTTGCGTGTCCGCGGAGCCTTTGCGCACCCAGGCAGGCTCGAGCGTCTGGTTGACGGTGGGTAGGCCGCTCGGGGACAGCGGCGAGCCCGGAGACAGCGGGACGCTCACGACGGGCGCAGCTCGTTGGCGATCGACATCATCTGACTCTCGGTTTGGATCGCCGAGCTGCTCATCTGGTAGGCGCGTTGGGTGCTCACCATCAACGCCATCTCCTTCGACATGTCTACGTTGGAGCCCTCCAAAGCGCCTTGGCGAATTTTCGCGGCACTCGCCGCCACCGGCTGGATCGCGCCACTGGCCGTGGTCGGTGTCAGCGTGCCGCCGCCGCCCGCGAGCAGGTGGTCCGGCGAGGCGACGGTGACCAGCTTGATCTGGCCCAGCGTGCGCTTGCCGGCGGTCACGCTGCCGTCGACGCCGATCTTCAGCTCCTCAGCGGAGACCCCAGCCGGCAGTTTGATCGGCGGTTCGAGCTGGTTGCCTTCGGCGTCGACGATCGTGCCGCTTCCATCGACGGCGAAGCTGCCGTCGCGGGTCAGCGCCGGCTGGCCGCCCGGACCCTTGACCTGGAAGTAGCCCTCGCCTTCGATTGCCAGGTCGAGGGGGTCGCCGGTTTCCTGGATCGGCCCCTGGGCATGGCTGCGCCCGATCACTTGCGCACTTGCGCCGGCGCCGATGCTCGATTCGGTGCCGGCCTCGTCCACGGCGTTGTAGAGCAGATCGCTGAAGGCGACGCGCTCGGATTGGTAGCCGGTGGTGGAGATGTTGGCGAGATCGTTTGAGACCGCGTCGAGCTGTTCCTGCTGTGCGGACATGCCGGCCGCCGCGGAGTAGAGGCCTTCCAGCATCAGTGGTCCATTAGCCGCCGCCGTTCAGCGAGCCGACTTGCGAGGCCGACTCCTGCAGGGTCTGGCCGATCGATTGAATCGCCTGCTGGCCGGACTGGAAAGTGCGCAGCGAAGTGATCATTTCGACCATGATCTTCGCGGCGTCTACATCGGAACCCTCCAATGAGCCCTGGCGCACCGTGCCGGTCGGCTTGCCCGAAGGGCTGCCTGTGTAGAGGTTTTCGCCTTGCTTGACGGCCCCCGGGACTTCAAAGACGCCAAGCGCGCTCGGCGCGACGCTGCCGTCGGCGCCGACCTTCACTGGAGCGCCGTTCTGGTCGAGCACGGGGTCACCATTTGTATCCGTGAGTCCCCCCTGCGCGGAGGCCGTGAACTGGCCGTCGCGGGTGTAGCGCACGCCCTGAGCTGTCTTGACAGCGAAGAAACCGCTGCCCTCGATGGCGAAGTCGAGCGGTTCGCCGGTTTCCTGCAACGAGCCCTGTGTCATGTTGGTGTAGGTCTTGCCGAGCGCAACGCCGGCGTCGACCGATCCGATCGCCGGCGCGCCCTCGCTGTTGGCAAGCAGCACGTCGCCGAAGCTGTGTTGCGAGGATTCGTCGGGCTTGTAGCCGGGCGTCGAGGCGTTCGCCAGGTCGTTTGAGAGCTGATCCTGGCGAACCTGCTCGGCGACCATCCCGGAGGCGGCGATATACAGGCCAAGATCCATGTCCTCCCGGTGTTCGACCACAGAGGTCAATTCTTTAGAGGAAGGCCATGCCGCATGCGGGACGGAAGCAGGGCCGCATGCGGCCCTGGTCGGCACATGTGCCGGCAGGAACAACAACGATGAGAACGTGTGGTTTCAGCCGACGGCGCTGAACAGCGACAGCTCGTCGGAGAGCTGGTCGTAGAGACGGCGGCGCAACTGGGTATGGATCTGGGAGACGCGACTCTCAGACACGCCCAGCCGAGCGCCGATATCACGCAGCGTCCAGTGCTCTAGGTAGAGCAGTACGGCCACTTCGCGCTCGACGGGCGGCAGCAGCGCGAACGCCGCGCGGAAGCGTTCCTTGGCTTCGCGGCGCTCGGCGCACACGATTGGGTCACAGTCGGCGTCCGGGCTCTCCAGGGTGTCGATCCGCTCGATCGTGGCGTTCTCGTCGGAGCGCACCGTGCGGTTGAGCGAGCCGACCTCCGCCAGCGCGACCTCGTCGAGGCGGCCCACCAGTTCTCGCGGATCCATGTCGACCATCGCCGCCAACTCCTCGCGGCTCGGCTGGCGGTCGTGGTTGGCGAGGAACACCTCGCGCGCATGGTTGATAGCGCGCTCGTCGCGACGCAGCGAGCGGGGCGCCCAGTCGTGGCGGCGCAACTCGTCGAGCACGGCGCCGTGGATGCGCGTCCAGGCGTACTGCTCGAGCGTGGCGCCCTTCTCCGGGTCATAGCGCTCGATCGAGCGGATCAGCGCCTCCAGCCCGCAGGAGAGGAAGTCCTCGACATCGCACTGGGCTGGCACCTCGCGCACCTTGCGGTAGACGATGTAGCGCACCATCGGCGTGAAGATGAAGATCAACTGGTCGCGCAAGCGCAGATCGCCGCTCTGGCGGTACTCGCGCCATGTCCTGAGGGCCTCCGCCGCGGAGATCCTCACGGCCCCTTTTGCGATCGTTTCCATTTTTGCGACTCCGATTTCGAGGGAACTGCGAACAGGTGCCCCCGCGTGCGCCCAAACCTGCCCGCGGCCCGAGATGCGCTATTTGCGAAGATTTCGGCGCGGACCGTATCGGCCGCGCCGGTCGTAATCGTTTGAGTGGCTCGATCGGCGCCAGTTAGCCAACTCTGCGCACATCTACGCATAATCACCACATTTACCACTGGCTAAATGAGGTATTTCGTGCGTACTCGAAACGACGACGTGCGCTACCGGCGCTCAGATATCGGCGTACCTGGTCGATGACCATGCGTGAAGATGGCCGCTCGCTCTCCCGCCCCCATCCCTCCAGGCGACGATGCCACCAAGGCCGCGGACCAAGCCCTCTCGCGAGTGCCGCGCTCAGACGGTGGCGCCGTACCTGCGATCGAACTCTCGGCGCGCGCCCAGCGGCTGCTCGCCGCCGGCCAGCTGGACGACTACCGCGAGCTGTTCGGCGAGCTCGAGTCGATCGCCGACCCCCACCGCCGCTACCAAGCCGGCGTCGGCCTGATCGAGCTGGGCTTTGCCGCGAGCGGCGACGTCCCCCCTGCGCGCGTGGGGGACGTGTTTTTCGCAATTGCAACCGGCGCCGTCGAACTGCTCGACCGAAAGCCAAGCGAGCCCAAGCTGCTCAACTACGCAGGCGTCGCCTTCTATGAGCTGTGGAGCCTCGACGCCGCCCGAGCCCTGTTCAAGGCCGCCAAGCGCCTGGACCCACGCTCCGAGCAGGTGGACGGCAACCTGGCCGCGCTCGCGGGGCGACGACGAATGCTGCGCAACACCGGCCGCGCAGCGCCCCAACACCCCGCGCTCGTCGAGCTGGCAAGCCGGGTGCTCGAGATCGCAAGGCGTGCACGACCTGCCACCGGCATGCGCCTCAGCCTGTGCATGATCGTGCGCGACGAGCAGGAGATGCTGCCACGCTGCTTGGCTTCCGTGGCCGACGCGGTCGACGAGATGGTGATCGTCGACACCGGCTCCACCGACGCCACCGTCGAGATCGCGCGCTCGTTTGGTGCGCGCGTCCTCTTCCACGAGTGGACCGGTTCTTTCGCGCAGGCGCGCAACGTCTCCTTCGACGCGGCCGAGGGCGACTGGCTGCTGTGCCTGGACGCCGACGAGGTGCTCGTGGAGGAGGACGCACCACTGCTGCGCTCGCTCACCGGGCGTACCTGGCGCGAGGCGTTCTACCTCTCGGAGACCAACTACACCGGCGATCTCGAGGACGGCACCGCCGTTACGCACAATGCGCTGCGCGTATTTCGCAACCGGCCCGAGTACCGCTTCGAGGGACGCCTGCACGAGCAGATCGCCCACTGCCTGCCCGGCTACCTGCCCGAGCGCGTCGAGGCGAGCGGCGTGCGCATCGAGCACTACGGCTATCTCGGCGCCGTGCGCGACAGCCGCGAGAAGTCGCGCCGCAACATCGAGCTATTGCGGTTGCAGCAGGCCGAAAGCCCGCCCACGCCGTTCCTGCACTACAACCTCGGCTCAGAGTACGCCGCCGCGAACGAACCGCGGGCTGCGCTCGCCGAGTTCGAGCGCGCCTGGAAGCTGCTGCAGAGCCTTCCCGATCGCGACAGCTACCAGTTCGCGCCGGCCCTGATGAGTCGCTTGGTCAAGGCGCTGCGCGCATGCGGGCGTCCGACGGACGCAATCGCCCGTGCCGAGGAGGGACTGCTGCGCTTCCAGGGCTTCACCGACCTCGTGCTCGAGCAGGCGCTCGCCGCGATCGCGCTGGAGCAGAACGAGCGCGCGATCGAGTTGCTCGAGCGCTGCATCGAGATGGGCGACGCGCCGCGCCGCTACACAGCCACGCAGGGCAGCGGCAGCTATCTGCCGAGACTGCAGCTGGCCGAGCTCAGACGGATCGCGGGAGATTACGAGGAGGCGACTCGGCTGCTGGAGCATTGCCTGCGCGAGTATCCGCGCTTCATCGGCTCGGTGCTGCCCTACGCAAATCTGCTGCTGGCAAGCGGGGTCGAGCCTGGCGAGGTTGTCGAGCGGGTCGAGCAGCACATGCCCGACCCGCCGCCCGCGGCTCGCTTCATGGTTGGCACGGCCCTCTACGAGTCGGGCGCCACGGCCGCCGGAGAGTTTCAGTTCAGGGCGGTGCTCGCGCGCCAGCCGCACTCGAGCCGGGCGCGCGTGGCGCTCGGGGAGGCGCTGCTTGCACAGCGACGCTACCGCGAGGCGGCCGAGGTCGCCTGTGAGCTCGCGAACGACGATACGCTGGCGGTGGTCGCCCGCCGGACCGAGCTGTTCGCGCGCATCGCCGGGGGCGACCGCGAAGGCGCGGGAGAGGCACTCGAAAGAGCGTACGCGGCGGGCATGGCCCAGTACGAGCTCGACCTGTTCGCGACCTGGCGAGAGCTCGCGCGTGCCGAGGTTGACGTTGCCGCGCAACCCGAGGAGCCCACACCCCCCCTTCGTGGACGCCCTCTTCAGCGAGTCTCCGAGCAGGCCGCATCGCCGCTGCCCCAGCAGGCCAGGGAGCCGCTCTCCGAGCAGCCGGTGCCCCTGCACTCCGAGCAAGTCGCGTCGCCCCGTCCCGAGCAACCTGTGACATCGCTCCCCGAGCAGACCGTGGCGCCGCTGGAAGTGATGCTCGAAGCACTGCTGCGCGTGCACGACTTCAAGAGCTTTGAAGTGCTGCTCGGCGCGCTCGAGCGCACGCCCCTACAGCCGCGCGAGCGCCGCGAGCTGCTCGCCGGCATGTACCTGCGGCGTGGGTTCCTGGCATCCGCGGCCGAGGAGTGGATCGCCGTCTGCGAGCAGGAGCCCGACGTCCGGGCGCTGCTGGGCCTCGCCCGCGTTGCCGCCGCGAGGGGCATGGCACACGAGATGAGCGACTTCGCGGCCGCGGCGCTCGCACGCGACCCCGACAACGAGGATGCCGCAAGCCTCCTCTCTCAAGCACATGCCGCAACCGCGTAGGCGTTCCGGCCCCTGCCAGCGCGGTCCTCGCCCGTCGGCTCCTCGACAAGCGACGCATATCCGCCCGGACAGGCGGGTATGCCTGAACAAAGCAGGCAGGAGGGCAGGCCCGAATAAAGTTTTCGCGAAAGACGCCGATTACTTGAAGAGATATCAATCGCGAGGCGGCCCAGGGAACGGGTCGTCGCACACGTTTTCAGGGAGAAAACGCCATATGACCTCGCCGATCCTGCCATTCAATGGCCCGTCTTCGCTTGCGGGCTCGCCGTACCCGATGCCGCTCATGAACGACGCCGGCGGTCCAGCCTCGTTTCAGTCCGATCTCAGTACGGCCGATCGCCTGCTTGCAAGCCAAGACGGCAGCGGCACGCCGCCGCCCGAGGTGCTGGACCAAGTCGCGGCCGCCGGAAGGATAAGCCGCGAAATGCGCGAAAGCGGACATGAGCTGCGCTTCTCCAAAAGCCAGGAGGGGCGGGTCACCGTCGAGCTTGCGGATCGTGAGGGCAAAACCGTGAAGAGCATGTCGATTTCAGAGGCGCTTGAGATTGCCGCCGGAAAGCCGGTGCAGGACGTCGCCGGGAAGCCCTGGGCCTAGAGCTCCATGTCATCGCTTGCAGTCAGCTCGTCGGTCGGTTCGCCGATCTCCATCTCGGGGCTCGCCTCAGGGCTTGACACGAGTTCGATCATCTCGGCGCTGATGGCCGTCGAACGTGAGCCGGTCACACGGCTTACCGACGCCCAGGAAAAGCTGCAGGGCCAGCAGAAAGAGCTGGCAAGCGTCCAGAGCAGCCTCCAACAGTTGGCGCTTGCCGCCTCTGAATTCAGCATGCCCTCGCTGTTTGAAACCTCGCAAGCGGTCACTTCCAGCGAACCCACACGCGTCAGCGCGGCCACCAGTGACGGAGCCGCCATCGGCGGCTATGAGGTGGAAGTCACGCAGCTGGCCAACTCGGCTCAGCGCACCTTCACGTTCGCGAGTCCGGCAGCGGAAGACACACTCACGATCGACGGCAACAGCTTCACCGTCAAGGCCGGCGAGAGCGCCAAGGAATTCGCGAACGCGATCAACTCCGACAGCAGCTCGACGGTGTACGCGGCTGTGCTCGAAGGCAACACCCTGGTGCTGTCCAACCGTGCGACGGGCAACACCGGCGCGGAATTCATCCAGGTGAGCGATCCGGGCGCGACGCTCGTCGAAAAGGCCGGCACCGCCAAGGAAGGCAAGAACGCCGAATACACGGTCGACGGAGTCGCTGGGACCTCGACGTCCAACACGGTCTCAAACGCGATCGCCGGCGTGACTCTGACCCTGGGCGGACTTACCACCACCGGCCCCGTCACGATCGACGTGCAGGCTCCGGGCGCCAGCGTCAGCGCTGTCGAAGCGCAGGTGCAGTCGTTCGTCAAGCTCTACAACTCGACAGTCGAAGCGATTCAGAAGCAGCTGACCACCAAGCCGATCGCCAAGCCGACCAGCGCCGGCGAATTCGGCACCGGCACCCTGTTTGGCGACTTCGAACTGGAGAGCCTGCTCGGGAACATGCGCCAGAGCATGTACGAACCGATCGCGGGGCTTGGCGCCGAAATGTCCAACCCCAGCGATATCGGGATCAGCACGGGCGCGGCCTCAGCGGGCGGAGCCTCCCAGTCCTCGCTCGAAGGGCTGTTGACGGTCAACTCCACCAAGCTCTCCGAAGCCATCAAGACCAACCCGGCAGGCGTACAGCAGATGCTCGAGAAGTGGTCCCAGGGCCTGCAGACCACGCTTGAAAACGTGGCTGGGCCCGGCGGGACGCTCGAAGCCAGGGCAACCGGCGACACGACGCAGATCACCGAGCTGACCAGTCAGATCACGACGATGAACGAAATGCTTGCCGTGCGCGAAAAGGCGCTGCAGGCCACTTACGCGGAGCTTGAAAGCGCGATATCGCGGAACACCTCACAGGCGGACTGGCTGACCTCCCAGGAAGCCTCAATGGTGGCCAGCAAGGCATGAGCAACCTCACCGCAACGCCGAACGCCTACCGCCAGGGCGCGGTACTTGCCGCCACACCCGGGGAGCTCGTCGTGATGCTCTACGACGGCGCGCGGCGCTTCCTACGCCAGGCGAACGTCGCGATGCGCGAGGGCCAGATCGAGCGCGCCCACAACACGCTGCGCCGGGCGGAGTTGATCATCGCCCACCTGGACGGCGTCCTCGACTTCCAGCAAGGGGAAATCTCCGATCGCCTGCATGCGATCTACCAATTCTGCCTTGCCCATCTCAACGCCGCGCGCAACAACCAGGATGCCGGCAAGCTGGAAGAGGTCAGCGACCTGCTGGGGGAGCTACGAGAGGCCTGGGCCCAGGTGGCCGAGGAGATCGCCCGCGCGTGAGCGAGATGTCGTTCGTTCGCAGCCCCGCCGGTCGGGATGTCCCGCGCGCACGCGGAGGACATCCCAAATGAGAGACGACCCGTCCTCCGGCGACGGCCAGGTATCCCTGCGCCCCTATGAGGCGCTGCACGAGCACGCCGAGCTCGAATTGGAGCTCGTAGGACGCGGCGAGATAGATCGTCTGGGAGCGCTCGGCCAACGCTGGGAGCAGCTGACACGCGACCTGCCTGCCCGCCCGCCCGCGGCGGCTGCGCCGCTACTGCGAACTGCCCGGCTGATCCACGAGCGCACGCGCATCGAGCTGATTCGCCTACGCGAGTCGTTGTTGGTTGAGATCGGCGCCAGCGCGCGCGCGCGGCGCGCGGCCGACGGCTACGCGGGGCAGCTACCGCGTCGCTCCCACCTGGATCGCAGCGCCTAACCTGGATAGCCAGACTCGGCCCGGAGCGTCTCGATCTCTGGTTGAGAAGACCTTCCAAATGAGATGCACGTCCATACCCCCTTTGCGTGACCGGGGAGATTATTTAGGTACCTAACCTTCACCCAAGGCTCCAAATAAAGGGGGTGTTTAGAAGACCTTTGAAAATGAGCTGCACGACCCGGCGCTCAAGGTCCACGAGCTTCCGCCGCATGGCTCATTTCACAGTCCACAGACGTCCCGCTGCATGGCTAACTTGGAAGCCGTTCTAAAGACCCAAGCCGAGCGGCCGATCACCAGGGACGGTATATGGCTCCCGTCGACTCCACCCAGCAACTGCTCGAGGCCGCCATGCGCGGCTCCTGGCAGCGCGAGACTGCCCTGACGAGCAACATCGCCAACGCCGACACGCCCGGCTACAAACGCCAGGAAGTCAACTTCGAGTCTGAGCTGCAGAGCGCGATGAACAGCAGCGAACCTCTCAGCCAGGTCGAATTCGAGACCGAAGTACAGCCCGAAGAGGATGGACCCAACGGCACCAGCGTCAGCGTCGATCAGGAATCGGCGAAGCTCGCCGAAAACGGGCTCGACTACCAAGCTCTCACGCAAGTGCTCGGAGCGCGCAATAGCATCTTGAGCGCGGCGATCGGAGTCACCCCTTGAACGCGGCCGACACGTCACGCCATGGATGCCGCTGTCGATATCAGCTGAGCGCGGCCGACACGTCGCACCATCGATGCCGCAATCGATGGCACTCGCCGAGCACGGCCGGCGGAGAGGGCTGATGGGGCTTTTCGAAGCGATCGGCATCGCCGGCAGCGGACTGACAGCCGAGCGCGTGCGCGTGGATGTGACCGCCGAGAACCTCGCCAACGCCGACACCACGAAGGCCGCGGGCGGACAGCCCTACCAGCGCCAGGAGGTCGAGCTCGCACAGGCCGGCGAAGGTGGCTTCGGCAGCGCGCTCTCGGGAGCCATCCAGCAGGCAGAAAGCTCGGCTCCCGCCGGTGGCGTCCAGGTGACGGGGATCGTCAGCGACGCCACTCCCGACCAGCAGGTCTATGACCCTGGCAATCCTGAAGCCGACGCCCAAGGCTACGTGAAGATGCCGAACATAAGCACCGTCACCGAAATGACCGACCTGATCTCCGAGTCGCAGTCCTATCAGTCCGATGTGACCGCGATGCAGACAGCCAAGTCGATGTTCAGCGCGACGCTCGGGGTGCTCAAATGATCGTTCCGGCGGTCGGCGGACTGGCGGGCAAACTCTCCGAAGGCCTCTCCAACAGCGCCTCGCCACAGACGGTCGGTGGCTTGACCCAGGGTGGCCAAAGCGCTCGAGCCGCAGGCTCGGGGCTAGGACTGGAAGGCAGCAGCGGCCTCGAAGGGACACGCGGAGTCGAAGGAATCGGCGGGGTCGAAGGAACCGGAGGGGTCGGCGGCGCGTCGAGCGGCGGATCGGGCAGCTTCGGCAGCGAGCTCTCAGAAGCGATCTCCTCGCTCGAAGGCACCCAGTTGAGTTCCGACAGTGCGGCCCAGTCGCTTGCCACCGGCACCGCCAAGGACCCCGAGAGCGCGGTCGTTACCGTCGAGGATGCGCAGATGGCGATGGACTTGGCCTCGCAGCTGCGCACCAAGGCCACCGAAGCCGCTCAGAACCTCTTCCAGACGCAGGTCTGACCGGTGGCGCTCGTACGACTTCTTTCGCGGCTCACGACTCTCGGATCGCGAGCCTAGGCCGTGCCTCTCTCCCAGCTCGCCTCGCGGCTCACCACCCGCGGATGGCTGATCGTCGGCGGTGCCACGGTCGGCGCGATCCTGTTCGTCTACCTGTTCCTGCACATGGTCTCCGCGCCCAGCTATACAACGCTCGTCAGCGGCATCGATCCCTCCCAGACCGGCAAGATGACGAGCACGCTCAGCGAGCACGGCGTCAACTACGAGCTGCAGAACAACGGCACCGCGCTTGCCGTCCAGTCCAACCAGACAGCCGAGGCGCGCGTGGCCCTCGCCGGTGCCGGCCTGCTCGGCAACACCCAGCCGGACTTCTCGCTGTTTGAAAAACAGAATCTCGGCGAAAGCAACTTCCAGCAAGCCGTCACCTACCAGCGTGCGCTACAGGGGCAGCTGGCGGAGACGATCGACTCGGTACAGGGTGTCTCCGGAGCGCAGGTCGAGCTCGTGCTGCCCAACTCCCAGAGTCAGATCTTTGGCGAAAACCAAGGGATCTCCTCGGCCGCCGTGCTGCTCTCGGGGACCACATCGATGCCACAAAGCTCGGTGCAGGGGATCGCGCAGCTGGTGACCTCCAGCGTGCCCGGCCTGCAGTTGAACAAGGTCACGATCACCGACGCCTCGGGACAGCTGCTGTGGCCGCAGTCCGCCGGCAGCGCCGGCGGCGGCGGTAACGGCGTGCAGGAAGCCGAGCAGCGCTACGACCAGAGCATGGGCGCGAGCCTCGACGCGATGCTTGCCCAAACCCTTGGTGCCGGCAAGGCACAGGTGCTGGTGTACGCCAACATGAACGTCAACTCGACCACCCAGGAACAGCTCAGCTACGGCAAGGCCGGTGTGCCCCTGCAGCAGAGCAAGGACATCGAGACGCTCACCGGCAACGGCTCTGGTGCCGGCGGCGCCACCGGCACCGCGAATCTTCCGACCGGCACCAGTACAGGCGGCAAGTCCAACTACAAGCACGAAACGACGAGCAGCACGCTTGGCGTCAGCAAGACCGTGACCCACTCCACGATCGCACCCGGGACGGTCGAAAGCCAGCATGTCTCGGTGCTGCTCGACCATTCCGTTCCCGCCGCCTCGCTGCCCGCGATCCGCGAAGCGATCACCAACGCCGCCGGGATCCAGACCAAGCGCGGAGACACGATCTCGATCGGACAGGTCGCCTTTGCCAGCCCGACCACGGGCGCTGCGAGCTCGACCAGCAGCATGCTCGGCTACGCCAAGTACGCGCTGCTTGGCATCGCCTCACTCGTATTCCTGTTCTTCACCACGCGCTCGTTGCGCCGCCGCGAATCGGACACGATCGACGAGCCGGTCTGGCTGCGCGAGTTGGAGACGCCGATGCGCCTCTCCGAGCTGCAGCGCGAAAGCGCGCCGAGACCGGTACCGGCGATGGCCGGAGTGGCGCCTCCCAATGGGAACGGCAACGGAAATGGCAACGGCAACGGGCACGCCGGCGGCGACAATCTACGTCGCCAGGTCGAGCAGCTCGCAGACAGCGATCCCGATCGCGTCGCTCAGCAGCTTCGTAACTGGATGCAAGAGGACTAGCGCAAGTGGCCGATTCACCCTCAGAGGCGGCGCCGAAACCGCCGGGTGCTCTGGCAGAGCGCTCAGCGGCCAGCCCGTCCGCAGCCTTGCCGGCCGCACCAAGCGAGCGCTTGCCAGGAGCGCGCAGGGCGGCCGTGCTGATGGCGGCGCTCGGACCCGAGCGCGCGGCGAACGTGATGCAGCGCATGGACGAGGAGGCAATCGAGAGCCTCTCGATGGAGATGGCGCGACTCTCCTCTGTCGGCGCTGAGACAACCGAGTCGGTCTTCGGCGAACTGGCCGCCGAGGCCGGCGAGGGCCAGGGAGCTGTCAGCGGCGGGTTGGACTTTGCGCGCGGAGTGATCGAGCGCGCGCTCGACCCCGAGCGCGCGACCGATCTGCTCGGGCGCCTGGAGAGCGCCAGCGAAACCCGACCTTTCGAGTTCCTGCGTCGCGTGCCGCCCGAGCGGATCGCTGCGCTGCTGCGCGGCGAGTCGCCCCAGACGGTTGCGCTCGTGCTCGCCAGCCTGCATACAAATCCCGCCGCCGGTGTGCTCGCCCGGCTGCCCGAGTCCGAGCAACCCGACATCGCGCTGCGGATCGCGCGCATGGGCAACGCCGGCACGCGCGTCATCCAGCAGGTCGAGCAGATGATTCGCCACAAGCTTGGAGCAACGGTCGAGCGCAAGTATTCCGCCAGCGGTGGGGCCAAGACGCTTGCCGGCATCCTCAACCATGCCGACCGCACCACCGAGCGCAACGTGCTCGAGCGCCTCGCCGGAGCCGACAAGGCGCTCGCCGAGGAGGTGCGCGGGATGCTGTTCGTGTTCGAGGACATCGTCAAGCTCGACGAGCGCGCGATCCAGCAGGTGCTGCGCGAGGTCGACCAGAAGGACCTCGTTCTGGCTTTGCGCGGCGCACCGGAGAACGTGATGGAGATCGTCCTCACGAACATGTCCGAGCGCGGCGCGGCGATGCTCAAGGAGGAGATGGAGATTCAGCCCCCCCAGCGCCAGCGCGACGTCGACGAGGCGCAGAGTCGCGTGGTCGCGGTCGTGCGCAAGCTGGACGAGGCCGGTACGATCGTGATCGCCGGCGGCGACGAGGAGGAAGGCGAAGCGGTTGTCTGAGCTGACCGTGGCCGCACACGGCGGTCAGAGGGCGAAGGCGTTGTTTGGCGGTACTCTGGCGTGCAACCGGCAGAGGGGCTGAGCGGTTGCCTGACACCGCTGTCAGCTACGCCTTCGAGCAGCTCGAGCCATCGCAGCCCCAGCCACGCGACGCGCCCGCGCGCGCGCTTGCCCAGGCCCAGCTCGAAGCGGAGCAGATCCGCGAGCAGGCTCGCTCCGAAGGCTATGCCGAGGGGCGCAATGCCGGCCACGAGCAGGGCGCCACCGAGATCGTCCTCGCGGCGCGAGCGCTCGCCGCGGCCATGGACGGCATCGAGTCGCTGCGCGTCGAGTTGGTGCAGGCGATCGAACACGACGCCATCCAACTCGGGTTGCAGCTGGCCGAGAAGATCCTCGGCGGCACCCGGCAGCTGCCCAGCGAGCACATACTCGAAAGCGTGCAAGGGGCACTGCGGCGCGTGACGGACCGGCGCAAGATCGCTGTGCTCGTCAACCCAGCTGAGTTCGAGGCCGTGAGCTCGGCCATCGGCGGGCTGGCCGGGCCGGCAAGCGGCGTCGAGCTGTGCGACATACAACCCGACGAGCGTGTCGAACCCGGCGGGGCGATCGTGCGCACCGCCGAGGGCGAGGTGGACGCCGGCGTGGAGACGCAGCTGGAGCGGGCACGCGAGGTGGTCGAAGCCTCGCTGGCCGCCGAGCGAGCGGCGTGAGCGAATCCGCCGATTTGGCTGCCTCCCCGCGCGCGCGGGGGACATCGCCGTTTCAGAGCACACCACCAGGCGCGCTGCTGGCGAGCGCCACACAAGCCGTCCGCGAGGCCGATCTTGCACGGCGCCATGGGTTTGTCAGCAACCTGATCGGTCTGATCATCGAGGTGACCGGGCTGCAAGCTGAGATCGGGGAGGTTTGTCTTGTGGGAGGGGTCGTGTCTACACGACCCCTGGACGCGCCGCATGCGGCGCGTCAGCAGGTGGCGCATGCGCCACCTGCACCGGGCCGCACATGTGCGGCCCGGCCGGTCGGTGCATGCACCGACCGGAACAGCTCAATTGAGGGCGGTATTCCAGCCGAGGTGGTCGGGTTCCGCGACGGGCGCACCCTGCTGATGCCTTTGGGCGAGCTGCACGGAATCGGCCCCGGCACGCGCGTGCTCGCGACCGGAGCCCCGTTCCGGATCGCAGTCGGACCCGGTCTGCTCGGACGTGTGGTCGATGGACTGGGAGTGCCGCTGGACGAGCTTCCAGCATCCGTCGGAGTCGAGCGCTCCACGATCGCCCCGCCCCCAAGCGCGCTCTCCAGACCCCGCATCACAGAGCGCGTCGGTCTGGGCGTGCGCGCACTGGACTCGCTCGTGCCCTGCGGGCGCGGACAGCGACTCGGCATCTTCGCCGGCTCCGGCGTCGGCAAGTCCTCGCTGATGGGCATGATCGCCCGCTCGACGAGCGCTCAGGTGAACGTGATCGCGCTCGTCGGCGAGCGCGGACGCGAGGTGCGCGAGTTCATCGAGCGCGACCTCGGCGACGCCCTCGAGCGCTCCGTCGTCATCGTCGCCACCTCCGATCAGCCGGCACTGGTGCGCATCAAGGCCGCTTTCACCGCCACGACGATCGCCGAGCACTTCCGCGACCAGGGCCACGACGTGCTCTTGATGATGGACTCGGTCACGCGCTTCGCGATGGCCCAGCGCGAGGTGGGCCTGGCGATCGGCGAGCCACCCGCGACGCGCGGCTACACGCCCAGCGTGTTTGCGCTGCTCCCGCGCCTGCTGGAGCGTGCCGGCACCAGCGCCGGCGGTTCGATCACCGGGCTGTACACGGTGCTGGTCGACGGTGACGACATGAACGAGCCGATCGCCGACGCGACGCGCGCGATCCTCGATGGGCACGTGGTGCTCACGCGCTCCCTGGCCCATGCCGGGCACTACCCGGCGATCGATGTGCTGGAGAGCGTCTCGCGGCTGGTCGGCGAGATCGTCACGCCCGAGCTTGCCTTGGCCGGCCAGCGCCTGCGCTCCGCGCTGGCGGTGCTGCGCGAGAAGGAAGACCTCGTCGCGATCGGCGCCTACCAGCCGGGCAGCGACCCTTCGCTTGACACGGCTCTGGCACATCGCGCCTCGATCGAGGGCTTCCTGCGCCAGAGCGTGGGCGAGCGCAGCACGCCCGAGCAGGCCGATACGCAACTACTGGAACTGGCTGCCTCGCTCGCCGGCGAGGCAACGTTCAGTCCTGAGGATATTCCCGACGGCGAGGAAGTGACCGCCGAGCGAATCGACCCCGGCGCCGCATCGCCGGTGACCGTCGCGGCCGAGGTGCCGGCAATACCGGCGCTCGGGCTCAGCATCTAAAAATCGACGATGCCCCCCGCGCACGCGCGGGGCATGCCCAAATTCGCATACCCATGAACCCTCTCGCCCTGCGAGACCCCCCACCGCCGCTGTCGCGCCGGCGAGAGCCCTAAAGAAAGGCACGCCGCGTCCGATAACCGGACCGTGAACGGACCCGTTTTTCGCTTTCGACTCGAGCGCGTACGGGCGCTGCGCGAGCGCAAAGAGCAGCAGGCCCAACAGGAGCTGGCACAGGCGATCGCGTCTCGGACCAGCACCGAGGTCGAACTGCGTGCGGCCGAAGCCCATCTGGAGCAGGCGCACTCAGATCACCGCGCCCAGGCCGTCGAAGTCCAGACGCTCAACGCCGACGAACTGGTCGCGCGCCAAGCGTTCCTCGAGCGCATAGAGGCACAGCGTGGAGCCCATGCCCAAGAGCTCAAGCAGCGCGAGGCGACGGTACTCGAGCGCGATGCCAAGCTCACCGCCGCCTCGAGCGAGCACGAGATGCTCAAGCGCCTCTCCGAGCGCCGCCGCGGCGAGCACGAGCGTGCCGCCGCCAGCCGCGAACAGGGCGCGCTCGACGAGATGACCGCCGCGCGTTTCGGCCGGAGCGAGACATGAACACCGCGATCGCTCCCACTGTCGGCATACCCGAAGACGAGCAGGCAATCGCCCAGCGCGTGCAACAGCTGCAGGGGCTGATCCAACAGACCCGCCAGGTCGGCTCGGGAATCGCCCCGACGAGCGCCACGGCCGGCGCATCTACGACAGCCTCACAAGTGCCTGCGGGAGACTTTGCCGCGGCACTGCAGGCCGCGACCGCAGCTGACGTCTCATCACCTACCGCCACACAGAGCGAAAGCGTGGCAGGTGCGGCAGGCGCTGGCGGCGAATACGACAGCATGATCGAACAGGCAGCCGAGCGCTATGGAGTAGACCCAGCTGTGCTGCACGGCCTGATCCAGCAGGAGTCGGGCTTTGACCCGGGTGCCCAAAGCAGCGCCGGTGCGAGCGGTCTGACACAACTGATGCCGGGCACCGCTTCGTCCATGGGTGTCGCAAACCCACTGAACCCGACCGAATCGATCGAAGGCGGGGCGCGCTACCTGAGCCAGCTGATGAGCCAATTCGGCGGCAACACCGAAGACGCCCTGGCAGCCTACAACGCCGGGCCCGGAGCCGTTCAACAGTACGGCGGCATACCGCCCTACGCCGAAACCCAGAGCTACGTCTCCAAGGTGCTCGGCTACACCGAAGCCTACCGTCAGACTCACCCTACTTCGATCTCAGCCGGGGGCCTGGCATGAACAGCCCAATCGCACTCGGCGTGCCACCGGCTTCGCTGCCTTCCGGCTCGCCCTCCAGCGGCGCGAGCCGATCGAGCCCATCCTCAGGCGCTCCACCCGGGGCCTCGGACGGAGCCCCGCCGGGGGCTCCACCGGGCGCGCCGTTCCAGAGCGCGCTCGCTACACATTGGGCCCGGACCGCCACTGCGGAAGGCCATCCAAGGAACAGTCCTAGAGGGGCCGCCGGCAAGACGCCGCACCCCTCGCGCGTGGCGCGCGCGCGTGACAACGCAGCCGGCACAAGCGGAGCCAGCGCAGCCGACGGCGGGATCGTGGCATCCCCTGCGTCGGTGTCCGGGACCCGGGCGCCTGACGCACAGACTCCGACGACCCCAACGGACGGATTGGAAGCCGCCGCGGGGGTCACCGATACCACCGGCACGACAGTTGCCGCACCCGCAATTGCCACGCTGGCACACGCACCCGAAGCCGGCGCCGCGGCCGCCCCACCTTCAGGGCTTACCTCTGCCTCGGCGGGCGCTCCAGACTCAACCTCGGCCGCCGGCACGCTCCCATCTTCGCTTCCGGGCGCCAGCACGCTCCCATCTTCGTCGCCCGCCTCCTCGTCGGTCAGCGCGACTACATCGACACCCGACGTGGCCTCGCCCGCCGGCGCCGATGCCTCCCCCGCCACTTCCTCACCGGCCGCCACCTACTCCCCCGGCTCCGGCGTCTCGCTGGCAAAAACCTCCTCACCCGAGGCCACACCATCCGCCGGTCCCAATGCCTCACCTGCCACGACTTCCTCACCTGTGGCGGCATCCGCCGGCGCCTCACCTGCGACGCCATCCTCGATCAGCCCCAGCGCATCGCCTGCCTCGGTGTCCACTCGCACTCCGCCGGCAACCCCGGGGGTTGCCGGCGCTCCCGCCGGCGGCGCGAGTCCAACACCCGCTGCCAGCCCCGTGACGGCTCCCATCGCGGCGGCTCCCGCATCGACGGTTGCGCCCGGCCTAGGAAGCAAGCCGAACGCATCGGACCCGCCAGAGGCCGAACAGCCCGGTGTCGCGGCGCCCCAAACCGCCGAGGGCACAACGACTGCACCGTCCCCCGGCCAGTCGGACTTGACCCAGACGCCGGGGACAAGCGCTCTCGACGCGACCACACACAATCAAAGCGCCACCCAAACCACGCTCGCCTCACCGCGCACCGTCGGCTCTGCTCCTTTTCAGAATCGGGCAACGGCTTCGCTCGCGCCAAACAACAACGACACGCCCAGCTCGACGGCAGAGCTCACCGGCCGGTCCTTGGCGGCCGCCAACCAGGTACAAGCGACGAATGCGCAGTCGGCTACGCAGACCGCTACCGAGGCGCCCGCCGCGCAGGCGGCAGCCTCGACTACGGCTCAAGCAGGCCTCGATGCCCGGATAACCCCCAATCTCGAAGCGAGTGCCGATGTCAGCGCGAACGCCAACGACGGCGCGAGCCCACTGCCCGTTCCGGGTGTGCCGATGCAGGAGATGATCGACTCGATCGGCGCGACGATCGAGCTCGCCGCCCGTCAGGGCATCGCCAAGGCGCGAATCGAACTTCAACCCGAAGAGCTCGGTCACATCAGCATTCGTTTGAGCCAGACCAACGAAGGATTGCGCGCGCGCGTCACCGCCGACACGCCCGCCGGTGCACAGGCGCTCAGCCAAGGCCGCTCAGAGCTGCGCCAATCGCTCAGCTCGCTCGGATTGTCGCTGCTTCAGCTCGATATCGGCTCCTCCGGCCAACCGCAGACCGGCGAACAGGACGGTCGCTTTGCCACGAACGCCGACGGGTCGACTGCCGTCGGCGCAACGGGCACATCTGAGGAGAGCGAAGCGCTCGCCGAGTCGCGGGACGACACGCGTCCGGCCGGTACACCCCTGGGCGAAATCGTCGACGTGCTCGCGTGAGCGACCCCACCACCCAACAACCGAAGGGTTGTCCTATCAGCGAACGAAAGGACGGATAACCATGACATCTCCAGTCGCACAAGCCGCCGCCGCCCCTTCCAGCGGCTCCGCGTCGGCCGCGAGCCCCGAAAACCCGAACAGTGTGCTCGGACAAAACGACTTCCTGAAGCTGATGATCGCTCAATTGCAGGCACAGAATCCCCTGGAACCGGCCAACGGCAACGAATACGTGACCGAGCTGGCGCAGTTCACGCAACTCGAGCAGACCACCAACCTCGCGAGCGCCAGCGAGCTCTCGAGCGCCGTTCAGCTGATCGGCCACACCGTCAGCTACAACGATCCCTCCACCGGCGCCGCGGCGACGGGGAAGGTCGAAAGCGTCCAGTCCACGACATCCGGTCCGACGCTCACGATCGAAGGCGTACCTGGTGTGAAGATCGCGAGCGTCAGCGAAGTCAAATGAACCCGATCTCAAACCCAGCGCTGATCCCGCCGGGGGGATTGGGGACTCCGCCAACCCCCGCGACCAAGCCCGCCACCCCGGGCACGGCGAAGCCTGCCGACGGGACTACGCGCAAGGGTGCCGCGAACGGCACCGCCAATACCGCTCCCAGCCAGTCCTTTGCCGAGGCGCTCGAGCAGGCCGGCGGCTCCCAGCCGCTGCAGTTCTCCCGCCACGCGCTCGCACGCGTGCAACGTCGCGGGATCGAGCTCGACTCCGCCACGCTCGGGCGGCTCTCAGAGGGAGTGGGACGCGCGGCAAGCAAGGGCTCGCGCGATTCCCTGGTACTTGTCGACGGCACCGCCTTCGTGGTGTCGGTCAGCAACCGCACGGTCATAACGGCCGTGGGATCCGAACAAATGAAAGACAACGTATTCACCAACATCGACAGTGCGGTGATCGCATGAGCGCCGCGAAAGGAGAGGAGATCGCACGTGTCGTGAGGCGCTGAACGGACGACCAGAGGACGAATCCACAACGCCGTGAGCACGTGAGCGCAACGGCGGGACAACACACTTGACACAGCCGTACCGCGCACGCGGAGCGGCTACACGACAACGGCTGGACCTCACAGAGGGGGCCGCGAAAGGAAGGGCAGTCACGATGATGACTGGAATGTATGCCGCGATCAGCGGCCTGGACGCAAACCAGGCGCTGCTGAACGAGACGGCGAACAACCTGGCGAACGTCAACACCGTAGGCTTCAAGGCCTCGAGTGTCACGTTCTCCGAATCGCTGACGCAAGTGATGCGAGGAGCATCTGGACCGACGGCCACCAACGGCGGTTCGAACCCGGTGCAAATCGGGCTTGGCGTGCAGGTCGCCGCCACTCGCAACGAAATGACCGAGGGTTCTTTTCAGACCACCAACAACCCGCTGGACGTCGCGATCGAGGGCAGCGGCTTCCTGCGCGTAGGCGCCGGCACACCACCGGCCAAGGAACCGTACACAACCGGCTTGCCCGCCAAAGTCAACTACACGCGAGCCGGTGACTTGACGACCAACTCGCAAGGGTTCCTCACCACCGAAGCCGGTGAATATGTGATCGGACGCAATGCCGTGGCCACGGAAACCGAAGCCGGCACCACCTACGCGGCGGGCAAGGAAGAAAGCTATATCCATATTCCGCCGGGCTCGAGCAACGTCTCGATCGGCCCGGACGGCTCGGTCGCCTACACCGACGAGAACCCCGAATCCAAGACCTACCAGCAACGGGTCACCGCGGGCTACATATCGCTTGCGACGTTTCCCAACGAAAACGGGCTGGAACGTCTGGGCGGCTCGCTGTGGGGGCAGACCGCCAACTCGGGCACGCCAATCGTGGGGACCCCCAACACCCCGGGCTACGGTTCGACGATTGGCGGCGAGCTCGAGATGTCAAACGTCGATCTTGCCACCGAGATGACCAACATGATCACGGCCGAGCGTGGCTATCAGGCCAACTCGCGCGTGATCTCGACAGCCGACGAAATGCTCGGAACGCTGGTCTCGATGGTGCAGTAGGCCGCATACACCTGCTCACTCCGCGCTCTTCACGGGCATGGCAGGTGTCCTGGCAGATCTTTACAGCGCAACCAAGGAGGTCGAAGTAGAGCGGACAACTCCGAGGAGCATGGGATGGGACGGCGCGCCTGCGTTGTCCCATCCCATCGCTATTTTCCGAGCCCAATCGCCAGGCGCTCATGCGTTTTGGCGGGCACACCTGTGTACTCCAAAACACGCTGCAAGCCCAGCCCCCCCTAAAGTGGCACCGGGATAGATACTTAGGTACCTAAGCTTTAGGTACCTGCTCAAATTTTCTAGGTTTTCGCGCAAGCGCATTTTTCTACTACGCAAACGCATCTTCCAGATTCTTCGCGCAACGCAAGGGAGGTAGAGATGATCACGCTCAACAGGCTCGGCCACAGCGACGAGCCCTTCCAACTGAATCCAGACATGGTCGTGACCGTCGAATCGACTCCCGACACGGTCATCACGCTCGCCACGGGTGCGAAGGTGGTGGTGGCCGAGACGCCTGAGGAGGTCGCCGCCGCCCTGCACGCCTATCGCGCCGGAGTGCTCAGCGAGGCGCTGCGCAACCGCCGGCCACCGCGCCAGCCAAACTTGCCCTCCGGCACACGCGAGTCCGGCCGGCTCTCCGCGGTCGAAGACGACCCCGCTTGAACAGACGTCCCCGCCAGTGGCCTCCTTGCCAGTGCCACGAGGGCCCGACTCGACTCACGAGGTAAGCAACTTGTGACATTCAGCACATTCCGCACGCCTTAGAGACGGCCTGGGCGGACAATTCGCCCAGCTGTCAAGGATTTTTCCGCAGCGCCGATGAGTTGAGCAAATGAAAGCTTCAACGGCCATTGGGATTGGCGCGGCCTTTGGCGCGCTCTTGCTGAGCTCGATGATGGACGGGACGAGTCCCGCGTCCTTCATCAACATTCCGGCGCTGATGATCATCATCGGCGGGACCTTCGGCGTCACGCTGGCCAGCACCGGTATGGACGTCATGAAGCGCGTGCCGAGCCTCTACAAACTCGTCATCTCGGCCGACCCTCCCGACGTGCGCGGGCGCCTCGACCAGCTGGTCGGCCTGGCCGACCAAGCTCGCCGCGAAGGACTGCTCGCGCTCGACGCCCAACTTCCCGAGATCGAGGACCCCTTCACCCGCAACGCTCTGCAGCTGGTCGTCGACGGAACCGACCCGGAGATGGTGCACACGATCCTCGAGGCCGAGGTCGATGGCATGGCCGCCCGCCACGCCGTAGGCGCCTCCCCGTTCGAGAAGGCCGGCGGCTTCGCGCCGACGATGGGGATCATCGGCACCGTGCTCGGCTTGGTGCACGTCCTTCAAAACCTGGCTGCGCCCTCCACGCTCGGACCGTCGATCTCCGCGGCCTTCATCGCCACGCTGATGGGCGTCGGCTCGGCCAATGTGATCTTCCTGCCGATCGCCAACCGCTTGAAGGCGATCTCCGCCGAAGAGGTCGAGCTGCGCATGATGACCGTCGAGGGAATCCTCTCGATCCAGGCGGGCGACAACCCGCGCCTGGTCTCCGAAAAGCTGATGTCATACGTGCCGCCGGCCGAGCGCTCAGACGACGACGAGCAGTCGGTCGCGCAACTGGGCGTCGAGTCCAAGGCGGCCTGAGCATGGCTCGCGGGCGCGGGCGCCGTCGCGGTGGGGCTCATAGCGAGGAGAGCGAGGAGCGCTGGCTGCTGACCTACGCGGACATGATCACGCTGCTGATGGCGCTGTTCATGGTCCTCTTCTCCATCTCCTCGGTCAACATCTCCAAGTACCAAACCCTGCAGCAGTCGCTGAAGGCCGCCTTCTCAGGCAACATCCTTCCGGGCGGCAAGGCGGTCGCCCGGCAGGGCTCGACCGCGAACTCGAGCCAGGTACCCGCAAGCGTCGAACTGCAGGCAATCGAGCCGGTCACCACACAGGGCGCGGCCAGTCTGCAGAACAGCAACGCGCATGGCACGCAGAGCGCCACGGCAGCCGCCCAACAGGAAACGCCCGCCCAGCGCGAGAACAATGAGTTCGCACAGATCAAGCACGAGCTCGACGCGTATGCCAAGTCGCATGGCTTCAGCTCGAGCGTGCAGACCTCGATCGAACAGCGCGGCCTGGTCATCAAGGTGCTCACAGACGATCTGCTGTTTCCCTCAGGCCAAGCCACGCTAGACGCTCAGTCCTATGCGCTGCTCGGGGAGATCGGCCAACTGCTGAACATCGACGAAACCCACCCGATCAGCGTCGAAGGCAACACCGACAACGTCCCGATCCACAGCGCCCAGTTCTCGAGCAATTGGGAGCTCTCGACCGCCCGCGCCAGCGCCGTCGTGGAATTCCTGGCCGAACACGGGGTCGCCGAGCACAGACTTACGGCGAGCGGCAACGCCGACCAGCAGCCGGTGGCCAGCAACGCCACCGAAGGCGGCCGCGCGCGCAACCGACGCGTGGAGATCGTGATGCGCCGCATCTACGGCGGAGAAGGCGAAAGTCAGTCCGGCAGCGAACCATAGGAAACGACCATGCTCAAAAACAAGAAGATCCTGCTCGTCGCGATCGTCCCGATCCTGTTGTTCGGCGGCTACACGATGACCAAGGCCAAGCCAGTCGTCAAGGAGAAGGTCAAGGGCACCATCTACGTGATGCCCCAGTCCTTCCTGCTCAACCTGAGCGACGGGCGCTACGCCAAGATCAGCGTGGCGCTCCAGCTGGCCCCCGGACAGAGCGACGGAGCCAGCGCGACAGCCGCCTCCTCTGGTTCCGAAAGTGGGCCCGGTACTCTGCCCGAGGAAGCGATCGTGCGCGAAATCATCACCAACGCCGTGACCGGCCAGAGCGGGGAAACGCTCATAAGCAGCCACGGCCGAGAAACGATCAAGCGTCAGATCCTCCACACGATTCAGCAAAGGACCGACGTCAAGGTCGAAGAAGTGCTCTTTCCGGATTTCACAGTTCAATAGGAGGCAAAGTGGCTGAGGCAATCGAGTACGAGCAGTTCGATCAGAACCCGTCGGGTGGAGCCACGAGCACCGGCCCTGGCGGAGCCTCGCCCTCCGATCCCGACCTCAGCCGCCTCAGCGACATACCGATGGAGTTGAGCGTGGAGATCGGCCGCACGCACATGACCGTCGGCGAGACGCTCGACCTGCGCGTCGGCTCTGTGGTGGCGCTCGAGCGCCAGGCAGGCGAGGCGGCCGACCTGCTGGTCAATGGCACGGCGATCGCCCGCGGCGAGGTGATCGTCATGGACGAGCGCTACGGTCTGCGCGTCACCGAGATTCTCGAGAGCAATCAGATTTCAGCCTCCACGGGAACCGGCGAGGCCACGGCGAGCGAGGCCGTGGCCGCAACCAGTTGATTTAGACCACAGAGGAGCACAGTTGAGCCCGAAGAGCCGCGCCGGCGCTTCAAAGGACGAGCCACAAAGCTCCAAGAAGCCCACGAAGAAGCCTGTGTCCTCCACCACAGAGGAATCGGACGGCCCAGCAGGTGGGCGCATACGCACGCTCGACTTCTCCCAGCCGACCAAGTTCACGACCGAGATCAGACGCCGCATCTCGGGCGCGACCGAGCAGTTCTGCGAGGCTCTCTCGGGCCGTTTGACGAACGAGCTGGCGGTGGAAGTCGAGTTCAGTGTCGCCGAGGTCGACCAGCACACCTGGGCGGCCGCCAAGGCACGGCTGGCCGCAGATGCCGTCGCGGTAGCCGTCGAGGCCAAGGAGATCGAGCGTCAGATGCTGCTCAGCGTCGAGCAGCCGCTCTTGCTGCAAGCGCTCGAATGCCTGCTCGGCGGCCAAGCCGCGCAGGCGCCGGCAGAGCGCCATTTGACCGACATCGATTGGGTGCTCGCGAGAAGCTTGTTCGATGCGATCGTCGCCGAGCTGTCAACCGCCTGGGGCGAGCTCGGCGGTCCACAGCTGACGCGCGGCGAGGTCGATCTGGAGGCCGACGCCGGCGTCTTTGCACCCGTCGGCGAGCCCACCTTCGCGGTCACTCTCTCGAGCAGGATCGACGGCCAGTCCGCCACGATGTCCTTGCTGATTCCCTGGGCGGCAGTCGAGCCTGTCGCCGAGAGCATCCGCGGCGGCGGCGGCCCGCCGCTCGCGGGCGACGTGCGCGATCCCGATGCGCTGCGGCGCGGTCTCGCCCGCGCCCAGGTGCTGCTGCGCGCCGAGGTCGGCTCGGCGCAGATGCCGATCGAGCAGATGCTCAAACTCGTCCCAGACGCGCTTGCCGAGCTGCAGGGTCGCGCCGACGAAGGCGTGTGGCTGTTCGCCGAGGGCGTGCTGCTCGGACGCGGGCAGCCCGGACGCTCCGGTACACGACGGGCGATCAAGCTGCACTCCACAAGCGATACGCCGACGCGCGCCGACACTTACGCCAAGCTCGGCCGAGCCGAGCTCGAGCGTGCGCGCGCACACGTGGACGGCAGCAGCGAGAGCGCCGAGGGCCGAGCGATCTTGCGTAGCATCTTCGTGCGCGTATGGGCCGAGCTGGGACGCACGCACCTCCCGCTCAAGGGCGCCGTCGAGCTCGCGCCGGGCGCCGTCGTCGAGCTCGATCAAGCTGCCGAGGCGCCGGTCGAGCTGTTCGTCAACGGGCTGTGCTTTGCCAACGGCACACTCGTAATCACGCCAGACGGCGGCTGGGGCGTGCAGGTCTCCGAGCTCGTCTGAGCTCCCCAACTGCCGGACCAAACCGGTCAGGACTTGCAGGTCTCCGGGCTCCTGAACGCCGTTGGCAACGCCAGGCCAAAGCTCTGGACCCACTCGGCTCGAGCGTGCCCTGACGCTGCCCGTCGACGCCGAGCCCTCAAGACCTGCCCCCGCGGGCCGATAACCGGGGGCGACTCTTCCTCGGAGTCGTCCCTCGATGACTAAGTTGACCCTTCCCCGTGCGGCCACGCAAGTGGCTGCCTTGCTGTGTTGCCGCCTACTCGTGTGGGCCAGTCCCGCGTCGGCGTTCACCGCCGCCAAAACCAAGAAGGGCACAGGCGAACAGACGCCGCTGAACCTCGGCTCGTCCAGCACCGGCACGCACTCGAGCTCCGGCGGAGCCAGCATCGTGCGCACGATCGTCGGCTTGGCGATCGTGCTTGGCGTGATCTGGGGCCTGTCCTGGATCTTGCGCCAGGTCAAGGCCAGACGCGATCCGCGCGTGGCCACTACCGGCCTGACCAGTGTCGCCGCGCTGTCGCTCAGCTCCGGGCGCTCTGTGCATCTGGTCAGAGCCGGCAAGGATTATCTGCTGCTGGGTAGCGCCGAGCACGGCCTGATGCCCATCCACCGCTACACCGAGCAGCAGGCACTCGAAGCGGGTTTGCTCTCGCCCGAGGAGCCCGAGCGGCCGCGCAAACGCCGCATCAACCTCGGCCTGCTCGCCCCGCCCAACTCGCACGGTGACGATCCTCGGGCGGGCTGGGCGGGGCCACATGAGGGGGGCGAGCGCTGGTTGAGCGCACAGGAGGGCGGTCGTTGGCCGGAGCCATCGCTGACGGCACGGCCCGTATCTCCACCCATGGCGGCGCTTCCCAGGAGCACGCCTGCACGACCCCGCCCCACGAGGACGCTCGAATCCGGCGAGCGACAGAGCGACCCGATGCACATGCCCTCGGTGTCATCCAGCTTGATCGAGCGCCTGCGCGAACTGACGGTGCGTCGTTGAACCTCAGCTCCAACAACTCCGTCCAAATCCTGCTGCTCGTCGCCGGCCTGACGCTCGTGCCGGCGATCCTCTTCACGGTCACCGGCTTCAGCCGCATCCTGATCGTGCTCGGCTTCATCCGTTCCGCGATCGGCACCACCACCGAGCCACCCAACCAGGTGCTTGTCGGGATCGCGCTGTTCCTGACGATCTTCGTGATGGCGCCGACCATCGCCGCGATCAAGCGGGAGTCGGTGCAGCCGCTGATGGCCCACCAGATCAACACCATCACGGCGCTGGAGCGCGCCGAGGAACCGATGCGCGAATTCATGTTCCGCCAAACGCGACCGCAGGACATCGCGCTGTTCATCAACCTCGCCAAAGCAAAGACGCCGCACACTCGCGCCGAAGTCCCGACCGAGGTGCTGATCCCGGCCTTCATCGTCTCCGAGCTGAACATCGCGTTTCAAATCGGCTTCTTGATCTTCCTGCCGTTCTTGATCATCGACCTGATCGTCTCGGCGACGCTGATGAGCATGGGGATGATCATGCTGCCGCCGACCTTCATCTCGCTGCCTTTCAAGATCCTCTTGTTCGTGCTCGTCGACGGCTGGGATCTGGTCATCAGAGCGCTCGTCCAGAGTTTTCACACCTAGGCACATAAGGACCTTGCCCATGCTCAAAAAAAGCCTTCCCCAAAAAGCACCCCTTTACCTGAACACGCCAAATCGGAACATCAGCAGGCCAACGACCCTCATAACGAGGATGCCGGCCCAGCACCTGCACGACGAGCTTGTGTCCTCTACGGCGCCAGCCGCTCCGGTTACGCGCACGCCATGAACCAGGACACCGTCGTCAACCTGGCCTCTCAGGCCATGAGCCTGGCGCTGAAGATCGCCGGCCCGTTGCTGATCGTCGCGCTCGTCGCCGGGCTGGCGGTCAGCATCTTCCAGGCGGTCACCCAGATCCAGGAGCAGAGCCTCACGCTGATCCCAAAGATCATCGGCGTCGCGGCCGTGATGATCGTGCTCGGGCCTTGGATGCTGGGCCAGCTGGTCGCCTACACGACGGCTTTGTACACGTCGATTCCGACGATGGTCGGCTCGTGATTCCAGACAACAGCGAACCTCCCGCCACGAACCCGCCGACGGGCGGACCGGTCCGGCGGGCAAGGGCCCTCGCGTGAACGAACTACTCAAGAAGCTGGCCGCCGGCGAGCTCGCCGGCTTCATCCTGGTACTTGCACGCGTCACGCCGCTGTTCATCATCGCGCCGCTGTTCTCCTCCTCGCTGATCCCGCCGCGGGTGCGCGGCATCATCGCGGTCGGCATCTCGATCGGGTTGACGCCGATCGCCATGCACGGCCAGCACATACCGAGCCAGCCGCTGGTCGTGGCGGAGCTCGTGATCGAGGGACTGCTCGTCGGCTTCGGCTTTGCATTCACCCTCGCGATCCTGCTGGCAGCTGTCGAAACCGCCGGCGCGATGATCGATGTGGTCTCGGGCTTCTCATACGGAGAACTGATCAACCCGATGACCGGCCAGAACGGCGCCGTCATCTCGCGCTTCTATTCGCTGGTCGGGACGATGATCTTCCTGGTCATCGGCGGCGAAGCGTGGACGTTGCGCGGGCTCGGGCGCACCTTCGAACTCGTCCCTCTGACGAGCGGCCCGCGCATGTCCTCGCTGATCGGCGGCGCCGAGCAGGCATTCGCCGGCCTCTTCACCTCGGCGCTGGAGATCGCCGGACCCGTGCTGGTCGCGCTGCTGATAACCGACGTGGCCTTTGGCGTCGTCTCGCGCGTCGTGCCGCAGTTGAACGTGTTCGCGGTCGGCTTCCCGGTGAAGGTGGCGGTCGCCTTGCTGGTCGTCGGCGCCGCACTGCCGTTCACGGCCAACTGGATCTCAGAACAGATGTCGGTAAGCGTGGGCGCGGCGCTGGGCGCGCTGCACGTGGCATGACCGGGACGAGCAGGCCAACCGTGGCCGAAGGGTCCGCGACCCAGGACGACAAAGGCTGAAATGGCACGCGACGAACGCACAGAGAAGGCCACACCCAAGCATCGCCAGCGCGCCCGCGAGAAGGGGCAGGTCGCACGCAGCCCCGACCTCAGCGGCTCGCTCGTCCTGATCGCGGGCCTGCTCGCGATCAGCCTGATGGGCCCCAAGATCGTCGAATCCGGGGCCACGACCTTTCGCGAAACGCTGCGCGACGTCGCCAACCCCGCTCATGCCACAAGTGCCGCCGGCATCAGCGAACTGATGCATATAGCGCTCTCGACGATCGTGCTCGCGGTAGCCCCTGTGGCCGGGGCCTGCCTGCTCGCGGGCCTGCTCGGGGGAGTCGCACAGGTCGGCTTCAAGCCCACCGTGCAAGCGCTGAAACTCGACTTTCGCCGCATCAACCCAGCGGCGGGAGCGCGCAACCTGTTTGGCCCCAACGCGATCTTCGAAGCGCTCAAGGCGATCGCCAAGGTCGCCGTCGTCGGGCTGGTCGCCGGCCTTGCCGTGCTCCCGGGCTTGACCACGCTGGCGGCCAAGGTCGGCATGCAACCGGCCGCGCTTGGTGCCCTGATGGGCGGACGGGCCCTCTCGATCGCCCAGCACGCAGCCTTCGCCTACCTGGTGATCGGGCTGCTCGACTACGCCTGGCGGCGTCATCGCCACGAGAAGCAGCTGCGCATGACCAAGCAGGAGGTCAAGGAGGAGACCCGTCAGTACGGCATCTCCGCCGAGGTCAAAACGGCTCAGCGCCGCCGCCAGATGCAAGCCGCGCGGGCACGCATGATGGCCGCCGTGCCCAAAGCCGACGTGGTTGTGACCAACCCCACCCACTACGCCGTCGCGCTCGTCTACGACGGTTCGCATACCGCGCCGCTCCTGGTCGCCAAGGGCAAGGATCTGATCGCCGCCCAGATCAGACGCGTCGCCGAGGAAAACGACGTGCCCGTGATCAGCGATCCACCGCTTGCCAGGGCGCTTCACTCCTCGACCGAGATCGGCCAGATGATCCCTCGAGAACTCTATGCGGCGGTCGCCCAGGTGCTCGCCTTCGTCTACCGCCTCGCCGGGCGTAGGAGGCTCGCCTCATGAATAACCCCACCCTCAAGCGCCTCTTGGGCCACAGCGATCTGCTCGCAGCCGTCGCCGTCGTCTGCGTCGTGACGATGCTGGTCGTGCCGCTGCCTCCGGCGCTCTTGGACCTGCTGATCACGCTCAACATCTCCGCGGCGCTCACCATCGTCGTGGCCACGATGTACCTGGGCAAGGCGCTCGATTTCGCCTCCTTCCCAAGCTTGCTGCTGCTGACGACGATGTTCCGCCTGGCGATCAACGTGTCGGTCACGCGTCTGATCCTCACGACAGGCGACGCCGGCAGTGTGGTGAAGGCGTTCGGCTCGTTCGTCGTGGGCGGGAACGTCGTCGTCGGGCTCGTCATCTTCCTGATCCTGGTTGTGATCCAGTTCGTGGTCGTCACCAACGGTGCCGGGCGCGTCGCCGAGGTCGGAGCCCGCTTCACGCTCGACGCGATGCCGGGCAAGCAGATGGCGATCGACGCCGACCTGAACGCGGGCTTGATCTCAGATGACCAGGCGCGTCAGCGGCGCTCGGAGATCGGGCGCGAGGCCGACTTCTACGGCGCGATGGACGGTGCCTCGAAGTTCGTCAAGGGCGACGCGATGGCGGCGCTCATCATCACCGCGATCAACCTCGTCGGCGGGATCGTCGTGGGCATGCTGCAGATGAATCTCGGCTTCAGCGAAGCCACCCAAAAGTACTCGCTGCTGACGGTCGGCGACGGGCTCGCGGCGCAGATCCCGGCGCTGTTGATCTCGGTCGCCGCGGGCATCATCGTCACGCGCGCCGCTTCCGACCGCGACCTGGGCAGCGACATCGCCGGTCAGATCCTCTCCCAGCGTCGCGCGCCGATGGTCGCTGCCGGCGCGATCGGGCTATTCGCGCTGATCCCTGGCCTGCCGAAGCTGCCGTTCCTGTTCATAGCGGCGATCTTCGGCGCGATCGGCTGGGCGGTGCGCAACGGCATGCCCGAGGCGCAGGAGGCCGCAGCGGCACAAGCCAAGGCCAAGGCAGCGGAGCTGTCAGCGCCCGCGGCCATCCCAGAGCCGCTGTCGGAGGTGGGCGTCGATGCGCTCGAGTTGGCGATCGGCTTCGGCCTTGTACCGCTCGTCAACGGCGGCGCGCTGCTACGCCGCGTGAGCATGATCCGCCGTCAGATCGCCGGCGACCTCGGCCTCGTGATCCCGCCGGTGCGCATCCACGACGAGCTGGGCATGGAATCGCACGAGTACGTCTTGAAGGTGCGCGGCTCAGAGGTGACGCGCGGGCGCATCATGCCCGGACACCTACTGGCGATGGACCCGGGCGACGCGAGCGCGACGCTACAGGGCATCCCCACGCGCGAGCCTGCTTTTGGCTTGGACGCGATGTGGGTGCACGATTCCGGGCGGGCCGAGGCCGAGGCGCTCGGCTACACCGTCGTCGACGCCGAGTCGGTGATCGTCACCCACTTGACCGAGACGATCCGCTCGCACGCCGCCGAGCTGCTCACACGCCAGGACGTGCGTGCGCTCTTGGACAAGCTCAAGGAGTCAAACGCCGCGGTCGTCGAGGAGGTGGTGCCCGACACGCTGTCGCTAGGGGAGATCCAGCGCGTGCTGCAACTGCTGCTCTCAGAGGGCGTGCCGATCCGCGACCTGGGCACGATCGTGGAGGCGATCGGCGACAAGGCGCGAATAACGCGAGACACGAACCTATTGTCCGAGTACGCGCGCCAAGCTCTCGGCCGAGCGATCACCGCACCTCATCTGGACGAGGAGCTGCGTTTGCGCGCGATCACTTTGGACCCAGCGATCGAGCAGGAGGTTGCGACCTCGATAACCCAGACGGCAGACGGAGAGTATTTGGCGATGGACCCGCCAAGAGCACAGGCGATCGTCGGCGCACTGCGGGCACAGGTGGAGCACGCAAGCGGACGTGGCATCAGACCGGTCCTGCTGTGCTCAGCGCGCGTGCGCCGCCACCTGCGTAGGCTGATCGCCCAAGCCCAGCCGCACCTGCCAGTCTGCTCCTACAACGAGATCGCACCCGGAATCAATGTTGAGACCATCGGCGTCATCCACGCATGAGTAACGCCTCGGCAGCCGATCCAGGCTCGATTCACACCTACCGCGGGCGCACCGTCGAGGAGCTGCTGCCAAAGATCCAAGACGAGCTGGGCGCGAACGCGATCATCGTGCGACGCCGCGAGGGCCTGAGCGGCGGCATCGCCGGCTTCTTCCAACGGCGCTTCGTCGAGCTGGATGCGACAGAGGGCGGCCCACAAATCGACATCTATGACGAACCGGGCACGAGCGCGACGCACTCCTTTGCGCCTGAGCGCGAGCTTCCGCTCCACCGACGCCCTGCGCCGGAGGCTGAGGCGTTGAGCCCCCTCAACACCGCCTATGTGACCGAGCGCCTAGCTGCCCTTGCGCGAGCGGGGCCATTGGAGCCGGCACGCCTGTCCCAGGCCGAATCGACCGCGCGCATGCCCCAAGCAGTGCCGGGCCTCGCAGAGCCAAGCGATCCATTCGCACTGATGCTGGAGCGGGCCTCGGCGCATGACGATGAGCGTGCGCCGGCGCCGTGGTCCAGCTCGAGCGCAGGCCCGGGCCAGAGCCCACTCGTCGGCCAGAGCGTCGCCACCGGCCCGAGCGCCAAAGCGCCCGCGTCAGCTTCAGGGCAAAGCCAAGCCCCTAAGCCCTCCCGTGCGCGGACCAAGATCCAGGAGGGGCTGCTCGCCCTAGGAACCAGCGAGCAGTTCGCCGAGGAGTTGATCGACGGCGCCGCCGTCCACATCCGCCCTTTCGCGCCGCGAGCCAGCCTGAGCCAGGCCGTACGCTTGGCGCTCACGGGGCGCATCCCGGTGGCGCCACCGCTACCGGCGCGTGGCGCGGCGATCGTGCTCGTGGGCCCCGGTGGCGCCGGCAAGACAAGCTGCTGCGCGGCCCTGCTTGGCGCCTACCGCAAAGGCTCGGCATTGCCGGCATGCTGCGCGACGCTGATCAAGGGGCATGCAAGCGGCGAGTTGCAGATGCTGCTCAGCCCATACGTGATGAAGCCAACGGCAATCGACACCACCCGCGCCGTGCGCGCGCTGCGCAAGACCAAGAGCGAGGGCTTGCTCGTGATCGACACGCCCCCCCTCTCCCCCGGAGACCGCTCTGGGATACGCAAGCTGGCGAGCCTGCTCGCTGGACTCGAGCCCGAGCGCATTGTCGTGGTGCTGCCAACCACGTTGAGCAGGGTCGCCGCCGGGCAGCTGCTGGAGGCATTGGGGCCCTTGAAGGCAAACGCGCTGGCACTGACGCACGCCGACGACACCGACCAGATCGGGATGGCCCTCGAGGCGGCCTGCGAGTTCGGCCTGGCCCCCGAGTACATGCTGGGCCGTGCCCGCACGGGCGGCTGGACCGTCGGGCGACTCGACCCGGCCGGGCTCGCGGCCAAGCTGGTGCAGTGAGCCAGCAGCGGGACTACGTTCGCCTCCAGGCCGACCGGCCTGTGCTCGTCTACATGGGCAGAGACCGCCAGCCCGTCCACACCTATGCCGTCGACCTCTCCGGCGGTGGCCTGCTGCTCGCCGGCCCGCACGTGCTGGAGATCGACGAGGAGATCGAGTTTCAGCTGAACCTGGCCCCAGATCGCGAGCCGATTGTGGGGATGGGCAGGGTCGTGCGTAACGATTCCCGGGGGCGTCGTGCCATAACCTTCAGCCAGATGAGCGACGGCAATCGCCGCCGCCTAGTGCGCTTCATCTTCGAGCGCGAACGCGCCGAGCGGCGGCGTATGCTGGAAGCCGATGAGCGCGATGGCAACTGAGGCACAGGCCCTCGTCGAGCCGCCGCCGGCGAGTGAGGCGGCCACGCCCGTAGCGGCTCCGCCGACGGCGCCGCAGCAGCCCGCCGGCAAGCAGGCAAAGGCCACGGACAAGGAGTCCAAGAGCAAGGACGCAAAGGGCAAGAAGGACAAGGGCAAGAAGGGCAAGAACGAGAAGGCCACGACCGAAGGAGACTCGGGCTCGCCGAGCGTGGCCGCCCACCCACGCGCAGCGCGCGCGGTGGCACAGGCAAAGGGCTGGGGCGGGCTGGCGGGTTTCTTCATCGCCGGCTACCTGTCGCTGCCGACCGGCACGCTTGCTCAGACGGGCCTGCGGGCACTGACCGCCGGCAGTGTCTGCTATGTCGCGGCCTGGGCCGGAGCCGTGTTCGTGTGGCGAAGACTTGTGATCGTCGAGATCAAGGGCCGCGAACAGGCTTTGCTTGCCGCGCTCGTTCCAGGCGAGCCAATTGGCGCTCCCGCCGAGGCTCCACGCGCGGGGACTGCCTCGCCCGGACGCTAGCCGGCGATGGACGCGATCCCGCCAATCTCGGGTGGCCTACCGCCAGTCGTGCGCGCAACCAGACCGCCGGTAAAGCGGGTCGAGCGGATCGCCCGCGAGGACGAACGCCCGGAGCAGGACGAGGGTAGGCGCGAACGGGAAGAGCAGGCGGCGGCCGCGGCGTTCGAGCAGGACGGCTCCGACGGGGACGAACGTCCACACATCGACATCCGCGTTTGAAGCACGCTCGATGTCTCCAAACGCTGTGCGCCGCGCGTGCGTGGAAGTAGGCGCCGCGGGCGGCGGTGGCTCAGGTATGTCCGAAGAGTCGATCCCCCCCGCGGGGGCATGTCGGTTTTGGGCGCATCAAGCCCACCCGCACTGCAGGCCTGCACTGCAGGAAATCTTGCGCGTGGAGGGAATCGAGCCAGTGGAGATGAATCCAGCTCAAGTTTCGTCGCTTGTCGGCGATAACCAGGTATGAGCCGACACGGAGTCGGCTCGGGACCGACCAACAAATCGTCATCAAGGAGATGAACGCATGTCCCTCATGATCAACACCAACCTGTCGGCGATGGACGCCAACAGGAACCTCAACGCCACGGAGAGCTCGCTCTCGACGGCGATGCAGCGCCTTTCCTCGGGTCTGAAGATCAACTCGGCCGCCGACGACGTCGCCGGCTACGCGATCAGCCAGAACCTGCAGGGCCAGGTCAACGGCCTCAATCAGGCCACACAGAACAGCCAGGATGCCGTTTCGCTTGCGCAGACGGCTCAGGGCTCGTTGAACGATGTCGAGCAGATGCTTCAGCGCGTCCGCGAGCTCGCGGTGCAGTACGCCAACGGCACGACCTCAGAATCCGACAAGGAAGCGATCAACTCCGAGGTCACGCAACTGTCCTCTGAGATCGAACGCGTCGGTGAAACGACTCAGTTCAACGGCATCGACCTGCTCAGCAAAGAAGCGACGATCTCCTTCCAGGTCGGCGCCAACGACGGTGAAGTCATCGGGGTCAAGACCGCCGACCTGAAGACGGCGATCGAAAAAAAGATCGAACTCAAAGGCACCGAACCGATCAAGGGCATCGACGAAGCGATCGACAAGGTCTCTGCGCTTGCCGGTGAATTCGGCGCTGTGCAGGATCGCATCCAGTACACCGAGTCGAACCTGGAAACCTACAGCCAGAACCTCTCCTCGGCTGTCAGCGGGATCACCGACGTGAACATGGCAGCGGAAATGACCAACTTCACCAAGCTGCAGGTTCTCGAGCAGGCCGGCGTGTCAGTTCTGGCGCAGGCCAACGCTGAACCTCAGGCTGTCTTGAAGCTGCTGCAGTAGTAGGCATTTCTCTTCCTCAGCGGTGGCGCCTAGAAGACGCCACCGCTGCAGCGAAGCTCACCTGACAGGGGGCCGCTCACGCGGGTGCCGGGTCAGGCGGGTCATAACGCTTCGGCGGTCCAAGCGACCGGCGCAGCCACATACCGCCGCTTCATCGAGGGAACGGTGGTGGAAACGGGCGGCTTCGGCTGCCCGTTTCTCGTTTGTGGACTAGGCGGGTGTGGCGCCGACCCTCCGACCCTGCAGGTCCGAGCGCAGACGGGCCAAGGTGGTGTCCATATGAACGCTCAAACGACTGGAACCAAATCGCGCTACCGCACATACAACCTAAAGGTTATATGTGCGTAGTTGCTGGAGCCTTTGTTTGTGACTACTCAAATGCCCACTCCGACTGCCGATTACCTGGGCAATGTCCGTCGAATCCACGCTTGCGCAAGTCAGCGCGATCAGGCAGGCGCTCGCCAACCCAGCGGTGCTGATCAGCTCGAGCGCGGCGCTCAGCGGCGGCACCGAAGCACCGGCAGCCGACATCACCACCGGCACGACAGGCGCTGGCGAGGAATCGTCGTTTGCGGACACGCTCGCTCAGGCAAGCGGCAGCTACCAGAGCACCGCCCCTTCAACCGCGAGCCTCGGCGGACTTGGCACATACAGCCCCACCGGGCTCGCGGGAACCACGGGCCTCGGCTACTCGAGCCAACTACAGAGCGCAGACGGCATCGTCGGCTCCTCGCTCGGCGCCCCGGGCGAAAGCGCCGGTGCGCGCATCGTGGCGATCGCCGAAAGCCAGCTGGGCCAAACCGAGCAGCCACCAGGCTCCAACGAATCGCCGGCTATCGTCCAATACCGCACAGCGACCGAAGGCGCTGTGCCAGGCGCGCCGTGGTGCGCCTACTTCGCCTCCTGGGTCGCACGCCAGGCGGGCGAGCCGCTGGGCGCACAGGGTCAAGGAATCGGCGACGTCTCAGACATCTGGTCTTGGGCGCAGAGCACCGGCCGTGCGATACCCAACGGACCGGGTGTAGTTCCCAAACCAGGCGATTTGATCGTCTTCGGCGGCGAGCACATCGGCATCGTCAAGGGGATCCTGCCGAACGGCCAGATCGCCACGATCGAGGGCAACTACGAAAACAAGGTCGCCGCCAACGTACGTAGCCCCACCGAAGCGACGGGTTATGTGAGCATGAGCTGAAGTGAGCTTCGGGGAGATCATCGCCATCGCCGCCGCCGGATTGGCGGCGGGCATGATCAACACGGTCGTCGGCAGCGGCACCCTGATCACCTTTCCCGTGCTGCTCGCCTTCGGCTACGCACCGGTGACAGCCAACGTGTCGAATACCGTCGGACTGGTCCCAGGCTCGATCTCAGGCGCGATCGGCTACCGGCGCGAGCTCAGCGGCCAGCGCCAGCAAGCGGTGCGGCTGGGAACAGCGTCAGTGCTTGGCGGCATCACCGGCGCGGTGCTGTTGCTGGCGCTGCCGGCCGCGGCCTTCGAGGCGATCGTGCCCGTGTTCATCGGGCTGGCGCTCGTCCTGATCGTGCTGCAACCGCGCCTGAACCGGCTGCTCGCCAAGCGCGCCGCCCATTCCGAGCACGCAGGCCGCATCTTGCTGCTGGCGCTGTACGTAACCGGCGTCTACGGAGGCTATTTCGGCGCCGCCCAGGGGATCCTGCTGCTCGGCATCCTCGGACTGGCGCTGACGCAAAACCTGCACCGCACGAACGCCCTGAAGAACGTGCTCGCCGGCCTGGTCAACGGCGTCGCGGGTGTGTTCTTCATCTTCGCCGCACACGTCGAGTGGGCCCCAGCGGCGATCATCGCCTGCAGCTCGATCGTCGGCGCACAGATCGGAGCGAGGTACGGACGCCGCTTGAACCCTGTGGCGCTGCGAGGCCTGATCGTGGTGGTGGGGATTGCGGCGATCGTGCATTTCCTGGCGACTTGAAGCTCGAGCGCGCGACGCGCTACAAGCATGCCTGCCATCTCGATGACTCCGCATGGTTGAGCCATAAGCCAGAGTTAGAAACATAAACCAGAGTGAGAAACACTCCTGGCAAAGCCAGGAGGCCAGCCTAGACTTGGATATCGCCACGCAGTAGCGTTCGGAAGGTTCATAGGCGAATGGGCAAATTGTGATGGTGGGAGAGAGCGAACGTTGGGTCAGCTGGTTGAAGGGCGGGTCTCCATGGAAGGGGCCCTTGCTTGCGCTGCTGTTGGAGCGCCCAGGCCACCCGTATGATTTTGCCAATCGGCTGGTCCACCGCGTCGGTCCGGCGTGGCGTCTGGACACCAACGATGCCGGCCGCGTACTTCGACGCGCCGAGGAGCTTGGATTGGCCTCATCGGAGATGGTCGACTCCAAACGTTCGCACCATCGCGTTCGCATGTATCAGCCGACCGACCTGACCTCAAAGGCCGTCGAGCACTGGATGAGCAGCCCCGTGCCGGCAGAGCCGGTACGGGCCGAGCTGTGGACTCGGATGGTGGTCTCGGCCCCCGAGCACGCCCCGGCCTTGCTCGAGGCGCTCGACCACTTCGAGCGTCAACTGTTCGAGCTGCTCAAAGAGCACAGCATGCCGTTCCCCACCAAGACGTGGAAGGGCCTGGAGTTGGAGCTCGCGCGACGGGGCGTGGTGATGCGGGTCGAGGGAGACCTGGCATGGATCGAACTGGCCCGCGGTCACATCCTCGAGTTCACGGGCGCTCTCCGTGCCCCTGCTTGAAGTCACAGACCTTTGCAAGCGCTACCCGGACGGCTCACGCGAGCTCGTCGTGCTCGATGACGCCTCATTTGAGATCTTCGAAGACGACTTCGTCGGCTTGTGGGGCCTGCGGCGCGCCGGCAAGTCCACGCTGCTGAGGATTCTCGCCGGTCTCGAACCGCCCGACAGCGGCAGTGTGCGCTTCGATGACGTCGAGTTGACGGAGCTCGCACCCGACACCCGCGTGCGGCTCTTGCGCAATGAGCTGGCGCTGGCATCTTTCGGCTGGCCCACCCACCGCAACCGCTCGGTCTGCGAGCACGTGGCCCTGGCGGCCTGCGCCGACAATCGCATGACCGGCCGCAGCGCTCGCGTGCTCGCTCGGCAGGCACTTCACCGACTGTCGGTGGTCGAGTGTGCCGAGCGCCCGCTCGACCGACTGTCGCTTGACGAGCAGATACGAGTGGAGTTGGCTCGCGCTATCGTGCGCGGCCCGCGCCTGTTGCTGATAGACGACCCACCAGTGCTGCAAAGTCCAACCGAGAATGCCGAGCTGCACCAGCTGTTGCGCTCGCTGGGCGAGGAGCCTGACCGCGCGGTGGTGCTGAGCGCCTGCGACACCGCGCCCATTCAGCACGCTCAGCGGATGATGGCCCTCGGAAGGGGCCGCCTGCGCACGATGGATGTCCCGGGCACCGTCCTACCGTTCCCGGATCGCACCGGGACCGGCGGACCGTGAGCCGCCTGCAACTGTGTGAGCTCGTCAAGTATTACGGGAGCGAGGGCGAGACCGTCAGAGCTGTCGACGGCGTCTCGCTAAGCCTTACGCCGGGGGAGTTCGTAGCGCTATACGGCCCCAGCGGCTCGGGCAAGACGACGCTGCTGCTGCTGGCGGCCGGCCTGCTGAGCCCCGAGAGCGGTCGCGTGCTCTTCGAAGGGCGCGACATCGGCGACTATACGCCCGCTGAGCGAGCCGCCTACCGCCGCCGTGAAGTTGGCATCGTCTTTCAGTCCTTCCATCTGATGGCGGGAGCCTCGGTGCTGAACAACGCCGCGATCAAGCCGCTCGCCGATGGCATGAGCCCCAAGAAAGCACGTGAGTTGGCACGCCCATGGCTCGACCGGGTCGGCTTGGTGGACCGCCACGACCACCGTCCACGACAGCTCTCGATGGGCGAGCGCCAGCGTGTGGCGATCGCCCGCGCTCTGGTCAACGAGCCGCGGCTCTTGCTGTGCGACGAGCCGACCGGCAACCTCGACTCCAAGCGCAGCCGTGAAATACTCACTCTGCTGAGAGACATCTGCCATGACCGAGACATCCCCGGCCTATTGGTGACTCACGACCCCCAGGCGGTCGAATACGTCGATCAGGCCTACACGCTCAGCGACGGAAAGCTTCACGAGGGCGTCAGCCCAGAGCTTGCCCTGCCATGAGCGGTCGGCTCGCACGGGCTCCCAAGCAGCTGCCAGCGCGACTGCGGGCGCTCTGGGACCTGTATGGATGGAGAGTCCGCCAACACCCGGCGCAGGAGCTGATGGGCGGCGTCGGGATCGCCGTGGGGGTTGCCCTGCTCTTCGGCGTGCTGTTGGCGAACGTCGGCATCACCGGCTCCAGCGCCCGGCTCGTGCACGAGCTCACCGGCACCGCCCGCTATACGCTCTCGGCGCGCTCCTCCGAAGGCTTCGACGAGGGACTCATCACCGCCGTCAGAGGACTTCCAGACGTGCAAGTCGCCTCTCCGATCCTACGCGAGACGGCAACCGTCGTGGGTCCGAGAGGCCGCGAACCGGTCGAGCTGGTCGGTCTGACCCCGACGATCGTCACATTGGAAGGCGAAGCGACCCGCAATCTGGGCGCCGGCGCCCAGTTGTTGGCCGGGGGAGTCGGACTGCCAGAAGAAGTAGCCCGTAGGGTCGGCGCACGAGCAGGACACCCGGTCACGATCCTCGCGGACGGCGGCGCAAGCAGGGTACAGCTGCGAGCCGCACTGGGATCGCAGACGATCGGAGCTGTCGCCGACAGCTCGGTCGCGGTCGGTCTGCTGTCCACGATCCAGCACATCAGCGGCGTGGGAAACCGGGTCAGCTCGATCCTCGTGAGGCCGGCTCCGGGCACGGACCGAACAGTGCGCCAAGAGCTCGAGAAGATCGGCGGCGGACGCCTGGACGTGACCGCCGCCGACCATGAGACGGAACTGTTGCAGCAAGCCGCCAAGCCGAGCGATCAGTCGACCAGGCTGTTCGCTGCGATCGGCGCGATGGTTGGTTTCCTGCTCGCGCTCAACGCAGTGCTCATAACGACGCCCGAGCGCCGACGCTTCACCGCCGAGATGCGAACGCTGGGTTTTACGCGCCGCTACATACTCGCGATCCTCGCTTTTCAGGCGACTGTCCTGGGTGTGGCGGGATCGGCCGTCGGTGTCGGTGTCGGATATCTGCTGTTCCAAACGGTCTTTCACACCACGCCAGGCTTCCTGGCTTCCGTCTTTCTCGTCGGCTCTCAGCCGCCCTTTCAAATCCCGCTCATGATGCTGGCGCTCGCTTGCGGTGTGCTCGCTGCGCTCGCCGCCTCGATCCCGTGTGTCCTGGACCTGCGCTCCGACGTGGCCGACGCCGTGCTTCGCGAGCCGGGCGAGGCCGGACAACAGGTGACTCCAACGTTGACGGTCCGGCTGGCGTTGGGCGGAGTGGCGCTGACAGCGATCATCTCGCTTGCCGTGACAATCGACCCGAGCCTGACGATCGTGGCAGGCGTGCTGCTGGCGGTGGCGACTCTGTGCTTCGTGCCGGCAGCGCTCAGTGGGGCTCTTTGGCTGGTTGGCAAGCTCGGCGACAACCTGCGCAACAGCGCCCTGCCGTTGACAGCGGCCGAACTCTCCGCGACTGCCACCCGCTCGGTGGCGCTGACCTGCATCGTCGCGCTCGCCGTCTACGGCAGTGTCGCGGTCGGCGGCGCACGCCACGATCTGCTGCGTGGCCTGGACCAGGCGATCGTCCAGGAGTGGAGCGCCGCCGATGCATGGGTGACGCCCGATGAAAACATCTTCGACGCCGATAGCTTCGCCGCCGGCAATTCGTACCGTCAGTTGGCGGCGGTGCCTGCCGTAGCCAGCGTCCACGCCTACCAGGGCGGGTTTCTCGACGTCGGCAACCGCCGCCTATGGATACGCGCAAGACCCGCAAACAACCCGGCGATGATCCTCTCCAGCCAGTTGGTTGCAGGCAACCTCGCGCTTACCACCGCCCGCCTTCGCGAAGGCGGCTGGGCGACCGTGTCGGGCGGATTCGCAAGCGAACGTCACCTGAGCGTAGGCGATTCCTTTGGGCTGCCAACCCCGACAGGCATCGCTCACTTCGCCGTCGCCGGGATCACGACCAACATCGGCTGGCCCTCCGGAACGATCACAATCGACACGAACGACTACCGTCGCGACTGGGGAAGCATCGACCCCACGACGCTGGCCCTCGACTTCAAGCCCGGCGTCAACCTCGCCGCCGGTGTCGCCGCAGCCGCCGCCGCGCTGCACTCGCACGCCGGCTTGCGAGTGCAAACGTCGGCTGCACGCATCGAGGGAGTCGAGCGCACCGTCAGCGAAAGCCTCAAGACGCTCGGCCAGATCGCCACGATGCTGCTCGTTGCGGCTGCGCTCGCAGTCGCCTCTGCGCTCAGCGCCGCCATCTGGCAGCGCCGCGCATACCTGGCCTCGCTCAAGGCTCAGGGTTTCGACCGTCTGCAACTGTGGCGTGCGATCGTGCTCGAGGCCGGCGTGCTGATCCTGATCGGCGGGGTCGACGGGACCGTGTTCGGCATCTACGGGCACGCGCTGGCAAGCCGCTGGCTCAGACAGTCAACCGGGTTTCCTACACAATTCTCGCTGGCACAGCTACAGGTGCTCGCAACCCTCGGGCTCGTCGTCGGCATCGCCCTGCTTGTGATCATGCTGCCGGGCCTCTCGGCGGTGCAGGTACCGGCCCGCGAGAGCTTCCAAGAGTAGATCGGCCTACGATCAGTTCCGAGTACCTCAGAGCGCGCCGCAACAGCAGCCGATCAGCTCACGCCGGGGCCTCACCACCGGTATGGGCGACTACCGGCACGCCTATTTCCTCCTCCTATCGTCGGCGAGCGCTCACCGGGAAGCGAGCGGGCGAACCACAGGCCCACGAGCACGAAGCTGCTGACAAAACCTGGGATATGGAAACGTTCATGACCGTGCTGTCGAGCACCATCACGAATTGGGCGTGCCGAGCACCGGGATCGTCGTACGGTTGCGCAAAGGCCAACTTCCTCTTAGGCTGTTACCCGTAGCAGTCCGCCAACAATGCGAACAATTCCCATGTCTCCTGTGAGCCCCGCCGGCCGTCGATACTCGAAAGTGATGTCCGCACTATCCCAGGCGGATGGGCGCGACGACATCTGGGGCGGGTCGTTCGTCGGCGCGAGCTTGCAAGCCAGTCTCGTCGCGAGGGTGCTGAGTGTGCTGTTTGCTGCCGGAGCGACCCTGGCGATGTTGACGGTAGCGCTGCCACACCCGGCGAGCACAAACGAGCTCGGGATGCTCGTGATCGTCGCCAACGCCTACCTGGTCGCGGTGGCGCTCTATACCCAAGCGGCCAAGCTCCCACCGTGGACGCTGCGTCCCACCCTCGCATGGGGCAGCACGCTGATCACGGGCGTCGCCTACTTCTCAGGCGAAGTGCCGAGCCCACTCGTGTTCTTCTACCTGTGGGTCTTCCTCTACGCCTCCTATTTCTTCAGCCACAGGCAAGCAGCCGCTCAGATCCTCTACGTCGGCCTGGCCTACGGCGCGCTCCTCGCGGCCACAGCGCCGGTAAGCGCGATCCCCACATGGTGGTTGGTCGGCATGGGCACGCTGCTGGTGGGCGCGATGGTGATCATGGTGATGCGAGCCCGCGTAGAGCTGTTGATAGCGCGCCTCTACGACGCGGCTCGCACCGACCCGCTGACCAAGCTCTCCAACCGGCGCGGCTTTCGCGAGCAGCTGGACCTCGAGCTAGAGCGAGCCCGCCGTCACGGCAGCGCGATGACAGTGCTCGCCGGCGACCTCGACGACTTCAAGGACATCAACGACCTGCGCGGCCACCATGTCGGAGATCTAGCGCTACAGCGCGCGGCACGCCTGCTGTCAGAGGGCAAGCGCTCAACCGATACCGCCGCAAGGGTGGGAGGCGAGGAGTTCGCGCTGATCCTGCCCGACACCGGGCGTGAGGCCGCCTTCGCCCTGGCAGAGCACCTGCGCATCGACCTGCGCGAAGATTTTGCAAAAGACCCGACTCCTCTGACGATCAGCTTCGGCCTCTCGGTCTACCCCGAGCATGGAGAGACCGCCGCATCGCTCATCCACGCCGCCGACCAGGCGCTGTATGCCGCCAAGGAGAGTGGGCGCAACCAAACGGTGCTGCACAGTCAGACGCTACGGGCCGAACTACGGATACCGAGCGACGTCCGCGACATCGGCGGCGAGCGCTTTGTCATGGCGGTGCTCGAGATGGCAGAGGCCGTCGACCTGCGCTTCAGCGGCAGCGCTCGCCACTCCGAGACGGTGGGGCGCTACGCAGAGATGATGGCCCGCGAGCTGGGCCTACCCGAGCACCGCGTCAGCCGCATCCGACTCGCCGGAATCCTGCACGACATCGGCAAGGCCGGGGTGCCCAACAGCATCCTGCACAAGCCGGGCCCGCTCAACGAGGATGAGTACGAGCAGATCAAGCGCCACCCACAGTTGGGAGCACAGATGATCGAGCACATCAGCCTCTCCGACGTACGCGAATGGGTGGCGGCCCACCACGAGCGCCCCGACGGCCTCGGCTATCCGCTTGGACTGCACGCCGGCCAGATCCCACTGGAGGCGCGCATCGTTGCAGTCGCCGACGCCTACGAGGCGATGACCAGCGACCGCTCCTACCGCGACTCGATCGGCTACGAGGCCGCGCTCGCGGAGCTGCGCCATTGCGCCGGCACCCAGTTCGACGGACGAGTGGTACAAGCGCTTATCGCCGTGCTGTCGCGCGAGGTGATGCGCGTCGGCACGGGCGTCGCCGCCAGCGCGTAGAGAGGCCGGGCTTTATCCGCCCAAGCGCAAGGATTCAGCCACGCCCAGCCATGCGAACAACTCGAGCGTGGCGGCATCTGTCTGCAGCATGTTCGGCAGTGCCTGATGCCTGACGATCGGCGTGCCATCCCATGCGCGCAGATACAGCCCCTGGGCGTTACGCGCATGTTCTTGAGCGTCTCGAGCCATCTCTTCGGCAAGCTCCTGCCAGCGCGTTTCGCCAGCTTGGCTACCGTATACAAGCATCCAGTGCAAGTAGATCGTGTCGAACTGCGGCCCCATGTTCAAGCGGTTGGAGAAACGTTCGGCTGAGGCGTCCGCAAGCTGCGCGGCACGTTCGCAAGTGTCGGAGATGCCTATTTCGCAGAGCACCTGATTGGCCTCCACGAGCGTCCCCTCGATGTAGGGAGTAGGAGTCGAATCGGATTCGGTGCGCTTATAGAGGCGCCGTTCGGTGAGAAAGTCCGATTCGGCCCAATCCAAGAACTTGAGAACTTCTGTGCGGTAGTACCGTTTGCCGGTGAGCTTCAAAAGCTGTGCCCCCAAAAGCGACCCCGCGGCAAGCGGCTCACCGGCGATGTAGGGATGAGCAGTGTTCCACCACAGCCCACCTCCCTTTGAGTTCCAACCGGCCTTGGCGATGAACGCAAAGGCGCGCTGGGCTTCGCGTAGATAGCGGTTCACGCCGGTGGCGCGGTAAGCGTCGAGAAAGGCAAGCCCCCACCAACCGTTGTCGTCGAACCAGGTGAGCGTGTCCCCCCGATCGCCGGGATAGGGAGCAAAGCCTGGGTACGGCTTCAATGTGGCGTCCCAGTAGCGCTCAGCCCCCTTTGCAAACGCCTCCACGGCCGCTCGATGCGAGGCCGAGGGCGCGGCGATGTCGATTGCATCGAGCGCCTCGAATAGTGGCGTCGAATCCCAGATGGTGGCCAGCGGATAGCGTTCGCCGTCATCCAGACGGCTGTCATACCAGCCGAGCCGCCGGTTCCGCCACAGCCGCTCGGCGCGCGTCACCCCAGCTTCGGCGATCTGCAGGTAGGTCTGAGGCTGTGAAGCAAAAGCGGCGTACCCCGCACGCGCGCGGGGGGTACGCTCGATCGACGACCGCGGCGCAAGCATGCGGTGCTCAGCTGGGGGCGCCCTATCCACCCGCGCCATGCCTGCCTGCACTGGGCCACAGGTAAGACACCACAAACAGGCCGAGAGCGAGGCCAGGAGCACCGACAACCTAGCTGGAAGACTCCCGGATCGAACAGCCTTTGATCTGGGCACGCTTGGCATCGTCTCAGTCTCTATCGACTATTACGCCGCTTGCCTGAATGCGTTGGCATCCCTCTCACTCGAACGGTCTCATGTAGAGCCATGCAACGACCGATACGTAAAAAATGAGGGTAGTTGCGGGCGAGGATGGGCCTGAGGGGGCGCTCGGCGGCTTCGTCGCGGGCGCAAGCTTCCAAACGAGCCTTATGGCGAAGGTACTGGCGGGCCTGTTCGCCGCCGGCGCCACGCTCGCCGCGCTCACCGTGGCGCTGCCGCACCCTTCCGACCAGAACGACCTCGGCCTGCTGGCGATCGTCGCCAACGCGTATGCGGTGGCAGGCGTCCTGCATTGGCGCGCACGAAAGCTGCCGGCCTGGACGCTGCCGCTGGCACTCGCCTGGGGCAGCAGCCTGATCACGGGCGTCGCCTACTTCTCAGGGGCAAGCCCCAGCCCGCTCGTTTTCTTCTATCTGTGGATACCCCTCTATGCCTCCTATTTCCTCACACGCAGAGAGGCAGCACTGCAAGTCGCCTACGTGGGTCTTGCATATGCAGCATTGCTCGCGCTGAGACCGCCGTCGAGTGGCGCACCGGCCTGGTGGATTGTGGGCATGGGCACGCTGTTGGTAGCAGCGACCGTGATCACGACGATGCGAGTACGCGTCGAACTGTTGATCTCAAGGCTCTATGACACAGCCCGCACAGATGCGCTCACGTCCTTGACGAACAGGCGTGGCTTTCGCGAGCTGCTCGACCTCGAGCTCGAACGGGCACGTCGCGGCGAAACCGAGATGACCGTGCTCGTCGGCGATCTCGACCGCTTCAAGGAAGTCAACGACCGCTCCGGCCATCAAGTCGGCGACGCCGCCCTGCAGCGCGTAGCGCGGCTACTCGACGAGGGTAAGCGCCAAGTCGACTCGGCCGCACGTGTCGGCGGCGAGGAGTTCGCGCTGATCCTGCCCGATAGCGGCGCAGATGGCGCCTTCGTGCTCGCCGAGCGCCTGCGCAGCGCGCTGGCGGGAGAGTTCGCCGAAGACTCCGTCGCGATCACGATCAGCTTCGGGCTGGCCACCTATCCCGAGCACGGCGAGACCGCCGCATCGTTGCTGCGCGCAGCCGACGAGGCGCTTTACGCCGCCAAGGACAGCGGCCGCAACCGCACGGTGCGCCACAGCCCGCTGTTGCGTGAGCTGGTGCAAGCTAGCGGCGGTACAGGAGACATCGAAGGCGAGCGCTTCCTCGCGGTGATGCTCGACCTCGCCGAGGCCGTCGACCTGCGCTTCAGCGGCAGCGCTCGCCACTCCGAGACGGTGGGTCGCTACGCAGAGATGATGGCCCGCGAGCTGGGCCTCGCCGATCGCCACATAAGCCGCGTGCGGCTTGCGGGGATGCTGCACGACATCGGCAAGATCGGCGTACCAGACGAGATCCTGCGCAAGCCCGGACGCCTGACCGAGCAGGAGCTAGTCGTCATCCGCCGCCACCCCGAGCTCGGCGTGCAGATCCTCGAACACCCGAGTCTCGCCGACGTGCGCGTCTGGGTGGGCGCACACCACGAGCGCCCCGACGGACTTGGCTACCCGCTCGGCATCTCAGGCGATGAAGTTCCGTTGGAGGCGCGGATCGTGGCAGTGGCCGACGCCTACGAGGCGATGACCAGCGACCGCTCCTACCGCGACTCGATCGGCCATTCGAATGCGCAAGCCGAGCTGCGCCGCTGCGCCGGCAGCCAATTCGACGGACGCGTTGTCGAGGCCTTCCTAGCGACCCTCGAGCGCGAGAGCGAGCGAGCGCAGGCGTCGCTCACCGCCGGCGTCGACGGCTGAGCGCTCGCGCCGCGCTGCTCTGACGCGAGACGTAGCTGTAGTCGCATACGCCTCGCCATAGGCGCTAAGCAGAAGGCTCAAAGGGCGCTCAGGCATTGGTCGAGTACGCCGATACGCCGCTGCAGTTGGAGAAGCCGACGTAGGAGGTCGTGAGCATGCCTCGCTCCTTACGGCCTTTGAGGAACTTGCCCGAGATCTTCAAGTTGGCCCCGACCTGACCCTTCTTGGGGCCTTCGAGGATGAGGTACCTGCCGATGCTGGAGAACGTGCCCTTGCTCGAGATTGTGGCGTTCTTGAAATGGATTGGGATCGGCTGCCCTCCGCCACTGCAGTAGAGCGGGATGTTGGAGGTGCTCAGGCCGGTCACCTTCTTGCCATTCGCAGAGACTTTGAAGCTGACTGTCACGCCGTCCCTGGAGGGAATCAGGCTGCCGGCGTAGGAGCCGCCTTTGACCGGACCGGCGGCGATCGCCGCGCCCGCCACGAGCAGCGCAGCCAGCGCGACCAATGTCGCGAGCAGGCCCTTCGACTTGCCAGTCATGAGCGTCGCCTCCTGTTCGTGATCGGCTCCGCCGACTGGGAGCTGAGCCAAAGATAGCCAAAGGCGCCGACCGCCGGCAACTCCGAGGCGAGCTGGAGCGGCCGTGGACGCTGGCCGGCGAGCCGGCCCGAGGGGGTCGCACCGCGCGTCGCCGCCCGTTCGTGAAAGATGCCATTTACATGGAGCTGGAGTACGAGTTGCAAACGCACCGCGCCGAGGACCGCCACTGGTGGTACCAGGGGCGCCGTACAGTCCTGGAGCACGCGATCGAGCGCCTCGGACTGCCGGCGCATGCGCAAATCCTCGACGCAGGCTGCGGCAGCGGGCGCAACATGGTGGAGCTCGCCCGCCTCGGCACAGTCACCGGTGTCGAGCTCTCGGGCACCAGCGTGCAACTGGCGCGCGAGCGCGCCGCAGGCGAAGTGGTCGAGGGGTCGGTCATGGATATGCCCTTCGATGACGCCAACTTTGACCTGACGGTCAGCCTCGACGTGATCGAGCACCTCGAAGACGACATCGGCGCGTTGCGCGAGCTGCGCCGTGTCACCAGGCCCGGCGGTGCGCTGCTCGTGACTGTGCCCGCCTACCAGTGGCTGTGGAGCGGCCACGATGAGATCAACCACCACCACCGCCGCTACAACCGCCGTACGCTGCTATCCGCCGCTCGGAGCGGCGGCTGGGAGCTCGAGAGCTTCACCAACTTCAGCTCGCTGACGCTGCCCGTCGCGATCCTACTTCGTGCGCTCGAGCGTTTCATGCCCTCGACCACCAAGTCCAGCCTCGACCTGTGGGTACCGCCAGCGCCACTCAACTGGGCCTTGCGCCAGCCGCTCAACCTGGAGGCGGGGGTCATCGGGCGCGGAGGCTCAATCCCGGCCGGCTTGTCGCTTCTAGCCGTCTTCCGCTAGCTGTCGGCAGCTGTTTCGGCGAGCGCGGGCGTGTCTCCGCGGAAGGTCCAAGCCCGATTGACGAAGAAGGTGATCAAAGTCACGATCACAGTCGTCACCGCCTGGCCCACCAGCTTGTCGAGCCCCGCACCGTCGACGAACAGGTATACGAGACCGAGGTCGAGCAGCAGCCCGCAAGTCTGCACCGCGAACCAGCGCACCGGCGTCAACGCATCGCCAACATGGCCCCTGAACGTCCAAGCGCGATTCCACAGAAAGCCGTTGACCGCGCCGATCGCGAAGCCGATACCCGACGCCGCCACGTACCACACCCCGAACACCTTCAAAAGCAGCGTGTACACGGCAAAAGCGATCAGCGTGTTCGACACGCCCACGATCCCGAACTTCACGAACTGCAAAACCAAGGGCATTCTCAGGATTCGCGCGGCCCGGTCCCCTACTCTTCTCATGACCACTACTTAACCAGCTTCGTCCCTTCGGAAGGAACCATGCCGGACACTCAAGCGCGCGTCCCAGCATTGCTAAGCGTCGTAGCCCCCGTCTACAACGAGGAGGAGCTCGTCGAGGCGTTCGTCAAGCGCACCTGCGCAGCCGTCGCCGACTACACGTTCGAGCTGGTGCTGGTCAACGACGGCAGCTCCGATTCGACGCCCGCGCTACTCGACCGCATGGCCGCCGCCGACCCGCGTGTGCGGGTAATCCATCTCTCGCGTAACTTCGGCCACCAGGCAGCGCTCACGGCCGGCCTGGAGCACGCGACGGGCGATGTGGTGGCGATGATCGACGCCGATCTGCAGGACCCGCCCGAGCTGATCCCGCGCATGATCGAGCAATGGGAGCAGGGCTCGGATGTCGTCTACGCGGTGCGCAAGCAGCGCGAGGGCGAGACCGCCTTCAAGCTGGCCACCGCCTCCTGGTTCTACAAGCTGTTCGACCACCTCGCCCAGGTCGACCTCGAGCCCAACTCCGGCGACTTCCGCCTGCTCGACCGCCGCGCTCTGGATGCTCTGCTGTCGATGACCGAGCGCTCGCGCTTCCTGCGCGGCATGACTGTGTGGGTCGGCTTCACCCAGACGGCCGTCCCGTATGAGCGCGACGCGCGCACCGCAGGCGAGACGAAGTACACGTTGCGCAAGATGCTGCGCTTCTCGCTGGACGCGATCGCCTCGTTCTCGCACCTGCCACTGCAACTCGCCACCTACGTCGGGCTGCTGTCGGCGAGTGTCGCCTTCGTCGCGATCCCCGTCGTGGTCATCCTGCACTTCACCAACTCCTACCTGCCCGGCTTCAGCACCATCACGATCGCGATCCTGCTGCTCGGCGGTATCCAGCTGATCGCGCTCGGTGTGATCGGCGAGTACGTGGGTCGCATCTACGACGAGGTCAAGCACCGTCCGCTGTACATCGTGCGCGAGGAGCGCAACGCCCCGGTGGGCAGCGCCGAGGCGGCGAGCCCGATCATTCCCGTGCGCGCGGGGCTGCCGGCTCGCGTGGCCGAGCGCATCGGCTGAACCGCACTTCCGCGTACCGGACACCTCGGCCGCGTGGGATCACTGCCCTTGTGTTCCGTGAGGAGCTCCTACGTGCGCGGGGAGGATCCAGCCGTTGGCAGGCACCGCTCCTTCGAGGCCTGCCACCGGTTACTGACCACAGGCCCAGCCACCAAACGGGAGAGATCAATGCGCCATCGCACCCTGACACTGCTAGCTACCCCCGCCGTGCTCGGCGCGATGACCGTCGCCGTGCCGGCGCTCGCCGGCGTCGAGGACGGCCCCGCCGCCCACAGCTCATCCAGCAAATGCTTCGTCGCGCGTATAGCCAAACACCGCGTGCGCGAGTGCCTGGTTCAGGGCCCGCGCGGGCTACCGGGACCTGCCGGTCCGCGTGGATACACGGGGGTGGCCGGGAAAACGGGGAAAACTGGAGCCACAGGGAAAACTGGGGCCACGGGCAAAGCAGGAGCCACAGGACCTGCCGGTCCCACGGGACCAACGGGCGCCACGGGTACCACCGGGGCAGCCGGACCCGCAGGCACAGCGCGCGCCTTCGCGGTGATCAACCCCGCCGAAGTCGAATCGACCCCTTCGAGCAAAGGGCTGGTGACTGCTCAAACCTCGAACTTCGCCTCGATCCACAAGGTCTCCACCGGCACCTACTGCCTGGCGCCAACCGCCTCGATCAACCCGGCTGGCGAGCCTGCGATCGTGACCGGAGAGTCGAGTTACAGCACAGGGGGAGCAATAGCACTCGCTGTGCTCGGCGCCCAGCACAGCGACTGTTCCGCAAGCGAATTCGAGGTCATCACATACGACGCCCGCTCACCGAGCTCGCCGTCGTCGAATGTGGGGTTCGCAATCGCGGCGCCGTGAAAAGCCCGATAATGCAGTGATGCCTGACAGCACACACGGCGATCCCACCTTCGACGACGACGCCCACCCCACCGAGGAGCGTCGCGAGCGCATCCGTCTGGAGACCCCTCGCCACCGCATAGAAGGCTCGCTGATGCTGGCCCGCGACGGCTACCGCTCACGCGTGTCGGACATGCTCAACGCCTCCGAGCGCGACTTCCTCACGCTCACCGACGTGACGCTCACGCCGCTCGACGGTGGGCCGGCCGAGCGACACGCCTTCATGGCCATCGCTCGTGTGCACATTGTCTATGTAGTGGCGCCCGGGGCAGACACGTCAAGCGCTCAGCACTTGGGCTAGCTGGACCGCGGCGCTTGGACCAGGGCTGTGACCACTGATGGCGCTTGCGCCACGGAGGGAACGGTTTGTTCTGCCCAGCCTTGCAGAAACGCCTCCGTGGCCGAGGCATCCAGTGGACGGGCAAAGAGGAAGCCCTGGCCCGTATCGCAGTCCTCGTCCCTCAGCAGCGAGAGCTCCCGCTGCTGTTCGATGCCCTCGGCAAACGTCTCGATCGAGAGCGCCTTGCCGAGCTGCACAAGCGTACGGACGAGCGTTTCGCCCTCCAGATTGTGCTGCAGGCCTGAGATGAACGAACGGTCGATCTTGAGCGCGTCGACCGGGAAGCGCTGAAGGTGAGCGAGCGAGGAGTAGCCGGTGCCGAAGTCGTCGATCGCGATCCGCACGCCGAGCTCCTTGATCTCGGTGAGCCGTCGCGAGGTCTCCTCGGCGTTGCGCATCAGCGTCGTCTCGGTGATCTCGATCGTCAGCGCCGTCGGCTCCATACCGCTATCGGCCAGCGCCCCTTCGATGTCCGTGATGAGGTGGTCGGTGTCGAGCTGGCGCCCGGACACGTTGACCGCCATACCGATGGAGTGTCCGGCGGCGCGCCACGCAGCGCCCTGGACACAGGCCTCGCGCAGAACCCACTTGCCGACCTCGCAGATCAGCCCGGTCTCCTCGAGCAACGGGATGAAATCGTCTGGCTGGACCACGCCGCGTACCGGATGCTTCCAGCGGATCAGCGCCTCCACGCCCGTAGGGCTCATATCCCTCAGGTCGATCGTCGGTTGATAGGCAAGGAAGAACTCCTCGTTCTCGAGCGCTTCGCGCAGGTCCATCTCCAGTTCCATGCGGTTCTGCATCGTGTCCTGCATGCCTGTCTCGAACACCACATAGCGGTTCTTGCCATCCCACTTCGCGCGGTACATCGCGATGTCCGCGTCGCGCAGGAGATCCTCGGCCGAGATCCGCTCTCCCACGGCGATCCCAATACTTGCCGTAACCGTTACGCGCGTCTCCTTGTCGGCACCGAGGTTGAACGGGTGCTTGAGTGCGTCGAGCAGCCGCTCGGCGATCAGCTCCGGGCCCACGGACATGGAGAGCTCTTCGGAAATCACGACGAACTCGTCTCCACCGAGACGCCCCAGCGCATCGGCGTCGCGGATCACGCCGTCGAGCCGTGCGGTGACCGCCTTCAGAAGTTCATCGCCGACGGCGTGCCCCAGAGTGTCGTTGATGCCCTTGAAGTTGTCGAGATCGACGAACAGCGCCGCCACCGGAGTCTGGCTGCGAGCCGAACGCGCGAGCATCTGCTCGACACGGTCCAAGATCAGAGTGCGATTCGGCAGGCCGGTGAGCGCGTCGTGGGTGGCAAGGAAACCAAGCTCCTCCTCGCGCCGTGCCAGCTCTTCGTCGGTGCGCTGGCGCTCTGACTCAAAGCACTCGCACATCCGCAGCAGGCTGAACTCGAGGCTCAATTGGAGAATGTTCAGGGCCTGCGCGAGAGCATCGGAGGAAACGGCCAATTCGGTGGCGCTCTCCTGCATGACCTCCGCCATCACGTTGCGCCACCAAAAGCAGCGCCAAGTCACCTCGTTCAGCGACGCCGCGCGATGGGCGGCCAGCTCGCCAAATATCTCCCAGGTTTCTTTGCCGGCCTCGATCGCAGTCGCCATCCCCTCCCCCGAGATCCAACGAGCGACCGCAACCGTCGAGCTGCGACTGATGCGTTCAAAGCTCTCCTGCACGAGCCCATCGACTTCATGGCCTGGACCCGAGGTGCGGGCGACGGTCAGGCTGAGCACATCGCCTGTCCGTACCTTCAGCGCCTCGCCCAGACGCGCGAGGTCGTCCCCGCATTGGCCCAATGCGGCATCTGGTGGTGAAGGGACTTGCATCTCATAACCCCCCAAGTCTGAGCGTTGTGCAGACATCTTCGACTTCTGATCGACCGGGGGAGGCTGCACCTTTAAGATTGACAGCGAGGCGATAGAACAGACGCGCTATCGAATAGTCATCCTCGCCACCCTCAACGCACTACCAAGCCGGACCACTGAGCGCTGAAGTACCCCATCGAAACTTAAAGTAGCTCGAGGGCGCGCTCGATCGGTCGCGCAAGCAAAGCGCGACCTCCGCGGACGACGATCGGCCTCTGGATTAGTGCTGGGTGCGCGACCATTTGAGCGATCAACCGGTCGTCGGAGACTCCGGGCTCGCCCAGGCCGAGATCTTTGGCCAGCGGCTCGCGCATGCGCAGGATCTCCCGCGGACCTGTGCCCAGCTTGTGCAGCAACTCGCGCAGTTCGCCTTCCGTGACACCTGTGAGGTGGTAGTCGATCGACTCAAACTCAACGCCACGCTCAGTCAGCAGTGCACGCAGCTTGCGACAGGTTGTACAGGTCGGCTTTTCATAGACGGTGAGAGTGGGCACAGCCGCGATCCTAGCGCCGCGGCAGGCAGCCGAGACTGTATGGCTCTTTGCTTCGCGGACGTACCCGTCCACGGCGACACCAGCGTGCTCCTCAACGACCGACTGCACTGCCAGGAGAGCTCCTGTCGTGCGGCTGCGCCGGTAAAGGCCAAACGAAACGCTGCCGAGTAGGTCAGGGATGCGGTCACCAGTACTCGTCTCCGTCGCTGCGACGTTGGCAGGCCTCGCGCTAGCCGGCTGCGGCAGTTCGGGCGGGAGTCTGCTGACGGCCTCGGAGCTGGCGAGTCAAGGAAGCGCCATCTGTGAACGTACCAGGTCGGAAGAGAACGCCCTGCAAGTGCAGAATGCGCAGGGCATGAGACTGGCGATTCCTCGCTTGGAAGAAATCGGCGAGCGCGAGCTGACGGACCTATCCAAGCTCTCAGCTCCAGCCTCTGAGCAGCGCAGCTATCACGAGTTGCTGAAAACGGGCTCTGAAATCAACGCGCTCTTGAAGCCACTCTCCTCGGCCCTGGCCACCGACGGCAGCCCCCCTCCAGAACTGCTCGCACATGGGCGAGAACTGACTTCGCGTCTCGCGGCACTGGCGGGTCACCTTGACATGAGCTCTTGCTCTGCGTCCTCGTCGCCGGCCGTTTAGTCGAAGCCGGCAGGATAGGTCCGAAACCATGACCGTCTCACCTAGTCCTTTGGAGCGAGGTTCCGGCGGCGCTAAGCCCGCTCGTCCTACGGCTGTTCGTTGATCTCCTCGACGCGGTCGGGGTAGAAGGCGACGTAGTCCTTGATCTCCGCGACCGCCGCGTGGGGGTCTCGATATGTCCAGATGGCGTTGACAGAGCGCTCGCCTCCAGCCGGGATGCTGTAGTAGCTGGCGTCCCCCTTGAATGGGCAGTAGCTCGCGTGGTCGGTCTCTTGGATCAGCGACCGGTCGACGTCGTCGATTGGGATGTACTGGACCGGTGGATAGTCGGCCTCACGCAGCGTGAGCGCATTGTGCGTGTTGGCGAGGACTCGCCCCGCGATCGAAACGACGACCCGCGCCCGGTTCGGCTCGATCGTGATTGGATGGTCCGGTCCGGGTTGCTTGATTGGCTTGTCGGTCATGGCTTTGCCTTCCTGTGTTTGATCCGTATGAGACCGGGCCGGGTGGCGGATCGATCTTCCCGTCTGCCTCTCACCTTACGCCCCCTGTCTGTATTGGAGGGTGTTTTTGGGCGCGCATCCGCGCAGCCTACGTTGGGACTGGCGCTTGACCACGCGCTGCGTATGTGGGTGCACCCTTCCGCCGAGAGCGAGCACCTCAAGGACCGGAACTCACCCGCTCTCGCTGCCGACGCGCAGCATTGGCAAAAGCCACGGTGACCCTCGCCTACTTTTGCGTGATAGGCGGTGATCAAGCCGACCAAAGCGCACTTCTGCTGCAAAAAGCCAACAGCGCAAAAACGGAAGGGGGGGGATTCGAACCCCCGTCAGAGGCTTAACCCCTGAAACGGTTTTCGAGACCGCCGCATTCAACCACTCTGCCACCCTTCCATAGCGACCGGCTCAAGGCTAGAGGATTTGCGTGGCGGCGAGCGAGCTCAGCGCCGCGAGGCGAAGAACTCGCTGAGCAGAGCGCCGCACTCTTCTCCAAGCAGCCCAGAGGCGACATCGGGACGATGGTTGAGGCGGGGCTCGGCGAGCACGTCGAGGACGCTTCCGCATGCCCCTGCCTTCGGGTCGCTGGCCCCAAACACAACCCTCGGAATACGCGCCAAGACGATGGCGCCCGCACACATCGCGCACGGCTCCAGCGTCACGTAGAGGACCGCGTCGAGCACACGCCAGCTGCCGAGCGCGCGAGCGGCCTCGCGCAGCGCGATCGTCTCGGCGTGGGCGGTCGGGTCCTGGCGCAGCTCGCGCTCGTTGTGCCCCGCCGCGATCAGCTCGCCCGCGTGGGCCACGACCGCGCCGATCGGCACATCGTCGTGCTCGGTGGCGCGCTGGGCCTCGCGCAGGGCCAGGCGCATGAAGTATTCGTCGCGTGCGAAGAAGTGGTCGCTCATCCTCTGATTCCTGTTCGGCTTGGTCAGGAGCGCAACCTCTGGGGCTCCCAACACTTCATGATTACGAAGGAACCGACTTGCCGCCGACCGCTCGAACCCGATATCCAAGTTTGTCCGGCCGACGGCTGAAGGCCTGTGGCGCATGCACGCTCGTGCTCGCGGCGGTCGCGCTCGTCGGCTTTGCGGGCGGAGGATCGCCGAGGGCAGAAGCGGCGGCAACGCAAGCCCCCGTATCGCCGAGCCCATCGGCGCAGATCCTCCCACCACCGAGCCTCACCGGGCAAGCCGCCATCTCGCCCGGCCCAGCGGCGGTGCCGGCCAAGTCGCCCACCGGCGCGTATGCGCCGGACCGGATCGTCGTCAGGTACGCGCCGAGCGCTCAGGCGGCGCGCTCGGCTCGGGCCACGGTGAGCGGGGAGGGCGAATCCGGCGAAGAAGCCACCAATACGCACCTGCTGGCGGTGCCGGCCAGTGCCGGCCTCGACGCCACGCTCGCGAAGCTGCGTCGCGAGAAGAACGTGGTTTGGGCGGTGCCTGACTACGTGGCGCACACAACCTCCATGTCGATTCCAAACGATCCGGGCGTAACCGGCCACGCGGCCGGAGGCTGGCAGCAGACGCAATGGAACTTCGACGGGACCTACGGCATCGACGCGTCCCAGGCTTGGGCCAACGTCGCGGCGGACGGGGCGCCGGGCGGAGCAAAAGTGATCGTGGCCGTGCTCGACACAGGGGTGGCCTACGCCAACCGCGGCAAGTACCGCCGCTCGCCCGACTTCAGCAAATACTCGTTCGTGCAGGGCTATGACTTCATCGACCGCACCCCCTACGCCAACGACCACAACGGGCACGGCACGTTCGTGGCCGGCACGATCGCCGAGGCGACCAACAATCGTTACGGCCTCACAGGGCTGGCATACGCAGCGCGGATCATGCCCGTACGCGTGCTCGACAGCGCCGGCGAAGGCGACGCCTCCGTGATCGCCGAAGGCGTGCGCTTCGCGGTTAATCACCACGCGCAGATCATTAACCTCAGCCTCGAGTTCTCGAGCGACGTGGGTGCCTCTGACATTCCCGAGCTGATCGAAGCGCTTCGCTATGCTCACCGCCACAACGTGCTGGTTGTAGCCGCGGCAGGTAACGAGGGCTCGACCATAATCCCCTATCCCGCGCGTGCTGGGCACGTGATCGCAGTCGGAGCCACGACAGAACACGGCTGCCTTGCCAGCTACTCCAACGACGGTCCCGGCATCACGCTCGTGGCACCCGGCGGCGGACCCGACGCAAGTCTTCCCGGCGACCCGAACTGCAACCCCGAACTCCCCTCAGGCCGCGACATCTTCCAGATGACCTTCACGGGCTCGAGCCCACGCGTGTTCGGTTTTCCCAACGGCTACGAAGGCACCTCGATGGCGACGCCGCACGTGGCCGCCACGGCCGCCTTGATCATCGCCGCACGCATCCTCGGCCCCAAACCGACAGTGGCCCAGCTCACCGCACGACTGAAGGACACCGCGCGCAAGCTCGGGGGACCTCAGGACCAGACACTCTATGGGGCAGGGCTACTAAACGCAGCGGCGGCGACGGCTCCTGGTGGGCCTGGGGCCGTGCGGTGAGTGCCGGGCGTTGGAGAGCCAAATATCCACATGGAAGCTTGACTCAGGAGCTTCCCTCGGAAGGTAGTCCGCTATCGCGAGGCGGTACCGTCCAGGGTAGAGCGACGCAGGACATAAGATGCGGCGATCACTCGCTCCAAGCAGGACATAGCGGTCATCGGCGCCGGACCGTACGGGCTCTCGGTAGCAGCCCATTTGCTGGCGACGGGAGCTTCCGTCAGGGCCTTTGGACGCGTGATGAGCTTCTGGGAGGACCAGATGCCCAAAGGCATGCTCGTGCGTTCTGCCTGGAGCGCTTCGAGCCTGTCCGATCCGTCGGGGAGGTTCTCGCTCAGCGCTTACGAGGAAGAGCAATCGCGTCCCTTTCCCAGACCCCTACCAGGTGAGGAGATGTCGCGCTATGCGCGCTGGTTTCAGGCCCGAGCCGTACCCGACCTCGACGAACGCCTGATCTCGACCGTCGAGCGCGGTAACTCTGGCTTCGTTCTGAAGACCGAGGATGGGGAGCGCATTGCGGCCGGAGGAGTCGTAATCGCAACCGGCCTCCACAGCTTTCCCTTCAGTCCACCGCAATTCGAAGGGCTCGGAGAGGGACTGACGACCCACTCGATGCGGGTTCCCGAGCCCGCCCGCTTCGCCGGCCAGTCTGTAGTGGTCATCGGGTCCGGACAGAGCGCGGTCGAGACGGCTGCGCTCGTATGCGAAGCCGGAGCCAAAGTAGAGCTGATCGCCAGAGCCCCAGCAATCCGCTGGCTCGCTCGGGGCGAGAAAGTACGCACCATCGATCCCCTGCTGCAACGCCTCCTCTATGCGCCCACCGACGTGGGACCTGCCGGAGTGAGCAGGCTCGTGGCGATGCCAAACCTGTTCAGACGCCTGCCCAGGAGCCTGCAGGACCGTCTTGCATATCGCTCGATTCGACCCGCCGCAACGAGTTGGCTGATGGACCGGAGCACAGGCGTGACGATGACATTCAACCGGCAGGTCGTCGATGCCCGACCCCTGGGCTCCGGTGCTCGCTTGCGCCTCGACAACGGCTCGGAGAGAGACGTGGATCACGTCATCCTTGCCACCGGCTACAGGATCGATCTCGCTCGCGAATCCCTTATAGGAGAGTCGCTACGCAGCCAAGTCAAGCTTCACCAGGGCTATCCGGTGCTGCGCGGAGGGTTCGAGTCCTCGGTGCCTGCACTGCACTTCGCGGGCACCTACTCAGCTTGGAGCTTTGGCCCGATCATGCGCTTCGTAGCGGGCACCGACTTCACCGCCAGGACTATCGCCAAGCACGTAGAGCTCACAGGCCAGACGGGATATCTCCCGCCCGAAGTGCCGGCTGCGATAGATCGCTCCCCCCAAACCGCAGCGCGGGATTGACCCAACACGTCATCTCTTCGCTGGCGATACAGCGCAATTCGCTGTCGTGCCACGGGATCGACGATGTCTGACCTCGTCAGCCTCGCTCGACACCCCACGCGCCAGCTCTGGATCGACCGTCTCGAGCGCCTTCATCGGCAACGTTCGGTGATACTCGGCTATCACGGCATCTCGCGGTCTCGACGGCGGCATGACCTGAACTTGCTGCTGACCCACCCCTCGAGGTTCCAGACACAGTTGGAGTCGCTCCTGGAAGCCGGCTTCGAGTTCGTAACAGCCGCGGAGCTCGCGCGACTGGGCGACGGCGGAGAGCCTCCCCCCGGCTATGCCGCGATCACATTCGACGATGGCATGCGCAACAACCGAACGGTCGCGTTTCCCATACTTCAACGCTACGGGATTCCCGCGACCGTCTACATCTCCATAGATCTGATCGGCGGGGTCAGTCCGTGGGTCGATCCCGACGGGGACAACCGCATGCTCGACACTGGCGAGATCCGGGAGCTCGCTGGCGCTGGATGGGAGCTTGGAGCTCACACCATGAGCCACCCAGATCTCTCGACCCTCGCCTACGAGGCCTGTCGTCGTGAGATAGAAGAGAGCAAGATCGCCTTGGAAGAGATCGGCCAAGTCTCCGTCGAGACTTTTGCCTATCCGTTTGGCCGCTACGACGAGCAGACGATTGCGGCCGTGCGCGATAGCGGGCTATCTGCCGCTGTCACCACGGGCTCGGGCATCTGGGAGCCCTATGAGCTGACACGTGCCATGGTCGGAGCGCTCGACCCGACGCCCGTCTTCATGTTGAAGCTCACGGACCGCTACGAGCCTCTGTTGAGATCTCCCCCCCTGCGATTGCTGCGCCGAGCGAGCAAGACGACGCGAATCGCCATACAAGCACGCAGACAAGCTTAGTTTCCGAATAATGACCAGCGCACGTTCATCACGCACGCGCGACGCCGCATTCAACTCAGCCCCGCGCGTGCTGCTCACGAACGCTGAGGAGCGCTCGATGCTGGCCGTGACTCGGTGCCTGCACACGGGGGGATATCGCGTCACAGCGGCCTCACCAACACAGCTGGCCCCAGGCCAATGGTCCCGAGCCTGTGACCGGCGAGTACGCATACCCGATGCACGCTCAGATGCTCCGGGATTCTTGAAAGGGCTTCGACGCGAGCTCGAGAGCAACCGCTACGAGACGCTGATCGCCGGCTCGGACAGTGCGCTGCTTGCCATATCGCGCGATCGCACGCAACTGGAGGAGCTCACGAGACTGGGCCTCCCCCCTCACGCCATGGTCCAAGCCAGCCTCAACCGCGAACGCCTTGCTGAGGCTGCCGCCCAGGTGGGCTTCACGCCCGCGATGTCGATTCGCTGCTCAAACCGCCACGAGGTGCTTGCCGCCGCTGAGGAGTGGGGCTTCCCGATCGTGCTCAAGTCGGCCGACGCAGCGATCGGTGGTGCCCTCCAGTCCGTACAAGCGGTCCCAAAGAGCCACGTCGTGTGCGATCCCAAGGAGCTGGTCGAGGCACTGTCTAGCTTTGTGGGAGATCTCCTCGTGCAACGCTATTTGCGCGGGATGCTGCTCTCCTTCGGTGGGGTCATCGCCAAAGGACAGTTGTTGGGGCTCGCCGTTTCGCGCTACCACCGAACGTGGCCCCCAAGCGGTGGGAGCTTGAGCTACGGTGAAACGGTGTCCCCCCCAGCAGTGTTGGAGGACCTCGTAGAACACCTGCTGGACGTACTGAAATGGGAGGGCATCTTCGAGTTGGAGCTGATCCAGAAGGACGCGGACGGGCGCGTCGGCGAAGCAGGCGCATTCGTACCGATCGACCTGAACCCGCGACCCTACGGCTCGATGACACTTGCGAGGGCCGCAGGGGCGCCACTTGCATCGATCTGGTGCGACTGGCTGCTCGAACGGTCTCCTCCGAACACGAGCCGACCGATCCGAGCTCTTGCGGGCTACCGCTACCGCTGGGAAGATGGGGACCTTCGTCACCTGTGGTGGCAGCTGCGTCGCGGCCATCTCCGGGCGGCAGCTGTTCCTCTGAGACCCCACCGCCGTGTGATTCACGCCCACTACGAGCGAACCGACCCCATGCCACTCCTCGCCCGCGGTCTCTTTCTCGGCATGCGCACTATCCGGCCCCCAGCCCAAGTGGAGTCATCGGCGGCATGAGTCGAGTCATGCTGGTCCATCAACCCACCGACGGGGGCGTGGGCAGACACGTCAAGGACATTGCCGAAGGATTGGCTGAGCGCGGACACGAGGTGGTGTTGTGTGGTCCGACCCTGCCCGCCGGAATCGCAACGACTCTCCCCCGAGTTCGCCATGTCCGCCTCGATCTCGGCCGGTCCGTGGCCCCACGCACGGATCTCTCGGCACTGCGGAGCCTCGTCCGGATCATCCGTGAGGTCGAACCCGACATCGTCCACGCGCACAGCTCCAAGGCGGGCGCGCTCTCACGGCTGGCGCGCTTCCTCCAGCCACGAATCCCCGTCATATACACGCCTCACGGTTACGCGTTCGCCGGTTATTTCTCACACGAGCTCGAGCGACGCGCATACCGGGAGGTTGAGCGTGCCCTGGCTCCGCTGGCAACCCGGGTCCTGTGTGTATGCGAGTCAGAGGCAAGACTCGCGCGCACGATCGGGCCGGACAGCCGTGTGCGTGTTGTCCACAACGGGATCGAGCCTCCAAGCGATCGCCATCTCGACGCCCGCATGGCCAATCTAGGTCAGGCGGGGCCGACTATCTGCGCCCTCACTCAATTGAGGCCCGGGAAGGGAATCGAGACATTGATCGATGCCACACCGAGCGTGCTCGAATGCCATCCGCGCCTACAGGTGGCGATATGGGGTGAGGGGTCCGAGCTAAAGGAGCTACGTGCCAGAGCAGCAAGCGTGGGGGTCGCGCACGCGGTGCAATTCATGGGCACTTGCGATGCCCCTCTCAGTGTGTTGCGTGCCGCCGAGATCTTCGTACATCCGTCCATGGCCGAGGCATTCCCATACGTGATCCTCGAAGCGATGTCGGTGGCAACACCCGCGATCGCCAGTGACGTGGGTGGCATTGCGGAGGCGCTGGTGGATGGCGAGACAGGGATGCTGGTTCCGCCCGGTGACAGCCATGCTCTCGCGTCCAGCTTGAGAGATCTTCTGGAGACTCCCGAGCGGCGCGCCTCGATGGGCCTCGCCGCCCAGCGGCGGGTCGAGCGACTTTTTACCCGGACGACCATGGTCGATGGGCTCACGGCTGTGTACGGCGAGGTCCTCCCGCTCACATAGACTGTCACGCCAATGGAGCTGCAGGACTTCCTCACCCTCATCTGGAAACGCCGCCTGGTCGTCGGGGTTGTGTTCGCGTGCTGTGTGATCGTGGCCGGGGCGTACGCGGCGACCCGTACCAAGCTCTACGAATCAACCGCGACCATCGCCTTCACGCCGAATCCGAAGCAAGGGGACTTCCTCCCTTCCGAAAACCTCAACGCGCTCCTCTCGACGTACGCCGCGGTAGCTAAGTCCGATCAGAACCTGGGCGCCGCCGCCCAACTGCTGGGCCACAAAGTCAGCGGCACCGTAAGCACCTCGACGGGCAACGGGAGCGGCATCCTCGAGATCATCGTCGAAGCCACCAGCCCACATGGGGCCGCTGAAGACACTGGGGCCGTGACGCGAGCATTCGTGCACTCAGTCGAAGGCAACGGCCTGCTCGTACCGAGCGTCGTCAATCCGCCATCGGAATCGAACACGGCTCTACAACCGCGACCGCCCTTGATCATCTCGCTAGCGGCGGTACTGGGGCTGATAGTAGGCATCATGGTGGCGCTGGGACTCGATAAGTTCAGGCCCACGGTCGAGGATCCAGCGGAATTCACCGAGCTGACCGGCCTTCCGGTAATTGGTCGCTTCCAACGTGAGCGCAAGCTCGCGGACGGCAGCACACGGCTCGTGTGGGACTCCACCCAGCTTGCCGCCTCCCAGGAGGCCTACCGCAATCTACGCGCCAATGTCGAGCTGCTGATCGAAGATCAGCCAACAGTGATCCAAGTGACAAGCGCCAATGCCGGAGAGGGCAAGTCAACGATGGTGGCGAACCTCGCCGTCGCCCTGGGACAGCTGGACATACCGACGACGGTCATCGACGCCGATATGCGTCATCCACGCCAACACAAGCTCTTCCAGGTGAGCAACGAGGTCGGGTTGTCGACAGCTATGTTGCTGCCCGAGGGAGACATCTCGCCACAGAGCACAGCCTTCAAGGACGTGTCAGTGCTGACAAGCGGTCCGACGACTGGTAACGCGGCCGAGATGCTTCATGTTCGCTTTCGCTCGATCCTCTCTCAGCTGCGTGCAAAGGGTGGCGTGATATTGGTCGACTCGCCCCCGACTCTCCCCGTTAGTGACGCGCCTTTGATCGCCCGCCAAGTGGATGCCGTGCTGTTCGTGATCGCCTCCGGCCGTACGCGTCGTTCCGCCATCGGCAATGCGGTCGACAAGTTGCGCTTCGCGCAAGCCAACATCATTGGCCTCGTCCTGAACTTTGCCGAGCGCGACAGCGAAGCGGACAGCAGCTATTACAGCTACAGCAGCGACGCGGGCGTACAGCGCCCCGACTCGATCTCGATGAGGTGACACCGTGAGCACGGGCGCGCTACGGCGAGACCCGGCCATCACGCTTGGTGTGATCGCGCTTGGAAGCGTTGTCGGTCTGCTCGTCGGGCGCCTGCCGCTCGGCGCGATCGCGCTCGTGATTGCCACTATTGGCGCAGTAGTGATCATCACCCGGCCCGATCTTGTTTTGCTGGTGATGATCGCGGCACTGCCGTGGGAGAACAAGCTCCACTATCCGAGTGCCACTTTCTCGACGGTCAAGGGCATCGGGCTCGTGGTGATGCTCTCCTACGCGTTGAGCCTAATCGGCAATCGCCACAAGCGGATTTACCTACCGTTGACGCTCGGCGTCGTCACCGCGCTCAACGTCTGGGTCGCTGTCTCACTTGTAGCGTCGCCGATCGTCCCCGAAGGCATACAAAAGCTGCTGCGGTGGTTTTTGCTGTTTGCCTTCTTCTTCCTGATCGTGCAACTGATCGACGATCGCGAGCAGATCCGCCGTGCCATGCGCTGGTTCATCGGATCCGTGACGGCTGCCGCGCTCTATGCCCTATCGCAGTTCGTCACCGCCCACGGCGGCTTCCGTGTCGCTGGCCCACTACAGGACCCCAACGACTTTGCCTACCTACTTGCCTGTGCGCTCCCGATTGCGGCCTACCTGATGAGTGCCGATGGGCGACGGCGTTTGCTGTGGGGAGTCTGCTTCGTCTTGATCGCCGCGGCGATGCTTGCGACCTTCTCCCGGGGAGCTCTCGTCGGTATAGGTGTATTGGTCCTATGGGGGATCCTCACGCGCCGCATCCCGATGTGGGTCGTCGCCTCGGGCATCGCCACTGGACTGATCGTCACAGCACTCGCTTTCACGCTTTGGAAGCCATTGCTCAACACAGCGCTGCACGAGAAGACGCAGGTCGCCCAAAAGAACACCGAATCCCGTGAGGCTTTCTGGGCGGCTGCTTTGACGCTCGCGGAGCGCAATCCGATCACTGGTGTGGGGCCTAATGCTTTCACACAGGACGCTGCACCCCTGATACGCAACAACCCCCTTACGTTGGAACATCCCGTCACCCACAACAGTTATCTGGAGATCCTTTCAGAGAATGGGCTCCCGGCCCTCATGCTGTTCGTTGCCTACCTGGCAATGGTCTGGACTTTGCTACGGCGAGCACAGAGACAGGCGAGGAAGGAAGACGATCTCGAAGGCCGCCGGCTCGCAACTGCCCTGCAAGCTTCGTGGATCATCGCCGTTGTCTCAGCCACGTTCCTGAGCGAGGAGCTGATGTCGCCCTTCTGGCTGCTCGGAGGTCTTGCCGTCGTGCTGGCTCGCGATAGCGCCCGGAGACTTCCGTCATCGATGCCCTATGAAGAGCAACAGGACGACAGCCAACCGGCCGCCCTCACGCTCGCGCAGGGATGAAGATCGTCCTCGTCACATCGCTGGATCGAGGAGGACCGATCGAGCAGTCCTTGCTGCTCGCGCGGTCGCTCTCACTCGGCGGCGACTCGGTGCTCGTGACATGCGCCAATCGGCAACTCGCGGAACGGTTTGCTGTCGATGGCGTGCGTGCCGAGGTTGCCCCGCTGCGCCACCAAGGCGACCTGCGCGGCGCCGCCAGAGTGTGGCGGCTGGCACGTGGAGCCGACGTGGTCCACGCTCATGACCGTCGCGCCGGACTTTGGACGCGCATCGGGCCACGCCCACGACGCGGCGGGGCGCGTGTGTACACCGTACACGGAACACCCGAGCCTTACCATCCGCCACCGGTAGGGCCTGAGCGACCGGGGCTGAAGGCAACGCTGCTTTACCGTGGTCTCGACGCAAGGCTCTGTGTCAGAACGGACGCCGTGGTGGTCCCCTCCCAGTTCGTCGCCCGCGACCTCGTAGAGCGCCTCGGCTACCCGGCTCACAAGCTCACCGTGATACCCAACGGGATCGTCTTGCCACCGCCACCGTTTGCCCCGAGCAAAGGGGATCTGATCGGGACCCTCTCGCTACTCGAGCCGGTCAAGGGAATCGAGATATTCCTCCGCGCCGTCGCAGAGCTTGCCCCACGACACCCCGATTGGCGTTTCGTCATGTTTGGAGATGGAACTAGCCGGAAACAACTGCTTAGACTGGCACGGGAGCTCGGGATAGAGGATCGGGTAGAGCACCCAGGCTTCGTACCATCGGCCGAAGCATTGGCTCGTATGCGCATATTCGTGCTCTGCTCCTACCGCGAGAATGCACCGATGGGATTGCTCGAAGCGATGGCGGTAGGGGTACCGGCTGTCGCGACCTCGGTTGCGGGTGTGCCAGAGATCGCCGACCCCGACGTCGCACAGATGATCCCGCCCGGGGACCCGAAAGCACTTGCATCGGCTATCGAGCGACTCTGCAACGACGACGCAATGCGCGACGCACAGATCCATGCGGCGCGACGGCGCGTCGAGGAGAGCTTTACTGCGGAGCGCAATGCAAGCGCGATTCGCTCGCTCTACGAGCGCCTTCTGAAGGTCTCGAGATAATGAGGATCCTGCTCACAACTCCCTCGATGGAAGTCGGAGGAGCGGAGCGCGTGGTCACCATTCTGGCCGAGTGCCTGGCAGCACGCGGGCATACGATCGGTCTGGCCGCGCCGCGTGGAGCCTTGGATGCGGACATGATCGGCACCCCCCATACACGCATGACACTTCGCGAAGACGGCCGCGCAGCGGCCGGGGCGATGCGCTCCACTCTGTCACTCACAAGCGCTATCCGCAGCTTCGACCCAGACGTCGTACATGCACAGAACGTCAAGTCCGCCGTCACCGCAAGAGCTGGGGCGACACTCGCACGCGGGAGAGGACGACCGGCCATCCTGGCGACATTCCACGGTGTGCTCCCAGCCGAGTATCCACGCGCCGCGAAGTTGCTGCGCAGCGCCGACCACGTCGCCTGCGTCTCCTCAGACCTGTTGGCCCGCATCACCGCCGCCGGGTTGCCGGCAACGAAGGCAAGCCTGATCCGCAACGCCATCGATCTCCCTCCGCCGCTCAGCGATGAGCGCCGGGCCGCACTCGATCACGAGCTTGGGCTGGCGGACGCTCCGGCGGTTGCGATCGTAGGCAGGCTTGTCCCTCAGAAGGCCCATGAGCGGTTCCTGACGGCTGCAAACATCGTCGCGCAGTCGGTCCCCGAGGCGAGATTCTTGATCGTCGGCGAGGGACCGCGTCGCGAAAGCATCGAACGGTCGATTCAGGCAGCCGGCCTCGAGGATCGGGTGCACATGACAGGACGACGCTCGGACGCACGCGAGATCATTGCCCGTGCGCAGGTGCTCGTCTTCTCCTCGGAGTGGGAGGGTCTATCGATCGCCGCGCTCGAGGCGCTTGCCGCCGGCACCCCGGTCGTCTCGACCGACGTGCAAGGCATGCGAGAACTATTGGCGACTGGAGCCGGGGCGATTGTCCCGCTCGACGATGGCACAGCGCTGGGCCGGCGGATCGCGGCGCTGCTAGCCGATCAAGCGGAGCAAGCCGCGATGGGACGCGCAGGACGCGACTTGATCGAGCGTGAGTTCTCGCTCAACGGCATGGTCGAGTCATACGAGCGCTTGTACGACGAGATCCTCGCCCGAGCTTCCGGGCGGACTGCCCATCATGACCAGCCGCCCTCACACACTTCTTCACACGACGGTTGACGGAGGCTAGGTGGGCACGTGCGCTTGCTTTCGAGCGACGTTGACCGGAAGATTTGGAGTCGTGGCCCACGGATGACGATTTGCCGTTTGCTGTAACGGCGCCCGTAGACGACGGGGCACTCGAACCACCTCCAGTAGGGGGAGTAGTCGGGGAATTCGAGGTCACACCACCGGAGCTTGCGCCGCTCGAGCCTGTGCTCGTAGAGCCTGCTCCGTTGGATCCCGTATCACCGGATTCGCTGCCGGTAGATCCGCCTTCGGCGCCCACCACCTGCCCACCGCCGGCGCGCTGAAGCACCAGGGCGGTATTCGCCGGCATTGTCGCGGTGGTCACGTCGGTGAGCCCCGAGCCGCTGTAGGCGCTGCCCAGATCGACCCTCACGGTTGCCGTGGTCGGATTGACCACGACCAGGCCACCGCTGAAGCTGCGCTCCCACACGCCCCCGGCAACCTTGGTGGCGACCGACATCGGTTCGCCGATCTGAGTTTCACATTCGCTGCACCACTGTTCGCTGTTGTAGTTGGCTGCAGTGCTGTAGGCGGTGTGACCGTCGGCTCCGAGTAGCACCGATCCCCAGCCGTAGCGAATCGCCTGCTGGTCTGATGCTTCTGCCTGCGTTATCGCAAAGAAGATCTTGCCCATCCGCTCAGTCGACTGGATCTCTTCAATCTGCGTTTGCCAGCCGCTTGCGTCGCGGTAGCCCTGGCCCGGCGTGGAAGACCACTTCGCGAACATCTCGTCAACACCACCGCTGACGTACTTCAACCATCCTTCTACCACTTCTGGGTATTCGCTCCAGGATCCCATGTTCGGGACCGCGAGCTTTCCAGCGGCCTGGATGCGCGGTCCGGCGTATGCGAGCATCGAGCCGATTGCGCCCTGATAGGCAGCGTCTGTCGGGTACTTGGCGATGCTCGAAGGTTCGGTGTGATAGCGCGCCGTGGTGTTCGTATCGTCCATCATGACGCCATCCCACGGTCCGGTAGAGAGCAATTTGATCACGTTGCTCGTCCACTGCTGCTGATAGCTCTGGTCGGCGGTATCAGCCATCCAAAGCCATGAGTAGCCGCCCTCGGAAATGCGACTGCCACTCGTGTTGAGCAGGAACCATTCGGGATGTGCCGTGCTGGCTTCTGCGTAGTTGACTCCGCTCGAGCTCAGGCCACCTGGACCTGTTCCCTGCGCCATCGCCGACAGGTTCTGGTAGACCAGCACCTTCAGGTTCGGATTGGCTGCCTTCAGTTCGCTGGCGCGCTTGGCTTCCCATGCCTGCAGAACGATGTAGGAGTTGTGTTGCGCACTCTGGGGCGTGCTTGCAAACGACGCTTCACTGCCAATCGCCACCCGGAACTGGCTTGCCACGTTTGCGGAAGCGAGTGCTGGGAGAAGCAGTGAGAGCACAGAGACACCAACAAGGAGCAAGATCTTTTGAAGTCGCACGGTCGGCGCCTGCCTTTTCGATAGCCCGGCTGGCCTCGACCTGTTAGGGAGGTCCCGTGGCTTTGCGTCCCCGTCTCACGACGGGTTTGCCTTGTCGTTGTCAGACACCCAGCTGAGCGCCCCAATCTGTCTCTACACCCTCCTATCGGGTCCGCGCCAAACCGGTTCAGCAAGGGAAGCAACGGTGGACGGACGTACTAGTCCGGCTTGTGCGTGGGCACATCGCTAGACGTGACTCGCTCGACGCCAGTGCAGTGGCCGGCCGCGTGCAGCTCTTAGGAAGCGCCGAGGGGGCCGTATGGTGAGCTCTCAAGCCGCTCGCCCCCACCCAGCCATTCTCGATACAGAGGCTCCAGCGATTCAAGCGCGTGACTCCAGCGAAAGCGCTCTGCCAGCTCGCGCCCATCCTTTGCAAGCGAGCGCGACAACTGTTCATCCTCCAGCAACCGGGCGGCGGCGGCGGCCAGCCCTCCTGGATCATCCTCCAAAAGCCCGTGACGCCCGGACACGAATCCGATCTCCTCGACCCCTTGTGGAGTTCCCACGATTGGCCGCGCGGAGGCCAGCGCCTCGAGCACCTTAAAGCGCGTACCGCCCCCATGCCACAACGGAACGAGCACCAATCGACTCTGTCGGAGCAACGCGAGAAGGTCGGGCACAAAGCCGAGCGAGACAACCCGCTCCTGTTCGTCGAGTAGGGATGCGAGCCTCGCAGAAACTCCCTTTCCCGCCACCAGCAGTCGAGCACGCGGCCTCGCCGCCGCGAGCTGAGGCCAACCCTCGCGCAGGAAGCGCACCAGGCCGATCTCGTTCGGCGGATAGTTGAGATGTCCGAAGAAGAGGACATCTTCTGTCGCCGGCAAGTCAGTTGGTATCTCGAAGAACTCGTCGTCGATCCCGTTTGGCACTTCCAACACACGACGGGCTCGATGCTCGAAATGACGAAGGTCACGTTCTGAGACCGTCAAGACCACATCCGCACGCGACACGGCCCGGCGCTCGACTGAACGCATCGACAGGGCACGGTTCGCGGCGCGCAACCACTGAAATCCGTGCGTGCCGCGCATAATGCTCGCGAGCATCTGAGAGTCGATGTTGTGCAAACTGAGCACTGACTTCGTCTCACCGATCGAATCCCAGTAATAGGCGTTCTGAGTGTGCTCGATCTGCACGAAAGCCGATTCGGAAGCCACCTCTCTTAGGCGCTTTGCCACATGGTGCAGATACGGACTTGGTCGACGCGCGAGATGTTGACGCAGCCGCGAGAGCGAACTCGGAGCGGGCTCCTCCACCTGCTCGACTATCCATCCACGCTCGCGCAGCACATCAGCGGCACCGGGCTCTCCCGGATCCGAGGTGAGCAAATGCGGAGTGCCTCCGGCGCGCGCTATCGCCTCGATCAAGCGAAGCGTTCGCTTGTGTCCTCCGCTGGTCGCCGGATAAGGAAGTACGGCCGTGACAACTACCGCGCGCGGAGCCGAAGTCGGCATGCCCCTACCCTATAGTGCGCCCGATCCGATGGACGAACCGACCCCAGCGCTCGACGGCGTCACCGTAGTCATACCGACGAAGAACCGCGCCGCGCTTCTACGCCAGACACTACGCAGCATAAGCGAGCAGTCAATGCTGCCGGTGGAGGTGATCGTCGCCGACGACGGCTCAACCGACGACACCGCGCAGGTTATAGACGAGTGTGGAGCACGCCGCCTTCACAACCCTCGCGGCGATTGGCGACCGTCCGGTGCTCGCAATGCCGGAATGCTGGCTGCAAAGACACGGTATGTCGCCTTCATCGACTCAGACGATCTCTACCGTCCGCTGGCACTTGAGCGACTGCATGCCGCGCTGACGTCCCGCGCGGACGCTCCATTTGCCTTTGGGCGCGGCCTGGCCGCGCGTTTGACGCCGAGCGGCTGGGAGTCCGACGGGGTGATAGCGCCCCAGAGCTGGGAGCTCGAAGATTTCCTATGCAGCCTCTATGCGCGCAACAGCATCCCCTCGGGTGGCGGCATCGTTAACCGCGAGCGGGCGCTTGCGCTCGGGGGCTTTGACCAGCGTTCGGTGTTCGCCCAGGATCACGCATTTTGGCTGAAGCTGGCACGCGACGGCGAGCCTGTGTATGTGCCTGAGCTCGTGTGCATACATCGCCGTCATACGGGTAACCGTATGTCCCCGATTATCGCTGCCGACTACACCCCGCTGATCACCGCTGTGGCCGAAGAGGACCCGCGTCTTCAGCGATGTGTGCCTCAGCGCCTCGGCGTGCAACTGTGCGAGATCTCGATCGACGCCGTTCATCGGCGTAGCCCAAAAGGATTGTGGATGGCTGCCAGACGTATAGTCAAAGGGCCCCAGAGAGCAAAGATGATGCGCTCGGCCGTAACTCATTGGCGTACCCGGAAAGAGTGCGGCCGCGAGGGCTCGGCATTGTTGCGCGGCGACACTGAGCTGCGCATCTGGCTGTCGGGCTACCACTGAGCTTGGCACCAACGCCGAGTTTTTGTCCATGAGCTCAAGCTCACACCTCCGATGGTCGAGACATGGTGGGTGACCACCCGGCAACTCGCTGCCGAGCTCAGCCCAATCGTCCCGTCCAGCTCCGCGACGCTCGAGCACGGAAGGCCGATCGCGGACACGTGTGGATCTCCTCCGGTCAAGCTCGAGCTGCTGCCCATCGACGTCTCAGGGCTCGCCGCCTGGGAGGAGGAGTGGCGAGAACTAGAGCACAAGGCGACCGACAACTCCGTCTACACCTCCTACGACTGGCTGCAAGCATGGGCAAAGATCTACAAGCCGAGAAAGCTGCTGCTGGCACATGCGGTGGAGCCCGATGACGGTACCACCGCCTCGCTCGGCCTGATCGAGGTCGACAGGGTAGGAGGTTGGCGCTTCGCCGGAGGACTCATCAGCCCTTGTCGCGCGCCGCTGTGCGCCGCCGGGCGCGGGGAAGCGGTTTGGAGGGCGCTGGCCGCCTGGCTCCAAGCAAACCCCCGCGCTTGGTCGACCGTCGAGGCATGCGAGGTCGGAGAGACCGCCCAAGCGATACCCGGCGCGCGCTTGGAGACGCGCATCACGCCTTGCCTCACTCTTCCGAGCTCATTCGACGACCATCTCGCTTCTCTGTCGGCCAAACAGCGCCACGAGGCCCGCAGGAGACTGCGCCGCACGCAGGAGGCTGGTGTAGAGGTAAGTCGGGTTCCAAGCGGAGCCGTCGATGGCGCGCTTGCGGATCTCCTGCGTCTCCACCATCGTCGCGCTGACATTAAGGGCATGAACACGAACCTCGACGGACGGCTCGTGCAGATGCTCAGAGGCATTTCCACATCCAGCTCGATCGAGTTGCGCGTATTCGAGGTACTCAGCAAGGGGGAGCGAGTCGGCGTCAGCGTCGACCTCGCCTATGGCGGTGTCTCCTATCCCTATGTGCTCGGCTGGGACCCGCGGACATCAAACCTCGCGCCGGGAATTCTCCTGGCGCTGAACGCCATCACCGCCTCGCTTCAGGAAGGCCTGCATGCGATCGACCTTGGCCCGGGCGATCAGACTTACAAGCTTGCGCTCGGCTTCGTGCCCGAGAGCCGCTTCGTACTCGAGGCGACCAACCCATCGCCTTGGGGCCACGCGCTGAGAGCCGCTGGCACGACCTACGCTCGCCTGCGGTCGAGATCGACCCGACTCGTGACTTCTCGATAGAGGTCTTCGTAGGCTTGCACCATTGCGACGATGCCGAAGCGTTCGAGCGCAAGGGCACGAGCATCGACACCCATACGCTCGCGCAGAGGGGCGTCTTCGCTCAGCAGGCGTAGCGCGCCGACCAACGCGTTCAGATCATCGCAGGGCACGAGCAGGCCGGTCTCGCCGTCGATGAGGCTTTCGGCGATACTGCCGAGGTCGGTAGCGACCACAGGCAGTCCCGCAAGCATCCCCTCCACGACCGCCAACGGCAATGCCGTCTCTGTCCGAGTCGGCAGGACAAAAATGTCAAACGCGGTAAGCCATCTCCGCGGGTTGGGATCGAAACCCGGGGTATGGACACGGTCGGCGACGCCCAAGCTGGATGCGAGCGTCCGTATCTCCGCGAGCATCGGCCCCTCGCCTACGATCACCGCCGTTGCGTGAGGGAGATGTGGCAGCGCGCGCACGATCAGCTCGATCCCCTTGTGAGGACTGACCCGCGAGACGGTCCCCAAAACCACTTTCAACTCACTTGGCTCGGACGATTGGCGCTCTAGCTCCAACGGGAGCTCCTCAGGCGTGGCCACGACGTCAGGCACACCGTTGCGAATGGCCCGGACGGATCCTTCGGGCATCCCGATCAGGCGCTCCACTTCGCGTGCCGACCATTCGCCGACCGCTATGTGTGCGGCAACCCTTCGTGAGATCAGGCGCTTGATGATCCTCTGTACAGGTTGGCTAGACGGCACAAGTGCGTTCTCGACCACCACAACCCGCGTACCAGGGGTGAGCAGGCCGGCGAGAATCCCGTACTGGCAGGACCACGGGCTGTTCAGACCTGCATGCAGCACATCCGGGCGCAGCCGGCGAACGGCTCGGATCTGAGCGATGATCGCGCCAAGCCGCAGCTTGTTCGATACGGCCGGGACCAGTACCGCCTCTGCATTTGGCCTGTGTGACGCAATCCAAGAGACGACCGCAGGCTCGACGCCTACGACAGTCACAGCGATCCGCCAGTCCAGGCCGCCGATCAGGTAGCCGAGCGCCTGCTCGGCTCCACCCCGCTGCATGGAATCGCTGTAGAGGACCAAACGCCTGCAGGCAGGCCCTCCCGACCGCCCCGACGATGCACCCGAGTGGGCAATAGGCGGTCCCGAGCTTGACGACGCCACACTCCCCACAACCCTCTTGGCGAAATGCCCAGCACGCTCGCCAAAGCGCGATGAGACCGTCGCACATACCCAATCGCGGTCGTCGGATGGTATGACGCGAAAGAGTGTGACAAGCGGCACGAACACAATCGTGCCTCCTACCGCTCCCACCAGCAGACCGACCAACCCTCCAAACTGCTCATACAAGCCGAAGGCCGCCAATCCCGCCGGGGCCGAGGCAAGGACTGTACGCCCCACAGCCGGAAGATCGATCGCCATGGGTCTCACATGTGTGCCCGCGTACACGAGCAGCGGAACCGCGACCACGAGCTGACCGCCAATATCGGCGATGGCCGCGCCGATGGCGGCATGCGCTGGTACGAGCAGCAAGTTGAGTCCGATCGTGACGGCCCCTCCGGCGATCTCACACCAAAGGGCGACGCGCAGCGACCCAAGGCCGATCAGAAGCGAGCTCGCGACTGCCAGCAACGGGATCAGAGGAAACAACGAAAGCAGGATCAGGAGCACCGGGCCGGCTGGGGCATAAGAGGCGCCATACACGAGCCGGATCAACGCTGGACCGAGCGCGAGAGATCCCGCCAGCAGAGGCAAGCTGGCGATCGGTAGCAGTCGCTGTGCTCGCCAGTAGCCGGAGCGAATGCGCTGGTGCTGGCGTGCGCCGTGGAGCGTCGCAAACGCTGGCGAGAGAGTCCCGGCCAGCGCTGCCGGTAGGAGCGCCAATCCATTTGCGGCGGCAAATGCGATCGAATAGAACGCGATCTGTTGATCGGTCGAGTAGGCGCGCAGGAAGAAGAACTCAGAGCGCTGCCACACCACAAAGGTCGCGAGCGTCATAAGGGTCGCGAGAATCGCGTAGCTGGCGGTTCGACGGCGTAGATCGCGAGCGGGATCGATCCGACGCGGAAGATCGAGGAGCGTCTTGCGTGCAAGGAACGCCATCGCGATCAAAGCGACCGCCGCCGTAGCCGCCTCTACGGCGAACATCCCCGTGATGCCCCCGCCGGCCGCGAGCACGGCGACCGTCACGGGCACGCCGACCATCGCCGTAAGCAGGCCGACCATAGATGCTTGACGCCACTTTTGGCTTCCAGCGAGCACCGCCCACGGCACGCCCACGGCGGAGATCAGCGCACACTCGACCCCCGCAAGCAACCAAGCCGCCGTGGGAGACGCTCCCAACAGGCCGGCGAGCGCCAGCATCGAGCCACCAGCCAGGCCGCCTGCAACCAATATCGGTAGCCCCCAACGCGCGAGCCCACGCACAGCGCCGCGACGATCCGCGCCAAGCGCCTCTCCGATAGAGCGCATAAGCGCCTCCTTGAGACCTTCGCTGATGAGCTGCGACAGCGAGATCATCGTGAACGCTATGAAGCTCTGACGCCCCATCCCAGACGGGCCGAGATAGCGGGCGGCGGCGACTGAGACGATCAAGGAGAAGCCCTGTGGGAGCGCCTGGCTGAAGGAGTTCCAGATCCCGCCGGCGATCACCGACAGGCCCGTCGTACTGGTCGCCGCCTCCGAGTCGATCTTCTCCGTCAGGATCTCGCCAGCGACGGTGCTGTCATGCATGTCCTGCATATTTGGGGCACCCCGAAGTCAGTACTCGAGCCGGCACGCCCAATGGGCATGATCCGAGGACTATCCTATGCTCAATATCGGCCATGGACCTTCGCAGGGCGAGCCGAGCACCGGCCGGGATCGCGCGCCGCTTCAGGAACGCTCGGCGCCTGCATGCAGAGCGTCGCTTTCAAACGGCCCTGCGATTCGACGCGACAGCCCCACCGCTACTGCTCTCGCCTCATTGGGACGACGCGGTATTCGACTGTTGGACGCTGCTGAGTGGCGAGGGCGATCTGACCGTAGTCAATGTATTTGCAGGAACGCCCAGCGCCGGGCGCTTGACGCGTTGGGACCGAGTGACGGGCGCCAGCGACTCCAATGCGAGAGCACGCGAACGTATCGCAGAGGACAACGAGGCGCTCTCAAAGACCGGCCGCTCAGCTGTCAATCTGCCGTTGCTCGACGCTGAGTACCGCGAGCCCGGACCAGATCCCTCTTTGTCCGACATCGATCGTGCGCTGACCGAGAGGGTGCACTTGGCTTCTCGTGTCTACGCGCCCGCCGGATTGGGCACGAACGCCGACCACAAGCTCGTCCGCCGGTATTCGCGAACCCTGATGAGCACTGGTATTCCTGTCTCCCTGTATGCCGATCTCCCCTATTGCGTAGTACACGGCTGGCCCCATTGGGTGGATGGCAGCGAGCGCGATCCTCACCGTGACGTGGACGCTTTCTGGCGGACGTTCCTGACCGACGTACCTGAGCTTGAGGAGCTTCGTAGAGCTCGCGTCGAGCGCTTGGACGACGAGCACGCTGCGGCAAAGCTCGCGGCGATGCGTATCTACGGCACACAGTTCTCCAGCCTGGACAGTGGCGCCGCAGGCGTCCTCAGCAACCCTGCCATACATCGCTTCGAGGTGATCTGGAATCTGGACAGACGCTCGAACACGCCTGGATCGGATAGCGCCCAGCCCAGGTGACCCGAACGCGATCGTCCTACTGAGCTGACGTGAGGGCCGCCCGCAAAGAATCAGGTGGTGCGGATGATCAAAACCGAACAGGGCGCATGATGGGACACCTTGTTCGGCACCGATCCGAGCAAGAACCGCTTGGCTCCGGTCATACCCTTGTTGCCGACCACAATCAGGTCGGCGTCACGCTCCTCCGCTACGTCGAGGATGGCATCGGCGGGATCGCCCTGGCGCGGATAGACGTTGACCGCAACTCCAACGCCGCGGGCGACCTCAGCCGCGGCCTCGAGTGTGGCGTCGACGTCCTCGCGCGGACTGACTGCCCACTGCAGATCCTCCGGCGCGTCGCGGCGCTCCTCGCGCAGGCGCTGCGCTGGCACTGGCTCATAGGCGCTCACGAGCTCGAGCGTCGCCCCGACGGACTTGGCCAAGTCGACGGCTTGGCGTACAGCCTGGCCGGCAGTATCCGAGCCATCCGTCCCCACAACGATCGATTTGAACATGACCCTCCCTTGGCCGCGATTCGGACTGTGCCTCGATCGTCGATCATATCCGTCTGGCAACGGCACGAAGCGACCCAGACCTGACATATCGTTCTACTTCGATGATCGACCTTCACTGCCATGTGCTTCCCGGGATCGACGACGGTCCCGCGACCATCGATGAATCCGTCGCACTCGTGCGCGCAGCAGCAGCCAGCGGCATACGAGAGATCGTGGCAACCCCCCATGTGAGCTCGCACTATCCGGACAATGGCCCAACCAACATTCCCCGCCTCACTAGCGAGCTCAACGAGAGATTGCGCAACGAGGAGATAGCCGTGAAGATTCGAACAGGAGCGGAGATCAACATCACGCGTATCGGCGAGCTGACCGACAAGGAACTATCGGCGCTTGCGCTAGGAGGAGGGCAATGGCTACTCGTCGAGTGCCCGTTCGCGGTTCACGCGCCCGACTTCGAGGCAATCCTCCTCTATCTAAAGAACAAAGGTCACCGAATCCTGCTCGCGCACCCCGAGCGCAGCCCCTTGTTCCAACGCGATCCGCGGCGGCTCGAGGCACTCGTCGTAACCGGCATGTTGGCATCGATCACAGCCGGTTCGCTTGTCGGGCGCTTTGGTCGTGATGTACGTCGCTTCGCGATGCGGCTTACAGCCGACGGCCTCGTACACAACGTCGCCTCGGACGCCCACGATGTCCGACGGCGCCCACCGGGCATTGCGGCAGAGATGGCGGAGGCAGGACTTGAAGATCTAACGGACTGGTTCGCGCGCGAGGTCCCACAAGCAATCCTCAGTGGCGAGACGATCCCACCACGTCCCACCCCGACGTCGCGCAACAGGCCCAAGATTCAGCGCATGCGTTGGCGACGGCGCTGAGCCGGCATACACCACCAACCCCGCGGCTGCGCTTGGCAGAGTCGGGAGCCGACCCGCTCAGACAAGCTTCGTGATCGCGATGATCATCCCGATCAGCACGAATACGATGATTGCTCCCTGCAGCCAGATCCAGGTGGGTGACATCCGCGAACAGGGTAGCCGGAGCGCGAGGCAACGCGTACCTCCGATACTTCAGCCACGAACCTGCAAGACCTCAGATGCTCGCGCCGGCGGCCCTAGCTGTACCCAGCCAGTACTGGAACACGTTTACCCTGAGGTTCGTTCCAAGCACGCGCGGTAGCGCGATCGAATAGCGGTTGAAGCGGTTGAGGGTGAACTGTGCCCTATAGACAGCGCGCCCGCCGCGGAACGCTTCCAGCTGCAGGTAGTCGCCAACGGGGCCCGAACCGCTCGCCACGACGCCGCCGCGTCGGCGACTCAGATGCACGACTACAGGGCTCGGCTGGCCAAAGGGCGAGACGAGCACATTGCGCAGTGCGACGAAAGCAGGCTTACGTGCGCCGGTTTCGCTGAGCACTCCGAATTCTTCGCTGCGTGAGCCTTGCAGCGAGTACAGCGTCTCGGCCGCAATCCAAGGGGTCCGTGCGGTCTCGCGATAGATGTTGGCGATATTGGTGGCCTGCACCTGCTTGGTGACGCAGCCCTGTTCCTGCTGGATGTGTTGGCGTGGCCAGCAGCTGCTCCAGCCGAACTCGTTCAGCCACAAGGGGGTGTGGTCGCCGTTCTGCAACTGCACTTCGTGTAGATAGCGCAACGAGCCGAGCACCAATGTGTAGAAGTGAACCGAGAGCCCGTCGTAGTAGCCCCTGATCCCGGCGGCGTAGAGCGCGCGTAGAAACGTCCCGTTGGAGCCTACGAGCGAGCCTCCGAGCACGGTCATCTCCGGGTCGGCGCTCTTGATTGCAGGGTAGGCGGCACGTAGCAGTTCTGCGTACCGACGTGCCTTGTTTGGGCCCGCGAAATAGTCTTCGTTGGACTGGTCAGGCTCGTTCCAGACTTCGATCGCGGCGAGCTTTGGCCCGTAACGGGCGGCGAGGAAAGCGACGAATGAAGCGTAGGCGCGCGGATCGCTCGGCGGCCACGCGTTTGCCCTGCTGCTCTTGTTAGGTTCGCAGCTGCTCAGTAGCGAGGCTGGCGCCGAGGAGGCCCAGCACGGGGTTCTCAGTACGAGCGCGATCACCTTCATGCCAGCGGATGCCGCCCTGTTGACGAGACGGTCCGTAAACGCGAGAGCCCGCGGTTCGGCTTGGCCTCGCCGACTCGGTTCGAGTATGGACCACGGTATTTCGACGCGAATCGCGCGAGCGTGAAGCGCCTTGGCGGATTCGATGCTGCGGTCGGCATTCGCAGTTGACATGCTGGAATAGAGGCCTGTCAGATTGACGCCTCCCAATGGGGCCGCCGGCGTTGGAGCGACGAGACCCCCGGCGCTGGGCGCAAGGAGCAGGCTCAGCCCGAGTAGCGCGAAGATCGGCGCGACGGCCAGCTTTCTGATGCGTTTTGTCATCTCTGAACCGTGGTTCGGCTCGCAAGGAGCCAAGCAAATGCCGGGCGCCCTAGGCTGACGCTACAAGCAGCCGGCTCTCTATTCGGCATTGCGAAACAGCGCCACCAACGTCAGCAGCGCGATCTTGAAGTCGAGCGCCAAGGACCAGTGGGCGATGTAGTAGTTGTCCCACTCGACGCGTTCAGCCAGCGAAGTCTGTCCGCGCAAGCCGTGCACCTGTGCCCAGCCGGTGATGCCCGACTTGACGCGGTGACGGTCGCCGTAGCGGACGATGTCGCGCCCGAACAGCTCGACGAACTCCGGACGCTCGGGGCGCGGGCCGATCAGGCTCATCTCGCCGCGCAGCACGTTGAGCAGCTGCGGCAGCTCGTCGACCGATGTGCGGCGCAGGATGCGCCCGACGAGCGTGCGGCGGTCCTCGCCGTCCTCGACGCCGCCCGGCGCGGTGTCGAGCGGGAGCATGCCCTCCACGTCAACCGCGGCGACCGCGACACCCGCAGGCTGGGGCACGGGAAGCAGGTCGAAACGCATCGAGCGGAACTTGTAGAGGTCGAATTCGGTGCCGTCGCGGCCGACGCGGCGCTGACGGAACAGCACGGGGCCGGGCGAGCTGGCGCGCACGGCCAGTGCAGCGAGCACGATCACGGGCGAGAGCACGATCAGCAGCAGCGTGGCGGAGACGCGATCGATCACGTGCTTGATCGCGAACTGCACCCCCTTGGGGTTGACGCCCGAGAAGGACAAGAGCGGCAGCCCGCCGACCGTGTCATAGCCGACGCGGTCGTTGATCGTGTCGAACATTCGCGGTACGACGGAAACCTCGATGCCGAGCTCCTGGCAGCGCTGGATCAAGCGGCTGATGCGCGCGTCGGCGACGGAGGAGAAGGCAACGATCAGGTTGCGCACACCTGTGCGCTCGACGATCTTGTCGAGATCCTCGGCGGTGCCGAGCACAGGTACGTCACGGCCGCCTACCTCTGCGATCGAGCGAGGGTCGTCGTCGAGGAAACCGACCGGCGCCAGGCCGTACTCGGGATGGTGGTCGAGGCGGCGCGCAACCTGAGATCCGACGAGACCGGCGCCCATGATCAGGACTGGCTTGCCCACAAGGCGGCGGCGGCGTGCGAAGCGCTGCGTGAGCGTCAGTGCGATCCGACTCAGACCCAGCCCGAGCAACACGAACAGCCATGCCTCGAGCCAATCGTCCTGACTCGGCATCGTCCCGTTGACCGCTACGCCGACCATCGCCACCGCGACTGCGCCAACGGACACGGCGCTGACGACCGGCACGACCCCGTCCAGCAGCAGGGCCCGCAAGCGCGAGCGGTAAAGGCCGCGCAGATAGAGCAGCAACAGGGCGACAGGGGGCAGTACGAGCAGCGGAGCCCGCACCGCAGATACTGAGAAGGTGGAGCCAACTCCGCCGAGCGCGACGAACACTCCTGCATACATCAACAGCAAATCGAACGAAGGCCGCAGGATGCTCCAGCCAACCCCCTCCAACAGCCACTGCAGTGGGCCCTTGAAAGTGCCGCGATGCAGGCTGTGCGGGAAGGGCGCGTCGCGCCTGACAGGCAGCTGGCCTGTAAGCGGGAGCGAGGTGGATGTCTGGCGTGAAATCTCCATTGCGGCGATGGTTCGAGGTGGGCGTCCTTGAGATCTATCGGTCGCTCGGCATTAGCTCTGTAGCCGGGAAAGCCGCAGGGTGAATACCGCTACCAGCCCGAGCGTGGCGAGGATCCCGACCAGTAGGAGCACGTCGCCGCTCGATATGCCCGTCAGGGGCGAGGCGCTTGCGACAGAACCCTGAGATGTCGAGTAGACGTAGGCGCTCGCTGCGCCATCGCCGACGCCGGTCGATCGCCCGCCTCGCGGACCGCGCAGAGCCCCGCCCTTGGAAGTGGTCTCACGCGAGCCCGAGCCGGCATTTGCGGCGCCCACACCCGAGCCGCGGGCCGATCCCGAACCCGTCGAGGACGTCCCACCCACGTTGCTCGTCGACCCTCCTGCCGAGCCGTAGAGGTTGGCGCCGCCCGAGCCACCCGAGCCCGACGATCCGCCCGCGCCTCCGCCCACAAGCGTCGAGCCGAGGATCGCCTGTTCGCCCGCGCCCGGGCCTCCATAGCCGCTCAGCAGCGGGCTGCCGGCAAACGCCGTCGTGGGAGCCAAGACGAGCAACGCGGTCGCCAGAGCCAGAGCCGATGAGATCCATATTTTGCGAGTCATTCCCAACCTTGGGTTCCTTTTCATCGGCGTGAGCAGCGGCGGCTGCTCTCCTTGCCTATCTCCTTGCTACATGGATCAGGCCATCGGTCCCGATGGTGTTCGATTTTTGGGTCGACCGACGCGCCTTCGAGCTATTTCGCTCGAGTCGGACGAACCGATTACACGCTAGCGAAGCCAGCGCCAATTACATAGTTCAATAACCCGCAAACCCAAGATGTTTACGCAAGTTGCTCAGCCTTGAGCAGGATTGCGCGGTTCAGCGCTTGCACGCTCACGCGTCTGCCGGCGCGCACCGTGGCCAGGGCTTCGCGCGCAAACGGATCGCGTGGGTCGAGGCGGACCGCTCTTTCGAGCAGCACGAGCGCTCGCGCCCGCTCACCCGACTGCGATGCGATCGCACCGAGCTCGAGCGTGGCGTAGGCGTCGTCGGACACGCGCACGAGTGCCTGCGAGAAGGCGTTCTGGGCACGAGCGAGGTCGCCGTAGCGCAGCGCGATGCTGCCTTCCACGAGGTAGGGCCGATCGCTCAAAGGGTTCAGCTTGGCGGCCTCTCCCAGCCGACCATAGGCTGTCAGAGGCGCCCGCGGCCACACCTGGGCGGCATTCTGGATCTCGCGTTCGCTTAGCCAGGGGGCAGCCAAGGAGGCCACAGCGACAAGCACGAGCAGGGCGGCCACCGTGGCGAGCAACCCGCGAGTGGCCCCACCCGCACGCACAGAAGGGACAGGCCGATCCGGAGCACCGTCGCCACCTCCAAAACCGTCATGCCCCCCGCGCGCGGGGGGGGCATGTGGATCTGGAGTGCCGCCAACCGGCGCGGCTCGGCCCAAACCCTCGCCCCCCCCGCGCGCGCGGGGGGCATCGCGATTCTGGACACCCCGAGCCCCCACCAGCGAGCAGGCGATGCCGAGCAGCGCAAACGCGCACGAGCCGAGCCCCGCGAACTCCCAGAACCAGTCGAACGAGCCATGGACAGCCCAGTAGGCAAAGCCCGCGAGGGCTGCTGCCGCGACCGTCCGCGCCAGGGGGTCGGAGCGGCGCATCGCGCGCCAGCCCGCCAAGAGCGCCGCGCCAAGGCCCACGACAGCCAGCAGAGCGCCAACCAGACCGGTCTGCGACAGCGTGCGCAGCTCGACGCTGTGCGGATAGCGCGGCGTCTCGTCGCTGCGGCCGTGGAGGAGGTACTGCTGGGCGAAGTTGTCGGCGCCGATGCCAAGCACAGGATGAGCGGCGAATTCGTCCAGCGCCACGCGATAGAAGTCGTAGCGGTTGCTGCCGAGACCGCCGAGCAAGCGATTGCTGCCGGCCGCTTCGGCGGTGTAGCCGCCCTTGAAGCTGTCCCAGGCGTGACGGACACGAGTTATGGGATTCCCACCCACCCCATTCCCCGCGGCCGCTAGGCCGCCCACCAATATCGCGAGCAGCGTTGCCAAGGCAACGACGGCGACACCTCGGCGCACCACCCTGGCCGCACCAGGCGAGACAGTCCGGTGGCTCTCGAAGGCGGCACCGGCAGCCACGAGCAGACCGACCAGCAGCGCGGCGGCGAACATAGCGAGCACTGCCGTGTGCGTTGGCCCGTGGGCGCCCTGCCCGGCACGAATGTGATCGCCGACGCGCAAAACCAGCGGAGCCGTTGCGCCAACCCCCAGCGCGACCGGCACCGCTGTGGCAAACGTGCGCAGGCGCTCCGGTACAAGCGCGAAGACCAGCACGATCATCACGGGCGTCGCGTACAGCGAGCCCCTGCTCAGGCTGAACAGAGCGACGTCGGCCAGTACGACCGCGCCGCCGGCCAGCAACCCGCGCAACCCCCACGGCAGACGCGTCCCGCGCGCCAGCAGCAGAGCCGGCCAGAAGGCCATCAGCCACTGCGCGGCCGTGGCGTTTGGATAGCCCACGGGATATGCAAGGCGTTCCCCTGAGAACAGCGCTTCAAAGCTCTTGCCGCCGGCAAAATCCAAACGCAGCGCCACATATGTGGCCAGCCCGATCATGGCGAGCGTCCACAGGCCCAGCAGTAAGGCGGCGCTCGCGCCACGTCGCGGCCACAGCGAGAACAGCGCGAACACGAGCAGGTAGAGCAGCGTGCGGTTGGCGCCTTCCCACGCTTCTGCCGGTGCCGACGCCCATAGGATCGAGAGGAAGCTGAGCGCGGTGTAGGCCGCCAGGCAGGCGAGCGCCAGCTTGACGGCCACGGGGATCTCGGCAAAACGCAAAGGGACGGCCAGGACCGCTATCGCCAGCAGCACCAGCACGATCAGTGCTCCCGGAGCCCAGTGGGTGAGCGGATAGCCGGCCTGGCTCGTGGCCCACACCACGAACAGCACGATCGCCGCCAGCGCCGGGACCGTGGCCGGCGTCTCGCGCAGCGACACCGTGGGCCATCGCGTCATCGTGGTGAGGATATTCGTCGTGACCGCCGATTCCCCCACAGACGACACGGCCGATCCGTCAAGCCAAATGGACGATGCCCCGCGCGCGCGGGGGGGCATCGTCCACGCGGCGCTATCCCACCTCGGCGCCGCGACCTGAAGCTGGCTGCCGAGAGAGCACACGGATACGCCCGTCTTCCGCTAGATTCCCAAGGACTGGCTGTCCAGCCAAACCACCGGCCCAGAGGAGCAGACACATGGCGAGCACAGCTACATCCCCGGCAAGCGAAAACATTGGCAGCCTGCCGGTCGACGCCGTCTCCTACGAGGACCTGTATGCGCGCTGGGAGCGCGGCAACTGGAGCGCTACCGAGCTTGACTTCAGCGAGGACGCCAAGCAGTGGCAGGAGCGCTTCACCGACTTCGAGCGCCAGGCCGCGCTTTGGAACTATGCGCTGTTCTTCTGGGGGGAGGACGCCGTTGCCGACAACCTCTCGCCCTACATCGACGCGGCGCCGCGCGAGGAGCAGAAGTACTTCCTCACCACCCAACAGGTTGACGAGGCGCGCCATGCCGTGTTCTTCAAGCGCTTCATGCAGGAGGTGTGCGGGATCGGGACAGGCTCGATGAAAAGCGGACTTGAGGCGATCAAGCCCCAGCTGACGCCTGGCTTTCGCAAGATCTTCGACCGGCTGGACACGATGGCCGACGAGCTGCGCAAGGATCGTTCGCCCGCCAAGCTGGCAGCCGCGGTCACGCTCTACCACGTCGTGATCGAGGCGTCGCTCGCCCAGCCCGGCCAGCACTTCATCTGTAGCTACCTGGAAGAGCGCGACGTGCTTCCCGCCTTCCGAGCCGGGATGCAGAACATCGCCGCCGACGAGCAGCGTCACATCGGCTTCGGCGTGAAGCTGCTGGCCGACCTCAAGCGCGAAGATCCCGTCGGCGTGCCGAAGGCCGTCGCCGGACTGTTGCGCGAAGTGACGCGCTACACCGCGCAGGTGCTGATGCCGCCCGGCTGGGACGAAAGCTACATCACCGTCTTCGGCGCGACATACGACGAGGTCGGCGTCGAAGGACTGACCTCGATGACGACCAAGCTGCGCTCTGCCGGGCTGTCTCCAGAGACGCTGCCCGGGCCGGCGCTGCTGCCGCCGGGGCTCGAGCCGATCGAGATCTCCCAGCGCGGACGCGAGCTTGCCCAGGCGGGCGTGATCGGCGTACGCGAGGGGCCCAGCAGGCGCGATCCAGAGACGGTGGCGCTGCTGTTCGACACGATCCGCCGCCAGGTGAACCCCAACCACGGGCTCAAGCGTCCGACCACCTTCCAGTGGGAGTTCACTGATCCCGACGTGCCGGCCTGGTACTTGCGTGTGGACAACGGCTCGAGCACCGTCGAGCAAGGGCTGGCGTCCAGCCCCGACCTGCGCCTGAAGGTGTCCTACCAGGACTTCGTGGACATTATCGGCGAACGACTCGATCCCCTGCGGGCGATGGCAACCGGCAAGCTTCGCCCACGCGGCAACCCGCTGGCGATGAAGCGGCTGACGCAGGTCTTCCCGCGCGCCTGAGCGAGCCGAAAGGTCATTTTTGAGGGCTGAGCTGGCCGCACGAGCGGAGCTGGTTCCTAGGAGCTGAAGTTCGGTCGCCCGCGCAAGTGTGCTATTCAAAGCCGAATTCGCCGGCGGGCGAGCCGGCATGCGACGCCGTGGGCTGAGTTGGCGCGGGGCCGGATGCCCGCTCAGGTCCGAACTCGCGCGCGGCCGCTTCGGCGCTGGAGGCGTGGACAGGTCCCGGGCGTCGACGACGCCCGGGAGCGGCGGTAGGCCTCCGATTTGGCCGTGCCCCGCGGGCGTGCGCAGGGGGCAGCGCAAATGGAGCTTGAGAGAGCACAGAGGCGGCGATCGGCGCCAGCGCCGGCGCTGCATGCGCAGGACGACCGCTCGGGCTGGCATGAGCGTGGCTGCCGAGCGCCGCGTAGCCGGCGCCAACCAGAACAACCACCGTGACCGCGAGCTTGGCCGTCAGCGAGCCTGTGACGCCGCTCCAACTGCCCGCCCCGAGGCGCGAGGCGTTCGCGCCTCGCGCGGTCGCTGGCCCTGCACCGGGGCGCGGTCCGCCCGCCCTCAGTCGCCTCGCTGACGCCCAACCACGAGCCGACGACGACGCGCTCCCAGCAACCGCAGCCAGCCTCGGCAGCAGCGGCAATGGCAGCACCGAGGCCAGGCCACGCAGCGAAGCCACGTGGGCACGGCAGGCTGGGCACTCGCGGCAGTGAGCCAGGGCCAGGGCGTGGCGCTCGCCGTCTGGGTCGAGGATGCCGAAGGCGTAGGCGCGCATCAGCGATGACTGCTGCTCACACCAACCTCCGGCCTTGATCGTCTCGAGCAGCTCTCCCACCTTGCCGGCGACTCCGGGTCTTCCAGGGCCGGTGCCCTCCATCAGCTTGCGCATACGCGGCTCGCTGATGTTCATGCGGTCGGCCGCCTCGGCGCGAGAGAGCCCTTGCAGGTAGCAGAGCGAGGCGGCTTCGCACTCGCGGGCGGAGAGGTGCGAGCGCAAAGCCTCGAAGACATGCCGCAGGCGCGCACGGTCATCGAGCTCCGAGGCGAGGTCTGTGCGAGTGGCGTCGAATCTCGACGGGTACGAACTATTTTCCCCTCCATCCCCAACCCCGGCACGACCGGCGGCGCGGTGCTCGTCGATCGCGCGACGAAACGTAACGAGCACGAGCCAGGCCGATGGGTTCTCGACCTGCTCGCCTTCCAACACCGTCGCGTAGAGACCCTGCCAAGCCTGGGCATAACAGGCCTCGAGGTCGGCCGGGTCGAGCGCGATGCCCTTGGCTCGCAACTGCCCGCGCACGATCCCGAGCACCTTCGCGCGCAGGCCGGCGAAGTCCTTGCGCAGCAGCCGCTCCGCCCGGTAACGGCTCAGACGCGACGGGCTCACCTACCGCGCCGCCCAGGACCACAAATGGCGCCCGATGGCCCGAGCCCAATGCGAAGATCACGAATCGTGCGGATCATCCAACGAGATCCATCGGATATGCGGGCGCGGGAGCGCAATCCCTGGATAGGCTTTCAACCAATCTCCGGTTTGCGCATGGCGCACCCCGCCTGCTTGTGCCCTTCAGGGTGACCCCCGACCATCCTCTCTCACTCATCGCCGAGCCCGCCACATCCAATCCGCCACCCTCGCCGCCCGCGCGTGCCGAGATCCTGGGCATACCGCTTGCGATCTCCGACTACGACGAGGTCGTCGCATGGATGGACGCGATGATCGCCGCGGATGCGCGAGGCTGGCTGACCGCAGCGGCGGTCAACTTGGTCATGTCCGCCCACGACGATCCAGCCACGATGCGAGCTGTGCTCGGCGCCACGCTGGCGGTGCCCGACGGCCAGCCCCTGGTGTGGGCGCTGCGCCTGCTCGGCCATGAGCGCGCGACACGTGTGTACGGGCCCGACCTGATGGCCCACTACTGCGCACATGCGGCGAGCACCGGTACACCGATCTACCTGTACGGCGGACGCTCCGAGCGGGCGCTCGAACTGCTCACCGAACGCCTGCGCGAGCGCTTCCCCGGATTGCGCATCGCCGGGGGCTGGTCACCGCCATTTCGTCCGCTGAGCACCGAGGAGCAGCTGCAAGTGGTCGAGTGGATCGACGGCTCGGGCGCGAAGGTCGTGTGGGTCGGCACCGGCCAGCCCAAGCAGGAGCTGTGGATGAGCGGGATGCGCCCGCTCCTGGCCGCTCCCTTGCTCGTGGGCGTGGGCGCCGCGTTCGACTTTCACGCCGGCATCGTCTCCCAGGCGCCCGCCTGGATGCAGCGCAATGGGCTCGAGTGGTTGTACCGGCTGACACGCGAGCCGGGACGGCTGTGGCGACGCTACGCCTCGCAGAATCCCCGCTTCGTCGTCGGCTTCGCCCGGCAGTACCTGCGCGAGCGCCGATAACCTGCCCCTGATGCCAGATCCAAACACCCTCGCCGACGTCTCGGTGATCGGCCTCGGCCGCGTCGGCCTGCCGCTGGCGCTGTCGTTTGCCGACCGCGGCCTCAGCGTGATCGGGATCGACAACGATCCCGTACGGCTGGGATCGCTGCGCGAGGGAACGATGCCCTTCGAGGAGTCGGGCGCACAGGAACTGCTCGACCGCGTGAGTGCCAGCGGGCGCATGACGCTGTCCGAGCGAGTCGTCGACGCTGCCGGCGCCAAGCACATCGTGATCACGCTCGGCACTCCCTCGTTCTCGCACATCGAGATCGACATGCGCGACATCCGCTCCGCCCTGGATGACCTGCTCGGCGCGCTGGAACCTGGGCATGCGCTGACGCTTCGCTCCACTGTCGCCCCCGGAACGACCGAGTTCGTCGCGGGCTATCTGGCCAAGCACCGCGGCTTTGCGGTCGGTGAGGACGTATACGTGGCACACGCCCCCGAGCGGATCGCGGCCGGGCGCTTCCTCGAGGAGATCGACTCGCTGCCATGCATCGTCGGCGGCGTGGGCGCCCGCTCGGGCGAGGTGGCCGCCGAGCTGTTCGGCGTGTTCGACGCACCGATCGTGCAAACCACTCCCGTCCAGGCTGAGCTCGCGAAGATCTGGGCGAACATCCTGCGCTACACGCTGTTTGCGCTGCCCAACCTGCTGATGATGGACTGCGAGCGCTACGGCGCGAACGTGTTCGAGGTGATCGACCTCGTCAACCGCGATTATCCGCGCGGCGGTCTGGCCCAGCCGGGGCTGACTGCCGGGACTTGCTTGCGCAAGGACTTCGCCTTCTCCGAGGAGCGCTCCAATGCACCCGGAATGCTGCTCGCCGTCTCACGTGTGAACGAGTCGGTGCCGCTGTTCCTGGTCGAAGGCATCCGCCGCCGACTCGGTCCCTATGGCGCTGCGACCGGCGCCGCTTGCCTTGGCTCGCTCTCGGGACGCAAGGTCGCAGTGCTGGGCTTGGCCTTCAAGGCCGACACCGACGACGAGCGCGATTCGCTCGCGCACAAGCTGATCCGGCTGTTGGAGCGCGAGCTGGCCGACGTGGTCGCGCACGACCCACACGTACCGACCCCGACCGTGTCCTTCGAGGAGGCCGTACAGGACGCGGATGTCGTGGTCGTGGCGGCCAACCACCACGAGTTCCGCGAACCGGCGGCGCTGGCCGCCATCGCCGCGGGGGCAAGCGCCGATTGTCTGGTCGTGGACCCATGGAACTGCTGGGGCGCAGGTCAGGTGTTCGCGTATGCGAGCGAGCTGGCCGTCCTGGGGGCAGCGCAAGCATGAGCAAAAACCCAACATGCCCCCCGCGCGCGGGGGGGGCATTCGCGATTTACGCGCACACGCCACAGGGCCTCGCGGAGGCAAGCCCATGACCCGCGTGCTCGTCACCGGCGGCGCCGGCACGATCGGAGCCGCGGTCGTCAGACGGCTTCTGGCCGATCCGGCATACGACGTGCGCGTCTCAGACCAGCGCCCGGCACCGCAGTGGATGCGCGAGGGCTGCGAGGTGCACACCGGCGACCTGCGCCGGCTGGAGCAGGCGCGCGCGGCGATGGACGGCTGCCCGCTCGTGATCCACCTCGCCGCGATCGTCGGCGGCATCGGCAACTTCCACAAGCTTCCGCACACGCTCACCGAGGTCAACAACGGCCTCTACAACGCTGTCTACCGCGCCGCGCTTGACCACGAAGTCGAGCGCTTCACCTACGTGTCCTCCTCGATGGTGTTCGAGCGCGCCACGGAGTTTCCGACGACCGAGGCGCATCTGCCCGACTGTCCCACACCACAGTCCGCCTATGGCTTCTCGAAGCTCACGGGCGAGGTCTACGCACGCGCGGCGCACGCCGAGCACGGCCTGCCCTTCACGATCTGCCGGCCCTTCAACGCCTACGGCCCGGGCGAGATGCCAGAGGACGAGCCGGGCATCGCGCACATGGTGCCCGACCTGATCAAGAAGGTCCTCTCCGGCCAGCACCCGCTTGAGATCTTCGGCTCGGGCGAGCAAACGCGCACGCTCACGCACATCGACGACATCGCCGACGGAGTCGTCACGGCGATGTCCTCGCCCGCCGGCCTGAACGAGGACTTCAACATCTCCGCCTCGCACGAGCTGACGGTCGCCGAGACGGCGCGCATCATCTGGAAGGCCTGTGGCGAGGACCCGGAGAAGTTCAAGCTGAAGCACCTGCCGACCTTCCAGGTCGACGTGCCGCGGCGCTGGCCGTCGGTCGAGAAGGCCAAGCGGCTGCTCGGCTGGGAGGCGAGGATCGGGGTGGAGCAGGGCATAGCCTCGACCGTCAACTGGCTGCGTACGCTCACGAGCCCACCCCCTGGGGTGCACCCGTAGGGCGCGAGCGAGCGAGCGAGCGCGTTCCCACTGCCGGCGCGCGCGAGCGCTCATGATCGCCGGCGCGACCGTCTGACGGCGAGGCCAGATAGGGTCTCGGCCATGAACAACAAACGCTCCGCGCTCGTCACCGGGATCACCGGCCAGGACGGGTCCTACCTTGCCGAGCTCCTGCTGGAGCACGGCTACGACGTGCACGGGATGGTGCGCCGCGCCTCCACCGAGAAGTTCGACCGCATCGAGCACATCCGCGATCGGATCACCCTGCACCAGGGCGATCTGCTCGACCAGCGCTCGCTCGTCGACGCGATGCGCGCCGCCAAACCGGCTGAGATCTACAACCTCGCCGCGATGTCCTTCGTCGCCGTGTCGTGGATACAGCCGACGCTGACCGCCGAGTTCACCGGCACCGGCGTGACGCGCATGCTCGAGGCGATGCGCGAAGTCTGCCCAGAGGCGCGTTTCTACCAGGCCTCCTCCAGCGAGATGTTCGGCAAGGTCTTGGAGGTCCCACAGACCGAGACGACACCCTTCTACCCACGCTCGCCCTACGGCGTGGCCAAGGCCTACGGCCACTTCATCACGGTCAACTATCGCGAGTCCTACGACCTGCACGCGACCTCGGGAATCCTCTTCAACCACGAGAGCCCGCGCCGCGGCTTGGAGTTCGTGACGCGCAAGATCACCTGGCATGCCGCCGCGATCAAGCACGGCCTGGCCAAGGAGATCCGTCTGGGCAACCTCGACGCCGAGCGCGACTGGGGCTATGCCAAGGATTACGTCGAGGCGATGTGGCTGATGCTCCAGCGCGACGAGCCCGAGGACTACGTGATCGCCACGGGCGAGTCGCACTCTGTGCGCGAGTGCTGCGAAGTCGCCTTCGACGAGGCCGGCCTCGGCAACTTCGAGCAGTACATCACGATCGATCCCGCGTTCGTGCGTCCAGCCGAGGTGGACCACCTGATCGGCACTCCCGCCAAGGCCGAGCGCGATCTAGGCTGGAAGCCGCAGACGACCTTCGAGCAGCTGATCCGACTGATGACGCGTGCCGACATAGAGCTGCTAGGCAGCTGAGCGCCGGTCCTCCGGGTGAGCGCGCCAGCACGATCGCAACCAAGCCGGGAATCGTCGGGACGGTCGTGAGCGTCCCCTTGTTCGACACCTCGGCAGTACTGGAACCGCTGCGCGAGGAACTGCGCGCGGCAGTCGCACGGGTCCTCGACTCCGAACGCTACATCCTCGGCCCGGAAGTGAGCGCCTTCGAGCAAGAGTTCGCCGCCTACTGCGGCGCGGGCCACGCGGTGGGCGTGGCCAACGGCACCGAGGCGATCACGATCGCCCTGCGCGCGATGGGGGTGGGAGCGGGCGACGAGGTGCTGGTGCCCTCGTTCACCTTCTACGCCTCGGTCGAGGCGATCGCGCCCACAGGCGCGACGCCGGTGTTCTGCGACGTGGACCCGCAGACGTTCTGCATCAACGCCGAAACGGTCGCCGAGGCGCTCACCCCGCATACGAAGGTCGTGATCGCGGTGCACCTGTTCGGCAACCTGGCACCGGTCGCCGAGATCGAAGCGCTTGGCGTACCGGTACTCGAGGATGCCGCGCAAGCCGCCGGCTCGACCACCACGCACGGGCACTCCGGCGCACCCAGTCATTCGAGCACGAGCGATCATCCCGACGCGCACAGCCATGGCACCGCGCACAGCCACTCCGGCGCGCACATCCGTCCCGGCGTGCTCGGCAGAGCGGCCACGTTCTCGTTCTTCCCATCCAAGAACCTGGGCTGCTTCGGCGACGGCGGCATGATCGTCACCAACGACGCGGGCTTGGCCGACGAAGCTCGCGTGCTTCGCTTTCACGGCTCGCGCGACAAGGTCTCCTACGAGCTGCTGGGCTACAACTCGCGCTTGGACGAGCTGCAGGCGGCGGTCCTGCGCGTGCAGCTTCCCCACCTCGACGCCTGGTCGGATGGGCGGCGGCGTGCCGCCGCGCACTACGCACAAGCGGGGCTCGGTGAGCTCGTCACGCTGCCGCGCCCGACGCTCGGCTCGGCGCCGGCATGGCATCTCTATGTCGTGCGCCACCGCGAAGCCGATCGTCTTGCAACCGCGCTCACGCACGCCGGCATCGGCTGCCGCGCCTATTACCGTACGCCCGTGCACGAACAGCCCGCGATGCGGGCCTGGGGCGAGGACCTGAAGCTGCCCGGCACCGACGAGGCGGCACGAACGCATCTTGCGATTCCGATCAGCCCCGTGCTCTCGGGCGAGCAGGTCGAGCAGGTCGTGGCCGCCGTGCGTGCGGCCGGCTAGCGCGTCAAGGAACGCAGACCACGACAATGGCCACCGTGACCAGCGACGTCGAGAAACCGAAATCGCGCGCGAGCTCGCTCGTCGAGCTTGTGGTGGTCATCGCGGTTGCGGTGGGCCTTGCGCTGCTGATCCAGGCGTTCGTCGTCAAGCCCTACCGGATACCCAGCAGCTCGATGGAACCGACGCTGATCGTCGGCCAGCGCGTGCTGGTCAACCGCGTCGCGATGGACTTCAGCGAACCGCACGTCGGCGGGATCTACGTGTTTCACCCTCCAGCGGACGCCGAAGAACAGATGTGCGGGCCAGTCCCCCATGCGGTCACGCCCGGCGGCGCGGCCTGTGCAACACCCGAGCCGCACGAGGCAAGCGTCAACTTCATCAAGCGATTGGTCGCCGGCCCTGGAGACGAAATCTATGTCAAGGGCGGGCACGTCTTTCGCAAGGCTGCCGGCGGCAGCCATTTCGTGGCCGAGAAAGACTCCTATATCGCCCCCTGCGAAGTAAACTCCGAGTGCGACTTCCCCACCCCGATCAAGATTCCGCCGGGCCACTGGTTCATGATGGGCGACAACCGTGGCGAATCCGACGACAGCCGCTTCTGGGGTCCGGTGCCCACGGGCTGGATCATCGGACAGGCGATCATCACCTACTGGCCACTCGACCGGATCGGAATTCTTTAGGGCCAGCCACGCCCTAAGGCCTTGTCTCGCTTGCCTTCAGCCCACCCGCGGTAGACCGTGCCGCGCGGAGCCGGCGCTCTCTCGGCCTTGCGCTTGGATCTCGAGATAAATCTCCGTTCGGTGTACCGAAACGTTCGAGGGTGCCTGGATACCGAGGCGCACCTTTGTGCCATCGCTCGACAGGACTATGACCTCGATGTCGTCGCCGATCATGATGCTCTCTTTGTCCTTCCGCGTCAGAACGAGCATGAGCCTCAGTTCCCCGACTCGATCCAGCTCAGTCGGACTTCAGGTTTAAGGCATACGCATCGGTCAGACCTTCGGCGCACAGACTTCCTGCACAGACTTCCCTTTGCGATGTCATCTCTCGTAAAAGCTTAGCGCTGGAATGACGATCTGGAGCCGAAAGCTGGTTATCGTATAGAAGCGAACATGATCGAGCTGGTCAAGAGTCCTTCGACGCGGGTTCTATCCAAAGGCTGCTTTGCTCTTTGGCTGGTTGTCTCGCTCGTGTTCGCGGCATTGCTCTTCGCCGCTGGCGCCCAAGCGCAGGGGACGAACGTCCCCGACGGCGCTGCGGAGACGCCGATAGGCGAAATGGCTACGCAAAGCGGTGCCCCTCCAGAAGAAGCCCCTTCTGTGGTCGAAGAAGCACCACCCGTGGCTCAAGAAGCACCCCCTGTGGTCGAACAAGCTCCACCCGTGACCGAAGAAGCACCCCCTGCGACCGAACAAGCGCCACCCGTGACCGAAGAAGCACCCTCCGTGGTCGAACAAGCGCCACCCGCGGCCGAAGAAGCACCGCCCGCGGCCGAACAAGCCCCTCCAGTGGCCGAACAAGCCCCTACTGTGGTTGAAGAAGCTCCTCCTGTGGTCGAACAGGCACCGCCCGTGGTTGAGGAAGCCCCCTCTGTGGTCAAACAGGCACCCCCCGTGGCCGAAGAAGCACCCCCTGTGACCGAAAAAAAGACCGTCGAACAGACCGCCGGCGAGGTGGCCGCTGAAGCGGGCTCCGAAGCCACCCAACGGTCGGGGGAAGAGTCGCAGGTGCCCGCCAGCGCTTCGGGACTGACTCGCAAAGACGCGACGGGCGAAGTCGCGCCGGAAATCTCGATTGCCGTGACGACTTCTGTCGCCCCCGCCACCGCGTCTGAAATCTCGATGGCGCCCGTGCAGCCCCAGTCGTCTCTCACCTTGCGGCCGCAAACGATCTCGGCACGCAGCGCTGGGCCGATGAGCTGTGTCGGAGCATCGATCACAGCAGGCTACGCCGGTGGCTGGTTGGACATCTCGCTTGCTTCGTCGTTATCGAACGTCCCCTTCACCACCGCCGACGCCTCGTCAACAGCGATCGCGGCAGGTGCGCCTGCCGGCAGCCTGGGCGATGGTTCTACGATTGAGAACCATCCCTCCGCCCCCGGATCTGGGTTCGGCAGCGGCGGCGGCGGCGTATCGGTTGCGGGGGGCGGTTCAGGCTCCGCCTCCTCGGCATCCTCCACACTCGTGGATGTTCTTCTCCAAGCAGCGCCTCGCGCGATGCGACGGTTGCGCCTTGCGCAGCCGTCATTGCGCACGTCGTTCTTCGTTCTGATCCCAGAGCGACCGGACTAGCTCCTCCCGGTCTCTCCACCTCGGTCCTGGATCACCCCTGATCCAGGCCAATTGGCTACCAGATTCGAAGTTCTGTTGAAAGGAGCTGTATTGATATGACGCATCATTTGACATTGTCAACGACAAGCCAGCATGCACATAGTCAGAGCGACGAAGTGGAAGCAGCCTCGGATCGAGCCAGCGCCGGCGACGGTGAGGCCAACTTGTCAGTTGCTGCGCACTCCCGGCCGCAGCTGACGCTCGCGAGCACGCCCGTCTGGAGGCACAGGCTGATCTTGACAGGCAAGTTGGACTATCGTTCGGCTTCTGATCTTGAGGAGGAGATCGATTGCCTATGCCAAGAAGGCGTCACGATCCTCACGCTCGATCTTTGTCAGCTCGACGCGATCGATCCAACCGGGGCCACGGTAATCGCATTCTGCGGCACCGATTGCAGAAGGCGAGGACATGACTTTGCGGTGGTCCCCGGGTCGCGCGTCATCCATCGCGTGTTGACTGAGGCGGGCGCCACGGACTTGCTGACGCTCGATCGGAACGAGAGCGTTGTTTGCCATTATTCCAGCCGTTCTTCGGACGGCTTTTCCTCAGATAGGTCGACCACAATGATCCAAAACTTGTAACTGGAGCGGTATCTGCAAGGGCATCAGTTCGAGTCAGGCTAGCTCCACCACAGATGTCTTGTGTAAACCCTGGCCCCGAAGAATGGGGTTGGGGTTTGCGCGAGAAGACCTGACGGGAGGCAGCTAAAACAGGCACGCCGGGAGAACCCCATTGCTGCTTGCCGCTGCAAGCCACGGCACGTAAAACAACGCGTACAGCCGGCAACGAAGACCTGCGTGGCTCAGCGCCAGCGCTCGAGCAGATCCTGCTCGCCCACTTCGCGCACGACGCGTGCGGGCACGCCCATCGCGACAGCGCGGGCCGGCACGTCGCGTGTGACGACAGCGCCGGCGGCGATGAACGCCTCTTCGCCGATCTCGACGCCGGGTGTCAGCACCGTGCCACCGCCGACGCGACAAGCGCGTCGCAGCGTCGCGCCCCGCAGCGGTGTCTCCTCGCCGTGACGAGCCATCGTGTCGTCATTGGTCGTGGTCGCTCCGGGCCCGACGAAGACGTCGTCCTCGATCTCGGTGAAGGCCGTCAGATACACGCTCGTCTGCACTTTCACACGCGCCCCCACGACCACGTCGTTGTCGACCACACTGCCACGTCCGATCACCGAGCCTTGACCGATGCTCGTGCGCTCACGTACGTAGGACTGGTCGCCGAGGATCGCTTCGTCGGCCACGCTTGCACCCGCGAACACCACGGCGCCGGAGCAGACGGTCACGCGCGCGCCGATCTCGAGCGGCCCCACCTCGCCTTGCGCCGAGGAGCCGCGCGCCAGGCGCGGGCGCTTGCCGAGCACGGCGTGATCCTCGATCAGGCAGCCGTCGCCGATGACGGTGCCGTCGTGCACGACAACGTGGGCGCCGAATGTGACGCCCTCGCCGATCTTTACGTCCTCGCCGAGCACGAGACCGGGCGCGCGGTCGCTCATCGGACCTCCTCGAGTTGCCCGAGCCTCAGCCCGGAGACGACCAACCTCGCGCTCACAGTCGCACCACGTTGTTTGCCTGGCTCCCGCGTGTCACGCCACGGAGGTCTACCACGATCGGCGCGTGCTGGACGAGCAGCTCGTAGTCCATACCCGGGTGCGCGGTCACGACCAGCGCGAGGTCGGCGCCGTCCAGCGCCTGCTCCGCCGAGACGCTCGTGAGCTCAAGCTCGGGGATGTCCGGCACGTAGGCGTCGTGGTAGCAGAGCTCTGCGCCGAGCTCGCGCAACAGCTCCAGGATCTTCAGGGCCGGCGACTCGCGCACGTCGCCTACGCCCGACTTGTAGCTGACGCCGAACACCGCGATGCTCGAACCCCTGACCGCCAGACCCGCGTCGTTGAGGGCGCGCTGCACCAACGCCGCGCAGTGGTAGGGCATCTGCTGGTTGACCTTGCCCGCAAGCTCGATGAACTCGGTGCTCATGTCGAACTCGCGTGCACGCCAGCTCAAATAGAAGGGGTCAACCGGCAGGCAGTGGCCGCCCATTCCCGGTCCCGGCTCGAAGCGCATGAAGCCGTACGGCTTGCTGGCGGCGGCCTCCACCACCTCCCAAATGTCGATCCCCATGCGGTCGGTGAGCATCGCCAACTCGTTCACGAGCGCGATGTTGACCGAACGGAAGATGTTCTCCAGCAGCTTCGTCAGCTCGGCCGCCTCGGGGCTCGACACGCGCACGACCTCGTCGCACACCAGCTCGTACAGCGCCTGGGCGCGGTCAGCGCATGCCGGTGTCAGACCGCCCAGCACCTTCGGCGTGGTGCGCAGCGTGAAGTCGGTCCGACCGGGATCCACCCGCTCGGGCGAGAAGGCCAAGTGGAAGTCCTTACCGACCGTAAGCCCAGACTCTTCCAGTAGCGGCGCCACGCGCTCGCGCGTCGTCCCGGGATATGTGGTCGACTCGAGCACGACCAGCTGACCGGCCTTCAGTACGCGCGCCAGCTCGCGCATGCTCTCGACCAAAGGCCCGAGGTCGGGCTCGCGATTGACGCTCAGCGGCGTGGGCACGCACACCAGCACCGCCTGCGCCCGCGCCAGCTGCTCGTAGCTGCTCGACGCGGAGATCCGCCCGAGCACTGCCGCCAGACGCTCGGAGGGGATGTCTCCGATATAGGACCGCCCTGCCGCGATCGCCTCGATCTTGCGCGAATCGACGTCGACCGCGACCACATCGGACCCCTGCTCGGCAAAGGCCACCGCGAGCGGCAGCCCGACATAGCCGAGCCCGATGATGCCGACGGTCGTCATCTGCCCGGCAGTCTAGGGACTGAGTCGCGAGCCCCAAGCGTCGACCCCGCTGGCCGGCCCCTCGGCGGCGTCGATCGGCGCTGCCGAGGGATCCTCCTACGCGCGCCCGGCAACAGCTTGCAGCTCGCGCAGGTCGGCGTCGACCATGCGCTCCACCAGCTGCTTGAAGCTGAGCCGCGGCTGCCAGCCGAGCCGCTCGCGCGCCCTGCCCGGATCCCCTACGCTCGCAGTGCGCTCGGGGGCGCGTACGAGCTTCGGATCTACGCGCACGTAGCGCTCTGCCTCCAGGCCCACGTAGGCGAACGCCGTCTCAGTGAGCTCCGCCACCGTGTGGCCCACTCCGCTGGCAAGCACGTAGTCCTCGGGCTGCTCCTGCTGCAGCATCAGCCAGGCCCCGTACATCACGTCCCCGGCAAAGGACCAGTCGCGCACGGCGCCCAGCTCCCCAAGCCTCACCTCCTCGGCCAGCCCCAACTTGATCTGTGCCGCGGCACGCGTCACGGCGCGTGTCACGAAGCGCGGCGGCCGGCGCTCGGACTCGTGGTTGAAGACGATCCCCGAGCAGGCGTACAGGCCATCGTGTGCGCGCATCGCCCCCACCAGCTGGTGTGAGGCGAGCTTGCCGATCGCGTACGGCGAGGTCGGTCTGCAAGGCGTGTTCTCGTCTTGCGGGGTCTGGCGCGCATCGCCGAATATCGCGCCCGAGGCTGCGACCCAGACACGTGCCCGCTGGTCGCTGTCGCGGACCGCCTCGAGCAGGACCGCGGTCGAGCCGACGATCGCGCGCATCGTGTCCGCCGGCCTTTCCCAGGAGGCAGGGATGAACGACGGCGAGGCCAGGTGGTACAGCTCGTGCGGCCGAGCCTGTTCGATCGCCGCCCGCAGCGACGCAGGTTCCAGCAGATCGCCGCCCAGCAACACCAGGCGCTCGCGCAGATGCTCGGAGCAGCCGAGCGAGCCCTCCTGCGGGTCGCCGTGCACGAAACCGGTCACTTCGTAGGCCTTTTCCAGCAGCAGTTCCGCCAGGAAGGAGCCGTCCTGACCGCTGATGCCGGTGATCAGCGCACGTCTTGGGTGTGTGTCCACGCCGGGAGCTTACGGTCTCGCGCGTTGCGGCTCACGCCTACGCGGTCACTCCGGGGTCGACGGCGGAACCGGCGGGTCTGCGTATCCGGCGAGCGGATCGAGTCGTGGCCCCGCCTCGCGGGCGTGCAGGTCGAAGTAGAGGACCGCCAGGGCTAGCGCTCCAAAGGAGGCCATGATCGTGTAAACGACGATCCCGATCAGCACCGAGGCGACACTCGTGTTTTGGCCGCCACCCGCGAGCGCGCCGGAGATCGCGGCGATCAGGAACGTCAGGAATCCGATCGCCAACAGCACTCGGAAGATGTGCCAGTAGTGGCCCGCCGTGAGCTGAGCGCTGCGGCGCAGCGCCGGCATCCAGCCTTCGTGGTCGACGGCTGCCGTCTGGGCGACCACCGACCACCGCAGGCTCAGGACGATTCCCGGAACGATCAGGGCGATGAAGCCGAGGCCGATCAGGACGCCGGCGACGATCTCAGCGGCGACAACGACTGCCAGCACGCGTAGACCACGCAGTGCTACCGGGCCGATCCTCGGTCTGCGGCCCTCGCCGATGTCGATTACGGCATGCACGTGCAATGCCGAGATCAGCGGTCCCACCAGCACGTAATAGATCAGCTCGAACAGCAGCAGCGTTCCCTCATCCCCCGACTTGCCACTACCTAGTGGCCCCACCCCGGTGACAGCGAGCCGCGCCAGCTCGTATGGCGCGATCACGCCTACGGCCAAGGTGGCGAACAGCAATGGGTAGCGCCGGTACATGACCAGCGCCGTGCGCAGGATCTCCAGGGCCGAGCGTTCGCGCCCGAGATCGATTGCCGACGATGCCTCCACCGCGCCGGAGCCTAGTGCCTACGGTTGACGACCTGTCGCTCGATCCGCCCCATATACCGCTGCCAGCCCCGCGGCCACCGTCGACGGCGCACATAGCTCCCGCACCCGCGCCCGCCCGCGCTCCACCGCGGCAATGTCCCGCCAGCGGCGCCCGATCGCCGCGGCGAGCGCTGTGACGTCGCCGGGATCGACAAGGCCCTCCGGCTCGACGAGCTCCGGCAACGCTCCGATGCGGCTCGCAACCACCGGCACCCCTGCCGCCATAGCCTCGGCCGCCGCCATCCCGAACGTCTCGGCCGAACGAGAGGGGACGATCGCCAGTGCAGCGCCCTTGCGCAGATGGTCCAGCTCCGCGTCGTCCACGTGTCCGGCAAAGCGCAAATCGCGATGCCCAGCTCGCGCCTCTAGATTTCCCCGCTCCGGACCGTCCCCCGCCACCACCAGCGGGACGCCCGCCATCCGGCACGCCTCGATCGCCACATCGACTCCCTTCTCAGGGGCGAGTCGCGACACGACCAGCGCATAGCTGCCCGATTTCGTCTCCGCGGCCTCCTCCGGCAATCCCACCGGCGGCGGGAGCACGTGCACTCGCTCCCAGTCAAGCGGCGCTCCCAACTCGCGCAGGCGCTCGCATGCGAACTCGCTCGGCACGATGAATGCGTCTGTCTGCTCTACGAGACGCTCCTGCCACAGCGCAAGCGATGCCCCATACGCCAATGCCTCGGCGCGGCTGCCACGACAATTGCGCATCACCCCAGGCAAAGTGTTGCGGCCGTGGCAACGTGTGCACTCCTGCCCGCCGGTGAAGCACACGCCCGTGGCGCACACGAGCCGGTATTGGTGCAGATGCACCACCACGCGCGCGCCCTCCGCGCGCGCGGCCGCCAATGCGCGCCAACCGAACAGCGGGTTGAGGTTGTGGGCGTGCACGACCCGAGCGCCGGTCAGACGCACCGCCTTGGCGACCTCGCGTGGCGCCATACCGCCGCGCAACAGACCTGTCGCCGCGCTCAGCTTGCCAAGCGCGGCCGAGTCGCGCTCGAGCAGTTCCGCGGGCTCGTCCAGACGCTCGCGCACGAGCGTCAGCAGGTCGTCCACCACGCGCTCCTCGCCGCCTGTCGTGCGGTAGCGGTTGTGCAGGAAGAGAATCATCCGCGCATGGAGCGTATCCCGCTATCGGCACCCCAACCCGCCTGGCTTCGCCGCAAACCTAGACTGTTGCGATCATGAGCTCGGATTCCAGCGCACCCTCCGCGTCGATCATCGTACCTACGCGTGGGCGCTTGGACTACCTCAGAGTCGCGCTGAGCTCAATCGCCGCCCAAGCGACGAAGGCCCGAGCCGAGCTGATCGTCGTGGACGACGCCGGAGCCTCCGAGGAAGCGCGCGCGCTGGCCGAGCGCTTTGGCGCACGCTACGAGCCGCATTCCCGGCCACTTGGCCTCAACGTGGCACGCAACACCGGGATCGAGCGTTCGACCGGCGAGCTGGTCGTATTCGTCGACGACGACGTTGAGGTCTGCGAGGGTTGGCTCGATGCGCTGCTCGCAGCCGCCGGCGAGCATCCCGAGCAGGAGGTCTTCACCGGCCCAATCCTGCCGCGACTGGAAGGTTCCCCTCCGCACAGTTGCGGACGCGAGGAGCCACCAATCACCGCATTGAACCTCGGTCCCGACGACACCACCACGCGCTTCGCCTGGGGAGCCAACATGGCGATCCGCCGCGCAGCGTTGGATCGCATTGGGCCATTTGACGTGTCACTCGAACACGGCGGCGACGAGCAGGAGTGGCAGGAACGGCTACATGCCGAGTCCGCCTCGCGCAACGGTTCGGCGGGCGACGGTGAACAGGCTGCCGGCAACACCGCCGCCGACGTTCTATATGTGGCGCACGCCGCGCTCCACCATCGGCGCAGCCCCGCCGACGCGCGCCTGCGGTCGCTGGGCCGCGCCGCCTTCGCGCGAGGCAAGGCCGCCCGGCGCTTCGATGCCTGGCGCGGTGTCGCGCCATCGATCGGACGCGAGCTCGTCACGCTCGCCGGCTGCCTTAGCCACGTCGTGCGCTACCGCTGCCCGGCCGGCCTGACGATGGTCAGCCACAGTTCTGGGCGCCTACTGGAAGCGCTCCGCGCGGCATCGCCCCTGCGCGCGGAGGCGGCAATTCCAATCTCTACAGATACGTCCGAGCCTAACCGGACAGGGTTGGCCGGGAACTTCCAAAGCCCCGATAGGGCGGCCACATCCGAGGACTTTCTCTCCGGCGAAAGCGGCACCATCGGTGGGCTCGACGGCTTGCGCCGGGCCGCGCTTGACATCGCCGACGATGCACTCGAGGTCGCATCGACCCGCCGGCTGCGCCTCGACGTCGCCGCGCGTCAAGCGCCCCAGCCACAGCGGGTACTCGTTTTGTGTGTGGCACGTCCCGAGCACAGTGCGCTGGTGCAGGGCATCCGCGACGAGTTGGCGCGCTCCCGTCATCAGGTCGAGCTTTGCGTCGGCTCGCCCGCCGACCGCGGCAAGTTCGAGAACCTCAACCTGTTGCTCGACTCGCATCCCCCCGACGCGTACGACTGGCTGTTCGTAGTCGACGACGACATCGTGCTTCCACATGGATTTCTCAACCGCTTTCTGTTGCTTGCCGAGCGCTTCGAGCTCGATCTTGCGCAGCCCGCCCACCGCCGCGCTTCGCACGCCGCCTGGCAAGTGACTCGTCGTCAACGCCACAATCTGGTGCGCGAGACGCGCTTCGTGGAGATCGGGCCCGTAACTGCTTTTGCCCGCTCCACGTTCTCCGTGTTGCTGCCGTTTCCCGACCTGCGCATGGGCTGGGGCCTTGACATGCACTGGGCAGCTCTGGCGCGGGAGCACGGCTGGCGCTGCGGCGTGCTCGACGCCGTTCCGATCCGCCACCGCGCGGCGCCCTCCGCGAGCGCCTACTCGCGCGAGCAGGCGCTCGCGGAGGCACGCAACTTCCTTGCGGACCGGCCGCACCTGAAGGCAAGCGAAGCCCAGCAAACCCTCATCACGCACCGACGCCTGTGAACACCCACCCTCACAACTCCTCCATGCCGGAGGCTGAATGGAGAGAAGCTCTGCCCCCACCCCCAAACTCCATCGCACCGCCGAAGGCGGCGTGGAAGGAACCAACGCCCCCTTCCCCAAACTCCACCATGCCGCCGAAGGCGTGGAAGGAACCATGAAGGTCGTCGTCGTCTCGGAGTTCTACCCGCGCCAGGGGGATCCCGTACTGGGTGTTTGGGCTCATCGCCAGGCGCTCGCAGCTCGCGACGCTGGAGCTGAAGTTCGCGTGGTCGTGCTCCACCGGCTCGTTCCCCCGCGCGCGTCGTTTTCTCGAAGCCCCACCCACCCCGGTGGCGCGACGCGCGCCTTGCGAGCGCTTGCCGGGGAGCCCAAGCATCAGGTTCACGACGGTCTGGACGTGACCTATGTGCGCTACGCGTCTCCACCGCGCTCCAGCTCCTACCCAGCCTGGGGCGCGTGGGCGGCGCCGGCGCTCGGACTGACCCTGCGCCGACTGCGCCGCTCGTTTGCCTTCGACCTGGTTCACGCCCACAACGCTGTGCCGGCGGGCGACGCGGTGCGGCGCACACGCTCCAAGGCGCCACTGATCGTGTCTGTCCACGGCGGCGACGTTCTCTACACGGCGCCGCGCAGCGACGCCGGCAACGAGGCCGTACGCTGCACACTCGAAGCGGCCACGACGGTATTGGCAAACAGCCGCGGCATCGCTCAGCTCAGCCGCTCCTACGGCGCCGGAGACGTGCGCGTCGTCCACCTTGGCGCTGATCTGGCATCGCCCCGGCCACGAGGCGCCAACGTCCGCCGCGACCCGAGCCCGTCACTGGTCACGGTCGGCCACCTCGTCGCACGCAAGCGTCACGCCGACGTGATGCGCGCGCTGGCGGTGCTTGCCAAGCGCCATCCCAGCTTGCGCTATGTGATCATCGGCGACGGCCCCGAGCGCGTCGCCCTGGAAGGCCTTGCCGCACGGCTCGAGGTCGCGGAGCGCGTGGAGTTTCGCGGGCAGCTCGCACCGGCGGATGCGATCGAGCAGGCACGCCGCTGCACGCTGTTCGCGATGCCCTCCACCGAGGAGGCGTTCGGCGTCGCCTACATCGAGGCGATGGCCGGCGGCGTACCGGCGATCGGCTGTCGCGGCGAGGCCGGGCCAGAGGAGATCGCGGCGGCCGGCGACGGTTTCATGCTCGTCCCACCCGGTGACATCGAGCGGCTTACACAACGCATCGACGAGCTGCTGTCCGACCCGCAGCGGCTGCGTGAGGCTGGCATTCGCGCGCGCGAGACCGTTGCCGCCAACTTCAGCTGGGAGCGCTGCGGCGAGCAGACCATTGCCGCCTACGAGTACGCGTTGAGTGTTTCCGCGCCGGCACGTGGGGAAACCAGCCGGTGATGCCTCGCGTCTCGGACACCGCCATTGGCGCTACTACCGGACTGCAGACGAAGCCTCGCATCGCCTGGAAGCCTCACACCGCGTGCCAATCGTCGCCGGCGCCACTGCCCGCCCACCGATGAAGCCCGTCCTGTTCGTCACCGGCCACGCGCCGGCCTACCGCGTCGGCGCGTTCGCGCGCTTGCACCAGCGCGAGAACGTCGAGTTCGCGCTGTTCGGGGGGAGCCTCAAGCACGGCGGCGGATCGACGGCCGAGGATCTCCCGTTCCCGCACCGCCATGTTCGCGAGCATCCCCCAAAGGGGGCAAGCGAACTGTACGCGCTGGCCGCCAGCGGCCGCTACCGCGCCGTGGTATGCCCAACCGGTGGACGTGTCGCGCCGCTGGCGACCTGGGCTGGAGCAAGACGGGCGCGTGTGCCGCTGATCCTCTGGGCGTCGCTGTGGGCGCACCCACGCAGCGCTGTGCACGCGCTCAGCTATCCAGCGTTGCAGCGCCTCTACCGCAGCGCCGACGCCGTCGTCACCTACGGCCCGCACGTCAGCACCTATGTACGCTCGCATGGCGCCAAACGCGTACACGTCGCGCCGCAGTCGGTGGACAACGAATTCTGGAGCTCGCCCGATGTGATTCTGCCGAACGATCCTGGATGGCCGACAGATATCGGGACGATATTTTTGTTTGCCGGACGGCCTACGCGGGAAAAGGGACTGGGGGTGCTCGTGGAGGCTTGGAGTACGTCGGGCCTACAGGCACCAACCGCCGCGCTCGTCCTCGTCGGTGCGGGATCCACCCCCCCTTGGGTCCCGGCCGGCGGCGCGGTGGTGGGCCTGGACCCGGTGCCCCGGAAGCAATTGCGCAACTTCTACGCTGCCGCCGATGTTCTGGTGGTGCCGTCGATTCCGACGCGCACTTTCCGCGAGCCCTGGGGGCTGGTGGTGAACGAGGCCATGAACCGTGGACTTCCAGTGATCGCAAGCGACGCCGTCGGGGCCGCCGCCGGGGGGCTCGTCCAAGATGGCCGCAACGGTCTCGTGGTGCCCGCCGGCGAGCCCGTGGCGCTGGCCGCCGCACTCAGAGAGCTCGCCGGCGATCCGGCGCTACGCGCGCGTATGGGGGCGGCCGGACGTGTCGACGTGAGCACCTACACATACGACGCTTGGGCGCGCGGCTTCTCCGATGCACTCGCCGAACTCGGCCTGTCAGGGGGACGGTGAGGTAGCGTTGCGCTCCTTGGAAGGGCTGCTGGTCAAATTGTGGAAGGACGCTGTCTCGGCGGGAAGCGCACAGGGAGTCGCGACCGTCGGGCTGGACCCGTACGCGCCGATCGCACCAGGGGCCGGCTCAGGCCCCGGACCCTCGCCGGCCCAAGCGGGAGCCCGCTCGGATGCAAGACGTTCGCCCCGAGCGGCGGTGCGGATGGCAGCGTTGGCGCTTGTGGCGCTCGCCATGCTCGGGCTTGCCTCCACCGCCACGGCAAACGAAGCGCAGACGATCCTCGAAAAGTGCGGTCACAACAAGCCCTTCAGTGGCTACAGCCAGAAGGCCTATCGAGAAGCGCTCAAGCAGATGACAACCACAGGGATCGAGTATGGAGAATGCGAAAGCCTGATCCGCAAGGCAGAGGAAGCGGCAGCGGGCGGCGGAGCCGGCGCTGCGGCCGGCACGCCCTCCGCGAACATCGCCACGCCGCTGAGCCCGGCCGAGCGCCATGCCGTGCAGAGCGCCCATCGCAACGGCTCGACGCCGGTCCAGGTCGGTAGCGAACCGGTACGCCCGGGCGTCGTACACGCCGACATCGCCTCAGCCGTGAACACGTTGCCGCATTCGCTGTTCGCCGTGCTCGCCTTCATGGCCGCCGGCGCTCTCGTGCTCGCAATCGGGGAGGTGCGCAAGCGTGTCCGCTCACGCCGTGACAGCTGAGCATCGGACGGTCGAGATTCCATTCGGGCCGTTGCAAGAGCCGGCGCCGACGACAACCCGACGGCAGCGGCAGGGCACGACGATGTTGGCGACGCTTGCCGTCGCCGGCCTGCTCTGCTTTGCGACGTTCCTTGCCGGAGGCGGACTGAACCTCGCGCCGATGACGACGATCGAGCTGACTTTCACGCTGCTTGCGGGGGCGCTAGTCACGAGCGTGCTCGTGTTTGCTGCAGCCGGCATCCGCTTCTATGGTTTGTGGTCGATCGGCCTGCTGCTGGCCTTCACCGCGCTCACCGGCCTATCGGTCGTATGGTCGGTGGCGCCGGACGCGAGCTGGCAGGACGCCGGCAGGATGCTGGCCTACAGCGGAGTGTTCGCGACCGCCGTCGCTATTGCGTGGCTCGTGCCCGCCGGCTGGCGCGCGTTGCTGGGGGGGATCGTGCTCGCGGCTGCGGTGGTATGCGCTTACGCGCTGTTGACGAAGGTGCTGCCAAACGAGCTGTCTGTCAGCCCCGAAGCGAACTTCTACGCACGCCTGCAGGAACCGTATGGCTATTGGAACGCGATCGGCCTGACAGCGGCGATGGGCGCGATCGGCTGCCTGTGGCTGGGCGCGCGGCGCGCGGGACACGCGCTTTTGACCGCACTGGCCTATCCCGCGATGGGTCTGATGATCGTCACGTTGATGCTTGCCTACTCGCGTGGCGCGCTGGCTGCGCTCGTGATCGGCGTGATCGTCTGGATGTGCATTGTGCCGCTGCGCCTGCGTGGCGCGCGCGTACTGCTCGTCGGTGGGGTCGGCGCGGCGCCCGTCGTGGCCTGGGACTTCTCGAGGCACGCACTCTCCAGCGAAGGGATATCGCTGGCGGCACGCACCACCGCCGGCCACCAGCTCGGCGTACTGATCGGCGCGATGTTGGTAGTGCTGGCGCTTCTGGGAATCGCGATCGGCTTCTTTGGCGACCGTCGTGCGCCATCGGCCGGCGCGCGGCGCGGCACGGGAATCGCGCTGGCTTCGTTGCTCGTGCTCGTTCTGCTGGCGGGCGCGGGCGGCCTGACCGCCAGCAAACGTGGGCTCACCGGCACGATTTCGCACGATCTCTCCTCGCTGGTCAACCCCAACGCGCCGGTGCCGAGGAACACGCCAGGGCGCCTGACGGCCGTGGGCAGCGTCCGCGCGCGCTACTGGAAGGAGGCGCTGGAAGTCTTCAAAGCCCATCCTGCACTTGGCGCCGGGGCGGCCGGCTATGGCACGGCGCGGCTGCGCTACCGCACCCAGAACCTCGACGTCCGCCAAGCCCACGGGTACATCCCGCAGACGCTTGCCGACCTCGGGATCGTCGGCATGGCGATCACGCTGGCTTTGCTGATCGCTTGGATGGCCGCCGCCGGACGCTCCACGCATCCGTTCGATCGCCGCTGGCGCGCCAAGCGCTCGCCGCCATCCGTCGCTTGGCGCAAAGAGCCAGTCGCCTACACGCCGGAGCGGATCGGCATGCTCGCGATGCTCTGCATCGTCATCGTGTTCGGCGTCCACTCGTTCGCCGACTGGACTTGGTACGTACCGGGCGACGCTTTCGTGGCGCTGCTGTGCGCCGGCTGGCTGGCCGGACGTGGGCCGCTGCCCGCCGGCAGGCTCGGCGTGCCGGCGGGTTCACCTGCGGCGGCGCTCCCGCTCGATGCGCTGGTGTCAGACCAGTTCTCTGAAGGCACCGCTGGTGCCGCGATCCCCCTTTCGGGCGAGCCGGCCGCCCTCCTCGCGCAGGAAGCCTCACGCCTACACCGGCCTTCGGCGCGGACACTCGGGCCGCTGCGCATCGGCGTAGCGATCGCCGTCGTCGCCGGCGCGCTGCTCGCAGCCTGGACGGAGTGGCAGCCACAACGCTCCGTCGAAGCCTCCGAACAGGCGGTCGCGCTGATCAAGCAAAACCCGCAGGCGGCATTGCGTGCGGCGCAGGCCGGGGTCGAACGCGACTCGCTTTCCGCCGTGGCGCTGTTCAGGCTCTCGGCCGTCGAGCATGCGATCGGCGAGAACGCGCTTGCGCGGGCCACATTGCAGAAGGCGGTGCAGATGCAACCGTCGAACCCCGAAACTTGGCTGACCTTGGGCGAATACGACCTGAAAAACGACCCCCGGGCGGCTGTCGGTGAGCTACGTGCCGCCGTATATCTCAACCCTGAGTCGATTGCGGCGCAAAACGCCTACGTACAGGCGCTGCGGGCGTCCCTGCAGGCGAACGCAGTACAGAGCCAGACGAGTCTCACAGGCCATGCGGGCGTTGCGCTACGAACAGGCCACACGGGCATCGTCCGCAACGCCGCCGCTCAGAATCGCTTGCGCTGAGCGCTCGCCAGCAGGACGCGGCGTGCGAGCGGCAACCCACCCGCGTTCTCGACAACCACATCGTCAAAGCCGAAGTCGGTCAGCAGTTCGGCCAGCAGCTGACGCGTGTAGAAGCGCAGGTGGTCGGTGCGCGGATCGAAGCGCGCCTGGAATGCAGCTCGGCTGAGGCCGATCCACAATCTCGAGAGCGGGCCGTGCTCCGGGGTACTGATCAGCAGCAGCCCGCCCGAGCGCAGCACGCGGCGCAGCTCTGAGAGCCACTGCGCGGTGTCGGCGACGTGCTCGATCGTCTCGCCGGCCCACACGACGTCGAAGCTCGTGTCCTCGAGCGGTAGCGGCGCTTCGGACTCCACCAAGCGCAAGTCCAGTGCGGGATGAGCCGAGCGGGCGCGACGCAGCGGCTCGGCGGCGACATCCACTGCCACCACCTCTGCGCCCGCGCGCAGCAGCGCAGCAGCGAAGTGACCCTCGCCGCAACCGATGTCCAGTACACTCGGGATACGCCCTGTACGCTCGCTGACCGCCGCGACGTGGTCGAGCAGGAAGGCTTCGCGTAGGTCCGCGTCGGGCGGAGGGAGCCCTTCTGGGACACCCTCCCACAGACTTTCGTTGTAGGCGCGCGAGGGCATCGGATGGCAAGGCTAGCGCGAGCGGGAAGAGTCGTTATGTCGGCGCGCGGCCGGGCTCACCGCCGAAAGCGTACGGCCGGCGCAGGGCACAAACATCGGAAACAGCGTGGGCGATTCGTTGCCGGTCTACACACATCGCGGTCGGACCGACTATGTTCTGAACCAGTGCGCGTGGGTGCGACAGACGTCAAGGTGCCTCTTGGTCTGAGCTCCCGGACCGGGACGAGCGACGTCATGAGGGTCGCCTTCGACAGCCGGCCGGCGGCCGACGTGCGCGGCGTCGGGCGCTATACGCGCTCGCTGCTGACCGCGCTGCGCGAGACCGGCGCCAAGAGCGTGGAGATCGTCGAGACCCATCGGCCAAGACGCGCCGCGGTGTTTCACTCGCCGTGGATGGAGGGAGCGATCCTGCGCAGCCCCTGCCCGATGGTCGTGACCCTGCACGACCTTTCAGCGCTCAAGCGGGCAAGCGAGCACCTGCGCACTGGTGTGCGCCTGCGCTTGCGCCAGCTCGCGGTGCAGCGCGCGGTACGCGTGATCGTGCCGACCGAGGCTGTGGCGGGCGACGCGGTGCAGCGTCTGGGCCTGGAGCGCGAGCGCATCGCCGTGATCGCCGAGGCGCCTGACCCGACCATGTTCGCGCGCTCGGAGGAGGAGATAGCTCGCGTGCGTGAGCGCTTCTCGCTACCGGAGCAGTATCTGTTGTGGGTCGGCTCGCTGCGCCATCCCGACCCGCGCAAGCACGTCGCCAAGCTTGCCGCCACGCCACGCGAGCTGCCGCTCGTGCTCGTCGGCCCGACGAGGCCCTGGGCGCACGAGTTGCAGGACGTGATCCTGACCGGCGAGGTCTCCGACGAGCATCTGGCCGCTATCTACAGCGGTGCGCACGCGCTGGTGCTCGCCTCCGAGGACGAGGGCTTCGGCCTGCCGGCAGTCGAGGCGCTCGCGTGCGGAACACCGGTCGCCGCGTGCGAAGTGCCGGCGTTGCGCGAGGTCCTTGGCGAGCGTGCCGCCTTCGTCGAGCGCGGCGACCTACGCTCGCTGATCGAAAGCGCCGAGCGCTCGCGCCGCCCCGCGCCGGCGCCTCCGCAGTGGACCTGGCAGGACGCAGCCAGATCGACTTGGCGCGTCTATCAGCAGGCGATCAATTTTGCCGAGGACGGGTCCCGACCAGTTGGCTGGGGGTTGGCCGAGCCGCAGGCCGGGTTGGAGCTGGAGTAGAGCAGAGTCGAAGCCGGCGCGATTTGGCGCTGGAGCAGATGCGCAACCCCGCGGGTGCGCGGGAGTTCAGCACGATCCTGCTTGTTTGGCTCGTTTCGCCAAAGCCGCCCGGAGGCGGACCGGCAGATCCTTCGGATTCTCCTTCGCACGTTTCGCGACCCTTGGTCGCCTGTGAGCTGAGATCTTCGCTCATGACCACCTTTCCGTTCGACGAGCGCACGAGGGTCTCTTCGGGTTGACCGATCGATGCCACGTAGACGAGCACACCATCCGCGTGCAGGCTTGCAGGTATAGGGACGCGGCTCAGTGGAACGAGCGTGCCGGAGATCTTGGCAAACACCGTGTCGCGGGGCTTGTCAAGGAGGCCGTAGAAAATCGAGTATTCGTGCGGACGACAGTCTGTGGAGATTTCAGAATCCAGCGGCGTCGTGCGCTTCACGGGCACGGCAAACGATTCTTCTGGACCTTCCGCACCTTCTTCTTCGCTTTCGCCAGAGCCCAGCAACGCTTTACCTGCCTTGAGCTTCAACTGGGTGTGGATACGACCGAAGAGGCGGTAGCGTTCGCCCACGATCGAGAAATCAGGCCCCTGCGGCGTCTCACCGCGGACAAGCGTGCGCTCACCACCCGGCAGGTATTTCAAGGGGTGCTTGGAGCAGCCGACGATCCGCTGCAGCTTCAGCACGCGTAGCGTTCGTCCTCGAGAGTCGCGCTCGGTCAACGACACAGGAATTGGAGAGGGACCCCGCACTGCCTGGTAGTAAAAGGCGTCGGGACCGCCCAGACGACGCGGCACAAGTGCTGGGCGGGAGAGGATCTGTGTGCCATTGCTCATGCGCAGGTCCACCGTACGGGTGGCGGAGAGCATCTCGGCCTTGATCTTCAGGAGTCCTTCGTTGCACTTGACGCTGGCTCCTTCGGAGCGATCTTTGCGGGGCTCCAGGCAATCTTCAGATTCGCCACTCGTGATGATTTGCACAATGGTCGGACCGGTGTCTTGGGCCTTTACTTCAACGCGCGACTTGCACGCGTTCGCAAACCCGCCCTTTTTGCGTTCGAGCCAGATCGTGTAGCTGGTCCCAGCCTCGGTACGTCCTGAGCTGATCTCGGTTGAGGATTTGGATTCGTGCAATATCGGCCCAAGTACCTTTTCGCGATCTTCACGAGTCCTCAGGCCAAGCACGGCTTCGACTCGATCGCGCGCACTCCTGATGGAGTTGGCAATGGTCTTTGCCGTCTGCAACTCCAGCTGGGTGGTCTTGCCTGCGAGCGCCTTGTCGGCAGGAGTCTCCGCGGCAGACAGGAACTCGTCGGCGGACAGCACCGACAAGCCCCTCAAGAGCTCGGGAAAGTCCGCTTCGCCCTTCAGCGCAATCGCCCTACTGGCTGGGGTGAGCATGCGGTAGCCACTTCCAGCCCATGCCTTCATGTCGGCGCACACGTCTGTGCTTTCAGCCTGTAGGTCTTCTTCCAATCCAATCGTTTCGGCATGGAGGACATACGACAACATCGGATCGCTTTGCGGCAGGGCCTTGAGGTTGGCCAGAAAGGCCGTCACCGCCGGTCGACGGGGTTCTTGCTCGGCGATGCCCAGCTCTGAGCCAAGCTCCACTTCAAGGTCGCTCAGCTGCGTTCTCTGTCGCTTTTCTTCGCCCTGCTGGCGGGCAGTCTCTGGAAGGGTGGACGGTGCCGCCAGGATATCGGTGTCCTGATGCACACCGGCAAGCACACCCGGGCATTCGCCGGCGATCCTGCTCGCGGCACCTTCGTATGCGCCAACCAGGGCCGGTGCGGCTTCGGCGATGGCCTGCGAGTACACGTACCTGTCGAGCAGATATGCATGCACGACGGCACGGTCCGCTTGAGTGCTCCCCGCGTGTCGCGACCTGGCCAGCGCGGTCCCGGGAGCGACCGCACAGCTCGCCGCGATGGCGAGCACAACCGCCAAGATCGATCCGCGTGCCCTCCGATATCCCCTCCGCGCCAGCAACCGCGCGCAGCCTATACCAGACCGAGGTCCAACGCCGCGTGATCGGAACTCGTCCACCCATTGTGCATACGAATGGGCGGGATTTACAAGAGTGCGTAGGACGGATGGTCCAGGCGCACCATCTAGCGCGGTGCCGGCGTCTGTCGCCTGCTCAGCAGCGCCGGCGACTCACCGATGCCCGACGGGTCCTCTCAGTAAGCCCCGCGCTGCATGATCACGGCCGGGATCGTCTTCAGCAGAATAGCCAGGTCGAGCGCCAGGGACCAGCGCTCCAGGTAGATGAAGTCGAGGTGCACGAGGTCGTCGAAGTCGAGCTCCGAGCGCCCCGACACCTGCCACAGGCCGGTGATGCCCGGCAGCACGAGGTAGCGCTTGCGATGCCAGTCCTCGAGCAGCTCGAAGTCGCGCTCGGGCAGCGGACGCGGGCCGACCAGCGACATCTCGCCGCGCAGCACGTTCACGAGTTGCGGTAGCTCGTCCAGAGAGAAGCGCCGCAGGAAGCGCCCCACGGGCGTGAGGCGGGGGTCGTCCTTGATCTTGAACAGTGCCCCGGAGGCCTCGTTGAGCTCCTCCAGCGCTCCCTGACTCTCGTGCGCGTCGCAGTACATCGTGCGGAACTTCAAGCAGGCAAACGGCAGCTGACCGATACCGGGACGCATCGACCGGTAGAAGATCGGCCCACGCGAGGAGACCCGCACCGCAAGCGTGATCGCGGCCAGCAGGGGACTGAGCAGCACAAGCAGGAAAATCGAGCCGACAAGGTCGAAGGTGCGCTTCAGGGCGAAGTCGATGCCCTCGAACACGGGCGGTCCCAGCTCGAACAGGGGCACCGACTGGCCGGGAACGAACTCGGCGCGATGGATCAGGATCTCCATCGTCGAGGGGGCGATACGCACGCGTACGCCGCGGCGATGGCACTGGTCGACCAGCTCCACCGCACGCTCCTGGGGAAAGTCGGGGTCGGCGATGATCACCTCGTCGACGCGCTCGGAGACGACCACAGCCTGCAGGTGGTCGAGCGTACCCAGGCAGCGTACCCCGTTGGCAGGCAGCGGCTCGGGCGAGACGAAGCCGACGACTTCGATCGGGGAGTGCGGCGCGTCGGCAAGCGCATGGGCGACATCGTGGATGTGCTTACCGGTGCCGACGAGCACGGCACGGCGCTGATAGCCGGCCGCGTGCAGGATCGCACCGGTGGCCCGCTCGTAGAGATAGCGCAGCGAGGAGATGTAGAACAGCGCGAAGCCAAGCGAGCCGTAGAAGATGTAGTAGCTGGAGAAGTGTTCGCCGCTCACGACCGCAAAGATGAGCGCGACGAAGGCGACCTGGAAGAGCGAGCCCACGATGCGCGAGAGGCCGGGGCGCTGCGAGCGCTCGGCGTACAGGCCGGAGCGGGCGAACAGCAGCGCGGTCAGCAGGTAGGCGAACGCGAGGATCGCACGCGTGCCCTCGTAGGCGCTGTGCGCGTCGACGCTGGAGAGCAGCGCCTCCTTGAGCGCAAGCGCCGTGAAGATCGCCAGCGACACCCCGAACAGATCGAGCAAGAGCAGCGAGAGGACTCGTAGACCACGGCGCATCGTGTCCATGCGCAGCAGGAACGAGAGCGCGGGCGGGCGCTTGCTGCGCACGTCACGGTCGCTGCGCGGCGGCGGAATCTCCTCAACGGCGGGCCTGCCGGTCGAGCCCGCGCGAGCAGGCAACGGCGTCCTTGCGGGACGGCTGGTGCGCGGCGCGTCCGGAGAACGAACTCCCATCTCGGACTTCACAACAGTTGAGTTTCCCGTATGTAGCGGTCAGAAACCGTTTGGGAGAGCACGTGCGCGCCAGCGCGCACATGCGTTTGGAGCATTCTTGGGCGCTCAGAAACCGTTTGGGAGTACACCTGCACGCAAGGGCGCGCACATGTTTGGGGAGCATTCAAGCGTTCAGAGATCGTTTGACAGGTGCCGTTCACCCAACCAGCTGCTCTATACCGGACGTGTCGATCGTACGGCGCAGCCCGTCGTGCAACGAGACTTCGGGTGCCCAACCGAGCAGCTCGCGCGCGAGTGTGATGTCCGGCTTGCGCTGCTTGGGATCGTCGACCGGCAGCGCCTCGAACAGGATCTCCGAGTCGGCCCCTGTGATCTCCTTGACCGCCTCGGCCAGTTCGAGCAGGGTGTACTCGTCGGGATTGCCGATGTTCACGGGATTGTGGTAGCCGGACTCGGCCAGCGCGATCAGCCCGCGGATCAGGTCGCTGACGAAGCAGAAGGAGCGCGTTTGCGAGCCATTGCCGAAAACAGTCAGCGGACGGTTCGCCAAGGCTTGGCGCAGGAAGGTGGGAATCGCGCGGCCGTCGTGCGGGCGCATGCGCGCGCCGTAGGTGTTGAAGATGCGCACGATCGCCGTGTCCACCCCTTGCTGGCGGTGGTAGGCCATCGTCAGCGCCTCGGCATAGCGCTTGGCCTCGTCGTAGACGCCGCGCGGCCCGATCGGGTTGACGTGCCCCCAATAGGTCTCCGCTTGCGGATGTTCCTGGGGATCGCCATATACCTCGCTGGTAGAAGCGATCAGGAAACGCGCCCGCTTGGCCTTGGCCAGGCCGAGTGTGTGATGGGTGCCGTAGGAGCCGACCTTCAGCGTGTGCAGCGGCAGACGCAGATAGTCGATCGGAGAAGCGGGCGATGCCAGGTGGTAGACGAAGTCGACAGGCTCGTCGATCTCGTACGGCTCGATGATGTCCACGTTGACGTTGCGAAAGTTCTCGGGATCGCGAATGTGCTCGATGTTCGCGAGCGAGCCGGTCTCGAGGTTGTCGACGCAGATCACACGGTTTCCGCGGGTGAGCAGCTCATCGCAGAGATGCGAACCGAGGAAGCCAGCGCCGCCTGTGACCATGCACGTTGACATCGCAGGCCAGTATAAGGCTGCAGGCCCACTCAGCTTGGCGCGAGCAGGCGCTCGTGACCGGCCGGAGGAGCCGCGATTCGGGCCGTCTGGCGGATCTTGTCTCCCAAAAAGACGCTCCCAGATCGTCCTTGCGCCAAGTTCCGTCCCAGCCCAATCCATATGATTCAGTGCAGACCATGAGCCAGCACAACCAAAGCGAGCAGGAGGAGCGTCTGACGGTCGCCCCGATAGTGGGACCGGAAGATCCGCGTCGCTTCACCGACTCGGGAATCGAGATCGAGGCGCTCTATACCGAGGAGGACCTGCCGGCGGAGCTCGACCTGGGTACGCCTGGAGACTTTCCCTACACGCGCGGCGTACATCGCGAGATGTACCGCAAACAGACGTGGACGATGCGCCAGTACGCCGGCTATGCCTCGGCCAAGGAGTCAAACGAGCGCTATCGCTACCTGCTCTCCAAGGGCTCGACCGGCCTGTCGATGGCCTTCGACCTGCCGACGCAACTGGGCCTCGACTCCGACAATCCGCGCTGCCTCGGCGAGGTCGGCCGCACCGGCGTGGCGATCGACACGATCGACGACATGCGCACGGCGTTCGACGGGATCCCGCTGGATGAGGTCTCGACGTCGATGACGATCAACGCGCCCGCCGCCTGTCTGCTGCTGCTCTACGACCTCGTCGGCGAGGAGCAGGGCGTGCCGAGCGAGAAGCTCCGCGGTACGACCCAGAACGACGTGCTCAAGGAGTACATCGCGCGCGGCAACTACATCTATCCGCCGCAGCCGACGATGCGCCTGACGACCGACCTGTTCCAGTACTGCCAGGAAAACGTCCCCAAGTGGAACACGATCTCGATCTCCGGCTACCACTTTCGTGAGAAGGGCTGCTCGGCCGTGCAGGAGGTCGCCTTCACGCTGTCATCTGGCATCGCGTATGTGCAGGCGGCGATCGAGAAGGGCCTGGATGTGGACGACTTCGCCCCACGCCTGGCGTTCTTCTTCAACGGCCACAACAATGTCTTCCAGGAGGTCGCCAAGTTCCGCGCGGCGCGGCGCATGTGGGCTCACATCATGAGCGAGCGCTTCGGCGCGAAGAACCCGAAGTCGACGATGCTGCGCTTCCACACGCAGACGGGTGGCGTGACGCTGACCGCGCAGCAGCCGGAGAACAACATCGTACGCGTCGCGCTGCAGGGCTTCGCCGCGGTCTGCGGCGGCACGCAGTCGCTGCACACCAACGGCTTCGACGAGGCCTTGGCCCTACCGACGGAGCGTGCGGCAAAGACCGCCTTGCGCACGCAGCAGATCCTCGCGTACGAGTCGGGCGCGGCCGACACCGTGGACCCGTTCGCGGGCTCCTACTTCGTGGAGTCGCTCACCGACGAGATCGAAGCGCGCGCGAACGAACTGATCGCGAAGGTCGACGCGCTCGGCGGCTCGGTCAACGCGATCCAGTTCATCACGAGTGAGATCGACGAGTCCGCGTGGGGCTACCAGGAGCGCTACCGCATCGGCCAGGACATCGTGGTGGGCGTGAACAAGTTCGAGGAGGACGACATCGAGGTGCCCGACCTCTTGCGCGTCGATCCCGAGTCTGAGCGCGAACAGGTGGGGCGCCTCAAGGCGTTCAAGGCCAACCGCGACCAGCAACTGGTCGAGCGGCGCCTCGAGGAGCTGCGCGAGACTGCGCGCGGCAGCGAGAACCTGCTGCCCTCGATCCGTCAGGCGCTGAAGGACCGGGCTTCGCTCGGCGAGGCGTGCGGCGCGATGCAGGACGTCTTCGGCAAGTACGCGCCGACCTTCTAGGAAGACATGGACCGCATACGCCGGCTGCGCAGCTCAAAGAGTCATGTCGGAGGCCGGACGGTCCGTGTGCCGCCCTGTTCAATAGGATTTTGCCCGTGATCGCAACGGTGCAGTTCTTCGAAGTGGTCTTGGCCGTGCACATCATGGCCGTGGTGTTCGCCTTCGGCGCGACGTTCGCCTACCCAGTGCTGCTCGGCGCCGTCGGCAAAGCCGACTCGCGCGCCCTGCCGGCGCTGTACCGCGCGATCCACGCGATCAGCGTCAAGGTCATCATGCCGGGCCTCGCGATCGTCGTGATCTGCGGCATCTACCTCGCATCCAAACTGCACGTGTGGAGCGAGTTCTATGTCCAGTGGGGTATCGCCGTGGCGGTCGTGATCGGCGCCATCGAGGGCATGTTCCTGAGCCCCAACGAGAAGCGTCTGGTCGAGGTAGCCGACAAAGACCTCGCCGCGGCTGGCGATGGGCCCATCACGTTCAGCGCCGAGCACGACACGCTCGTGCGCCGCATCGGCGCCGTGGGCGCCACGATGGACCTGCTCGTGGTACTCACGATCTTGTTCATGGTCCTCAAAACGTAGGCGGCGCTGAGCGTGAACGCCACCGGTGTGGAGCTCGACACGATCGTCACGGCGAAAGTGTCCATGCCCTACGGCTACGTCTATCGCAGTGGAGGCAGTCCCGCGAGGCGCCTCCTCACCGGCATCTCGCCGTTCGGTGAAACGCTCGAAGCGCCGTGCCTCGCCTTTGTCGTCCGCCACCCCTCGGCCGGCACGATCCTGATCGACACGGGTATGCACCGCGACGCGCGGGAGAACCCGCGTCGTGACTTCGGCATACCGCTGAGCCTGATGTTCAGGGGCCTGCATCCGGCCCGAGAGCCGTTCGACGAGCAGTTGCGCGCGCTCGACATCGAGCCAGACTCTGTCGAGCGGGTGGTCATGACCCACCTCCACCTCGACCACACGAGCGGCATGCGCCTGCTGCCAAACGCCAAGTTCACCGCATCGGGCGCCGAGTGGACGGCGACTCGTCGCAAATTCCCCGCCGGCAAGGGCTATGTCCCGCACCACCTGCCTGCCGTATCGCAGATGCAGTTGCTGGACTTCGGCCGTGACGGTGAGCCGTATGCGACGTTCAAGCAGACGATCGACCTGCTTGGCGACGGCACGATCCGCCTGATCTCCACTCCGGGCCACAGCGCGGGACACCTTTCTGTGCTGCTGCTCTTGGCCGATGGAGGCGAAGCATTGCTCGTCGGCGACGCCGCGTACACCCTGCGCAACATCCACGAGGAGATCCTGCCGATCCTCACCGACGACGACGCGACCGCGCTCGGATCGATCGCAGAGATCAAGGCTTTTGCGCTCGCCAACCCGCAGACGATCCTCGTGCCGTCGCACGACCCCGACGCTTGGCGTGCGCTCGCCGGTTGAACAGCCCTCTGTACCCTGGGTAGCGTCATGAGCCAGGGCTACAGAGTCGCCGTCGTCGGCGCCACCGGACAGGTGGGCACACTGATGCTGCAGTTGCTGCGCGAGCGCGGCTTCCCCGCGCGCGAGATCGTGCCGTTCGCCTCCGAGCGCTCGGCCGGCAGGGAGATCGAGGGTGTCGGCGTCGTGCAACCGCTCAGCGACGAGACGATCCAAGGCTTCGACCTGGCGCTGTTCTCGGCCGGCGGATCGACCTCGGGCGAGTGGGTACCGCGCTTCGTGAAGGCCGGCGCCGTTGTCGTCGACAACAGCTCGCACTGGCGCATGAACGACGACGTGCCGCTTGTCGTCGCGGAGGTCAACCCGGGAGCACTGGCCTCTCATCGGGGAATCGTCGCCAACCCCAACTGCTCCACTATGCAGATGGTGGTGGCGCTGGCGCCGCTGCACGACGCGGCCGGCATCGAGCGGTTGGTGATCTCCACCTACCAGGCCGTGTCCGGCACGGGCAAGAAGGCGGTGGACGAGCTGCTCGATCAGTCCCACGCACTGCTGCATGGGATGGAGATCGAGCCGCCACAGGCCTACGCCCACCAGATCGCCTTCAACGCGCTGCCCCACGCCGGCTCGTTCGCGCCAGGAGACGACCACACCGACGAGGAGCGCAAGCTGATCGACGAGACCCGCAAGATCCTCGGTGACGAGTCGATCCGCGTGAGCGCGACCTGTGTGCGAGTGCCCGTCGTCAACGGCCACTCCGAGGCGGTCAACATGCAAACGCGAGACGATCTCAGCCCGGAGCGGGCGCGCGAGCTGCTGCGCGCAGCACCCGGCATCACAGTGGCCGACGATCCCGATGCCTCGCTCTACCCGCTGGCGACGCAGGCCACGGGTCATGACGAGGTGTTTGTCGGGCGCATCCGCCGCGACCCGGGCCACGAGCGCGCTTTGGACATGTGGATCGTCGCCGACAACCTGCGCAAGGGCGCCGCGACAAATGCGGTTCAGCTGGCAGAGCTGCTGCACGAGCAGCGATTGATCGCGCCGCAAGCTGTCGAGGCTGCTTCCCGACCTTGAGATTGGTCGTGCCGTAAGCCCTCAAGCTGCTTCCTGGGCTTGAGTCTCTGGAGTGTGTGCCCAGAAACGCTAGGCAATCTAGGACCTGTGGTCGATAGTTAGGTACCAAAGTAAACGACTCGGTGCAAAACAAGGGGGTATCTTGCGGGACCACCGGAAGGACTCTCACCTCCACGCTCGAAACCTGGAGCGATGAGCGTCTCTACCGAGGTGCAACGCACCCTTGTCAAGTCTCCGCCAGAGCTTTGGTCGGAGATCAGCAACCCCGAGGCGCTCGCCCGTCACCTCTCCGAGCTCGGCGAGATCCGCATCACCGCGGTCGAGCCCGAGACAAAGGTCGAGTGGGAGGCAGAGGGCGCCAGCGGCGTCGTACACCTCAAGCAATCCGGCTGGGGCACGAAGGTCACGTTGTCGGTGACGCGCACCGCGTCGAGGTCCGAGGAGTCTCCGCCGGAGCCCGAGGCGATCGCAGAGCCAGTCGTCGCTGAGCCCGAACCCAAGGCGATCGCAGAGCGGGTCGCTGCCGAGCCCGAGCCGGTCGCCGCTGAGCCCGAGTTCGAGCCCGAGCCGGTCGCTGCCGAGCCCGAACCGGTCGCGCCCGTCGAGCCAGACCCGGAGTCATCCCCTGCGGAGCCCGAACCACAACTTGGATTCTTTGCGCGACTCTTCCGTAGACGCAAGGCGAAGCCCGTCGCGGTTATCGAGCCAGAGCCAGAGATAGAGATAGAGGTCGTCGCGCTGGCAGCACCTGAGCCGATCTACCCCGAGCCGCCGGCCGAGCCCGAGGTGGACCTGGCCGCCGAACTGGCCTTGGTCGAAGCGCAGATGACGGCCGAGACGACTGAGCTGCTGACGGGTGTGCTCGACCGTCTTGGTGCCGCGCACCACAGGCCCTTCTCGCGCGGATAAGATTCCGCGCCCCGTGCGCAGCAAGGCCCCCGAAACCTACGACGAGAAGCTCGCCCAGCTGAACGAGCTGCGCGAGGCTGCCCTGCACTCGGCCCCCGAGGCCGAGGAGAAGCAGCACGCCCGTGGCAAGTACACGGCACGCGAGCGAGTGGAGAAGCTGCTCGATCCCGGCTCCTTCCAGGAGCTCGACACGTTCGTGCGCCACCGCACCTACGACTTCGACATGCAGAAGAACCGCCCGTGGGGCGATGCGGTGGTGACCGGCCACGGCACGATCGACGGGCGGCGGGTGTGCGTGTTCAGCCAGGACTTCACGGTATTCGGCGGCTCGCTCGGCGAGGTGATGGGCGAGAAGATGTGCAAGATCATGGATCTGGCCGCCAAGATCGGCTGCCCCGTGATCGGCATCAACGACTCGGGTGGGGCGCGCATCCAGGAGGGAGTCGTGTCGCTCGGCTCCTATGGCGACGTGTTCCTGCGAAACGTGCGCAGCTCAGGCGTGATCCCACAGATCAGCCTCGTCATGGGCCCATGCGCGGGCGGGGCGGTCTACTCGCCGGCGATCACCGACTTCATCTTCATGGTCAAGGAGACCTCGCACATGTTCATCACGGGCCCCGACGTGATCAAGACGGTCACCGGCGAGGAAGTCGAGTTCGAGGAGCTGGGCGGGGCGATGTCGCACAACACCAAGTCCGGCGTGGCGCAGTTCGCCTCCGACGACGAGGACGCCTGCCTGGAGGACTGCCGCTACCTGGTGAGCTTCCTGCCCCAGAACAACATGCAGACCACGCCCCGTGTGCAGCCGACGGACGATCCCTTGCGCATGGACCCCGAGCTCGACCACGTCGTTCCCGACAACCCCAACAAGCCTTACGACATGCGCGATGTCGTGCGCTTGATCGTGGATGACGGCGAGTTCTTCGAGGTACACGAGCACCACGCCAAGAACATCATCTGCGGCTTCTCGCGCCTGGATGGCCACGCCGTGGGGATCGTCGGCAACCAGCCCAACCAGTTGGCGGGCGTGCTCGACATCGACGCCTCCGCCAAGGCCGCGCGCTTCGTGCGCACCTGCGACGCGTTCAACATCCCCTTGATCACGTTCTGCGACGTGCCCGGCTTTCTACCCGGCACAGCCCAGGAGTGGGGCGGCATCATCCGCCACGGCGCCAAGCTCCTCTACGCGTTCGCCGAGGCGACGGTGCCGAAGATCACGATCATCACGCGCAAGGCCTACGGGGGCGCCTACGACGTGATGTCCTCAAAGCACCTCGGCGCCGACTTCAACTTCGCCTGGCCCACCTCCGAGGTAGCCGTGATGGGCCCGGAGGGCGCGGTCAACATCATCTACCGGCGCGACATCGCGGGCAGCCCGACACCCCAGGAGCGCCGCCAAACGCTGATGGACGACTACAAGGCGCGCTTTGCCAACCCATATACAGCTGCCGAACGTGGGTATATCGACGATGTGATCATCCCGCACGAGACGCGCCCGAAGCTGATCGCGGCACTCGACACACTGCACACCAAGCGCGAGCCTGGCCCGAAGCGCAAGCATGGGAACATCCCGCTGTAGGCACGCCCCGTGCGGGTGTGCATCCGTGCTCGTGGTGTCCGTTGAGGCAGGAGTCGGAAACGTCATATGGTCAACCGTCGCCCCCAACTGAAGCTCATCGCACCCTCGGCCTCACCGGCCGAGGCGGCGGCGATCGTGGCTGCGTTGGAGCGCTTCATGCGCGATACAGCGCCCCAACTGGCGCCACCGACCGAGCATCTGGACCCGTGGACGCGCGCGGCTATGCTCGAAAGCGTGGCGCGCACGGGTCTCGGCGACGAGCCGGACCCTTGGCTAAATACCTAAAAGCCGCTAGGCTTTACGCCCAATCTCTTTGCCGGTCGCAAAACGATAAATCCGGGACCCACCAACCCCCAACCCGGACCAGGAGGTCTTCGCCAGATGGAGCCAGTTTCGATACCCGCCGAGCGGTCCACCACCAAAAAGGGCTCGCTGGAGGATCCCGAGATCCTGCAGAACGTCCCCGGGCACGTCATCCCGATCCTGCAGCGGGAGTACGACGACTTCAAGACCGAGGCGACCAAGTTCCTCCAGGGCGACATGGCCGAAGACGAGTTCATCAAGTTCCGTCTCAAGCAGGGCGTCTACGGCCAGCGCCAGCCCGACGTACAGATGATCCGCGTGAAGCTGCCGTTTGGCGGCGTGACGCCGGAGCAGATGGACAAGTTCGCCGACGTCGTCGAAAAGTACGCGCCCTTGGGCAAGGGTCACGTGACAACACGTCAGAACATCCAGATGCACCACATCCCGCTGCCTGAAATCGAGCAGGCGATCAGGGAGATGGGCGAAGCCGGGCTCTCCAGCCGCGAGGGCTGCGGCAACACGGTGCGCAACGTCACCGGCGATCCCTGGGCCGGGGTGGCGGCAGACGAGCTGTTCGACCTGACGCCCTACGCCGGCGCCTACGCACGCTACTTCGTCAGGCACCCCACGACTCAGGGGATGCCACGCAAGATCAAGACCTCCTTCGACGGCTCGCCGCGCGACCGCGCGATCAGCGGCATCCACGACATCGCCTTCCGTGCCCGCGTCAAGGAGATCGATGGCAAAGAGGTGCGCGGCGCTGAGATGCTGGTAGGCGGCGGCACCTCGATCATGCCGCGCGTGGCGCCCGCCCTGTACGACTTCGTGGAGCTCGACAATGGCGACTACCTGAAGATCTCCGAGGCCGTGTTTCGCATCTTCGACCGTCAAGAGTGGCTGCGCGTCAACCGTGCACGTGCCCGCATCAAGGTGTTCGTCGACAAGTTCGGAATCGACGAGCTGCGCAACCAGGTCGAGCAGGAGCTCGAGGGCGATTGGGTCAAAGAACGCGACTTCTCGATCGAGGATCGCCTGTTCCTCGACGACGAGCGCGAAGCGGCTCCCGCGCCTCCGACGAGCTACAACAGCCCCAACGGCGACATCTCCGAGTTCGAGCGCTTCAAGCAGGCCAACGTGGCCGCCCAGAAGCAGGAGGGCTTCGTGACGGTCGAGGTAAAGATCGTGCGTGGCGACCTCACTCCCGAGCAGTTCCGTGGGCTCGGCCGGATTATGCGCGAATACTCCGGCGGGTATGCACGCACCACCGTGCAGCAGAACTTCGTGCTGCGTTGGGTGCGGGAGGAGAGCGTGTACGACGTTTGGAAAGCACTCACAGCGCTGGGCCTCGGCGACCCCGGATCGCGCGAGATCACCGACGTGGTGTCGTGCCCAGGCACAGACTCGTGCAAGCTCGGGATCACCAGCTCGATGGGACTCAACCAGGCCGTGCAGGAGCGGATTGAAACGATGGGCATCACCGACCCGCTGACGCGTCAGATCCACATCAAGATGAGCGGCTGCCCCAACGGCTGCTCCCAGCACCACGTGGCCGACATCGGCTTCTACGGCGCGTCGATCAAGGTGGGCGAGCACACGATCCCCGCCTATATCCCCCACGTGGGCGGCGTGTATGAAGGCGGCGAGGTCAAGTTCGGCACGCGCCTGAAGCAGCGCCTGCCCGCCAAGCGCGTGCCGGAGGCGATCGAGCGCTGGGTCCGCCACTACCAGGCCAACCGCGAGGAGGGCGAGGAGTGGGGCGCGTTCGTGCAGCGCGTGGGCACGCCTGAGCTCGAAGCGCTCGTCAAGGAGCTCTCGCTGCCGGTCGACTTCGGCCTGGAGACAATGAACACGTTCATCGACTGGAACCGCGACGTGCCGTTCCAGGTGATCCGTGGCGAGGGCGAGTGCGCGGTCTAGGAGACAGCAGCCCGACGGATGCCACATCCACCCTCCCAAGGGATGGGAGTGCTGCGGACGCCGATGTTGCCCAGACGCTGAACGACACACTCCGCGCAGCGGTCGAGCGCCACGGCGACAAAATCGTGCTGCTGTGCTCCTTCCAGAAGGAGGAGTCGGTCTTGATCGACGAGCTTTTGCGTATCGGCGAGGGACAGACGCCGGTGCGGATTGCGACGATCGATACAGGCGTGCTTTTCCCCGAGACGCTGCAAACCTGGAAGGCCTTCGAGGAGCGCTTCGGGATAAATGTGGAGGTACATGACGCGAGCAGTCCGACAGCGCCCTGGAGCGGACCTGAGCACTGCTGCTCGATAGCCAAGGTGGCCGCCCTGGAGCATGCGCTGCAAGGCGCCGAGGGGTGGATCACCGGCATCAGGCGTGAGCAGGGGCCCACGCGCGCGGACACCGATCTGATCGAAGTCGACGCCAAACGCGGACTACACAAGTACAACCCGCTGGCGCTGTGGAGCGAAAAGGACCTGTGGACTCGCATCTTCGAGCGCGACCTGCCTTACAACCCGCTGCACGACCAGGGCTACTCCTCGATCGGCTGCGCACCGTGCACTCAGCCCGGCGAGGGCCGCGAGGGCCGCTGGGCCGGTACTGAGAAGACTGAGTGCGGCCTGCACGTTGGTGTGTCATGAGCGTCGCCGAGCGCCCTCAGCTGAGCCACTTGCGTGCACTCGAGTCAGAGGCGATCCACGTGATGCGCGAGGTGGCCGCCGAATTCGAGCGGCCCGTACTGCTGTTCAGCGGCGGCAAGGACTCGATAGTGCTGCTGCGCCTGGCCGAGAAGGCGTTTCGCCCGGGCCCCTTTCCGTTCCCGTTGATGCACGTGGATACCGGGCACAACTTCCCCGAGGTGATCGAGTTCCGCGACCGCCGGGTGTCCGAGCTCGGCGAGCGCCTGATCGTTGCCAGCGTGCAGGAGTCGATCGATTCGGGCAGGGTTGCCGAGGAGAAGGGTCCACGCGCTTCGCGCAACCAGCTGCAGACAGTGACGCTGTTGGACGCGATCGCCGAGCACAAATTCGACGCGGCCTTCGGCGGTGCGCGCCGCGACGAGGAGCGGGCGCGCGCGAAGGAGCGCGTGTTCTCCTTTCGCGACGACTTCGGCGGCTGGGACCCCAAGAGCCAGCGGCCCGAGCTGTGGAACCTCTACAACGGGCGCATCAAGAAGGGCGAGAACGTGCGCGTCTTTCCGATCTCCAACTGGACCGAGCTGGACGTCTGGGAGTACATCGACCAGGAGCAGCTGGAGGTACCCTCGATCTACTTCGCCCACGAGCGCGAGGTGTTCAAGCGCGACGGCATGCTCTACGCATGGCGCGAAGGGACTGAACTGATCGACGGCGAGAGCGTCTTCTCAGAGACGGTGCGCTACCGCACCGTGGGCGACATGAGCTGCACCGGCGGCGTACGCTCGCAGGCCGGCACATTGCAGGAAGTCGTGACCGAGATCGCCGCTACCCGCATCACCGAGCGTGGCGAGACGCGTGCGGACGACCGCGTCTCGGAGGCCGCAATGGAGGATCGCAAGAAGGCCGGGTACTTCTAGTGCGCGTTTTTTTGGCTACGCCGGCCCACGCGACGGGGCGTGCGGCCCGTTGGAGCGGAAGCTCGCCCGACTCCGCTGAGAAGGTTTGGCTATGACACTCGACCTGCTGCGTTTCACCACCGCCGGTTCGGTCGACGACGGCAAGAGCACCCTGATCGGGCGGCTGCTCTACGACACCAAGCAGGTGTTCGAGGACCAGCTCGATCACGTGGCGCAAGCGAGCGAGCGGCGCGGCGGCGAGGGTGCACTTGACTTGGCGCTACTGACCGACGGGCTACGCGCAGAGCGCGAGCAGGGGATCACGATCGACGTGGCCTACCGCTACTTCGCCACACTCAAGCGCCGCTTCATCATCGCCGACTGCCCCGGACATCAGCAGTACACGCGCAACATGGTCACCGGCGCCTCGACAGCCGATCTGTCGGTGATCCTGCTCGACGCGCGCAAGGGCGTCCTGGAGCAATCGAAGCGCCACGCATTCATCAGCGCACTGCTTGGCATTCCGCACCTAGTGGTGGCCGTCAACAAGATGGATCTGGTCGACTACTCCCAGGAGCGCTTCGACGAGCTCGCGGCCGAGTTCGCGGGGTTTGCCCAGAAGTTGAACGGGATCGGCACAGGAACGGGCATGGGCCGTGACATCACCTACATCCCGATGTCGGCACTCGACGGCGACAACGTCGTGGACCGTTCGCAGAGTATGGAGTGGTACGCCGGCCCGACGCTGCTCGACCTGCTCGAGCAGGTCGAGGTGGCCTACGACCATCCCTACGACCGACCTGCGCGCTTTCCGGTGCAGTGGGTAATACGCCCGGCGACGAACCGGTCCCCAGCCACCCACAGCGACTACCGCGGTTATGCGGGACAGGTAGCAAGCGGGGCGTTTCGAGTGGGCGAGGAGATCGTGGTGCTTCCCGCGGGACAGCACACGAGCATCGAAGCGATCGACACCTATGACGGCGAGCTTCCCGAGGCGCTCGCGCCGATGTCGGTGACGCTGCGACTGAGCGACGAGCTCGACATATCCAGAGGCGAGACGATCTGCCGTGCCGAGCAGGCGCCGACCGTCGCGCGGGAGCTCGAAGCCGACGTCTGCTGGATGACCGACAAGCCCCTACGCCAAGGCGGGCGCTATCTCGTCAAGCACACGACACGTGAGGTGACGGCGATCGTGGACGAACTGTGCGACCACGTCGACGTACACACGCTCGAGCGCGCCGGCGCGCCACAGGAGCTTGGGCTCAACGACATCGGCCGTATACGTCTGCGCACCAGTGCTCCGCTCGTGTTCGATCCTTACGAGAGCAACCGCCGCACAGGCAGCTTCATCCTGATCGACGAGGCCACCAACAACACAGTTGGCGCCGGGCTCGTCGTTGCCGCATAGCGCTACAGCATTTCGTAGCTGACGCCGAGACGCCTGTAGGTGCTCTCGGCGCGACGATCGAGCGTCAAAAGGATGCGTTTGTGCTGAGCAGCTGTCAGCGCCACAAGCGCGTCGTAGACCGCGCCACCCGACACCCCGCGTTCAGCGAGCTTGCCCACAATTCGATCGTGCTCCTCGTTGGGCAGGGTCAAGCGCTGGGGGGCGAACCCGGCTTCGATGTATTGAGAGGCGATGTCCACCGATACGCGGAATGGATCGGGAAGACGCGTCAATGCCGAATAGGCCTCCAGCGCTACGTGCGCCGCGATTGGCAGGTCGCTGTCGAGCGCCGCGTGAGCTTGCTCAAAGTTTGGATGCCAATCCGCAAACCCCGCGATGACCACACTTGTATCGGGCGTCAAACGTTTTTCTCGCACCAGGGCGTCAACGTTTTTCTCGCACCAATTCCAATGTCGAGCGTATGGCCTCTGGGCTGATCGGAGGGAAGTCACCATCGGTGACTGCCACAAGCCGCCCGTCGCGACGCTCCAAACGCATCGGCCTCGGAACCGGCTCAATCTCCAAGTGTCCTCCTACCGCCGTCAGCTCCAGTTCCACGCTGGGCGTGAATGCAAGCTCGTCACGCAACGCCTTAGGCACGACAATTCGCCCGGCGCGATCAATGGTAGTCCGCATGGCATACAGAATACCATCAACAAAGCCGTGCCTTTCTCGGCCTTACATCCCTCCGACCCACTTGACCAATGTGCACAGATCCTCCTCAACCAAGCCCCAAGCCACGACGAGCCGCGCCATTGAATAAGCTCCCGCCTCGATGTTCTCGAAGGTCCTAGTAGCCAACCGCGGCGAGATTGCCGTACGCATCGTGCGAGCCCTGGAGGAGATGGGCATCGCCTCCGTGGCGGTGTATTCCGAGCTCGACCGCGACGCGCTGCACGTGGCCCGCGCCGATGAGGCGTTCAACCTCGGAGATGGGCCGGCCGCCGAGAACTACCTGAGCGTCGAGAAGATCCTCGACGTCGCCAAGCGCTCGGGCGCTGAGGCGATCCATCCCGGTTACGGCTTCCTCGCCGAGAACGCACCCTTCGCCCAGGCTTGCGAGGATGCCGGCGTCGTGTTCATCGGTCCTCCGGCGAGCGCGATCGAGGCAATGGGATCGAAGACGCGTGCCCGCGAGCTGATGAAGGCCGCGGGGGTGCCGATTGTCCCTGGCACGACGGAGGCAGTCGCGACAGTCGCCGACGCTATGAAGATCGCCAAGAAGGAGATCGGCTTTCCAGTGGCGGTGAAGGCGTCTGGCGGCGGCGGCGGCAAGGGCTTCCGCGTAGCCCTCACCGAGGATGAGCTCGAGGGTGCTTTCGAGGGCGCGAGCCGCGAGGGCGAGAAGTTCTTCTCCGACGGGACCGTCTACCTGGAGCGCTACCTGCCCGATCCCCGCCACGTCGAGGTACAGGTGCTGGCCGACACGCTCGGCAACGTGATCCACCTCGGCGAGCGCGACTGCTCGATCCAGCGCCGCCATCAGAAGGTGATCGAGGAGGCGCCGGCCCCCGAATGGGTCGTGGACGAGGCGCTGCGCGCACGCATCGGCAAGATCGGCGTGGACGCCGCTCGCGCCGTCAACTACGTCGGCGCGGGCACGATCGAGGGTTTGCTCGCTCCGAAAGAGGACGGCAGCGCCGAATACTTCTTCCTGGAGATGAACACACGCGTGCAGGTCGAGCACTGCGTGACCGAGATGACCACGGGAGTGGACATCGTCAAGGAAGGCATTCGCGCGGCGGCCGGCGAGCCGCTGGCCGTGCGCCAGGAGGACGTTGCTCTGCACGGGCACGCGATCGAGTGCCGCATCAACGCTGAGGATGCCTCCAAGAACTTCGCACCCGCGCCAGGGAAGATCGGCGCTTACTCCGAGCCGAAAGGCCCAGGCGTGCGGGTCGATTCTGGCGTTGGCGCCGGCGGCGAAGTCTCGCCCATGTACGACCCGATGGTTGCCAAGCTGATCGTCTGGGACGCCGACCGCGAGCAGGCCACGCGACGTATGTTGCGGGCGCTCGAGGAATACGAGATCGAGGGGCTGAAGACCTTGATCCCCTTCCACCAAGCGCTGCTTGCGACCGACCAGTGGGCCAAAGGCGAGACCTGTCGCGATCTGCTCGAGGACAAGGCTTGGCTGAAGACGCTCGCGTTCGAGAAGCCCGCCCCCAAGGGGGACGACGAGGACGAACCTGAGAAGGTCGAGCAGAGCTACACCGTGGAGGTGTCCGGCCAGCGCTTTGACGTGAAGGTCGTCGGTCCCCCGCTTAGCGGTGGCGTGGCCGTCAACGGGGCCGCGCCATCTGGACAGGGTGCCCCCAAGCGCGCCGCTAGGGCCAAGTCAGCGAGCGCCGGCGGGCCAGACACGCTCGAGTCGCCGCTACAGGGCAACATGTGGAAGGTGCTCGTCAAACAGGGCGACACCGTCGTTGAGGGTCAAATCCTGTGCATCATCGAGGCGATGAAGATGGAGAACGAGATCACCGCGCACAAGGCCGGGACGATCGCGGAGCTACCGATCACCGAGGGCGAGCCGATCAATGCGGGCGCGCCGATCGCCACGATCAAGAGCGAGGCACCGGCCGGCGAGAGCTGAGCCGAGCCGGCTCCTGAGCATCCGAGCCGAGCAGCGCCACGCACACAAACAGAGCACGGAGGAGAGCATGTCAGCAGTGGACTACACCGCCGTCGCCGCCGGATTGAGCCAGGCGATCCCATTCAACGTACACCTGGGCTTGGACACGATCACGGTCGCCGAGGATCACGGCGTCGTACGACTGCCAGACGAGGAGCACCTGCGCAACCATGTCGGCTCGCTGCATGCGGGCGCACTATTCGCCGCTGGCGAGGCTGCCTCAGGAGCGGCGTTCGTGGGGGCTTTCCTGGACATCATGGGTGAGATCACGCCGCTGGCCGAGTCGGCACAAATTGCCTACAAGAAGCTCGCCAAGGGCGAGATCACAGCCACCGGACGCTTCACCGAAGACAGCAACGCCCTGAAGGCCAAGCTGAAAGAGGACGGGCGCATCCGCTTCCCCGTCGAGGTCGAGATGACCAACGCCGAGCGCGCTGTCGTCGCCGAGATGACGGTCAACTGGTACGTGCGCCGCAACGACGCCGCCCGCTAACCGATCCGAGCCAGATCGACGTTCTCTGCATGGATCTGGCGTTGCGCCTTTGTGCGGCGTCCCTCTGGCAGCTCCGCGGCTGCTCCGCGCGCGCTCAGGGCGCTCAGATAGGCGACGTCCTCCTTGAGTACGGTCGTGGCGCCCGTAGAGTCGAGCACCGTGCCATGGCCCGGCACAACGTGCTTGGCGGCTGAGACGAGCGGGCGCAGACGCTCGAGCGTTGCCAGGTACGCGTCTATCGAGCCGCCCTCGCCAAGCACCGGTATCTCCACCGGCGAGAGATAGTCGCCCGCAACGAGCACGCCGGCCCATCCGATCCATACGATCATGCCGTCGGAAGTGTGGCCCTCAGCAGGATGGAGGGCAAGCTCGTGCGGACCGATCTCGCAACTCCCGGGCGCGTCGAGCGCCTGCACCGCCCCGAGCGCCAGCGGCACTCGGCGCGACACGTAGTGCTGCTCGTCAAATGCGCGCAGCTCACGCTGGGCGGAACCGGGGGTAGAGCGCATGCGCTCGGCACTCGTGACCGCGCAGCCAAGCGTGGCCTCGGGAAACGCGAGACGTGCGAGCAGGTGGTCCCAGTCGGCGTGCGTCGCAAGCAGGCCGCTTGGCGCGGGAAAGCGAGCTTGCTCCAGCAGGGCGGGCAGGATTTCCAGCTCGTCGGGGAGGATCGGGGAGTCGATCACGAACGTCTCGGAGGGCGAGGCCGAGCGGCCGGACATGTGCACCGTGAAGGGCGCGGACGCCTGCACACCGACGGACGTATCCACATCGACGGGTACATCCGCGGCCGTCGGAGCACCGGCGCCACGCACGATCGTGCAGGTCGTCTGCCAGATGCGGCTGGTTGCTACGAGGACATCGGTATGCAGCGAGACGACACGCACGATCGGGGTTCCCGGCCCTGGTCCTAGAGCCCGACTTTGAGCTCAGGCTATACCGAGCAGCTTGGCGGCCTCGCGCAGGTTGGGCACTTCCACAGTTGGCTTGCGCTGCGAGGAGTCGAGCGTCTGCTTGTTGCGGTTGACCCAGATGACGGGAATGCGCGCCTTGATGCACGGGGAGACGTCGGAATGATGGGATGCCGCCACGTGTACCCAGCCCTTCTTGGAGCCCAGGCGCCGTGCGCACTCGACGAAATGTGCGGGGTCTGGCTTGTAAGAGCGGACCTGCTGGGCGGTGACGACGAGGTCGAAATCCATCGGGATGTGCCGGCGTGTCTGGCCGAGCAGCTTGTCGTCGATGTTGGAGATAAGCCCGAGCTTGTGCTTCTTGGCGAGCTTGTTCAGCTGCGTCGCGGTCTCCTTGAACGGCTTCCAGCGCTGCACCGAATCCGGGAGGAAGCCGGAGCGGGAGGGTTCCAGTTTCCACTCCAGGCGATCCGCGATCTCGATCGCGGTGCGGCGCAGGACCTCGGCGTAGAGCTCGTAGGAGCCTGCCTCGATTTCCTGGGAGATCTCGTGGAACAGCGGGATCAGGACGTTGCGGTCGATCTCGAAGCCGTCGCGCTCGGCCTCCTTGGCAAACGCCTCGTAGATGCCTGTCTCCCAGTCGATCAAGGTTCCGTAGACGTCGAAGGTGACGAAGGTGATGTTCTTTGGAATAGGCATGGGGCGGGCATTATGCCTCGCCGACGCCCCGGCGCGCGTTGCGCCACGTCCAAATGCCTGCTCGCTGCGTGCGACTCGCCACGCAAAAGCCGGTGCGCGGCCCCCTTTGGCGCGTGTCGAGCCCGCTTCGGCTAAAGTCTCGCGCCGCGCATGGACCTACTCGAGTACCAAGGCAAGCAGCTGTTCGCCCGGCACGGGTTGGAGGTGTCTAACGGCAGGGCGGTGACCACCGTTGAGGACGCCGTGGCAGCCGCGAACGAGATCGGCTATCCGGTCGTCGTAAAGGCACAGGTGCTGATCGGCGGGCGCGGCAAGGCCGGCGGCGTGAAGCTTGCCGACGACGAGGCGCAGACACGCGAGCATGCCACCAACATCCTTGGTTTGGACATCAAGGGCCACATCGTGCGAACGCTTTGGATCGAGCATGCGAGCGATATCGCCACCGAGTACTACGCCTCGGTGCTGCTTGACCGCTCTGCCAAGCAGCCGATGGCGATCTTCAGTGTCGAGGGGGGCGTCGAGATCGAGCAGGTGGCCGAGGAGTCGCCGGAGAAGCTGGTGCGCCACCACGTCGATGCGCTGAAGGGCCTGAGCCGCGAGGAGGCCATCGAGATCGCGACCAAGGGCGGTGCCGACGCCGACGTGATCGAGGGCGTGGCCGACGCGCTTGTCGCTCTGTACGAGGTGTGGCTCGATGAGGACGCCACGCTGGCAGAGATCAACCCGCTGATCGTGACCCCCGAGCGCAAGGTGAAGGCGCTCGACGCCAAGGTCTCGCTCGACGGCAACGCGCTCTACCGCCACCCCGAGAACCAGGGATTGTCCGACAGCGAGAACGAAGATCCGATCGAGCGCAAGGCCAAGGAGCAAGGCGTTCAGTACGTGGCGCTGGACGGCGACATCGGCATCCTCGGCAACGGCGCCGGGCTCGTCATGAGCACGCTCGACGTGGTCGCCCAGGCCGGCGGCGCGCCCGCCAACTTCCTCGATGCAGGCGGAGGCTCGGACGCCGGCAAGGTCAAGCAAGCAGTCGAGCTGATCCTCGCAAACGACAAAGTCAAAGCCGTTCTGTTCAACATCTTCGGTGGCATCACCCGCTGCGATGAGGTCGCCAAGGGCTTGATCGCCGCATTCGCTGACATCAAACCCAGCGTTCCCTTCGTCGTGCGCCTCGATGGCACCAATGACGTACAGGGCCGCGAGCTACTGCAGGAGGCGGCGCTGCCCAACGTACACGCGGCGAGAACGATGAACGAGGCCGCGGAGAAGGTCGTGGCCCTTGCGGCTGGCGCCCAGAGCGCGGGAGCGGCTGCCTGATGAGCATTCTCGTCGACAAGGACACGCGCCTCGCGGTTGCCGGGATCACCGGCAAAGAGGGCTCGTTCCACACGCTCAACAACCGCAACTACGGCACGAACGTAGTCGGTGGTGTGACGCCCGGCAAGGGCGGTCAGGATGTCGAGGGGATTCCCGTGTTCGACAGTTGGGAGCAGGCCGCCAAAGAGGCGCAGCCGAACACAGCGATGATTTTCGTGCCGCCCCGGTTCGCGGCGGATTCGATCCTCGAGGCGGCAGCGGCCGGTGTGGAGTTGGTGATCGCGATCACCGAGGGCATCCCCGCACATGACGAGCTACGCGTATACAACACGCTCGAGCGCGACTTCCCGGGGACACGCTTGATCGGCCCGAACTGTCCCGGCATCCTCTCCCCCGGCAAGGCCAATGTCGGGATCATCCCCGCTTCCTTCTTCAAAGAGGGCAACGTCGGTGTGGTGTCGCGCTCGGGCACATTGACCTACCAGATCGGCAACGAGATCGCCCAGGCCGGCTTCGGCTGTAGCTCGATCGTCGGAATCGGCGGCGATCCGGTGCCTGGATCTTCTTTCGTGGACGTCATCGAGTTGTTCCAAGCCGACGATCAAACAGAGCTGATCGTGCTCTCCGGCGAGATCGGTGGAAGTGCCGAGGAGGAGGCCGCCGAGTACATCGCCGAGCATGTGAGCAAGCCCGTGGTGGCCTACATCGCCGGCTTCACGGCTCCTGCAGGCAAGCAGATGGGCCACGCTGGAGCGATCGTGTCGGGCTCCGCCGGCACCGCCGCCGCCAAGGCACAAGCGCTCGAAGCGAAGGGCGTGCGCGTTGGACGCACCCCCACCGAGGTGGCCGAGATCGCGATCGAGATCCTTGGCGGAGTCAGCGCCGATCGGCGCTGATGCGATCACCGGCCGGCCAACAGCGCTAACGACCAGCCAGCAGCTACGCTAAGGCACATGGACCAGGAGGTCGCCAAGACGCTGGGCGAGCTGGAGATCAAGCTCCAGGAGCTCGAGCGCGAGCTGACCTCGATCGGCAAGCGCGATGTGCAGCCGAGCAAATTGCAGACTCCGGGCAAATTGGTCGACGAGGCGGTCGAAGGCGACAGCGATACAGCAGCGAACACTTGGCAGCACAACGCCACTGAGACTGCGAGCGCCCAACAGCACTATGTCGGCGGGACGGGCGCCAGACTGGACGACGAGCAAGCGCGGGCTGTGGACAACGCATTTGGTGGGCCGGCGGTCTTTGGCGGCGAGGAACTGCCTTCACAGCCCACTATCGAGACTCGCTCGGCGTTTCCTGTGAGCGAGACGGCTTACGGCGAGATTGCCACCGATTCTCCTCAGCCTCCAACCGCATCGTTCCCATCGGGCGTGTTCTCGCCTGCCACAGCGGAGACGCCAGGGACGCCCCCGCCTGGCCCGCCAATTCCTCCACCTGGCCCACCACCTCCGGGCCCGGCGCCGGCACCGCCCACGCCTACTCCACAACCTCCGCCACCTCAGCCGATCGACAGAGCCGAGCTCGTGCGCTTCAAGGAGAAGCTGCAGCGCACGATGGAGGAATTGGTCGAGGAGTACGGCAAGCTGCTGCTGCCGAAGCCGCCCGCATAGGATGTCGTCCATGATCTCCTTTGCGCGGGGCGCTCCGTCGCTCGACATCGTTGACGTGCAGGGCCTCAAGGACGCCGCCGTGCGCGCGTTTGAGAGCGATCCTGCCGGGACAACCGCCTATGGCACTTCGATCGGCTATCCGCGCCTGCGCGCTTGGATCGCCGACAAGCACAGTGTGGAGCCCGAGCGTGTGCTGGTCACGAACGGGTCGATGCAGGCCGACGCGTTTCTGTTCGAGCAGCTTGTGAAAAATGGCGACGAGGTGATCGTCGAGCGGCCGACTTACGACCGTACGCTGCTTTCGCTGCGCGAGCGCGGAGCGAAGCTGCACCCGGTGGAGTTGCAGCCCGACGGGATCGACACAGGGGCGCTCACCACGCTACTTGACGGTGCTGTCGCACCGAAGCTCGCGCACATCATTCCCAACTTCCAGAACCCGGCCGGCTACACGTTGTCGCTCCCAAAGCGCGAAGCCCTGCTCGAGCTGGCCGCCAAGCACGACTTCCTCATCTTCGAGGACGATCCGTACGTAGATCTGCGCTTTAGCGGGGAGAAGCTGCCGACGATGCTCTCATTGGACCCTGAGCGCGTCGTGTACGCGTCTTCGTTCTCAAAGACAGTGTGTCCCGGGATCAGGGTCGGCTACCTGGTGGGCCCGACAGAGCTAATCGCCCAGATCGCCAAACTGGCCACGAACACTTACATCTCACCAAGCATGGTCTCTCAGTCGATCGTGTACGAGTTCTGCGCGTCGGGGTCGATCGACCGCTCGATCGAGACGGTGCGCACTGCCCTGGCCAAGCGCGCGCGGACACTCTCTACGGCGCTTGAGCGGGAGCTGCCAGAGGCCGAGTACGTGGCCCCGGAGGGTGGCTACTTCATGTGGGTGACGCTGCCCGAGGGAACCGACGTCGACGCTCTGTTCAGCCTTGCCAGCGAGCTAGGCGTTGCGTTTGTGAAGGGAACAGACTTCCTGCTAGAGGGCGGCGAGAACACGTTGCGCCTCGCCTACTCGGGCGTGACTCCCGAGCAGATCGACGATGGCGTCGGGCGTCTCGCCGAGGCGTACCGCTCGCTTTAGGGCTGGCGGGAGCAACCGGGTCTACTTCCTCGCCTTCTCCCTCGCGGGACCGGATTCTCCCCTTACCGCAAGGTCGGCCAGCGGCTAACGACCGTACCGCTGACCCAACACTAGCTGCTCGGGCAGGGCGGTACGAGGTGGCGGGGAGGGATCGGCTGTCACCGACACGGTCTCAGCTACCGACGGCGTGAGGACGCAGCGGGAGCCGTCGGCGCTTTCCACCACAACCTGCTCGTCGTCGTGCACCGCGAGCGTGCCTTCAAGACCCGGCTCTATGCCTGAAGTCTTGAGGTAGCGCAGAAGGTCCTCCGCCTCGTTCTCGAAGCGCAGGACGCGCACCTTCGCGCCCACCTCCACGTCGGCGAGCGGAACGCCTGCTAGACGCGCGCCGGCAACGATGGGGTGGCCGTGGGGGCAGGTCTTGGCATCGCCGATCGCGGCGAGCATTTTTTCCTCTAGTACCGGGGACATGGCGTGCTCCAGGCGCTCGGCCTCCTCGTGGACCTCGTCCCAGGGCACGCCCAACACGTCTGTGAGGAAGCGCTCGATCAGGCGGTGGCGGCGCACGATGCCCTCGGCGTGCTCGGCGCCGGTGGGGGTGAAGGCGATCGTACGGGAGGAGTTGCGCGTGATGTAGCCGTCGCGCTCCAGACGGCCGACCATCTCGTGCACGGTCGGAGCCGATAGCTGCATGGCTCTGGCAACGTTGGCGCCGGTCATCGGCAGGCCGGCCTCGTGCAGCCAGAAGAGGATCTGCAGGTACTCCTCCTCGGCCACGGTGGCTGTGGCGGCTGCCTCCTCGCTCATCTGACCAGCGTATCTAGCTTTCGAGCTGATCGATGGTGCACTCGCGTGCGGACTTGTCCTCACGCCAGCTTTTGAGCTTGGCGCCGTGGCGGATGCGCCCGGCGGAGACGTGGTCGAAGTCGATCTCGATGACCAGCTCGGGGCGCAGCGCAACCCACTCCAAGTCGCGATCGGCGCTCCAGCGACTCGGGTCCGAGGAGCCTCGGTCGCCTGTCTCATAGGGTGCGAAGAAGTCGACCAACTCGCGCTTGACCTTCGCCGTCAGGCCGGAGCAGTGTCCGACGACGCGTAGCTCCTCGCCGTCATAGAGGGCCAGGATCAGTGCGCCGACGGTGTGCTCCTCCTTGCCCGGGCGCCAGCCGGTGACCACGGCGTCGATCGTACGTGTGCGCTTGACCTTGATCATGCCCTTGCGCTCACCCGGCAGATAGGGAGCGGAGCGCTCCTTGGCGATCACGCCCTCTGCGTCTGCCAACCACCGCTCGGCCGCTTGCGGCGTGTCGACCGAGACCATCAGCTCGACCGGCGCGCCGGCGAACAGCTCCGCCTCGAACAGTCGCTCCAAGCCGGCGCGACGCTGGACGAATGGTTGCTCGAGCCACGAGTTCTCCTCGTAGGCGAGCAGGTCGAAGGCGATGAAGACTGCCGGGGTCTCGACTGCCAGACGCTGTACGCGCGAGGCTGCCGGGTGGACTCGCTGACCGAGCGCGTCGAAGTCCTCCCGTCCCGTGGCGTCGCGTACGACGATCTCACCGTCGAGCACGTATTGACCGGGCGGAAAGCTCAACTCCGGGAAGTAGCGGCCGAGCGGTCTACCGTTGCGCGACTGCAGGAATACGTCCTCGCCGTCGACGAAGACGATACAGCGGAAGCCGTCCAGCTTGACCTCGTAGACGTAGTCCTCGCCTGTGGGCAGTACCTTGCGCGAGAGCGCAAGCTCGGGCTTGAGCGGCGGAGCGAGCGGCAGGCTCATCGTGGGCGTCCGGCGCTCATCTGGTTCTCCCCAGCACTGGTCATGTTCTCTCCGGCGCTCATCAGGCTCCTCCCGGCGCAACATGAGTCGTCGTCTTGGCGCACATGATCCATCAACTCTTCGGGCGTCCCTTGGCTCGACTCGGCTGCACACGGCTCGGCTCGCCTGTCTGCTTGCGGAAATGAGGCGGCCAGGGGGCATCGCCCAAGCCCTCGCGCTCGTCGCGTGCGGCAAGCTCGAGCAGGGCGGCCAACGAGCCTGGGCGATCGTCGATCGTGGCTGATGGGTCGCCGCGCTCTTGCAGCCTTGCCGGCACCGTGTCGATACGCAACTCGGCCGGCTCTACGTCGGCGACCTCGTCCCACTCCAGCGGACAGGACACGCGCGCATCGGGTACGGCGCGCACCGAATAGGCGGAGGCCACGGTGCGGTCGCGGGCGTTCTGGTTGTAATCGATGAACACCCCCTGGCGTTCCTCCTTCCACCAGCGGCTCGTGGCTTCTCCGGGCATGCGCCGCTCGACCTCGCGCGCCAGCGCCAGTGCGGCTCGCCGTAGTTCGTCGAAGCCGTGTTCGGGGGCGACGCGCACGAACACGTGGATACCGCGTGAGCCTGAGGTCTTGGGGAAGCCGAGGAGCTTGTGCTCCTCGAGTACCTCACGCACCGTGAGTGCAACGCGGCGGACTGTGGCGAAGTCGACATCCGGACCCGGGTCGAGATCGATGCGCAGCTCGTCAGGATGGTCCAGATCCGAACGGCGCACCGGCCATGGGTTCCAGTCGATCACGCCGAGGTTCGCTCCCCAGACGAGATGAGCGGCGTCGTTGGGCACCAGCTCGCGTGCGTGGCGGCCGCTGGGGAAGGTGACAGTCGCGGTCTCGATCCACTCCGGGGCGCCGCCCGGGACGCGCTTTTGGAAGAAGGGCTTGCCCTGTACCCCGTCGACCCAGCGCTTCATCACGGTCGGGCGCTCGCGCAGATGGCGTACGACTGCCTGCTCGCACTCGATGTAATAGGCGACCAGATCGAGCTTTGTCAGGCCAGGCTCGGGAAAGAAGAGCTTTTCCGGTTTGGAGACGCGCAGCTCGCGCCCACAGACATCGAGCATGACGTGATCGTCATCGGGCATGACTGAAAGGATGCCAGGCGTGATCTCCAAGACCGTGCTCGTGCTTGCGGGCCCCCTCGAAGAGCGATTGGCCGCAACCCGCGTCTCGGCCGCGATCTCGCGCGGACTGACGGCCGACGGGCAATTCGAGTGCGATGCATGCCCGCTCGAGACCGACCTCAGCATCCGTGCCGTGAGTGCCTCGAAGGCACTCGACGAAGTCGACTTCGACCGGCGCATGCGCGCCGGTCGGGCGCTCGTGATCGCATGCGCGCGACTCGACGACCGCACGCTCGCCGGGAGCATCGCGTTCGAGGCCGCCACTCGCGCGCGACAGGCGGGCGTGCCTGCCTATGCGGTTACGGGACACGACGCGCTCGACCCGTTCGAGGCTCGCATAGTGGACCTGCAGATCGTCTTGGAAGCAAGCACCGTAGGAGCGTTGAGCGCCGCGGGACGCAAGCTGGCAACGCTGATTTAGCGTCCCGAATCACAGAAAGCACTTGCCCTCGCCACGGTATGTCGGTACTTGCTCGACGATGCGCTCGCCCTCGATCAGATGCAGACGGTCGAAGCGCTCGCACAGCTCACCTGCCTTGGCGTGGCGAAACCAGACACGGTCTCCTACCCGCAGCTCGCGAGCGGCGGCGCCGATCAGCGGCGTCTGCACCTCCCCCGCGCCCTCCTGCTTGTCGAGGGACAAGCCCATCGGCAGGAAGGGAATCGGCAGGCGCGCGGCGTCGGCTGGACCCGAGGCAAGGTAGCCGCCACCGAGAACCGTGGCCACTCCGGGGCTCGGCTTGCGCACCACCGGCAGCGCGAACAGGGCGGCCGGCTCGGGCCGGAAGGCACGATAGGCATCGAACAGGGTCGGCCCGTAGAGCCCCGAGCCGGCGGCGATCTCGCTGACAGCAGACTCAGCGGCGGTCAGCTCGAGACTGCCCGTCCCGCCACCGTTGACGAATCGCAGCGGTTCGGCGCCCGCGATGCGAAGCTCCTCTAGCACGGCGGCCACCACCTCCGCGCGGCGCCCTGCGAGCTCGCGGGCGGAGCGCCGCTGCAACGCGCGAATCGTGGCTGCCCGCACGCGCCGGCCAGGAGGTGAGTCGCCGAGGCCGGCGATCTGCGACTCGTAGGCCATGACCCCGACAAGCCGCAACCGCTCACGCGCGAGGATCTCATGAGCAAGCACGGCAGCCTGCTCAGGGCTGTGGACGGGCGAGCGCTTTGCGCCGATGCGAATGCGCCCGTCGAGCAGCCACAGGCCCGCGTCGACGTCGATGCAGACCTCGATCGGGGCGCCCGCTATCGGACCGACGGTCGACTCGATCAAGTCGAGTTGGGCGACGCTGTCCACCATCACCGACACGTTCGCACCACGCTCCGACTCAGAGCGTTTGGCAAGTGCGCGCAGCGCCTCCCGATCGGCCGTCGGATAGGCGACCACGAGGTCCTTGAAGCCCTGCTCCGCCAACCACAGCGCCTCTGGCAATGTGAAAGCAAGCGTTCCTTGAAAGCCTAACCGCGCAAGCACGCGCTCCTGTAGCGGACGGCAGCGCACCGACTTGCTCGCCAGGCGAATCGGCTTGCCCGTGGCGCGGCGTTCCATGTCCGCCGCGTTGCGCCAGAAGGCATCGAGATCGATGACCGCAAACGGCGGCTCAACTCCGCTGGTCGCCCGTTCGATTCGCGCAAGCAGACGATCGCTCAATGGGAAGCTCCGACAGGCCCGAGTACGCGCTCAGTCCACGCGTTGGCAAACAGGCCATGCGGATCGAGCCGCGCGCGCACCCCCTGGAAGCGATCCCAGTCGGGATAGCGCGGGCGCAGTGTCGCAGCGCTCTGAAAATGGCGCTTGCCCCAATGGGGCCGCCCGTCGAGCTCGTCCATGATCCGCTCGACCATCTGGAAGTAAGGGCGCCACTGCATGCCGTGGTACATGTGCACGGCGACGTAACCGCTCTCGCGCCCGGCGGCCGTGCTGAGCATGGCGTCGTCGGAAGCGACTGTGCGCACCTCGATCGGGAAGGGCACGGCAAAGCCACCCCGCTCCACCGACTCCAGGATGGCGCGTACGGCATGCGTGGTGTGCTCGCGTGGCAGCGCGTACTCCATCTCGGTGAAGCGCACTAGCCGCGGGCTGGCAAAGACGCGGTCGGAGCGGTCGATTCGCTTCGAGCTGCCTGCGAGGCGCGTCGCGAGCCTGTTTATCTCGGGGATACGACTGGGCATCCGCTTGCCGACGCGACACAACAGGTCGAAGGCGTGATTGGTCAGCAGCACATCGTTCGCATACTCGAAGACACGCCCGCGCGGGCGCGGTGGTCCCTCGACGCGATTGTTCGTGCGCGTGAGCGCAACCTCGCAGTGGGGAAATACGTAGAACTCGAAATGTTCGTTGTCAAGCGCGGATTCCTCGAAGCGATCGAGCGTCTCCTGTAGCGGCGCCTGGGCATCGATCCCACACAACGTGAACGCTGGCACGCAGCGCAACGTCACCTCGGCCACCACTCCGAGTGCGCCAAGACCAACCTGTGCCGCACGAAACAGCTCGGGGTCGAGCTCGCGCGAGCATTCGAGCGTCGAGCCGTCGGCGAGCACGAGCGTCACCGCCACGACCTGCGAGGGGATGTTGCGCAGGCGCGCACCTGTTCCGTGCGTGGCAGTGGAGATCGCGCCGGCGATGCTCTGCACGTCGATGTCGCCGAGATTCTCGAGCGCCAGGCCGTGCGCGGCGAGCTGAGCGTTCAACTGCGCGATCGTGATGCCGGCCTGCACTCGGACGAGGCCGGACCCGTGCTCCACCTCCAGCACGCTTTGCATCTGGTCGAGCACGATCAACAGGCCGTCTGTAGAGGCGATGTCGCTGAAGGAATGACCGGCGCCGGCTGCGCGTACGCGCAGGCCCTCATGTGCCGCGCTCTCGACGGCCGCGCAGATCTCGGCGATCGAGCGTGGATGCACGATCGCCGCGGGACGGCAGGCCTCATCGCCGGTCCAGTTGCGCCACTCCACGTCGCTTCTCTTCAGGGCAGTAGGCTCGCGCATGATGACCGAACCCGAGGCTACTCCGAGCACCGCTCCAACGTCAGCGCCGGATGGCTCCGGCTCCTCGGCCCCGGACATGCCGTCGATCCCGATGGCGCCCTCCCCGCCGGCACCTGCCGAGACGCCGGTACGGGCACGCGGCCGCACGCTTCCCAGCCCTGGAGCGCGTCGTGCGACGGTGATCGGCGCCGGCTCCTTCGGAACCGCGCTGGCGGTACTGCTGAGCAGGGCCGGCTTGCGTACGACTTTGCAGACACGCAGCTCCGAGCAGGCGATGCTGCTCGCAGACGAGCGCGAGAACAAGCTCTACCTGCCTGGCGTCGAGCTGCCCAGCCAGCTGCGCGTGGAGGCTGTCTCGGCCGGTGTGGCACGCGCCGACTACGTTTTCTTGGCAGTACCCTCGCGTGGGCTGGGACAGGCGATCGCGGCTTTGCAGGCCGGCGAGCTCGGGCGACGCACTGCGATCGTGTCCGTTGCCAAGGGCCTTGTCCCACCTGACGGGCGCCCTCCGACGACGGTACTGAGCGCGATCTTCGGCGCACAGCGGGTTGCCTGCGTCGGTGGGCCCGCCCACGCGCAGGAGATGGTGCGCTCGGGCGCCGGCCTGGTCGTCGCCTGCGGCGACGAAGAGCTGGCCCGCACGCTCGCACAGATGTTCACGCGCGCCGGGGTCGTGTGCGAGCAGTCGAACGACCCGATCGGCGTCGAGCTCGCCGGTGCAGCCAAGAATGCCGCGGCATTGGCGGCGGGCGCCACCGAAGCGCAGGGGGCAAACGCAGCCGGTGCGGCCGCCGGCCACATCTTCGCCGAGGTGTGGCGCTACGCCGAGACGCTGGGGGCTCGGCCCGAGTCGATGATCGGACTCGCGGGCATCGGCGATCTAGTTGCCACGGCGCTTGCGCGCGAGAGCCGCAATCGACGCGCGGGCGAACTGCTTGCCGGGGGCATCCCGGCAGCGGAGATCCCAGACCGCATAGGCCAGGCGGTCGAGGCGCTCGAGTTGGTTCCGCTACTTGCCGGCACACTCGAGCAAGCCGGCGTGGAGGCGCCAGTGACGCGCGCACTCGGCCGACTCATCTCCGGCGAGCTTCCTCTCGACGAGTGGGTCGCGCTGGTTCGCACCACCGTTCCGCCACCAGCCCGCTGGCGCCGACCGCCGCCGGGGTTCTGGCGACGAATGTGGCGTGGGCTCACCCGTAAGCGCTGAGCCTCGCTCGAGCCGTGATCGTCTCAGCGATCGCGGAAGGCGCTGCGGTCCATCCCGCGTGGGTCAACGGGGTTCAGTCCGTTACAAGCGTGCTCACGACCGCCTCGTAGACACCGGCGCCGTGACCCGCCTCCGCGACGCGGACGTTGTCGAAAGCAGCGACCGACTCGCGAATCGAAGGATCGCGCTGCACAGCGTTGGCCACGAGCCAGAAGCTCCCGACGTGCTCAGCGCAGGCCAGGTCCTCGCGCGAGTCGCCGACGGCCAGTGTCTCCTCGCGTGCGTAGCCGCGGACTTGCCGATGAAACGCGACGGCAGCCGCCTTCGAGGCGCTCGCCGGCACCAGGTGATAGCCGCGCACGTGCGGCAGGTCCGCAAGCGCGGCGGAGCGGCGGTTGACGACACCGTTGTCCACCAGTCGCAGGTTCTCGTGACCGTGCTCGGCCAGCAGCGCATCGACCTCCAGCGCGTCCACCAGGCCCCGGAAGAGGTGTGACACTTCTCGGTTCATATGCCACGGCTCGTGGTACTCGAGCCGTCCCTCATAGCGTTCGAGCAACAACTCGGGCGCCCCGCTGAGATCTATCTGATCTGCGATCGAGAGCTCACCCGGAACCATCTGGCCTGTGAGCCAGTGCTCCTCGCCGCCCGCGGGCGCGATTCCGGGGCGCACCGTCGTGGGCGCGCCGGCAGGCCCGAGCAGCCCCGCGCCCAGCACTACGCAGGCGCCCGCCTCGAAGATGTAGGAGTCCTGGCCGAGCAATCGCGCGTCCTCCGCCACCTGCTGGCGGCGGCGGCCTGACATCAAAACGATCTCCACGTCGGCCCGCAAGCACGCCTGCACTGCGCGCATTCCCTCGAAGGACACGTTCCCCTCCCCATCGTGCACAAGCGAGGCGCCGCGCCCTAGCAGCGTGCCGTCGAGGTCTAGATACAGGCAGCGCACGCTCATCGGCCTCTCACCAGTCCACGTGAGCCGGCCGAACGGCGCAAGGCGCGGGTTTTCGCGGATGTCGAGGTATCAAAGCTGAGCATCGGCTCTACTATCGCAAGTGGTGGCCGTGGAACGCATGATCGAGCCGTGGAGCGCTGTGCTCGACGAGGCGCGCGAGGATGGGCGACTCGTGCGTCAGGCGCACGAAGGCCCCGGAGAGGCGACGTTCGTCGAGATCCCCGAGGAGTTGCACCCCGATGTGATCGCGGGCCTGCATAGGGTCGGGATAGAACAGCTCTACTCCCATCAGGCGCAGGCGCTTGAGTCGGCCTGGAAGCGAACGACAATCGTCACGACTGGGACAGCCTCGGGCAAGTCACTGTGCTTCAACCTGCCCACACTCGACGCGCTCTGCCGCGACGCGTTCTCGCGTGCGCTGTACCTGTACCCGACCAAGGCACTCGCCCAAGATCAGGCGCGGGCGATCAACGCGTTCGGGCTCACCAAGCAAGTGCGACCGGCGATCTATGACGGCGACACGCCGCGCGACGCGCGTGGCGACATCCGCCGCCGTGCCAACGTCGTGCTCACCAACCCCGACATGCTGCACCTCGGCATCCTCCCCCACCATGGCCGGTGGGAGCGACTGTTCAGCCACCTGCGCATCGTCGTCATCGACGAGGCGCACGTGTATCGGGGTGTATTCGGCTCGCATGTCGCCAACGTCCTGCGCCGCCTGCTGCGAGTCGCGGCGGCTTACGGCAGCGACGTGCGCGTGCTGCTCGCCTCCGCCACGATCGCCAACCCGCTGGAGCTGGCCGAGCGCCTGACCGGCCTCGACGACGTGGGCTTGATCGACGGCGACGGGTCTCCCACCCCGCGCCGACAGATCGCGATGTGGAATCCGCCGCTGACCGACGAGGCGATCGGCACGCGTCGCTCGGCGATCGGCGAGGCCGCCGAGCTGCTGGCGAGACTCGTGCGCGAGGGCTCCCGCGCAATCTGCTTCATGAAGTCGCGCAAGGGCGTCGAGTTGCTGGCGCGCATGGTCCGCGAAGACCTGCAGCGCTCCGACCCTGACTTGGCCGAGCTGGTTGCCCCCTACCGCGCCGGCTACACCGCTCAGCAGCGCCGCGAACTCGAGGCGCGGCTGACCAGTGGCGAGTTGCGCGCCGTGATCACGACCGACGCGCTGGAACTTGGGATCGACATCGGCGAGCTCGACGCTGCAGTCGTGGTGACGTTTCCGGGCACTGTCGCCGCGCTACGCCAGATGTGGGGACGAGCCGGGCGCCGCGGCAAGGGTTTGGCAGTTTACGTAGCGGGAGAGGACGCGCTCGACCAGTTCTTCTGCCGTCACCCCGATGAGTTCCTGGAGCGGGCTGTGGAGGCTGCGATCCTCGACCACGAGAGCGCCCAGATCCACCAGGCACACTTGCTGTGCGCAGCGTATGAGGGGCCGCTGGAAGGTGGCGACGCCGAGTTCCTCGGCCCGCGCTGGGAGGCCCACGCCGAGGCGCTCGTCTCCGCCGGACTGTTGCGCAAGCGTGTAAGCGGGCGCGACGCCGGTGACGCGGGGACGAATCGAAACAGCGGGGGCGGGCGGGAAATGTACGTGTTGCGCCGTCCTGACGACGATCCAGCCGCGAAGGTCTCGCTGCGCTCCTCTTCGCCCGACAGCTTCGCGATCGTGGACGTGTCATCCGGTGAGCTGCTCGGACAAACGGAGGCCGCGCGTGCGCACTCCACCATCCACGATGGCGCGATCTATCTCCATCAGGGCCGCTCCTATGAGGTGCGCGAACTAGATCTGGAGCATCGCCGTGCACTGGTAGCGCCGTTCGAGGGCGATTGGTACACGCAACCGAAGCGCGAGACCGACACCAACATCGAGCGCCTGCTCGACCGTCGTGAAGTGCTTGGCGTGACGCTTTCCTTTGGCGAGGTATCGGTTACGGAGACCGTCCTTGGCTACCAGCGCAAGCGTCTCGCCGACCATGCTCAGGTGGATCTTGTGATGCTCGACCTGCCGCAGACATCGTTCTCGACACAGGCCCTGTGGTTCGAGCTGGACGGAGCCACGCTTACAGGCCTCGCCGGGGGAGCGCCCGCGAGCGACGAAAGGTCTGGGCGAGGTGACCATCGCGAGGCGCTCGTCAGCGACGGGACCATCCCGATGGACACCCTGCTCGGCTCCCTGCACGCCACCGAGCACGCCCAGATCGCGGTGCTTCCGCTGATCGCCATGTGCGACCGCTGGGACATCGGCGGGCTGTCGACCAACGCGCATCCTCAGACTGGCGGTCCCACGATCTTCATCTACGACGGTCACCCCGGCGGCATCGGGATAACGCGCCTGGCCTATCAGCGCTTCGAGGAGTTGTGCCGGGACGCTCATCGACTGATCGCTGAGTGCCCCTGCAACAGCGGCTGCCCCTCATGCGTGCAGTCGCCGAAGTGCGGCAACCTCAACGAACCGCTGTCAAAGCCGGGAGCCTCAGCCGTGCTGAAAGCAATGCTGGCGTAACAGCTCATTTGAATAGTCCGTTTACACCCCCTTTGTGCAAACACATGGATAAAGGTTAGGTACCTAAGTAATCTCTTAGCTCCACACCGAAGGGGTATGAAGCGTGCAGCTACATTTGAAGGACCCGGCTGAGCCCGCACCGAGCCGGTCGGGAGTGCTGCTCGACCTCGACCACGACACGCCACGGCCACCACCACGGCTACGGTTACGCGCGGTTGCCAAGTGCAATCTTCTTCAGGTCGATCGTGGCGTCGTACAACTTGGCGTCGACTCCTTCCTCCAGTGCCACCTCGCGCAACGGGCGTCCGGAGTCGGTCGCCTTTTTGACGATCGCGGCGGCCTTGTCGTAGCCGATCGCGCCGTTGAGCGCGGTGGCGACCGCCAGCGTGGCTCCGGCGGAGGCTTCACAGCCTGCCTTGTTGACCTGGATGCCGTCGACGCACTTCTCGGCGAACACGCGCGAAGCACTTGTGAGCAGGCGCAAAGACTGCAGGAGGTTGCGCGCGATCAGGGGTATACGGACGTTGAGCTCGAACTGGCCCTGCATCCCGCCGACGGTGATCGCGGTGTCGTTGCCGATCACCTGCGCGGAGACCTGCAGCACGACCTCGGGGATCACGGGGTTGACCTTGCCTGGCATGATCGAGGAGCCCTTTTGCAGCTCTGGCAAAAGCAGCTCGCCGATGCCGGCGCGCGGGCCCGAGCCCATCAGCGCGATGTCGCCGGCGATCTTCGTCAATGACACGGCGACCACCTTGAGCGCACCGGAGAGCTCGACGAGCGCGTCGCGATTGGCCTGCGCCTCGAAGGGATCCAATGGCGCTGAAATCTGCTTGAGCCCCGACTCGCGCTTGAGCCGCGCGCGCACCTTCTCGGCAAAGCGCGGGTGCGTGTTGAGACCGGTGCCGGTGGCGGTGCCGCCAAGCGGGATCTGGCCGACGTGCACGAGCGCACTGCTGACACGCTCCTGTGCGAGCGCCATCTGGGCGGCGTAGCCGGCGAACTCCTGGCCGAGGGTGACGGGCACCGCGTCCATCAGATGGGTGCGCCCGGACTTGACCACACCGGAGAAGCGCTTGGCCTTGATGGCGAACGAGCGCTCCAGCAGCTTGAGCGCGGGCAGCAGCTCGTTCTGGGCGACGTCGAGCGCAGCGAGGTGCACGGCGGAGGGAAACACGTCGTTGGAGGACTGGCCCATGTTGACGTGGTCGTTGGCGTGCACGCTCTCGCCGGCAAGCGTGGCGATCACCTCGTTGGCGTTCATGTTGGTGGAGGTGCCCGAGCCGGTTTGGAACACGTCGATCGGGAACTGCGCGTCGTGCTTGCCCGCTGCGATCTCGCCGGCCGCCCTCTCGATGCGCGCGGCGCGGCGCTTGTCGAGCAGGCCCAGCTCGCCGTTGACGGCGGCGGCGGCGCCCTTCACGCGGGCAAGCCAGCGCACGACGGACACCGGCACCGTCTCGCCGGAGATCGGGAAGTTTGCGACTGCCTTGGCGGTCTCCCCGCCCCAGAGCTGCTTGTCGATCATCGGTTCTCCTCGCATAGGTGGGCGCGTCAGTATCTCATCCGCAGAAGGCCACGAGCTCCCGTGCAACACCCACCGGGTCGTCATAGGTCATCAGAAAGCCCGTTCCGGCAAGCACACGCAACTGCCCATGCGGCAACAGTTGCAGCGTCTCTTCCGCGCCGGCCAGCGGATGCACCGGATCGTTGTCGGCCCAGAGCAGCAGCACCGGCATGTCGAGCTTGGGGTAGAGCTCCAGCAGCTGCGTCTGGGCGCCACGCGGCCAGCGCCGCGCGCACTTGGCCCACGAGCGTGCGAGATTCGGATTCCCCGGAACGTCGCCAAATGCGTGGCGCATCAGATCTCCCGCCTCGGGCGCGTGACGCTCGGACATACGCATGCCGAGCTCGGGTGTGAACACCAGTTTGGTGGCGTGGCTGAGCACGCGATCCATGCCCGGGAGCGAGCCGCCGAGCGTGGCCAGCCGCCACGCTTCGCGCCTGCGCACGTACTCGACCGGTCGGTGCAGGCGGTTGGGCATCAGCACGAGGCGACTGGGCTTCAGCGCTCCGCACATGACTGCGTGCATGAGGATCTCGGCGCCCGCGTCGTGACCCGCGAGGAGCGGCTCAGGGCCGAGCACGTCCGCCGCAAAGCCGCTCATCACCTCGGCAAACCAGTCAATCGTGTAGGGGTGGTGCGGACGGTCCTCGGAGTCGCCGTGCAGAGGAAGGTCGGGGATCACGACCCGGTGGCGTTCCGCGAGGCGCTCGACGACCGGCTCCCACTCGCGATAGGACAGCAGACCGCAGTGAAGCAACGCGAGTGGCGGACCGGCGCCGACCTCGCGGTAGGCAACCCTGGCACCGTCGTGGTGGTGGTAGAGGCGAAGCCGCATTGGGGGTGTCTCGCGCGCGGGCACGACCCTCATCGTATGGAGGGACAGAACGTTCATCGCCACACGGAGGGGTGTGCGCCCGCGTGGCGGCTCGCATCGCGCTGTGTGGCGGTGTGCCTGTTGGCGCATGGAACGTCGTCCCGCACGGCCGCGCTCCTGCCCGTGCAGGCGATATCCCAGAATGCAGCGCAGCTTGCGCGGCTTGCGAGCGGGCTCGTCAAAGCTCACCATTGCTGCAGATGAGCGTGATCCGCACGAATGCCGCAGCTGCCCTGCTCGGCGTGAGCTCCAACACCCTGCGCAGTTGGGAGAGCCGCTTTGGCTACCCCAAGCCACAGCGCACCGAGGGTGGCCATCGTCAGTTCGACCTCGCCGAGATCGAGGTACTGAGACAGGCATACGCTGAGACCCAGGACATCGCCTCGGCGATCTCGGTAGCGCGCGAGCGTGGCGAGGGTCCATCGACCCCCATACGCCTATCGGCCGTGTTCTCCGAGTTCAGCGAGGAGAAGGCCGATCGCCTGATGGAGGAGAGCATGGCGGTGCGCTCGGTCGAACGGACCGTTGAGATGGTGCTGTTGCCGGCCGTGGAGGCGATGGCCCCTGATGACCCGACGCTCTCCCGCGCTCCAAGGCCTCTCAGCGATGGAGCGGACCCAGGCAAAGGGCCGGCAAGCTCGCCCGAGTACTGCTTTGCCTGGCGCTACGCCACCGGCTGGCTGGCAGCCGCTCAGCGCGTGGCACCGCCATCCACCCGCGATGAGGGCGTCTTGATCTTCGACGCCAGCCAGAGCATGGACATGGACGGCCTATATGTGCAGGCCTTGGAGCTCTTCCTTAGGCGTACGGGTATGCGCGTGTTGACCCTGCCGGTCGACCTGGACAGCACCCGCGTTGGCAGCGCGCTGCGTGCGTTGCGCCCGCAGGCGATGGTCCTGGGCGGGCACTGCGCATCGCTGGACGCCGTCGGGCGGCTCGTGTACGCGACGCGCCAGAGCGGCGGCGATCTACAGGTGCTCGACTACCGAGGAGCGCTGCCCGAGACCGGAGCGAGCACCGTCGCGCGCATCGGCCCGGGGCCCGCCGACGCGGTACGCATGTTGCGCGAGCGATTGATCGACACTGCGCCAGCGACGCCAGCGAGATCATCTGTCGCGGCGCACGCCTCTTGAAGAGAGCGATATTCAGGTGACGCCGAACAAGCGTACGGAGTCACCGTCGCTATTTTAGATTCGAGCTTGGAATTGGATCCAACAGACGCAAGATCAGACTTATAACCTCTAGGTTATAAGTCGGGACCGCCCACAACATATGACCTCAGGGCGCCCGTCAGCTTGGAAACAAGGGGTCCTGCCTTCCTACCTGCCCTCGGCAAACAGCCGATCGACCCACCCCACCTACAATGGGCCGCCCAATGGCTGCCCCTAGAAATCGACTGGTGCCCCCGCGCGAGGTGGATGCGCGCCAGGAGCTGCCCGAGCTCGAGCAAGAAGTGCTGGAGCGTTGGCGCGAGCGCGACGTGTTCGGTGAGTCGCTGCGCAACCGCGACGGGGCCGAGCAGTGGGTGTTCTACGAGGGGCCCCCCACCGCCAACGGCCGGCCCGGCTCCCACCACGTGCTCTCGCGCGTGTTCAAGGACATCTATCCGCGCTACAAGACTATGCGCGGCTATCGCGTGGAGCGCAAGGGCGGCTGGGATTGCCACGGGCTGCCCGTCGAGATCGCCGTCGAACAGAAGCTCGGGATCACGAGCAAGACCGAGATCGAGCAGTACGGGATCAAGGAGTTCAACGAAGAGTGCCGCAACTCCGTGTTCGAGTACCTGGAGGAGTGGGACCGCCTGACCGAGCGGATCGGCTTCTGGGTGGATCTCGAGCACGCCTACAGGACGTTGGACGAGAGCTACATCGAGTCGGTCTGGTGGGCGCTGAAGACGATCAGCGACAAGGGGCTGCTGTACGAGGGGCACAAGGTCGTGCCCTACTGCTACCGCTGCGGTACGGCGCTCTCCTCGCACGAGGTGGCGTTGGGGTACAAGGACGTGGTCGATCCTTCGGTGTATGTGCGCCTGCCGGTGCATTTCCCCGCGGCCGGCATCGCCGACACGACTGCGCAGCAACTCGGTAGTCAGGTTGGCACCCAGGGCAGCGAGGCAGATCGAAAGTCGCCTCTACGCGAAGGCGACTCGCTGCTGATCTGGACGACGACGCCGTGGACGCTGCCTGGAAACGTCGCGGTGGCGGTGGGTCCGGACATCGAATACGTGCGCGCGAAGGTGGGCGAAGAGACACTGATCGTGGCCGAGGCGCTGGTCGGGCGGGTACTCGGCGAAGACGCGGAGATCCTCGACCGTTTCCCCGGTCGCGACCTGATCGGCGAGCGCAACAACGGCGTGTACAGCGGCCCGACGTATGAGGGCCCGATCTTCAACACAGCTGAGCCCGGCGGCTTCCCCATCATCGCCGGCGACTTCGTGACGACCGAGGACGGCACCGGCCTTGTGCACATCGCGCCCGCCTTTGGCGAGGACGACTTCAACGTGGCGCTCGCGAGCGGGATGTTCGACCAGACCCGCCCCGGCACGCTGTTCAATCCCGTCAAGCCGGACGGGACTTACGACCAGCGGGTGCGCAGCCACAACGGGCGCTCCTACGAGGGCCGCACTGTCAAGGACCCCACCCTCACCGAGGAGCTGATCGCGGACCTCGACGCGCGCGGCCTCTTGTTCAAGCGCACCGACTACGAGCACTCCTACCCCCACTGCTGGCGCTGCGACACGCCGCTGATCTACTACGCGAAGCCCTCCTGGTACATCGCCACCTCGAAGCTCCGCGAGCGCATGATGGCCGCCAACGAGACGATCAACTGGTACCCGCCGCACATCAAGCACGGCCGCTTCGGCGACTGGTTGTCCAACAACGTCGACTGGGCCCTCTCGCGCGAGCGCTACTGGGGGACACCGTTGCCGGTGTGGCGCTGCGAGGCCGGGCACACGCTGACGATCGGGTCGTTCACCGAGCTGGAGCAGCTTTCTGGCACGACCCTGAAAGATCACCACAGGCCCTATGTAGATGAAGTGGTGCTCCCGTGTACCCACGAGCACGACCCTCTATCCATCCCATCGACAAACGGCGAGTCACACGAGCAGCCGGGCGCGTCGAAGGGCGCTGTGTGCGGCAGGCCGATGAAGCGAGTACCTGAGGTCATCGACGTGTGGTTCGACTCCGGCTCGATGCCCTTCGCCCAGCACCACTATCCCCACGAGAACGAACAACAATTCCAAAAAGAATTCCCCGCGGACTTCATCTGCGAGGCACTCGACCAGACGCGCGGCTGGTTCTACTCGCTGTTGGCTGTTTCCACACTCCTGTTCGACAAGTCCTCCTACGAGAACGTGGTCTGCCTGGGCCTGATCCTCGATGCGGACGGACAGAAGATGTCGAAGTCCAAGGGTAATACCGTCGAGCCGTGGCAGGTGCTGGACAAGTACGGCGCCGACGCGTTCCGCTGGTACTTCTTCACCTCCAAGCAGCCGTGGGACGGTTACCGCTTCTCTGAGGAGGCAATCGGCGAGGGCGTGCGCCTGTTCCTCAAGCAACTGTGGAGCACTTATTTCTTTTACACGCTTTACGCAAATGCAAATGCGGATGTGCTTGCCGCCAATGCTGGCGCGAATTTCGATCCCTTGCCAAGCCCACAAGGGATCGAGTCGATTGGGGCTGAGGAAGCCGGCGCGACGGGAAGTGAGGCGATCGGGAGCGGAAGTTCGCCCGACTCCGTAGGAGATCTGGATCACTGGGCGCTGTCACGCGTGGCAGGAACTGCCGCGGTGGTGGCCGAGCGTTTGGACGCCTATGACGCGACGACTGCCGGGAGAGCGATATCCCTGCTGGTCGACGACCTATCGAACTGGTACGTACGCCGCTCGCGCCGGCGCTTCTGGGATGGCGACGCAGGGGCATTCGCGACCTTGCGTGAGTGCCTGCTGACCGTCTCCAAGCTACTTGCTCCCTTCTGCCCGTTCGTGGCCGATGAGATCTACGACAACCTCGACGGCACGCTTGCGAGCGTGCACCTGTGCGACTTCCCCGTGGGCGATGCCCTGCCGGCGCGCGACGAGTCGCTGGAGCAGGCGATGGCGATCGCGCGCGAGACCGTGCGTCTCGGCTTGGGCGCCAGGGCGCAGGCGAAGATCAAGGTGCGCCAGCCTTTGGCGGAGGCGGTTGTCGTGGCCGACGGCCGCGAGCGCGAGGCGATCGAGCGCCTGGTGGAGATCGTGCGCGAGGAGCTCAACGTGCGCCAGGTGCGCTTCGTGGAGGCGGCGGACGAGCTGGGCGAGTACGAGCTCAAGGCCAACTACCGCACTTTGGGTCCACTGTTCGGCAAAGACATGCCGCTCGCAGCCAAGGCGCTTGCGGCGCTCGACCCGGCTCGCGTAGCGGCGGCTGTGCGCGGCGGCCCCGCTGGCGGGAGGAGCGGCAGTATCGGAATCGCGGTCGGCGATCGCGAGCACACGCTCACCGAGCAGGACGTGATCCTCACGATGAAGGCACCCAAGGGCTACTCGGTCGAGCGCGAGGGCGCGCATGCCGTGGCGCTCGACTTGACGATCGACGACTCGCTGCTGCGCGAGGGGCGCTCGCGCGAGATCGTGCACGCCGTGCAGAACGCTCGCAAGAGCGCGGGCCTCGAGGTCGAGGATCGGATCAAGCTGATCCTTGGTGGCGACCCCGCCCTGCTGGACGCCGCCCGCAAGCACGAGCCCTACGTGAGCGGCGAGACGCTAGCGGTGAGCCTGGTCCTGGGCGACGGCGACGCCGCCGCGATGGACTACCGCGAGCAGACCGAGATCGAAGACCTCAGCCTCGAGATCCGTCTCAGCAGATCAGACCGTGCAAGCCTCTGAGAGGGTCGAGTATCAAGTGATACAAGGACGCAGGACCCGCAGTGTGCTTTGCACACAAGGGTCCCGCAGTGTGCTTTGCACACAAGGGTCCGAGGACGCCGTAGCACGCCGATAATCGGCCCTCTCAGCTACGCCGCCGCAAGCACCGAGTCAAGCTCGGACTCGAGCTTCTTCTTGGGGTAGGCCCCGACGACCGTCTTGACGGCCTGACCGCCCTTGAACAGGATCATCGTCGGGATCGACAGCACCTGGAAGCTGGCTGCGGTCTGCTGGTTCTCATCGACGTTCAGCTTGACGATGCGCAGATCCTCGCGCTCGGAGGCGATCTCCTCCAGGACGGGGCCGACCACGCGGCAAGGCCCGCACCAGGGAGCCCAGAAGTCGACGAGCACGGGCTTCTCCGACTCGACGACCTCAGCCTGGAAGTTGGCGTCGGTGACTTCGTTGAGGGTGCCTGCCATGGGAATCTCCTAATCGAGGGGGCGCTATACAAAATGAAGTATACAACGAAAAGGTCTCTAATCGACCTTGATCGTGAACCCTTCCCAGCTACCCACGATCGGCGGGTGCAAGCCCGTGAGCGCTGCGAACAGGTGCGGCGAGACAAACACCTCGATCAACGCGGCGAGCACGAGCACCGGCAGCGCGATCGCGACCGTCACGACGGTCGCCGCGAGTAGCTGGTCCCACTCTCCCCTGCGGCTGGCGATGATCCAAGCGGCAAGCGGCAGAAACAGTGCCATCAGCTCGGGGATCGCGTGCGGCAGCACCCCAAGCAGCAGCAGCGCCGGCGAGACCTTCATGAAATTGGCGACCCCGGCGAGCGTATGTCCGAGCACGTAGGCCTGGGCCGACAGCGAGAAGGTGGTGGCGCACACCACGAAGGCGATCGCGATGCGCCCGCCGTGCTCGTGCACCCACAGGGAGACGCCGCTCTTGCCCTCGGCCTGCAGCGGCAGCGAGCTGCCGGCGATGAAGCCCGCGACGCAGGCAGCGGCGTGCAGCGCCAGCACGAGCAGGTTGTGGGAGACAACCGCTACGACGTCGCCGAGATCGCCCACCGCGAAGGGAGGCTGCAATTCGATCGGCTGAACGTAGTTGGTGAACAGCTCGGAGATGACCAGCACCGCCATCAGCAGGCAGACAGCAGCCAGCAGCGATCCAGCCATCCAACTGCGGAGCACTGGTAGCGGCCGACGCTGCCAGGTACGCAGCGTCGTACGAGTACGACGAATGCCGTGGTAGAGCGCGTATGAGGAGGCGTCCACGGTCTTTCTATCGGCCACCGCGCATGTCCACGTGAGCCGGGGAGCGCGTGCCGAGGTTTCGCGGCAACGCCGACTCGCTCGGCGTAGACGTCAGCTACGCGTAGAGGTGTGCGGCTCTTGGGGCGCCGCATGTACCTCGCTCTGCGCCGCCGCGCGCGACGGTGACGGCGGCTGGCGTCCGAAGCGCAGGCGTGGCACCAGCCACATCGCCTCCGCTGCGATCCACCAGGACATCTTGCTCTGGCCGAGCTCGCGGTCCTTGAAGACGATCGGCACCTCGACCACCTCGAAGCCGGCACGCGAAGCGCGATAGGTGAGCTCCACCTGGAAGGCGTAGCCCTGCGAGCGCACACTGTCGAAGTGGATCGCTTCGAGCACCTCGCGCTTGAAGCACTTGAAGCCGCCGGTGAGATCCTTCACGTGCAGACCGAGCACCCAGCGCGCGTAGGTGGAGCCGCCCTGGCTGATGAAACGCCGCAACAGGCTCCAATCGATCACGCCGCCGCCGGGAACGTAGCGCGAGCCGAGCGCCAGATCGGCGCCGGAGCGCACCGTCGCCAGCAGACGCGAGAGATCGGCCGGATCGTGGGAGAAGTCGGAGTCCATCTCCATCACGTAGGCAGCACCGTGGTCGAGCGCATAGGCGAATCCCGCCAAGTAGGCGGGGCCGATGCCGTTCTTCTCGGTGCGGTGCAGCACCTCGACCTGCTCGTGCTCAGCCGAGAGCCGGTCGGCGATCCTGCCCGTGCCGTCGGGCGAGCCGTCGTCGACTATCAGCACCTTGTAAGCATCGTTGTTTGCCCCCGACAGCACCTCGCCGGCCGCCGCCACGATCGCCACGATGTTCTCGGCCTCGTTGTAGGTCGGCAGGATCAGCCAGGGGACGTCGCGCTCGGCATGTGGATCGGCGGGACTCACGGATGCGTACCCTAAAGCGTGGCAGGTGGCGATGCGCCTCCCGGCGAAACACACTGCCTGGCGCGGGATGCGCCTCAAGCCCATGATTCCGAGGCCATTCATTGCGGTTGCGGCCGTCTCGCTCCTCATCGCCCTGCCGTGGGCAGGCACAGCGTGGGCGGACACGCCCCAACAGAGTGTGAGCGCCACCGAGCTGAGCAGCTACATAACGTCTGTCGCGCGCGCCTGGGAGCCATATACGACAGCCGACGGGCGCGTTGCCGACCCGCTCGATCCTGCCGACACGGGCGACAACTATGGCGTGATCCTGCTCGCCGACGTGATGCTCAAGCAGGCCAAGCTGGGCGACGACAGCGGCCTGGAAAACGCCGGTGCGCGCATCCTCGGCTCGGCCTTGACACTGCCGATCCCCAACGATCCGTTCAACCTGCTGGCAATCGCCGCCGTGATCCACGACGGAGAGCAGGGCCTGTTCCCCGCGCGCGTGTGGGAAACGCTGCAGGCGCCGCTTGCGTGGCGCGCCGGACAGATCGGACCGCCTACGGAAAGCAGCTGCCTCACCGAGCCAGGCTGTTACGGCAACTGGCGTCTGGTGTGGGCGGCCGGCGCTGCGCTGCTGCTGAGCGACCACGTCGAAGGCGAGCCGGAATCGCTGTCGGTCACGCCCGCCGGCGTGCGCGCACAGATCCGCACCAACCTCGAGTTGGCCGTTACACATGCCGGCACACCGCTTCAGAGCCTTGCCGGCGGCGAACTGCGCGCCCACGCCAAGCCCGGGGCTCCCGTCGCACTCACGAGCGCACCGGCGGGAGGAATCGCGCGCGAGCTCTCAGATCCAGGCGCGGAGCCAGTCTCCTACGAGTTGTTCTCGACGTTCATGCTGGAGAGCATCGGCGAAAGCGATCCGCAAGCGATCGGGCCGGCGGTCTCGAAACTGCGCCGTCAGGCCGACCGCTATGCGCTGGAGATGATGGCCCCAGACGGCCAGCTCTCGCTCTCGGGCCGCTCGCTCGACCAGTCATGGGTACAGGCCGCCGCCGCCGCGCTCGGCGCCAGGCGCGCAGCGATTGAACCAGCCAACGCCGCCGCGTGGCGTTCGTATACCCAGCGCGCGGTCTCCTATCTGCAAGCCGCTTACCCGCTCCAGCCCAGTGGTCTGTTGCCGATCGTCCCCGGCCTCGGCTTCGATTGGAGCCCTTCGATCATGGACGGCTACGCCGCGTTGAACCAATACGAGGGCCTGACGCTGTGGCTGCTCTCCGACGCACTGGTCAAGTGGCCAGCGAGCGGTGCTTCGCAGGCACCACTGCCTGCCGATAACCGCGAACTACTCGTCGACGACCTTGCCTCCAGCGGCCTCGTATGGGGCCGGTCGGGGAGCGTCTGGTGGCAGCTCGCCGGACGCGCCACGAGCAGTGACCCGCGCGCCGCGCAGGGCCTTGTCGCGGTGAAGTCGAACGAGGCCTCCGGCTGGCATGATCTGCTGGCGCTGCGTCCGATCCATGGCAAGACATCGAGCACGTGGATGCTCACGTACGCCAACGGCACAGTCGCAACTCCCACTTTCACGGGCGTGCACGGCACCGGTCGCAGAGTGCTGCTGCTCGGCCGCTACAGAGCCGTGGGCGGTCACGTGCTAGGACGCGTCAGCTGGACGCTGAGCGCCACCGCGGCAGGGGTCGAGCTGGGCATGAGCATGCCCGCCAAGACAACACTGCACACCACCGTCTGGCTCACCCCAGAGCACCAGCACCTTGCCGCCCCCGGGGCCACGATCACGCACGGCACCTGCACCGTGACCGCCTCTGGTGGCGCGTGCCCGGTGACGATCTACTGGCGTGACCGACGCACAGCGACACTTGAAGTAAGCGCGTGGGCCTAGCCGCCGATCACTACGGCAACGAACTCATCACTACGTCAAGAATCGCAACAAAGCGTTCCAACGTCTTACTTTCGAAAACCTTCCCCACAACTGGTGCGACTATCCGCTTGAGCATTGCTGAGCTGGTTCGGCGGACTCAGAAGACCTTCGGGATCGATTTCTGGATGCTGCGGTGCAGTTCGCGCGCGACCACGTACAGCGCCGGGCGCGCCGCGCCGTTGGACTTGATGAGGCCGGCGTCCCAGGTCGCCTTCCTGGCCGCCTTGGCTGTCGGATTGCCCGGCGAGCGCCAGTGGTAGTAGTAGATTCGGGTGATCCTGGGGCTTAGCGTTGCGAGTTTGAAGATGTTTTCGGCGGCCCTGGCCGCGAACGCTTCGCCGTGGTCGATCAGCTTGCCTTTGAAGCGCCACCAGACGACTCCACCGATCTCGCTGAACCACACCTGCCCGCGCGTCGCCGCGAGGAAGTTTTCGATCAACGCGGGACTGTCGGTGCTGACGCTGCTGTAAGGGTTGAAGGGCCAGATCTTCGGATAGGGATGGGCGCGTTCGAGGAATGAGCCGATCCAAGCCTCGACGTTGCCATCGGAGTCGAGGATGTCCGGCGCCGTGATCTCACAGCCGCGGCAGTTGGCGGCAAGCGCGTTGTAGTACTCGGCCGCAAGCCAAGGGTGGTGGGCCGTAGGCTGCGTGGCGTGGGTCGCCTCGTCCCAGGGCACGAACTCCGTCACCCAGGGGAACAGCTTGCGAAAACGCTTGAAGGCATTCAAGAACTGACCGGGGCTCGGTGCCGGGCCGTTGTTGTCGGCGTGCTGAAAAGTGATCAGCGGAGTGATGTGGTAGGCGTGCTTGACGGCGTCGAGCCAAGCGGTGACCTGCGCGAGGTCGCGCTTGTTGAGCGCCGCGTTCCAAGGTACGACGTCGCGCGCGAGGTGTACGCCGAGCTCGGACACGCGCGGGTCGGAGAAGGTGCTCGGTTCGTAGTCGGAGAGCCCGAAGCGGTAGGACACGCTGGCCTTGGTGCCCCTTGAAGCAGTGCTCTTGGCGGCGGTGGCAACCGCCGCGAGCAGACCCCCGAGAGCCAAGCACGCCAGCAGTGCCGCAAGGCGGCGTGTGGCACGAGTGGGAAGCATTCGCCTGGTTATCATAGGCACGGATGAGCTGGTGGCGCGCCACTCTGTCGGCGGGCCTGCTCGTCGTGGGACTTCAAATCTTGACGGTGGGGTCGGCCGGTGCCGCGGCGGCTCCCAAACCCTCCCTCCCACGCAACGCGCGCGCGACGCTCGTTCAGCGCTCACCGTTTGGGCTGTCGCTCGAGTATCCACTGATGGAGAAGGCGCTCGGCCCGGGGGCATGCCCCAGCCCGGCGCTGGTGGCGGCTTTGCGCGAGCTCGGCTCTCCTTCGCTGCGCATCGGTGGCGACTCGCAGGACCTTGCCGGACCCACGGCCGCCTACCGCTACTTCATATCCCCCTCCTTCTGGAGGACGCTCGGCTGTTTGGCACGCCAGAGCGGAGTGCAGATCACCGTCGGGCTCAACTTCGCGACGAGTCAGCTTGCGGACGAGCTCACGACGATTGCCGAGGCGAAGCAGGCGATCCCGGCCTCGCAGCTCAGCTTCTCGCTCGGCAACGAGCCCGACCTATACGGGATCAGCCACATCTTTCCCGACGAACCGGGAGTCGATATCCCCGCTTTTCGTCCGTCGCCCTGGACGGCGGCGCAGTACGCAAACGAATGGCAGAGCCGTCGGGCGATGCTCGGTCAGATACGGATCGAGGGTCCCGACCTCGCCGGCATCGGCTGGGACACGGCGATCGGCCCGATGCTGCGCAGCGACCCACCGGACGTGTTGGACGTGCACGCCTATCCGACCTCCGCCTGTGGGGCGCCGCTGACCACGGCCGCCCGTCTGCTCACCGAGCACGCGAGCGTTGGGCTGGTCGAAAAGTACGACTGGCTGTTGAACCTCGCGCATACCCTGCGCAGGCCGGCGGTCGTCTCCGAGAGCAACAGCGCTTCCTGCGGTGGCAAGCCGGGCGTGTCGAACACGCCCGTGGCAGGCGTGTGGGCGGCACGCTATGTGGTGGCCGCGCTGCTCGGCGGCTTCCAGCAGGTGCGCTTCCACTCTGCCGGCGGCAGCTACGACCCGCTCGTGTTCAACCCGAACGGCACCGTCACGCTGCAGCCGCTCGGACAGGCGCTGCTGTTCCTGCACCGCTGGATACCGCTGGGCAGCCGCATAGAACCGGCCGCGCGCCAGCCCGGCCTGCTCGCCGCGACAGTGTCCGAAGGGGTAAGCGCGAACACGGCCGGAGACAGGAAAGCCGGCGCACACCTGAGCGTAATCGTCAGCTCCTTCTCTTCAAAGATGCTCTCCTACGAAGTCGAAGTGCCCGATGGGGCGCGACGCATCGGCACAGACACGCTCACGACGACACACCCCGGCGAAGCGAGGGCGTCGGTGGCGGTTCATGCTCACAGAGCACGCCTGATGCTTGCACCGGACACAGTCGTCGCGATCCGGTTGAAGTAGTGTCGCGCAGCGCTTTTCCTCAGCCGATCTGCGACTGGGTGACTCACCGGACGCTCGGACCCAAGCGTTAGCTCGTGGCCGGAGAGCTGCCCAACACAACGATCGCCGAAGCGCTGGAAGAGCTCGGCGACCTGTACGAGCTCGACGGCGCGATCGTGCACCGCGTGCTTGCCTATCGCAACGCCGCACGCGCGGTGCGCGAGGCGCCGGTGTCGGTGGCTGAGCTGGCGCGCGCTGGCCGCGTTACCGAGCTGGCTGGCATCGGCGCGACGCTCGAGCAGAAGATCCTCGCGCTGCTCGACACGGGCACGATTCCGGCGGCGGAGAAGCTGCGCGCGAAGGTTCCCCCCGGGCTGATCGCGATCGTGCGCCTGCCCGGCCTTGGGCCCAAGCGCGCGCGCCTGCTGCACGCACGGCTCGGCATCGACTCGCTCGATTCGCTGCGCGAAGCGGCGCTCGCCGGGAAGCTGCGGACCGTGAAGGGACTCGGTGCGAAGTTCGAGGCAAACGTGATCGAAGCGCTGGAGCGAACGCCCACGGATGCGGGTGCCGAGCAACGTGTGAAGCGGCTGTTGCTGCCCGATGCTCTGGAGCTGGGTCAAGCGCTCGCCGAGGGTCTGATAGAGCGTGAAGACGGTGCACGATCTACAGCGTCACGCAACCGCTCGGTTGCATATGACTCCGTTTCCAGGCAAGCCGATGGCGACGTCGTGAGCGGCTGCACAGGCGCAGGCGCACAGGTGCTGATAGCCGGCTCGGCCAGGCGTATGGCCGACAGCGTCAAGGACATCGACCTGATCGCGGTTACGCGCAAACCCGTGACGCTCGCCAGGAGCCTGGCCGCGCTGGCAGAGATCGAGAGCGTCAGCTCCGCCGGCAGGAGCGGAGCAAAGGCGCGCACCCACTCAGGCGTAAGCGTCGATCTTCGTATCGCCAAGCCCGGCCAGCTCGGCAATCTGCTGCAGCACTTCACCGGCTCGGGCAAGCACAACGCGGCTCTGCGCGAAATGGCGGTGCGCAAGGGCTTGCACGTGTCCGAGTACGGAGTCGGAGACGACGCGACCGGGACTACGAGCACCCATGCAAGCGAGCAGGAGGTGTATGCGCGGCTTGGCCTGGATTACATCGAGCCTGAGTTGCGGGAGGACCGCGGCGAGCTTACCGCCGCAGCCCAACACGAGCTCCCCAAGCTGATCGCGCTTGGCGACATCAAGGGCGATCTGCACTGTCACACCGTCGCCTCCGACGGGCGCAACACGATCGAGGAGATGGCACTTGCTGCTCGCACCCGCGGCTACGAGTACGTGGCGATCACCGACCATTCGGCTTCGCATGGGTTTGGCAACGACGTATCCCCCGAAGAGCTGCGTCTGCAAATCGAGCATGTGCGCGAAGCCGACTCGAGCATCGAGGGGATCAGGGTCCTGGCCGGCAGCGAGGTGAACATCCTGCCCGACGGCTCGCTCGACTACGAGGACGAGCTATTGCGAGAGCTGGACTGGGTGATCGCCAGTGCGCACAGCGCCTTCGGCATGAGCGAACAGAAGATGACCGAGCGCATGGTTGCGGCGATGGAGCACCCACTGGTGGACGCGATCGGACATCCGACGGGGCGCCTGATCGAGCGACGCGAACCCTATGCGCTTGACATGCACGCGCTGATCGACGCCTCCGTGCGTACCGGCACGATGCTCGAGATCAACGCCAACCCCAACCGCCGCGATCTGAACGACGTTCACGCCCGCGCCGCCGCGCGGGCGGGCGCCACGATCGTCATCGATTCCGACGCCCACGGCGTCGAGCGCTTCGCGGTGATGCGCTGGGGCTTGGCGACCGCGCGTCGCGCGTGGCTGACGGCAGCCGACGTCGCCAATACACGCTCGTGGGAGCAACTCAGCGAATTGCGCAAGCCTGCGCGCGCCCCGTAGGGATTACAGTCCTCACAACGATCCTCGGCCATCGCCAATCAATTCCTGGCTGGGGTCGCATGAGATACTTCGCTGTAGTAATGCGGACTATGAAACGGACAGTAGAGTTCGACCTTCGCGGATCTGGGATTGAGGCGTAACACCCACACTCCCGTCCCGTCACTCAGGATTGCGCATGTGGGCGGCAAGCCTCGCAATATCGCCTGATGAACGAGCGCCACGACGGCCGTGCTCGTGCCCACAAGAGCCGGTTCGGCTGACGGTGACATTTTGGCAATCTTAAAAAGAGGGAGAAGACCTTCGAGCCCGAAGTCCGGTCCCTCGGTCTGGTTGAGGCTGACTACGACGACATCGACCCCCTCATTTTTCAGCGTGCCCAGGAGACCCGGAACATCACCATCGCGCTGCGGGCCTGCTACCAGAAATCCCGCATTCGAATACAGTACGATCCGGTCCGGATAAGCCTCGGTACTTGGGGGAGATCCGACAAGCTTGACTTCCACCGGTTTCCCCACGCCGAAGGTGCTCGCCAGAGTGTTAGCCACCACGGCCAGTACAAGCGCGCCGGTCGCCAAGAGCCGCGGGACACGCGACAGGTGAACGATCCAACCGGTGCCGATCACAGCCAGATATGGCATCAGCGGCATGTCGTAGCGAATATCGTGATGAGGTGTCAAGGTGATTGCCAACCAGGCGATGAGACCCCCTATCAGGAACTCCAGACGCGGCCCCCTGAGTTCCTCTCGATGCACGACCGCGAACACAGTCCAAAGCGTGCCGCAGAGAGCGAGCACGAACATCGGGGCAAACAGTTGCGAATTGAGCGTACTCCAGAAATACCAGAGAAGATTTGTTACAGACAGCGTCGGCGGCTGATTACCCGCTACAGCGCCCGATTCTGTTCCCGCAAGTTTTGTGATTGTGGAAAGCTCGGAGAGATGGTCGATGTACCAAGGTGCTCCGATCACCAGCGCAACGGCGGCAAAGACGGCCAGACCACGCCAGTGTCGCCATCCGCCGCGAGCTAGGGCAACGAGCACTATTCCCGCGAGGAAGAACGGGAATTGCACCTTGACAAGCAGGCCGCAACCGATTGCCAGGCCCGCAAAGGCCGCGACACGCACACGGCTGAAGTCCTCACTGGCGAGCAACAGCCACATCGATACGGCGACCAGCGCCGTCTCCGGGGCATCGAGCATGAAGACATGGAATTGCACGATCAACAACGGTGAGCCGAGCACAAAGATCGTGGCAAGCAGGCCCGCTCGGGAGCCGAAAAGCAACCGGCCCGTCTGATAGCAGCCGAGCGCCAAGAGAGAGACAAAGATGACGTTCTCGGCGATGATCGGCGTGGCGACGTTCACGCCTCCAATGAACATCGCGAGCGCTCCCACCAGATGGGCCAGAGGCGGGTATTGCGAAGTGTTGTTGAACGGCTCGAGCAGATGACCCATCGCGAGCTGTTCGTGAAAGTAGATCGCGGTTCCCAGATGGTTTCCAGCATCGAAGATCGGGATACTTCGATCTTGCGTGAGCCACCAGCAGGTGATTCCGATGAAGGCGGCGGTAATGGAGATAGCGCCCCAGGCAGAGCCACTCCACCGCGAGACGTCAAGGCGCAGTTGCACCCGCGACCGGGGATAAGCCTGAGCCCGAGCAGTCGCTGACATCCAGTCAGTCTAAACGCAAGTCATTCCAAATGCTAGTGAAGTCGGGGTAAGTGGATCAAGTCAGCAATCGTTCCCAGCGAGCCCCGTGGGTTCCCTCCGGCCATATCCATACAGACATCCGATCCGCGCCACCCGGGCCACCATCAGGAGTGCTTGACCCGCCACGAGACAGACGGTCTTAAAGGCCGAACAGAGCGGGCAGCAACCGCTCGGCCACGAGCCTGTCGACCGCCGCTTGCCGGAAAGAGTCGAGCACTTTCAGGGCGTGCCGCACATAGTCGGGCAACGGATCATCGAGCGCGGTGCGCAGGGCTGTACCCAAGTTGGATGCGGCGAGATCCGCCGTGACCAGACGGCCGTCGAGCTCACGCGCGAGCGGTAGCGCCGCGTACGGGCCGGGCGAAGGTGTTGTCACGAGCATGCAACCGTCGGCCAGAGCCTCGAGCTGGGTGATGCCGTAGTCCTCGCGACGGACGGCGCAGAGGTATGTGCGCGCGCGGCGCACAAGTGCGCGGTAGTCCTCATGAGCCAGCATCCCGACGACGCGCACGCCCGCGGCAGGAAGTACGTAGCCGAGGCTGCGCAACTCGCGTTCCTCCACACCCGCCACCAGCAGCTCCTCGCCGGGCTTGCCGGCTGCTCTCCAAGCATCGAGCACAATGTCGAGGCCCTTCTTGGCGGGGTTTGCCGCGTACGTGATCGCGGCGATGTCACGCGAGTCGAACGACCCAGACGACCCAGACGGCTCGACAGGCACCGGCAGCACAAGCGTGCTCTCACGCGCGCGGACGTCGCGGACGGCAGCGGGGACCTCGAGCAGCGCGCCCTCACTCTGCGGCAGCAAAAGCGGCGCTTCACGCAGGCGACGACGCTCGAGCGGACGCTGCCACAGGCCGTGGCGCCCCGGACGGTTGGCCGCGGCAGGCGCGTCGAAGCGGATCGCACCAGGGCGCGGCCACAGCAGGGCCGCGGTGGTCGTCGAGTAGATCAACGCGCGTGCAGACGTGCGGGCCAGCTCGGCCATGGCTGCTCGCCTTGCGGCGCGCGCCCAGCGCAGGTCTGTGAGCATCAGTGTGCGTACCGGCGCCGGCGGCTCGGGGCGCACGATCGCCGCGCTCGCTCCGGCGCGATGCAGCGAGGCGAGCAGTTCGTCATCGACTGCCCGCAGACCACCGGTCGCGCCCAGCGAGACGATCAGGACGTCGAGCGAGGCAGCGGCGCCGGGACGGCGCGCTTTGGACCCGGAATCGGAGCTCACCTTCGCGCCCTGTCGCCTCAGGTCGTGGCGCCGCCCACGCGTTCCGGGCGCAGGGCCTTGAAGCCTGGAGTCCGTGCCAGCGCGATCGCGCGCAGCGGGGAGGTGCGCAGCACGTGGAAGCGGACCCCGTCGCGCTCCTCGATCGCCGCCACAGCCGCGTCCTGGCGGCGCCACCACAGCGCTACCGCGATCGCGAAACCTGCGCCGATGCCTGGGATCTGCGGGGCGATGAAGGCTAGCCCGCCGGCCACCACAGTGAACAGCAACAGTGGCCATAGGCGGTTCAGCAGCGTGGCGCCCGGACGGTACTCGGGGAGCGCGGTGCTTGTCTTCGCCTCGCGCAGCAGGCGCGCGATCGGCGGGTGCACTTCGGCGCGGCGTCCCAGCCACAGTCCGATCGCGGCGGCAACCACCCACCAGCCGACCGAGATCGGCACGATCGTCGGGTCCGAAGACTGTGCGGCGGAGAACACCGTGACGATCACCAGGGCTGTGGCGGCGGCGGCGCTGAGCAGGACTGTGGCCCTGAGGAAGTCGACGAAGTGCACGCCTCGTATCGCGTCAGCGCGCGTTCCGCATTGGACGGCTGGACACGACGGCGGCCCTCACAGGAGCGCCTGGAGCAGGCCGCGCACGCCACTCTGCCCGTCGATGATCAGGTCAGCCTGCTCGGCCAGCTCGGGCGGCGTCTCCTCCGACCCGACCGCGACGCGCACGGCCAGCTCCAGCGTGCCGGCATCGACGAGGGCGCGCAGAGCACGGAAGGCGTCGACGTCGGTGCTGTCGTCGCCGACGTAGAGAGCCGTCTTGATCGACAGGCCGTCCTCGCGATCGGTGGCGCTCTGCAAGAGCGCGCTCACGCCCAAGCCCTTGTCCAGCGCGATCGGCGGACGCACCTCGAGCACCATCCGGCCCCAGTGAACGGCAAAACCCTCATCCTCTGCCCGCTCGGCGATCTTGTGCACCAGCGCCGCGGCCGACTCCTCATCCGGCGCGCCACGCCAGTGAAAAGCCGCGATCGCCTCCTTGTCCTCGCTGCGCACACGCGCGCGCTGCAACTCGGGCGTGAAAGCGCGTTTTGCGAACTCTCGCACTCGCTCTGACCAAGCGGTCAACTCGGGGTCCAGCTCGGGACGAGTGGCGCCGGGACGCAGCAGCTCCCCGCCGTGGTTGCCGATGTAGGCGATGCTGCCGATCGCGACAATCTGGCGGGCCGTTGCTGCCCGGCGTCCGCTGACACAACCCACCAGCCGGTAGCGCTTGGATATCTCGATCAGCAACGTGCGCGTCGCCTCCGGCACGTGCGCATCGGCGGCATGACGCACGATCGGGGCAAGCGTGCCGTCGATATCGAGCAGCACGGCTGCATGATCGGGGTCGGAGCGGAGCGGCTCAAGCGCCTCCACAAGCAGGGCGGCCGGGGACACGACCTTTAGTATGGCGCTCTGTGGCGGCGGACCGGTCACATCTTGCATATGACCGCTGAGCGAGAGCCCGAGCCGAGCAGCCACAGAGCACTCAAGCTGGCTGCGATCGGCAGCGCCGCCGGCCTCTTCAGCGGACTGTTCGGCGTCGGCGGCGGGACGGTGATCGTGCCGTTGTTGGTGCTGTGGCTCGGCTATGGACCACGCGAGGCTACCGGAACCTCGCTCGCGGCGATCGTGTTCATCGCGGGTTTCGCCACCGCCATACAGGGCGCTTATGGCAACGTGCACGTGCTCGACGCGGCGCTGGTGGGGGTTCCGGCAGTAGGCGGCGTGCTGCTCGGCACTTGGCTGCAGCAGCGTCTTGCGACCCGCTCGATCTCACTACTGTTCGCCGCCGTGCTCGTGGCGAGCGCCGTGGAGCTGTTGGCGCAATGATCGGTGTTCGGACCACATCCGCCGATGGCCACCATCAGCGGATAGCGCGTGCCCCCCACGCGCGCGGGGGGCGTTGCCCTTTTCGAGATCGACCTCCGGACACGACGAAGGCATCGGCGCAATGATCGCCGCAATCGCGATTGGGCTGTGCGCGGGCATCGTCGGCGGACTACTCGGTGTAGGTGGCGGCGTGCTGTTCGTGCCCGGACTGGTGATCGCGCTGGGCCTTGGACAGCATCAGGCGGAGGCCACCTCGCTGCTTGCGATCGTGCCTGTGGCGATCGTTGGCACGATCAAGCAGGACGGCTACGGCAACGTGCGCCGCAAAGATGCGCTGCTGATGGGGCTGTTGTCGATTGCGGGCGTGGCGGCCGGCGTAGTGCTTGCCAACGCGCTGTCGGGCAGCGTGTTGCGCGTCGGCTTTGCGCTGCTGATGCTGCTCGTGGCATATCAGCTTGTGCGCAGGGCAATCGGTGAGCACGGGGACGCCGATCCCCCGCAAAACCAGCCCTCACACGGAAATCGCCCAACTTCCGCCAATAGCGCCTAGACTGATGTGGATGGGACTCGACAACCCCCTTCACATCATCTTCATCGTGGCGATTCTGTTGCTGCTGTTTGGCGCCAAGCGCCTGCCCGAGATCGGGCGCTCGCTCGGTACCGGCATGCGCGAGTTCAAGCAGTCTGTGACCGGAGAGGCGACAGACCATAGCCACGGCACGCAGCAGCCTGGCCAGCAGCCGACGTTGCCTGCGGGAACGTCGCCGCAGGCACCCGCGCCACCACCGACTCCGCAACAGGCCACACCGGCACCTGTGCCCTCGTCGGCTCAGTCAAGCCCGCAAGACGCCTTCGCCCAGCGCGACCCGGCGTCGACCGAGCAGCGCTAGCCCGCGACCGCTGGACACCTGCCGCCGAGCACGCCCTGCGACGATCTCCGGTCGCCGGCTTGCGCCCGCTCCGTAGCGATCCTGCCTCTACCCGTGGTGCAGGATCGGACCGGTGCTGACCGCTTCGAACTCCGAGCCCGGCACTTGCTTCAGCTGATCGAGGTCTTCGTTGTTCCAACCCGGATTTGGGGCGCCCGTTATGTACCAGGGGCTGCCGTTGTCGGCGACGATCAGGCCATAGCGCTTGAGTGCGCGTAGGACCACGCGCGCCTGGCCGTGGTAGCCCGCCAGGTCGAAGCCGGCCTTCAAGCGCAGGCGCAGGCCCATCGGCGGCAACGCCGGATCGGAGCTGCTGGATGCGTAATGGGTGGCCGGATGTATGTAGCCCCGCTGGGTGGCCGGCACTGTTACTCGCAGCGCGTGGTCTATCTGCCCCGAGCGCACCTCCGGGTAGCGCACGAGCAGCGGAAAGATCGGTAGGCCGGCCGCATCCGCCGAGGTCCAGCCTTCGGGGCGCAGTTTGTTGGAGCGCAGGTTGAAGACGGCACCAGAGCCGGCATCCCAGCCCGATACCGTACGCTGGGCCGCGTACAGCTCGTACAGCTTGCAACTGCCCTCCTGTAGCACGAGCACATGCCGGTCGCCTTCTTCTCCCGCGCCCTCCACCGGCGCGTTTGGCGGGATCGGGTATGGGCCTGGGTTGGATTCTTCGCCGTATTCGGTGAAGTGGACGGGCACTCTTGGCTGGTGGGCGCCGACGACCACATAGGGGATGCCGTAACTCGGCGGCGTGCCGAAGTCGGCGTGCAAATGGATGTTCGCGCCGATACTTTCGATGTACCTGGCCGAGTTCGGGTTGACCGGGGCGTGAGCGATTTCCTGGTTGAGCGGATTGTTGGCCGGGAAGATCGGGCAGCCGCCTTCGTTGGGCGGTCGGGTCAATGGTCCGGGGGCGACACGCAATGCCATCGCGAATACCGGTGCGCTCAAGCCCACCACGAGGGTCGCGGCAAGAATCCACTTTCCATCTCGCGACCTCACGGACCCGATGCTATAGACCCCCTACTCGAAAGGTCGTTCAAAACGAGCTTTCGCGAATCGCCAGGCATTTTTGAAGTCGCGAGAGATACTTTGGTACCTAATCTTTACCTAGACCCTCAAAAAGGGGGGTGCAAATCTGGTCAAGCCAATTCGCACTTGACCACCAGCCGCCAACCCGATGGCCCGATGGCCCGATGGCCCGAACCGATCGCGCTGAATCGACTCGGCGCGTTCGATCATCACGGGTCAGGCGAACGAATCAGCCCGAGGGCGGCTGCGATGCGCCACCGTCCTGCGCCACGACCGCAGGGCGGGCCTCCACCAACAGGCTGGCTCCGCAGTGCCAGCAGTAGGCGGCGCCGCGACTGTGGACGGCGCCACAGGAGCGGCACTGGCCGTGGACTCCCGCCTCGGCGGCGCCCAGCAGGCGTTCCACCTCGCCCAGCTCGGCGTCTGCCTGTTGCAACTCGGCCGCGCGGCGCGAGAGCACATCCAGGCGGTAGTGATCGCGAATCGCCATCTCATAGGCTAGCCCGCCCAGGTCCCAGGTCAGCCCGGCTACGCGCTCGGCCAGCGCCAGGCGGCGATCGCGTAGCTCGGCCAGCGAGCCGCTTGGAACGAGAGACTGCTCGGCCATCAGCCGCCCGTTTCGATCGGTTTGTCGCCGGAGGTCAGCTTTTCGATTTCCTGCTGGTGGGTTTTGCCCTTGGAGCTCTTCAGTTTCTGAAGCGTGGCGGTACTTGGTTTGCTCGCCGGCTTCGGCTTTGCCTTTGCCGTTTCGGCTTCTTTTACTTCCTTGACTTCCTGCGCTTCGGTAGCCGGCACGCTTTTGCTGGTGGCAGCTTTTGTTTGGCTCGCCTGCGTGGACGTGGGAGATGTCGTCGTTGGAGCGGATGTCGCCGCGGCAGCGGGCAGGGTGCCCTCGATCTTGACGATCGAAGGGCCCGACGCTTTGGAGGGCGCCAGCCAATGACCGACAAGCAGGCCGATCAGGCCACAGATGAGCAGCACGGCGATCAGACCGAACAGGCCCGAGTAGCGCCGCAGCCAACCGATCGCTCCGTCGTCCGCGGGCAGCGGCGGCAGGTAGCCCGCCGCCGGCTGGACGTACGCCACAGGGCTGCGCAGCTCGCTCTCTGCCTGCAGCACGTCGAGGAACGGCAGTCGCACCGGCGAGCACGGCTGGCCGCAGGCCAGGCAGTAGCGCTGGTCGGCGGCGATCTGAGCGCCGCAGTTCGGGCACTTGGCGCCGTCGCTCTCGGGCGGAGTTTGGATCGGGAAGACGTTCATCGGGACTATCGGCAGGGGTTAGTTCTAGGGTCGCGACCAGAAGGACTCATCTGCGACCGCTTATCCGAAGGCGCCGTGCACGTAGTCTCGCGTGCGCTCGGCGCGCGGCTGCTCGAACACCTGTGCCGCCGTGCCGTACTCGATCAGGTCGCCCAGGTACATGAAAGCGACCTTGTCGGCTACGCGCTGGGCCTGTGCGAGGTTGTGTGTGACGATCACCACGGCCAGGTCCCGACGAAGCTCGTGGATCAACTCCTCGATCACGCTTGTTGAGATCGGGTCGAGCGCAGAGCAGGGCTCGTCCATCAACAGGACCTCGGGGCGCATCGCGATCGCGCGCGCGATACACAGTCGCTGCTGCTGGCCTCCCGAGAGGCGTAGAGCGGGACGGTCCAGGTCGCCGGCGACCTCGTCGTAGAGTCCCGCTCGCCGCAGCGCGTCGATCACCAACGGCTCCAACTCGCGCCGGCGCGGCTTCTTACGCGACTGTTCGCGCAAGGCAAAGGCCACGTTGTCGAAGATCGACATCGGGAAGGGGTTGGGCTGCTGGAAGACCATCGCCACTCGCGAGCGCAGCTTTGTGTCCTGCAGCGCGTGGACATCCTGCCCGTCGAGCATGATCGAGCCCGAGCGCGAGGCGCTTGGGGTCAACTCGGTAAGGCGGTTGAGCGTGCGCAGCAGGCTCGTCTTGCCGCAGCCTGACGGGCCGATCAGGGCCAGCACCTCGCCCTGATGGATCGACATGGAGACGGAGTTGACGGCGCGCTTGCCGCCGTAGTAGATGCTGACGTCGTCCAGGCGCAAGCGCTCGGGGCCCTGGGCCGCGAGCGACTGGCGGATCGACTCGCGCTCCTGTGGCGGAGCTACCGCTGTCGGCTCACGGTCGAGCACGATCGTGCGCACCGGCGGGACCACGTCGTCCGGCCTGATCTGTGCCGGTCCCGGGGGGAGGATGCCGGTTGCCCTGGCCTCAATCGGCGACGGCGAGACGATGGAGCCCGTCCTGCTCTCAGCGGAGTCTGAGACCGGCAGCGGCTGGGCAATTCCCGGCGTCTTGCCGTTTGTACCGGCGGGTCGAGCCAGCTCCTCGCTCCAGCCTTCTCCGAGCTGGCTCCAGGGGTCGAGCAGTGTCTTGTCAGCGCTCATCTTCTACATTCTCCATCGAACCAGTCAGGTTAGTAACCAATCGCCCCTTTGTCAAAGGCTTGTCGCATCGTCGGCGGCCGTGTCTGCGATGACCGCTCGAGACAGTCAGTCGACGATCCACGAAGAAGGGGCTCATGTCCGTCCGCCACCGGCCTGGAAGCCGCTGGAGTGTGCTTGCCTGCGGCTGATGCGGCCGACGACGACATTGAGGACGAGAACGAACATGAGCAGCACGAACGCGGCCGCGTACGCCTTGTCTGCGGCCTTGCCTTCGCCGGCCGGCGAATTGTCGAACACATAACTGGTCAGCGTCGAGCCCGTGCCGCGCAGGAACCCCAGGATCGGGGTCGAGTTGAGCGGTTCGTTGCGCAAGGTCTCGCCGAGCACGATGACCACGATCGCCGTGTCGCCGACGATACGGCTGATTCCCAGCGTGGTGCCGGTGGCGATGTTGGAGCGCACGCTCGGGATCAGGACACGCCGGATCGTGGCGATGCGCGTCTTGCCGAGCGCAAAGGCTGCCTCACGCATGTGCGTCGGTACCGCCTGTAGGCCATCGCGTGTGGCGGCGTAGATGGGCGGCAACGCAATCAGCGACATCGTGAGGCCCGCCGCGATGAACGAGGTGCCCGTGACCACGCCTGTTGGCGACCTGCTCGACAGCGGCGCAAGCACCCCAAGTTGGAAGACGGCGATGCCGACGATCGCGATCACGATGTCGGGTGTGCCGGCGACGATCTCGATCGCGGACTCGACCAGCCGCGCAAACCAGGAAGGCCGACCGTACTCGATGATCCACGCGGCGCAGCAAACGCCAAGCGGCAGCGCTACCACCAGCCCTATAACGGTCAGCACCGCCGTTCCGATCAGCGGGTCCAGGATGCCGCCCGAGACGCTCCCGTCTTCGGCGATCTGCGGTCTCGAGACAAGCAGGTCCGGGCGCAGATATTGAAAGCCGCGCACACCCATGTAAACGACAATCGCCCCCGTCACGAGGCACAAGCCGAGGCCGGCCGCCCACGCGGCGCCCAGAACGATCCGGTCGAGCAAGCGCCACTCTCGCATCGAAGAGCCTCGACCACGCGTGGGACGAGGCGCCTCTGACTGCGTGCTCGCAAGCGTTGAGGGGAACGTGCTCATTACTTGATTTGGTAGCGCCGCAACGGCAGCTTGATGAGATAGGAGCAGATCGACAGCCCGATCGCCGAGAGCAACAGCAGCAGGCCAAAGGCGTACAGCGTCGAGTTCACCGCGGGCGAGCCGCCGAAGCCTTCCTTGTTGTCGACGATCACGCTGGCAAGCGTGCGCAGCGGCTCATACAGGAAGATCAACGGTCCGTGGTCCAGGTTCGGGGTAAACGAGCGCGAGCCCGAAACCATGAAGATCATTATCGCCTCGCCGAGAGCCCGGGCGCACGCGAGCGCCGCGGCCGCGACGATTGCCGGCCGGATGGCCTTGAGGCTGACCGCCAGCGTGGCGCGCAGCCGATGCACTCCAAGCGCCATCGCGCCCTCACGCCATGAGGCGGGCACTCCGGAAAGCGCCTCGCTGATCAGCGCGACCATGATCGGCGTGATCATCACGGCGAGCACCACTGACGCCACGAGCAGGCTGGCGCCCGTCAACTCGACGGTGTCCTGCACCGAGGTCTTCTGCGCGCCGGTGATCAGGTGATTGCCGACAAACGGCACGAGCACGAGGATCCCGATCAAGCCGTAGATCACCGACGGCACCGAGGCCAGCAGGCGTACGACGGGGATCATCACCCGCCTCAAGGCCGACGGGGCGAACTCGACGATGAAGACCGAGGACAGCAGCGCGAGCGGCAGCGCGATCAACAGCGCGATCGAGGTTGTGAGCAGCGTGCCGTAAATGACCGGCCACGCGCGCAGGTGGTAAGCAGAGGCTGGCGGATGCGGGCCCGTTTCGAACATTCGCTGCAGCTGACTGTCGAGATTGCCGCCTGAGCCCAGCCAGGCGAAACCGCCGTTGTGCTCGATCGTGGGCCAGGCGTGAACCGCGACGAACACGACCATCCCGACCACGATCAGGCACACCAGCAACGACGCCGCGCCGAGCGTGAGCTCGGCGCGGCGGTCTGACCAGGGTTGACGCAAACGCGCCAATGGGCTTGTTACTTGAGAGAGATCCACTGCGTTGAGATGATCTTCTGTGCGGCCGCGCTGTTCTCGATCCAGCCGATGAACGCGGAGGCGGCACCCGTTGCTTTGCCCTTCGTCACCTCATAGAAGTGCGCGATACCCGCGTAGCTTCCGGCGGTGGCGTTGGCCAGCGTGCAGCCGACACCGTTGAAGGCGACGTCGTTGACGCCCTGGCTGGCGAAGTAGCCTGACAGGAAGCCAATCGAACTCGGGTCTTTTTCGATCGCCTGGCGCTGCAGCCCCTCAGAGGACTCTTCGGCTGCCAACGATGAGACTTTCTTGCCGCCGATCAACAGCGTCGTGAAGTTGCTGAGCGTGCCGGCCGTTGAGTTGCGACTAATCAGGTCGATCGGCCCTGTGGCGGTGGCACCTGGGACCTTGCTCCATTCGCGGGTCTTGCCCGTGAAGATCGCTTCGGTCTGAGCCTGCGTGAGGTTGGGCAATTTGTTTGCGCTGTTGGTGACCACGCAGAGGTAGTACTTGGCGATCGGGTAGAAGCTCAGGCCAGCCGGGTCGGTCGGCAGTGGATCGCGCGAGACGTCGGCGATCGAATCGCGGCCGGCGGCGACATTGTTGATGCCGACCTGCGTGCCGCCCTGTGAAAGCTTGATTTTGACCTTCTTGTTGAGCTTGTCGTACTTCTGGACGAGCAGCGAGACGAGCGGGAACGACGCGGTCGCTCCACTGATCGAGAGCGTGCTCGTCGCGAGAGCGATCGATGGGACCGCTATCGAAAGCGTGAGAGTCGCCGCGACTAGGGCGGCGACACGGCGAGATCGGTGCATTGAAGTAGGGGCTCCGTTCGAATGGTTGACAGCGTGTTGTGCGGCAGCCTAGCATAATCTTCATAAATAAGATCAGGATTAGCTATTTTATGAAGAAGGCCAGCGACCCCCCAAACACGGAGGGTCGGCAAAAAGAGCGCCGAGCACAAACACAAGCCAAGCGATGACCACCGAGAGCAACCAAAGCCAACCTGCCCCGCAAGGCAACCCCGCTTTCCGCGAGCAGTGCTCGGGCTGCGACGCGACGCTCGTCGAGGACCAGCGCTACTGCCTGCAGTGCGGAGCCAGGCATGGCAAGCCGCGTCTCGACTTCGCCGCCTTCTGGGGATCACTGTTTCCGACCGACGGCTCCGGCGAGCGCTCCGGCACGCTGGCCGCCGACGCTGCGACAGGACAATCCGGGGCGCGGGGCGCGGATGCCGCGGCCGGACAGCCAAACGCGCAGGGCATCGGCGCCGCGGGGCAGCGCCACAGCTGGTGGGCAGGTGCGTCCTTCCTCGGCGCCGGGGCGCCGTCGCGAGGCATGGCCGCCACGCTCGCGGCCGGGGTGCTCGCCGTCGGCATCCTCGCGGGCGTCGCGCTTGGGCCTGGTCCGGCCAGCTCGCCGGCCGACAGCGCCACACTCGCACAGCGCGCGCTTGCCGCACTGGTGGCGCGTGCCGGCAACGGCTCACAGGCCGCCACCTCGACCGACGACACGGCCGCAGCAACGCCGCCGCCGATTACAAGCGAAGCCACCCCGACCCCGGCGGCGACGAGCAACACCGGCAGCAAAGCCAAATCGGCACCGGCCTCGAGCGAAGCGAGCGGCACATCGGAAAGCCCCGGCGAATCCACGACGAACGGCTCCTCCGAAGGCTCCTCCAAATCCTCGAAAGGCTCGAACGAAAGTGGAAGAACGACGCCGGGCACGCCGATCAAACTGCCTGCGATCAAGCACGTGTGGGTGATCGCGCTCTCTGGGACGAGCTTCAGCGCCGCGCTGGCAAACCCCACAGCCGACCCGTATCTGGCCAAGCAGCTCGTGCCAAAGGGCACACTGCTCAGCAACTATGCGCTCAGCTCGAGCAGCGCTCTCGGCAATGGGATCGCGCTGCTCGCAGGGCAGAGCGTGAACCTCGACACCGAACAGAACTGCCCCACCTACAGCGAACTGCAGCCGCCGACCGTCAACACCACCACCGGCCTGGCCGAGGGCGTCGGCTGCGTCTACCCGGCAGCCGTCAAGACGCTCGCCGACGAGCTGACCGCCGGCTCGCTCACCTGGAAGGCGTACGTGCAAGGCATGGAAGCGAGTGCGCCGGCAGGCTCCAGCGGCACAGCGCCTACCGCTGGCACCCAGAGTGGAACGACTGCCGGCTCTGCCAGCGGCACGAGCTCGACGCCGAGTAGCGGCACTCCGGGCGACACCGCCTCGACGCCGAGCACCGCCGGCGCGACCTCGGGGACCGGCGGACAGCCACAGCCAACGGCCGGCGTCACCTGCCGCCGGCCCGAACTTGGCGCCACCGATCCCAACCACACGCCCGTCTCCGGCGACCCCTACCTCACTTACCGCAACCCCTTCGTGTACTTCGACTCGCTGCTGGGCGAAGGCGCATGCGCGAGCAACGACGTGGATCTGTCGCAGCTGCAGGCGAGCCTTGCGACGCCTGCCAACACGCCGAGCCTCAGCTGGATCGTGCCCTCCGCTTGCAACGACGGTTCAGCCGCTCCTTGCGCACCGGGCTCGCCGGCCGGGCTCGCGCCCGCCGACGCATTTCTGAAGGAAGTCGTGCCTCAGATCCTCGCAACCGGCGCCTACAGCAAGGAAGGCCTAATCGTGATCGTGCCAGACAGCCCGCCGGCCTCGCCCACGAGCGCCGCGAGCAAGCCGGTCGGCGCGCTCTTGCTCTCGCCATTCGTACACAGCGATGAGCGGGTGGCCGAAAGCTTCAACGACTTCTCGCTCCTGAAGAGCATCTCGCTGCTCTTCGGAGTCCTCCCCTTGGGCCATGCCAACGACCAAGCAACCGTGTCATTCGGGGCGACGGTCTACGGCGCAGGTGGAAAAGCGGCCAGTGCCGCCTCCACGGCCAAGAAGGCGGCCCAGGCCGCATCAACACAACCGCGGCACCGGCCGCTCCCAGATCTCTCAGGTCCGGGCTCGCCGGCGTCGCATCCCGGCGGCTGAACCCCCGCCTTCATGTCAAACAACGAACGGAGACCCCCGTTGCACACACATCGACCCGTCCACCAACGAGCTTCCCTTTGGCTCGGCGCGATCGTGGGCTCGATCGTCCTCTCGATGGCGATCGTCGCCTCGGCTAACGCCGAAGCCGTCGGAATCGAAGGAAGCCCGAACAACCTCACCTGCTCCGGGCACATATCGGCCGGCACGCCCGAACTCGGCAGCGAAGAAGTGCAGGTTCGCTACACGTTCTACTGCAACGGTCCGATCACGGGCTACCAACTGCAGTCGAACGTGCCGCTCACCGGCTTCGAGGCAGCGCCACTCGTCACGAGCAACGCAACAAACCAGCCACTCTCGGATACGTTCTCCTGCGGCGGCGAATTGCCGGGTTGGGCGGACAACTGCGAGGGCTCGACCAAGGCTGGCTGGGAGACGATCACCGGGCAGTTCTCGATCGGCAAGGCGCTGTGCGCCGCACCGCATCTCGACCCGCTCCTGACGGTCACCGACATCTACCTCGAAAAGACCGTCCCGACGCAGGCGATCTCAGGTCCGTTCGACCTCGGCCGCCCGCTGCACTGCTCCGCCTCCTCCTATGTGGGCGGCACGCGTCTGGAACCGACGACGCCGCTCCCGTCGAAGGACAAGCAAACGGGCAAGCACGGCAAAGCCAAAGGCAAGAAAGCCAAAGCGGGGAGCAAAGCCAAGAAGAAATAACGTCAAACGCCTGTGCCCGGGCGCCGCGAGCATGGCGTCCGGGCACAAGCTCCACGAGAGGGGACGCGAGCTACGCATACGTGGCCGGGCACAGCAGCGCCGAGCCGTGTGCCGAGAACGCAGCACCCGCGAAGACGATCGGCCGCGGCAAGACATGCAGGCGTCCTGAGACACGCCCTAAGAAATATCTAACCGACTGACTGTGTCGGCGGCGTACGCTTGGCCGGATGCGTGCCATCCATCCGGCCAAGCCTCGCCGGCCTCATCCACTTAGACCCCAACGCCGTAGGGCGCTTCTGCTGGCGGTACCGGCTGTTTTGGCGCTCGCGTTCACCAGCTGTGGCACGAGCGCCAGGAGCGCTTCGGCGACCCTGCCAACGGTTCCCTTGGCCTCGCCACAGTGCGCGGACGCAGTTGCAAGAGCGCTCGGGACGATCTCCGAACACGTCTATCGCGAGCTCTCGGGCGGGCGGATCGCCTTGCCGGCCGCCGAAAGGGTGGCCAGCTCGCCGGCGCTACTCGCAGCCATCCAAGACAACAATCCAGCCGCGGCACGAAAGGCATTGGGGCCGTTGCTGCGCGGCCAGCTCGTGCGCGTGCGCGTGAGCCTCGCCGGACGCACGTTCGTCGAATACGGCAGTGCCAACGGGATTGCCCCGGTGAGCACCCCGTTGAGGAACCTCGAAGGGCGCACGATCGGCACGGTCACGGCCGCGGAGGAGGGCGTCTTTGGGTATACCGGCACGCTGTATGCCATCACCGAAGCGCAGGTGTTCGCGCGCTCCGGCGGACGCTCGCTCGGCGGCTCGAGCAACCCCGGGCCAAGCAGCATCCCCGACAAAGGCGAGATCACCTATAAGGCCAAGCGCTACGCCGTCTACTCGTTCCCGGGCACAGGCTTCCCGCAGAAGAAGCTGCGCGTGTTCGTGCTCGCTCCAGTACCACCAGCTTCAACATGCGCACCCACGTCCGCGGAAACGGCGATCGACGCAATCGGCGAGACGGCCAAGCGGATCTACCGTGAGGAGCAGTCCGGAGCCGCCACGCGCGCTGTCGTGCGCGACTTCGAAAATTCCCGTCCCTTTCAGGAAGCGGTCGCGACCGACGACCCGGCCGCCACACGAGCCGCGATCGTGAAGTTCTTCGAAGGCACGCTGCACGTCGTGCGCGTGCGCGCCACCTTGGGCGAAAAGCTTGTCGCCGATGTCGGCGGCCCGCACGTGCTGGCACCGATCCGTGGCGACGTGCGCAACACGCACGGGCGCGTCGTCGGCCATTTCCTGCTGTCGGTGCAAGACGACCTCGGCTACCTGATCCTCGCGCAGCGCTTCGCCGGCGTACAGGCGTTCCTCTACGAAGACAAACAGTTGCTGCTCGGCAGCTCGAGCCCAGCGCCGCTGTCGATCCCGAAGCACGGCGAAATATTGTTCGACGGCATCAGCTACCACACCTACTCGTTCACAGCCGAAGCGTTCCCGAAGGGGCCGCTGGAAGTTTCATTGTTGATTCCGCAAGTGCGCGGAACCTGACAGAACAACCGAGCGGCTACTACGGGAACGAACATCGCCGCCCCTAAGGGCGGCCCATCCCCAAAAACGCTCCGAACAGCCGGCGCCGCCGGTTCAGATCATGCTCGTGGTCATCCGCTCGATCTCGGCGATTGAGGTCTGACCGGCGCGCACCTTGGCGATGCCATCGTCGCGCATGCGCCGCATCCCCTGACCCATCGCCGCGGCGGCGATGTCGTCAACGGAGGCCCGGCTCAGTATGAGCGAGCGAACCTCCTCAGTGACCGACATCACCTCGTAGATGCCCATGCGCCCTCTGTAACCGGTTGTGGCACAGCGCGTGCAGCCGACCGGCTCGAAAGCCTCGGACTCGTACAGCCCATATTCGGCGAGCAAGGACTCAGGCGCCTTGCTCGGACGCTTGCAGTGCGGGCAGAGCGTGCGCACGAGTCGCTGCGCCACGACGCAGTCGATCGCCGAGGAGATCAAAAACGGCTCGATGCCCATGTCGATCAGACGCCCAAGCGCACTCGGGGCATCGCGGGTGTGCAGCGTCGAGAGCACGAGGTGGCCGGTGAGCGCGGCCTCTACCGCGATGTGAGCAGTTTCGCGGTCGCGGATCTCGCCGACCATGATCACGTCCGGGTCGGCACGCAGCATCGCGCGCAAACCGCCCGCGAAGGTCATGCCGGCCTTGGGTGCAACCTGCATCTGCTTGACCCCGGCGATACGCGACTCGACGGGATCCTCGATCGTGAGGATCGAGCGACTGCCGTCATTGACGGCGCCGAGCGCCGCATAGAGCGTGGTCGACTTGCCGCTACCGGTCGGGCCGGTGACGAGCACAGCACCGTTGGGGCGCGCGATCGCATAGGCGAAGCGATCCTGCTCGGTGCGCTGCATGCCAAGCGACTCCAGGCCGCGCACGGCCACGCCCTTGTCGAGAATGCGCAGGTAGGCGCCCTCGCCGTAGACCAGCGGGAGCGTCGTCACGCGCACATCGACGCGGCGCCCGGAGACCGTCAGAGCGAAGCGCCCGTCTTGGGGGACTCGCCGCTCGGAGATGTCCATCTCGGACATGATCTTTATGCGCGAGATGATGCTCGTGGCCATCGAGCGCTTGAGTGTCGAGGTCAGCGAGAGCACGCCGTCGATGCGGAACGAGACGTGCATGTCGCCCTCACCCGGATCGATGTGTATGTCGGAGGCGCCCTGCTCGATCGCATCCGCGATGATCGAGTGCACGAGCTTGACGACAGGAGCGTCCTTGTCGGCCTCGTCCATGACGAACTCGGACTCGCTGTCGCTGTCGTCCTCCTCGACGATCTCTTCGACGGACTGCTCCACGCGCGAGAGGCGCATGATCAGGATGTTCAGATCCTCGATCGAAGCGGAGGCAGAGCGGACACGTCTGCCGGTGAGCATCGCGATGTCGTCGATCGTCAGCACGTTCGTGGGGTCCGCCATCGCCAGCACCAGGGTGCCGTCCTCCAGGAACCCGACCGGCACCGCCTGATAGCGACGGATCGCCTCCATGTCGATCAGGTTCACGGCGCCCATGTCCAGCTCGTACACGGACAGATCGATGTATTCGAGGCCAAAGCGCTCCGCCACCACGCGCGCCAACTGATCGTGGCGCAGGATGCCCTGCTCGACGAGGATCTGGCCGGTGGGCTTGCCTTGAGCCCGAGCGATCTCCACGGCCTCCTCGACTTTCTCGCGCGTGGCAAAGCCGAGATCCACGACCACGTCGCCGATCAGGCGACCGGGACGGCCGTCGGCGAGCGCTTGCATCAGCGCGTCGCGCTGGATGGTGCCGCTGCGAGCAGACTCTGGCGGCCCCACGGCAGGACGCAGCAGCGAGAGCTCGCTCACGGATGCACCGGTTGACGTAGGTCGATCCCCCACGCTTTGATGATCGGCATCCTTGGATGCAGACTTGACCGATTCCGCAGGGTTTCTCAGCGAATGATCAGCGGCTGAAACCCTGCTCGAAGGCGCCCTTGACACCGGCATCGAGCGCGTTCAGCCGCTGTAGGGCAAGCGCCTCGGCAGAGGCCGGGCGCTGGGCGCCGGCGCCCTCGGCGCCGTGATGGCAGATCACACAGTGCTCGAGGACCATACGTCGCTCGCTGGGCAACGTCGTAGGGACATGGTCGGCAATCAATCTGAGCCCCAACTCGATGTGGCCCAGCATGCGCCCCTCCTGCGTGCGGACGATCTCCGTGCCATAGGCGTACTCGCGCGTCTTGCCGATGTCGTGTACGAGGGCCGCGCAAAGCAGCAGGTCACGATCCAGGCGCGGGTGCACCGCGCACAGCTCGACTGCCAGCGTGGCAACCGCCACCGTGTGCTCCAAGAGCCCACCGAGGAAGGCGTGGTGCGCTGAGGAGGAGCGGCCCGGTCCGGCGGAGGGTAGCGAGCAGGGCGCGCGGCGCAGCTCGGCACGCAGCTCGCGATCGTCCAGCAGGCGCTGCAGCAATCCTTTGAAACCTGGGTCGAACACCTCGCGCGCAAGGTGCTCGTAGAAGCCCTCCAGCTCCTCGACGTCGCGATGGGAGACGGGCAGGAAGCGGGCGGCATCCTCATCGGCCAGCTCGACCCGAGCGATCTGCTCGATCGTGAGCTGCAGCTGCTCACGAAACAGCTCCGCACGCCCGCGCACCCGCACGAGCTCGCCACGCTCGAAGCGCCCCGCGTAGAGGTCGGCGTCGCGGAAGACCCTGCCGGAGAGGCTGCCGGACCGGTCGCGCAGCTCGACTGTGAGGTAAGGGTCGCCGGAGCGGGTGATGAGCCGCTCCTTGCGCACGCACGCGAACACCGCATCCACGACATCGCCGGCACGCAGGGTGGCGATCGTCTGGGTGTCAGCAGCCTCCTCGCCGCTCCCGAGCCCGTGCACAGGGACGGATCCAACCGGATCGGCGGGCGCGTCGACGAGCGTGTGGGCCGCGGCGGGGGCCGTAGTTCCAGTGTGCGTTGGGGACATGTGGTGCCCATGATGTACGGTGGGTCGGATGCAGCCACTGATCTGGGATCGTCGCCCCGACGGCTTGCGGGCCCCGGCCATGGTGTGCTCGTTTCAGGGTTGGAACGACGCCGGCGACGCCGCCTCGAGCGCGACGGACTTCCTTGCGCAGGCGCTTGGCGCGCGCCGCTTCGCGCGGATCGACAGCGAGGAGTTCTACGACTTCCAGGCCAACCGCCCGCACGTCAAGATCGACGAGACCCAGGCGCGAGTCATCTCATGGCCCTCGGTCGAGATCTTCGAAGCACGCGCTCCGCGCGCCCACCGCGACCTGGTGATCGTGCAAGGCACCGAGCCCTCGATGCGCTGGCGCTCGTTCAGCTCGCTGATCGTCGACCTCGCCGAAGCGCTCGACGTGCAACTGGTGGTGACGCTCGGAGGGCTGCTCGCCGACGTCCCCCACTCACAGCCTGTGACGATGACCGGCTTTGCCTCCGATCCAGCCTTGATGGCACGGCTTGCGTTGAACGCGAGCAGCTACGAGGGACCGACGGGGATCGTGGGCGTTTTGCACGCTGGTTTCGGCCAGGCGGGACTTCCGTCGGCGAGCATTTGGGCAAGCGTGCCCCACTATGTCGCTGCTGCCGCCAGCCCCAAGGCGGCTCTCGCCTTGTTGCGCAAGCTGGAGCTGATGGTGGGGGTCTCGGTCGATGTCACAGAGCTCGAGGAAGCCGCCGCCGAGTACGAACGCCAAGTGGGTCTGGCCGTGCAATCGGATCCCGACATCCAAGCCTTCGTCGACCGTTTGGAGCGGCGTGCCGTCGAGGACAGCCAGGCCGAGATCAGCCCGCAGGATTTGCCTTCCGGCGACCTGCTCGCACGCGAATTCCAGCGGTTCTTGCGCCAGCGGGGGATCGAGAGTTAGTCAGAACGTTTCAAAATGAGGCTCTGCGGCGGGGGTTCATGGGTCGTGCAAGCTGGGGTGTATGGCTCATCTTTGAATGATCTGGGAAACACCCCCCTTTGCAAAAGACCTAGGTAAAGGTTAGGTACCAAAGTAAACTCCCAGCTCCACACCAAGTGGTATCCAGCGTGCAGGTCATTTTGAAAGACCTTCTTAGCGTGAGGCGATCCCGTAGGTCACGGCAGCTGAGCCCATGAGCAGTTTGTGCGATCCATATTGCGCCTCTGCGCTCGTCGGCTGGAAGCCTGGCGAGAGCTGGAGCTTCTTGGAGAGCGCGTACATGACGAACTCGATCGTGTCGCTCTTGCCCTTGGCTGGGCAGATCGGCGAGTAGGCGGCCTTGCCGGCGGTATTGGTGCCGACGATGCCACCGGCGGGAACCTTGCCGGCCGCAACACCGGTGGAGCTCGGTTCGATCCCACCGACCACCCAGCGGATGCCACCCTCTGAGCTGGCCGAGCTGTCGTCGATCACGAACAGGAAGAGCTCGGCAGCTTTGGCCGGCACTTTCTGCCAGGAGAGCGCGGGAGAGATGCCCGCACCGGCACAGGTGTAGGAGACGGGGATCGCACCGTTGCGTTCGAAGGCAGGACTGGAGATCGAGAAAGCCCCAGGCGCGGTGTAGACCTCGCCGCTGGCGTTCGAGTCAGAGGAGCTCGAGGAGGAGCCATTCGACGATGCCGCGGAGCTCGAGGCTTTGCCGGAGGAGCTTTTGGCGGTGAGGTCTTCCGGCTTGCCCTTGTACTGCTTGCAGTCTTCCATCACATAACCGGGTTCGCAACTGGTGTAGCTCTTCCAGTGCTCACGGAAGCTGTTCTCGAAGGCGGTCAACAGCGCGCTGCGCTGGTCGCCGCTCTTGCCGGCGGTGACCTTCGTGGCGATCTTGGAGGCCAGTAGTTCGACCTTGATGCGCGCCAGCAGGTCGGCTTCGGTCTCCCCGGACTTGGCAAGGTACTTCTGCAGGGAGCCGGCCTTGGGAAAGCTCTCGTGTACCAACTGGGCGAAGCGCTGCTTGACTTCGGCTTCGGAGACGCTGACGCCGCGCGCGGTGGCCTCACCCACCACCCACTGGGAGGTGATCAGGAAACCGAGCGCCATATGAGCCGGAGAGCCTGCAGCTCCAAGCGCCGTCTCGACCGCCAACCAATGCTGGTAGCTCGCCTTGGAGATCGGCGTGTGCGAGATATAAGCGACGGCGTCGACGCTCGAGGCGCTGCCCTGTGTAGATGCCGCCGCCGGAGAGCTAGGCACCGATGCGGTATTCGTCGAGGGCGACCCTCCACCACAGCCGACGATCAGCCCTGCGGCAAGCAGCGAAAGCACGGGCAGGCACACGCTCATGCCCTTGCACACAGGCACGACCGCCCCTCCCTTCAAGACCCTTCTCTTCATCCTCGCGAGAAGGCTATCCACTCGGCCTAAAGCCCAGCGAAAGTGAGTTATGCAACCGACCAGTTGCATAACTCGGATTTCCTAGCCACAGGATCTCTTAGCCACAAGATCTCCTCTGCCATCTGCATCCTTTGCGCCTATCCGCAGGCTCATCTCCTGCAACAAAGAAATCTGAGCAGGGCGAGAAAGGCCGACGTCTATCGCTCCCAAGCCGGACAGGCGATGCGATAGTCGCACAGTCCGCAAACGTTCGGCGAGGGAGTCGGCTCGAAACGCTGCTCCATGATCGCCTCGCCGACCTCGGCCACGACGCGCGCGATCCAATCGGGATCCATCTCTGCGCTGGGGACGGGGACCTTGAGGTCGTCGAGCACGTAGTAGTAGGAGAGACGCTCGGCCTCGACCTGCCAGGACTCGCGCGCACCGACCGCATACAGCGAGAGCTGTACGTCGTCAGCGAGCTGCTCCGCGGTCTTCGGGCGCGAGGTCTTGTAATCGATCAGCTCGTAGGCCCCGTCGGCAAGCTTGTCGACGCGATCGACACGCCCACGCAGGTGATGGGGCCCGAGCTTGAATGAGAAGGACCGCTCGAACCAAGCCGGCTCGGCCTCATGGGCCTCCAGGCGCCGGTGATAGAGCACGAGTGCCGCGCGCGCCTTCACGTGCAGCTCTCGCTCCCGGTCGCTGTCGCCGAAGCCACCGCGGCGCCAGCAGTTCTCGAACAGCTCCATCATCTGCTCGAGCGTCGTGTGCTCGGCTGCGTGGTAGCGCTCCAGCACCTGGTGCACGGCGATTCCAAAGCGCTGGTGCAGAGTCTGCGCCGAGGGGATCTTCAAGACGCGTCCAAGCTTGTAGCGCAGGGGACAGGCGCGGTATGTGTCGATGTCGGACGCTGAGAGCACGACTCCGTCGCCCCGCCTGGGCAGGAACGCCTGTAGTGAGGGTTCCTCGCGACGCGCGAATGCACCAAGCGCAGGCGCGGCGACGGCGACTTTGGGCGCAACTTGCGCGCCCACCCGCTCAAGCTGCACATCCTCGTCGGACGCATACCCACCTGAGCGCCCTTCGCCTGGTTCGAGCTCGCTCGCTCCAGTCGAGCTTGGCTCGAGTTCCCGACGCTCGCTGGCAAGCAGCGCCTCGTCAAGCGTCGAGGTCTGAAAGATCTCGCGCTGCAGTGGCGTGCAGGCGGCGAGCAGGCGCTGGTTGATGTCGGCAAGCGCCTCGCCGAGACTCTGGCCAGGCGGGCGGTCCTTGAGCGCCGCGAGCTTCACCAGCTCCAGGTAGCGCACGACGCCGTGCGAGATATCCAGATCGGTGTCCAGACGTAGCTCGCCGAGGCGCCCAGCGATGCGCAGTGCGCCCCCGAGCACCTCCTCGCGCATCAACTCGACCGTTTCCTGGAGCGTCTGCGCGCGCGCCTGCGAAATCTTCCCGCCACCGAGCAGCCTTGCCTCTGAGGCAGCCGTCAACTCCGCCACCAACTCCTGTGGACTGCAGCCCAAACGCGGGCGCAAAGCCTCGAAGGCAATCCTCGCTTCCTCGTGCAACGCCTGGAAGTTCTCGATCCGCTCGCGCGCCTCGGGGGGCATCTGCGGCGACTCGATCGCCGGCCCAAGCGCCGCCACGAGGTCCAGCTTGGCCTTGCGCGCCACCTGTACCACCCGCGCGATGTCCACCTGGCGCAGCTCGATCGGCGGGCGCCCGAGCGCGCGCACGACCGCCGAGGAGTCGCTCGGATCGGCAAGCAGACGCAACCAGGCCAACACATCGCGCGCGGCCGCGCGCTCGAAGAACGTCCCCGCCGTCTCCACGTCACCCGGGCTTTCAGCCGAGGAGGCAAACGCAGTTCGAGAAACAGCCACAGAGCAAGGATACGAGTGCACCCCCTTCGCGGGGCGTACGCTCTAGCGATGGACGGTGTCGACTGGAACGTGGCGCAGCGCGTCGGCGAGATGCTCGCTGGGGGCACGCCGTACCTAGGCTCGGACGCGAGCGGAGTGCAGTCGCTGGCCGAGCGGTTTGCTGTACGCGTCGGCGCCTACACAGGCCTGCGACCCCCGGAGCACCTGCCGACGCTGGAGCTGATCGACCGTCCCCGCTGGATCGAAGCCAACATCGCCACGATGCGCCCGCTGCTTGACCCGCTGACAAAGCGGATCGGCGGCGGCAGCGGCCCGCTTGCACCGGCGATGCGCTCGATCACCCAACTCCTGCTGGGCGCACAGGTGGGTGCGATCACCGGGATCCTCTCCCAGCGCGTGCTCGGCCAGTACGACATCGCGCTGCTTGACCCAGAGCAGCCCCCGCGGCTCTTGCTGCTGGCGCCGAACCTCGCTCAGGCCGCCCGCAATCTGGGCCTCGACCGCGAGGAGTTCACCGCCTGGGTCGCGATCCACGAGGTGACCCACGCCGTCCAGTTCGGTGGCGCCCCATGGTTGCGCGACTACCTCGGCGGCATGCTGCGGGAGCTGATCGACGGTATGCAGGTCGGCGTCAAACTCGGCGGCCTCGCAAAAGTTCCCGACCCCTCGGACCTGCGCGCGCTCGTGGGGCGGCTGCGAGGCGGCGAGTTGTTGCGCATCGGGATCGGCGAGGATCGTTGGGCGCTGGTGGAGCGCATGCAGGCCACGATGTCGCTGATCGAGGGCCACGCCGAGCACGTGATGGACGCCGTCGGCGCTGAAGAGCTGCCGACCATGGAGCGCATGCGCGTCGCGATGGACCGCCGCCGACGCGAGCGCGGCTGGCCATGGCGCATCCTCGAGAAGCTCTTGGGCCTGGAGATGAAGATGCGCCAGTACGAGATCGGACGCTCCTTCTGCGACGAGGTCGTCGCCCAGGCCGGCCCGAGCGCACTGACGCTCGCCTGGAGCTCGGCCGAGATGCTCCCCAGCATGAGCGAGCTGGAGGATCCGTCGGCGTGGCTGACACGAACACGTGTTCCGCTGCTGCCAAGCTGAAGGCCCTTCCCCAAGCCTCGGAGCGGTCGCCTCGAGGTTTTCATAGCTTTTCTTTACAGCGTGTTCACGCCAACTTGAGATTGGCGTGTAACCATCCTTTCAGCACGGGTTAGGAACATGTGTTCGGTGCTAAAGTCGTACCGACCAGAACAAGTGTGCCCCCCAAATCAGGAGAACCTCTCCCAAATGGCAACAGCCCAGTCAACACCAGCAAGTAGCGCCAAGCCGCGCCGCGCCGCCACCCCCAAGAGCGCGAGAGCGAAGACCACAGCACGCGCAAGCACTTCCAGCGCCTCCAGCAAGCGCTCCACGACGGCCGTCAAGAACCCCACGGTCGGCTCCTACGCCGAGCGCGCCGTGCTGATCCCCGTCGGCGCGGCACTGATCGCGCGTGAACAGGTGCTCGCACGCGTCAACGACACGATCGAGAGCTACGCCAGCCCGGCAAAGGCAAACGCGCAGCTGCGCAAGTTCGAGCGTCGCGGCAACACGGCTCGCAACCGCTTCGAGCGCGAGGTGCGCAAGACGCGCGTACGCGTCGAACGCGAGGTACGCCAGACGCGTGCCAGCGTCGAGCGCGAGGCACGTCGTGTCCAGCGCGAGGGCGAAGACCTGGCCAACAAGGTGCAGGAGCGCATCCTCAGCCTCGTCTGAGCACCCCTTCCCCCGTCCCAGGCCGGAGAGGCTGGAACGGGAAGGTCTGCCGGCCTCATATCCCGCCGGTAGTGGAAGCACCCTCTCCTCCCTCGCCGCCGGGCGGTCCCCCTACCGCCCGGCGGCATTTTTGTCGTCTACCCGACCTTGACCCTCGGCTGTGCCGGACCGCTCAGGAGCGCCGCTGCGCGCGGTGGTCCGGGCCGGCGACTCCGGTTTGGCAGAATGCGAGCAGACATGAACCGCGATGAAGTCCTCAAGGCACTGGAGGTCGTGATCGACCCCGAGTTGCGTCGTTCGATCGTCGAGCTTGAGATGGTGCGCTCGATCGACATCTCCGAGAACGGAGTGGTCGACGTGACGGTCTCGCTGACCACGGCGGGTTGTCCGATCCGCGGCCACTTCCAGACCTCGGTCGCCGAGGCAGTCTCGGCACTGCAGGGCATCACGCATGTCAATGTCTACTTCGACGTGCTCAGCGATAGCGAGAAGTCGGCCCTGCAGCAGAAGCTCGGGCGCGGCAGCCTTCCGGCAGGCTCGCTCGCCCAGGTATCCAACGTGCTGTGCATCGGCTCGGGCAAGGGTGGCGTCGGCAAGTCGACGCTAACCGCCAATCTCGCGGCAGCTCTGGTGGCCGACGGCAAGCGTGTGGGCATCCTCGACGCCGATGTCTGGGGCTACTCGATCCCGCGCATGTACGGCCTCGGCGCGACCCGCCCGCCGGTCTCGCCGCAGCGCAAGATCGTGCCGCTGGAGTCCCATGGAGTGAAGGTGATGTCGATCGGCTTCTTCCTCGAGGAGGACGCCGCTGTCGTGTGGCGCGGGCCGATGCTGCACAAGGCGCTCGGCCAGTTCCTACAAGACGTCGAATGGGGCGTGCTCGATTACTTGCTGATCGACCTGCCCCCAGGCACGGGCGATGTCTCGATGACGCTCGCCCAGATGCTCCCGCAAGCACAGTTCGTGATCGTAACGACACCGCAAGCGACGGCTCAGAAGGTCGCGCGCCGCTCAGCCGAGATGGCCAACAAGGTGTCTTTGGAGATCTGCGGAGTCATCGAGAACATGTCCGGCTTCACCACGCCAAGCGGCGAGCGCTTCCCGATCTTCGGCGAGGGCGGCGGCAAGGAGCTCGCCGACGAGCTCGACGTGCCCTTGCTGGGCAAGGTGCCGCTGACGATGCCATTGCGTGCGCAGGCCGACATCGGCCTGCCTTTGGTGATCGAGGATCCCGACGACCCAGCCTCGCAAGCGATCCGTCAGGCCGCACGTGGGCTTATAGCGATGGCGCCGATGGAGCTGCCAACACTGCCGCTGGTCGAAGTGGCAGCCCCGAGCCCACCAACGCCACCGGCGAGCCCGAAGCCCGCCGGCATGTCTTTGCCGATGGCCTGAGACGTTTTGAAGAAAGAACTCTCAAATGAGCTGCACGTCCAACACCCCCTTGATGTGAAGCCCGGAGATTATTTCGGTACCAAAGCTTTACCTCGACCTTGGCGAAAGGGGGTGTCGAGGAGGTCATTCAAATGAGCTGCACGACCCGACGTTCGTTGTCCATGAACGGTCCCGCCCCAAAGAGCTCTTTTGAAAGATTGTGAGGCCTGAAAGAGGTTCTGGGGCCTACTTCGCGTTGGCGAAGTACTCCGCGTTGATCGACGCGAACTTCTGCCACTCGTCTGGCAGCTGGTCCTCGGCAAAGCACGCGTCCACCGGGCAGGCCTCGACGCACGCGTCGCAGTCGATGCACTCCTCCGGATCGATGTAGAGCATCTCGGCCGCGTCGTAGCCGGGCTCGTCGGGCGTCGGGTGGATGCAATCCACGGGGCACACCTCGACGCAGGAATTGTCCTTCGTGCCAATGCACGGCTCAGCGATTACGTAGGCCATTCGCTTCCTTCTCGATTCGTTGGTGGAGGAACTACAACTTGCGGGACGACGAATAGTAGCGAGGCAGCCCAGTCGCACACTGGGAATAGGTCACACAGGCGAGCATCGGCCCCTCGCCGCACTCCGCTAGCTTTGGGCGATGCTCTTGCTCACCGGCGCGACCGGACTGGTCGGCTCCGCCCTACTGCGCCGCCTCATCGCAGAAGGACAGCCCGTCCGCTGCCTCGTACGCGACCCGCGCCGGCTCGGCCCGCAACGCGTACGCGTGCAGATCGCGCTCGGCGACCTGGCCGACCCGCCGTCGTTTCGCAACGCGATGCGCGGAGTCGACACGGTGGTGCATCTGGCCGCCTCCACGCGCGACCAGCCGCGCGGCTCGATCGAGGAGCTGGCGGCGATCGCAACCTGGCGGATGGTTGAGGCAGCCCAACGCGCAGGCGTGCGGCGCTTCGTGTTCTTCTCGACGCTCGGCGCCTCCAGCCACCACCGCGCTCGCCTGTTCCGGGCCAAGGCACTGGCCGAGCAGGCCGTGCGCGAGTCGGACATGCACTCGACCGTGATCGCGCCGTCGCTCGTCTATGCGCCTGGCGACCGCTGGCTGACACTGATCGAACGCCTGTCGCTACTGCCTGTAGTGCCGATCTCAGGCCGCGGTCGCGCGCTCTGCCAGCCGATCTGGGCAGAGGACGTGGCCAGCTGCCTGGTTGCCGTGCTGGGCAACTCCGGCCGCAACGCGACCCACGAGCGCTACGAGCTGGCCGGCCCGCAGACGATGACCTACAACGAAGTCCTCGACACGGTTTTGCGCTCACTCGATCGCGAACGCCCGCTGCTGCCGATCCCCACGCCGATGGTCTCCCGCACGCTACGACTGCTGGAAGGAGCGATGAGCACAAGCTCACCGATCACGTGGGACGAGGCTGAGTTGCTGGAGGCGAATATGGTGGCCAAAGAGAGGGTCGCCGACGCGCAAGCGCTAGGTGTTGACCCCGCGTCGATGCAGGCAGTGCTGGGCGGTAATCCACGAATACCGTCCCCAGCTCAGAGTACAATTGTCAGCAACGGAAGGTGAAGTGGTCTGGGACCACGAGCAGACTGATAGCTGTGAGTCCGGGTCGCCCCGGATGGAGTTCGATTCTCCCGCCTTCCGCCAAGATTCAGTTCGATCGGTGGCCGCACGGCGAGAGCAAGCGTGAGGATCAGTGCGCTGGCGGGTAGCAACCGCTCGGTTCTCCGCGGCCACCGTTCGAGCTAGTCGCCTTACCGACTGTTATAGTTTTTCTCGTTATCAGTCTGCTCGGGGTAGCTCCCCGTCACCACGGCCCGTCCTTGAGGCGGGTCGTCTCATTTAAGAGACAGGCGCTCGGCGATCGGCCCACGGCGCGGCCGCTTCGACTTGCGATGCAAGCGTCAGCAGCGCGGCCTCGCCCGCGGGTCGACCCACGAGCTGCACGCCAAGTGGCAGCCAATCCTCGCCTTGATATAGCGGCAACGAGATGCCAGGCTGGCCACTCGCATTGAAGACGGGGGTGAACGGCGTGAACAAGCCCGAGCGAGTGAACGTTGACATGGGATCTGGCGCGGCCGTATCGAGCGTGCCGATCGGCAGCGGGCGCTCGGCCAGCGCCGGGGTCAGCAGCGCGTCGTAGGGAGCCAAGAACTCGACAAGCTGGCGCGTGAGCGCCTGCAGTTGGATTTCCAGGCCGACGCCAACGACCGAGTTGAAGCTCTCGGTCATCTTGAGGATCGCCCAGCTCATCGGCTCCATGTCCTCGGCTCTCGGCTCGTGTCCGGCGACCATGCCGGAGTAGACGATCTGTAGCGCGATGTGTATCGAGAAGACGGCGCCGAACAGCTCGGAGAGACCCTCGATACGCCAGGGAGGATCGACCTCCTCGACCTCGTGGCCGAGCGAGCGCAGCAGCTCCGCGGCATCTGTCACGGCGCGCGCGCAGATCGGATCGACTACGGCGTCTGCAATCGGTGGAAATGTGGTCGCCGCGATCCGCAGCTTGCCGGGCTCACGGCCGGCCGAGGCCGCGAACGACTCGGAAGGGGGCGGCGCCCAGGTGGCGTCGCCCAGCTCGTAGCCGGCGAGCACGTCGAGTATCGCCGCTGTATCCCCAACGGTGCGGGTAAGTACACCATCGACATCCAGCGGCGCCTCGCCGCGTTCGGGCGCCGCCGAGATACGCCCGCGCGCGACCTTCAAACCAACGAGCCCACAACAGGCGGCTGGGATGCGGATCGAGCCGCCGCCGTCGTTGCCGTGGGCGACCGGCACCATGCCGGCGGCGACAGCCGCCGCGGCACCGCCCGAGGAGCCACCGGGCGTACGCTCGGTGTCCCAGGGATTGCGCGTAGGACCGAACAGCCGAGCCTCGCTGACCGGCAGGATGCCGTACTCGGGCAACGTTGTCGTCCCCACGATCACGAATCCGGCCTCCTTGAAGCGGCGCGTGATGTTGCAGTCGTGATCGGCCACGTGATCGGCCAGCAGCGAGCACCCGATCGTCGCCTTCAAGCCAGCCACCGGGCGGTTGTTCTTGATCGCGATCGGCACGCCGGCGAACGGGCGCTCGTCGCCGGATTCGATCTGCTCGGCGGTTGCGAGCGCACGCTCGCCATCGATCTCGACGAACGCGTTCAACTGGGGATTGAGCTGCTCGATACGCGAGAGCGAGGTTTCCACAAGCTCGCGTGAGGACACCTCGCCGGAGCGCACCATCGCGGCGAGCTCGGTCGCAGGACGGAACATCAGGTCACTGTCGCTCACGGCACTCCTCCTCGTTGGGACCAGCGATGCCGGCCGATGGCCGCAACGGAGCCTACCTGGAGGATTCCTGCGACGATATGAGCCTGCCCACAAGGCAGCCGGGTCGATTCTGGTGCAATCCAGTGGGGTCGACTCTCAACCGGTCATCAGCAGCCAGAAAGCGAGTGCCCATGAGCGAGGTCACGACACAGTCGCCGCCCGCATCGTCCCCTTCCGATGAAGTCCAGTCAGGCCTAGAGGGCGTCGTCGCCTTCGCCACGGACATCGCCGAGCCCGACAGGGCTGGAGGTTCGTTGCGCTATCGCGGCGTAGACATAGAGGATCTGGTCGGCGCAATCCCCTACGAGCAGGTCTGGGGCCTGCTGGTGGACGGCCGCTTCAAGCCCGGCCTGCCCCCCGCCGAACCGCACGTCTTGACCGTGCGCTCCGGCGACCACCGCGTCGACGTGCAATCGGCGCTTGCGATGCTCGCTCCCGAGTGGGGCTTCAACGCGCTGATCGACATCTCCGACGAGCAGGCACGCGACAACCTCGCACGGGCCTCGGTGATGGCGCTGTCGTTCGTGGCCCAATCCGCACGCGACGCCGGGCAACCGCCCGTGCCTCAGTCCGAGGTCGACCAGGGCAAATCGATCCCCGAGCGCTTCCTGATCCGCTGGCGCGGAGAGGTCAACCCAGATCACGCAAAGGCGATCGACGCTTACTGGATCTCCGCGGCCGAGCACGGCATGAACGCTTCGACGTTCACCGCGCGGGTGGTTGCCTCAACCGGAGCGGACTGTGCCGCGGCGCTGTCGGCAGCCGTGGGGGCGCTCTCGGGACCGTTGCACGGGGGTGCCCCGTCGCGCGTGCTGAAGATGCTCGATGAAGTCGAAGAGACCGGCGATGCCGAGGTATGGGTCAAGGCGGCGCTTGACCGCGGCGAGCGCCTGATGGGCTTCGGCCACCGCGTCTACCGTGCCGAAGACCCGCGTGCACGCGTGCTGAGGCGCACCTGCCGCGAACTGGGCTCGCCTCGCTTCGAGGCAGCCGAGGCACTCGAGAAAGCAGCGCTGGCAGAGCTCATGGCGCGCAAGCCCGACCGCGTGCTCGCCACCAACGTCGAGTTCTGGTCGGCGGTGGTCCTCGACCTGGCCGAAGTCACGCCAGACCTGTTCACGCCGATGTTCACGTGTGCACGGGTGGCGGGCTGGTCCGCACACGTCCTCGAGCAGAAGCGCGAGGCCAAGCTGATTCGCCCGACGGCGAAGTACGTGGGCGAGGGTCCGCGGCCGGTATCCGCCGTCGAATAGCCACGGCGCGGCGTGCGGCTGCGAGGCGACGGCTCGCGAGGCGAGAGGCAACGCGATGGAAGACAGCGCCTAGGAGAACCAGTAATGCAACCAGGTGGTTGCATTACTACGAGGGCCCGGCATCCTGCCGGGCCCTCTGACACACCTATCGACCGAATACGCGTGCGACTGGAGCGCCGCACGCGCCGATATCGGTCTGCCTACATCATTCCGCTCATGTCCGGCATACCACCACCGGGCATACCGCCGCCTTCCTTCTCCGGCACCTCGGCGACGATCGCCTCGGTGGTGAGGATGTTCTTGGCGATCGATGCGGCATTCTGCAGCGCCGAGCGCGTGACCATCGCCGGGTCGATGACGCCTGCCGCGACGAGATCGACAATCTCGTTCGTGGCCGCGTTCAGGCCCTGACCCTTCTTGGCCTTGCGCACGTCGTTGACCACCACGGAGCCCTCCAGGCCCGCATTCTCGGCGATCTGACGTAGCGGCTCCTCGAGCGCACGCAACACGATGCGTGCGCCTGTCTTCTCGTCGTCCTCCTCGGTACCGTCGAGGGAGATGGCACTGGCGGACTGCAGCAATGCGACACCGCCGCCCGGCACGATGCCCTCCTCGAGCGCCGCACGAGTGGCCTGTAGGGCGTCCTCGACGCGGTGCTTCTTCTCCTTCATCTCCGTCTCCGTTGCCGCGCCGACCTTCACCACGGCGACACCGCCGGAGAGCTTTGCCAGACGCTCCTGGAGCTTCTCCCGGTCGAAGTCCGAGTCGGTGTTCTCAACTTCGGCCTTGATCTGGTTGATGCGTCCCTTGATCGCCTCGGCATCGCCTGCACCATCGACGATCGTGGTGTTGTCCTTGGCGACAACCACACGACGAGCGTGCCCGAGCTGAGACACCTGCGTGTTCTCGAGCTTGAGGCCCATCTCCTCGGTGATGACCTCTGCTTTGGTGAGGATCGCGATGTCCTCGAGCATGCGCTTACGACGGTCGCCGAAGCCAGGAGCCTTCACCGCAACACCGGTGAACGTTCCACGCAGCTTGTTGACCACGAGCGTGGCGAGCGACTCGCCCTCCACGTCCTCGGCGATGATCAGCAGCGGCTTGCCGCTCTGAATCACGGCCTCGAGCACCGGCAGCACGTCGCGCACCGAGCCGATCTTCTGGTTGGCGATCAGGATGTAGGGGTCCTCGAGGGTCGCCTCCATACGGTCCTGGTCGGTGACCATGTAGGGCGAGATGTAGCCCTTGTCGAACTGCATGCCCTCGGTGAACTCGAGGTCCATGCCGAACGTCTGGCCCTCCTCGACGTTCACGACGCCGTCCTTGCCAACCTTCTCGATGGCGTCGGCGATCACGTCGCCAATGTCCTCGTCGCCGGCTGAGATGGTCGCGACACGTGCGATCTGGTCCTTGCCGGAGACCTCCTTGGACTGCGAGGCGATGTTGGCAACGACTTGGTCGACCGCCTTCTCGATGCCGCGCTTGAGCGCCAACGGGTTGGCGCCGGCCGCGACGTTCTTCAGACCCTGACGAACGATCGCCTGAGCGAGCACCGTGGCTGTGGTGGTGCCGTCGCCGGCAACGTCGTTAGTGGCAGTAGCCACCTCGCGCACCAGCTGAGCGCCCTGGTTCTCGAAGACGTCCTCGACCTCGATCTCACGAGCGATCGTGACACCGTCGTTGGTGATCGTGGGGGCGCCGAACTTCTTGTCGAGCACCACGTAGCGGCCCTTGGGGCCGAGCGTGACCTTCACGGCGTTGGCAACAGCGTCGACGCCGGCCTCCAGAGACTTACGCGCCTCGGAGCTGTACTTGAGTTCCTTGTGAGCCATATCTATTCAGATCTCCTTATGCGACCTTGGCGAGAACGTCGGACTCGCGCAGCACGAGCAGATCCTCACCGTCGAGTTTGATCTCGGTGCCGCCGTACTTGCTGTAGAGGACCTCGTCGCCCTCGGACACGTCGAGCGGGATACGCTTGCCGGCATCGTCGAGCTTGCCGTCGCCGACGGCGAGGACCTTGCCCTTCTGCGGCTTCTCTGTGGCAGTATCGGGAAGGACGAGGCCGCTGGCGGTCGTCTGCTCCTCCTCGATGGCCCGTACGATCAGACGATCGCCCAGGGGCTTAAGTTTCATGCTGAGAACCTCCGTTTAGAATGTGCTTCCTTGTCGGCGCCGTCCCCTGAGGCGAAGGCGCCCAACGACCTGATTGGCACTCTCGCTACGAGAGTGCCAACGGCCACGGTCAATATATAGAACAGATTGTGCGCGTCAAGGGACGATTGGCACTCTCAAGCTCGAGTGCCAAGCAAATTGCAGCTCAGACTCAAGCGCCTATCGGCATCTGTCCGGCAACGAGTTGCTCGACTTCGGCGCCCTTCTTCGTCAGCAGCCACGCATTGGGGGCTCCGCGAACCTGTCCGACGCCATTGTTGCGAACCAATCCGAGCTTCTCCAGGCGAGCCAGCAGCTTCGATATCTGGCCTTGGTCGTCAATCCCTGCGGCCGCTCCAACCTGCCTGTTGGATGCACCCGGATTGGCGGCGATCGCAAGCAGCGCACGGGCTGTGCGGTAGGTCAAACGCATTTCCAAGTCACGCAGAGGGTCTCCGCCAGCGCCGCGGCCCGGAGGCTTGCGCCTGGGTGTCGAGCGCGCTGCCTCCTTCGCGGCCACCGCCGGGCCAAGATAGGGGAGCACGATCATCGCCATCAGCGCACCCGTCAGTTCGAGCAGAGGGTCGGGCCGCTCGCCGGTGCGTCCAGGGCCCTTCGCGCGCCCTGTGCCCTTTGCGCGCGCGGCGCCGCGACCACTCCTCGCACGGGGGATGAGGCGCGCATGTAGAACCGACAGCACGCCGCCGACCACCCCTTCGCCGGTCAGCGGGGGCAATGCCTTCGCGGACCTCGACTGCTTGCGCCCTTCGTCCACTGCGGCAACCACAACGTCCAGGACCGCCAGACGCCGCTGGTGCACCCTGAGGCCGGCGCCAAGCGTCTCCACGACGCACAAACGTCCCATCGCCGGCTCGTCGTCGAGAAATTCCAGCGCCCCGGCCAATGCGGACCTGATCCGTGTCCGCCACTTCTCAGCCGGGTCATAGACATCGAGCACGTATCGCGAGGCCTCCGCAAGCGACTGGTCCAGCGCCGCCAGGAAGCAGTCTTCGAAGTCGTCGAAGACTTCATAGAAAGTGCGCCGCGACACACCCGAGCGCGCCACCACATGTGCCACCGTCGCGTTCGCGCGGCCGCGCTCGGAGACGACGTCGATCATCGCCGCGATCATCCGAGCCCGCTGAATATCGGTTACGTGACCACGCCCGAACCGATCGCGCTCGACAGCACGGGTACGGCCCTTCTGACTGGTTGTTGGTCGCTTGGTGGGCATCGCTGGGCACCGACAATCCTCCGCCTAACGCGGGCCGGTTTCACCACCTGTTTCCCATTGTTGGGACCAGAACGTGTCCAGCGCCGCTTGCTCAGGCACCCGCCCAGCTAGTTCTGCGCGCCGCCGAAGCCCTTCATCGCTTCGGTCATGGCTGTGGGCGTATCCAGAATCTGCGAGAAACGCACGACCGTGACGACGTCCTCCGTCGACACCGAACGTCCGTAGATCTGCTCCAGGAAGTTGATGAGCTCCTCGTGACGGCGGAACTCGGGGTTGTCGTGCTTGATGTCGCGCGGTGAGAGCTCGGCGACCTTCATCACCTCGACCTGGTCTATCACCGCTTCGAATATCCGCTCGCGAGGCGAGTACTGGTAGCCGATCGTCACCAGCACCGCCTGATTCTTGCGGTACTTGCCCGACTTGTCGCCGAGCCTGATCGTGGCCGTCTTGCGACCCTTCTTCAGCTCGTCCGCGAAGATCGTCGAATAGAAATTGAGTACCTGCACGACGCGCAGGCTATCGGTCTTGTCCACAGATGGCCAGCGCCCGTGCCACCATCTCTCGCTCGCCCGCATAACTGAGCGCCTTCTGCGCCTCTGAAAGGCCCATCCAGCGCGCCTCCAACACCTCGTCGTCATGGTCGGCGAGATCCCCGCCAAGCAGTCGGAAGAGGAAGAAGTGGACGCTCTTGGCGACCCGGCGCCGATCGCGCATGTACCAGTAGCGCACCTCACCGAGCTCCTGCACCGACTCGACCACCATTCCCGTCTCCTCGCGTACCTCCCGGGTAGCGGCCTGCACGATCGTCTCCCCGTCATCGAGATGCCCCTTGGGCAGCGCAAGCACCTGCGCCCCGTCGGCTGCCCGCCTGGTGGGCACGATCACGAGCACCTGGCCGTCGTGAACCACCACACCGCCGGCCGAGACCTCACGCTCAGAAGACATACCCCTCGAGTGCGCTCGGATCGTGTACCACGAGACGACCGCGACCTTGTGAGATCACGCCGGCGCGCTCCAGGACCGCAAGGAAACGTGAGGCCGACTCCCGCGAGGAGCCGGCTAGCTTGGCAAGGTCGGCCTGAGTAGCCGTGAGCAGCACCTCCCGCGCCGGCTCTCCGGCACCTACCGCCTGAGCGACGAGCTCGCTGAGCACAACGGCCACGCGGCTCTGCACGGTCTGAAAGGACTGTTTGGCCAGACGATCGTTGGTCTCGCGCAGCCGACGCCCGAGCGCGATGACCAGGCGCATCGATATTTCCGGATGCTCGACCATCAGCCTGCGCATGTCTGGGCCGAGGACGGCCACCACGCTCGTGTGCTGCACCGCCTCCACGGTCGCCGAGCGCAGCTCGTCCTCGAACATCGCCAGCTCGCCGAAGATGTCCCCCGGCCCAAAGGTGGCGAGCGTGATCGTGCGTCCGTCAGCGTGCTCTCGAATCGCACGAGCACGGCCTGAGCGCACGATGTAGCACGTATCGCTCGCGTCGCCCTCTCGGAACACGATCTGCCCTGGCTCAAAGCTGCGCGGCACTGCCAACTGCGCGATCCGCCCAAGGTCGTCCTGCTCGAGCGTCGAGAACACCGGCACGCGTCCGAGCAGCTCCACTATCTCCGCAGCCTTGGTGGGAGTCATGCCCTGGAGATATCACAGGCGGCAGCCAACCCCGCAACTTGCGGGCATCCGACGCTATCTTCACAGTATGGGTCCGTTGAGGTCGATCGCGCCGTTCATGCTTGCCGCCGCTTTCGCGCCGACACCGACACACGCGCTGCTGCACTCACACGAACTGTGGGGCACCGTGGATGTGTGCAACCCAAAGGACCAGCCGAACACGGTCGGCATTCGCGGCTCGATGCCCGGCGATGGCAACGCCAAGGACATCATGTACATGCGCTTCCGCGTTCAATACCTGGATGCCACCACCAATCAGTGGATCGACCTCAGCAAGGAAGCGGACTCAGGTTTCGTAAAGGTCGGCACGGCTCAGCTCGCGCGTCAGGCCGGCCGCAGCTTCACGTTCGCCTCGAGCACTTCCAAGTCGGCGTTCACCTTGCGTGGCCAGGTCGTCTTCCAGTGGCGCAAGGCGAACACGGTGCTACTGACGACGACCATACCCACCAGCGCGGGGCACACGAGCCTCGCCGGCGCCGACCCGAAAGGGTTCAGCGCCGCGACCTGCAAGCTCACCTAGCGTCGAACAGACGTGGATCGTTGGTGATGATGCCGCTCACCCCAAGCGCGGTCAGCTTGGCGATGCGCGCGGCGTCGTCGACCGTCCACACGTAGAGCTCGCCACCCTCGCACTCGACTGCGTTCACCAACGCCCCCGTGACGACCCTCCAGTGGGCCATGATCGCGTCCACGGTCCCGCTTCGCAGTGCCTCGCCTGCGCGCCGTGGCAGCAGCGCCCGATAGCCGGTGAGAATCGCAAGGGCCGGGATCGCGGTGAGCAGATGGCTCGTGTAGTCGCGCCTGACGCGTGGGACCGACCAGCCGAGGCGCAGCGACGGCTCGGCCATACGTACGCGGGCAAGCGAGGATGGGTACATGCCACTGATCAGCGTCCTCGAGGTGAGCCCAGCCTCGCGCAGAGCGTCCACCACGCGCAACTCGTACCCAGGCAGCTTTACGTCGACATCGAAGTCAAGACCGGCAAAGCGCTCGCCGGCAAGGTGCTCGAGCGCCTGTTCGAGCGTCAGTGGCGTGCGCGAGCGCATGTCCTCGTAATCGTGGGCGACCATCAGCTCGCCGCTACCGTCAGGGTGAACGCTCAGAACGTCGAACTCGATCATGTCCACGCCATGGGCGAGCGCAGCGTCGAAGCTCGCCGGGGTGTTCCCCTGCACGAGATGCGCCGCGCCCTTGTGACCGACCCGTCGCGGGCGCGCGCCTGCACGGATGATCGCGTCAGTAGCCACCATCCGCAAGGATAGAGGCGAGCCTCGGGGTCTAGGAAACCTTGAGCTGCTTGCGCCGGAAGCTGGCGGCTTCGATTGCCTCGACGGCCGAGCGCGGACCGACGTAAGGCGCGAGGATCAGGAATGCCAGGTGATCGACCAAGCAAGGCAGATAACGCAACCTGTCGTGCGGGGCGTAGCTCGAGAGGATCGCCCAGATCGCCCCCATGATCGCCTCGCCGGCGACGGCAGGGGCCCGCTCGGGCTCCGGCACCCCTTGGGTCATCACCTTGATGAAGCCGTCGAGCACACCGCTGACGCGCGCGACCATGCCATTGCCGGCGTCGAACAAGTCGATGAAGGTCAGCTTTACCAGTCCCGGATGCGCAGCGCAGTAGCCGATCAGAGCCTCCACCCCTTTGTGCACCCCTCCAGCCCACTCGGTGTCGTTGCGAGTGGCACGCCGCACGGCGTCGTGGGCTTCGGCGGCGAACTCGTTGACGACCGCGAGCAGACACTCTTCCTTGTTCGGGAACTCTCTGTGGAACGCTTCGGTGGAGACGGCCGCGGCACGCGCAATTTCAGCGTCGGTGATGTTCGTGTAACCCTCCTCGAGGGCCAACTGCACCATCGCGTCCATCACGCTCGAGCGCCGATCTTCACGCGTCAGGAAGCGTGCACGTTTGGCAAGCAGATGCGGCGGGCGCCCCGAGCCGAGCGTGCGTAGACGAGTCACCGCCGAGGAGCGGTATGAGTTGACCCAATCGAGCAGTTCGTCGGTCAGGCCGGCAAGCTCCTGATGGCGCCCTTCGCGCACACGCCTGAGTACCACGAAACGCACCCCGCCCACGATCGCGCGCGGTGCAAGCGGCGGCAGAGTAATCCCGTCGGGCGTAAGGCTGAAGCCCGTCGCGACGACGCGCTCGAAGGCGGTGGCGGTCAGTTGCAGGCGCTCGTGGCCACGCGGCCCGATCCCGATCGACTCGGCAAGCACCAGATTCGCACCACGCGGATCGCCCGCGATACCTTCGAGGAACACCTGGGTTGCCGCGTACAAGCGGTTGGCCCAGCCACGCTCGCCCATCCATGCCTGCAGGACCCGTTTGCGCGAGGCGCCGACAAGCGCATCGTAGGTGGCCAGGAAGCAGTCTTCCTTGTTGGAGAACTGCTCATAGAAAGCACGTCGTGAGACGCCTGCCAACGCGATCACATGCGCCACGCTCGTGGCCCCATAGCCACGCTGGTAGACCGACTCGGCCATGCCTCCGTACAGGCGCGCACGCTGGTGGCGTGCGACTGCCTCACGACCGAGGCCGTGGGGTCCATGCGGCAGACGCTTGTACAAGGGCGTAAGCCCGTCATAACGACCCGTCGGGCCGGCGCCGAGCAACATCTCCTCGGCTGAGACCTCGGTATAGATGGGAAGTTCCGGACAGTCTTCCCCAGGCAGGGTCACCGTCGATTCACCAAGAACGTTCTCCCTACTACCACTTGTTCCATTGGTTCCCATTATTCGGCAAGATAATTCAGGGCTGAACTATTGGCAAGCCACCACATGGCGGCACCGAACGAATGTTTCTGACTGCGGTGGCCAGATGCGACGATTTGTCTCTTCCGCATTGCGCGGAGCGTCGAAGACATCATCCCTCCTTCTACCCCATCCCCAAGACCTGCCTGTTTCCAATTCGATGTTATTCGAGAGGGTCGAGCGATTCAAGCTCGGAGCGTAAGTCTCCGAGGGCCCTGGCGAAAGCCGAGCTCGATCAATACCGGCTCGAGGTCCGAGCCGATCGCCGACTCTCCATCGATTCGCTCGAGTGCCACAGTGTCGACGCGCCCGGCGCGTACGGCGTCCGCCAGCGCGCGCAACGCAAGCGCGAGCGATGTCGACTCGGAGGCGAGCGTCAGTATCCCGCGCCCACCGCGCTCCAGGTAGAGCGCCGGCTCATGGGCGACGAACACAACGTAGGCGCCGGCCACCCGCGCCGGGCGGCGTGTCGTCTGCCCGGCACGCCGCGGCCAGGGCAGCACGGCGCCGTAGGGCTGGGCTGGATCGACGGCCGCGAGCACGAGTGTCGCAGCCTCCCCATCGCTTGCTCGCGCGCGCAGACGCTCCACCGCTCCGGGCAGGGCGAACTGCGCGCCGCCCAGGCCCTCGACGAAATAGCCACGACGGCACACCCCAAGCGTCTCCAACTCTGTGAGGGCGCCGTACAGAGCCGAGAAGCCACCGGCGATGCCCTCGGCGGAGACCTGCTCGCGCGTCAGCACGCCATAGCGCTCGAGCAACAGTTCGGCAAGAGCACGACGGCGTGCGCGCAGCTCCTCGATTGCGGGCGGACGAACGCTCTGCTCGCGCGCAGCTTCCTCGCCGAAGATGGCGAGCGTGAGCGACCAGCGACCCTGCACTTGGGCGCTCGTGCCAAAACGACCCGGGCGCAGCGAATGCCCACCAAAGCGTCTTCCGGCACGCAGCCCACCTCCCCGTGCACGAGCCGGCCCCGCAAGCCCGTGTGCGGCAAGCGTCTGACGTGGCGCGCGCAGGGGCGCCCAGGCGTCGTTGGTCACCTCGCCGGCCCAGACCAGGTCCCACAACGCCTGTGTGAGCACGGCGCCAGGCAGCTCCGACTCGGCAAGCAGGTCGGTGAAGAAGCAAGGTCCGGCGGCCAAGCGCTCGCGCAGCAACACGTGCTCGGGCTGCTGCGGCGACTCACCGCGCGAGCCGGCAGCTGAGCTGGGCCGACCCAGCAACGCGGCGTCCTCGCGGAAATACAGCGCCACGCGCCCCGAGTCCCGCCCGAGCGAGCCCGCGCCGACCCAGACGACCTCCCCGCCGGCGCACAGACTGTCCAACCAAGAAGGCGAATAGGAGCCGGTACGAGAGGCGAGCACGTCACGCTCCCACGAGGCCACGGGCAGCGCCAAGCCCTGCAGGGAGACGAGCACTTCGCGTAGGCGCTCCACCCCACCGCCGCCCCGCTCAGAACCAGGGCGCCAACGGTCGACGCCCTGCCAGGAGGGCATGAACGCACTCAGCGCCCGCTCGTCGACAGGCTCGATCTCCTTGCGCAGCGATGCCAGCGAAGCGCGTCGCAGACGGCGCAGCACCTGGATGTCACACCACTCGCGCCCGGCGGCGCCGGGGCGCAGCTCTCCTCGCACCAGCTCGCCCGAGCGCTCCAGCTCGCGCAACGCGGAGGAGACGTCCACGCGGTAGCGCTCGAGAAACTCCTCGCCGGTGAAGGGCCCGTGCGTACGTGCATAGCGCGTCACCAGCTTGACCAAAGCGTCGGGCACATCTGCCAGAAATACGTCAGGCAGGCCGCCGGGCGGTGGGCAGCCGAGCGCGTCGCGATAGAGACCGGCGTCATCGGCGGCGATCAGCCGCTCATCTCCGGCGATGCGTATACGCACCACGCGCCGTTCGTGCTCCAGCGCAGCCAGTATCTCCTGCACGTCCAGGCCGACGAGCACGCGCTCGCCCAGCTCCGCGACGCGCAGGTCGCCGACTGCGCGCAGCACATCTCCGAGCGCGTCGCGGCTCGTGGCCTGCGTGCGCTGTGAGCGGTGCTGGAGATCCTCCTCGATCTGCTCGAGCGCGGCGGGATCGATCAGTTCGCGCAGCTCCTCCTGGCCGAGCAGCTCGCGCAACAGATCGCGGTCGAGTGACAGCGCGGCCGCTCGGCGCTCGGCGCTCGGCGTGTCGCCCTCGTACATATAGGTGGCCACATAGTCGAACAGCAGCGAGCCCGCAAACGGAGAAGCGTGCTGTGTCTCCACCTCCACCAGTGAGACCTCGCGCGTCTCCAGGCCACGCAGCAGCTCCTGCAAGCCAGGCAGATCGAGCACGTCGCGCAGGCACTCGCGATAGGTCTCGAGCACGATCGGAAAGTCGGGGTAGCGACGAGCCACCTGCAGCAGGCCCTGGGCCTTCAGGCGCTGCTGCCACAGCGGCGTGCGCCTGCCCGGGTAGGCGCGGGGGATCAAGAGTGCGCGGCCGGCGTTCTCGCGAAAGCGGGCTCCGAACAGCGCAGAGTCGCCGAGCTCGGCGACGATCGCCTCCTCCACCTCCTGCGGATCGAGCGCCACCAGGTCGGCGTAGGAGGCTGCGCCGGTGGCGCCCGATGACTCAATGCCGCGCGGCGCAAAAGCGCCTGCGGCTGGCGCGATGGAGGACTCGGCGGTTGCTGGCGGTTCAGACGCGCCGTGCCTGCTCGGCGCCCACTCCTCGGCCTCGTCCAGGTCCACATCGGGCAGACGCACGACGATGCCGTCGTCAGACCAGATCGCCTCGCCGTCGATACCGAAGCGCTCGCGCATGCGGGCTGAGATCGCAAGGCCCCAAGCCGCATGCACGCGACCGCCATAAGGGGAGAGCACACAGAGGCGCCAGTCGCCGATCTCGTCGCGAAAGCGCTCGAGCACGATCGTGCGGTCGCTTGGCAGCACCTGCGTAGCTGCCTGCTGCTCGCGTAGGTAATCGAGCAGGTTCGTGGCGGAGCGCTCGTCGAGATCGTAGTCGCGCACGAGCAGGTCCGCGTCCTGGTCGACCGCCCAGCGTGTGAACGCGCCGATCGCCTTGCCCAACTCCTTGGGCCGGCCGATGCCATCGCCCTTCCAAAAGGGCACCGCGCCTGGCACCCCCGGAGCGGGTGTCACGATTACGCGGTCGCGGCCGATCTCCTCGATCCGCCAGGAAGAGGCGCCGAGCAGAAAAACCTGCCCAGGCCTGGCCTCATAGACCATCTCCTCGTCGAGCTCGCCCACACGCCGCCCGTCCGGCAAGGTCACTGCGTAGAGGCCGCGATCGGGGATCGTGCCGGCGTTTGCGATAGCCAGCTGGCGGGATCCCTTGCGCGCGCGGATACGACCCGCGACACGGTCCCAGACGATGCGCGCGCGCAGCTCGCCGAACTCGCTCGAGGGGTAGCGACCGTCGAGCATGTCGAGCACGTTCTCGAGCAGTGCACGCGGCAACTCGGAGTAGGAATGGGTGCGCGTGACGAGCGCGTACAGGTCATCGACGCCGACGCCGCCGTCCTGGTCGTCGTCCACGGGCTGCTGTCCCGCTTCGGCAGAGGCGGCGATCGCAACTATCTGCTGGGCGAGCACGTCGAGCGCGTTGCGGGGCACGACGGTGGGCTCGATCGCACCTTCGCGCATCCGCCGACAGACGACTGCGCACTCGAGCAGATCGCCGCGGAACTTGGGGAAGATGCGTCCCTTGCTGACATCGCCGACGCCGTGGCCGGCACGCCCGATGCGCTGCAAGCCGCGTGCCACGGACTTGGGCGACTCGATCTGCAGCACCAGATCGACCGCTCCCATGTCGATCCCGAGCTCCAGCGACGAGGTCGCCACCAGGCAAGGCAGCTCGCCCGCCTTGAGCTGCTCCTCGATCGTCGTGCGCTCCTCGCGCGAGAGCGAGCCGTGGTGGGCTCTTGCGATCTCGCGCAGCGCCAGAGGCCCCAGTCGATCTATCGGCACGCCACTCAGGCCGCCCCCAGGGGCGGCCCCATCCAAACCATTCCCCGCATCTTTGGAGCTGTCGGCGTCATCTGTCTCGGCAGCAGCGAGCTCGTTGAGACGCAGCGCGACCCGCTCGGCCGAACGACGGTTGTTGACGAACACGATCGTCGAACGGTGCTCGCGCACCAGCCGCAACAGCTCTGGGTATATAGCCGGCCAGATGGAGTTGCGCGTGGGCTCGCTGCCCTGCACCGGCTGAAGCGGATCGTCGCTCTGCGGGCCGGCCGGGCCGGCCAAGTCACCCATCGACTCGACCGGCACGTGGATGCGCAGATCCAGCGGCTTTCGTACGCCGGCATCGAGTATCCGTACCTTGCGAGTGGGCCCCACCAGAAAGCGACCGACCTCCTCGAGCGGGTTCTGGGTCGCCGACAGGCCCACACGTTGCACGCCGCGAGCAGCGGGGCCGCCGACGCTGAGCACATGCTGTTCGAGTCGCTCGAGTGTCAGCGCCAGATGGGCACCACGCTTGACCGAGGCCACCGCATGGATCTCATCGACGATCACCGTCTCGACCGTGCCCAGCATCGCGCGTGCCCGCGAGCCGAGTATCAGATACAGCGACTCTGGAGTCGTAATCAGTATCTCCGGCGGTTTTCGCGCCATCGCCGCACGCTCGGCCTGGGAGGTGTCGCCCGTGCGGATGCCGACGCTCACGTTCGCCCCGATCCCGCGTAGCGGCGCACGCAGGTTGCGCTCGATGTCGTAGGACAATGCCTTCAAGGGCGAGACGTACAGGACACGGACGCCTCCCCCGGTGCGCTGGGGTTTGTTTGGGTTTGGATTTTGGGGCGTGCCGGTCGGTGTGCGCGAGCCCATCCCATTTTCGGGCGCGCCGAGATCTTCCCGCGCTGGATTGGTGCCTTGTTTATTGCCGATGCCCCCTGCGCGCGCGGGGGGCATGCCGTTTTCCTCGGCACTGGCCTGCGCGCCCAGCCTGTCGAGCGCCCACAGGAATGCGGCGAGCGTCTTGCCCGACCCAGTCGGAGCCGACAACAGCACGTGCTCGCCACTGGCGATCGCCGGCCAAGCCTGTGCCTGAGCGGGAGTGGGCTCGGCAAAGGAAGCTTCGAACCATGCGCGCGTAGGCGCGCTGAACGCAGCGAGTGGATCTGCCTTTGCGGTTGCCACGTAAGCCGAGGCTAGCGCGCAAGCGCCTGCCGGCTCGGATGCGAATGTCGGCTCAGGTTGCTGGAATATCTCCGAAAAGCGCACAAAATCGTTTCTCGGGATTGTTCGATTAGACTGCCGCTTCGTGGGCGACGACGAAACGCAACACTCACCCGCTGGGCGCCCATTCGGCAGCCGCCTGAGACCTCGCACGTGGATGCGATGGCTCACCGGCGCAATGGATAGCGAAGCGGCCCAGGACGCGCGAGACAAAAAGGCAAACGACCGCTTCAGCGTGCACGAGACCCTGCTCGCACTACCGACCCTGCTCGAGAACTCAGGCCTGCCCGACGGTGTCGTGGAGTTGTTGATCGAGGACTTCGAAGCGCCGAGGAGCCATCTGTTCGACATCCACGACGGTCATGTCAAGCTTGCCGAGCCCGGCCAGTGCGTCCCGTGGGCCAGCATTGCCGGCTCACCCACCGCCTGGACGATGGCGCTCGGGCCGCAGCGCAACACCACGCAACTGCAGCTCACCGGCGACGAGTCGCTGGCGCGCTGCGTGCTAGCGGCGCTCCCGCAGCAGCCCTAGATCCTCAACGAGCGCCTGTCCAGGCATAGCCCGAAGCGCGGCGGCCGCCGCTCAGCGCGACTCACTCGCCACGCGCTCAAATGCGCCGAGTACGCGCTCGATTGTCTGCTCGCCCATCGGTGTCGAGGTACACATGAGTCCGTTGCCGGCGATCAGCACTCCGGCCCTGTAAAGGCGCCACCACAAACCCCTTGGATCCTGTGAGCCGATCTGCAGCAACGAGCCACGTCCTGCAACCGACCAGCCACGCTCGCCCAGGCCCGCTCGCAAACGCTCGCCGAGAGCGTCTATCCGGTCGATCTCAGCTGACCCAAAGGCGTTCAACGCCGCGAGGCCGGCACGCATCGTGACCGGGTTGGCGGAAAAGGTTCCGCTCTGCGCCACAGCATCGGGCCGCCGCGGATCGAACACGTCCATGAACCGTTCTCGACCCCCGATTGCGCCCACCGGCAAGCCGCCGCCGACCATCTTGCCCAGCGTGATGAAGTCGCCCTCGATGCCGTATAGCGTGTGCAGCCCGCCCGGGGCGAGCCTGAACGTGATCGTCTCGTCGATCACCAAGGCGATCCCGCGCCGCTCGGTCTGCTCGCGCACGAGCCGCACAAATGACTCCTCCAGTGGCCGCAAGCCGGCACGGTTCGGCATCAGGTCGAGCAGCACCGCCCCAAGAGCACCTTCGTGCTCGTCGAGCGCCGCCACGAACGCCCGGGCGTCTCCGAGCTCGAGCGTCAACACGTCTCGCTGAGCCGCGGCCGGCACGCCGTGCGAGCCGCGACGCACGACCGCGTCCCAGCCGCCGTGGTAGCAGTTGGCAAAGCGCAGCAAGCCGTCGCGTCCAGTCGCCGCGCGGGCCCCGCGCACCGCCATCATCACCGCCTCGGTGCCCGAGTTGACAAAGCGCCAGTGCTCGGCCCAACCCACACGTTCGGCGAGGCACTCGGCCAGCTCTATCTCCGAGCGCGTCGGCAGCCCGAAGGCCGAGCCATCGTCCAGCGCCGCTGTCGCGGCTTGCACGACCGGCTGGAAGGCGTGGCCGTGGATCAGCGCCGTGTAGTTGTTTTGCAGGTCGATGACGCGGTGGCCGTCGACGTCAACCAGCTCGCAACCCTCGCCGCGCTGCGCATAGGGGGGATGGGGCTCCACGAACAGCGTCGAGCGCGCGTTTCCGCCTGGCAGGCTGTGCAGAGCCCGCTCATAGAGGGTCTGTGCCGCGGACATCTCGGCGGGGGCGATCGGGGTCTGGTCCATCGGCTGCCATGTTGGCATCAATTCAGGCTCCTCCCGGGCGGCGGGCCGGGCTCGGCGCCAAGCCGTCCCCGTATAGCCCGTTCGCCATCCTGCGCTGCAAGATGGCGGCTGCCGCGCGGTCCGGGCCGCCGACCGTCGCGCACATGCTGCGCCAGTCGGTCGCCTGCACCAAGCTCATAGCGACAAGTAGGTGTGGCGGATCTCGGCGTCAGCGAGCAGCAAGGCCGGCTCTCCCTCGACCCGAACCAAGCCCCGGTCGATCACATATGCGCGACTGGCCAACTCGGCGACGAGTCCGACGTGTTGCTCGGCAAGCAGCATCGTCAGGCCGGCGTCCTTGATGCGCAACAGCTGCTCGGTCAGGGTCTCCACGACACGCGGCGCCAAACCCTCTGTGGGCTCGTCCAGCAGCAGTATTCCGGGGCTCGAGATCAGCGCACGCGCGATCGACAGCACCTGCTGCTCGCCACCGCTCAACCATCCCCCCTTTGACTTGCGCACCTTCGCCAGCAAGGGGAACACGTCGAGCAACTCGTCGAGCGTCCACCGACGCCCCTCGTGACCCGCTCCAGCGCCGGCGGGGCGAATCCCCGTGCGTAGATTCTCCTCGACCGTGAGATCGGCGAAGATGCGCCGACCCTGGGGCACCAGGCCGACGCCGAGACGCGCGATGCGGTGCGAGGCGAAACCGATCGTTTGGCGCTCGTCCACGAGGATCGACCCGCTGCGGGAGCCGATCACGCCCATCACGCAGTGAAGTGTTGTCGTCTTGCCGGCGCCGTTGCGCCCAATCAGGGCAACCGTCTCGCCGTCCTGGACGTGCATGTCCAGCCCGAACAGCACCTGACTCGAGCCATAGCCGGCGTTCAACCCGCTGATGTCGAGCCTCATCTCTGGCTTCCCAAATAGATCTGCTGCACGTGCGGGTCGCGCCTCACCGCCTGCGGTAGTCCGTCGGCGACGAGCACCCCACGGTCCATCACGACGACACGCTCGGCGTGGGCGAAGACCGTCTCCATGTCGTGCTCTGTAAAGAGCATCGTCAGCGCCCGGCGGCCCACGGCAGCCATCACGAGCTCCATTATCTGCGCGCGCTCCCCCACACCCATGCCGGCAGTCGGCTCGTCCAGCAACAGCACCCGCGGCTTGAGCGCAAGCACCATCGCAAGCTCCAAGCGCTTGCGCTGCCCCTGCGAGAGCGACGCCGCCGTGAGCTGCGCCTGCTCGCTCAGGCCGACCTCCTCCAGCGCCAAGGCGACCTCCCGCACGGAACGCGAGGAACGCTCCGAATCACGCGAGCTGGGCGTGGACCGTGCACGCGCGAGCAAGGCGATCCGCACGTTCTCCTGCACGCTCAGCCCCGAGAACAGGCGCGGGGTCTGAAACGTGCGCCCGAGACCAAGCCGGCTGCGCCGCTCGGGCGAGTGGGCGCGCATGTCGCGACCGTCGAGCAACATCTCACCAGACGTGAGCGGGATCTCACCCATCATCAACGCGAACAGCGTGCTCTTGCCAGCCCCGTTGGGTCCGATCAGCGCAGTCACAGTGCTCTGCTCGATCGTGAACGTCACCCCGTCCACGGCCCGGATACCGCCAAAGTGTCGCTTTACCTCGCGCAGTTCGAGCAGTGGCCGGCCAGCGACGCCATCAGCCGAGACACTGCCGTCGAGCGGGCTGCTCACGCCGCTATCCGGGGGCGCCGGCGCGGGCGCTCTTTGCCTTGGAGTGCAAGCGACGGATCAGGATTGCCGGCGCCGCCAGCAGACCGCCGCGGCCGGCGGCGCCGACGCCGCGCGGAGCGATCAGCACGACGGCCAGAAGCACGACCCCGTCGACGAGCAGCGTGTTCGTGGTGTAGCGCGCCACATAGAAGTCGATCAAGCCGAGCAGCACCGCACCCAATACCGGACCGGAGAAAAGGCCGACGCCCCCGAGCAATGTCACGATCAGCGCGCTGGCCGAAACCTGCCAAGCGAAAACACTCGGATAGACGATCTGAGCAGAGAGCACCGACAGGCCGCCGGCCAGTCCGGCGACGGCGGCCGAGAGCGCGAACACGCCGAGGCGGCGACGATCGACGGCGATGCCCAGCGTGCGTGCGCGCAATGCGTCTTCGCGGATGCCGCGCAACACCAGTCCGACGCCGGCTTTTACGAACATGAAGGTAAGGACCAGCGCGACCGTGGCTACGGCCAGAATCGTGTAATACACACGATTGACGCCGACGATTATGTTCAGCGAGTCCGGCAGATTGGCGATCGTGCCACTGTCGCCGTCGGTCAAGCCGCGCGCGTGGCCGGCAACGAATTCAAACAGGTCGGCAAGCGCGAACGTGAGCATGATGAAGGCGATCGGCTCCAGGCGCACCAGCAACACACCGCTCACAAGTGCGACGAGCACCGCCGCGACAACACCGGCGAGCATCGCCGGGTAGAAGCCGACACCGTCGTTGAGCAGCAGCACCGTGACATAAGCCCCCAAGCCGTAGAACGCGGCTTGGCCAAAGGAGAACATCCCCGCATAACCGAACAGCAGGTTGAAGCTCAGCCCGAGCAGCATCGTCACGACCATGCTCATCCCCAGCAGCACGTACTCGGTCGAGACCAGCGCGGGGAGGAAGGCTGCGATGACCAGCAGGACGACAGCCGGGGCCCAGTCGGGCGCCGGACCAAGCCAACGAGCTGGACGACTCATCGCTCTCCAGCGCGCTGATCGAACCGGCGATCCAGCTTGTGAGGTGGATGCCTCACCGCGCCGCCGGCGTCCGGGTCGAGATCAGGCCCCGACCGGTGACCGCACGCGCCAGCAACACGAGCGTCATCACCGCATACGGCGTCAGTTGAGCGTAGGTGGGGCTCTGCAGGGTGAGAAAGCTCTCGATCACGCCGATCGACACGGCGGCGATCAGCGCTCCCGTCATGTTGCCGAGGCCGCCCGTCACCACCACGATGAAGGCCGGCACCAGTGCCGCTGTTTCGAGGTTCGTCGTGACCGCACCGTTTGGTGCGTCGATCACTCCGCCGAGCGCTCCCAGAGCGATCCCGAAGGCGAACACGGCTGTGTAAAGACGGTTCACGTCGACCCCGAGCACCGAGAGCATCACGCGATCGTCGACCGCCGCGCGCGTGAGCAGCCCAATACGCGTCCAGTACATCAACCCCCAGATCACAGCCGCGACCAGCACCCCGAGCACGATCACGACTGCCGTGTACTTGGGCAAAGTGGCGCCCAGCACGTTCCAACTGCCGTTCAACGACGGGGGCAGGGCAACCGTGCGAAAACCGGGGCCGTAAACAAGCACGACGCCGCCGGCCAGCAGGTAGGAGAGCGCGAGCGTCAACATGAACTGCTGGTTCTCGTCGCGTTCGCGGTAGGTGCGCCGCAGCAGCAGCACCTCCGCCACGGCCCCGCCAAACGCTGCCAGCAACGGCACGATCGCGAGTGCAAGCAGCCATCCGAGCGCCGATGCTCCCGTGCGTGCGATCACGGTCGTCGCCATGTAGGCGCCGAGCATGTAGACCGCCCCGGCAGCGAAGTTCATCACGCCCAGCACGCCCCAAACCAGATTCAGGCCGGCAGCCGAGAAGAACAGCACGAAACCAAGGCCAAGGCCGGCGAACAGCTGATCCAGAAAAGTGGCAAAGCTCACTCGGACAACCTATCCCCGAACCACCCCCGTCGTCGTGAGCAAGCTCACGACGACGGGGGTGGCGTCCAGCCCTCAGCAGGTGAAGTACTTGTTCGTATCCACGATGTCGATCGGCGAGAAGTGCGCAAACGGGAGTGCTTTCGTCCCTTCCACCACCGGGCCCATCGGGATCGGCACGGCGGTGAGGTTGTTGCACGAATGGATCTTCACGCTGCCCTGCACCATCTGCACCGTGGCGCCCGAGAGGGCATTGCGCACCGCAGTCGGTTCGACGGAATGAGCCTTCTCGATCCCCTGCGCGATTATCTCGATCTGATTGAAACCGTCGCCGGCGCTGCCGCTGTTTGCCACTTCGAGACCGAGCGGTTCCAGCTTCCTCGCAAGCGGCGTATGGTAGATCGACGCGACCGGATAGTAACCGTAGCCAAAGGCCCCCACCGGGGGCTTTGACATCGCGTCCAGCGTCACATAGTCGAGTGGCCCAAACAGCTGCGTTACCTTGAATAGTCCCAGAGGAAAGGCCTGCTTGACGAACGTAATCATGTCTTCGGCGATCAACGTGTTGTATACGACGCTGGCTTTCTCGGCGACCAACTTGCTGATGTAGGACGCATAGCTTGGAGCGCCCGAGGGGGCGTATTCCAGGCTCACGATCTTCTGAGAGGAACCCTGCATGGCCTTGCGGAACGCCGCGGTAACTTCATAGCCATAGCTGTAGTCCTCGCCAAGCACGGCTACCGTCTTCCACTGCGGGTGAGCTCGCACGATGGCTGCCGCGTTGGCACCCTCCACGTTGGCTGTGGGAATCGTGCCGAACACGTAACTGTTCGACCCGGTGAAGATCGTCGGATCGGCTACACCCACCACGTAAGGGATGTGGCTGGGATTCGCCACCAGTCGCGTGACGCTCTTACCCACTGCACTGGTACATGTGCCGGCGAGGAACTTGGCATGCTCGCTCAGCACCAGGTCTCGCGCCTGGGCGACGCCCACGTTCGGTTCGGCCTTGTCGTCACGTACGAGCAGCTGCAGCGGGTGCCCGAGCACCCCGCCTTCGGCGTTGATCGTCTTCACCGCCTGCTGAGCGCCCTTGACGTAGTCCTGCGAGAAGCCCGCACAGAAGCCCGTCAACGAGGCCAGATAGCCGATCTTGACCGGTGCCCCCGACGCAAGTGACGCTTCTTTGCTTTTTGAAGAACCGCAGCCTGTGCCGGCAAGCGCCAGCACAGCGATCAGACCGCAAGCAAGCAGCGCGTGCGGTCTCATGACCTGTTTGCCAACCATCATCTTCTCTCTCTCCTCCCCGTGACCGCGTATTCGCGGACCCGTGATCGCCACTGAATGTGGCGGCCGCCTCCACAACCGCCAACCTGAACCTGATGCGTGATCGGTACTGCCAAGCCCCATTCGATCTTTACGACTTCGCTCAACCATCGATGTGCTTCAAACGATCGGGCGAGGATACAGCGCTGACGAACGGTTACGAAGATTTGTCACGCACTCGCGCCCAACGCGGCCGCGTAGGCGAGTGGCCGTGGCGGCGTAACTCGCAAATCCTCAGCCGCTCGCAACGGCCAATAAGGGTTCGCAAGCAGCGGCCGACCGACGGACACGAGCGACGCACCGCACTCGCGAACGAGATGCTCGGCGGCGTGGCCGTCGGCGATCCCGCCACCAATAGCCACCGGCAAGCGGCCTGCCTGCACCAACGCCGCCGCGAGCCCGAGCACCTCCTCGCTCGCCGCACGCCTACCCTCGAACACGGGCGTGCCCCCGGTGATGTCGATCAGATCGGCGCCGGCGCCCGCGCAAAGCTCCGCGCACTCGGCGACCTCCTCTATGTCGAGCCCTCCGGGCTGGCCGTCTCCTGCCGGGAGTCTGACGAACAGCGGCACTCCCGCTGGGCACTGCGCGCGCACCGCTTCCACCACCTCCAGCAGCAGACGGCGGCGGCCGACGCCGTCGCACCCATAAGCATCCACTCTGAAGTTCGTCAGAGGAGAGAGGAACTGATGCAGCAGATAGCCGTGCGCGGCGTGAACCTCGATCACGTCGAAGCCGATACTCAGGGCCAGCCGCGTGGCCTTGACAAACGCGTGCACGACCCCGTCGAGCTCCGGCTCCGATGCCTCGCGCGGAGCAATCCAACCGGGGCCGAACGCAACAGGCGAGGGCGCGATGGCATCTGTAGCGCCACGGTCATCGGCAAAAGCCTTGCGTCCGGCGTGGGCAAGCTGCAACCCCAGCGTCGCACCCTGGGCGTGGCAGAACGAGACGATTCGCTCCAGGGCCGGGGCCTGCTCATCCCCGTAGAGTCCAAGCGCCGTGCGACTCGTGCGACCGCGTGCCTGTACGGCCGTGTCCTCGATCATCAACAGCCCGCAACCCCCGACGGCCCGCGAGCCGTAATGCACAAGGTGCCAATCGGTCGCGCACCCGTCCTCGCCGGCCGCTCGCTGGCTCATCGGCGACATCATGATCCGATTGCGAATCTCCAGTTCGCCGAACCTCACAGGATCGAACAGACTCATCTCGTCATCGACGTCGCCATCCGATCAGCGCCCGGAGCGTGTCTTTCACATGACCCCACCGCTCACCGGAACCCCGGCATGATCTCTTTTGCGAAGAGTTCCATCGAGCGAACCACCTGCTTGTGAGGCTGGCCGACGTTGTGCCACGCCGAGAACATGTCGACGCCGAGCCGGTCGTAGCGGGCCAGCTTCTCGCGCACCTCCTCGACGACGCCAAAGGCGATATTGGCGTGCATCTCATCGAGCTCGAACTCGTCCTTCTTGACAGGACTCTCAACCGCATAGTCACCGCCACTGACCCGCTCGACATTGGCCAACTGCTGGTCGACGACGCGATTGTTCATCAGCACGTAGCGCAAGACATCGTGTGTGTCGTGAGGCTCGCCTACGTAGGTCATGCGGTTGACGCCGAACCGGGCGCTGGAACGGGGCCTGCCCCGGTCCGACATCGCGCGTAGGAATCCCCCATAGACATCCTCCACATGCGAGAACGGCTCGCGAAACGGACTGAAGATGAAGTCCGAGTCGAAGCCGAGCTTTACCGCCCATTCCATTGAGCGTGCCGACAGGGCGGCAATCCACAACGGTGGGTGCGGAAGCTGTAGCGGCGGCGGCAGGACCGTCGCGTTTGGATAGGAGAAGAAGCGACCGTCATGGGAAAGCGTGCCCTCCGCGGTCCATTGGTCAACCATGATGTGCAGATGCTCCGCGAACCGCTCCCTGCTGTCGGCCTCCTCGAGCTCGGCCTGAAACTGGCGCATCTGGTAGGGCGACGCACCCCGCCCGACCGCCACGTCGAAGCGCCCGCCGCTCAACTGGTCGATCTGGGCAATCGCCCCTGCGAGCCGCAGTGGATGATGGAAAGGGAGCACGAACACGGCGACACCGATGCGAATGCGCTCAGTGCGCTGGGCGATCATCGCGGCCAGCTGCAGCGGGTCCGGCGCCGCCAGAAAGCTGACGAGATTCTGTTCGGCCAGCCAGATCCCGTCGTAGCCCAGCCGCTCGGCGAGCACGGCCTGCTCGAGCAGCTCCTCGTAGAGCTCGCCAACGGGCTTCTTTCGGTCCCACCATTGGCCCGGGAGGAACAGGTAGAAGTCCATCAGCCAGTCGTCCCGAACACGCGGCATCCACGGTGGCCGATCCGTGCTCGATTCATGCCGGCGCCCACCTGGAAAAGCCCATCTCAGCCGCCAACCCGGTTGGCGTGGTCAAGCCCTGAGAAGTTCACGACGGCGTCGCGCAGATTCTCGCTGGCGCTATAGACAAGCTTGCCGTCGACGATCGTGTGCGCAACTTTCAGCTGCGCGAAATCAACGTCGGCGACCTCGTCTATGGGCTGCTCCAGCACGACTATGTCGGCCAGCTTACCCTCCTCGAGCGTCCCGCGAGAGCCCTCCCAGTAGCCAGCATGAGCGGCATAGCGCGTGTACATCGTGAGCGCCTGCTCACGGGTTATGCGCTGCTCTGGATCGATCGTGCGTCCGGTGAAGGTCTTGCGCACGATCGCACACCACATGTTGTGAAAGGGGTCAAGCAAACGCGGGTCGCCACCGGTGGTATCTGAGCTGCTGGGAACCTCAAATCCCTCCGCGAGCAGACTACGCAAGGGCACGCAATCATGGCTGCGCTGAGCGCCCAGCGCTCGCGGCCAGAACTCGCCGTAGTTGTAGATGAAGCCCAGGTTTGGCACCGGTAGTACGCCGAGGCGCTTGCACCAGGCGGTGCGCCGAGCGCTCCAAGCGGTGTTGGCGCCATGCTCGATGCGCGGACGAAGATCGTCCTGCGGGCGCACGCCCGCAAGCTCGAACGCGGCCAGCGCAATGTCCTGTGCAAGATCGCCGGCAGCATGCAATGCGACCTGCGCGCCCGCGGCATGAGATTCGCGGATGTAGTCGGTCAGCTCTCCCAGCTCATAGGTCAGCGCCCCGCGCTGACCCGGAGCGTCCAGGTACTCCTCGTAGAAGGCTGCTGTGTGTGAGGAGGTGCCGCCGTCCAGGAAGAGCTTGACGCCGCCGCCTTCAAACCAATCCTGCTCCAGCGGCACGTCGGCGATCGCGCCACTGGCGACCTCCGGCACGCTCCCCGCCAGCGGAACCCAGCCGAAGCCGCGTACCCGCAGCGGTACCTCTCGCTCTCGCACCGTGCCAGCAAGCAGGCGCATGACCTGCGCCGAATCCCAGATCTCCTGGATCGAGGTGACACCGTGGGCCAAATATTGCTGCCAAGCGACCTCGACGACCGAGTCGGCGAGCTCGCTGTCTGTGGGCTTCGGGATCGGGAAGCGGTCGAACATCTCCGCAAGCACACCCGTGGGCTCTCCACCGGAGTCGCGCTCGATGCGGGCGCCGGCGGGCTCGGGAGTGTCGCGCTCGATCCCAGCGAGCTTCAGCGCACAGCGGTTTACCACGAGGTTGTGGATGCTCGAGCGGTAGACGATCGGCCGATCCGCTGAGACACCTGTCAGCTCCTGCGGGGTCGGGAAGCGACCGTCTGCGAGCAGCTCGTCCTGGAAGGTCGTGCCCTGTAGAAGGATCCAGGTGCCAGGCGCCACAGATCGCGCGCGCTCGGCGGCACGATCGAGAATGTCTGCGATGGTGCGAACGGGAGGGGTGCGACAATCCACCGCGGTCGCCATCGAGCGGGCGACATGACCGAAATGCCCATGCGCGTCGATCAAACCGGGCAGCACCGTGGCACCACGGGCGTCGATCGTCACGGTGTTCGGGCCGCGCAACTGCTCCAGCCCTGCCGCCGTACCGAGCGCAACGATCCGCCCGGCGCGGGCCGCGAGCGCTTCGATCGGCCCGGCCTGCCCGGCGAGCGGGCTCATGGTACGTACGTCAGCACCGACGACGATGATCTCTGCCGGCTCGCTCATGGTCGCCCAGGCACTAGTCCGCTGCCCCTCAGGCACTGTTTCTACTGTCTGAATATTCAGTTCTGAGCAGCTTCGTCGAGCCGCTTTGGTGCTCACGAAAACAGGTATTGCGTGTAGGTTCGGAAAATCCCGTATACCGGGCAGGACCCCAGTGACCATGCGCGATGCGCAATGTCAGATGAGTGAAATTTGAGGCGGAAAGCATGGAGCAAAGAAACAAGCTGGCGAGAAACTGAGTTGGGGTCTGAGGTTCGAGATGCTGCTCTCGATTGAGAATGTCGGCATTCCCAAGTATGATTACTGTTCAACTGAGGTGCACCCATGTAGAGGCACCTCTGGCACTACCGATAGGGGCCTTTGTAGAGATGCCTAGAGTAAGCTCGAATTCTTCCAAATCAGGCCAAGAAGGCGAGTGGTCGATACCAAGCCTTCGTGAGCCACGATACTCCCAGTCGCTCGAGCGGGGACTTGCGATCCTCGGTTGCTTCACGCCGGAGCGTCCAGTGCTCGGCATCGCCGACATCGCCGACGACCTCGGCATGAGCCGCTCGACGACGCACCGCTACGTGATCACGCTCGTCGCACTCGGATTCCTCGAGCAGGGCGCCTCGCGCAAGTATCGGCTCGGACTGCGCGTCACCGATCTGGGTATGTCCGCACTGAACTCGACCGGGCTGCGCGAGCATTCGCGCCCCTACCTCGAGGAGCTGCGCCAGCGCACCTCCTACACCGTCAACCTGTCGGTGCTCGACGGTCCTGAGATCCTCTACGTCGATCGCGCTCGCAGCTTCCGCCGCGGGCAGAACAAGATCGACCTGAATCTGCGTCCCGGCTCGCGCCTGCCCGCCTACTGCACGTCGATGGGCAAGGTGCTGCTTGCCAATCTGCCGGAGTCAGAGCAGCGGGACCTGATCGGCAACATGACGCTGGCGCGCCGTGGACCGAACTCGATCACCAGCAAGAAGGCGCTGCGCACCGAACTCGAGCATGTGCTCGAGGAGGGCATGGCCGTCAACGACGAAGAGCTTGCCCAGGGTCTGCACTCCATCTCCGCGCCGGTTCGGACCGAGTCGCGCGAGGTTGTGGCTGCCGTGAACATCGCGGCCCACAGCTCGATGATCTCGCTCGAGGAGCTCGTCGACGCGCTTGGACCGCATCTCGTCGCCACTGCTGACAACATTTCCGCGCGGCTCGGCTACCGCCGCGACGACGAGCAGAGCTAGAAAACCGGGAGGCTTCCCCGTCGCTAGGCCGCGCCGGGCGCTGGAAACAGCGCCCGGCGCCGGCTTTCGCGGTCTGAAGTCGAGCGCAGACAGCACAGCGTCCGCCGCTCGCATACGCTACCGGCGATGCTCATGCTCCTTAGAACGTGTCTCAGGCCGCTCGTCGCCGGGATCTGCGCACTTGCGTTCACCGTCGGCGTCAGCGCTTGCGCCGAAACTGCGTCTACGGGCAAATTCAACGGCGAAAGCCACAACGTCGCCCAGACGGTCTCCAACTTCCAGACCGACGCCACTGCGGAGGACGAGAAGAAGCTCTGCGACAACGACCTCGCCGCGACGCTGACGACCAAGCTAGCTCGCGCCGGTGGGTGTCAAACGCTGCTGAAAGCTCAGCTGCACGAAATCGACGCGCTCGGTTTGAAGATCGAATCGATCGTCGTGAGTGGCAACCATGCACTGGCCCGCATAAAGAGCACGTACTCGGGCAAGAACCGAGTCACAGCACTCGCGCTGGTCAAGGAAGGCTCGCACTGGAAGATCTCCGGTTTGGGCAGCGCTTCGCACTCCTGATCGTCCGGCAGTACCCTCGGGTTGCCGGCGGGGCCGAGTGCCAAGCGGAGCTTGGACGCAACCAGCGCAGCGTGCTAGATGCACGTACGCGGGTGAGGACACAACTCAGCGTGCCGGCAATCGGTCACGCAAGCGTTCGGCCGTACTGGCGCTCGTAATACGCTCGATAGTCGCCTGAGCGGATCGGCTTCCACCACCACTCGTTCTCTCGATACCACGAGACGGTCTGCTCCAGGCCCTCAGCGAAGCGCACGCGCGGCTCCCAACCGAGCGTCCTGACCTTCTGCGAGGACAGCGAGTAGCGGCGGTCGTGGCCAGGGCGATCGGTGACGTGCTCGATCAGCGACTCATCCGCACCGGTCAACTCGATGACGCGCTTGACGACCTCGATGTTGGCGCACTCGTCCGGGCCACCGGCGTTGTAGACCTCGCCGTGTACCCCGTGCTCAAGCACATGCCCGATGGCGCGCCCGAAGTCGGTTGCGTGAATCCAGTTGCGCACCTGCATGCCATCTCCGTAGACAGGCAGCGGATCGCCGTGCAGCGCGTTGAGGATCATCAGCGGGATCAGCTTCTCCGGGTATTGGTAGGCGCCGTAGTTGTTCGATCCGCGGCAGATCGTGGCCGGCAGACCGTAAGTGTGGAAGTAGCTCTGCACGAGCAGATCGGCGCCGGTCTTCGTGGCCGAGTAGGGCGAGGACGGGCGTAGCGGCGAGTCCTCGGTGAAAGAGCCGTCCTCGATCGAGCCGTATACCTCGTCGGTAGAGACCTGCAGATAACGAAGCTCGCGCTCGCGGGCGGCCTCCAACAGGACGTAGGTTCCCTGAGCGTGTGTGCGCACGAACGCATCGGGTTCGGCGATCGAGCGGTCGACGTGCGTCTCGGCGGCGAAATTGACGATCGCCTCGATCGGCTTTCCCGCTCGTGGGCCGCCGCCATCGAGCGCGCTCGCCACCGCCTGTGGGTCCTCGATCGCACCGTGCACGAAGCGAAAGCCCGGGTCCTCGACGAAGTCGTGGAAGTTCTCCTCGCGACCGGCGTAGGTGAGCTTGTCGAGCACGACCACCTCGTCGCCGCTCTCGCGCAAACGCAGACGCACGAAGTTCGAGCCGATGAATCCCGCGCCACCGCAGACAAGCAATCTCATACGTGCATCATCCCATCATGAGTGCGCAGAGCGGCGCTTGGCGGCGTCCTCGCTCGCTTATGTGCTGGCCGATTGGCGGTCTCATCGACCGTCAATCGGTACATGGCGCCCAGCTTGCTCTGCGCGCTCATGAACGCCCACCGTCCATTGCTCATCGGTTGACCCCAACGCGTGCTGCTAGGTACCCCGCGAGACCGTCACGCCAGTCGGGCATCGGTAGGACGTCGTCGCGCTCGGACTCCATTGCCGACCATGCCGGGCGCGGCGCGGGACGGGCCATTTCCGCCGACGTGGCAGTCTCCACGCGACAGTCCAACTCCGCCTGACGGAAGATCTCCTTGGCAAAGCCGTTCCACGACACCGAGCCGGCCCCCGTGAGATGTACCAGTCCGCGGACTTGGCGTTCGGCAAGTCCCAGGATCGCGGGCGCCAGGTGACCCGACCAGGTGGGCGAGCCGATCTGATCGTCGACCACCTGCACCGCCTCGCGCTCGCCTGCCAAGCGCAGCATCGTCGCGACGAAGTTGGGACCCTCGATTCCGTAGAGCCAAGCCGTGCGCACGATGGTGTGAGCCGGCGAGGCAGCCAGTACCTGGCGCTCGCCAGCGAGCTTGGTCTCTCCATAGACCGACTGGGGGCCTGTTCCATCTGACTCCACATACGGTCGTGGCCGACCGGCGCCGTCGAGCGGTGGCCTACCGTCGAAGACGTAGTCGGTGGAGACATGCAGCAGCAGACTGTCGATGCCGGCCGCAGCGCGCGCCAAGTTGCCGGCGCCCTGCGCGTTGACAGCGTGGGCCGCCTCACGTTTGCTCTCTGCGCCGTCCACGTCGGTCCAGGCGGCACAGTTGATCGTGGCCTCGGGTCGCTCACGCTCGTAGAAGGCGATGACCGCCGGCTCGTCGGTGATGTCGAGCTCGGGCAGGTCGACGAGGATCAATTCGTGCCCGGCGCGCTCGCCGACGTGACGCACGTCGTGTGCGAGCATCCCCGCAGCGCCAGTGACGAGGATCCGCACGCCTGCCGCCTAGAGGATCGAGATGTCCGAGTTGTCGCCAACCATGAATCGATAGGCGCGTGGCTGACGATCGCCGCGGCGCACCGTCACATTGCGCCCCAGCAGCGAGGACTCCATGCGCCCGTCGAGGTCGCACACAGAGGAGCCGTTCAGCAGAATCGAGTGCTCCACCTCGGCATTGGATATACGGCAGTCCTTGCCGATCGCGGTATAGGGACCGATGTAGCAGTCACACAAGTGAGCACCGACGCCGACGATCGCCGGGCCGCGCACCGTCGTGCGCTCCAGCCGCGCGCCCGGCTCGATCACGACGCGACCGTCCACTTGCGAATCGATCAGCTCCCCCTCGACGCGCTCGCTCAAGTTGTCGAGGATCAGGCGGTTGGCCTCGAGCATGTCCTCGAGCCGTCCTGTGTCCTTCCACCAGCCACGCACGATGTGCGGCTCGACGCGTCGGCCGCTGTCAACCAGGTATTGGATCGCATCGGTGATCTCCAGCTCCCCACGCGCTGAGGGCTCAATCGCACGGGCGGCGTCATGAATGGCCGCGGTGAACATGTAGACGCCGACAAGCGCCAAGTTCGTGACCGGCTCGGGTGGCTTCTCGGCCAGGCGAACGACGCGACCGACTTCTCCCTCCGGAGCCTGCGCCAACTCGGCCACGCCGTAGTTCTCTGGGTCGGCGACAGGAGTGAGCAGGATCAGGGCGTCGGGGGCGTTGTCGCGGAAGGCAGCCACAAGATCCGATATGCCCCCCTGCAAGAGATTGTCGCCGAGGTACATCACGAAGGGGCTGTCGGCCAAGAACGGCTCCGCGGTCAGCACCGCATGGGCAAGGCCGAGCGGCTCGTCCTGGACGATGTATTCGATTCGCACCCCGAACCGCGAACCGTCACCAGCTGCCTGGCGAATCTCCTCGCCTGTCTCCGGCGCGATGATGATGCCCACCTCCTTCACCCCGGCAGCGGCCATTGCCTCGATGCCGTAGAACAGCACCGGCTTGTTGGCCACCGGCACGAGCTGCTTGGCGCTCGTGTGGGTGATCGGGCGCAGTCGTGTGCCCTTACCTCCGGAGAGGATCAGTCCCTTCAATGACTCCATCGGCCGCCTAGCCTATATCCACTGGCCCCCGCTTGCGGGAGAAACTCGCGGGATGGGTACAGCTATGCACAGGTTCGAGCCGGGATTAGTAGACGCCCGCGAGCTTGCGATGGTCCCAAGTCGCGCGGCGCCGCTCGACGAACTGAAGCGCGACGCGCTTCGCGGCCTGTGCCTGGACCATCGCGCCGATCTCCTGCGGCAACTCCTCCACGGGCGGCTCGCCGCGTGGGGTCGCATAGCGCATGAAGATCTCATGCCCGAGCGTGTCGACGGTCTCGATATCGCGGTGGACGATCACGTCGCACTCGAACATCACTCCGCGCAACTCCTGGTATTGCTCGCCGGCCTCGACCTGCAAGCTGGCCCGCTGGTCGCGCTCGAGGTTGCGCACCTTCTGGGAGACCGCATATGTCCAGGCCCAGATCTGTGCTCGCGAAGCGACGTTCTCCCCGGCCGCGCCCCCTGCCGCGCTCTGGCTGGCCGACTCGGATGCGCGCAGCACATACCAAAGCGGCATCAAATGCGGCCAGCCTCGTGGGCCCGTCGTGGCACACGTCACCGTCCGCTCCTCCGCCAGGAACGAGACCACCTCCGCCTCGTTCATCTTGATCTGATCGCGGCGACTCACGAGACGCCGGCTGGGACCGCGCGCAACTGTTGCACTGCGGCCAGCACCGCTTCGCGCGCGTCCGCAGGCTCGAGCACGACCGCGTCGCCGGCCTCCTTCAGCACCTCGCGAACCAGCCAGTCGGTGCCGGCAAAGCTCAGTTGCACGACGATCGAGCCGTCCACGAGCTCATCGACCACGCGGCGCTGCTCGCGTGCCCAACGTGCCCGCTCGGGGGATATCCATACGAGCGCGGCGCGCGAGGCCTGCACCTCACCGGTGCGCATCCAGCCCTCCACTTCAGCGCCCGGGTCGACCTCGGGGCGCGGCTCGAATACATCGTCGGTCACGTGCGCGCGCCTGATGCGATCGAGGCGGAAGTGGCGCATCTCCTGCTTGGCGGGATCGAACGAGGCCACATACCAGCCCTCCTGTCCGTTCGTGAGCGCATAGGGCTCGACGCAGCGCAAGGAGAACTCGTCCTCGTTTGCCTTGTAATAGTCGAGCTCGAGCATACGGTGCTCGACGATCGCCCGCGAGACGATGCGGGCGACCTCGGAGTCGTCGCTGGTGGCGTGAGCGACCTGCAGGCCCTGTTCCATCGGGTCCTCGCCGAGCGCCGCAACGATCTTCTCGCGCGCCGAGGAGAGCGAGCCCTCGGGGATGTGCTCGCCAACCAGGTCGATCGCGGCGACCAGCGCCTTGGCCTCGACCGGCAACAGCCGTGCGGGTCGGTCGAAGTTGTCGCTGTAGGGCTCTGGGTCGACGTCGATCTCGCCCTCCTCCTCGAGGATTTCGGCGTAGAGCACATACGAGCCGCCACCGAAGTTGACGACGTTCAGAACGTTTATGTCCTCACGCAACTCTTCGTCGGAGAGCTGCAGGCTCTCGCAAAGCTCCGCGATCTTCACACGCTCGCTGCGCCTACCTGCGTGGATCAGGATGCTTGCCAGCGTTACGAGCCGCGCAAAGCGCTCTGGGCGAATCGCGGCTTCGGCTTGGGGATCGCGCTCGACCGCCGCAGCCCGACGGTCCGCGCGCGCCGCCGAGGCGGCGGCGGAACGGGTCGGAGACCCCAGCGGCGGCTCCTCGACCCTGGGCACGCTGTCAGCCAGTTCCTGACCCTCGTTGTGGCGCTCCTCCAGCAGCGCCAAGCGTCGCGCAAGTTCCTCGACGAGTGCGGGCGGGCCGAGCAGACGTGCGTTATCGCCAAGACCCAGCACCCAGGAGACGAGCATCCGGGCACTTGAATAGCTGGTGCGCAGCAGCCGGTCGCCCGGGTTGTGTCCTTCGCCCTCGGCCGATGTCATCTCTCCGTAGCGACCGAAGTGGCGTTCGATCTGCCATGCGATGCGCTCAGACAAAAGCACAACGGCTGAACCCTGCTCGTCACCGAGTTGCCACTCGGAGCGTCCCGCATACTCGCGTGGATCGAAGTCGGCAGGACGCCTGAAGTCGTGCTCTGCCTTTGTGGCGTAGGAAACCTTGCCGCGAATGCGTGAGAGTCGGAATACCCGGATCTGCTCGCGCTCGTGCGCATAGCCGAGCAGGTAGAACTCTCCCCCCTGGAACAGCAGGTGGTAGGGGTCCACACGCCTTGAGCCGGTCTCATCGCGCGCCATCGTGTAGTACTCGAAGGTGATCGTCTTGTTGCGGAAGATCGCCGTCTCGATCTTGGCCAGGCGAATCGAAAGCTCGTGGCCACCGGCCGATGCTGTGATGCCCAGCGCCGCCGAGCGCTGCTCGGGTGCGCGCAATGGGCTCGGGCGCCCCCAGGTGATCTGCTGCAACGCAAGCCGCAGTGGCTCGGCGTAGGCGAACTCGCCGTCGAGCAGATGCAGCGCAGCCTGCAGCGCGGCGAGCTCTTCGTCGGAGAACTCGATTGCGGGCAGATGGAAGTTCTCAGGCCGCAGCGAATAGTTCTCCTGCTCGGCGGCGCCGTCGGCAGGTCGGTCGACGGTGAGCTGGATACGCAGCGACTCGAGCTCCGAGCGATCTGCATAGAAGCGACGCGCGAATGCATCCTCGTTCATGCCGCTGTAGCCCTCCACGTCGCGCCGGATCTCAAGCGCCGTGACCGGCCTGCGCTCGGCCATCAGGTATGAGATCAGCGACAACTGGCGGATCAGCTTCTCGGTGTCCTTGGCCATCCACCTAAGAAGATAGAACCCAGTGGCGAGACGTATTCCCCCGGTGGCCGCGCCGCTCGCAAATTGCGGCTTTTACAGGCGCACGCGGAAGACGTTCTAGGCGGCTTCGCGTGCGGACTCTTCGACGGGCTCGGGCTGCTCGCGCGAGCTGAACCACACACCAGATCCGATCGCGCGGTCGAAGTTCGACCAGCGCGCCCCCGGCGAGAGCTCCTTCTCGATGCGATCGAAGCTGCCAAGACGTCCGCCGAGATTGTCGATCATGTGCACGAGCGTGGCCTCGCGGGTGCACGGCGTCACGGGACTGCCGTGCTCGAGCGAGCCATGGTGGGAGAGGATGATGTGCAGCACTGCCCATGCAAGCTCCTGCGGGAAGCCCTCGATGTCCTCGATCGTGCGGCGGATGCGGTAGTAGCCGAGCGGTATCTCGCCGTGTAGCCGGCCCAGATCCGTGAGGTCGATGCTTTGCGCATCGTCTGTGTAGGCGTCCAGCTTGCCGATGTCGTGTAGCAGCGCACCCGTCACCGCGACGTCGCGATCGATGCCGGGGAAGGTTGCCGAGATGGCGCTGACGCCCTGGGCCACCCCAAGGCAGTGCTCCAGCAGTCCGTGACGGTAAGCCTGGTGGTAGTACTTGGCGGCCGGCGCCCCTTGGAAGCGCGCCCATAGCGGTGAGCCATCGCCGAACACCTGCTCGAGCAGAATGTTGAGGTGGGGGTTGCGCACGGTCCCAAGCAGCTCGCGCAGGTCCGCCTCCATCTGCTCCGGGGAGCGTGCCGGCCCGTCGAGCAGTTCGTCGAGCGCGAAGCTCCCCGGTTCGGCGGCGGTAAGCGTGCGCAGGTTTATCTGCGGCCCGAAACGCGGATGCACGGTGTAGCGGCCGGTCACCTGCACAGGCGCGCCCTGAGTCGCAACGCGCTCCATCTCGACAAGCTCCTCCCAAACCATCGAGACCACCGCGCCTGTACGGTCTCCCAATTGCAGGCGCAGGTACTCGCCACCGTCCCGGCGCGAGCGGCGCTCGATAGCGCGCACCAGCAGAACCTGGTCGATCTCGACACCGTCTGTGAGCTCGTTGACGAGCATGCTTTGGAAGGTAGAGCGGAGTGCGGACGGTACGCGGCGGGCGCGCCCGGTCCCTACGGCTCGAGGCGGTTGGGGCCGCGGTACAGGAACGTGACCTCACGCACGTTCTCCTGCCCGAGCATCTGCATCAACAGGCGCGTCAAGCCGAAGCCGAAGCCGCCGTGTGGGGGAGCGCCGTAGCGGAAGAAGTCGAGGTAGTACTGAATCGGCTCGACCTCGACCCTCTTCTCGTGCGCTTGAGCCAGAAGCTGCTCATAGCGGTGCTCGCGCTGTGCTCCGGTGGTGAGCTCGATGCCGCGCCAAAGCAGGTCGAAGCTCTTGGTGAGCGTCGGCCGATCTTCATGGCGCATGTGGTAAAAAGGCCTCACCGAGGTTGGGTAGTCGGTGACGAAGACGAACTCGCTACCGGACTGCTCGGCAACGATCGCCGACAGCGCCCGCTCGCTCGGCGGATCGAGGTCGTGGTCGGGGCCCGGCACCTCGTGGCCGTGCTCTGCCAGCAGGGCCTTCGCGTCGGCAAGCGCGATGCGCGGGAAGGGGATTGGAGGCCCACCCACCCCACCGACCTCGACGCCGAACGTGCTCGCGATCTGCTCGCCATGCTCGCGCGCCACGACGGAGAGCACGTGCGCGAGCCAACGCTCCTCGAAGGCCATCACGTCCTCGTGCGAGTCGATCCAGGCAATCTCGACGTCGACGCTCGTGAACTCGGTGTCGTGGCGCGAGGTGAACGACGGGTTGGCGCGGAACACCGGCCCGATCTCGAACACCTTGCCGAAGCCGCCGGCCATCGCCATCTGCTTGTAGAACTGTGGCGACTGGGCCAGGTAGGCCATGCGTTCGAAGTAGTCGACCTTGAAGAGCTCGGCTCCGGACTCGCTGGCCGAGCCCATCAGCTTGGGCGTGTGGATCTCTATGAATTTTTGTTCGTGCCAGTACTCGCGCATCGCGTGCTCCACGGTCGACTGCACCTCGAAGATCAGGCGCCTGTCGGGACGGCGTAGATCGAGGTAGCGCCAGTCGATGCGCTTGTCCAAGGCCGAATCGGGCGTGACGGGAAGTTCGGGCTCGGCCGGCGAGTCGACGCTCAGAGAGGCAAGCTGGATCTCGAGGCCGCCCAGCTTCACGCGCTCGTCGGCCACCACGAGCCCGGTGACCGTGACCGCCGACTCGGGCGTGAGCGCGGAGATCGCCTCGTTGAGCTCGCTCGGCTGCTCCTCCTTGCCGAGGATCAGCTGAGCAAGACCTGTTTCGTCGCGCAGTACCACGAACTGCATGCGCTTCTGATCGCGGATGGCATGCACCCACCCGCGGAGCTCGACGGTCTCCTGCACGTGAGATTTGAGATCGGCTATCGGGGTGCGCGCCACGGGGACGGGCAATGCTATTGCAGCACTGCCCCCGCCCGCTGATCGGCCTCCTGGTCGTGGGCCACGCCGCGCGGGAGATCTGCCCTTCGATCCGTTATCTGCACCCCGCGCGATTCGCGCTCGGAGCGATGGGTCGGGCAATAGATGCCGCGCACGCCCCCGTCACGCAGACCGTAGGCAAGCCACTCGCCGTGGCGCCACGTGAAGTTGAAGAAGCCCTCGACGGTGCCGTTGAGCTGCATCTCGCGCTGCCAGGCCTTGATAACGACACTCGCGGGAATGCGTGAACGGCAGTCGCGATCGCTGTGGGGGTAGCCGCTCCATACGCACTTCAGCGGCTCTGGCGTCGGCTCGGAGGGCCTGACCTCGGTGAGGTGCCGCGAGCGCGGCTGCGGGGGATGTGGCTCGCTGTGCGGTGGCTTCATCGGCTGTCTCCAGCCCTCAGGTCCTCTCGGCAGACACGGTGTCGTCCTTTGGCCCTACGAGGTTCTACGGTTTCTCTACGGCAGTCCCTTATGGAACGATGCGTCCACATGTCCACATTGGACGATTGTTCTAGACGCATTGCAAGACGTCGCGCGCGGAAGGTCCCGATCCGGGCGTGGCTCTAGGCTTCGCACGCGGACCGCAATCGGAGACGAGCAAGGCAACCGACAGGAGCAACATGAACGACACGGCGAATGAGCCCGAGCCGCCTTATCACCTGTTCCTCGATACAGACGAGGTGGCGCCCACGACCAGCGCCCTGCGACTGCTGATTACCGACGAGGCCCACGAGCCAGGGATCCGTGGACTGGCACGCGAGGTGATCGCGAGCTTGGATGCCGAGCCGGACGAGCGCGGCAAGCTGACCGTGACGCTCAATCCAGGACAGATGAAGATCACCCACACTGCGCTGAAGCTGCTACTCGGCGACCTGCAACGCGGGCAGGCCGATGAGCGCGAGATTCTGCGACGCGTCATCGACAAGCTGCCCGACGAGCACACGATGCGGGCGATCCAGCTGCCGTAGGGTCGCGCGCCGGAGGCGGCGCAGGTTAGGCTTAGCTCGCCTTGAGCGCTAGCAAACCCCTCAACGCCGACGAACTGCGGTCGAGCTTTCTCGACTTCTTCGTCGCGCGCGATCACCGGCTAACGAGCTCCGCCAGCCTGGTTCCAGAGCATCCCGCCGCGCCGCTGTTCACAAACGCCGGCATGGTCCAGTTCCTGCCGGTGTTCTTCGGCGAAGAGCCGCCGCTCTCGCCACGCGCCACCTCGGCACAGAAGTGTTTGCGCGTGCGCGGCAAGCACGACGACATCGAGATCGTGGGACGCAGCAGCAGCCACCTGACGTTCTTCGAGATGCTCGGGAACTTCAGCTTCGGCGACTATTTCAAGGAAGGGGCGATCCAATACGCCTGGGAGTTTCTAACCGAGACGCTCGGTCTGGAGGGCGAGCGCCTATGGGCCACGGTGCACACAAGCGACGACGAGGCGGCGCGGATTTGGCAGGAGCTCGTAGGCCTGCCAGCGGAGCGCATCCAGCGCATGGGCGAGGACAACTTCTGGGAGATGGGTGCCACAGGGCCTTGCGGGCCCTCGTCGGAGATCTTCTATGACAAGGGCCCCGAGCACGGCTCAGGAGGCGGTCCGGCACGCGGCGGCGAGGAACGCTATGTGGAGATCTGGAACCTGGTGTTCATGGAATCCAATCGCCTGGAGGACGGCAGCCTGGCGGCACTGCCCGAGCGCAACATCGACACCGGTGCCGGACTGGAGCGCATCCTGCCGATCGTTCAGGGCAGCTCTTCGGTGTTCGACACCGATGTGTTGCGCCGTCTGATCGGCTCGGCCGAGGAGCTCACGCGCAGCGTCTACGGGCGGGATGAGGAGGAGGACGTGAGCCTGCGCATCGTGGCCGACCATGCGCGCGCCGTCACGTTCATGCTCGCCGACGGCGTCGTGCCATCGAACCTGGAGCGCGGTTACGTGCTGCGGCGCATCATTCGCCGCGCCATCCGCCATGGCCAGCGGGTGGGTGCGCGCGAGGGGATGATGGCGGCGATGGCTGCCTCGGTAACAGAGGTGATGGGCGGCGCGTACCCCGAACTCGGCCGCTCGCTTGGCATGGTCAGCGACATCCTGGAGCGCGAGGAGCACCGGTTCATGGAAACGCTCAGTCTCGGTCTTGGCATGTTGGAGGATTTGATAGTCGACGGCGTGCCCGTGATTTCAGGGAGTGACGCCTTCAGGCTGCACGACACCTACGGGTTCCCGGTCGAGTTGACAGCCGAAATCGCCGCCGAGCGAAAAGTTGGGTTGGACATGGAGGGCTTCGAGCATGCGATGGCACATCAGCGCGAGCTTGCGCGCAATGCCGCCGAGGGTGGTACCGGCGACGAGCTGCAGAGCCAGGCGGCCGGCCGTCTTGTAACAGAGCTCGCCGGGCTCGGACCGACGGAGTTCCTCGGCTATGAGCAGTTGCAAGCGCAGAGCAAGCTCTTGCGTGTGCTCAAGGCCAAGAGCGAGGACTCCGAGCATCCGACGCTTGAAGTGTTTGCCGAGCGGACTCCTTTCTATGCCGAAAGCGGCGGACAGGTCGGAGACACCGGCACGATCGAAAGCGAGACCGGTACGGCGCGGGTGATCGATACCGACAAGCCCCTGGAGGGGATCGTCCGTCACCGCGTGCGGCTGGAAAGCGGCACGCTACTCGAGGGCCAGGAGGCGACACTGCGCGTCGATGAAGACCGACGCGAAGCGATCCGACGCAGCCACACTGCGACCCACCTGCTGCACTGGGCGCTGCGCACCACCTTCGGCTCGCAGTTGCAACAGCAGGGCTCGCTCGTGGAGCCTGACTACCTACGCTTCGATTTCAACCACCACTCGCAGCTGAGCGACGAGGACGTTGCACGGATCGAAGAGCTTGTGATCGGCGACATCCTCAGCGACGAGCCTGTGCAGACGACCGAGAGCACGCTCGAGGACGCCCGCGCCGAGGGGGCGATGTCGTTCTTCGGCGACAAGTACGGAGAGATCGTGCGTGTGGTGCGAGCAGGCGAGCATTCGGTCGAGCTGTGTGGCGGCACGCATGTGCCGGCGCTCGGGCGCATCGGCGGCTTCGTCGTGCGCAGCGAGTCCTCCGTCGGCGCCAACCTGCGCCGTATCGAGGCGCTGACGGGCAAGGCGGCACATGAAGATCACCGCCGTGCTCGCAGGCTGTTGCACACGGTGGCCGAGTCGCTGCATGTCGCACCGGACTCGGTACCAGAGGCGATAGTCCGCCTGCAGACGTCGCTCAGCCAGGAGGAACGCCAGCGCAGGGCGCTGGCCGCCAGCGCGGACCGCGAACTGGCAGCCTCGCTTGCCGACTCCGCCGTCGAGGGCGCTGTGGTGGCAAGGTTGGACGATCGCGACCAGCAGGCGCTGCGCACGATCGCGGCAGAACTCGTCAGGCGGCCCAACATCCGCGCCGTGGGTCTGATCGGCTCGCCCGACGGCGAGGCGGTCGCGCTCGCCGTGGCATTCGCGGAGGACTCCGGCGACGCGCCCGCCGTGGTGCGCGCTGTGGCCAAACTCGTCGGCGGTGGCGGGGGCGGTAAGGATCGAGGACTGGCCGTCGGCGGCGGGCGCGACGTGGCGGCGATCGACGGTGCGCTAGACGCTATGCGCGACGCATTGAACGTTCCCGCCAGCGCATAAAAGCTGACACTTTCGATCCTTCACTTCTAGACGGAGCGCGCACGCGTTATCACGACATCCAAGTCCACCGACAGCTTTACTCCTGCTGCGGCACACACAGCACGCACATCAGCTGGTGACGAGGGCCAAACACCTGGCGTGTTATCTGATCTGATAACATTCTCCTATGGAGTTTTCACTCGAAGATGTCTTGGAGAAGGCCGCACAACTGCAAGAACTCGTTCCCGGCGCCGTGCTGGTGGGGGGCTCGGCGGCGGCGCTCTACGCCCACCACCGACAGTCCTTCGATCACGACCATGTAGTCGCCGATCTGGCGGAGCGCTTCGACACGATCCTTGAGAATCTGGAGGCGCTCGGGGACTGGTCAATGACACGCGCGCGGCCGGGGAAGATCATCCTCGGCGAACTCGGAGGTATCGAGACTGGGGTACGCCAGCTGCTTCGCAGCCGACCGCTCGAGACTGCCGACACAGAGATACGCGGCAAGCAGCTCGTCGTGCCGACTCTCCCAGAGATCCTGCGGGTCAAGGCGTGGCTTGCACTGAGCCGCAACCAGACGCGCGACTACCTCGACATAGCAGCGCTCTCAACCCAGATAGGCCTCGACGAGGCCGCTGCCGTATTGGCAGACATCGATGACTACTACGCCGACATCAACCGCCGCCCAGAGGCCGTCTCCACGCAACTCGTTAGGCAGCTCGCAGACCCTCGACCGCGCGACTCCAAGGTCACCACACAGCTCGCTAGCTACAAGGCGCTCGACCCCCGCTGGCATGACTGGTCGACGGTCAAGGCCGTACTCGAAGATCTCGCGCAGAGGATCGTGCGATGACGCTGCGCTTTCGCAACCTCGACTTCGACATCACCCAGCCGATGGACCAGTGGCCGGCCGAGGCGGTCGAGACTGTCATCGACCGCGGCTCCCTGTCCGACTGGCGCCAGCTTGCCAACGCGATCCGGCACAACCCCTGGGGGCCAGCCGCCCGTACCACCGAGACCGTCGTCGGCTGGGGCGAGCACTACGGCGTAGATTCACTGATGACCAATGTGATCCGTCGTGCACGCAAAGACATCGATCGGCAAGGCCGGGCCGAGTATGCCGCCCAGATCCGCTCTTGGCGCATCCAGAGCAGGATGACGCTACGCCAGTTCGCGCTCGCAGCCGGCACCTCCGCATCAAGACTCTCGGACTACGAGAACGCCAAGGTGGCGCCTACGACCGACGTGCTCGGTCGACTTGGTTACGTTGCAGGAGTACAAGTACGAGACTCCGCTTGAACCAGAGTCGGGCTATGGCCCAAGCATTGGATACGAAGCACGCCCCTGTGGTCAAGCCGACCGTGGAGTGGCGACCCGCTGGACGAAGTTGGTAAGGAACGGCAGGGCGCCCCGCCGTTCGTAGAGACGCATCGCATCGGTGTTCGTCGTGATGACGTCGATCACCATGTCATCGATCTGCAGCTCCCGCAGCCTCGCTTCCACGGCGTCCAGTAGAGCCGAGCCCATGCCTTTCCCGCGAGCCTCCGGAAGGACGGCGAGGATGGCCAGCTCGGCCAGCGGGTCTGACGCGCTCCACGACACCGCGAAGTGGGCACCAGGGCGAACCCGCACGTACGCGTAGCCGAGATAGCGGCCGGCGTCCTGCGCTACCAGCACAAAGGAGCTGGGCTCGGCGGCCAGCCACTCTTCCATGAGCCGCTCGTACTCCTTCCAGGCTTGCTCGCACGGACGCACACGGTCACGCAGATGTGGCGTCAGGGCGACTTGGTACTCATACAGAGCATGCCAGAGCGGCTGCAGGTCGTCCAAGCGATCCATTGGCATCGAAATGACGGCAAAACTGGTCATGCTCGAAGACTTGCATAACGAGACAAGCCGTCCTTGACAACCCCCCGTACGGCGGCTCACTGGACACCCAGATTCCGCCGATCCCATGGAACCCGAAGCGCCCGCGTGGCGGCTTTCCGTTCGCGGGCGCATTCACGTTCATGGACGGTACGACCTCCATCACGCGGACGTCGGTTCCGGGGCCCGCGACGCTCCGCTAGCGCTGGCCCGCCACGCGGCTATCGAGATCCGCGAAACCCCAGCCGAGCCCAGACGCACTCATCGACCGCTCGACCTCACGGCCCCTGCTCGTCAGCATCCACGCATTGGGGACGCCGCGATGCGAGGCGCCGTCGATCGCGTTCTCGACCAGGCCGAGGCGCGTGAGGCGCATGAGCAGCTTTGAGATCTGCCCCTGATCGGAGATCCCCGCCGCCTCACCGACGGAGCGGTTGGATGCACCGGGGCTGGTCGCGACGGCCGTGAGGACGCGCACCGTGCGGTAGGTCACGCGCATTTGAAGGTCGCGCAAAGGGTCGGAGGTGATCCTGGGCGAATCGCCGCTCATACGTGGCGTCTGGCGTTCCAGCTCTCCGCGTGCCTTGGTCGGCCCGAAATAGGGCAACACGATCATGCACATGAGCGGCCCTGTCAGCTCGATAAAGCGTGTACGCGGCTGCTCCGACAGGCGCGTATGGAGAACAGACAACACCCCGCCGACGACACCCTCCGCGGTGAGGGGCGACACATCGGAGACCGCGCCGGCCTCGCCGCGGCCCTCGTCCACGATGGCGATCAGTTGGGCGAGCACCCGCCCGCGGCGCTCAGCGGCGGGGCGTCCAGCTCCAAGACTCTCCACCACCACGAGCCGGCTCGTACTCGGGTCATCGTCGAGGAACACGAGAAGCTCGATCAGGCAAGCGCGGATGCGCTCCCTCCAGGACCCATTGCCACGCCACGCCGGCACAACAGCCTCCGCCATCCGCCCGATCGCGTCGTCGAAGGTGGCAAGCAAGCAGTCGTCGCGGTCGTCGAAGATCTCGTAGAACGTGCGGCGCGAGACGCCGGCGCGCGCGATGACCTCGGTGACCGACGCGTTGGAAGCCCCCAGTTCGTCGCAGACATCCCTCATCCCGGCGAGCAGACGCGCGCGCTGGATTGCGGAGACCCGTTCGTGAGCGGGATGGTTGGGCCGGCCCCGATGACGTCTCTCGCGCTTATGACTCTCGCGACTCTCTTCTCTTCTGTGAGACACGACTAAAGGCTCGACTTATTGGGAAGATAGGCTTGAGACATTGCATTCGTTCCTTCATTGCTCGTCAACGTCGGATCTACGGCGCACTTTGAGCCATTCGTCGGGTGAACATGAACTGCGACTACGCTCATCAAATTTGAAGCGGCTTTCGCTGTTGTTTTCCTGGAAAGCAACTTCGTAAGACTCTGAGGATCCCGGCCCTTCCGTGACAGAACCTCCTCCCCTCCACTTATGATGACGTCCCCTACCGTTGTCGTTCGCGCTTTTCCCTTGCTTCGATGCTTGCGTCTAGCGCCTTCGGCTTGAGCTCAGCCTTGTGCGTCACCACAACAGTCGCCCGACTCGTGAAGTAGCTTGGGTGGCGGCCGCTCAACACGACACCCTGAAACGATCGGCGGGAGCAGGCCTCAGCCCACCCCGCCGATCTGTCCTATCTAACGGAAACCGCGAATAACACTATTTGACTTCCGCAGTGCCTCCTTCCAATTCCAACAGTGACGTTCCCACCAATGTTCCGTTGCTGTTTTCGGAGTAACTACAGAGAGACCCACTGCCGTATGTCGTTATTTTGTTGACTTCCGCTGCGATTTCGATCTTACCCGCCGGTTTGTTGGCGTAGTTGAGCGTCAGGTACGTCCCCGGCTGAAAGCCAATCGTGCAAAGTGAGCTGCTCATTGTAAATTTTTTGAGCAGCGTGAGAGATCCGCTTGTATTTAGTTCGAATTCGGCGGCCGCGGCTTTTAGCAGAACGCCGAAATAAACGCACCCTTCATACTGCACCGTAATCTTCTGGATCGTCGTTTTCGATACGGTGGCACTGCCGGAAATCGTCTCTTTGCTGCATTCCCATTTTCCACCCGAACTATTGAACTTTTGGGCGCTAAGCGCCGTGCCCTTTAGCGTTCCGGTTTTGCTAAACACGAATTCGCTTGCGGAGGCGCTAGCCGCGCTAGTTCCGGTCAGAGCGAGCATTGCGAGACAGGCCCCGAGTGCAACCCGATGTGTACGTTTCATGCTGCATCCTTTCTCTTGCATGCCTGCGTGCCGCCTGTATGCGGCACGCAGGGACACCCACTGTGTTGTCACCTTAACTCATACCGCCACAACGTCTCTGCCCGCTACACCAATGTGTCGGGTTTATCACCCTCTGTTACGCCAACCTGTCCGATTATTGTTTGCGTGTGCTCCGCCGATTCGAGCAACTCGTGCAAACGCAAGGCCAACTCCAGCTCCGCCATACGTGCATGCAACATATACCCCACCCGCTCCTGCACAGTCCGCAACCGGTAGCTGACGGTGCGTCGATCCACCCCGAGCGACGCCGCCGCCGCTGTCAGGTTGCGATCGGCACTCAGGTACGCCCGTAGCGTCGCCCGCAGTGTCTGACTTGCCGAGTCTTGACCAACGATCCCGCGCATGTATACCTCGACCACCTGCCGCACTCCAACAGGGTCGCGCAACGCGCTGGCCAACAGCGCGACATCCGCGTAATAGGTGAGCGCGCGACCACTGAACCGCGCGACCGACAACGCCGCCTGCGCCTGACGATGCGTCAGGCGCCAACCCGCCGCACCGAACGCGGTCTCCCCGACCGCCAGCACCGTCCGACCTATCAGGCCACCATCCGCATGACGCTCTATCATGCCGCGCTCGATCGGCCTGCGGTCCGCAAACCACCCCCACACCACCCGCTCCTCCTCGGCCACGCACAATAAACGCAAGTGGATCACCGCCCCCAACCGTCCGAGCGCCGCGTGGGCATCGCCGCCGCTCGCGATCACGCCGAGATGCCACGCCTCCAGCGGATAACCGAGGCCCGTCGGATCGAGCGGCTCTCCAGCCAGCAGCAATCGTGCAAGCTCAGCGCGATGCCACGACGGTGAGCGACGTGCCCGCTCGAGCTCTCGCTCGTGCGCGCGGGACACCTCCACCAAGACCCGTCCCAGAATCGAGCTTTGCTGCGCCAACAGCTCCCGCAACACCTCGCGCGGCAACATCTGCGCCTCGGCCATCAACGTGTCACCCAGCAAAGCATGGCCCGCGACGTAACGACGCAACACCGTCTCAAGCGCCACGCCCGCCCTCGCGGCACGACGCGCCTGCTCAAGCACCACCGTCGGCACCGGTTCGGACCAGTCCCCGCCTTGCTCGATCCTGCCGAGCACATAGTCGAACACCGCCTCTACCGTTTCGTGCAACGCCGCCACGTACTCAACGTCGCTGCCGCCGAGCGGATCGCGTACACCCTCATGCACACGCACAAACAACTCCCTGACGAGCTCGTCTTGACGCTCGCGCAAACGTCGAACCAGAGTTAGACGCGCGGCGTCCGACGAGTGTTCCGCAAACCCGTAGGACGGCACGGACGACGAAACCGTCTCAGCTGGAACGTCCACGTCGACCCACAGACTTCAACCTTCGCCCTTCCCTTTCCCCTTTCTTCGATGCTTCGACTTGACGCACCCAGTCACACCGATCGGCGTGCTCTGCTTGATGACCGCGCCGTTCTGCGCCGTGAACGCCGTCGGCATCTTCAGGCCACCCTTGATCTTGCACAGGTTCCCGTTGGCCGCCAGGGCCGAGTCCGGCCCCTCGGGCAAAGTCAATTCGAACGCTCCGACAGGCACGTCGGGAATCGCGCGGAACGTGCTGCTCGTGATGCCCGCTTTGCTGATGAACGTTTCAGAGTCCAACTGGACGGTCACGCCGTAGCCCGACAGCACGACCACCAGTTCCGGGAACTTGGCCCCGCCGTGACTGACGAAATACACCGGCCCGGTGAGCGGAACGGGGATGATCGGCGTGATCGCCTTCGCCGTCCCGATCCGCGATTCTGCCGGGCACGATGCCGGGTTGGCGTCGAAAACACTGTCCACGCAGGCATGCTGCAACGTGGACAGGCGCGAAACCAAGTGCCTGGGCAGGTCTACCTTCACCGAGCGGATGTTCGCTTCTTTGCTGAATGCCTCCTTCGGATATGAGAGCATCACGTGCAGCGAAGCCCCGTTAGCCCGCGAGGTCTTGCCCGATGTTGAGACCGTGAACTTTGGTTTGAAGCCGAGGATCGCGCAGTTTGTGACCTGGAATGGAGTCGAGACGCTGGCGCTCAGACCTTCCGCGCTTGTCAACGTACCGTTAATGCTGGTCTTGTTGCAATTCGTCGGGTTGAACGTGAAGTCGGGCCTGTCAATCGTCACGTTGACCGCTTTGAGCTGCAGTGGAATCCCATCTAGCATCGTCGGCAACGGATCGCTTGTAACCGTGAGCGCCGCCGTAAGCGGATCGACCTGAATCTTCGCTCGCACGACGACCGTGCCCTGACCCGTGGTACCCGACAGTGTATACGGGCCCGCGACCGCCGGCACCACGATCGAGAGGCCATACGGCGCCCCCCCGTAGCCTTCGGTGATGAATACCTGGCCGCCCGAGACGAGAAACGGGTCGGCTCCTGGTCCGGTCAGCACTTGCACATGCCCGATCAAGCTGTTGGGCCCGCACGCGCCGACGCTTGCCTGAGGTTCTTTGCACAGTTCGACACCGGTGAGCTTGCCCAGGAATCCGGGAGGCGTTTTCATCGACAAACCGGTAAGGAACTGGTCATGATCGGACCGACCGAAGGCAAGCGTGAACGGTCCATATTCCCCTGCTTGGATGTTCGGCATCCCTGCAACCAAGGACGGGCTGAACTGTGGTCCGAAGCAATCCTGATTGATGTCGAGTTCGTAGAACGGCAGCGAATCGGACACGCCCGGACCGGTGTTCCATGGCGTCAAATCACCTGTCGCCGCCATTGTTCCGCAGGTTCTCGGGTTGGCAAGGACCGCCCTCGGCCCACCGCCGAGCACGAAATGCATCCTGTTGAACGGCACCTGCGGATTGTTGTCGAATACCGTCGTGATCTGGCCTGTCTTCTGATCGAGATGACCCTGCCCTTCAAGCTTGACGACAATCCCAGCTTCGCCTTCGCCGACCAACTGGACGTACAATCGTACCATTTTTCCCTGTTCGGCATCCGCGGGTGTGCACGGGTCGCATTCCGGTTCTGCCAGAAATACCTGCCCCTTCAACGGCTTTTCAAGATCGGGAGATTCGACTTCCACTTCGCCGACCTGCGCTTCACGTGGACATTCCGCCGTCATCGCCGGTTCCTGGGACGGATATTTCGAACCGTAGAACTCCGACTTACTGCAGGCTTTCAGACCCCAGGCCGCAGAGGGATTCACAACCACACCCATCGGTAGCTTCAACGTGAAGTTCTTCAAACTCGCTGTCGCCAGCGAATTTGGTTCGTGCGTCTGGGGAATAGTCAAATCAAACGCATAACCAGCGGGAGCGCCCGCTTCGAGCGTATCGGGAAGAAACGTAAACGACGAGCTGAAGGGTACTAGCCCGCAGTCCGTAAGTGTTCCTGTTGGTGCTTGGGCCGAGCTGAAGGCCCCTGGAGCGGACCACGAGTCCATTTCGGCCGTTGCAATCAACGGATCGGTGCATTGCTGCGGATTGGTCAACAACGACACGGGCGACTGTCCGGGATCGACGCCGCCGTAGGTGTTTGGTCGCGTGATCGTAAACTCGCCGTTGCCGCCCGGACCGCTGTGTTCGGCCGGAACACCCCAGATGGTGATGTTACTCCCCAACACGCCCAGCGACTCGGGGAGGTCCGACGCGGTAACCCGCACCGCGTAATTGCCGTTGGACAACACGCTGGTGTCCAGGCGCACCGGGAGAATAAATGCGTCGAACCCAAACGCGGCCGGCTCGCCGGGCGACGGCGCAATGTTATACACAGGCGTCACCAGTGTAAGCCTTTCGGGATGTGGGTTCCTACCGGTCAGGCTCACAGTCGCGACCCCCACCATTGTGTCATCCGGGCACGGTGACGTACGTGGCACCGCGGCATTTGCTTCTATCACGCGATTCATACTACAGCGAGGCATTCCCACAGTGCTACCCACCAACCCGGGCGGCAGATCGAAGCGCACATCCTTTGGATCGCCACCATTTTCGTCCGTTTCGGACGTATTTATTTCGAATGCGGTAGTAACATTTGGATGGGCGCCCGCCTGCGAGTTGGAGGTAGCCGCGAACACGCCACCTCGATCGAAGCCAACGCCGGCCGGCGCCGAGCCAGGTTCAAGGCTGTGGTCCACCTGTTCCTGAGCCGCGCCACCGCCTGATACCTCGGCATGATTGACTTCCTCAGTAGGCGGAGCGGCGCCAGCCGCGAGCGTGATTCCCATGACCAATTGATCCCCAGGGTCCACCGGACTATTATACGTGCAGCTAACCGCGGATACACTGCAATTCATAGATGCCGAGCCGCTAAAATTCTCGGCTACCCCGCTCGTGTAAGTGTCATAGCCCGTGACTTCTGTCGCTTTCAGCCATCCTGGAAGGATGTCACTCAACATGATCGCGCTTCCATTGGTGGCGGAGCCTCCCACATTTGTGGCAGTAACAATCAATTGCGGCGGTGCGGCGCCGTCGGAAACTTTGCTAACCGTGGCAGACCCTCCGGTCAGTCCGGTGCTGTTAGCGTGCATCAAGGCCACTTTGACATAGCCGTCAACGACTCCTTGAAATTCGATCTCATACGGCTCCGTCCCACCGGGCCCGCCCGTCACGGCCACACCGGATTCTTCGACACCACTAAGTGCCGCGAGGGCCGTGCGTACTTCCGTTGCAGTGGCATCGTAAGGAATTGCGGCTGTCGTCTCCACCTCATATCCAGGCGGCTGTACTTCGAGTTCGAAGGTCCCACCGGTCGCGTTGACCGTCACCTGTTGGATATCGTTACGTGGTGTATTTGCCATGATCTGTGTCGGCGTGGGCACAGCGGTCACGACCCACCGCGGCGCTTCGGCGGCGAAAGCCGGTGCTCCTAGCAGACCCGTAAGCGCACACAACCCTGCTGTCAAGGTGGAAAGCAACCCCTTCTTTGAAGACCTCATGATTTACTTGGCCCCCTTATGAGATTTTGCTGTGGTCCGCGAGCCATACTTTTTCCTGGCTCTCGCCTCACACTTCGCTCGCCGCTTCTTCGGCTGCCGCTTACAGTTCTTTAGAGCTGCTGCAAGCCTCTGCGCGGTCGTCAATGATTTGGACGCCGATCCCCTTGCGGCAGGTTCCGGTGAAGCGCTATCTGCTCCCGAAAACGTGGCACTGGAGGGCAGGCCGAGCAGATCCGGGACGCTGGGCGGCCCCTGGCAAACAGAGCCCTGGCAGGGCACCGCCGAGGGAGCTGGATTGTCGCCGGGACGCGGAATACGAGCGTCGTAGACATCATAAGTTTCGTCTCTATCGCCCGGTACCAGGCCCTGAGATGTCGCGAAGAAGACATCGCCACCGGATTCGCTGTTGTCAAGGACTTGCGATTCTTCACTACTCGCGCCGGAGGAGATCAAATGCACAGTACCGTCCTCCCACTCGTACACATCACGAGTCCCGTTAGTGTCTTGGGGAACAAGCGCCGCCGGCGTGTCGAAGAAAATCCGACTTCCGTCCGCCGACATCCCGCGCGTTTCGATCGTTGACTCCGGATCTCCGTTGTAGCCATTGGGTTTGACGTTTTCTTCGTAATTATTGTAGGACATGCGCGCATCTCCACTTGAGACTTCACCGGCTGGCGCGCAGGAAACGCAATCGAGCGTCCCAGCAACGACTTCATATCGGTAGATCTGCTCGAAGCCGCCACCATTGTTGAAACCGCCTGGCAGCGCAGCGTTTGTTCTGAATACGAGTACCGACCCATCGTCGCTGATGTGCACCTCGTTTAGATTCTGACCAATGGGAAGTTCAGTTATCGGGGTGACGCTGCCGCCGTTTGCGCCGGTACGCCATAGATTCAATCGCGTGCCGTCGTCGAACAGCGCCTCCGAACCGTTGTGTGAAACCGCCACGATTGTGCCTGTGATGTCGGTATAGGTAAGGCTGTTGGCATCTATATCGTAGACATAGGTGCCGCCTTCTACCGGCGCCGTCTGCGTTAGGCGATCCTTAGACACAAAGAAAACGTGCGAGCCGTCCTGAGACGCGAACGCATAGCTGACTGCTGAGGCTTCTTTAGGGAGCATAAAGCGAACGCTTTCTACCCCGTGCGTCGCCGCTTCTCCTTCATGACCAGAAAGCTCAGAGGCGGATATCAAGACCGAGATGTGCTCACCGCCGGCGACGGCCTCGCGAACGTACAGCTCGGGCGGTTCAGGCGATCCACCCTGCGGATCGGGACTCACGAAAAAAGCGCGCGTACCGTCTTCAGAGACCTCGTTGGCAAGCGTTTGGGCCTGCACCCAGGTACGGTTACCGCCCCTTCCAGCTATTGCCACCGGAACGGCCCCGAATGGATTCAATGTCCCATTTGGCAACACGCCCGCAGATTCCAGGTGCCCATCCTGCCATTCGTAAAAACCCCAGGGACTGAGCGTCGGTCTTTCAACATCTACGTGAGGTGCACGGGAGGCGTCCTGGGGGAGAAGCGTTCCCCCATATGTGAAATAGACGGTCTTGAGATCGGCGGAGGCGCCGGCCACTGCGTAGGAATTGAGCGGTACGTTACCCTCGGCCGGAAGAGGTTCGACCAACTGTGCGTTGCCCAGCCAAGTAGGTTCGTGAGCGGGATCTTCGCTCAAGTAGATATTCACGCTCGAGTTTGAGAGTATGCCGGATTCATTGTTAGGCTCAGCGTTGGAGTAGGCGGTCTGGGATGTAAAGAGAAAGCGGTCGAAATCCGCTGACGGGACTATTGCGATTGGCGCGGAGAAGATATTGATGTTCTTGCTGGTGGGACGGGGCGTTGCTGAAGCCGTTTGCCAGCCAAAGCCTGGTGTACGTCTCGATACGTACTCGCCGGCAGTGCCTGCATACGCCGAGCCCACCGCACCACTCATCGGATATAGGACCGCATTCCCTCCCGCCGAAGCCAGCCCAAACGTAAATTCCGAGGCAAGGTCATAATAGTTGCCGTTCTTGTAGGCAGGCGTAACCTCTTCATAAACCCGCCCGTCCGGCAAACCGGTGGGACCCGGTGCGTTGGATGGACCCACAAGTGGAGGTGTCAGAAGCGTCTGGTCAGATCCGTCGGTCGTCCCGTATTGGTTTGTAGCGACAACCCTGTAGTGGTAGATAGCGCTGCTCTTCAAGCCTGTCGGTGCGGCCGCAGGCACCGCTACAGCTTCATTACCAGAGCCGACGTCGCCGGGTACAGCAGGGATGCTTGCACCGTAGGAGGACGTTTCGCCATATTCGAACTGGTAAGTGGTGGAACCCCCATTCGGGACAATGTGAGCGTTCAACAGCACCTGCTCCCCGCTGTCTTCAGAGGACTCGTTTTCGACAGTTGGGGACGTCGGAGGTGTCGTGAACGTCACCGGCACCCCGTGTTCTGAGCCGAAAGCATTCGTAGTGACCATGCAGACCGCGTACTGCGTATCGGGCCGCAGACTGGTGACTGCGACGCTCGGCGATGCAAGCGTGCCCGAGCCACTACCTGCGTCTTCCTGAGGGGTGGCGCCTTCGCCCGTACATTCCGTGCCGACTTTGTAGTAGAAGAAGTACTGCGTATCGACAGGGTTCAAGGTCAAATGGCCGTTGAACGTCGCGGTCGTCGGAGCGATATTGGTCACCGCGTCCGTGTTCGGCATTGGCACCGTCGTGAACGTCTGGTCCGCGCCTTCCTTCTTTTCTTTCCCAGCGTTTTCGGCGACGATGCGGAAGTGATACGTGGTACCTGGTGTCAGTCCGGTCAAGGCCAGTGCCCCGCGCTGATCGCCGAACCCTTCCAGGCTCGCCGTAGGTTCGCACGGCGCTTTCGTTCCGTAGGCGGTCGTGTTGCCGTACTGCACTTCGCAGGTGGTGACCTGGTTGTTGGGGTTAACCTGCCCTTCGAGTGTGGCGGCGGTCGAGTTCACGCCGGAGCTGGTCTCGTCTTCGACAGCAGGGGCGGCCGCGAGCGTCGTGAATGTCTTTGGGGACCCGACGGTCGCTTCCCCGGCTTCGTTGCGATCCACAAGACAGAATGTGTAGAGCGTGCTCGGTTCAAGGCCGGCTAGTTCGACCGGCGGTTCAACCGGTTCTTTTTCGAACCCTGCAGTGATCGCTTCGGCAGACGCGCCGTATTCGTTGCACGCGGCGCCCCGTGGCGCATAGACGAAGTAGTAGACGCCAGCCGTACCTGCCTCACGTGGGTTGAGGACGCCTCCGAGCTTGGCCGTCCTCGCGGTGACAGCGCTCGCCGCGCCCGTTTCCGGCGCTTCGGGTTCGGTGGCCAACGCCGACCCGCAGGCGAACACCAGCACCCCAACGACCACGGCAGACACCGTCAATGCAAGCCGGCGAGTATTCATGAAAGCCCTCCCCCTCCTCAAGCGATCCACACCAAGACCCACAACATTGCGGGCGTGACAAAACGACACCGGCACGCGCGACGCGCGTGCTCAATGTGTGGCTAACTTACTTGGCGGTTGACAATTTGGAAAGCGCGGTACCGGTATAGTCCTGTACCGCCATATACGCTCGGCGGCGCCAGAATCAGGCTTGCGAGCGGACCGACATGGCCAGACGCCTGCCGTGCATAACGGCCATCGTGGCCTTGCTCGAGGCGCCGAGAACGCCAAGTACCGCGCGCCGAGCGGCGCGCACATGCGGGTCTTCCGCCCGCCGCTCGGCGAAGTAGATGCTGACCATGCCCGCAAGCATCAAGGCGTGACGATCGGGATGCGCAAGCGCCGCCACTCGCCAACGCGACTCCTCAGCCAAGCGACGCAAGCCGTCCGCCGCCTCTTCCGCGCTGCCGTAGTGCTCGATCAGCGCCGGTTGGCCGCTTTCCCTGTCTTCGGGCAGGTCGATCAGACTGTCCAGTAGCGAGTGCAGCGCCCCCACCCAGGGGAAATACACGTTCTCAACCGCCATCGCCTCATCGACGCTAGGGCGCGGGTGTGCGGCCATCGCGATCAAAGCGAACAGGCCGATTGAGGAGCCGGCCGAGGCGGCTGTCTCCCACCATGCAAGATCCGAGCCCGGCGGAGTTCGCCCACCCGCCCAGTGCGCAAGCGCTGTTCGCGGCCCGGCGGCATCGGTCACGTTGAAACTCTGGTACTCGACGATGTGCGCGCCAAGTCGGGCGGCTGAGGGACGCACCGCCGCATAGCCAGGCAACGCCGACAGCGCCGACTGGCAGCGCTCGACCGTGCCCTGCAGGTAGCCGCCGTCCTCGTTGGCTGCCCGGTGTGCGCAGTAGTCGCCACCGTGGGCGCTTGGATCGAGCGCCGCCGTCAGCGCACCGTGTACCTGGCGCGAGTTCGTGACCGGATCGTCGTGCGGCTGCTCGGTAAGCGTGTCCAGGTAGTCGTACAGCGATTGGAACGCCACCTGGGCCCGTACCACGGACGCGCGGCGCGGGCGCGGCACGAACGCCGCGAACGCCGCGGCCCCATCGATGTTGGCCCGCTTGGTGCGCAGCACGCTGAGCGCAATACGACGAAGCTCGGGATCCGGGATTGCGGCGGCCCTTTGGCGCTGAGAATCGATCTCCCCGCGGACACGCGGATAGACCGAGCCCCAGTAGGCGGGCGCGGCCCGCATGAAAGTGATTGCTGTCGCGGCGCTCATGACTGATCTCCGAAGGCGAGACGCGAGGACGCGCGGGCGGACTTGAATCCGAGCGCCCCCGCCAGCAGCACCGTACACCCCGCGACGATCGCCGGTGCCAGCAGGATGTCTCCCAAGCCGAGTGAGAACGGCGCGGGGAAGCCTGTGCTGAGCGCGAGCCAGCGGCTTGCCAGCGCATGCCCGTAGAGGCCGAGCAGCGCCCCGTCGGCGCAGCCGATCGCCACTGCTACAGCACTCTCAAGAACAACTGCCCGCCACAACTGCATGTGGTCGAAGCCTTGCGCGGCAAGCGAGGCCAAGCGCGCCCGGCGCTGCCAGATCGAGGCGCTCAACACGGCGGCGACAGCAAGCGCGGCGCTGATCAACAGCAGCGTCGAGATCTGGCCCAGGCTGCGCAGGCCTTCTCGCGCGCTCGCCTGGAAGCTAGCCACACGTTCGGCCTGCGTCTCCACCCGCAGGCCCGGACGGCCAGCCAACGCGCGCCTTACGCTGGCCCGACCGGCGGCGGGGCTGACGCCGGGCTTGAGGTCCACCTCTAGGGCCGTCGGCCTGCTCGTGCCCCACCAGCGGCGGTAGTCGGCGAGGTTGAGCGTGATCGCCCCCGGTGACCAGCCCGTGTTCGTCGTGATCGCCGCCACGCCGAAACGGGCGTTTCCGCCGGGGGTGGGGAGCGTGAAGGAATCGCCGACGTGCAGGTGCCGTTCGGCCGCAAAGGCGTTTGAGACCGCCGCCCAGCCACCACGGCGAACCAGGCCGCTCGCGCGCTGCAGATCGCCTTCGAGCAGCTGGCTCGACTGGATCATCCGACTGTCCCGCGGCGAGCGTGCCCGTATCCACAGAGTACGAGAGCCGACGTCGAGCAGGCCGCCCTGATACACGCGCACTGCCGAGACCCCGGTGGCGCGCGCGACCGCGGCCGTGGCGCCAGCGTCCTTGAAGCTGTCGACAGTCAGGAACTTGTCGTTGGCGGCGACCCACACCTGCGCGGTGTCGAGGTATTCCGTGACAGCGGCATCGAGCCCTTTTGTCAGGTCGTTTCGCACGCCCTGGATCGCGACGCTGCCGTATACGGCAATCCCCGCCACGGCGATCAGCGCGATCGAGCGCGTCGCCGTAGCCTTGAGTTCGATCGCCGCCAGCGAGAGCATGCCGCCGCGCATGCGCCCTCCGACTCGCTTCAAGCAGATGAGCGCGCCGGCGAACAGGGGCGGTATCAGGCAGGGAACGGCGAGCGCGAGCAGGATCCCACCGAGAATCGTCAAGCCTGGATCTGCCAGCACGAGCACGGTCACGACGAACAGAATCAGCACCCCGAGCACCCCGAGCGCGCGGGTGGCGCGCGGCCCTATGCGCTGGATTGCCTGCTCGGCGCCCTGGACGGGTGGGCTCGCGGAGCGCAGGATGAGCATCGGCGCCAGCGACGTGAGCAACGCGGCGAGCACACCGCCGGCGAAGGCGAACGCCACGGTGGACAGGTCGATGCTCTGGTGGCTTGCGATCGGGAACGCCGCCGCGAGATAGACAGGGCTCTGACGAAAGATAGTGTGGGCGAGTAGATCGCCGAGTGCCAGGCCCGCCAGCGCGGCCGCTACGCCGAGAACCAACGCCTGGGAGAGCAGGATCAGCCGTATCTGGCGTGGTTCGAATCCATGCGCCTGCAGCTCCGCGACTATGCGACGGCGCTCGGGGAGGGTCAGGAGCATCGCGTTGGCGGCGAACAGCAGCCCGACCATCCCGCCTATCGCGGCGAACAGGGCGGTGGATTGGCCCAGTGGCTTGGCGGTCGCTTCCAGGAGACGCAGTTCGCTGTCGGCGCCTTCCACGCTGATGCGATCCGCAACGAGCGCACGCAGCTCGCCCGCGACGCGCACGTCTGCTCCGGGGCGGGGCTTTATCAGCACTTCCGTGACCCGGCCGGCGTGTTCTGTCGCCTCCTGCGCTACCCCAAGCTGCGCGATCGCGATTGGGGCCTGTGCGACGGGACCGATCGTGGCGCTGTCGAACACCGCCTGCACCGGCTCGCTGTGCACCTCTCCCCCGATCTGCAGCGTGACGCGTGCTCCGGTTCGCGCGCCCACGCTCGTGGCGAGCGGCGCCGGCAGCCCGATGCCGCCACCCAGAAGTTCGGCGCCGGCGCCGAGATTGCGGGTCGCCGCGCCGTGCAGCGCGACGATACCGGCGCTCAGGCCGACGATCTGGATCTGCTTGCGTCCGTGCGGTCCGATCAGCTCCCCGTTCTCGCGCAGCAGGAACGCCGCGTACTGCACACCCGGGACTTTGCCCGCCCGCTCGGCCAGCGCTTCGCTGAACCCTTCGCTGGAGCGCGCGCGCAGCTGCAGGCGCGCGCTGCCGTCGACGGAGTGGATCAACGCGGGCGCCGAGCCGGTGATGCTCGTGTTGGCGAGCAGCACCCCGAAGACGAGCGCGACGCCGACCGCTATGCCGGCTCCGGCGAGCAGCTCGGGGAGAAGCTGCCTGCGCAGCCGCATGCGGTAGTGGTCGATCAGCGCGCTTGAGCGGATACCCGCGATCCGCGGGTTCAGCGGGTGGCGTGGCAGTTTGGAGGCACGCTGGGAGATCATCGCGACGCCACGGTGGCCAGATCGATGTCCAGGCCGTCGCTGAGCTCACCGTCGCGCAGGGTGTGAACACGATCGACGAACACGCTCGCCTGGGGGTCGTGGGTCACGAGCAGCACTGCCAGCTTCCGCTCACGGCAGAGGTCGTGCAGCAGCGAAAGGATCTGCCTTCCGCGCTCTGAGTCGAGGTTGCCGGTCGGCTCATCGGCGAGCAGCAGCCGCGGTTCGTTGCACAGCGCCCGCGCGATCGCCACGCGCTGGCGCTCGCCCATCGAGAGACGGTCGCTCGGATGCTCCACGCGAGCGCTCAAGCCCACGCGCTCAAGCCAGGGACGCGCCGCCGCACACGCCTCGCTCAGCGTCCACCCGTCACCCAGCAGCTTCATCGCGGCGTTCTCGAGGGCGCTCGCGCCTGCCACCAGGTGAAAGGACTGGAAGATGAAGCCGAGCTCACGTCGCCGGTAGAGCGCGGCCTCGCGCTCGGAGAAGCGCGCGATCTCGCGCCCCCCGAACAGCACGGCTCCCGCATCGGGGACGAGCAGGCCGGCGGCCAGCAGCAGCAGCGTCGTCTTGCCCGATCCGCTCGGGCCGTAGAGCGCGACGAACTCGCCCGGCGAGACCGTCAGCGAGACCTTTTTGACAGCCTCCACGATGGTGGCGTCCGCGCTGGGATATCGCTTGACGACATCGCGCAGCTCGAGCGCGCTCACGGACCGCCCTGCCGTTGCCCGCCGGCCCGAGCCGGGAACGGGATCACCCGCCGGCGGGAGTCGGTGCCGCGCAGCCTGCCATCGCTGAGTGTCATGAAGCGCTGTACGCCGGCGAGCGCGGCCATGTCTTCCGAGGCGATCACGACGGCGATCCCCGACTTCGCCAGGGATCGCAGCAGAGCATGCAGCTCGCGGCTGTCGCTCGGCCCGGGCAATACAGCGGGCTCGTCGACCAGCAGCAGCCGCGGCTCACGCACAAGCGCGCACGCAAGCTCTACGCGAACGCGGTCGCTCAACGACAGCCGGTCCAAACGCAGATGGGCCAGCGCGGCCACGCCGATCTGCTCGAGCACAGGGTGGGCGAGGCCTTCGCTCTCTCCGAGCGTCAGACCATCGTTGGTGAGCGGCAGCGCGACATGCTCGATCACCGGCTGTCCGCCCGCCAGCGGCCCGAGCTCGCCACAGCTGACCAGCGCGATGCCACCGCGCCGGCGCAGGCGAGCGCGCGCACCCATCGACAGCCGGCCGACGTCCACGCCGTCGAACTCGACGCTGCCCCCATCCGTCGCCTCCAGGCCGGCGGCGATCCTGATGAGCGTGCTCTTGCCGGCGCGCCGCTCGCCATAGATGCCGAGGAGCTCACCCTCCTGCACGTCGAAGCTGATGCCGTCGAGCACGACGAGCTCTCTCGCTCCGTCGCGCAAGCGCTTGCTGACATCGGTGAGCGCCAGCAACGTCACCGCGCTTGCACCAGGTACTCCTCGATCTCCCGGCGCACGCGGGTGATCCAGCGAAGCTCCCCCTGCAGTTGCTCGCTGACAGCCACCCGCGTCACGTTGAGCATCCTGCTGCGCCACGAGCCCCGCTCCACATCCGCCTCGACCGCGCGCTCTTGCATCTCCATGCAATCCAGTTCATATTCGTCCAGCTTGGCGAGCAGCAGCGGCGCCTGCTTGGGGTCAGAAAAGGCGATCAGCGCGTAGATGTCGGCACGCACCAGCAGCACCGGCTCGCGCTCGCCAAACCAGCCTGAATGCGTCTTGCGCCCGAGCGACGTGGCGCTGAAGACGCGTCTGGGCCGATGCGGTGCCCCGGCTGCCAGCTCTTCCACCGAACAGGCCAGCCTTTCCTTCTCCAGTTGCTCGAGGACCTCATAGACGCGTCTCGGGTCGGTTTGCAGCACTGGCCCCATACGTCTGTTCAAACGGTTCGTGAGCTCGTAGCCGTGAGCGGGCTGCTCTACGAGCGCGGCGAGCACCGCCGTTCGCAACGACCCGGCGCTGCTGCGACGACGAAACGGCTCGTTTACCTCTACCGTCTCCGTCATAGTGCCCGAACCAGTCCCCTCCTGGAGCCACGCGGTGATTTGACTGTCAAAGGCTAGCGCATGGTCCCACGCATGTGTACGCTCGTCAAGCTGCCTCCGCCACCCACTTGCTAGCAAGATACGATTGCATACGATGGTGCCGATGGGGAGGAAGATGGATTTCGGAAACGTACGCCCCGTGGAGTTGACAAGGATCGCGAGCGCGAGCGCGACAGTGCTGCTGGTCGCCGTTGCAAGCCTCTCGGTCGCCTCCATCGGCTCGGCTGCCAGGGCGCATGCCGCAAGGGTGCAGTCGGTCACCGACAGCGCCCACCTCCAACTCATCTCGGCAGATGGGAACACCCTGGTCGAGACGGGCAGGGCGTCGGGGACGCTGCCCGGCACCGTCGAAGTCTCGCTGACGCTGGGCGATCGCACCGCGACGTCGAGCTTCACGATCCGCTCGACCGGCGGCACGATCAGCGGGCACGGCGCGGGCGAGCTCACACCCGGCAAGCACGGCTACGACAGCTTCGGCGGCTCAGTCGCCGTGGTGCGTGGAACCGGCCGATTTCGCGGGGTCTCCGGCAAGGGCGGGCTCTACGGGTCGATCTATCGCGCCACCGACGCGATGAGCGTGCAGGTCACCGGCAAGCTGCACTACTGAAGGTTGCACAGGGGGCGAACCCGATCGGCACAGCCACAGCCAGAGCACGCGCGACATCCGCACTCTCACTCGTGCTCGCAACGGTGTGCTCAGCGGCGCCTGCCGCAGCCGCGCCGCAGGTCACGCTCAGTGCGCTCTTCCAGCCCGATCGCCTCGGCCAGAGCACGACTATCCACTGGGGCTTCGCGATCTCCGAACCGGCGCCGCTGCGCTCGCTCGAACTGCGTCTGCCGGCCGGCATGGGGTTCGCCGCCTCCTCGCTCGGACTCGAAGAATGCCAGCCGGCGCTACTGGCGCAGCTAGGCCCGGAAGGCTGTCCCGCAGACTCTCACATCGGCTTTGGCACCGCACTGGCAGAAGTGCCCGCGACAACGCCCGTACGAGAGAGAGCGAATGTCACGGCACTGCTCGGCCCATACGAAGGCGAAGACATGACCGTTCTCTTCTTCGTCGACGGAAGGTGGCCCGCCAATCGGGAAATCATCCTCACCTCCCACTTGCGGCACATCGGGGGGGCTCAAGGCGCGACGCTGCAAACCGAAGTGCCGCTGCTTTCGGCCTGGCCCGAAGGACCGGACATCGGGCTTCTACGGTTCCGCTCGACGATCGGACCGGACCGGATCACTTACTACCGCCGCGTTCACGGCCGCACTGTAGGGTTCACCCCCCGCGGACTGACCGTCCCCAAACGATGTCCCCGCGGCGGCTTCCCAGTCACCGCCACTTTCACGTGGTGGGCTTCCGAGAGCCCGGCCACCGCGACCACCCGCGTGCCGTGTCCAGGCACAGACGCCAAAGGCCTGCGCCCCGCACGGGTGAGGACTCTCGCGTCCTCACCCATCGAGGTCCACGATGCCGCCACATGATCCGACTGGCCGGGGCGACACGTTTGCACTTCTGTTCGCACCCGCCTCGACCATCACTTGGGCACTGCCCCGAAAACGCTGAGACCAGCCTCCAAGCGGTCTCGGAAAATGCGCCCGGCGGGAATCGAACCCGCGGCCTGCGGTTTGAAAGACCGCTGCTCTTTGGCTCCCCGAAGAGAACCGTTGACCACTGAGCTACGGGCGCGCGAAGCTGACGATGGTACTACTTGCGGGGCTCTCGATACGGCTCCGGCGATGGCCCTCCATGGAGGGCTCGGCCACCGCGCTCTACAGGGAGGGCTCGGGCAGTGGCTGCACCACCGCAACGGGCTCGGGGACCTTGCCCGCCTGTGCCAGCGGGCCGCTGTAGGGATAGGCCTCGCTCAGCAACAGCACGTAGCCACTGGCTTGGGCGGAGTAGCGCAGCGCGAGCACGCCGGCGTTGCGCATACCGACAGGCATGCTGCCATCGACCAGAGAGGCGAACCAGCCGAGAAAGGCCACCGCCCACAGCAGGCTGCCATATGCGCTGTTGAGCAGGAGCGCCGGCAGCGCCAGGAACAGACGGAAGAACACCTTCCAGCGATTTTGCGGTCGGGGATCCTCGATGCGGACATCGACGGGATAGCTGCCGGCCTGCCCGGTGAAGCCTGGAAACGGGTCGGCGACCAGAAACAGGTAGGCGTAGACGTGGTTCTGGTAGCGCACGTAGGCGCCTAGAAAGCGGTGCAGTGCGAGCGGCGAGACGCCGTTGATGAGCGTGGCGAACCAGTTGACGATCGCGGCGAGGTAGGCGACCAGCGCCCACAGCGTCAGCCAGATCAGGTGCGGGATCGCCAGCAGCAGGCGAAAGAAGACGGTCAGGCGCGAGCGCTGGAGGCCGGCGCTCACCTCCAACTCGATCGGGTCCTCGGCTCGCACGGGGAGATCCGGAAGCGCTGTGAGCGGGTTGCTGTCCGGGTAGACATCTGTGAGCAGAAACAGGTAGGCGTCGAGCTGGGCGGAGTAGGACAGGGCGTAGGCCATCAGGTCACGTAGGCCGCGCGGCAAGCGAGCCTGCGCAAGCGCGACGAACCAGCCAAGAAAGGCCGCGATGCCCGCTAGGCCGTAGCTGTAGTTGAAGCCGTAGCTGCGGGCGCTGCCGGACACGAGCGCGCTACCGACGATCAAGGCTGGAATCGCGAGGACGATGCGAAAGCCGACCTTCCAGCGGTTCTGCGGTTGCGAGGGAGCGATCGTCACATCCACCGGATAGCCAGGCTTGCCCAGGAAATCTGGGAACTGCTCGGCAGCCAGCAGCACGTAGGCGCCGACATGGATCGCGTAGCGGATGTAGGCCGCGAGAAAGTCGTGCAGTCCGTCCGGGGATCTCCCGGCGATCAGCGTGGCAAACCAGTTCACGACGACCGCCACCGAGGCGAGGATCCCCCACAATCCCAGCCAGATCAGGTGCGGAATCGCCAGCAGCAGGCGAAAGAAGACGGTCAGACGTGAGCGCCGCAGGTCGTCGCTGACGACCAGATGCACCGGGCGGTCGTTCACGATTGAACCTCCTCGACCTCTCGCAGCGTGCCGCTCTCAGGGTCGAAGACAAAACCCCGGATCCGATCGCGAGCGGGCAGCTCGGGGCTCGAGCGCAGCCGAGTGAGACTGTGGCGCAGGGTCGCCTCGACATCGTCGAACGCACCAAGTCGCCATGTCGGCAGGACGCCGTCGGCGGCAAGTGCCTGGGCGAACTCGTCCTCAGAGGCACGGTGCAGGCCGCAGCCGTCGTGCATCACGACGACGATCTCATCGGTGCCGAGCTTGCGTTGGGACACGCTGAGCGAGCGCAGTGCGTCGTCGGTCACAAGCCCGCCGGCGTTGCGGATGATGTGCGCGTCGCCACGCTCCAGGCCAAGCATCGGAAAGAGATCGATGCGCGTGTCCATGCAGGCCAACACCGCCACCCGCCTGCGCGGCTTCGGGCTCAGACCGGGCGCGGCCAGCGCTTGTGCGCGCGAGCCAGCGACGGCAAGCATGTCATCGGCGTTTGTCATCAGGTTGCGATCGTACGTGCAAACGGCGCGGATCGCCGAACAGGCACGAACTTATAACCCTCCCCCTACCCTCAATACAGATCCGAAGCTCGTATTCCCCACCAGTGCGAGGGAAGTGCAGCTCGCACGCCATTCCTGCGCTTGGAAGTCCTTTTACGGCGCGGACTCAGTCTCCGGTGCGGCCTGCTCCGACGGCACCCCGGTGAGCTTGAGGCTCATCTTGATCGCCCTAACCGCGCCGGTGGCGCCCGCTTGCAGCGTGAAGCCAAACGTCAGCAGGACGATGCCCGGGATCAAAAGCGCCTTGGATCCGAGCATCAGGATGCCCAAGCGTCCGAGCAGATAGGGAGGCGTGCAAACGGCCGTGCCGAGCGCGGCCCCGAGCGCCGAGGCTGTCAGCTTCTCGCGCCGGGAGCGCTCCGGCTTGACGCCGATCAGCCGCGAAGGCACGGCCACGTAGCAGATCATCATCAGGCCTATCACCGCGCCAAGGGCAAGGGCAAACCAGGGGCTGCCCCAGCGGGGTGCAATTGTCGTCGCGACCGCCAGCAGCACACCGACCCCAGCCCCCCAAGCGAGGATCGGGCGCAGATTGGAGCGCGCCAGGTCGTAGGCCGGCCTGATCTTGGGTGGAGGCGGACGCGTGATCGAAAACGCGAACAAAGCATTGAGGAAGAAACAGGCCGTCGTGATCGCGACGATCGCAAGCGCGATCGGGATCAAGACAGGTCCACGCAACGCGGGGAAGGACTTGTCGCGCAGAACTCGTGCCTTGAGGTCGAACATAGCCAGCCAGATCCACACGGCGGGAAGGATCTGAACGAGCGTCAGCCGCCAGTTGGACAAAAGCAGCTTGAGCCCGTCGAGCAGCATCGCAAACGCCCCAACGGTGAAGGCCAACGGAGCAAACAGACGCCGCGATTGGCTGAGGCGGACAATGCTCTCCACGACCGCCTCGTCTTCGTCCTGGATAGCGCGCACCATCCGCTCGATCCGAGACGGGAGGCTTGCAAGGCTTTGGCGCAGGCTGGTCATCGCTAGCGCGAGCATTCCACAGGCGCGCCACATGTCGTGCTTGCGGGTTGGGAGTCCATGCGCGAAGCTCCTAGATGACTCGACCCGCACGACGAGCTTGACCGCCCTCGACGGCCCCCACCAACCCAAAAACCAGGAGGACAAGATGAGCGACACCCGCATCAGCCAAGTGGGCACCGTGATGGTCCCAGTCAGCGATCAGGACAAGGCGATCGAGTTCTACGTCGGCAGGCTTGGGTTCGAGGTTCGCTCCGACACCCCATTCGGGAGGGGCGACCGTTGGGTCGAAGTCGCTCCCGCCGGCGCCGACACGACGCTGTCGCTCGTTGTCCCGCGCGAGGGGGAGACGACCGGCATCGACACACGCGTGGCCTTCGCCACCGAGGACATCGACGCAGACCACGCGGGTCTGCTGGCGCAAGGAGTGGACGTCGACGCCGAGGTGATGCGCATGGGAGACCCAGTGCCGCCGATGTTCTTCCTACGCGACCAGGACGACAACCGCCTGCTGATCGTCCAGCGCGGCTGAGTATTGGAGAAGATGCCGGCATTACGCGCCGGCGACGGCCGCAGCACCGGCGATTCACGAGCGTCGACCGGCTACCCTTAGACTGGGATGAGGGGACGTATCGCGATGATTCTCACGGTGTTCGTGTTCGGGGTCGTTCCGGCCACGGCTCTGGGCACACCGCAGGACAGCGCCTCCACGCATGCCTACATTCGTGCCAACTACGCGCTGAACCGCGCCACACAGGCAAGAGTCAAAGCCGCTCAGGCAGCAATCGAGGCGACGATCCACAGGCTGGGACAAGAATGCCCGAAGCTGGGCGTCGGCTCGCCCCAAAACGAAGAATCCCAGCACCTCAGCTATGAGGTGGTGGTGGCGCTTTGGTCGACTTCCTACACCTTCGATGCAGGCCCGATCCACAAATTCGCCCAAGCCGTGCGGCACTTGCACTGGAGCGATCCGAAGCTGACCCATATGACCCAGCGCTATGCGACCGACCTGCAGAACCTCGCCGGCTTGCAGATGCCCAATGTCTGCGGCGACGTGACCGCTTGGAAGGAAACCGATTTCAAGACGGTCCCGGCGGCATCTATCCAACTGGATCAGCGTGTGGAAGCGATCGAACCCAAAGCGATCCCGCCGTCGCTGCTGGCTCCATATGAGCAGCCCGCGGACAAGGCGATCTTGGCGACCACGACGCGCATCGAAAGCCACCTACAGCAGATAGAAACCATGGAGGGCTTCAACGATTGGGACCAGGCGCTTGAAACGGTGGGACTCAATCAGTAGCGGCACAACTGCTGCTAGCGTGGCGGCATCTTGAAGTCGGCTCCGCAAATACAGGTGATCCTCGGCAGCACCCGCGAGGGACGCTTCAGCGAGAAGGCAGCCGCCTGGGTCATGGATCGACTCGGCGCTCGCGAGGACCTACAGCCCGAGCTGGTCGACCTGCGCGACTACCCGATGCCGTTCTTCGAGCAGGGGGTAGCGCCAGCATACGGTCGTCGTGAATACCCAGAGGACGTCGCACGCTGGGCGAGCAAGGTCGAACAGGCAGACGGCTACCTCATCATTACATCCGAGTACAACCACGGCTACCCGGCAGTATTGAAGAACGCGCTCGACCAGATCTTCCCAGAGTTGAACCGAAAGCCTGTGAGTTTCGTCGGCTACGGCAACACTGGCGGAGCACGTGCGATCGAGCAGCTGCGCCTGGTAGCCGTGGAGCTCGAAATGGCTCCGTTGCGCCACGCAGTGCACATCCTGCCGTCGGTGATGATCGAGGCGCGCAACGCCGAGCAACCGCTCGATCTCGAGATCTTCGCCTCACTCGACCAACGCTTGGACACCGTGGCGAGCGATCTCGTGTGGTGGGCGCAGGCCCTCGCGCAAGCGCGGTCTGCTGGTCAGACTGCCTGAAGGCTTGTCAGGCCCGGGAGATGCCTGCTGGGATCGTGCCGCCGCTACTGGCTCACGATGACTGCGGCAGCTTGACCGAGCCCCGCTTAGCCGTTTGAGCGGAGGGCGGCGGGACAAGCGGTCCGATGTCCCCATCCGGGGCCTCGTCAAGATCGACGATCACGGGAGCGTGATCGCTGGGCTTGGTGCCCTTGCGCGCCTGCCGGTCCACCCAAGCCGCCCGGGCACGCTCGGCGACCGGCGCACTGGCAAGCACCAGGTCGATCCGCATACCCAGATCCTGGTGGAACATGCCGGCGCGGTAGTCCCAGTAGGTGAACACGCGCTCAGCGGGCCAACGATCGCGTACGACGTCGTGCAAGCCAAGCGCCTGCAGGCTCGCCAGCGCGGCGCGCTCCGGCGGCGTGACGTGGGTCTGACCAACGTAGGCTTTGGGATCGAACACGTCGATGTCGGCGGGCGCGATGTTCATGTCCCCGCACACGATCGCGTCCTCGGCCCCGCTGCGGAGGAGATCTCCTAGAGCATCGAGCCAAGCGAGCTTGTAATGGTAATGCTCGGAGTCGGGTGTGCGCCCGTTCGGTACGTAGACGCAGTGCACCCGAATTCCGCCGCAGGTCGCGGAAACGGCGCGCGCCTCTTGGTGGGGGAAGCCCGGCGCGCCAGGAATCCCCACAACCGCGTCGTCCAGACCCACGCGGGAGAAGATCGCCACCCCGTTCCACTGCGCCTCGCCGTGACGGGCGATCTCGTAGCCTCGGTTTGCCAACTCCTCGCCGAGTAGTCGATCGAACGCTTCATCGGCGAGCTTGGTCTCCTGTAGGCAGACGACATCCGGTCGGCGCTCGTCGAGCCAGGGAAGCAGGCGCGGCAGGCGTTGCTTGACGGAGTTCACGTTCCAGGTGGCTACTCGCATGGGCGTACGGTAGCGGGCGTCCCGCAGAGCGCATGCCCGTCGGATGAGAGGTCATGGTCACAAGCAGATCCTTCTCCGTACAGTTCCGTACGTTTTCGTACTTATTGGCTATCATATGACGATGGCTGTGATCAAAGCTGAGGAGATCCGGATTCCTCGCCGCGCCCGGGAGGCCGTGGCGCATCACGAGGAGGTCATCGTCTTCAACCGCGAGCGACCGGCCTACGTGATCATTCATCCAGACGATCACGGACGGGCAGCTGCCTCGCGTCGTGGGCGACCCCTGAGCGAGGCCCTTGTTTTGCTTGCGCAGGCGCCACCGCCCGATCCCGCGTTCGCCGAGGACATGGAAGCGATCCTCGATGCTGTCGGACCAGTACCGGGCGATCCGTGGGCACAGTCCTAGACACCACAGTTTTTATCGAGCTCGAGCGGGCTACCCGCGGGCTGCCTGCTGCGCAGGCTATGACAGAGGTTGCCCGGCGCTTGGGAAGTCAGCTAAGCGAGCGTGAGGACGTTGGAATCGCCGCGATCACAGCTTCGGAGTTGCTGCATGGCGTCCACAGAGCCTCGGAGGATCATCGCGGACGGCGCGAAGCGTTTGTGGAGGCCGTGCTCGCGGCGTTCCCCACGCTCTCCCTTGACCTTCTCGTGGCACGGGCCCATGCCAGGCTCTGGGCTGATCTGGCCTCATCTGGGGCTGAAGTGGGAGCGCACGACCGTCTCGTGGCTGCAACCGCCGTTGCCGCAGGATGGCGCGTCGGGACCGCCAATATCCGCCACTTCAAGCGGATCCCCGGATTGGAAATGACGCACCTGAGAATGACCTGAGCCCCAAGAAACCAGCCAGCCCAGCGCGAGCGGTCGAGGCAAAAGACGGAACGTTCCGCGCACAGGCAGAGTACCTGCTCACGGTCGTACGCCTACCGGTCTGACGCGGTCAGGGAAGAAACCGCTCGAATCGAGCCTTCCGGTGAAGCCATATGTACTGACAGCACGCAGTCAGGCGTCAACCGCCTGACCGTTGGCGGTCAGCGCTACCTCAATGTTGCCGCGGGTGGCGTTGGAGTAGGGGCAAACCTGATGTGCAGCACGGACCAACTCGGCTGCCTGGGCGAGGTCGGTTACGGGCGGCAGCGTCACATTCAGCCCGACGGTCAAGAAGAAGCCACCTTGTCCGTTCGGGGTAAGACTGACGCTACTGTCGATACTGACCTCGCCGGTGTCCACCTTGGCCCGTCGAGCGACCACACCGAGTGCCCCCTCGAAACATGCGGCGTATCCGACCGCGAACAGCTGCTCGGGGTTGGTCCCGCCTCCCTGGCCACCCATCTCCGACGGCAGCCGCAAGTCGACCTCCAGAGCGCCATCGCTGGTCTTGCCGTGGCCCTCAGCGCGACCGCCGGTTACGTGGGCCTCTGCTGTGTAGATGGGATCGGGCATGGGAAATCTCCTTGTTGGTCGAGAAGGGACAGACGGCTGTCGATGGTCTCTGTCTGATGCTAGATGTCCAGGACGACGCCGACATCCGACGTTGCGGAGATGCGGTTGTATACGGTCTCCGCGCGTCGCACCACAACAACAAGACGAGCTTGGCCCTCATGCGAACAATTGGGAGCAGTCCTGCAAAAGCCAGGCGAGAGCGAGTTTCGACCAGAAAAGACGACACGATCGGATTCCGAGACCCCGATGCACGAAAGATCGTGCTCATCCTGTCGGCGCTCCTTCACTGCTCTTCATCACATCTAGCCACGTCGTATTGGCGAGATCGTTCCGTCGTAGGATTGCTTCCCCAGCGGCTGAAAATCTACGCCGAGACCGCATCAGCCTCACTTGACACCTCGGCACTCCTGTAGGTGCGCAGGAGCAGGTCTGCAAGCTTGAGGATGTCCTTCGGCGTCACCTGAAGCTCGTTCCAGGGCCGGTGCTCGCGTAGGCCGAAGTCCCACTGTCCTCGCGTCCACGCACAGATCTCGACCAGCGGCTCAAGATTTGTCGCGTATACCTCGACCGAAGGCACCTCCGCTCCGACCGAGCAGCGTTCGGTGATCTCGTCCATCACATAGCCCAGCGAGACTATCCCGGCCCCGTGAGTCAACCTCGACTTTCGCGGCGGCAATGCCCATGCCTCGGTCCAGGTGGCGGCGACAGCCTCCCAAAAGTTCCAAAGCACTTGGAGCATGCGGGCGGTATCGCCCTCGCCGGTTTGCGGATCGCGATATCGATAGAGGGCGCCGTCGGTGATCGAGTTCTCGATCATCTTCAGGACGGAGTTGTCGCGGATGCGCCCGTCGGGCATCGTGGGAGTCTTGATCGCTCGCTCCATCGGCGAGTCGGGGAGCAGGTTGAGCAACGAGAGCAGCTTTGACGGGTAGCGCTTGCGTAGCAGCGCTACCGGAAGGTGCCCATCGGTGTCGGGCAGCAGCTCATGAATAAGCCCCTTCGGCAGTGGCTTGGTGTTGTTGACCAGGATGAACTGGGCACGCTGCTCGCGCAGGTCGTCAGCGATGAAGGCCACGACCGGCACCGGAAAGCTCTCGAGTTGCGCGTCTCGTAGCGCGGCGACCCGCTGTTGGCCATCCACGACCCAACCGGGGTAAGCGGTATTGGGCGACCCAGGCTTGGGGGTAGGTATGACGATACTCCCAGCGGTGCTTCCAGCCGTCGTCTTCGCGCCGGGAGTCGGAGCGAAGCGCACCCGCGAGTCGAACGCGATGACGATCGCATTCGGCATTAGTGCGCTGGGACTCTCGAGGTAGTCGCGGATAGCCTTGACATGGCGCAGAACCTCAGGGCGTTGGTAGCCATCGATCTGACCGTCGTCGTTACGATGGATCCGCGAGACGGTGCTGATGTCCGCGAGTCGCTTCCCGTCTATCGCGAATTGGTAGAGCCGACGCTTACCTTGACGGATCTCGAGCGCCGGCAGACTCAACTCAGACCGGCTCACCGATCGCCTCCCTCTCTATTCTAGCCATCTCACTCATCCTGGCTATTTGCTCCTTCATCGTCTGGTTGAAGACCCAAAGATTATGAAAACCACGTCGCTTATTGCGCTCGGTGCCACGAAAGATCGCCACCTCCACACCCCAGCGACGGCAGACTGCGCAAGTGCACTGCTGCCAAGGGCGCACATCGAGCATCGCACGGTACTCCTCGGTGCGGTCGCGCTCCTTGGTGTCAAAGATCAGCTCGTACTCTCTCAGCGCCTTGAGTGCGGCGGTCAGCGTGCCGTCATCGCGATCGTAAGCGCGCACCGTCTCCAGCGCGTGCTCCTCCGCCTTGCGCACAACCCTCTGGTCGAGCTGGCCCGCACGAATACGCCCGCGTAGGCTTGGGTTCCCTTCCGAAGGCGGGATGCGCAGAGCCACATAGTTGCCGCTCGCGGTGTAATAGTTGTCCTTGTCGTCCTTGAAGGCTTGGCGAAATGGCGAGGTCGAATCGAGACTGCGCACACCAAGCGTATGAAAAGCTCGATAACGCTGGGTGCGGCTGATCCCTAGAAGGTGCAGGCTTGTATTGGGCAGTCTTACCTTGTCGACTGCTTCCAAACAGGCCAAGATCTGGTCTATCTTAAGCTGCACCATGCCCCCGAGTGCTATGCGCCGGTAGCCGATCTCTTGGAGACGCTGCACTGAGACTGCGTAGGACTCGGGACTCCATCCCTGCGCGGCACCGATCGGTGTGAAGCGGCAACCGCGTCTGCTGTGCTCGTTGAAAAACTCGTCAGCAAGTTCCAGTGTCACGGCCTGGCGATCGAACCATTCCTCCTTGGGCTCGTCGATGGTCGGGGTGGACTGGTAGGCGAGTATCACGTGATCGACGGATACTCCTTCGTCAACCTCCAGACCCTCGTAGAAGTCGATTACCTCGTTGACCGTTACCGGAGGCTTGTCCTCTCCAACGTAACTAAAGCCACCACAGTCGCCGATCACCTTGAGTCCCTTTGGCAGACGAAAGAACTCATGCACCCCAAGTCGGTAAAGTCGATGCCGCTGAGCGGCGGTGTAGCGACCGGCACCGCGGTAGCCATCGATCATCGCCTTGGATATGAGCATGCCGCTGTAAGGAGGCTGATCGTGGACCTCATGCGCGTAGAGATCGTCACGCTGTCGCACATGGAAGGGAAGGTGCGACTCAGCCTCGAAATCGAAGTTGGGATCGATCTGGTCTTGACTATCGGGAAAATAGAAATCCATTTTGTTAGGCAGCGACGGACCGGGGCTGACGGCGGCAATCGCCTGCTTCCAGCCAGCCGAGCACATCGGCATTCGAGGGAGTCAGGTTCTCGACCTCCTGCGGCTCGATCGCCAATCGTGACAGCAACCGGCCTCCGAGCTCGCCCTTGAGCGCTATCAGGCCGCAGGAGAATCGCCGTGCCTCGGCGTTGGCCAGAGTGACAGTGTGAAATCCCGCGATTTTTGGCATGCGTCGTGCAGCGGCCGGACTGCAAAAACTGATCAACGGCCCACCAAGCTTGAGATTCGCGTCAAGCTCACAGGCCCGCAGATAGGGATCGCCGAGCAGTAGCAACCCGAGGTCAAATGGCTTCCCGAGCAGCTTTCGGAGGTCGCCGGGAATGTTCTTCTCCCGACCCTGCCGAGAGATGACCGTAGCCGGCAGGCCGGAGAACGAGTGGTCGTAGGACAACACCCGCTCCTCCGGGGAGAGGAGTCCATAAAAGGCCGAGAGGATGCGAAAGCGCAGTTCGCCGGCAGGCTGTCCCGCTGCGCGGTAATCGTCGATCCCTCGCATCAGACGTACGTGCTGTTGACCCGCGTACAGCGACTCCGCACAACGCGCTCCCCCGCCCGGGGTCTCCAGCTTGCGGGCTGTGCATGAGCTGACGACGAGGATGTGCCCGCTCATGGACGCCTCCACACCAGACGCGCAAACGCCTGGTGGTCATGAATGCTCTCTTGGTTTACGACCTCGAGGTCGAAGCCGGCGACCCGCTCGTCCGCCCGTAGTGTCAGAGCAACCTCTCGCGCCAGGTCCTCGACAAACGCCGGTCGGTCGTAGGCGAGCATCGTCACGTGGCGCTCGTCCGAGCGCTTGAGCAGGGGATAGATCGGCGCTGACGCCGCCTGGTCGCAGACCGGCAACAGTTCCTCTGGCCATAGTCCAGGCACACCAGCAGCCCAGTGATCGTCCAGCGCATCGATCGTCACGTATCCACGCTGAGAGTGTGCGCTGTAGTCCGCGATCTCCTTAGAGCAAGGGCAGAGGCTTGTGACCGGCACGCGGGCTCCGACTCGGAGCTCGTCGGCATGGTCTTTCCCCGCGCGCGCCGCGAGGGTGCAGCCGATGCCTAGCAGGGCTTCCTGTCCGGTAATCGGCGACTCGCGCGGGATAAACACGGGAAACGCAAGCCTGATCGCGGCTTCATCGGCGTCAAGGCGAGCTGCCAGGTCGCGCGCCATGACGATGACGCCCGCGGGGGAGATAGCTTCGTGTCGCTCGTGAAGCGCCTCGATGAAACGGCTCATGTGAGTACCGCGCGCCTGCGCACCCAGCGAGACCGTTAGCTGGGCCTCGCAGATGGTCTGCTGCCGACTGCCATCTGAGCACTCGACCGTGGCCGGGTAGCGCAACCCGCAGATACCCACATCGTCGAGGGCAATACCGCGTTTGTCTCCGCTCGCCTGGACGTCGGGCAACGTCCTTTCTGCCAGCATGTTCACGACTCTTGCACCCCCCTGCAGACAACGCCGGAGGTGCAGGTCTCTCGCACCTCGACCGCATGCAACTGAGGGAGCGCCGGACACAGCCGCTGCCAGATCCAGCGAGCAAGGTTCTCGGAAGTTGGATTCTCAAGGCCCTCGATCTCGTTGAGGTAGTAGTGATCGAGGTACCCATCGAGGATGGGCTTGAATGCGGCCTTGATGTCGGCAAAGTCCATGACCATGCCGGATACCGGGTCGACATCGCCGCTGACATGGATGACCACACGATAGGAATGGCCGTGCAGACGAGCGCACTTGTGATCGGGCGCTACGCCTGGCAGGCGATGCGCAGCCTCGAAGGTGAACTCCTTGAAGAGCTCCATCTTCAAACCCCCGTCGCCGTGCCCCAAGCGATCACGTGCAGCTGCGGCTGGACGCGAGCGTCGCGGAGGTCGGGCCATCTGGCAGCCGTCTCACACAGCCAGCGGTAGCGCTCGCGCAGGCGACCGAGAGTCTCTTCCTCGCCCAGACCGACGTCAGTCCCAACTGACAGAAAGAGCGGGAATCGAGGATAGTCGCGGTGCCGCGCGACAGCCCACTCGAGATCGGTTTGATCGAATACGACAATCTTCAGAGCCGGCGCCGAGGCAAAAGTCACTCTGCTCATAAACGCTTCCAAGGCCCCCAGCTCTTCGGCCCCGGCCATACCCGACGACGGCGGCTTGGGGGAGATGACGAGTCGATCGACGTCGCCTAGCCAGTCACGCCAGCGACTTCCCTGCGTCTCAACCGCCACTCGTCTCCCGTCCTGTTTGATGGCAAGTGCCAGGGCGCCGAGGTCCAGCAAGGCCGGATTCCCGCCGGAGAGCACGACTAGACCTGGTCCATCTCCAAGTTCGCCGAGTTGCTGCACGATCTGGTCCGCCGTCAGACGCGCGGCATTCGCCCTGACCTTGGCGGGGTCGACCGCGTGCATCGAGTCGCACCAAGTACAGCGGTAGTCGCAGCCACCGAACCGCACGAAGTAGGCCGGCACCCCAGCATCTGGGCCCTCACCTTGAATGGTTGGGCCGAAGATCTCGATCACGGGAAGCCTCACGGCTCCCGCCGTGTGCTGACGGGTATCGGTGGCCGGTGTAGCGAGCATCCAGCTAGGCTGCCCGAGCGTGAGCCTGGTAAGGCGCAGGGTCGGGCAAATCGTTCTCGGCGAACGCTCGCAGGCGCAGCAGGCAGGAATCGCAGTGCCCGCATGCCTCGCCGGCGGGTGCCGGGTCATAGCAGGACCGCGTCAGCGAGTAGTCGACGCCCAGAGCAAGGCCACGGCGAATCGTCTCGGCCTTGGTGATCTCGATAAGCGGCGTGTGTATGCTGAGCCGATTGCCCTCCACGCCACGCTTGGTGGCGAGATTGGCCATAGCCTCAAACGCGTGGATGTACTCAGGACGACAGTCTGGATAGCCACTGTAGTCGAGCGCGTTGACCCCGATGACGATGTCGTTGGCCTCCAGCACCTCGGCGTAGGCGAGTGCATAGGCCAGGAAGATCGTGTTTCGGGCCGGCACATAGGTAATCGGGATGTCTTGTGCAACATCTACAACGGAATCGTGCTTTGGTACCGCTATGTCCGACGTCAGCGCAGATCCGCCGAAGGTCCGCAGGTCGATCTCGACGACGACGTGGCGCGCTACCCCAGCCGCCTCGGCCACAGCGCGGGCGGCGTCCAACTCGACGGCGTGACGCTGGCCGTAACGAAACGAGATGGCATAAGGCTCATAGGCCTCGCTTTGGGCCATCGCGAGCGCCGTAGCCGAGTCCAGTCCTCCTGACAGAAGAACCACGGCCTTGCGGCCAACGCTGGGCTTAGGCGATGCGGTCAGATCCGGGACGTTCATGGGATGCATGATGGCGCGCTCGTCGGACGGCACTTGGCGCGCTCACAACAGCCCCGCTGAGGCCCATTGTCTGCAACGCGTAACCCAACATGAGGGCCCCAGCACCACTCGAGCCTACGCAAAGCGATACCAAAGCGGATGCGGCCCCAACCATGATCGAGGGCCATGAGAATGGACACCGTCGAGCGCATTGCGAGATGCCGTTCGACCACCGTCAAGAACGTGCCTAGGAATCTGCTGCAAATCAAGTCCGATGGAGCTAGCCGGACTCGAACCGGCGACCTCCTGGGTGCGATCCAGGCGCTCTCCCAACTGAGCTATAGCCCCGCATCATGCTCCACGCGTGCGCGCAAGCGACGGTCTGGGAAGTGTAGTGGGCAGAGCCTGCCGCAGACGAACATGGTTCAAACTCGCAGGCGACGTCCTCGGCCGGTCCTACACATAGGCCGAACTGAGCACGAAGATGACCCATCTGGCCAAGCGCGCGGGCACGCGCAGTATGGTTTGCTGGCGCAATGGGATTGCTCGATGACGCCATACGCGAGCACTTGGAGCTCAAGCGTCTCCAGGGAGCCGACCCGGGTGTGGTAGCTCGGGAGGAGCATGACGCCCTGGGACCGGTGCCTCGCCGCGGCGAGTCCGCCTACGAAGACGAAGTCGATGACGGTTCAGGCCTGGCGACAACTCACGACGATGAGGCTCCCCCCGCCCCCGATGTCGCTCCGACAGCTGATTCAGTCGATTCTGGGTCCATCGGTCAGGAGACCGTTGAGATCAACATGGAGGCCGAGCTCGCGTCCGAGGGCGACTTCGACCCGTCGCCCACGGCGGATCGGGATACTCGTGTAAGGCCTGTGGCGCACCCCGCGAGCACTCGTGCCATCAGCGACGAGTCGCTCGAATGGGAGGTGCCAGCAGATGAGACGGAGAAGCCTGCTTTAGCTGATGACGAGCAGGGCTCTGATGTCAGTGAGACGTCCGACCAAGCCGAGCCGGTCGAGGACGTGCTCGAGGAGACCCCGGACTTTCTCCGTGAGACTCCAGAGCAAGAGCGCCTTTGGTTCGAGCAGCGCCCACCGCGCGACTTCGACTTCAACGAGTAGAGCGATCTAGTCTCGCGAGTTCCGCACAGCCTGAGCGAGAATGGTTGCTCTATTATTCGGGCGCGGGGTCATAGCTCAGCTGGGAGCGCCTGCTTGGCAATTGACAGTCTCTCTACGATCTCGAAGTGACCTCAGGCCTCGCATACGGCTCGGCTGAGCTAGCGGATTTGCGCAGCTTCGCGCGGCCGGCCTCAGGAGCCGGACGCCTGAAGGCGGTTTCGCTCGCGCTCGCCCGCCGCCCAAGCCGGACGCGGACGCTCCTATCGCTGCGAGAGCTCCCGATCGTCGAACTGCGCCTGTCGGCTGCGGAGCATGACCGTTGGCTGCATGCCCGGTGGCCCGCCGGCGGCGAGTCGCTATTCGACGGTCACTGGGCACAAGCCGTCATCCAGACCTCGGGCAAGGAACACGAGTACCTCGTCGGGCGACACCGCCAGGCGGTACGCACGAACATCCGCCGCGCCCGAGAGCTGGGCATTACCGCCACGCGGCTCGGTGGATATGACGAGTTCGCCGCTGCCTCCGCGCCGGTGTACCGCAGTCGCAGCGGCGGCGACGCGGTTCTTGCGGCGACGCGGAAGCCGCCGCCATCGCACGAGTTTGCCTGGTACTCCGCATCCACAGTCGCTCATGAGGTACCCATCACTGTCGCTGCAGTAGCGTTGTTTGGCGACTTCGCCGTGCTCGCGGTGATGGTGGGAAACCAGGACTATGCACGCATCGGTTACGCCCGCTATCTCTTGCACACCTTCGTCCTCGGCGATCTCGCGGCGCACGGGATCCGACACCTCATCGTCGGCTCGGTGCTGCGCGAGTCGAACGGCAATCAGTACTTCCAGAGGCTGCTCGGCTATCGCATATGCAACGTGCAACCGATCCTGCTCCCTTCGGCCGGCGGCCGGAAGGGGAATGCCGCCGCCGCGATGCGCCGGCTACTGATGACCGGGGCGGCGGTCGAGCGGCCTACCACTCCCTGCACAAACGACGCCCAGAGGGCCACGTCACCGGCGTCCGCGCGTATAGGCCACCCTGAATGGCCGGCAACTGACGGTAACGGCTATCCAAGTACCCCTAAGGTCGCGGTGACGACAGGCGCCGGGGAACGGAAATCCGCCCCGTAGCGCGTATATTGGGGGGTCCAGGGGCCATAGCTCAGCTGGGAGAGCGCCTGCTTTGCAAGCAGGAGGTCGCCGGTTCGATCCCGGCTGGCTCCATTTGAAGAAACGCCTGGTAATCAGCGTGTTTTGGATGTCCGGCTCGGCGACCGAAGGGCCTCGGGACTAAGTAGGGACGAAGTAGCCCGCCGTGAGGGGCGGAGAGCGTGAGCGCGCCCGTGCTGCCACGCGCGATGTCGCGGCCGCCAGTCCGGGATGCCGGCCGCGTCAGCGACCAGGACCGGCAGACCGCCGAGACGGCTCTCCTTATAACCGGCGGCGCCGGCTACATCGTCCTCCATCGACGCGGCACGACCAAGCCCGGCAAGCGCGCTGCGAGGGTCGCCAAGGCCTGGAATCGAATGGTGTCCGAAGCAGAGGCGCGACACGAGTCGTTCTGGGCCAAGCACGACCGGCGTGAGGGGACGCGATCATGCTGATTTACCGGCGCCAGGACGTGCAGCTATTCGGGTTCGGCCCTGACCAGCGGTCACGCCAGCAAGCTCTCGGTGTTGCGCTTCGAGTCCGTGGCCGCGGTCGTTGGCGCCATCTCTCGGTGCATGTCTACTGGCCGCGCCGTGACCTCCATCGTAGCCGCGGCACTGTGAGCTTCGAGGCGGCAACGTGGCTCACGGGTCCTGGTACCACGGGCGAGCGCCTGACTTTCAAGACGTTCATTCGGATCAAGCTCGGGCTCGGAGGGCGGCGGTGAGCACGCTCAGTAGCCCGGCGATGGTTCAGCGGCGTCTCGAAGAGATCGACTGCGACTTGGGGGAGCGCCAGAACGCGCTCGAGGAGGCAGCCCTTGAGTGGTTCCGATCCAAGCGTGACCGTGAGAAGGCGCGCGCGGAGTCCTTCCTAACCGCAGAGGGCACCGTCGACGAGCTCAACGCGATCGCCGACAGGGCGACTGCCGATCTTGGCCGCGAACACGAGGCCCAATACGAGTCTCAACGTGCCGTGGTGCGCGTTCTAGACACGCGCGCCGCGATCGGTATGGCGATCCTCAAGTCCCAAGGGCGCGTGGGTTCGTGAGCACGACGGGCGATGTCATCTCTCTCGCCGATGCTCGCGCCGCGCGGCGTCCAGTAGACGCGTACGAGAACGATCCGGATGTGAAGGGAACGCCAGCCGGGATCATCGACAACGCGCTGATCGACGTTGAATGGTCGATCGAGGAGGTCCAGAAGGCTCTCACGGCTGGTGACTGGCCGACTGTCACGCGGCACCTGAACGCTGCGACGAACCTACTGAAGGCTGCAATGGAGGCGGTGCCATGATCGAAGATCCCGAGATCGTCAAGCTGATCTTGCAAGGGCGCGTGACACAGCTACGACGACCAGCGCCGCCGCGCGGCAAGCGTCATTCCCTCAAGCCGGGGCGAGTACATCCGATCCATCGAGCGCACGGCGAGAAGGCCGCAACGCGCATCATCATCCGCACCGTACGCCCTGAGCGCCTCGGCGCCGCCGGGCCGGAGGACGCGAGACGCGAGGGTTGCAGAACCATCGCCGAGCTGTTTGAGCGGTGGAGAGCCAAGTACGGGACGCTCGATCTAGACGCCGACGTGCTTGTGATCTCGTTCATCAAGGGCGAACGCGAGAAAGAGCGATATCTCCGCGCGACACCCCCACGGTTCGACCCTACCGCCGAGAATCGCCCCGAAACGGACGAGGATCGCGGCTACACGACAAACCCCAGCAGAGGCATTCCTGGCCGCTCGGTCGATGACGCAACACTCGCCAGGTTTGCGAGGGAGGCGGCCGTCAAGAGAAGGGCGCACGCGGCTGCCGAGCAGCTTGACCGCAGCCACATGTCACCGGCCGAACGGTTGCGGCTCGTGAATGAGGAAAGCAAACGCTTGGGTATCGACATCAGCTCGGAGACGCGGATGATCGGTCAGCGCGTGGGTCGCGCAGAGCACGCGGTCGATACTGCCGACGGTCTTCCATCCGGAACGCACGTATAATTGGTTGTGCGTTCCAGCCTTGCGCCCGCATACGGGCGGCGGAAGTGGGCGGTAGTCGAAGTACGCAGTTCGACAGCGAGAGCGCTGATTGCTTCTCCTCTCGTTTTCGCAGGAGGCCGACCTTGTCGAAAGATACTCCGGCGCCGGCTTCGTCCGGTGTCGCTTCACTGTGCGCCCGGCTTGAGCGTGTCCAGCACGAGCGAGTGGCCCAGAACAGCATTCGGGTCATCGTCGCTCAGATCGAGCGCGCCGAGCGCAAGTGTCTCGGTGTCCGTCTTGCTTAGGCAGCGTGAGCACGCTTGCCATAAATCGCCCCTAACGCTCAGCCCAGGTTTTGCTCTAGCGCTAGCGATATGGCGTATTTCGCCGCTAACGCAAATGCCTCGCCTGAACAAGCCCAGCGTGGGGTAATTATGTCCAGCACAGACCACATCGTTCGTCTCACTGTCCCCGGTGCACCGGTGCCGATGGAGCGCACGCCGTGGCAGATCAGGCGTCTGGTACACGCCAGCGAAGTCTGTGGAGTACCGCGAACGGATCCAGGCAGCGTGGGTGCAGGCAGGTAGACAGTCCTTCGGCGATCAACCGCTCTCGGTCAATGCGCAGGTCTACATCGCCCACCCTCCAAGCCACTACACGGCTGCCGGCCAGCTGAAGGCCAAGCACGCGGACGCGATCCCGCCTGGCGACACCGACAACTACGCGAAGGCGATCGCCGACGCGCTCAACCAGCTCGCCTACAAGGACGACACGCAGATCACCTGTTGGGCGGCGATAAGCAAGCACTGGACTACCCCTCGCAACGAGCACACGATCATCCAACTCTGGAGCCACACGTGATCGACGGCATCAGCACCCAACTTGCTCGCACAATCCGCCTCCAAGAACGTCTGCTCGGCCAAGTCTGTGACGGCGATCTCACCCACAAAGCCCGGCAAGAAGCCGAAGTCCTCTACCACCAAACCGATGAGATTCGACAAGACCTGCAATCGCTCTATGGCCAAGTACAGGCGCGCACATAAAAAAGCCCCGCGAGAGCAGTCTAAACACTGGTCGGCGGGGAGTGCGAGGCTCCGTACCAGATGATCCGCTCCACACCAAACGGACTCGTCGACGAAGGTCCTTCTCGTTGCCGACCAGATGAACGCACTCCGGGCATCGTCGTGGAGAACGTCTCGCGCATCGAAAGTTTGCCGCGCGAAAGACGCTACAGGTGCCGTACACATGACTGTCCTCACCGCGTCTACATGCAAGACAGCCGCTGTCCGGAGTGCATTAGGGCCAACAAGCGTGAGGCTAGGCGCAACCACACAGCTGGATTGTCCTCTGAAGCCTGACGCGCCACCGTTCTCTCCCCGCGAGTGGCAGGGAGTCCAGCTGCTCGCTGAGGGGTCGACCGTGAAGGAGATAGCACTCCTCCTTGATGTCGAGCACACCACAGTCCGCAAACTCTTCGCCGCGGCCCGAGAACGAGTCGATGTCAAGACGGACGAGCATCTCGTCGCTGAATGCTATGAGCAGGGTTGGCTCAAGACGCGTGAGCACCAGGCAGAGATCGACGAATGGCCGAAGATCACACCGGCCCAGAAGTGTTATCTGGACGCGTTCGACCGGATGCTGTTAGCCCGAGCCGGCAGCGAAACAGAGCGGCGCAGTCGTTTGGAGATGCGTTACATGCTCGGCGCTATGTGCATCGAGAAAGGGGTCGGGATGCCCGCGTCTACGGGCGCGCCCGAACCTGAGCCCTGGCTCGCTCTCGCTGCTTAGCCAATCCTGTTGGGCCGTGTGGCCGGAGCGCGTTGATAGCGGATCGTATGCCGCCGAGCTAACCGAACTGTCACAACCCTCCCAGAAAGGGTCGGCCCAGCCTTTTTACCTCGTCAACCAAGCTCGCAGCGGTGTAGTGGAACGGCACCACGTCGGCCCCATAAGCCGGAGGACTCAGTTCGACTCTGAGCACCGCAATCCCGAACGACAGCTGATGAGCGCACAGCCAAAAGAGCGCGCTACGCTTGCTGCATGAGCCTTGAGTGGCATCTTCTCGTCAATTCCCAAGGCAAAAGCGCCAGCGAGCTACAAAAGGTCGCCCAAGCCATTCGTGCCCTGCCAGCAGAAGGCGACGGAATGACCGTAGGCGACATAGCCAACGCTGTCCACACGGACACGGGAATGGTCGTAGCCGCCCTGGAAGAGATCGCCGAACAAGACGAACAAAACCTCTCGTAAGCAAAACCAAAGCCCCCGAAAACGCCCTCACCACATTTCCCGGTGTAGCGACTGATCGGTGTTGGTTCGCGTACCCGAGTAAACGATGCGAACCGCCCAGGCGTGCTTTGCCGCTGGTTTGCCGAGTGAGAGCTGGTGAACGGCCAGCAGCCGGAATCAACCGCTACGAAAAACGGCTCAGCTAACTGTCAAGCAGGAGTCGTACACGTTGCCGTGCGACGCAATCCGGTCGGAAACGCCTGCACACAAGCGGTATTGCTGGACATCGTGGCGTTGACGTACGTCGTTGGGACTAAGTAGGCACAAAGTGCGTTGCCCTAGCACCGTGCGTGACACGTACACGATCACAAGCAACCAAGCCAACGACGGTCAGTCGCAAGCACCACTGTCGCGATGTGACGTGACATACATGCTTCGACGTGACATGACAGGGGGTGCGCGCGCAAAGGGTGGATGAGCGCTCCCATTTGAGCCTCCCTCTCACAGGTTTTTGTGGTCTCGCGGGTTTTGGTTGGGTTGTCCTCGTTTTGTGGGCTGAGAAGTGGTTTTCGTGTCTTGTGGGTGGAGTTCCTGGGTCGCCCGGGGTTCGAGTCTCTCGCGGGCTTTGCGACTGGAAAGGAGGTTTCGATGTCTCTGTTCGATGTGTTGGTGACGCAGGGTGACGCTGACTGGAATGTCGGGGCGGTGTCGTCGTCGGTTCCGAAGTCGGGTGTGTTGGTGGAGGGTGTGGAAGCTGCTGATGTGGGTTCTGCGGCGAAGGCTGTGTCGGTTGCGGTGGGTTTGGATATCAATGAGGCGTGGCGGGTGTGGCCGGCTGGGGAAGAGACGTTGGTTGGTTCGCCGTCTACGGCGTCGTAGATGCTTCGTATCGACCGGGATGCGATCGGTCGTCTTCCGGTCGAGCAGCAGGAGCAGGCTCGTGAACTGTTGGCAACGTATGAGGCGGCGCTCAGAGCGAACCCGCTGTTGGGCTACGACCCTCACGACAAGCAGATCCCGTTCCACCAGTCGCGGGAACCGTTGAAGGCGTTCCTGGGTGGGAACCGGTCTGGGAAGACGACTGCGGGGATCTGTGACGACCTGATCCAGGCCGTGGACCGGGACTGTCTACCCGAGCATCTCCTGCCGTTCAAGAAGTGGGATCCACCGTTTCACTGCCGGATCATCGCGCCGGATTTCACGTCGACGATGGAGGGCGTCATCTTCCCGAAGCTCCGGGAATGGACACCTAAGAGCCAGCTTGTTGGTGGGTCGTTCGATCGGGCGTTCGATAAGGCGAACCGGGTGTTGCGATTCGTGAATGGCACCACCTTCGACTTTTTGACGTTCGAGCAGGACCTCGACAAGTTCGGTGGTGCCGCGAAGCACCGGATCCACTATGACGAGGAGCCACCGAAAGACATCCGCAACGAGTCGCTAATGCGCCTCATCGACTACGGCGGCGACGAGCTGTTCACGATGACGCCACTCCAGGGCATGTCGTGGATGTACGACGAGATCTGGGAGCCATGGACCAAGAGCCAGCTCGAGGACGGCACCGTCGTCCTGGTCGACATGGATGACAACCCGCATCTGGACGAGAAGACCAAGAAGCGCGTCCTCAAAGGGTTGAGCGAGGAGGAGCGCCAGGCCCGGAAGTCCGGCCGGTTCGTGCATTTCGCCGGCATGATCTACGACGACTTCTCCCGCAATTTTCATGTGGTTCCCGAAGTCGCGCCCCCCGAATCGGTACCTGAGGGTGCGCAAGTCTATGTAGGGATCGATCCTGGGATGCGATTCATGGCCGCCGTCGTCTGGTGTTATCTGACACCCGACGACACGATGGTGGTGTTTGACGAGCTCGCGCTCGAAGGACACATCGTCGAACAGGTCGCGTCGGCGATCAAGCTCATCAACCAGAAGCACTCCAGGATCATCAACGGCGTCTCTGTGCCGTTGACACCATCGTGGTACGTGATCGACCCTGCCGCGCGGAACGTGAACCATCAGACGGGGCGGTCAGACCAGATGGAGTACACCGACCACGGCATCGTCACCATCCTCGGCCAAAACAGTGTGACCGCGGGGATCAACCGTGTAAAGGAGCGGCTACAGACCCGGCGCCTGTTGGTGACGGCGAACTGTACGAACACGATCGACGAGTTCCGCAAGTACCGGTGGGCCAAGGCCACACGCACCGAAGCGGACCCCAAGGAGAAGCCCGTCAAGAAGGACGATCACCTCCTCGACGCGTTGCGCTACGTCGTAATGAGCCGCCCCTATGCCGCACACACTCGCGAGGACAGTGAGCCGCTCACACCCCTTGAGCGGGCCGCCAGACGCGACCAGCAGGGCCGCAAACGTCGCGGCATACCTAAGACCCCTATGGGAGGAATTTTCGCCTGATGACCGTCCAGCTAGCCAACGATATTCGCCCAGCAGAGCTACCCACCTACTGCTCCGCATGTGGCTGTCAAGACAAATCGAAGCGACACGTCGACTTCGATGCCGAGTGTGATCGCGGATACGGCGCCGACAAGGCCGTGCCGATCTCAATGGACGATCTCATTATCTGCGAAACCTGTCTCCGATCCGCAGCTGTCCTCGTGGACATGATCGACGCCACAGAGCCAGTGGAGAAAATCGCGGTACTCGAAAGGCGGCTCGCTGAGGAGCAGAAACGCGCCGACCAGGCCGCCGCTTATGCAGACCGCATGGAGCAAGCCATAGCCGCCCGACCCGAGCCCGTAAAGGTCTCCAGACCCCGCGGCCGTCCACCCAAGGCCCAAAAGGAGACTGTACCCGTATGAGCGGCATAACCCACCTACGCAACGGCCTCCAAACCGTCGCCGCTGCCGGCACACCCGTCCGGCTCGAAGACGAAGCAGGTAACCCGCCAGGAGCTGTTGTCGGGGTGATACTCCAGGCGCTGGAAACGAACACCGGCACCATCGTCTTCGGTGGTAAAACCGTCGTGGCGAAAGCCGGAACACACGCCGCGCCGGAACGAAAGGGCATCGCTCTCACACCAGGAGCAAGCGCGACCCTCGACATCAACGACCTCGCGGCGATCTGGATCGACGCCACCGTCAGCGGCGACGGTGTGAGCTGGGCGCTCCTCGCCGCATGAGTCCCCACGCCTCCATAGACCAGGTCACGGCCAGCGAGGTCGAAGAGAGCGCAGCTATCGCAAAGGCAAACGCGCTCGTCGCCGCCACTACTTGCACCGTGACGACCACAGCAAACAGTGCAGTTGTGGCCGGCACCAGCACGAACTGGACGAACGCTCTCGTCGGACAGTGGATGCACATCCCTGGGGCAGCTAAAGAAGAAGAGGATCTACTCGCCGAAATCGTATCCGTCAAAAGTACGACCGAACTGACCCTCGCCGCCGAAGCCAAGACCGTAACAACCACAGTCACAGCCACTATCGGCCCCGACCAGTCCCTGGCCTTGATCGAAGGCTGCGAACTCGCCAAGAACTCAAAGCAACGCTTCTACGTGCGCGGCCTAATGCTGATGGTCGCCAAAGCCGTGAATACCTTCGGCGTGCTGGAGGCTCATCCCGAAGCGTCAACGATCGGGTTTGCTGTTAGCGGCCTGCGTTACGCCCGTGAAGGCGGCATCCTGAAATATCGGGTTCGCAGCAAAACGAGCGGGTCACGGGTAGGTACCCAACCGTTTATGTCGTCCCATCTCAGCATCAACGATCTCACGAGTCTCAGTAATTCGACCAGTGGCGAAGACGCGTACGGCAAATATTTCCTGACGAATGTCGAAGCTACGCAGTGTGTGACTAACAAGGTCACCCCGATCACCGCCGGAGTGGTGTACGACTGCACGCTGCTCTTGGGTGGGACACTTCCGCAGGAAATCTTCGTCGAATTTTACAACGCGTCTAACGCATTCGTATCAAACCATCAAGTGCTGCCGTTTGGGGGCTCCTATTCGGCTGAATCGCTCGCCAACTCGCCGGTGAGCGGTGAACCTGTCGAGATTCCCCTCCAGTTCACAGTGCCCGCAGAAGTCACACAGTTCGCGATCACCATCAAGGGGTACACGGGCCGTGCGTTGAAGCTCTACGAAATCAACTTTGCTGCCGATTCGGTTGTGCCGCGTAAGCGTGTGAGGGACATCCCGATCCCTTATCGCGGGTTCTCTTTCCAACAGTTCAACCAGCTGTCGTGGATGTTCGCGAGTGTGATGACCCCCGGGCGCGCCTACAAGCGACTGTCCTTCATCGACTCAACTTTTCACCCTGATGGGTTGCGAATCTTCTTTGGGATCGACGCGGCCTGCTTTTTCTCGGCAGCGTCCGCTGAAGAAGAACGCAAAGGCAAGCCCACCGGTTTCATTCCGGCAGCGCTCGAACGCGCCGAGCAGGTCCTAGCACTCACACAGGCGATGGGTCTCACAGTTGTGCCGGTGTTGATCTGCCCGGTGCGTGGTGGCAGCGGCGACGAACAGATAGTGACGAACCGCGAAATCCTGACCAGCGCTGAAGTCCGCGCCGCCTACATTGAACGGCTCAAGGAATTCGTAGCCCGGTTCGAGCACTATCCCCACATCGCCGGGTGGGACGTCGTCAACGAGGCATCCTACGAGCTAGCCGCGAATCGCTCAGGTACGAAAACCTTCACTCAACAACAGATCGCAGAAACTCTGACAGAACTCTACACAGCGCTGCGCACAGTTACCGCCAAGCCGCTGATCCTGTCCTGTCCCGACGGTGGGTCAGCCCGACACTTGCGCTACCTCCTCTCACAGGACCTCTACGACATCGTTGACCACCACAGCTACGGCGACACGGCAACATGGGACATCCTGACGATGCAGCACCCGTTGATCTCGCTTGAGGTTGGCCCCGCCCCAGGTGAAACCGAAGATCAAAAGTTCGTACAGGGCGTCGCACCGATCCTGACCTCCGGGGCCGCCGTCGTCTCGGCTGCGTGGATGTGGCTCGAAGGTTGGCTCACGGAAACCGGCAAAGACGCCGCGCTGACTGCGAACAAGCATTACATCAGCCTCGCCAAGCGCTACTAGGCGGTTCTCCCTCTCTCCCCGTCGAAAGGGGATCACATGCTGTACCTCGCTGTAGCCCTTGCGGGCCTCGCACTACTACTCGTTCTTTTGCGCGAGCGTGACACACGCCAACTAGAGCGCATACTCGCCGACGTCGCACAGGAACGCCGCAGCCTGCTCGACGAACATCGCACCCAAATCCAAGGCCTCCTAAACGGGCACGCTGAGGAGTCCAAACAGGCATGGGAAGCACTCGAGCGCGCTCTCGCAGCCGCTGCTGAGGAGCGCCAAACCCTTCTCAACCGGATACAGCACCCCGAACGACCCATCGTTCCCATCGTCGAGCGAGAGTCGATAGAGCCACCCAAAGACAGCGCCGAGCTTGCGTATGTAGGCGGAATCGTCCCTGAGGGTGTCATTGTAGGAACGGAGCCCGATGGCGGCGACTGAACCAACTGCCGTCCCCGACCAGGGCGTTGGAGAGCTAGAGAAGCTACTCACCCAAGCCAAAAACGCACGCGCTGGCTTCGAGCCCGTCTGGTATCTGAACGTCTCGTATTACATGGGTCGCCAGTGGGTGTTCTGGAACCGCGGACGCCTCGACCGGCCAGTACTTGAGCCGTGGCGCGTCACGCTTACGGACAACCGGATCATCGGGATCGTCCGCACCGAGCTAGCGAAGATGACCAAGCAGAAGCCAGCATGGCAAGTCGTCCCCGTAACCGCCGAAGACGCCGATCTTGAGGCAAGCAGGGTCGGCGAACAAATCCTCGGCTACCTCTGGCGACACCTGCACATGAGAACCCGACTCATGGACGCGCTCCTTTGGTCCCGCGTAACCGGCGCCGGGTTCTGGAAGGTGTTCTGGGACAGCGCCAAGGGCCAACAGGTCACGATCGCCTGCAACGAAGACGGCGACCCCGTAATGCACGCCGAAACCGGGGCGCCGATGCGCGTCGACGACTTTCCCGACGGTCTCCCCGAAGGCTGTAAGCCGAAGACGATCGCCACGGGCGACGTGAACATCGAAGCGGTCAACCCGTTCGAACTCTATTTCGACCCAGTGGCCCTCGATATCGAGGACGCAGAATGGTGTATCCAGGTCGCTGTCAAGACATCTGAGTGGGTCAAGGCCCACTTCGACGTCGAACTCCAACCAGACACCGATATCGCACCCGGAACAGCAGAGGGCAAGATTTTCTCCACCGGCAGCAGCAGCGCCAACGGTGGCCGTGGCGTCAAGGTCTGCGAGTACTGGGCCAAGCCCTCCAGCAAGCATCCAAACGGACGGCGGGTGGTGTGGGCGAAAAGCAAAATCCTCGTCCAGGAAAACAATCCGTACGGTGATCTGCCGTACATGATGTTCAAGGGCATCCCAGTCCCCGGCCGCCTATATCCAACGTGCATCGTTGAGCAGTTGCGGGAGCCCCAAACCGAGCTGAACAAGATCCGCTCCCAGGTAACAGACAGCGCGCAACGCACCGGCAACCCCGCACTCTTGGCAGCGAAGCAGGCGAACGTCGAGTACGAGGGTGTACCCGGCGAGAGGATCGACTACGACGACACCGTCCCCAACGCCATCCCGTCTTACTTGCAGCCTCCGTCGATGCCCGCCTATGTGTTGCAGCAGCAGGAACGCATCGAACAGGCCATGCAAGACATCTCCGGCCAACACGAGGTCTCCTCCGCTCAGGTACCGGCAGGAGTAACAGCTGCATCCGCGATCAATCTCTTGCAGGAGGCCGACGACACCAGGCTGGGGCCTGCGATCTATGACATGGAGGAAACGCTCGGCATCGCAGGATCACGCCTCCTGAAGCTCGTCGCACAGTATTGGACGGACGAGCGGACCGTCATGATCGCCGGCGAGGACCAGGCTTGGAACACGATGCTTTTCCGTGGCGCGATGTTGAAGGAGAACACACACGCCGAAGTCCAAATGGGCAGCGCGTTCCCCCGGTCAAAGGCCGCGAAGCAAGCCGCGATCCAAGACACCTTGAGTCTTGCCCTCCAATACTCCAAAGATGCACTCAACCCGCGCGATCTCGCAAAGGTACTCCGCGACCTTGAGGCCGGTGGCCTCGAGAAGCTATTCGGTGATCTCACTATCGACGTGGCTCAGGTGAACCGTGAGAACCAGCAGATGGCGCAAGGCCAAAAACTCACGATCAACAGTTACGACAACAACCAAGCCCACATAGACGGCCACACCGAATACCAAAAGAGCGCCGCCTACCAGCAACTCACCCCCGAAGCCCAACAGGGCATCGAAGCGCACGTCGGCGAACACCGCGTCCAACTCATGCGGTCAATGGGACCACAGGCACCACAAGTAACCCCTGCGGAGAGCTTGAACTACAAGGATGCACCGCCCGATATTCAACGCCAGATCGAGGAGCAAGCGGGCCTCACGCCGTCGACCGAAGAGGCGCCAGAACCGGCAGCCGAACCGCCAACGCCTGGCGCCCCGCAGCAGGACGAACCAGAATCAAACAGTGGGCCTCCAGAAGCCCAACCAACACCACAAGCAAGCTAGGAGAACCCACATGGAACCAACGCCGCAGATCGATCCGACGACAGGCCAACCGGCCGTCGAACCCACTAAGCCGCCTACAGCTTCGGGAACACCTTCTCCTGGGCCTGTGACCACCGAGGCAGCCGACCAGATCATCCACGCTGCTCTCGATGCAGCCTCGGAGTCCCAGTCGCCCGTCGCGCCGGTACCATCGGAGGCATCGCCAGAGCAGCAGACAGCCCCGGAGACACCCTCATCCGAGCAGCCACCGAATACGCCTGTCGAGCAGCAGCCCGCGAGCTCTCCGACAGAGCCATCTACGGCTTCTCCGTCCGTGGCGTCAACGGAGAGCGGATCGACCCCCGACATCTCCTCCCAGCCGGCCATCCAGCCCACGGCTACCAGCGGGGCCGGTTCGGAGCCCTCCAACGAGACTCCCATCCCCTCGGCAGACGAGCCAGAGGCAACGGACTCGGCTAGCTCGAGCGCAGCAGCTGAGACTCTCCCGGTCTCGCCAGTACCAGCAGCGGTCATCGAAGGCATCGTCTACCGGGGGCGCACCGACGACGACGTCCTCACCGGCACGTTCTGCCGTGTGATCGCGGGTGAGCACCAGGGCCGCTACGGGGTGTTCACAAACACGGCAACGATCACCCTCGACGGATGGCCAGCCACGGTCATCGTCCGTACGCGCGATGATCGGGACGAGAATCTGACCGTCAACTACGCGGATATTCGTCCCGCAGCGGCTGGGGGTCGATGATGGCCCTCGACATCGCCCTACTGCGCAAGCTCGCGGCCGCTAACGCCGCCAAGGGCAAGCAGCCAGCTAAGGGCGGCGGCAAGGAACCCGTGGCACCACAACCGCCGGAGCCCGAACCGGGCGAGAAGGAACCGTCCAAGGCGGGACCGGCGATGAGTCCGATCGCGATGGCTGCGATGAAGGCCAAGGAAAAGTTCGCAGCCAAATAGAGAACTTCGACCCCTCGTGGGTCTAAGCATCTGCGACACGTTTCACGTTTTACACCGTCGCGGGTGAACATCCCCGCTCACCCGAAGGTGAGCCCAAGTAGCGCCAGGGGCACCAAGCCCACTCCACCCGCCAGGGCAACTCTGTACAGCGGGCGTGGTGAGGGCTGCCACAGCGCAGAAGGAGTAACACAATGGACGAGCCCGTACAGCCCAAGCGGATGACCGCTGCGCTATATAGGGAGCTGCTCGCAGAAGGGCGTGCACCCCGTATAGCCGGAGCGGAGGAACCCGAGGGCCAGGGCGGCGAGCCCACAGGGACACCAACACCGTTGGAGTCCTACCTTCAGTCCGTCCCGGAGGATCAGCGAGCGATCGTTGAGCCTCATCTTCGGGAGCACGAGAAGAACGTAAATGGTCGCCTGCAGGAGGCGGCCGAGTTCCGCAAGACATGGGAGCCATTCAGTCAAGTCGAGGCTCTCAAGTCCTACCAGCCCGAGCAGCTTTCAGAGCTCTTGGCGTGGCACCAGCAGATCGTGTCCAGTCCGGACGCGTTCCAACAGTGGCTCGCACAAGCAGCAAGGGAGGCCGGGCTAACACCCGCAGAGGAGAAGGAGCTGTCCGACCTTGAGGAGGACGGCGAGCTGACGCGGGAGCAGGTCCAGCAGCTCATCCAAGAACAGGCCCAACGGCAGGTCGCACCGCTCCAGGAGCGTTTGGAGCAGTTCGAGTCAGCGCAGTTGCGGTCCGTGGAGGAATCTGCGATCAGTCAAGCCTTCGACCAGATCGAGGCAGCCGAGAAAGTCTCGTTGACCGATGAGCAGAAGGAGACAATCTGCCAACTTGGCATGGCCTTCGTGGCCGATGACAACGGCAAAGAACTCCCAATGGGCGACGCGAGCTGGATCAAAGCGGGATTCGACCGTTACCGACAGATCGTCAGCGAGGCTCAAACAGCCTTCGTCGGCGAGAAGGTCCGCCAACCAAACCCACCGCTAACACCGGGGGGAGCACCGGCGGCCAGCGCACCCAAGACGTTCGACGAGGCTTCCAAGATGGCACTGGGACGGCTGCGTTCACAGTCCTAATCCCTGAAAGGAGCACTGGGCTCTATGAGTACCCAGACACTCGCAACAGCAGACGCCGTCCTGAAGGACTTCTACGAGGGTCCGATCCAGGAGCAGCTGAACCAGCAGACCTACTTGATCGACCAGATCGAGAAGGACACCGAGCAGACCGTCGTCGAAGGACGCCGTGTCATCGTGCCGCTACACAAGGCCCGCAACCGGGGACGCAAATCCACCGGTGACGGCGCAACCCTGCCGACGGCGGGGAAGCAGGGTTACGCGGACGCGATCCTCAACATGCGATACCACTACCAGGGCATCGAGTTGACAGACGCGTCCGTCAAGGCCACCAAAGGCGCTGAGGGAGCGTTTGTCAAACTGCTTCAGGCAGAGACCGAAGGCGTCGCGAAGGACATGCGCAAGGACATGCAACGCCAAGCGTTTGGTGAAGGCAACGGTCTACTCGGCACCTGCGGTGTGACCGCGGGGTCGAAAACGGTCGTGATGGCGACCGCATTCGACTGCCAGTACATCCAGATCGAAGACACCGTCGACATCATCGTGAAGGGCAGCGGTGCGACAAGCACGGGTGCTGTGGCGACAGAAGTGACAGAACGGAATGTTGCGGCGAAAACCATCACTGTCGCGGCGACCATCACGACGGATGAAACGTTCGGCGTGTACGTCTCCGGGAACCGAAACAACGAGATGGACGGCCTGCGGAACATCAGTGCTAAAGGCCGCACCCTCCACTCGATCGACTCGACCGCAGCGGGCAACAAGTACTGGGATGGCAACACCCTCGCCGCCGGCGAATCGCTGGCAAAACTGTCAGTCGCTGGAGAGGACCTGTTCATCCAGCTGTTCGACAAGATCGCCGAGAACGGTCAAGGCGAGGTAGAAGCCTGCCTCACCACCCGCGGTATCCGGCGTCGGCTGGCGAACCAGTACCAGACGCAGAAGCGGATGAACGACGCAAAGGCCGTCGAAATCCACGGTGGCTACACCGCCATCATGGTCGACGAGGTTCCCGTCCTGAAGGACGACGACTGCCCGAAGACGTTCGCGTTCGGGTTCCGCAACAAGGCGCTCCGTTGGTTCGAGCTGGACGCCCCCGGATTCCTCAGGGACCCCGACGGAAACGGCAGCATCTTCCAGCTCAAGAACGCCGGGAGCGGCCAGTCGAGTTCGATCTGGCAGGCCTGGTACAAGTGGTACGCCGCGCTCGGCACGGTCGCCGCTAACCAGACCGGTCGCCTCGAATTCTGTTCAGACGACAACCCGAAGGAATAACACCCCCTCACAGCGCCCCTGAGCCTCGTGCTTGGGGGCGCTGTCCCTCTTTCTATAGCTAGGAGTGCACTCTTATGGCTCTCACGTACGGCGAACCTGTAAGGATCGCGATGGGGAACCGCTGGTTCACCATGACCGATGTCACCCTCGACACGAAATACCCAACCGGCGGCTACGAACTCAACGCCGGGAAGCTCGGCCTCACCGACGAACAACTCGACCGCGCATTCTCGGACGTAGCCATCCCTACCGGGGGCGCCACAGGCTACCCCACCAAAATCACCACCAAAGGCCAGAAGCTTCAGCTCTACGCCCAGCACAAAGCCGAAGGCGAACCCCTCATCGAGGTCGCCAGCGAAACCGATGTCCACACTGTGGTCGTGAAAGTCACGGCGATCGGCCGCTGATGCAACGCGCATCCCTCACCCAAGTCCGAGCCGGCCGCAACGGCAAGCTGATTGAGATCGACGCCGATGTCATGGACATCTGCAACCGCATCCGCGAGATCGATTCGTCGCTCGGCGTGGACTGGAACGAGGACGGCAACTACTTCCGGGTGTACCAGCTCGTGCAAGGAGGCGAGAAGCACGTCGTCACCACCACGCGCGAGCTGACCCCGGAAGTAGTTGAGGAAGTCCGTCGCATCGCGAACCCCGGTTACAACCTAGCGAGCGAACTCGAGCGGCTAGACGACCAAGCCGACAGGGACAACCAGCACGCGTTCCAAGAGAAGGTCGGGGAGGGCGCCGAACGATTGCGGCACGCGATGCGGAAAGACCTCCAACTCCAAGACCGGATCTATCTGCCGCGGAGTGTAGATGCTTGAAACGTTCTCAGACATCGTTGAAGCCGTCCTCCAATACGGCTTCAACGACGGTCCCCAGGTCAACCGGACCCGCATCAAGAACTGGGTCAACGAAGCACAGGTAGACCTAGCACGCCAGGTAGACGCACCCGAGTTCCAGGAAACACAGACGATCGTGATGGTCCTCGGCCAGTACCAGTACACATTGCCAGCAGACTTTCTGCGTGTCCAGGACATCGTGTACGAACTCCTATCGAGCCGTCTCAAACCTGTGGACCAGCAACAGTTCGACCTAACTGCACCCGCGCTCGTCCAGGGTCCCCCGGAGATTTACACGCTGTACCAGAGCCAGTTGTGGGTTTATCCCGGCCCGAACAGCACCGACCCCCTGTTGATGCGCTATCTGCAGCGGCCACCAACCCTAGTCAACGATGGGGATGTGCCGGTCTTGAACCAGGACTATCTACAGCTCATGGTTATGGCGTCACTTGCCGAAGCGTTCGCGGCAGAAGACGACATCGAAGCTTCACAGTTCTGGCAAGGCAAGTACGAAAAGGCCCGCGACGCATACGCATCAGACGTCCAAGACCGCATGGACGACCGGCCCCGGCTGATAAGCGGCACATGGGGCGGCAGCAGCGCACTAGGTAGGTAGTTATGCGGGGCACGCCTTTCATGAGCGAGGGTTTCGTCGGCGGCCTGAACACCATCGATAGTCCCTACACGCTCGAAGAAGACGAGTCGCGAGACTGCCTGAACGTCGTCGCTACTACCAGGGGGGCGATCCGCAAGCGCACCGGGTCGACGCTCCTCACCGGAGCGCCACCAGCTGTCGAATTGCATTCCCTGTTCCCGGCCACCATGGGCGGCACTAAGTGGCTGATCGCTGCAGGGGGAGGAAAGCTCTACTCGATCGCATCAGGCGGCGCGGTCACGCAGATCGGGACAGGATTCAACACGACCGCACGATGGACGATGGTCCAAGCGCCCACAAGCGTGGCGGTAGCCGGCCAAGGCCCCGTCTACATGGTCAACGGGGTTGACGCACCCCAATACTGGACCGGTGCTGGCGAAGTGAAAGCATGGACCGGCAAGAACGACGAAGAACACTACTCGACATCGCCGCACGTCCCAAACGGCCAGTGGATGATCTTCGCCGGAAACCGTATCTGGATGACCGGAGTCGCCGGTGACCCCTCAGCTGTCTGGTTTAGCGACATTGTGAGCACGGGAGAAACGGGTGGGCAGGGCGACCCGAGCTCATGGCCCAAGACGAATGTAGTCAGATTCGACAGCGCAGACGGGTACCCAATCACAGGAATCGGCACCGTCGGACCGTACCTAGTCGTATTCAAGGAGAACAAGACATGGATCGTTAACGATCTACAGACAGGAGCAAACCGCCGGCTCACAGACAATGTCGGGTGCGTCTCCCATCGGAGCATCGTAGAGACAGCGATGGGCACATTCTTCTTGACAGCCGACCAGGGCGTCTATCTGACTGACGGGTCTCATTTGCATGAGATGAGTTACAAGGTGCGTCCCACCGTCCTCGCGATCAACCCGACGGAGCGCCAAAATGCCGCAGGTGAATATTTCAACAATCACTATTACTTGTCATACGCGGCAGGTTCAAGTCCCACAAACAACAGGACGCTCGACTACGATGTGCAGCTAAAGTCGTGGTGGCTACACGACCTTGCAGCTAACGAGTGGGCGATATGGGAGCCCGGTGGCGAAACCAACCTGTACGCGACTCCGGCGGCAGTCTCAAAGGGGATTGTACGAGCATTCGTCCCAAACATTTATACGGACGCTGGTGTCAACTATGCGGGAGCTAACGGGCTGGCTGCCTACTGGTTCGGCCCGTGGCAGGTGTTCTTCATGTTCATCAACCGCCACCGGATCAAGACTCCGCACCTAAAGAAGAGGATACGCCAAATCCATTTCGATGGATCCGGCGAAATCATCCCAATCGTAGCCCGCGACTTCTCCAACGCCGCTGTCCATGAACCGGGAGTAGTAGCGAATGAACCTGAGACTGACCAAACGCTTCCCGTCAACTTTAGTCAAGGTGAAGAGATTTTCGGTAACGAAGACGTAGAACAAAAGTTTGGTGGGGAAACCCTTGAAGGGCAAGAGATGATCTTTGGGGGAGCGTCTGCGACGCGGGACGCCCGCCTCTACAGTCTCGGCGTAGGTAGGGCGTGGAGTGTCGGGTTTGGCAACAACACGAGTGCTCCGTTTGAGGTCGATTCATTTACCCATATGATCCAATTTCGTAAGAGCTGAGGCGCAATGACAGAACTCACATTTCTGACGCCTGAACTAAACCAGCCTGACAAGACCGAGGACCCTAAGATCGCCAATGCGTTGAACGCGGTACGTTCGTGGGCTAACGGGAAAATCGACGACACGAACGTCGCCGCAGCCAACAAGGACGGCCTGGCCACAAAGGCATCTCTCCGTACGTTGGGTACGGGTGCCCAACAGGCAGCAGCTGGCAACGATTCACGCTTCCTCAACGTTCACGCATGGACGAACGCTTCACTCGCAGGGACTTGGTTTACTTCACCGACTGGCGGTCAGGTTGCTGCCTACCGTCTGAGTTCGGATGGCAGTATGGGTGAACTGAAGGGGGAGATGCGCAATCAGGATGGCGCACAGGGCCAAGGTGAGACCATGTTCACCCTACCGGCCGAATTGCATCCTGCGCATACTGTCCGAGTGGCGATCCCTTGGTGGAATGGTAGTAGCCGGGGTTGCGGCACGCTAGAAATTAGAACTAATGGTGAAGTTGTTCTCGAAGAAGGGTCTGCTTTTGGTCGCGCCACGCTCGACGGAATACGGTTCCCGCTCACATGAGTTGGCTTCCCCACATACCCGTAGCTGACGAGGCTGAGGCTACCGAGAATTTCGAGGCTATCGCCAGCCAAATCGTCGTCGGTAAGGGTGCTCCAGAAGGTAAGGTTGGAGCACCAGTCGGTATGATCTACCTCCGCCTAGACGGAGGGACGAGCACGACGCTGTATGTTAAGGAGAAAGCAGCGACACCCACGGACCCGACCGGATGGGTAGCGAAGTAATGGGCGTACCAACCCCCACAGCAGCCCCGACACCGTTCCTTGAAGGTGATCCTCGCAACGGCAAGTATTTCGAAAACCTTGCCGCGCTCGAACACCAGTTGAGCAATAGTCTCGCGGGAGACAAGCAGGATCTCGAAGGTGCCCAGTCAGCTTACAACTACAGTACGGGCGAGCTCGAACGGCAACTCCCGGTGACGCTACAGAACACGAGGAGCACCGCGAACTCGCAGGGACTTCTCGAATCGGGTCAGCTTGCCCAACGAGCAGGGACGGTCGAGTCGAAGTATGCAGCACAACGTGGCAGGTTGACGTCGAACCTGCAAGCGGAGGAAAACAAGGTTCACCAGGCAGAAGCGAGCGCAAACGAAAGCTTCCAACTCGGCCGTGGCAAGGCTGCACAGACCTCTCGCGAAGAAGGCTTGACGGGCCTGGAGAAGGAAAGCCCGAACGAAGCTGCCCCGGCCGCGGTGCCGACTGTTGCACCGGTGGCACCACAAGCGTTGAAGGTTGTCTCTCAGCGTGCCCAGCCGAACAGCAGGGCAGTGCGTAAGCAGGCAGCAAAGAAAGTGGTGGGCTAAACATGGACTCCACAAATCAAGGCATCGCCAGTGCGAACGTGACACCGGGCGGCACCACGGCCCAAGCGTTTGCTGTCAAGCGACTCGAACGTCAACAGCAACTACAGGCCGTTCAACGTCCAGGGCGCGTCCAACCGCCCGTCTCAATACGCGTGAAAAAGGGGGTGTAGTGTGGCGACAGTAGCAATGACGGGTGGCACGCCAGCGCTCCGCCAGGCCGCTGCCCAACGTGCGGTAAAGGGACCAAGGGTGGTGTCTCAGCGTCCTCAGCCGGTGCGTGCCGCGTCAAACGGTCCTCCGAAGCTGCCGCGCTCGAGCGCGCCTGTCCATCAGGCCAAGGCTCCCACTAAACAAGCTCCCAAGACACCGGCAGCGGCTGGTGCGAGACCCGCGACGGCGTTCAACCCTATGGATGGCTTCCTGAACAGTCAACAGCTCGGGAACCTCGCTAACCAGATCACGAAGCAAAACATGAGCACCCAACTCACCCCGTTGCGCCAGCAAGCCAACGAAATTGCCGGGACCGAGAACACGGTCGCCGGCCGATACGGCGGCTATAGCGAAGCGACCGACAAGCTCCTCCAGGGGACTGGCCAGGAATCGGAAAACACGGCGAAGACCTATGAGAACCAGGCCGCCGACGCGGTACTGAAAGCCGGTGAGGCAGTCAACCAGACCGGCCAGACCGCTACCGCTCAGAACGGTGGCTATCTCGACCCGCAGGTCCAAGCGGAGCTCAACGCCGAGGGGAAGCTCTCCGCAGGCGTTGGGGGTGCCCAGAACTCGTTTGCACAGGCGTCTGGCCAGAACGAGCAGAACTTTATGGGGAACCTCCGAGCAGCAGCTACCCAGCGTGCATTGGAAGGCCAAAAGAGCATCGCGACCACGTACGGTGGCGATCTCGCGAAGAACTCGTCCGCCCAACAGGCTCTCATCGCGAAGCAGCCAGCCGACGCCAAGAGTCTCGCGACAGAACTTGGGCAGAAGCAGTTCACCGACTACGCCACGATGCAGGGGTTGGGGATCAAGCAGACGACCGCACAACAGGCCGGTGAAAAGATCAAACTCACCGCCAAACAGAACACCGAACACGATCGGCTCACCGAACGCGGACAAAACATCACAGCTACGAAGAATGCTGCCCAGACCAGGCTCGACGAACAGAAGCTCGCAGAGACGGAACGCCACAACCGGGCGAGTGAGAGCATCAGTGCCGAACGTGCCAGGACCGCTGCAAAGAAGGCTAACGGTGGACTCAGCACACCGCAACAGGACAAAGTGTCCGGTGAAATCGGTACCGCCTACAACATTGTTCAACAGCTGCGGACCGCGAATATCAGCCCGCAAGAAATCCGGAACACACTCACCACCGGTGGTCTCCGCCGCGTCGTCAAGACGACTTCGTCAACCGGCAAGGAAGGCACGAAAGAAGTCACATACAAATATCCCAAGGTCGGTAACCAGACTCTCGTCACTGCTGCCTTCGAACTTTGGGACTATCACAAGGTAAGCGCACAGACCGCCCAGGCGTTGAAGGGGATGGGGGTCGCGGTGCCGGGCGAGTGGACAAACGGGAGCTTCAAGGGCTTCTAAAATGGCCAACCCGCTTCTCACGCTCCCCGGTAATCCATTTGCGGGCGCTCAAAAGGAAGCTGCGAAGAAAGTCGCGCAAGCCAAGGCAAAACTCCCGGTGCCGTACAGTCAGACGAAGGCGGGACAGCGTGCTTTGAAGGGCGCTGAATCGTTGAACCGGACAGGCATAAAGATCGCCGAGGAAGGCGCCCAGAAGACCAGGGAAGCCGGTAACAAGCGTCTCGGGCTCCCGTTGACACATCAGCCAGCGCCGAACCAGAAAGCAACAGTCCTCTCTCCGAGGGAGCGCGTTGCGGCTTACAAACCCGGTCAGGACGCGATCACGCTAGGACACCTTGCTGCGACGATCCTCTCGCCGGCCCCGCAGGGTGCCGCTGTCGCGTCTCCGTTCAATGTCGAGTCGTTCGCCAAGGGTCTCGCGACAGCTGCAAAGAACACGCCTGGCAGCGCACTCCGCACCGTCACCGGCACAGTACCTGGACTTGTTGCTACCGGGAAAGCTGCGGTACACGCGGCCGAGGGCAATCCTAAGGAACTTGAGGCGATGGGCAAGAGCCTTCTCCAGGTCGCCGAGCACCCGTGGACATCGTTCCAGAAGGAACCCGTCCCGGTCGGGCTAATGGCCCTCGGCGCGGAGGGATCAGTCGGACGGTTGGCTGGCGCCGCGATGCGCTCGGGAGCATTGGGAGACAAGGTCGCCGAGGCCGCGTCAATGGACCGTGCACCGCTCCACCTCTACGGCACCAGCAGCTCAGCTGACCAGGTCGACGCCGGCCTACACGACGTAGCGATCCCACGCAAATACAGCCCTGACGTGATCCGCAAGGCCGGCCAGGTCGCCGCGGACACGTTCAAGGAAAAAATCCTCCACCAAGACCCGAACATGGCCACGGGAGAGCAGGCCAACCGGTACCTGTACGGCGGGAGCCTGGTCAGCCAGCACACGTTCAAGCGGGCGCAAGGCTTCTTCAAGCCAGGCCTCGTCGACGAGCAGGCCGCGAAGGGCGAGACACTCAGACGCCTCTATTCGGGGGCAGCTGCTCACACGATGCGCGAGCTCAAGCCCAAGACGGGTGCCGAGGCAGTCCCGCTTGCCGTAGAGGGGATCCTCCGCCGCCCAGAGACCGTCGTTGCGGATCTGACAAAGGAGCATCAGCGTCTTCAGGACACCGCACAGGGCCTCACAGGCAAGGAGTTGCGTCTCAACAAGGCCAACCAACGCCAGATCGATGGGCTTCTCGCTGACAAGAAATTTCTCGCGAACCCTCAACCCGCGTTCCAGGCAGCACGCGAATACGCTGACTGGTCGGCGCCGCTCGAGCAGCGACTCGTCCAGCTCGGTCATCTGGAGCCGGACCAGATCAACGCGAAGCTCGTCCCCTACGCCCTGTCACACATGGGCAAGGACGTGGCCTATAACGAGAATCCCGGCAAGCACCCGTTGGCCCTCGCCGAGAAATCTGCTGGCAAGCAGGTCAAGGCCGCCCAGAAGGCTCTCGAACGGGCCCGCGGCGGCACCAACAAGACGGCTGTCGCTGAGGCACGTTCTCGGCTTGCTGATGCGCGAGGAGCACACCACACAGTCGCAAGCGACCTTCAGGGGTTGAAGGCGGCAGGGTTCATCAAGTCCAACGGCGACATGTACCCCAGGCTCGAGCAAGCAGGCCGCCCGCTCGCCCCCGATGCGATCCGCGCCCACATGAAACAAGAGCTCGTCGATCGCGGCGTTGGCTTCCTGACGCACAAGCAGGATCAGACGTTCGGGAAGGCGCTCGAGTCTTATGCTGGCAAGCGTCCGGGGACAGAGGTCCGGTCAAGAACCGGCGTGTCATTCAAGAACGGCACCTACGACAGGTCCTACCAGGCGCTCAGCCGTCAGGCGTACCGGCATGCGAACGCGATCGCTGGCCACGAGAACCGAGACGAGATGCTCCGCCGGTTCGGCATCGGCCGCTTCCACACGCTCCAGGACGCTGAACGTGCCCTCGACAATTTCGCTCACACCCCCGAAGGCAAGCTGATTACCAAAGCAAACAGTCTTGGTGATCTCACTCCTCACCTGATCGGCCCCGACCGTGTGGTCGCTCAACGCAACGTCGAGACCCGCGCACTCGGGCCGATCCTCCGCGACTTCGGCCTGGCTGAGCACAAGGCGATCAACGAGACTGCAGACGCACCGAAGTACACGCTCCTACCGGAAACGGTTTCAAAGAGGATCGGTGAGCACGACAAGCTCAACCAAGCCACTCAGGGCAAGCGTCTGTTGCAGTGGTACACAAACAAGTGGCGTTCAGCCGCTCTCTTCACGTCGCCGCGATGGTTGTTGGGCAACCCACAAGAGCATGCGATCCGTCTCGCTATGGCCAACGTCAACCCGGCTGCGATCTTCGGAGCCGGGAAGGCGGTCAGGCTAGGGAAAGACATCGTCGACCACTGGCACAGCATCGCTGCCGACCAATCTCGTACAGAGGCAGAGAGGTATGTAGCGCGCGCACACGCCGCCGCCTACTCCGCCGGCACCCATTACGGGTCGATCGCTGTCAATGCAGTCCACCGTGGCGCAGAGGACGCGCCGGCGGCCGACTTCGCCCAAGCGTTGAACGAGACGGGGCCGGTGTCGAAGATCGTTGGTGTGTGGAGCAAGTGGAAGGGCGCAATCGGTCAGGGCATGGCGAAGGTCGAGCAGAACAGCAAGGCGGCCGCGCTTGGCAAGGCGGCGTTGAACGAAACCCACAAGTTCATGGGGGACTGGCAGAAGCTCATCGGCCGTCAAGACACGGCAGTGAAGAAGTTCGCCGAGGGCAAGCTCTCCCCGAACGAGGCGTCGAAGCTCGGGAACGACCAGATGGACATGATGGGCAACTGGTCCCAGCTCCCGCCGGCAGTCCGTAGCGCTGTGCAGACATGGAGCCCGTTCGGCCTGTGGTGGCTCACCAGCATGAAGTTCGTATTTCGCACCCTCCCACGGGATCATCCGATGAAGACAGCCGCCCTCGCGGCGATGGAGGCCGCGACACACACAGCCAGCAGCGAAGCCGAAACACCGTCCTATCTCCAGGGCGGAGTGAAAGCACACCTCCCGATCGTCGGGGACGTCACCCTGACCCCCGAGTATTACTCGCCATTCGGCGTCGGAGTCGACCCCGGCGTCACAGCCGCAGGCCAGGTGCTACCGCAGGTCACGGATCCGTATCTGACGATGCGTGGTGTCGACCCGGTCACGAATGAAGCTCTCAAGAACTCGAGCAAAGAACCACTCGATCCAGGGCACCTCACCGCCCAGGCCCTGTACAGCACGCTCGAGGGACTCGTACCAGGCCTACGCCAAGGTGTCCAGCTGGCACAGGAGGGTGGTCGCCCCGAACCCGGCAGCTTCAACCCCCTAGCCGTGGAACCAGGGAGTCAGCGGGGGATCGAGCAGACACTCGCGAAGATCTTCAGTCCCGTCAAGTACACGGCCGGCAAGCGTGAATCTAAGAGTACCGGCAAGAAGATCAAGCCCGGTTTCGGTGTGCCTGCCGGTCTAGGAAAGGCAGCCGGACTAGGCCAGCCAGCAGGCTTCGGAAAGCCAGCAGGCCCGTGAACATTCCCGCGATCCCAATGGGGACCGGCCAAGCAGTGACCGGCAAGGTGTCGTGGTTCGGTGGCCCAAACGACAGCACCGACAGCGGCCACACCGCCTCAGGGGCAACCACAGCGACGCCGGGGATAGCGGTCTATAACCGTGCGACGCTAGGCGGCTATTGGAAGGTGACGGATACGAAAACGGGCCGGTCTGCGGTGTTGAAGCAGACGGATCTCGGACCAGCACCGTTCACCGGTAGGAAGATCGACGTGACGTATTCGGCGCTCAACCGGTTCGGGTACGGCGAACACAATTTCCCGACGGACAGCACATTCAAGGCCGAATACTTGGGGCACAACCCCGCCACCACCGCACCTGCTACCCCAACAGTGGCGTCGCCGGCGGCGAAGGTCCCGAGCATTCCCGGTGTTCAGCTCGACCAGGCGGCGTTCCAGCAGGCTCAACGCCAATCGCTCGTAGGGAAGCTCATCGCCTCCGGCAGTGGCGGAGAGGCGAACAATCCGCTATTCACGAGCGGCCTCGTTTCCACAAAGGCACCGGACCCAAGCGAATACACCAAGACCGCTCCTGCCGCACCGAAGGTCCCCTCGGCCGCTGCACCTTCGACAGGTGGCGGGAGTGGACCCGGTGCTGGTGCTGTTGCGTTCGCTACCGAACGTCTCGGCCACTACAAGGAGAGCGAAGGCCAAAACCTGGGGCCCGAACTCGACACGCTCGAGCAACGCTTCGGCGACAAGGGCGAGCCGTGGTGTGCGATGTTCGCAACAGTCTCCGCCTCTCATGGTGGAGCGTCGATGGCCGTCCGGACCGCGTCTGTCGCTGACATCAACAAGTGGGCATCCGAAGGCACACACGGCTATATGCACGGCCTGTTGCCAGCGTCGAAGGCGCGCCCGGGGGATTTGTTGACGTTCGGGGATCAGCACGTCGCCCTAGTCAAGGAAGTCACGCCGCAAGGGATCGTGACGATCGAGGGCAACGCAGACGGCAGCGGCGGAGTCACCCAGCTACACCACACGTTCAATGAAGGGCAGATCGCTCGCCCCTACTACAAGGGCCGCTGAGATGACACGGTTTCTGAGCGAGAAGGTCGACCTTGATGTCGAGAAGGCCGTCACCGCCATCGCCGCTTACCGGACACTTCCCGAAGCCGTCGACTATCTCGCCAGCGAGGGAATCACCACGACCGAGTCCAAGCTCAAAGTGTGGCGCGACACGATGTACGCCGACCGTGTCCGCAAGCGTCGCGAACAGATCGCCCCACTGATCGAGGAGAAGCTCGCCTCAGACCTACTCGGGAACGCGACCCTCGCGTCGGATGTGACCGCGCTAGCGATCCAGAAGACACGAGAGATGCTCGAAGACGGCAAGATCGCCGATCCGTCCCGTGTGGCCCGAGACCTCTCCCAAGTCGGTACCCAGGCAGTAGACAAGCGTCTCGCGCTTCAAGGCCGACCCACCCAGATCACCGAGCATCGTGACGTTTCAGAGATTATTCGGGCGCTCGAAGGGATGAAAGTCGTCGTGTCGTCTGTCGATTCGACCGCGATCGAGGAGACCGTTGGCTGATGGCCGATCCGCAGACGGCAGAGCAACGCGAGTCGAAGGCCGTCCAGTTGGCCGAAGCCCGTGGGCGTCGTCAACAGGAAGTCGACGGCCGCCTGGACGAGCATGATCGTCGGTTCGCTCGGATCAACGGTTCGATCGAGCGGTCTGCGCGAGCACAGGAGGGCACGAACCGCGAGCTTGGCGCTCTCAAGAAAGGCTTGGAGGACGTGGTCACCAAGCTCGAGACTGGCGAGGCTGTATCTGCTGCCCTAGCTAAAGCAGCGGTGTCTCGCCGCGAGTTCTGGCTAGGAGTTGCCACGATCGCCGCGGCGCTAGGCGGAGCCCTACTCGGAGGAGGACACGTCTAATGAACCGTCACCTGTTCTACACGGTTGGGCTTGTGGTCCTGCTGCTCGCGCTTAGTGCAAATACCTGGTTGGGGCTCAACAACCGCTCGAAAGTCGAAACGGTCGTAAGTCACTTGTCGCAAACGACAAAGGAAAGCGCTGTGCAGCGCGTCAAGACCGTCGAACAACGTTGTGGGCTAACACATCTCTTGATCGGTGTCCTCGAAAGGGACGATCCCAAGCGTCTACCCGCATTCAGGACGAGCTACGTGGAATGTGAGACGCAGCTCGTGAAGGTCCGCAAGATAGCCGCGCACGCCTGAACTTTCCGCGCCCGTTCTGGCGCTTCATAAGTCGTAACCGACCCTCTCGAAAGGAGGACCGTTCCATGCCTGTCAACCGTCTGGTGGCACTCGCCACCCCCCTCTTCGCTGCGCTGACCGCAGTCATCACCGCTCTCGTTCGCAAGCATTGCCCCGGTCTACCCGTCCCGTCCACCACCGAACTGACCGGACTCGAGCTAACAGGCGCCGCCGCCGCGTCCGCCGCCGCGCTGAAGTGGCTGCATGGCCACCAGAAGTGGGAGGCCCGCGTTGAAGACGCTGAGCACCTGGCAACCCATATCGCCGCACAGGCCCAGTCGATCGACCCGGCATACACCAAGCAGATCCACGACTACGTACAGGGCGAACTCGCGTCGCTCGAGGCGAAGCTGACTACTGGCGTATCGGATGCTGAGGAGTTCGCAAACCAGCCCCCCGTGACGGCAGCGGAGTCGCCGCGTCCGGAAAGCGCCGCCAAGCCAGATGCACCGGCAACGGTGCCAGTGCAGGCAGTCGTCCAACCGATGCCCGCAGCGCAGCCAGTCGCAGGTGCTCAGGCTGTCCCTGCGCCACAGGGAGCGTGAGCGATGCATATCAGCGAGAAAGGGCTACACCTCATAGAGCAGTTCGAGGGGTTCGTCAGCCGTCCCTATTGGGATGCGTACGGCAAAGTCTGGACGCGCGGCTATGGCGAAACAGAAGGGATCCACGCCGGCTCGCCAGCTATCTCCCAGGCTGAGGCGCAGGCGAGGCTCAAGCAGCTCGTAGAGGAGCGGTATGAGCCAGCGCTACGTGAGATCCCAGGTCTCGACGAGAACCAGAACGCGTGGGATGGCATCTGCTCATTCGTCTGGAACGTCGGGACAGGTGCGATCGCAGCCAGCACAGCAGTGGGTGACGCGCTCCGCGCGCACGACCTCCACAGGGCGGCCGACGCGATGCTCCAGTGGGTCCACGCCGGAGGCGTCGTCCTACAGGGCCTTGTGACGCGTCGACATGCCGAGATCGCGCTGATGCTCACCAAAGAGACCAACCCACTGGCGGTGCTCGAGCCTCGCGAGCACGAGGAAGTCGACCGGTACGACACGCTCCTCAAACACCCGCACCTCCACGAGCACGGGTTGAAGGTCGTGCGTGCTCGTTTGGTCACGCTCCGAAAGGCCATCTGGCGGGCGGCCGACGGGGACATCAAGGCTGGCAAGAACGCGAACGACGCGTGGAGCGTGCTTCATCGTCGCGAGCGGTATCAGATCCTGCTGTCCCGGACGCGATGATCTCCGGACTCATCCATCCGCTGTGGCTGTACAGGATCATCGACTGGCCAATGAACACGGGCCCGAACGGGGGCTACAACTTCTGGTCTGGGATCGGTTCGGGCAGTCCGCTGCTCGGTGCATTCGCGGCGTGGTGGCATCACAACAACTGCACCGAGCCGCGATGCTGGCGCAAGGGCCACAAGGATCCAGGGCACGGTCATCCGGTCTGCAGGAAGCACCAGGACAAGCTCCCGGCATAGCTCGCCCGTCCCGGTGGGACGGAAGACGCCACCGCTGAGCGTGGCGTGACCCTGGCCGCGTTGCACGCGAGCCTCAACGAGATAAGAGGCCAATTGGTATCCGTCATCTACGCCTGGCGTTGGCCGCGACTGCGACTGCGCTCACCCTCGTTCCGCCGGCCCTGGGCCGGCCTGGGATTCGCCATGACAAGAGCCCGTACACCGGCTATGTAGTCGAAGGACGCACCAGCACGTTCGGCTACCTCACCGGTGACAGCGAAGGCCCCACGGCTTACCGGTGCAGCCCAGAAGGTTGCGCAACTCGAAGGCCCTGCATCGCGATCCGCAACGATCTCACGCTCGGCCACTATTTCGAGGTCACGATCCTCGGCCACCATGCCCGGCTGATCCAGTGCGACTGGGGGCCAGCCGAATGGACAGGCCGCGCGATCGACGTCACTGGCCTCGGAGACCAGGCACTCGACTTCTCGCCGGGCGGCTTCCCTACGGGCGCCTGGGGAGTCGCGCGCGAGCTTAGGTAGCCTCAAACATCGCCAGAGGACGGCACTTACGCCCCTGACCCCTCCGTGGGTTGGGGGCGCTTCGTCGTTCCGGGGGCGCCAAAGCCCTCATTCTGTCCGCCTGACGGTCCTATAGGCTTGCCGGAACGGCGTATTTATAGGCTTTCGCGAGGGGTCTGTAGCGTTTTGTTAGCGAGAATGTGGCGTTTTGTGCTCTTGAAGGGCACTCTACCATAGAGACTAGAGCAAGATGCTATCTAGATCTGTATTCTGCGCGAGCATCAGAGTGCCGGATAAGGAAGTTCGGTATGAGCGTTGCAGGAAGCTAGAGAGAGACTACGAACTGAGACGGGAGCCCGGGACTCGTGAGCGAGAGAGAAATCGGCACGTGTCAGCGCGTTCGCGTACGCGACGGAAGGCTAGGCCATGAGCGACGATAATCGATCAAGGGTGCCCACCGCAACTAGCGAGGAGAGCGCCGACTTGGGACGGGTATCGGTTTCCGCGCGGGGCGAGCAGTGCGTTCTGTCCGATGCGGCGGCATGGCTGGAGGACGGGGTCTTTGTTATCCGTAGCACCGAGTTCGATGTGATGGCCGAGGATGAGGATTTCAAAGAGGCCCTCGACCTGTTCGCGAACCGCATATTCGACTATGCCGATATGTTGGGGACACTCGTTTCTGATAATCGTGCGACTCCCGCCGAGCGCGAGACACTTGCTGACCTGTCCTCCCGAGTGATACCGTGGATGACCGCAGTCGAACGAGCAAGCAACAGACTTCATTTCCGTCTACCAAGACTTAGAAATACACGCACAGGACATTGGCAACACCGCGCGACTCAAGCAAGCGGCTCTTCGCGGCTGTCCGTGGCCTAGCAGGAGACCCCCTCAGAAAAGTCACGCACGGCGAGCTCTTCCGTATAGAGGTCATGTCGGTCGACGGTCACCAGTACGCAGCGACAGTCCAGGTAGATACGCACCGAAAGGTACCGAGCAAGGCGGCGATGAACGATCTTGCTGACCGCTGGCGTCTTCCCAGGGACACGATCGAGAGCGTCCTCGAGAGTTGGACGGGCGATCAGCTCAAGGCCCACCTGTCGGCCCTTACCCACGAGGAGCTGTGCTGTCGCGATCCGGTCGTGACTGAGGACGCGGAAGCGTCGTGAGCCGCTGACTGTAGGGGTAGACTCCCTCGCGGTAGAGGCTGCTCCCATACGCGGTGCCCAAGCGGACACTTGGCGTACCATCCCCTCCGTTTGCTTCGGCGGCGGAGATGCGATAGCCCCTCGATCTTCGGGTCGGGGGGCTATTTGCGTTAAGGGCCAGCTAGGAGGGGCCGGCGAGCACAGACATCTATGGGGATGAATGGAACTACCGGCCCCTCCGACCTGACAACCAGGATCCGGATGGGCGGCGGTGAGCATACAGGACTTTGGTCCCAGGCGTGTGGCCCCTGGACTCAGATCCCAGGACCAGGCATGTTTCTCATCAAATGCCACCGCTCGATAAGCCGGACCCCAAGCTCGCTGACGCGATCCGCACGTTAAGAGCCACCAAGGGTGCGACCCAGGAGGATGTCGCCCATGCCGCCGGACTGACCAGCAGCTCTTATTCGAGGATCGAGCGGGGCTTGACGAACCCGGCGTGGACGACGGTGCAGCGGATCGCCAGCGCGCTCGACGTCACACAGGCAGAGTTGGCCGCCGCGGCAGAACGCCAAACTTGATTGGCGCCACGATCTCTTTCGACTACTACGCGATCATCCGCGATGCAGCTGGCGCAGCGGGGTGAGAATGAGTCCGCTCGGCGCCTGCAGATCGTCATCGGTCGGTTCGGAGTCGACGAGGGGCATCAGCTTCTCGGCGCCCGCTTCCGCGCCGTCACGGTGTCCCCGCCGGTACGCCTCATTGACCGCTTTGTTGTGCAGCTCCCACAGCATGAACTCAGCTACGTAGACGACGACCAGCAAGGTCGCCTGCGCTTCGACCCCGGACACGATGTGTGGCACGGCCAGGATGGGAAGCACGAGCTGCACGAGCCCCACGAGGATTTGTTGATGTAGACGCATAAGTTCGGATGGTACAGCCGTTGACCGGTTTACGAGGGAACGGCCAGGTCAGCGTGCTTCTCCAGCCAGCGCTCAAGCTCGGGCGTCATCTCCCACGTCAGTCATTATTTCCCCCTTTGGCTGTCGCATGGGTGCATCCGAGCTGTTGGCACTGTTCGCGGGCAGTCTCCAAGATCACGCGTGGGCTGCTTGTCCCGAACCGGCGCTGTAGTGTCGGATGAGAGGGCATCTCGCCCGGCATTTGGGAACGCCATTCTTTGCAGGTGGGGATGCGCTGTTCGCGGTGATACCACGCGCATAAGGCGCGCACGATTTCTTCGGTAGACCAAATGATGGGCCGGTCGTAGGTGGGGGTCAGGCCGGCAGCCAGGAGAGCCTTATTCCAGCTCCCATAGAGTTTGACCGCTGTTCCTTGGGACGGGAGCGAGTGATTCCGGTTACTGTCGCGGTTGCGCGGTACCTTCCCGTGCCGTGCGTAGTAGCGCTTGATTGCGTCCACGACCATCGCGTGCGACCATCCCTCCGTCGTCACTGACGCGCGGGAGTGCCGCTTCACAAGGGCATATCCGTAGCTGTGAGGGACGCCCGTTAATACCTCTATATCGACATACGTGTGGCCCGCCTTGCGTAGTTCGCGGACATGTTGTACCTGTTGGTCTGTGTACTTGGCGCATTGGTGATTAGCACCGCGTGGGGCGATTCGTGGGCTAACGCCCTGACGGGCAGCGTTGAGGACTCGCCGCCCATACGGGTCAGCCTCAAGTTCCGCGAGCTGTAGGTCCTCCTCGCCAACCATCGCGTTCTGGTCGGCCAAGGCTTCGAGCGAGTCTCCACGTCCTTTGTGCTCACGATCCCCATCTACGATCGCGTCCAGGGAGACAATGCCCTGTCTCTGGCGCCGTTCTCGCGCTTTCAGCGCCTTGAAGCGCGCTGTACCCTTGAGGTAGCCGCCGATCGGTCCGTCCTCGAGCTGGTCGGCCTTCCCAGCGACCGTGATCCACGCGTCAGATAGGGCGTCCTCGGCTTCCTCCCGGGTGTAGCCCATGCGGCGAATGTCGGCCACTAACCCCTCGAACTGGCCTGGGGCCAGCGATAGATCCCGGATGCTCATGCGTGCCTCCTTGATCGGTGGAGGACAAACGCTACGCCCGGCGGTGGACGCACGACCATGTAGCTGCTGACGCTCTTGATCGGCTCGGGCGGCTGTCCGTTACGGTGATGTAGTCGGACACCCCACACAAAACGTGCATGTGAGCAGGGATTTTGAGCGAATACGCCGTGCAAGAGGGGTCGCAAAAGCAATGATTTCTCTCTCAATTGCGGGATCTCCTCACCACGGCGGTCTGCTGGTGCGCTAGACCTTGATCCCACATGAGCGAACGAACCAACACCCCGGTGGACGCACCGAAAGCTCTACAAGCGCACGACGGCGGTCGTACCGACGAGGCGAAGCGATGGGACGCCGACGCTGAGGCCGAAGTCGGGGCGTTTATTGCCCGGTTCCTCGCTGAGCATCCGGCTCCTCCGGGGTCGGCTGTTGCTCACGACCTCCGGTTGTGGGGAGATGCTCTTGAGCGGCGCCCAAGCTCGCCAGGCGGCTCTGGCAGCGGCGCGTCACTTGCGCGCCGTGGCGTAGCGTCGCTCTGGGCCGTTTTGTCGTCCACTAGCTCTTCGACGAGCGAGCGTAGGAAGCTCTGGATAGCAGGGTCACGAAGTATCGCTTGAACCTCTGCCACCTCGTCGGTACTAAGACGTTCACCGCCGAGATATCGCTGGAGCAACTCCCGATCGAGCTTCTCGGCCGGAAAAGATGTGTTCCTAACAGGGGGCTCGTCCAGTTCAAACTCTTGCCCAATCGCAGTCGCGTCGTCTTTGCGGCGACGCTCCCAGTCTGGATCCACCCAGAGCTCGAGCATCTCTATTGCGTGTCTCTCGTTCTCGGCATCCGCGAGGATCTCCCAGGCCACTTGCCCGTCGAGAGCCATCGTCAACAAGCCAGGGTGTACAGCGGTTGGCGGGTCACTTGCGCGGGATTGCGTAGCTCGCTCCTCGTCGCGATAGAAACCAATGATCGGGACCTTCTTGCCGAGTTCTCGGCGCGCCTCGGGGTTGCGCAGAACCGCGTCGATCAGTTCCTCCATCTCGCCTGTTTCGAGATCTTCGCCTGATGCAAGTCTCTGCGCAGCAAGCTCGACGCGCTTCGGCTTGGGTCGATAGGTCGCAAGCAGACGCTCTAGGCGAGCGTTTAGCTCCACTTGACTATGCCGCAGTGCCCCTTCACGCTCTGACAAGTACGCTAGTCGCTCAAGGGCCTCATTGTGGCGGTCATGGAGAGCGGCGGCTTCAACGCGGGTCCTCTCCAGGTCAGCCTCCGTCATAGAGCGCGCGCGGCGCAGATCGTTCATGGCGACCTCAATGTCGGGGACCGCCTCCTCGAGGACTAGGGCGGCGCCAGTCCAGCCGCCGACGAGAAACCACTCAGGGGTGTCGGTAATGGCGGCGACTCGTGAAGCCCAGTCGTAGACAGAACCCTTGACCCCGAGATCGTCATTCTCAAGTCGCCTAATGGTGGCCGCACTGACGGAGACTTCCGGGAATGCCACCGCAAGGCTTGAGGCCAATTGCCCTTGGCTAAGGCCGGCGTAGGCGCGCGCTGTCCGTACGCGCTGACCAAAGCCGCGCCTCGCCGAACCGATCTCGGGCGCGCTATCCACAGGAAATATCGTAGCGAGTCAGACCAGATCGTGACAACTTCTCTCCAGGCCGCGTGCCTTTTGTGCTCAAAATGAGGCTAGTAGCGAGGCTATTTGCCAACAATTTGAGCGCATAACATTGCCGCACTCTAGTCTTTCTGCTATCTTCGCGGTCATGCCTGCCCTAGCCACCGTGCCTCCAACGCCGCTACTCCTCCGTGAGAAGCGTCGCGATCTGGGGCTGAATATTGCGGAGGCGGCAGAGGAGGCCGGCGTCTCTAGGGGCACTTGGGCTGCCTGTGAGGCCGGAGTCAGTACCCCCCACCCGAAAACGGCCAAGGCCATATGCGACCTGCTGGGTTTGGTGCCTTCGCAGGTTTGGCCAGTAGTCACCTCAGGCGAGGGAGGCCATCGCTAGATGACCCGAATGTCCACCACCACCTTGAGACGGCGGCCCGGATGTCGCTGTCGCCCTATCAACGCCGAGTGCACGCGGATGACAGTGCCGAGGGGCGTCGGTCTGGATGTTTCGGATCGACTGGCGACAAAAAAACGCCCCCGGCACCTGTTTGGCGACTGGACCGGGAGCGTAACCGGACAAAGGGGAACCCCCAATGCCTGTACTTCAGGATACACCAACCAATGGCTGTCTACGAGCAGCGCCGACACCTAGCGGGCTAAAGCGCACGATCACGCTGCCAGCCGTCATCCGCAAGGGCCTGTACGAAGATACGTTGCTCGACCTGGGCGGCTTCGCCGAGGACTTGTCGAATCTCTGCGACTCGATCTACTCGCCCAAGCACGCCATCGAGCTTGCCGGGGCCATCGGCAATTTTGATTCGTTTCGGCGAGTCCTCGACGCACTTGATTGGAAACCGGACGGTGGAGAGATCGAGGTCGAAGTCACCGATGATCTACGCGACGCGATGCACAACAATTTGCGTCACGAGATTCAGTCCGTCGAAGGCGCGCAAGAGGATTTGGACAAAGTTCCTACGGAGCTTAGTCGCAAGCGTCACCTTCACAAGAAACAGGCCATCCTTGTGCAAGTCAAGGAAGTGTGCGAGCAGATCGCTTTCCCGACTGTCGTGCTCGATGCGCAACAGCGTGAGCACCTGCACGACTACCTGACGCGCCGGTACGTCATGGAGGGTGAATCTATGGAAAGGCAAGAGACGACGGTTGCCGAGGTAAACACCACCGGCACGCGCCTAGCGGTCCTCGCGGCACTCGTCGAGCTGGCCGAAGGGGTACGCAAGAGTCTCGCCGGCATCGACCTTGACTCGCTCGACTGGCTTCTCGCCGCGCTGGAAAAGGAAACAGCCGAGGTACTTGACGATGACAGGGACCAAATAGAGAAGGTCAAGACCGGCAACGCCGACTATCGGGTTGAGGGCATGAGCGTCGAGGACATGCTTGCCCAATGCGAGGGAATTCTCGCCAAAGACGAAGGCGGTCTAGCGTTCGTTCGGTGGATGCGCGAGCAGGTCAAGGAGGCACGATGACAACCCACGCGCCCATAGTGATCGACCTAGACGAGAAGCCGTATCGCAGCATCCTGTTTGAAGGGCTGTTGCGCCAGTACGAGACGATGACCGAAGAGCAATCGTTCAAAGATGGTAAACCCGAGGCGCCGGCACTCTGGCGGATCATCGGTGCGCCCGACCGCAAGGAGATAATGGCGAAGTGGCAGGAGCACGTTCGCCGTGCGAGCCTCCTGTGTGCGGGCATGGAAGAGTTGGCAGACCCGGAGTGCGACACCTTCACATGGCTGTTCGGGAACGCCGAGCTGATAGAGACAGTTCGACAGGCGCGCGGTGGCATTACTGAGTGGGTTGGCGAAGCTCCGTTGGATCGGTGGAGCGAATTGGCGGATGTGCTTACAACAGCCGACGCGATGCTCGCGGAGTACGACAAATTCGATCCTGCTACCGAAGGGCAGCCGGACCCCCCAATGGCTCCCGAGGATGAGACGTGGACGCCACCCGAGGACGAGCCTGAGCCTACCGTGACGGTCGAGCGGGAGACGATCGTCAAGGGGAACGGCGCTGTGAAGCTACCGCAAGAGGACATCGCCGCGATCACGCGCACGCTCGACTCGCACATGATCGGTGAATTCGCGTTTGGCAGCTCCGACAGTTACGAGCTAACGCGAATGCTCGGCATCGAGGACGGCACACACGAACCCGATGGTGCAAAGTTCCGCCAAGTCGGCGACAAGCTGGCGCTCATCGGTCGCGTATTCGAGACGATGGCAAACAGGGAATACCCGTTTGACGACGAGGCGCAAGCACTACTGGCCGTCCTTTTGAAAGAGGCCGAATATGACGCGGAGACAGCCGATAACGAGCAGGACAAGGCAATCAACACAGGCCGAGCCGAGATTATGAAGCTCGTCGTCGAAACGGTCACTCGCGTCGGCTCAGAAGCCACCGCCAAGGCACAACCCGAGCCCGAGCGATATCTGTCGGTCGAGTATCAAGCGGCGGTGCTCAGGACGCTCGAAAGCTACATGCTCGGATTGAATCTCGACGAAAACATGGAGGCAAACCTCGGCATTGACGAAAAACTGAATGCCGACGCGCTGGATTCCTACGGTGGACGCTTCTCTCTGTATGCCCGCGTGCTGCGCGCGCTCGAACGGCGCCAATACCCCGAGGACGAGCAGGCGCTCGCGCTCTTGGGTGAACTGGTTGACGACGCCGCCCACGATGTGCAGACCGCAATGGACGCCACGGACAGTCTGTTGTGCTCGGCACGCCGCGAGTTTGTGTCGATCCTCTACACGGGAATTAGGGGAAAGCTGGGGCTACCAAAGGACGGGGCGAGGGAGGGGCGCGCATGAGGGGGCGCCGCCAAAAGTTCGCGAGCCGGCGCCGCAAATTCAGGTGTAAGTGGTGCGGCGCCGAATCTGTCCCGAAAGAGGGCATGGAGTGGCGGGAAGTGCCGATCGGAGCGACGATCTATCTGCCGCCACCACCACCGGAGCCTTACCATCCCGACGCGGCGGTCAAGGCGTTTCTCGACGCCGAGGGGTCGGCGACCGTGCGGCGAGCTGTGCGCCACGCGAAAATCGAGACGGTGGAGCAGATCGAGGCGATGAGCGACGAGCAACTTCTCGCTCACGAGGGCATCGGTCAGTGCACGCTTGAGCTCCTACGCGAACTGGCAGATGCGCAAAACCTATGCCCTCCTGGGGCGGTGGTGAGATGACTGTCCTGCAAGGACTTGGACTGCTGTCTGCCAGCGCTGGCTTTATCTCTTCGCTCCTGCTGCTCGTTGGGGCGTTTGTTGGGGTCGTGCGCACGTTCCGTCCAGACGCGAGGAGGGGATCATGAGGTACGACATCGCCATCCCGGAGGTCGGCCTCGCGTTGGCAGAGATCGTCGCGCTCAAACTCCAGCGCGAGAGCCCGTCGGCGCCGGCGCTATCCGCTGCCGATGTGCTCTCGCGCGAGCGTCCGAATTCACTGCGGGCTCGAGCGCTCGAGCGGGCGCTCTGCGACCTTGCCAAAGCGCACGGCTGGGTCGACCTGCCTCTCAGTCACCAAGAGCTGCTCGTCGCCGCCAAGGAACTAGCGCGCGTGACCTGCGAAGAACTTGCCGACGCACAGAGTCGCCTTGACGGCGCTGCAGAACTAGAGAGCAGGGCACTCCAGCGCCGCGCCGAAGGCGCCACATTGCTCCTGATGGAGTTCCGCGGCGATAATCCAGTCATCAGGCGGGCGGCATGACGGGGGCGCCGTACGCGATACGACTGAGCACCATCGGCAGCCGCGACATGGAGGTTCGTGTCGAGGACAGTGCCCTCGCCGAGGCCAACGTCGGCGGCAAGACCGTCTGGTTCGATTTCCACGGCAAACTGTTGGCAGTCACGTTTACGCGTGGCGAGGCGGCATGGCTGGCGCGGCAGCTTGAGCATTCGGAGATGGCGTAAATGGCGTGGGGAAGGCTGGATGATCGTTACGACGATCATCCGAAGATCAGGGCCGCGCTGCGTCGTAACCCGCTTGCAGCAGCGCTACACGCACAGGCGATCGCGTATTGCGCCAGGCACGAGAGTGACGGCCTCGTCGACCCGTTGTGGATCGAGGAGCGGGCGCCCACGTTGGCGAAGCGGAGGAAGGTTCTAGAGGTGCTGGAGGAGCTGGTTCTCTTTGACCGTCTGGTGGCAGGTTCGAACGTTTTTTTGACGGATTCCAAACGTTTTTCGGTTGAACTCGGCCCGTTTTCGATCGATCGCCATCTCGTTCACGACTTTCTTGACTTCCACCCGTCGAGCGCACAACTACAAGCCCGGCGTGAGAAGGATGCACGTCGAAAGGCTGAAGAACGGGGCGAAACAGAAGATGTCCAACATGGACAGGACACGGACACCAGAGGGACACCGCAGTCTGTCCATGATGTGTCCTCGCGGACCCTCACGCGTACGGGCGCGCCTGCGCCCGCGGGCCTGGGATGGGCTGGGTTAAAAGAAGAGAGAGATAACTCCCAAGGAAAAGACAAAGTTGACGCGGGCGCGCGCAGGAGCAAACCCGTCGATCCCGATTCGCTCCCAGCCGACTTTCCGACCAACCTCGTTGCCGTCGCCGACCAGGCGCTTGTCAGGCTGTTGCGTCTACAGTCCGAACGTGGCGGCAATGTGCCGACTCGGCGAGGTGTTGGGCTGGCGATCGCCGCTTGGCCAGATCGCGACCATTTGCGTGTCGTAGGCGAGCTGGAGCATTGGGCGACGGCTGGTGCGGGTGCCCGCAGGGACATTCGCGATTGGGCGACGACGCTGCGCAACTTCTTGGAGAAAAACGTCCCGAGCGCGCCGTCTCGCGTCCCGAAACTTTCTGGTGCTGGTACAGATGCGCTGCGCAGTAGCCGAGAGGCCGAAGAGCAAATCGAGCGCCGCGTAGCGGCAGAAAACGAGAGTGCCGCATGAACACCTTCACACCCCCCCAGGACATCGAGGCGGAGGAAGCCGTGCTCGGCTCGGTGTTGTTGTCCAACGTGTCGCTGCCGAAGCTGATCGTCGATGTTGGGCTGACTGATTCGGCGTTTTACCGCGACGTTCACGGCCGAATCTGGAACGGAATGGTGGCGTTGGCGATGAGTGGCGACACTGTTGACGAGGTGACGTTGCGCGGCCAGCTCGAATCGGCTGGACTGGCGAAGGAGGAAGTGGCCAAGATCGACGTTCTGCCGGCTGCTGCCCGGAGCGCTGGTGCTGTCCTGACGTACGCTCGGCGTGTGATGGACCTCGCGGAGTGGCGGCAGATCCTGATGGCCAGCGTCGAGTTGCAAGTCGCTGTCGCCGAGCAGGACAGCGGTAGGCGCCACGAGGCTGAGCGCATGTTGACCAACGCGCGGCGCCGTCAAAGCGACACGTACACCCCGGAGGCACTTCGAGACGAGGTGTGGCGTCATTTGCAAGGTCACGCAGTGCCGAGCTGGGCGACGCCGTGGCCTTCTCTGAACGACGCGTTGGGCGGTGGACTGCGTGCCGGTGAGGTCACGCTGCTCGGCGGCTACACCAGCATGGGCAAGTCCGTCGTGACCGACCAGTTGTTGAGATGGTGCGCGGACAAGGGCGCGAAAACACACGCCTACATCAACGAGATGGCCCCGATAGTCAGGGCGCTGCGGGTGCTCTCGTCGACGAGTGGTGTTCCCCAGGCGAAGCTTGTCCAGCCCGCAAAGCTGGAAAGTGAGGACCACGCCAAGATCGCCAAGCATCTCGGGCATGGTCTTCCGTTCGGGATCACCCAGGTCGGTGATTGGTCTGCTGACGATATTGCTCGCGACATCCGGTTCCGGGGCTGGGACGTATGCGCCCTCGATCTTGTTCACAGGTTGGCTTTCAGCGACGAGCGGGACCTGGCACGGATCTCAACGACGCTGAACGCTGCCGCGCAGATGTCAGGCGCGCACCTGATCGCGGTCGTGCACCTGAACCAAGGCAGAGCGGTCGGGTCTCTCCTGCCACCACCGGTGCTGCGCGATATTCGAGGCAGCGGGATGCTCGCCAACGACACCGACAACGTGTTGTTCATCCATCGCGACGAGGAGGAGGGAGACGCGGGAATCACCTTCAAGACGATGAACGCCGCGCTCTATCTGGCGAAGTGTCGAAACGGTCGACTGGAGAAGGTCGATCTCGAATTCGATCCGCGCCGCAGCCGCTTCCTGGAGCCCGCAGGCGACGTGCTGGACTTCGAGCGTCGCGCAGGGAGCGACAGGGGCGCCTAGCGTGATCGAGATCCCCGACAGCTTCTTGGACGTGATTGTGGAGCGTCTCGCCGCGCCTCTGGCAAAGCGGTTGGCAGGCGAGATTCAGGCGACCCCACTCCCGACTTGGATGCGCCTTGACGAGGCCGTGGAGTACACGAGAATCCCGAAGGGCACGTTCGAGAAGCTGGCGGCCGAGGGCTTTTTCAAGGGATACGGCGGCAAGACCAAGGTCTACAATCGCGAGGAGCTGGACAAGGCCCTAAAGGGGTACGCTGCCACCTCACGAGCCGCAACCCGGCCCATACCGCTGAGGAAGGCCAGCTAATGGCACGCACCGCAAAACCAAAGCGAGTAGAGCGCGGCCTCTACCTTGCCGGCAAGACTTATCTCGCGTGCGCCACGCCGCCGGGTACCGAAAAAGCTCGGTGGAAGACGATCGGCGAGGTCGGTCTGATGGAGGCACGCAGGGAACGAGATGCCTGGGCCGTAGAGGTCCGCTCTGGCGGTATTCCCGCTGTCGGCGCTGGCAAGGAGACTGTCAAGCAGGTCGCCGACGCGTGGCTTGTCCACATCGAACGCCTGGTGGACATCGACGAGTTGCGGCCCCGCACGCTCGAGTCCTACCGCACCGGCGTGCGCTTGCATCTCTTGCCCGAACTTGGCGGCAAGCGCATCCGGTCGATCACGGCCGAGGATCTAGTCGAGTGGCATCGCAAACAGCGCGCGACCGGTGCATCAGACTGGTCAATCCGTGCCCGGTGGATGGCCGTCAGGGGCGTCTTTGGCTACGCGGCACGCCACGACATCATTTCGGTCAGTCCGGCTGACAAGCTCCTTCCTCGCGAGCGTCCCGCAGCTGGCGAACCCCGCCAGCGTTTCCTTTCCCGTGAGGAGATGGACGGACTGCTCGAGCACGCGGGCGATACACACACAGCGATCGCTACTGCCCTGTTCACCGGCTTGCGGGCTATGGAACTGCTGGGACTCCAGTGGGGCGATGTCGACTTCAAGGGCGGCGAAATCCATGCGCGATTCCAGCTCAGCCGTAAGGGCATGCGTGTCCCTTTGAAGACGAAAGCAGCAAAGCGGGACATTGTGCTCATGGAGGCCCTTGGCGCTCTGTTGCGGCGCCACCGTCTCGCAGAGCGATTCTCAGCCGAGACGGATTTCATCTTCCAGAGCACCACTCCACAACAGCCGATGACCTACAAGGCCTTCCTCGAAGGCTTCCATGACGCGCGCGACGACGCTGGCCTGACAGACGTGACGCCCCACGCTCTCCGCCACACGTTCGCGTCGATCCTGATCGCCCAAGGCCGTGATGTGTCGTTTGTCTCTCGCCAGCTTGGGCACACGAAGACGTCGACGACGTGGGACACGTACGTCCACCTCTTTGAAGCGCGGCGCCACGCTGATGACGCCCGCGATGCCCTGGACGCTGAGTACGGCGGAATGCTCGGAGGGGCGCACAAAGCATGACGAGCTTGGGACTAAGTAGGAGCGAAGTAGCTACAGAAAGCAACCAGGGCCAACTAGGGGAATCGTGGGTCTAAAACCGCTTGATATAGCCAACTACGCCGGACGGGAGTCAACGGCAAGCGTTCCGGTCGAATTTGCAAGCAGGAGGTCGCCGGTTCGATCCCGGCTGGCTCCATGTAACCGTAGTCAATGCGAACCGCCGGGACACGGAAGGTCGGTTCGATCTGATCGCGTGCATCCACGCGGATTCCGTCGATCATCGCTTGGAGCACGGCCTTGGTCCGCGTAGGCGTGCTGTCCCTCAGCGCCGCTTGAAGCGTGTTGCGTAGGGCGTCGAGTTCGGCGGTGTTCGCGCGCTCGGGCTGCTCGTCGTCCTCGACCGCAGCGAGGTCGGCGGCGCGGCCTTCTAGGGCTTTGGCCTGCTCGCCGAGGCTCGCTATGCGGGGGGCGCAGGTGTCCTCTGGCATGGTGCCGGCCTCGAACGCGCGGAAGTAGCGGTCCATCGCGGCGCGCGTCTTTGCGAGCTTGTCCTGTATGGCCGCTAGCTCGGACTGCTGCTCGTCGTCGCGCTGCGTCAGCCGCTCGTATGCCTGAGTGATCGCCTGGTCGATCAGGTCGTCGTCTCCGAGCACCTTCCACAGCCGGCGTGTGACGGCCTGCTCTAGCTGCTCGGCCGGGAGACGATCATTCGCACAATGCTTGGTGCCGTAGCGTGCCCGCGTAAAGCAGGTGTAGTACGTGTACCGCCCCGAGCGCCCATGCGCCGCTGTCCCTACATACGCTTGGCCGCAGCGCCCGCAACGTATCCGGCCGGTCAGCAGGTACTCGGCCGGGTTTGACGCTCGCCGCGAGCGGTCCTCGCAGCGCTCAGCGAGGATGGCCTGCGCACGGTCGAAAAGCTCTTGGGGGATCAGCGGCTCGTGCGCCGCCGGATACCAGTTGCCGCGATAGTAAATCTCGCCAAGGTACGCGCGGTTGCGTAGCACGGTGATGACGCTCGCTGAACTCCACAACCTACCGTTCTTGGTTCGGTAGCCCTGCTCATTCAGCCAGCCCGCGAGCGCCGATGATCCGGCCTGTCGATTCACGTAGTGGTCGAACATCACCGGGACAAGGGGCGCCTCCGTGGTGTTGTGCTCTAGGCTGTCCCGGTCGGCGGCGATGTTGAGCCCGAAGGGGCGCTGACCGCCGCACCATCCGCCGCGTGCTGCCTTGCGCTCAAGGCCGGCGGTGATTCGCTCCACGATCAGCGCGCGCTCGAACTCAGCGAACACCCCGAGCATCTGCACCATCATTCGGCCTGCCGGGGTGCCCGTGTCAAATGGCTCGGTCGCCGACCGAAAGATCACACCGGCTTGGTCAAGCTCGTCGATGATTTGCGCGAGCCCGCGTATCGAGCGCGCGAGCCGATCGACGCGGTAGACGAGCAGCACGTCAAAGCGCCCGCGCTTTGCGTCTCTGAGCATCCGCGTGAGTTCGGGCCGGTCTACCACCGTGCCGGTGAACTGCTCTTTGTAACGACGCTGGATCCCCCACTCGGGCTGACTACTCACGAAGGACTCTAGGCGGACGCGCTGCGCCTCAAGCGAGTTGGGCTGGCGTTCCTCATCGGTGGAGATACGGGTGTATGTCGCCACGCGCACCGGCCCGGTACTCGCGGCCGGGTCAGGCACGATGGCGAGGGATGCACGTCTGCTCATGGCTGCTCCTTGACTCGGGAGCATCCATCTAGATCACATCCCCGGCCGGTTCTCAAGCTGGAAGGCAGCCGCTCGGGACGGGCTTCAATCCACTCGACTAGAAGCTCGGCCAGCGCGCGCACGAGCCCCTGTTCCTGCTCGCGGCTCATCGGCAGCGTGCGGCCCGGCAGCAGCCTTATCGGCGCCCCGCTGGCGGGTTGGGTCTGCGGCTGGGCGCCGCTCATGTGAGTAGCTCCCAGCGCAGCTTCTTGCCGGTCGGGTGTGTGTCGGCGGCGGGCCGGCCGGGGCGGTTCCAGCGTCCGCCGCCTGCCTCGCCGACGAGCGTGAAGCCGCTCGCCTTGAGTGATGCGCCGCCCTCCTCGGGCAGGGTGTAGGTGATGACCTTGCGGTAGCCGAGCGCCTTGACTGCCCGCCACGCTGCCCGGTAGAGCATCGAGCAGGCGTTCGGCGCCCCATCGGTGCAGCAGCGACGGACTTCGGCGGTGAACCCGTCATCGAGCGCCCTGGCGATCGGCCGCCCGATCACGGCCACGCCACGCAGCCGCTCGCCATCGGAAACGCCGACGACGCTGATGCAGCCAGGTACGGGCCGGTTGTGGCGGTGGTACTGCGCGATGTAGGCGTTTGCGACCTTGAGCGTCGTCGGGACGATCGTCAGTCGCAGAGACGAGCGCTCGTGCGCGTATCTGTTCCTTTGCTTGTCATGTTCTGTCAATTGTCATGGTGCCGGCGGAAAGACCCTTACAACAGAAAAAAGGTCGTTTGGGGCGTCTGCGGGTACACGCGCCGCCCCGTAAAGATTCGAGTTACACGCTCACGGCTGCGAGCCAGCGCCAACGTCTGCCGAGACAGTCCTCGACACGACGGCCCGGCTGGCGTGGCGCGGCGGGAAGCTGATCGAAGCGGCGTTGCTGCTCGCGGGCGGGTAGCAGTTCGTAGTGCTCGCCGTTGATGCTGCCCCATACCCACGGCGGGCCGAGTGGTGCGCAGCGCGCGAGGTTCGCCAAGCGGCGCCGGCCGTCGCAGACAAGCAGGACGTTCCCAAGCTCGCGCTGTGGGTCGGCGGCGAGCGCCTGCTTATAGGCGTCGAGCTTCGCCTTCACCCGCCGGGTGGGCTCAGTCGAACGGTCTACCTCCAGGTAGAAAGTGACCTCGCCGTCAGGTAGCAGGTAGCGGCCGTAACCGTCAGGGCGCACGCTCGCGCCCGTGCCCTGTTGTGCCTGCTGCTCGCCAAGCCAGCGATACAAACCCTCACCCGGCCCGGTGAGGCTGTGTTCGATCAGGGCGAGGAAAAACCGCGCGACCGCGCGGCGGTGCTCGAGGTCGGGAATCGAAAGGCCCGGCGGCCGACGTGCCGGCGCACCGATCGCCCGCCGACCGTTCGGTGAGAGGAACCACAGCGCCTCGGAGCGTCCGCCTCTGTGCGAGCGCGCCGGGTAAACACGCAGCAACAGGTCGTGTGCCTCCAGCTTGACGAGCCGTTCACGACAGGTACGAACACCCGAAAAGAAAAGGAGACGAAGCTCAGAGGTGGATAGGGGCTCGGATTGAGAGAGACGGTCAAGTAGCTCCCGGTCACGAATAGTCAAAGCAGCGAGAGCAAGTGTCATGGCCGCCCGCCACCAGGGAACAGGTGTTCATTGTCGGGGTTTGCCTCCGCGCCGGGATCGCCGTGCTGGCGCGGGATACCGCGCGAAGGGGGTCCTCCCTCAGTGGGAGCCCCGAACGGAGGACCGAACGGCGGAATCTCAGCACTCCCCGAGTCGAAGTTGTCACTTGTTTGTTCGTCGGCGTGGGCGTGTCCTTGTGGCGGCTGCTCGATACGGCCGTAGCGCTCATGGATCGTCGCTTCCACCGCCCGGCGGTCGCTCGCATTGGCGCGGGCGCGACCACGGACCACGCTCGCGCTATCGCCCCGCGTGGACGGTGGCGGTGGCTCGGTGGTCGCGGTGGCGGCTGGTAGCTGGTGGTGTTCGTGAGCGACGCGGCAGGCGATCGTGTGCGCTGAGAGGTGCAGGAGGTCGTGCGCGTCCAAGCGCGGCTGGAAGTGAACGGCCATGCGTTTCGCGTCCGCGGCGCCGAGCCCGAAACAGAGCTTGGTCTGACAGTTCGCGTCCACGGCCTCCGCGAGCTCGCTGTCTTTGAGCTGAGCGAGGTTCTGGTGCGCGAGAACCATCCCGACGCCAAAGCCGCGCGCCTGCGCCAACGCTGTTGCCATGCCCTGCGGCATGTGGCAGAAACGGTGGCACTCATCCACGAGACACAGGAACGGCGGGCGGTCGCTGAGTGCGAGTGGCCCGAGGTGCTGCGCGGCCTGCCACGCACGATGCAACAGCACCGAGCCGATCAGGTCGGCCGCGTCCTCCCCGAGCGTCTGCGGGAGGGAGACGAGCAGCCACCGGCCCGTGGTGATCCGCTCGGTGAGGTCCGGGGCGGCAGGCTGGCAGAGCATGTTGCGTAGCTGGCGGTTGCCGAGCAGCGCCCGCAGCTTGTTCGAGAGCGGAGCGAGCGCCTGCACCCTGGCCTGCTCGCTGAGCGTCTGCCACTGGCGCCAGAACACGTCCAGCGCTACGGGGTCGCTCGCTCGATACCGGGTCCGCTCGCCGGGGTCGGACAAGAGCGTGAGCACGTCTGCGAGCGTCGGTGCCGGCCTGGCCGGGTCACGTCCACACAACAGCGTCGTGAGCGCGGAGCGCAGGATGTCCTCTGTGCGTGGACCCCAGAACCGTGAGAACAGGCGGGCGAAGATGCCGCAGATCGCGTGCGCGTGCGCGTCACCATCGCCGGGCGTGCTGGCGAGCAGGTTCAACGCCGGCGGGTGACTCGTGTCGCCGAGGTCGAGCAGGTCAACGTCCTCGACGCGCTCGGCCGGGATACGGGCGAGTGTCAGTGTGGTCAGCTCGCCGGTGGGGTCGAGCACTATCCCGCCCATGCCCACGCGGATCGCCTCGACAGTCATGTTCAACAAGAGCGTGCTCTTGCCGCGCCCGGTCGGGCCGAGCACGTGCGCGTGCTCAAGCAGCCCCGCCGGCTGCACTCGAATCTCGCGGTCAAACCCGGCGTGGTCGCTGCGGCCGAGCAAAAGCCCGTGTGACGGTGCGTGCGCAGCCGGCGCGATACTCCGCGAGGGCGCCTCACCGAACGACAGCGGAGCGAGCGCGGTTTCCTCCGGGACCGCGATCAACGCCGCCGCCTCGCTGCTGCTCAACAGCAGCCGCGGTTTCACTGGCGGCAGACAGAACGTCATCCGCCGCTTGCAGAACGGCTCGAAGCCCTTGTGTAGCCCGCCGAGATCGTGGAACTGCCCAAACGCCGCGAGCAGGCCGCCGAGCCGGCTGCCCGCGCGACGCCGCCCATCCGCCCATGCCCCAACCCGGAGCGTCGCGGCGAGCAGCGGTTGTGCGGCCTTCGCCTCGATCGCCTTCGCGCGCTCAAGCGAGAACGGGTCCACCCGCGCCTGCTGGCCCGCTGGCGGCGAACCGGGCAAGAACACGTCGATGAACTCAAGCAGCAGTCCACCGACAGCTTGAAGCGCACGCAGCGCTAGGTCCGGTTGCAGGCCGCGCCCGGCACGCAGCCGCCGCGCCTGCCCGCGCGCCCGGTTCGCCGCTGAGCGCGGCGGCGCCTGCAAGACAAGCTGGATCGCGCCACCCTCGCGCGGCTCATGCGCGCGCAGCGCCGCCAACAACTGGCCGGCAGGATCAACACGATGACCGACCCGCAACGGCAGAAACCGCGAGCCGCCGGGAGCGAGACTCGCCACCCGCATGTGCTCGCACATCTCGGCAGGCGGCCCGAGCCCCATCGTCTCGACAGTGACGCCGCCGAGGCCCTGCTCAACCGCCGCGCGGACCTGCGCCACCGGCACACCACCCGAGACGAACAAGCCGCACGCCGCGCGATCCTCCGTCGATGACAACTCCAACGCAACCCACGGCGCCGGCCCAAGCAACGGGCGCGGCAGCCCGCCCGCAACCGTGCTCATCAACGACTCGACCGCCGCCCGCGACACCTGCTCGCCGAGGCGAACCTCAAAGCAGCGACCCTCCGCCGCAAGACGACGACGCCCCCACACCCGCCACACCAAAACCAGCAGGAACACCGCGAACGCGAGCACGAGCAGCGGCGCGAGCGTCCCGAACACAGAGAACGAGTGGTGAGCAAACGACGAGCCCGCCTGGCGCAGCGGCCGGTCTGGCGCGCGCATGAACCGCTCAGCAGCGCGAGACGGGCGAAGAAGATGCTGTGTGTCGTGATTTCTCATATCTGTTGGTTCTGTCTCCTTTCGTAAAGAAAGCGTCGATTACGAGCGCCAAACGGGACAGCCGGTGGCGGCGGCGAACTCCGACTCAGGAGCCCTCCCAATAGGAAAAGGTGCTTTCCGGGGCTCCTGCGGTACAGCCCGCGAAAAACTTCGCTAGCGGGTGGGCATCTAGGAAAGGTCGATACAGGCCCCGTTTTGGGACAAGCTCGCCAAATCTTTATCTCCGCGAACACCCAAATAAGGCTCGATCCGAGCCCCTGCGGTACACGCACCCCGCCGTGTCAGCGCTCTGCCAGTGATCTGTCAGCTACGTGCAAGCGATTTGCCAGCGCGCGAGAGCTCGGGAGTAGGCTCCTCAGCGATGACGACGATCCTGGCCTTGTACGGCGCGCTCATCTCCACCGCGCTCGCGGTCGGACGGCTCATTGCGTGGCTGTCCGCTTCACGAGCACGTCTCACGGTGCGCGTGTTTATCTCGCCTCTTGCTGTTGGCTCAGACGGACGTGTGAGAACGACGAACGATTACGGGCATCCGCCAGTTCAGGAGGGCGCGGCGCGCGAGGTGATCGTCGTCCGGGCACACAACCTCGGAAAGCGGGATGTGCAGGTGGCTCGCGTAGAGCTCATCAGCACAGACACCGGCCAAATTGAACACCTTTCTCATCTGCCGATGCCGAGAACCATCACACCCGACGCCGTTCAGTTCTGGTACGCCGGATTCACGAAGCTCCCGAAAGACCTGTGCGCCCGGATCACGTTGGTTGGCGGCAAAGTTTTTGAGAGCCCTCGCTACGCCGAACTACGTGGCTACATGGACCCGCTCGATCCCATCGCCGGCCGCGCCGTAATCGGAGGTTGACACGCCAGAGCTTACCGAGCAAATGACTGATCCCTTCTCATATCTGGTTACTGACGCGCTCGCTGCCCTTCGCGGCCCGGCTGTTTCCGTGGCGAGGATCGACCCAGATCAGAGCAACAATCCCGGTCTATACGCCGTATTCGGCTCGGCTTCGACGTGGAGAGAATTGCGGCTGGGTGATCCGCCCGACGATCGGCCGCTTTACGTTGGCAAGGCGGAGAACACCCTTGCCGCGCGCGACCTGCAAGGGCATTTTGGTGCTCGTCGGCGCGGTGTCCAATCCCCAACCGGCAACTCCACGCTGCGTCGCTCGCTCGCTGCCTTGCTTGCTGCTACGCGTGGTTATGAGGGGATGCCTCGTAATCCGAACAATCCGGGGTACTTCTCCAACTACGGCCTGTCGTTTGCGCATGACGACGATCTTTCAACATGGATGGCGCAACGGCTCCAACTTGTGCTGTGGCCACATACTGTTGACGACCTCGGCGCGATCGAGACGGCAGTCCTTGTAGAGCTTGCCCCTCCGTTGAATATCGAAAAGGTCGAGACGCCCTGGCGTAGACAGGTCAAGGCGGCCCGCCAGACGCTCGCACAAGAAGCTCGCGCCTGGCGGCCCCAGTAGAGCGGTCCAGCTAGCCTACGGCGCTCAGACTTGGTGCTCGCACCACCCTCGGGCTGCGGCCCACGCACGAGTCGTACTCTGGCGGTGGCTCGGCAAGGATTAGCTGGCCTGCCGTGCCGTTGTGAGGCTCGGCACGACACGACTTCGCGCGAAACGCTGAGGGTGAAACGCCGTAGCGGCGCTGAAACGCGCGGGCGAAGTGCGACGGGTGGCAGTAGCCGACCCGGCGTGCCACATCGCCTACCGGGATCGCGGGCTTTGAGAGCAGTTCGGCGGCAGCGTCCATCCGTCGGGCCGTGAGATCTTCATGGAATGTGCTGTCGCTGAACTGAGCGTATGCCCGCTGGAGTTGCCTGGGCGAACTGGCAAGCGCCCTCGCGACCGCCGTGACCGTGAGGGGTCTGCGGTAGTGGCGCTGTATCGCTACGCGCGCCATGAGATAAAGGCGGTGGCGATCCTTGAGGGTGTGCGGACGCTGGCAAGTCGCCCGTGGCCGGTGGGCTTTCGCTGCGGGTGGTACTGCGTCCAGTCGGAAGTGCAAGCGAAGGAGCTGATGGACGCGCCCGCGACTGAGATTGAACCGCTCGGCAATCTCATCGAGGGAGAGCCCGACGACCGCGCGCAGGCGGAACATCTCAAGCTCGCGCTCGCCTTGGATGTGCCCTCCGGGGCGTGAGAACGTCAGGCCGCGAAGGTGTAGCTCGCGGACGATTTCGTATAGCTCCGCGCCCTTGCTGAACTCGGGGCGCTGGATCAGCCGTCCCGTCCCGTGCTCAAGCAGTCGGTCAACCTCGTGAATGTCGGCCACCTCCAAGCAGAGACGAGCGGATGGGCTCAGGTCAAGCTCGGTTATGTGCATGATCCGTGGCCCCCTTTCAGAGCGTCAGTATGCGGTCGAGGTATTTGGCGACTTCGGAGGCGATCGACCGCCCGGCGCGGCGTTCGATCAACCCGGCGGCCTCCAAACGGTCCAGCGCGTCGATGATGGAGCCCTTCTGCTTCTTCTTCGCGCCGAAGGCGTGCCAAAGCTGCTCGACGGTGAGCGGTCCTTGGCCGTCGTTGCCCCGCACGATCAGGCTTTCGAGGACCGCGCTATCCCAGACGTGCTCGTGCCGAGAAGCGGGGTCTGTGCGCTGCGTGATTTCGTGGTAGTAGACGGCGGCGTGCGATGCGGTTGCCAGGTCGTTCCAGCGGTGGATCAGGCCCCCTATGCGCAGGCGTTTGAGGCTCGCCGGGACGTGGCCGGGGGTGCTGACGATGCGCGCCAGCTCGGTTTCCGAGATGGGTCGCTGCCGCTCGTTGTCGAGCATGATCTGAAGCACCGCCTGGTCGAGATAGGCGTGCGCCTCAGATTCGAGTGAGCTACTTTGGTCGTGCATGGGAGCGTTATCTCCTGTGTCACGGTCTCGGGCGGGGCTGCAATCCCCGCGCCGGGGCCATTATTTGCCTGTACGAACGGCAGCTATACGGGCAGCGCGGCACCCTGTGGGCGCGGGACACGACCCTGACACGCAGCGGGTACGGTCAAGCAACGCGCGTCGCCGGCAGGACACGGAACGAAGCGGCGGCGAGGCGATAGCCGACGCCACGCGTCGCGCACACCAGCCCGTCTGCGCCGGCCTCAGCGAGCTTGCGCCGCAGCCGCGAGGCGTGCGAGTCGAGCGTCCGCGTACTACCGGGCAAGCGAAACCCCCACACTTCTCGCAGCAGCTCGTCCTTGGTGTAGACACGGCCGGGGTCGCGGGCGAGGTACACAAGCAGCGCGTACTCCAAACGGCGCAACTCCACGGGAGTCGGGCCGATCGTGACCTCGTGCGCGGCGGTGTCGATCCGAAGCTCCCCGTACTCGATCACGCAAGGCCCGTCCGCGAGGTCGCGCCGAACGAGCGCCTGCACGCGGGCGCGAAGCTCGGGATACGCGAAAGGAGCGCGCAACACGTCGTCGGCTCCCGCCTCGAATCCCCGCAGCACGTCGCCGAGGTCGCCGTTCGGGGTCATCCAGAGCGTTCGTAGACCCCGCTTGGCCTCGGGCATGAACGCGCCCGCGCGGAGCTTGCGCAGCACGTCAAGGCCCGCGCCTCGGCGCGTCGCTCGCCCGAAGATCACAAGCTCAACCTCCCACTCGCTGCATACGGCGCGCAGTTTCGCCGTGTCGCTGGCGCGACGGACCTCATAGCCGTCCAGCGCCAACTCGTCGGCAAGCGCGAGGTTCACGTGCTCCTCGCCGTAGAGAAGCAGCACAATCGGGTCATCATTCAGGAGCGAACGCCGCGCCGTGGCATCAGGCGCGTGCGAGGGCGGGACGTGATTCTCGGTGGGCGTGGCGGTCATCTGGCCTCCTTTTCGGCGCACCGACAGAAGCCGCCAGCGAGCAGACGACCACACCGCAGACAGCTACGGTAGGCCCTGGGCATCGAAGGTGGTTGCTTCGGTGCTCGGGCCGGGCGGGTGGACAAGACCCGTCCGGCCGCATGAATGGTCAATTGACGCGGATGAGATAGCGACGCCCCCGGACAGACCATTCCCACCACGCAGGAGAAGCCCCCGCCCAACATCGGGTACGCCCGCCCGCAGGCGAACACCAGTTCGTGTCCGCTCGTACACGTAGTCTGGTGCTACATGCTGTTCTCAGCCGATCGTCTACTCGTTACGCCCCGCCGGAGCGCCACCGATGGCAGAGACGCCTGAGCTTGTGGGCGAGAGCTTTGGCAAGCCCGAGTCGGTGGAGCAGTGCCTCTCAATCATGGCCGAGGTCGCCGAGGAGCAGCGTGAAAGGAACCGCCACCTGGACACGAAGGCTGGCAGCATCGCCGGATTCGCAGGGACGGCGTTGACGCTCAACCTGACCCTCGGGCGACCCCTCCTTGAACAGCACTACAGCACCTATCCGTGGGCGCACGGCCTGATCCGAGACGCCTTTATCGGGTCAGCTCTGATGTTCGCCGCCGCAGGCGTCACTGCCATTGGAGGGGTTCTACGTCCAGCTAGGACCAAGGATCTGGATGAGGAGGCGATCGACGCCTATGCGGATCGACCGAAGGTGATCACGCCACCGCCCGAGCTACGGGAAACCTGGCTACAGACTGTCGTGGCGACGGCGCTCGCGGATCGCAAAGCTGGGAACACAAAGGCCACATGGTCGAACATCGGGGTGGTACTGCTCGTGCTCGGGATCGTTGGGCTGCTCGTGCAGGCGGCTACACTGGCGGTAGCGTCATGACAGCCGACGGCAAACAACCACCGAGGCCGCCACGACCGAAGCCGGACAAACTTACGGTTCTCAAAGAGAGCGAAAGGCCAAAGTGAGCGAGGATCACAAACCGTCGTTGCCGGCATCGCCAAAAGCCGGATCTGCTCCGAAGCCAGCGCCGCCGCGACCAAAGCCGGACAAGCTCACGGTGCTTGCATGAGCGAGAAGAAACCGACGCCGAAAGCACCGCCGAAGTCCTCACCTAAAGGCGAATCTGTGTCCAAGCCGCCGCCGCCGCGGCCAGCTTCCGACAAACTTCGCTCCCTACTCGGTGGGGGCGGACCACAAGAAAAGAAGCGATGAGCGACGATCCGAAGCCCAACCCGGCACCATCAGCCCCGCCGCGCCCACGGCCCGACACAATGACGAAAGTCGGGAAGTCCGAGAAAGGGCCGCGCGAGACGCGCTAGCTGGACCGCGAGGACTGGCCGTATGCCATTCAGGGCGGGCGACCATCTATGCGACCACCGACGCCGCTTTGGGGTGCCCTATACGCACCACGCGATCAAGGTCCACGATGAGCAGGTCATAGAGTTCGGCGGCTCGACCGTGAACAAGGCGGCTATGGGGATCGCGTGTGCACCGTACGAGCGGTTCACTACAGGCCGCAGGGTTGACGTGGTGCGTCATGATGCCCACGACGCCGAGCTGTCGATCCGGCGCGCTGAATGGCTCCTGTCCTGCCCGCCTACCCGCCGCTACAACGGCATCGGCTTCAACTGCGAGCACGTCGCTCGATGGTGCGCGACCGGCTGGGAAACCGAGAGCCTCCAGATACGACACCGCATCTTCGGCGGCAAATACCTGCTCGTCGGCCTTCCACTCATGTTCTGGCTCGCATGGGCGCAGCGAACGAATCGGCGGCTGCCCAACTGGGCATGGCTGATCGTCGGCGCCAACGTCGTAGCGACCTTCGTCACGCAGTACCACTACCACGGCGAGATTCGCCGCTTCAACGAACACATCCGCGCAAATTGCCCACGCGAACTCCGCGCGAACGCCACCTCGGGTCGACGCCAGGCGGAGCGAACGCGCCTAGCACTCCCTCTGGCGTCGGTCGCCGTGGATATATAGCAACCCAGACCAAGCGGCCTGCCCCAATGAAGCCAGACTTGAGCTACTTTAGGAGCGTGCGCGACACGTCGCTAGCACAGCCCAAGGAGGTCTACCGCCCCTTTACCGTGGAGGAGTCAGCGCTGCTCAACGGATTTGTGGCGAGCGTGCGCCGGCTCGGCCGGATGCGGTTCTTCGACCAGGTGCCTACTACCGCATCCCAGCACTGGGATGGCGCTGGCATTCGCGGCGAGATGAAGGAGCCAGACGACGAAGCCGTGCAGGCAGCTATCGGCGCGTTCCGCCCGATCTACAAAGCAAGCGAACCGCAAAGCGCAGCAGCGATCCTGAATATCCTTAAGCGTTCTGTGCGTGCTCGAGCTGGTGACCGCCGCGATGATGCACTCGAAGAGATCGCGAGTTTGCGCAAATGGCAACAGGACGAGTTGAAGGCCGGGATCGGCCTTGGTATCACCTTTGAGTACCCCACGCACCAACATCGGGTGGACCCCGCAGCGATCCTAGACGCCTACTTCCACGGTCAGTATCTACACTACGCCAACGACAAGAGCCAACTCGCGAGCAGGCTAGACGGGCTCGATCCTTGGCCCCGTTACACGCTCTACACCGTGATGGGCAAGCTCACCCGTGTTTATTGGGTGATTGCAAACGTCGTCGAACTGATCCTCAAAGAGCCCGATCTGCTCGACGCACCAGCGCCGACTGGTAGCACGGCGACCCGTGCTAGGTGACGCCCCGACGTGCCTCAAGGTCCTCGTCGCGGAGCACCTCAAGAATCGTCTGCGAAGTCTGTATTACCGCAACACCAGCGGCAACCGGCACTCGCAGCTTGTCCTCTTGGTCAGGCAGCGTGACGCTTGCTCGCAGATCGAAGTGGCCGCCGACAATCCCCAGGAGGTGAGCAGACACCTGCGGGGTCTTTAGGCCCATCCTGGGCGTGACGTTGATACCGCTCGTGAATCTTACGAAGCACGGTGATCCGCTGAAGCCGCCAAAAGAGCGGCAATCAATGAGGTGGCCATGGACGCTCAGCACTGTGTCGTCCGGGAGACGCATAGGGATTCCGCTTTGATGAAGTGCGCCTATCATGCCGCCTCGCAGCATCGGAACGTTGCGCTCGCCCATCGATGGGACTTGGCCAAGGAGACCTGGAAAGAACACCTCGTCTCCCGGACCAGGAGCAAACTGCGTTTCAGCTGTCCCCACAAAGCTGCTGGTCGGGATCACGGTCAGGGCGATCTCACTCGGATCAAGCGAGATCAGGGCAGCAGCGACATCCTCGACTGGGTGGAACACCCAGTCTGTCGGTGGAATGGCTAGGCTGGTCACGCTCCCGTCGCGGCGACTCAGTCTCACGAACGAGCAAGCAAGCGGACGCACGACATGTCCCGCCGTGACGACGTGCAGATAGCACTCGTCGGGATCTGGAGCATCCATCTGGGCGACGAACCCTGTGCCGCGAAGTGGCGCATCATCAGGCGGGACAACCTCCGATGCGCCGCTGATAAAGACCGCTGTGGTGATGTACGAACTTGAGACTCCCATAGGCGACAGCATAGGTGGAGGTAGTGCCACTACTCCCGATCGTCAAGCGATATCTGCCCGCCCGGCAGGCACGCAGAGCGGTTCGCATTGACTTCGGTTGGCTCCACTGAACTGTTCGGCGCGCAAACCACGGGTGCGCCAACGCGGTAAGTGGGCAGGATCTCGTTGCGGCTGTTGACGCGCAGCTCCGCGATGAGGATCGCGAGGAGTGCCTTTGCCTGCTCCGGCTCGCTGTGTTCGATGACGTGATCGAGATGGTCAGCGACGGTGCGGAGTGCCGCCGCATCAGGCGTGGTCGGCGTGTCTGCGGCTAGTTCGTGGGCGAGTGCTTGGTCTTGGCCAGGGAGAACGTCGAGTCGTGCCTTTGAGGGTGGTCAGCCGCTCGTTGAAGTGCGCGGGGTTCAGGTCGCCGGCCTCAAACGCGGCTTGGTAGCGGTCGATCGCGCGTTCGGAACGGGTGATCTCCTTGGCGAGCGAGGCGCGTTGTTCGGTGAGCGCGGCGCGGTCGGTGTCATCACTCGCGGCCGCCTGCTTGATGGCGTCGCGGATGAGCCCGCCGTCGCGGTAGATGCTGGTCAGCTGGGAGAGGATCGCGGCCTCTAGCTTCTCGCGGGGGATGCGCTCCCCGTCACAGCTTTTGCGTCCGAGCTTCTGTCTGCCGGAGCAGGCGTAGTAGTGGTAAGTACCGCCGTTGCCTTTCGCGGACATCCCGACGTATGCGCGGCGGCAGCGCCCGCAACGCACGAGCCCCGTGAGTAGGAACTCAGCGCGGCTTGCGGCGCGCATCGCCAAATCCTCCCCGCGCTGTTTCAGTAGTGCTTGCGCGCGGTCGAAGGTGTCCTGGTCGATCAGCGGCTCATGCAGACCAGGGAACGTCTGATCGCGCCAGTGAACCCTTCCGACATACGCCTCGTTACTGAGTACCCAGAGCACGATGTTGGGCTGCCAGCCACGCGACGGCGCGGGCGCATGTTCGTCCACGAGGCGCCGGGCGATCGCGGCGGCACCCAGTCGCCCCGCGGCGTAGTGGGTGAAGATGCGTCGGATAACGGGTGCGGTGCGTTCGTCGGGGATGAGCTGCTTTTGCTCGTTGCGTGGGTAGCCGAATGGGATGCGTCCGTTGGGCCAGCGTCCTTCTCTGGCGCGTCGCTCGATGCCTGATGTGACGCGGTCAACGATCGTGGCGTGCTCGAACTCGGCGAACACGCCGAGCATCTGCAGCATCATCCTGCCGGCTGCTGAGCCGGTGTCGAATGGCTCGGTCGCTGAGCGCAGTACGACGTTGAGGGTGTCTAGCTCCTCGGCGATGCTTGCGAGCTGGCGCACCTTGCGCGATAGGCGGTCGATGCGGTAGACGAGGAGCTGGTCGATGCGTTCTTGGCGTGCGAGGTCGAGTGCGGCTTGGAGTCCTGGCCGGTCGAGCTTGGTGCCTGTGGCGCGGTCTTCGTGGTGGGCGATGATCCGCCAGTCCTCTTGCACCTTGCAGAACGCCTCCAGCCGTTCCTGTTGGGAGGCGAGCGAGGTTGGCTGGTTCTCCTCGTCGGTCGAGATGCGGGTGTAGAGGCAGACGCGTGTCATCGCCAGGGCTCCTCCTGCTCGTGGGCTTGCTGGGGGTCGAAGAGATCAGACCCCGCGTCGGATCTCAAGGCCTTCTCGTCCCACGGCCGACCGACGGTTACGCGCTGTCTCTCGTGTTCGGCTTCGGTGCGTTCCTGGGCGCGGCGCTGCTCCCATTCGCGGGCAAGCTCGTCATCCTCTACCGCCAAGACAGCCGCCGTGTCCGGGGCCCGGCCGGGTGCCCGGAGCGGTGAGAGTGCCGCCCAGCGCTCCGGGCATCGGCGCCTGCCAACGCCGCCCGAGAGCGCGCTCTTGCGGCGGGACTTCGACGCCGGTCATCGTCACGTAGTCCGTCATGCCGTAGGGCCGGCCGTCAAGGTCGAGACAGCGCCAGATCTCCGCGAGTGGCCCAAGCGTTTCGAGCTGGGCTGTGGTCGTGACCCAGAAGCGCGCTGTGAGCAGTTGCCGAGCGTCCTGCCGGCCCTCTTGGTAGAAGCGCTGGGCTCGGCGCTCGCCAGGCACGACGAAGCACACGTTCAGCGGGCGCTCCAAGCGCTCAAGCGTCACCCCATAGCTACGGATCTTCCTGACGAGCGTCGCCATCGGCTCGGTCGCGCGATCCCACTCGACCGCAACCCCGACGACACCGAACGGTGTGCTCAGGGTGAGGCTGGCGTCCGGTCGCGCGCTTTCATACGGCGGCATCGACCAGTACGGCCGAATCGCGCCCCAGCCCGGCTCCCACGCAGCGACCCACACGTCCTGCGTGTCGAGCGTCGAGCCGATCACGCTGCATACGAACCTGTTGCACTCCAGCCGGTGAGCGAGCTGCGCGTGCTCGTGGAAGTCCTGCTGACGATCCCAGCCAAGACCACGCCGGTCACGTCCGAGGCGAGCAGCGACGAGGTGCGCTCCGACCTCATCGAGTAGCCAGTGCGCTTGTGGCTTACCAAGCGAGAACGGACCTGCGGGGTAGAACCGGTCGATCACGCGATGGCGATACAGCCACAGCAGACGAGCCTGGCAGCGACGCAGCGAACCGAAGAACAACAGCCGGAGCTGATCGGTCGTCAGGATCTTCTGCCGATACAGAAGCCAGGCGATCTCTCGGTCACGCTCGGTCGTGTGCTTCGCTACCTCCCAAGCGAACGCGCTCCCTACACGCGCCGATCGCGTAAACATCCCGTTGGGCATCTACTTACCTCCCTTTGTCGCGCGCTGGGAGCCGTGGCGTTTTGCAGTCCCATGCGGGGAATCCGGCGTATCAGCTATAGGTGTGGCGCCGGGCATAGGCGCACGCAATTCGCGCTTGAAAGCGCCGGGCAAAACGCCACGGCGCTCCTTCGCGGCATCAGCGAGCAATTCGGCGAGCAGCCGGATCGCTTCGAGTTCCAGCTTACGTGAGAGCCGCTGCACGCGAGGGCGAGCGGCACGAATGTAATCGTCCATATTTTCTGGTGCCGGTGAGTGACCCATACGACGGCAACACGCCGCCAAACCGGAGCCCAACGGGACACCAGGCCACTCGGCCCGCGCCCGATCAAGGGCTCCAATAAACGAAGGCCGATTTCGAGCCGTTTCAGTACAGCCCGACACCAATTTTTATGTTGTGTCAGCCCCGTGTCAGCAGACACCACAGCTACAACAGGGCGCTACGCCTCGCGCTGAGCACCGCAACGGCTCGCCGTGGGGTCAGGCGTCGGCCCACTTCCACAGGTTGCGACGCCCGCCACGCCGATAACGCACGCCACCCAGCTCGTCGAGGTCGCGCTTCTCATCACCCGGCTCCTTACGGTCGTCAATGTCCGGGCTGGCGTCGTCGGGCTCGACCCACTCCGACAGGCAGTACATCGCTGACCCGAGCTGCCAGCACGCCGACTGCAAACGCTCAGCAAGCGCGAACCACGCATCCGAACGAGCGCCACCGGCATCGAGCGCCCCGGCCGTCTCAGTGAGCACGCCGCGCAACTGCCCCCGGAGCCCGTCGATCCGCTCGGCAGCCAGCGCCTGAGCGTGCCGCCACACACGATGCTGCGGAGACTCCGGCAACCCCTTCGAGGCACCGGATCGGTTTGCGCGCTCGACGCGCCTGCGACCGCTGCTCGTCAATCCCCAGATCACGACCCCGTGCCGACGCGAGCGCACGAGCAGGCCGGCAGCGATGAACGCTTCGATCTGTGGGCGCAGCCGCCGCGTCGTCCACGAGCCATGAACGAACCCCAGATGTTCCGCGATGTCGCTCATCATCACGCCCTCGTCCTCCCGCTCACGATGGCGTTCGGCGCGCTCCACGGCCGCGAGCACCAAGTCATCGGTCACCGGCTCAAACCGGCGCAACTCGCCATCACGATCACCTCGGACTCGCGGTGATCCAGTGCTCGTTGCTCGCTTCACGCTACCTCGCTGCTGTCGCTCGTCTTTGCTGCTGGGCATCTCGCTGGCTCCTTTCGGGTACCCCGAGGAGCGCGCACGCGAGCACGAGCCGCTAGCCGCAGACAGCTACGGTTTCCGTGGCATCGAAGGCACGCCCTTCGGTGCTAAAGGTCGGGCGGGTGGCTCAAACACCCGTCCGGCCGCTTTCAGTTGTCGATTGGCGCGGACAGCAGAGCAGAACCAGCGCCAGATCTCAAGGGGCCGTCGGAGGGCCACCGCAGCACGCTCAGTCCCGACGCCAAGGCGCGCGCCATTGGCCTCGGCTGTACACAGCTAGGGCACAAAAGTTCGCTTGACGCGTGCGACCTCGTGTATGCGCCGCTTGTGCTCGGTAGCGTAGAAGCGGGCCTCGTAGGTGCCTACTTCGAGAGGCTCAGCAATGTGCGCGATCGCGCCGTAGGGCTGGTGACGTGGGTGGAGTTCGTCTGTCACCTCGAAGGCTCCAGATGGTCTCCTGATGATGCACTCGGCCGCGCCGAGCCGATCAACCCCCACCGGCACCTCCGGCCTACACAGGACTTCGGCTGCCCCCTGGCCGGGCATGACGGCCTCCCAGATGTCATCGCCGCCAAAAGCGAAGTACCGCAACAGCCCCCATGCGCCTGAGCAGATCGTCAAAGCGACGATCCCGCCGAGGCCGCCGAGCAGCGCCGGGAGCAACACATCCCAAACGGACGGCACAGCCGCTGCGACCCTGCCGTCGATGGTGACGGTCGACAGCTCAGACACAGCGACCGCCGTGCCGATTACGGCCCCTGTGGTCGGTCCGAGTAGCAGCATTGGCAGCCGGGAGAGAGAGTCCTCCACGTAGAACAGGAGCCACCAGAGAAACCGCCATCGCGGGAACTGCGGTTCCGAACCCCACCTGGGGTAGAGGAGCGTCGCACCCACAGCAGGTTTCGCCATCGCGGGCAGGCTACATGGGTGGCCGTACCGACCGGAAGTCATTGAACTCGAGCTGTACCCGATGCACGCGAGCCTCGTCTCACCACTCGCTAATCGGAGGTTAGGCCGGTCGCGCTTCCTCACTCTCACCGGAAATCTTTAAGCAGGACGGGCGTAGACGGCTCAAGGCGAGCTTCAACCGTCTCGTTCGCCGCCGCACCCGGCAGGTAGAAAACCTGTTGACCATCCTCGTCTGGGCCGTTGCTGACAGAGAGTCGGTTTCGTTGAATCAGGAGCAACAGTCGATAGACGCTCCTAGATATCTCGACCACGTCATCCAGATTGACCTCTGGCCCCGACATCTGGTAGCGGAGCAATGCACGATCAGCGATCAGCTCATTGATGTGCGGTTGCGTCTCTGGAGTCAGCAGCATCATCAGGGCCTGCTGCCCTGGGGGACGGGCGAGCATCTGTGCCAGGTTCTCATTCGTGAATGCGATCAAGGGCGCTGACACGTCTTGCTTGCGCTTGTCGATCGTCTCCGGTGGCAATGTTCCTGAGAAGGGCCGCAGGGGGAGCTTGAATCCATGCTTGTATTGAAGATGGAAGAACTCGTAGGTGAGGTACCAGTCGGTGACCTTTCGCACGAGGTCGAGGAGGCGTTTCACCGCCTCCTCGACGGCGGCAACTGCCTTCTCTGGATCTTCGGCCTTGCTCAGCCCATCTTCAATCACCGCCGTGGGCGGGAGCAAAAATCGCTTGCGAAGCCCGTCGTCGCCTTCGGTCATCAGCCGCTTGCTGAGCCCTGTGACTTTGCCTGCGGCGTAACTCGTCATTCGTTTCACAAAATCCATCGGGTCCCTGGCGAAGGTCAGGAGCGCGAACAAGTCCTCGCAATGTTGAGCAGCTTCATTTACCGCGGCCGCCGTGATTCCAAGCGCGAGGGGACCGTATACGTAGTCGTCGGCCTTCCAGGAGTCGTTGTCCATCTCGGTAGCTGCCATCTCGCCGAGCCGACGTAGGTTTGCTCGTAGATCACGGAGGCCCACGATCAACACCCAGCGCCAAGCTGGAGCCCAAGCTGCAAAGAAGTTCCTGACCTGGGCCTCGTTGATGCGCTGCTTCGTCGCCGCGTTCATCACGGCTCGTCACGCTACAGCTCCTAGACGGATGCAGCACGAACGTCCACGAGTTTCAGCCGCGCACTAGGGCCAATGAAACCAGAGTGAGCCTGCGCCGCCGGTGCTGCTCCCGGCCGCCGGCATCGGACGTTTCCCCGCTTTCGCTTCGAGGTCGCGGTGGGCTCGCAGGTAGGCCTCGCCGGCCTCATCGGTGAGTTGAAGCAACGCCAGGATGATGAGTCCGGTCGCCTCGCCCTTCTTGGACGCAAGGGTGGAGGCCGTCACACGCGTGAGCGAGATGAGTGCGGATTGGCCGGGGTCGGCAAGCCCTGCCGGACTTGGGCCGGTGAGGAGTGAGCCGCGGCCGTCAGTTGGGAGCAGGTCCGGGGTCCAGGTGATGCCCTTGGGGTTCGCATGGATGCCGTGGCTCGCCATCCGGTAGTACGGGCGCATGTGCTGAGTCCCCACGCTCTGCTCGATCGCAGCCAAGGTCACGTTTTTCTTGGAGTAGCGCGGATCCTTGGCCGCAAGGGCAGCCTGCGCCCAACCATAGGGATCGCCAAACCGCGATCCGTAGCGCCCGATCAGCGCGTCGAAACGATGCTTCGCAGCTTCGACTTCCACCTCCGAGTAGGGCGTTTCCCCCAGGCGCTCGGCGTGCTGCTGGAACTCCTGCATCCCTCTCCAGGTCTCGATCGCCTCATGGGCGAAGTAACGCTCGGCGCAGTCGTCGCCGTTTTCCGCGATGAAGTCCGCAACGATCGCAACCTCATCCAGAGCTCGCCAGCGCGCGAGGCCCGCCTGTCCATAGCCCGCCTTTAGCAGCACCAGCACCTCCTCGGCTATTCGGCAGGCCCGAGCCAGCAGCCGCGATAGCGCCTCAAATACAAAGTCATGCTGGCCATCCGGAGGCACGTGCTTCTCGTAGAAGAACTCCCCGGCCTCAAAAGCGACCTTCATCACCATCTCCGCGAGATCAAAGGCCGGCCCCCAGTGCTCAGCCAGCCGCTTCTCGAACTCCGCCTGCCAGTCACGGCGGTGCTCAAGCATCCCCGGCGCGTCCTGCTTGAGGCGCTCCACCAGTCCCTTCGCCGCGTCCTCTATAGCCTGCGAAACGATCGTAGGGACGAGAGTGTCAACGTTGGCCTCCAGCTTGTCCAACTGCTCAGGTGTCAAACCCTCGAGAGCACGCTCCAAGCCATTCTCCATTGCCTCCCGAAAGTTCTCGTCGTAGTCGTACTCCATACGCGGACGGTAGCTTCCGCCCCGGCCGTCGTCGGGTTGATGGTCCATCCCAGCAGATCCCTTGAGCGCCAGCACTCGTCGAGATCAGCGGCTCCACACGCGGCTTCGGGCGGGTCGCCGTCGCCGGGTTGTGCCGTGCCGGCACACCCGCTCAAGACGTGCACAGCGCACTCAAGCGCCAAGTTCGTCCAAGCGGAACACCCATCTATGTGCCCGCGTCGCCCCACCGTCGTAGGCTGGGGCGATGCTCATGGTCATCTTCGGCGCGGGCGCGTCGTACGACAGCGACGCGAGACGACCCGTCAGCGGCGCTCGGAACGCGTCACGGCCGCCCCTGACCGAGCATCTGATTGACGAGCGACACCGCAGGATTGCTGACGAATACCCCGCCAGCATCTCCGTGATCGACTACGTGCAGCAGAACATCTCCGAGGACTCGCCGAGCAGCCTGGAGATGATCCTTGCGCAGTACGCGGCGAGGGCGGAAAACAGCTCTGCGTGCCGCCAGGCCCTCGTCGCGTTCCGGTTCTACTTGTGCCGCCTCATCACGAACGCCACCGACGAGTGGCTGCGCGAAACCCACGGCTTGACGACCTATCTCAGCCTGCTGAACCAACTCCTGGAGTGGCAGGAAACGTCCGGCGAGCGCGTCCAACTCGTTACGTTCAACTACGACATGCTCCTCGAGGACGCCGCGGCGCGCGTGATCCCCGACTGGCGAATCAACGCATTCGGTGACTACGTCAGCCGCACCGACTGGGGCTTGCTGAAGCTGCACGGCTCCGTCGGCTGGTCGCGTGTGGCCAGCCCTGCCGACGACGCCCGCGGCGAACCCAACTCCGCCCGGGCGCTCGCCGCGGCCGACCTGGCGCACGCCGGGAATCTACCCCTCCGAGCGGTGAACGCCACGCGCGTTACGTCAACGGACAACGGCGACGTGCTGTTCCCCGCCATCGCCGTTCCCCTGGCGAACAAGACGACGTTCGAGTGCGAAGAGATCCAGGTGGAGGCGTTCAAGAGTACGGTGCCCGAGATTCGCCGCCTCCTCGTCTGCGGCTGGAGGGCCGCTGAGGCCCACGCGATCCAGATACTGCAAGACATCTACCCGGGCTTCTACCTCGGTATCGTCACCGGCAGCCGCCCCGACCTCGCCGACGTGCAGGGGAACCTCGGGGACGTGTTCCGCAAGGGCAAGCTCGTCCTGACCCAAACAGACGGCATGTCAGCGTTCGCGAAAAACATGAATCAGCAACTCGCGCCGTTGCTTGTTCCGTGGTAAAAGCAGGGTGTCGTCCCGCTGCCGCGGGCCGCAAGCGCCGGCCGGCCGGCGTGCATCGGTCAATGAGTTTGTTCGTCCGCCCCGGGGGGCGCCAGTACTCGTCCGGCGCTTCGCGGCGCAAGTCCCACCGATCGCGCCATCTTCGCGGTTCCCTCCAGTTAGCCCATTCCCACGGCCGGCGCCGCCATCAGCGCATGATTTGCGCGCCGAGCAGTTTCGCCCATTTTTCTGGTCGGCAAACTAACCATTGCGCACATGAACGCCGCCAGCAGCGCACAGGGAGTCCTCAGCCTGCAAAGGCTCGGGGTCCGCTGATACCTTTTCGGACCGTGACCTCGAATGCTTCCAAGAAGCCGTGGGATCAGCGGCTCACCGAACGATGGGCGAGCCAGGCGAAAGAAGCCGCAAACGACCAGACGTGGCGCACAGCGTCTTGGCGCGATCAGGTGAAGTCACCATGGTATTGGGCGGCATTGCCAGCGATGGGCCTTTTCTTCGTTCTCGGCGGCTTTCGAGGGCTGGGAGCCGTCTTCTACGTGCTCGCCATCGCGCTAGTCCAGATGTCTAGACGAGCAGCACACCGAAAGGCAAGCAGCTAGGGGCGCCACTGGCTCAAGATCGCCTGGGGCTCTTCGGCGTATGCAGCGCACAGAGTCCTACGGCTGCAATGCAAGACTCCCGCCCTGGCTACGCGAGATCCAGCGCCGCCGCCGCCATCAGCACACGGTCTGCGCGCCGAGCAGTTTCGCCCATTTTCTTGGCGCCGCGCAAACCTGCTGGCTGCGGCGATGCCGGACGTGACAACCCAAGTGGCTAAGAAGGGTCCACGATCTCGCAGTTTGTCAGCTGGATAGACACGTGGTCGATCCGCTCGATCTCTCCTGTCACGACTACCCGATCCCCGGAAGACAGCGTAGCGAGCCGAGGTACCCACGTCTCATCGCGAAACATGCAGAAGACGGGGCGGCTAGTTAGCCCACGCCCGCGATAGATCGTCAGTTGCGAGAAACCTCCGTTCCACTCCCCGACACCCCGCACGGGACCCGAGATCTCCATCCACTGCCTGATGAAGGGCTCAACGACCTTTGTGGCTTGCATGTCGGTGAGGCCGCTGATCAACTCCCACAGCTCCTGAGGCGTTCGGTGGATTAGGTGCCGCTCGACTGGTGGCGTCGCAGGCTCAGGCTCCCTTTCGAGTGTGCCACCGATGGGGTTGTCCGGGCTTGGGATGCGGGATAGCACCGGCGCTGGCGAGTCCCTGAATAGCCCCATTATTGCTCCCCAGCCGCCGAACGCCCATAGCGCCCCAAGGAGGCAGATCACAGCGAGCGCAAGCATCCCAATAGTGAGCGCTTTGCTCCAGTCATCCTCGGCCCCGGTTGCCGCTGCAATCAACAGACCGAAACGGCAGTCAACAGCGCGCCGCCCATGTGCCCGCGATGCTCTCCCACGGCGCACAGGCTATACGTCCGGCGATCTCAGGCAACTAAGCCCCGACTTCCTGCGTTGGGTTTGTCACGTCCAGCATCGCCCTGGCGGCAAACTCACCAGGGGTCCGAACCTGTTGGCATCCTCGCCGCCATGGATACTCTTGGACCCCGCTACCGCGACCGCGAGGAGTCGCGCTTCTATCAGGCCATCGGCCTCACGCCCGAGCAGACCTGGCACTCTCTCGGAGACGAACTGAGCCGCGTCCTCAACGACGCGCAGCGAGCATTCTGGCGCGTCCCTCTGCAGATGAACCCCGAGCGCGTCCGCTGGTGGCACGGAGCGATCTTCGCCCACCACTTTCCGCACGACGGTGGACGCTTCCGCCGCGACCGAGCCTTCTTCGGCGTGGTGATCCCAAATGGCGGGATGCGGCAACTGGAGGGCGCGGCACCCGAGGCGATCCGTCGTGAACTCCAGACAGTCTGCTCATCGTTCAACCGGTATGCAGACGCGCTCGGCGACCCGGATACGACGGGTGTTCTGGACCGGACGCGGGCTGTGGCTGCCCTCTATGCGGGCATCTTGCGAGTGCATCCGTTCGCGGACGGCAACCATCGCGTGAGCTTCGTCGCGCTCTCCGCGGCTCTTTGGTCACTCGGGCTGCCCAACGTCGAGTTCGACGACGATGCGGAGACAATCGCTCACGACGATGCGCTCGTCCCCGCTCTGGAATCCAAGAATGAGAGCATCGAGCCCTTCGCGCAACTGCTGGCAGATCTCATCCAGCGCTCGATAGAGTCCCAGGCATGAGCTACCCTGAGCGTATGGACGGGAGCTTTCCCAGGCTCGATCGGGCGCATACGGTCCGTAAAGGACATCTCGTGGAAACCACGCCAGAGGTCAACCGCGAGGTCGCCGAAAGCGCGATGCTGCTCTCCCAGGGCGCCCGCCGCGCGATCGAGATGAAGCGAGAGGCACAGGCAGCCTCCGCCGCACCTGGCAGCGCCAGCCAAGCCGCCTGACGCGCCATCCGACAGCAGCGTCAGCCGACCGCGACCGTCGGTGCCGCCATCAACGCTTGGTTTGCGCGCCGAGCAGTTTCGCCCATGTAACCGAAGTCAACGCGAACTGCCGGGACATGGAATGTGGGTTCGATCCGGTCGCGTGCGTGTACGCGGATTCCGTCGATCATGGCTTGGAGCGTGATCTTGGCGCGGACTTGCTGGTCGGGAGTTTGACGCGGAACTTCACGCCGCCCGATGTCACGAAGCGTGCCGCTTCAAGTACCACATCGACGGAGGACCCGAACGCCTCCACGCGCCGGAAAGCCTACCTACGGGTGCGCAGCGGTCATCGTGATGATCGACCCTTCGAGAGTCATCGCCGGAGGGGGGCGCGGTCGAGCATGCCCAATACCGATTGCAGTGCTCTGAGAGAGAGCGTGCCTTGGTGCGCAGTAACGCAGAGCAGTCCATTTAAACGGTACGCCATAGACAGTCTTCCATAATTTTGCTATATTAGACCAGCGACTTGCCGATGCCGTTATTTTGGACCATCCCCACAAAGGAGCTCCCCAAATGGAGACTTATCTTCGCCCTGCAATCGAGGTTCCGTTCGACTCGCTATATCTCGACCCCAACAACCCACGACTCGCCCCGAACAATCCCCCCGGATATGAAGACGCCGAGGCGCTGTTCGCCAAGGACCTCCAGGTCTTCTTGGAGAAGCGGGTAGAGGAGGAATTCAACGTCGACGAATTGCTCCAGGCCATTGAGGGGCAGGGCTGGATGCCTATCGATGCCATCGTTGTCTGGGAGCACCCGGACGGGTCTCAGCGGAACGTTGTCCTCGAGGGGAACCGTCGCACTGTCTCGCTTCGCCGCGTCCGCGAGCGCCTGCCGAAAGAGGAGGCCAAGCTCGATCGCATGAAAAGCGGGAAGCTGCGAGTTGCGCCTCGTGAGATTCAGGCCCAGGAAAAGCGCGTCGAGAAGCTCACGCGCCTGGTGGCCGACACCGACTCGCTCACGGTCCTCCCCCTGGACGCGGCGGACCGCGAGGAGCTGGAGACGAAGCTTCCGCGCGTGCTCGCCGTGAGACATCTGTCGGGCATGAAGCCATGGCATCCCTACGCCGCCGACCTCTGGCTGCTCCAGCGCTTTGAGCAGTTGTTCGCCGAGATGTTCCCGGGCAAGAAGGAATTAACCTGGGATCAGGCCGTTATCAGCCGCGTTGCGGACGAGGCCTCCCTTTCGGCCATAGCCGCGAAGCGTCAGCTCATGACTCAGAGCGCCTATTCGCATTTCAAGGCGCGTTTCGAGGAAATGCTGCCCGACGAAGAAGAGTTCGCCCCCTCCGATTACTACCTATTCGAGAACATCATGCGCAAGCCTTGGCTTCGCGAGCAATTCGGGATCGGAATGAACGACCTGTACCTGCCGGAAGACCGCGAGCAGGTTCTCTTCGACTGGGTGTTCAAGCTGCCGCGCCCGCGCAAAGCAAGCGAAAACGAGAACATCCTCTATCGCCACGAGAACATTCGTGACTGGGAGAAAATCAAGCGCTACGACGATAAGCACGGCACCGCGTTTGCCAAGCGCCTCGACCCTGAAGATCCTGCGTCGGCGACCCGATTCCGAGAGATCGAGGCGGAATACATGGCGCATCTGGCCCGTACAAAGCCGGCCGATGTGCTCGAGAGCCTGCTCCAGCAACTCGGCAGCCTTAGCGAGGAGACGATCGAGAATGAGGGCACTTTTATCGCCGAGCAACTCCGCCGTCTCGAGAAGCGTATCCAGACTCTTGTGCGGATCGTCGACGCGGTCCAAGCCGGGGCGTAGAAATGGCCCGTCACTTTCTGAACGACGCCGACGTTAGGCCTCTCGTGCAGGACCTCATCGCTGTAGTCCTGCATGAGGGAAGCGTGAGCAGCGCTCAAGCCAGCCTCATGGCCACACTCGCCCCCGATAAGAGCGAGGGCTGGCTCTACCCCAACAGGCTGCACTCCCTGCTCAGCGCGCAGCCCAGCCGAGCGGTAAACACAGAAACCCTCGATGTGCTCCGCCTAGCCCTGTCCCGGCTTCCTGAGGAAGTCCGCGATCTAGACAAGGCCCTCGCGGCGTCAGGGCAGCTTCGCACCGACGCCCAGCTTGCCTGGGAGGGCGCTTCAACGGAGGCGATCAACCCGCTGGACGCCGGCGCGAGGTTTCAAGCGGCGTCGGCGCGTCTCAACCTCCCGCCCGCTGTCACCCAACGGCTTCTACAGGACGATGTTGAGCCGACGTCAGTACCAATGAGCAGCGGGCCCCACCCCGCCGCTGTGGCCACGTCGTCAATGACCGGGCCGGACTGGTCATTCCAAGACACCGCCCACGCTCGCTGCGTCGCGGCGCTCCATGAAAAGCCGGACCGCAAGGTCGGCCTTGTCATTCCGACCGGCGGGGGAAAGACGCGTATCGCCATCCGGATAGCGCTCTCGATGCTAGTTGCCAGCGAGCAGGACGACAGCATCGTGCTGTGGGTTACGCACCGCAAACAGCTCAAGACCCAAGCACGCCAGGAGCTACTCCGAGCGATCACCGAGGGCACGCCCGAGCTCCCAGACCATGCCGCCCGCCTGCTCAGCGATCGGGTGCGGTTCTGTATGGTCAGCGCCCTTCCCGAGCTGCTCGAGGAACATAAGACGCGCACGGCCCTGGCGATCGTCGACGAGGCGCATCATGCTGCCGCAGCCTCATACCAGCCCCTCTTCGAATACAAACCACTACGGGGACTGTTCCTGACGGCGACCCCCAACCGCACCGACCTCTTGCCGATCGGCATCGACGAGATCGCCTATACGATCACGCCACGCGAACTCTTCGACCGCCGGGCGATCCTCGAGCCCGAATTCGAGAAGCTCGATCTCTTCGACTTCGATTGGGACGACGGCATCCAGGTTGCCGACCTCGCCGACTTTCTGCTGAGTCGCGCCGAAGACGACTTCGTCAAGACGCTCGCTGCCGTCACCACGATCGCCCATGCTCAACAACTCCACCAGGCCCTCGAGGAGGCCGTGGAACAGGGCGGGGGGAATGGCATCCTAGACATAGACGATGTCGGCTATGTGCATGGCGGCGGCAGCTCTACCGGCCAGACGGCCGAGGTGTTTCTCGAGGATTTCGCCAGCCGCGCGCGCGGCATCGTCATCGCGACCGCACAGCTGCTTGGCGAGGGGTTCGATGATCCTTCTATCAACGCCGTCGTCGTTGCATACGCCACCGACAGCATGGTCCAGCTCATGCAAGTTGCCGGGCGCGCCCTGCGGTACGCGCCCGGCAAGCGCTCAGCGCACATCGTCCAGGTCCGCGAGTCAAAGCTCGCCTACCACTATGAGCAGCGCTGGCTCTACCAGGACATCTCAGATGAGCTCCACCCGCGCTTGGACGACCGCGACTACGTCAGCAAGGACGATCTCCTCGCGCAGGTCGAGGAGATGCTTGGCACCGTCAACGCAAATGAGCAGAATCGCGCTGCCGTGTTGGCCGCCCTCGACGGGGTCGAGGCCAGCGAGGATGTATCGATCCTGCTGTCCGGGCTCCCCTTCTCCAGGCCGGCGGCCAACTTTGCGGCGGACGCCGGCTGGCACGCTGTCCCTGTGACCCGCGCGAACCGCGAGCTGTTTCTACAAGTCTTCAACGAGTTCTCGAGCCGAGAAGCAGAAGTAAACGACCCTCAAGACTTTCTCCGCAGCTTCGTAGCACCCAATACGGCCCCGGGTAGCACGTGGAAGCTCTTTATCGACATGCTCCACGCCATGCAATACGCGCACCGCGAGCTCACCAACGTGCCCTACGCAGGGGCAGCTTCGCGTTCCTACGATCCTGCGGTAGGGACGACCTGGCTGAGTTACGTGACCTTCCACTATCGGCCCTTGCTTCCGGAGCCGCTCCAGGTCTTCCTCGTCGACGCGACAAACCGCGGCGCCGTGACCGCCGACTACCTCGCCGACCCGCGGAGCTGGACTATGGCCGTCAAGGTGCAGCTCCCGCTGGCAGGGAGCCTCGTGTATCTCTTGAACAAGGCTCAGGCCAAATGGTTCGCCGCCGAGCGCGATTGTGTACGTACCAGCCTGCAGGATGCAGAGCATCAGACATTTGGCCTTGTTGCCGACTGGCGCAACTCGCTCCAGTCCGTGCCTATCCCGCTCCCTATCGTCGAACGGTTCGAAGGCTACCTCAGGACGGAGGGCCTAGCCAGCCTTAGCCTGTCGCTCGTGCACTGACACGCCGAATGAGACGACGGCCCGTTGTGGCCTGGCGACCTGGCCAGCGTCGCGTGACCGAGTTTATGCCCTACGGCTCAAGGCCCCGCGATCAGCTTCGCCGCCCGTACCAACTTCGGCCCAATCTTGTCCAAGAGTTGCGCGGCGGTGTACGCATCGGATGGCACGGTCACCTCGATAGCAATCGGTTGCATCCTGCCTCGCCGTGCGATGGGCATGGCGATTGAGCGGGCCCCAGGAACGAACTCTTCATCGCTGACGAGCGGCGCTTGTGGGTCTATGTCATCCAGCACCGCAAGGAGCGTGTCGTGCTCCATGATCGAGTGTGGACCTTCTGGTATGAGATCCATCGTTGCGACCAGCGCGCGGCGCTCGTCATCGGGCAGGTTCGCGAGCATCACCTTTCCAAGAGCGGTGCAGTACGCGGGTATGACTGCACCAACGCGCAATGAAAGGTCGATCATGTTGTGCTGGCCGCGTCGATGGCCAAAGAAGCGATGCACGTAGAGGATGCGCGTCCGGTCGAGCGCGCCCATGCTGACGGTATAGCCGATCTTGGCGCGCAAATCTCGGAGCGCCTCATCCGCCGGTAGTGAGTGGCGAAGCTCTCGGATTATCTCAGTGCCCGGATCGGCGGCGCGGGGCACGAGGCAATACTTGTTCGCGCGACCTTGCTCCAGGTAGCCGAGTTGAACGAGCTTGGTGGCGTAGCGATGGGCTGTGGGGCGGCTGAAGCCAGCCAGATCGGCTAGTTCCGCTACGCCTAGAAGTTTACTCCCTTCGGAGAACGCCAATAAGAGCTTTATGCCACTTTGCAGCGAATACGATAGTCGCCCCGCTGGCACGTCCTCCTCAATGAACGCGACGTTGACCTCATCGGCAGAGCTGTTGTTGTCTTGTACCAAGCGGTCCCAGCCTTTAGTCGTCACGACCCCAATGGTCTCGGTAATATGAACCTTTAGAAAGACCGCAGCCGGACTAGTACCAACGCGGCTAGTACCCACACGGCTGCCTGCCTCTGAGATGCACAGATATGGCGCGCGCAGCAACGCGTATGCTCCCCCCGGGCCACCGCCTTGCCTCGACGCATCCGTCCGGCACGCTGGGAGGGGTCAGCCGCCTTGGGCTCACGCCACAAGGCCGGATTCCGCACTGACCAGCCGGTAAGCCCCCCTGTGATCCACGGTCAAATAACCAAGGCGGCAGAGCATCGCGAGATATCGCCGCGCGATCGCGCGTAAGCAGCCCGTCAACCGCTCAATCTCAGCCCCGTCGAGCGCCGCTCCATCGTCAAACTGCGCGAGGATCGCAAGTCCGGGCGCTATCAGGTAAGGGCGTCCTGGCGAAACGCCACCCGAGTTACACCAGTCGGCTCCTCTCCCCATCCGAGAACATCGTCGCTCGTGTGCCGCGCGATGGAAAGACCGCAACCGCCCTAGTCCCAACGCGGCTAGTCTCTATGTTTGCTGAGCTTCCAGAAGCTGGGTTGGTTGCGGTCGGAAGGGACGGACGGCGGTAACAACGGCGTGCGCCGGGTTTTCAGCGCGAGACGACGAGCACGGAGCACGAGCAGAGCAGGCTTGGCGAAGGTCCCCGTCGCTTCCAGGATGCGTTCGGTAGCTGGGCGGGCAAAAGCGGTCCACGCCTGCTCATCGGAGAGATAGAGCGCCACCATGCCAGCCAGAATCAAGCGGTGGTGCGGCGCTACGGCATCGGCACGCCTCACGGTTTCGCTTGCAAGCAGGCCCAGACGGTCGGTCATCTCCTCTTGTGAGGAGTAGTGGTCGAGCAGGTTGGGTTGTCCAGTTGCACGGTCTTCGGCGCGGTCGATCAGGCTGTCCAGAAGAATGTGCAGTGCCTCGGCCCAAGGCCAATAGAGACTGTCAATCGCGTTTACTTCACTGGTGGTAAGGCTCGGACCGGCGGCGGCCGCCACATGAGCAAAGATGGCAAGCGAGGATCCGCAAGCGGCTCCGATCTCCCACCACCTCAACTCCGTGCCTCCCACTTGCCTGCTTGCCCATTGGGCGAGGTCGCGATAGTCGGCGGCGACGGCGAGATTGATGTTGCTTTGGTAGAAAACGACTCGGTGGGCGTGTCGCGATACCACCTCGGCAACTACAGAATACGACGGCAGCTCGCCGACGGCAGCTCGGCATGTGTCGGTAAGCCCGGCGAGGTAGCCGCCATCTTCGCGGCGAGCCTGGTACTGGTAATAGTCACGGTGGGCCAGATCGGGATCTAGCGCCGCGACGAATGCGTGATGCAACTGGCGAGCGTTTGCGACCGGCACATCGTTTGGCTGCTCCATCAACGTGTCGGCATAGTCAAAAACACCTTGAAGGTCTACGAGTAGGCGTGTGACCTGCGCACGCTGTCTTCGCGGCGTAAAAGCCGCGAACGCGGCCGCGCCCTCGAGGCTCGCCCACTTACGTCGCTGCGCGTCGAGCGCAAGATTGCGCAATACGGGATCGGGGATGTCCTTGGCACACCGGCGCAACCGGAGGATCTCGCGTCGCACGACGGGAAATACCCCGATCCAGTAGCGACGGGCTGCCGAGGCGAAGGCGATAGCTGTGCGCGCGAATGGTTGGCTCACAGTAGATAGCCTTGCGTGTGAGTGGTTGTGCGTGCTTGATGCGGGTACTCATTCCTGAAAGCTCAATTCTGGGGCGACGCCTGCGGCCGAGTAGCCTGGAATCGCAACGACAGCAAGCGAAACGCCGCCCACGATCAGCAACGTGAGCATGATCTGGGCCGCACCGATGCTAAACGGCGCTGGAAAGCTGGTACTGACGCGCAGATAGTAGTCCGCGAGGGCATGTCCATACAGCCCGAGGATTGCGCCGTCGAGGCCGCCAATCCCGAGCACGACTGCGCTCTCGATCAGCACGCCGCGCCACAGTTGCGGGCGATCGAAGCCTTGGGCCTTCAGCGAGGCCAATCGGCCGCGCCGTTGGTAGATGGTTGTCGAGAGGGCAGCGGCCAGGGCGAGGGCCGAGATCAGCACCAGCAAGTTCGATACGTCGTTGAGGATGCTCAGACCTTGGCGAGCTATGTCCTCGACCTCGGCAATGCGCTCACTAGATGTCTGGATTCGTAGTGCGCTTGTGCTGCCGAGAGCTTGACGGATGGCGCGGACACCTTCTGTCGGGGTCGTTCCGTGCTTGAAGTCGATGGCGAGTGTGGTTGGGTCGAAGCTCTGCCAATAGCGACTGTAATCGTTGGTGTTGAGCGTGATCGTGCCGGGCGGCCATCCGATGTTCGTGGTGATCGCGGCGACGTTGAAGCTAGCGGCCCCGGACGGAGTTGGCAACATGAATGAGCTACCCACTTTCAGGCCGTGTTCTGAGGCAAAGCCGCTCGAGACGGTCGCCCATCCGCTCTGACGCATAAGAGCATTGGCGCGAACAAGATCACCATCCTCCAGTTGACTTGAGAGAATCATCGAGTCGCTACCCGGTGGCGCTGCTCGTATCCAAAGCCGCTGGGTTCCAACGTCCAAGAAGGAGCCTTGACGGGCGCTGACCGACGCTACTCCCGGTGTACGCGCAACGGCTCCAATGACGCGGCTCGCGTCGAAACTGTCAGTGTCGTGGATGTTTTCGTTCGGTGTAATCCACACAGCAGCGGCACTCCACTGTTGGGATATGCCTTGGTCAAGTCCTCGGATGAGATCGGATCGAGCACCGCCGACAGCCACGGCCCCATAGATTGCGAGCGCTGTGATGCTGGCCAGTGCAACCGAGCGCGTTGCGGTCGCTTCCAGTTCAATCGTCGCTATCGCCACCATTTTTCCGTGGTAGTTGCGGGCTATGTGACCGAGCATTCCAGTCGCGGCACGAAACAGGAGCGGCATGAAGCACGGGGCAGCAAGCGCCAGGGCCACTCCGCTGAGGATCGTCAATCCCGAGTTGAGCAGCACCATGAGCGTCACAAGAACCAAGATCGCCAAACCAAGTAGCGCAGCGTTGCGGACGATGTCGTCGCCGATGCTCTGTCCCGGTTCGCCGGGTTCTTGAAGCACAGCGTCGATCTCCCTGGTTTTGCGCAGGTCGAGAACCGGCAGCATCGAAGCACCGAACGCCGCGAGTACACCACAGCAGATAGCGATGAGCACGGCAACGGGGCCGATCTGCTGATGGCCTGTGATCGGGAAGGTCGTCGCCAAATAGTTCGGTACTTCGTCAAAGATGGTGCGCGCCAATACATAGCCCACCAGCACGCCGACGACCGACGCGGCGACGCCCAAGACCAGGGCTTGTGAGCCGAGTACAGCGATGATTTGACGAGAATCAAAGCCCTGTTCGCGTAGTTCCGCCACCTGCCATCTGCGGTCAGGGACAGTCAACAGCATGGCGTTCAGCGCCAGTAGAAACCCCACCATCAGAGAGATGGCGGCGAACAGGCTCGTTGACTGACTAGTGGGTTTGAGGGCAGTCTGGGCCAGCTCCAGTTCGTGGTCGGCGGGCTCGACATTGAGCCGTCCCGCAGCAAGCAGTCGCAATTGGGCTTCGACCTGCTTGTTCCTGCCCGGATAGGTTTTGACGAGAACTTGAGTAACGCGACCTGGCTCACCGGCGAGGTTTTGCGCCGTGTTCAAGAGTGTGACCACGACACGGCTGGCCGCCAATGAGCCGATGGCGCCCGCGTCGAGTACCGCCCGGACCGGCACCGTGTGGCGAGTGCCGTCAACCAATAGCGTTGCCTGGCCTTCGGCGTGTGCGCCGATGGCGTTCGCCACGCCCGAAGGCAAGCCAATACCGCCTTGGAGAAGCTGAGCGCCGGCACCCAAGTCTTTTGTTGCCGTGCTTTGCAGGCCGACGATGCGCGGACTGATACCAACGAGTTGCCCGAGAATATGTCCGTTCGGTCCCTCGATGACCGTGCTCTCGCGCAAGATCGGTACTGCCGTCTGAACGCCGGGCAGCGCTGATACGCGCTCGGCGAGCTCCTGGTTGAAGCCACGAGGAGAGCGGGCGACCAACTCCAGAGAGGCAGAGCCGTTGACCGCGTTGATTGCTTCACGGGTCGAGCCCAAGATGCTGCTGTTTGCAACCAGCACACCGAAGACGAGCGCCACGCCGATGGCGATGCCGGCGCCTGCCATCAGCTCGGGTCCTCGGTAGTAGCGCCAACGCCCACGATAGATCGCATAGAGCCCCGCTAGGCTCATACCCAAGATCGAGGGGTTGAACGAAAAGCGTCGCCTCCGTTTCATACGGTGACGTGGAGATCGAGATCCAGCCCGTCGCTGAGTGTCCCGTCCCGCAGCGTATGAACGCGCGTGACGAACGCGGTCGCCTGTGGGTCATGCGTAACCAGCACGGCCGGAATGTTCTCCTCGGCGCAAATCTCGCTGAGCAAGCCAAGCACCTCGCGGCTACGCTGCGAGTCGAGATTGCCGGTTGGCTCATCGGCCAGCAAGACGTGCGGTTTGTTGGCCAGTGCGCGGGCGATGGCGACTCTTTGGCGCTCGCCCATCGACATTTCCGATGGCTTGTGGTTGAGACGGTGGCCGAGGCCCAAGCGTTCCAGCCACGGGCGGGCCATATCGTGCGCCTCCTCCAAACGCATTTTGAGCGCGAAGAGCTTCAAGGCAGCGTTGTCGAGCGCACTTGCGCCCTGCATCAGGTGGAAGGACTGAAAGACAATCCCGACCGTCTCACGACGAAAGCGTGCGCTCTCACGCTTCGTCAGGCCCGCCAGCTCCCGCCCGTCGAATGCGATCGAGCCCGAGTCCGGCCGCTTGATCGTGGCCGCCATCATCAGAAGCGTCGTCTTTCCGGAGCCGCTCGGCCCATACAGGGCGACGAACTCGCCGGGTGCGACACTCAGCGAGACACCATCGACGGCATTGACCGTATCGCCGCCGCCCTCGTAGCGCTTGACCACGTCTCGCAAAACAAGGGTGCCCACTATGCGCCCAGCTCTTGCGAGCCGCCACCAGGGAACTCGATCACCTTTCGCCGCGAAGCCGTCGAGGTCATGCGACCGTCTGACAGGCTCATCATGGGCTTGCAGCCACGTAGAGCGGTCGGCTCTTCCGAGGCGATCAGTTGCGCGCAACCGATCTTCTCAGGTAGCGAGCGCAACAGCTCGTAGAAGGCTCTGGCATGTTCGGGGTTGCGAAACACTGCGGGCTCGTCCACGAGCAGTAGGCGGGGCTCGCGGATGATCGCGCGCGCCAACTCAACCAGTAGGCGTTCACTCAGGCCAAGCTCGGCTGTGCGGCTGTGTCCAAGATGTAACGCTCCCACCAATTCGAGTGTTCGCAAGACGCGCTCCTCGGCTACCTTCATGTTCGGCGATCCGCTGTAGAGCGGAGTCGAGATGTGCTGGATGACAGAGGTTGAGCGACTGGTACGCCACTCGCCGCGAACGACTGCTATGCCACCGTGACGACGCGCGTGCGCGGTCTCGTCGTTGCTCATCTCGACAAGCTCGCGGTCATCCCATAAGACGCTGCCCTCGTCGGGGGCCATCAGGCCAGCGGCTATCTTCAGCAGCGTGGTCTTGCCGCCTCGGCGTGAGGCGAGCAGGCCGACCGTCTCGCCGACCTCTACCTCGAAGGAGACGCGATCCAGGACCGTGATCTCGCTCCCGCCGTCAGGAAAGCGCTTGCTTACCTGACGGAACGCCAGCAGGCTCATTGCGGCCGCTTTTCACGCCGCGTTTCAAGCTCGCGGGTGGCTTCGTCAATCCACTCCATTTCAGCCTTCAATCGCTTGTCTACCGCTGAGCATTGCAGGCTGATGATCGTCCCCACATATGTGACCCTCAGAGTTTCGTGCGCCTCGTTCTCCTCCATCTCTTCGAGGAGGTCCAAGCGCCGCTCCGCAAGAGCACGCAGGAGGTCGGGGATGTCCTCTTCGGTCGAGAACGCCAAACGCGCATGCAGGTCTGTCCTGACGACGCTCGACTTGGGCCGCGCCGCCAACCAATCGCGGCGGGCCTGTTCGCCCTTCTCGGTTGGGAAATAGACATCGCGAATATAGGGCGGACGCTTGAAAGCCTTCTGCTCAGAGCCCGCCAGCCCGTCAGCCTCCAACCGTTCCAGATACGAATAGATGTGTTTTGGTTCGACGCGCCATGAAGAGCCCATACGGAGATTCGCGCGTCGCGCGATGTCCCACCCATGCCCAGGAGCTTCGATCAAGGCCGCGAGCACTGCGGCCCGGATCGGCGACTTGCCGTCGAGCGTGGCCTTCTTGCTTGTCTCTCGTTCAGCCATAGTCTTATCAGGCTAATCCTGAGAATCGGAACTCTACAGCAAACCCTGCGAGCACGATAATCCGCAATGGGAACACGACATTGGGTGGGTTGGTCGCGGGCCACCTGGTCGGTGCGGCGAGCAGCCTGCTCGTAGCCGAACTTCGCCTTCGCCGCGACTCGGCGGGGCCTCAGCCGATCGGCGCCAGCGAGTTGCCCGGCGCGATGCTCGAACAGTTCCGCGGGGCCGGCAGTCCGGCGAAACGTTCGGCGAGCCAGGCGTCGGCTTCTCCCAGCCACACTGTCGCGCTCGGAACGTGGCTGAGATGTTCATATTCCTCGTACTGCACGGAGACGCCGCGGCTGCAGTACTCGCGCGCAAGGCTGCGCACATCGCCCGCGATCATCACGCCGTCCCCCGGACCGATGCCTTCCTTGTTGCCCGAGGTTCCTTCGAGTTCGCCACCGTTGCCCTGGCCGATGAACATCGGCATGCTGGGCGTACCACGACCACCCATGATCAGCTGGTTCACCACTTCGACGTAGACTGGCACGCTCTCGGGTGTCTGGTATTCGGGCTTCGCCATCTGCGCCCAAGTGAGACCCGGGTACTCGCCGAGCACGGTCTCGATCGAGGCGTGCTGGAGCTTGTTGTAGAGCTGCAGCCCGTATTCGTTCAGGTACGGCGTGAGGTCGACGTGGAAGGCTCGCGAGACTCCGATCACCGACATCGGGATCACGCCGGCCCAGACGGCGCTGCCTTCGACGTAGTGCAGGTTGTGCGCGGGATCGACGAGCACGCCGCCCATCGCCGCACCGACGATACGCGAGCTGATGTCGGGCGCGTAGGAAGACGCGAGCTCGGCGGCCCACCCGGTCGCGATCGCGCCACCGGAATAGCCGATCAGGCCGATCTTCTTTGCTCCTGCCGCTCCGGCGGCGGGAGAGCCGAGCACAGCACGCAGCGAATCGAGCGTGTTCATCCCGTACTCCGGGCCCGCCGCGAAATCTGCCGTCTCGCCCTCGGTGTCGGGCACGACGACGGTCTCCCCCGCGAGCAGTGCGGGCGCGATCAACCCCGACTCCGCTGTCGGGATCAGACCGCCCAGCGTAACCCCGCCGGAGACGGCGTAGGAAGGCTCGTCTTCGGGATTCAGCGAGTCGTAGAAGGACTGGTAGGAGACGATCGTGGGAGCGCCAAGGCGCAGAGGCGGCTGCAGCACAGAGGTCACGTTGACCGTCGGCGCTCCCGTCTCACCCGTCGACCGATAGAGCAGTTGCACCGCTTTGATCGGCAGTGGCACGCCCGCCACGTGGTAGGAGAGCGTGCGTGTCTTCAGCACAGTGCCCGGCGCGATGTTCGCCAGAGGCGTGGAGCCTTCGTAGGAGTAGAAGGGATCCGCCTCGGGCGGCGCCGCCGCGCCCTCGGCCGGCATCGTGAGCACCATGAAGACCACCAGCAGCCCGACCGCGAGAATGCCCGCTCCCAATTTCATCCCCGACCCGATCACAAGACGCATCGGGTCCACCTCTACCCGCTGACGCGACCGGTAATCGCCGCCGATGTGGCTATCGCTCGTCGAGCCGTATTACGAGAACAATCGGTTCACCCGTGCGCGCGATACCAGCGCCCTGACGCGGTCGCAGCGCTCAAAGTTCCGTCACAAGCCCAAGCGCAAAACCGTCATGGCCCTTGGCGCCAACCGTCTGGATCGCGGTCGCGCTCACACGAGACTCCGCGGCAAGCATCTCGTAGAAGCCCCGCACACCGGCCGCTATCCCACCATCCTCGGCACTAGAGGCGTCAGAGTCGAGGATCGCACCGCCGCGCACGACGTTGTCGCCGATGATCAACGTGCCCACCCGCGAGAGCTTCAGCGACCACTCCAGATAGCCCGGGTAGTTCTGCTTGTCGGCGTCGATGAAGATCAGATCGAACGGGGCCGTCCCTTCGTCGTGCATCTCGGGCAGCGTCTCCAGTGCCGGACCCACCCGGACCTGCACCGTATCCGCCAAGCCTGCGTTGGCTATGTTCGCGAGCGCGACCTCGGCGTAGCGGGACTCGCGCTCGAGCGTGACGAGGCGTCCGCCCTCCGGTAGCGCACGGGCAAGCCAGATCGTGCTGTAGCCACCGAGGGTCCCCAACTCGAGAATGCTCTGCGCGCGGTGGATACGCGCGAGCAGTTCCAACAGCTTGCCTTGGTTGGGCGTAATCGCAATGGGCGGCAGGCCGGCGGCCTCACTGGCGGCGATGGCAGCGTCAAGCAACGGGTCCGGCGAGAGCAGGTGCTCTGCTATGTAGCCATCGACGGCTGTCCAAAGGTCCTGGTCCATGGTGGAGGAAGATAAAGCAAGTCTCCTCAAACTACGGTTGACATCCCCCAAGATTCATGTTACAGTCGGTAAAGTGAATTTGTAGGAGAGGTTCGCCAGCCAAATACGGGTCGAGTTCGGTCGGTGTCGCGCGCACCGACCGACGCTAGGAGGTGGGTTAAGGATGACGCGCAAAGTCAGGCTCATCCTTGGTGGCGTCCTCACCTCCATATGTGTGTTGGTGGCCACGGTAGCCTGGGCCACCAACACACTGACGGTCACCGAGGCCTTCACTCCCGACAAGCTCGGGGCGCCGACGAACCTCTCGATCACCGCGCAATTCGCCTCCAGCACCGGCGGGCCGCCCTCGCCGATCACCCGGCTCACTCTGTATGCGCCCGCCGGACTGGGAGTCGACGCGCGCGGTGCCGGCACCTGCAGCGAAGCGACGCTGCGGCTGCGGGGTCCCCAAGGCTGCCCGGCCACCTCGCGCGTCGGCTTCGGTGGCGGCGTGGGCTTGATCGAACTCCCCAAACAGGTGATTCGCGAGCGCTTCACGATCGACTTCTTCTTTGCTCCTCACGAACAAGGACATCTGGCTCTACTCGCCTATGCCAGCGCCGTCCAGCCCGTGGCCGTCGAAATAACCGTCATCGCCAAGGAAGTCCCTGCTCCCAAGCCCTATGGACTCGGCTTCAGCGTCGAAATACCGCCCATATCGACGATCCCAGGGGCGACGCTTGCCTCGGTCGAAAGTGCCTTTGCGACATTCGGCTCGCCCAATGTCGCCTACTACCAGACCGTCCACGGCAAGCGCACACTCGTACACCTGAAGGGCGTCGTTGTGCCCAAGGCCTGCCCGCGCGGAGGCTTTCCCACCGAGGGAACGATCGACTTCGCCGACGGCAGCACGCTCACCGTCAATCCCACCATCCCATGCCCTCACGGCTGAACGCGGCCGCGCGTGGGCGCGCCGTCGCGCTGGGCAGGACAAACCCTGGGCACACGCTCCCCACACGCGTGCGCGGCGCGCTGGAAGCAACAATCGGCACACCTCTGCGCGCCCTCCCGCTGGCGCTGCTCCTCGCGCTCGTCGCCTGCGTCGCACCGAGCTCAGCGCTGGCAACCCGATCGACGACGACCGCAACGATCGCACCCACGCTTTTCCCCGACCGGCTTGGCGCCGAGGGTGCGCTACGGCTGACGATCGACTACTCGAGCGACGAATCGGCTGTGCCGCTGCCGGTCAGTAGCTCAGTTTTGCGTTTTCCCGTTGGGCTGGGTGTCGAAATACCCCATCTGCGCAGCTGCTCGCTCACACGCCTGCGCGCGCAGGGGCCCAAAGCCTGCCCGCCACAGTCGCTGCTCGGCCACGGCCACGCAATCGCCGAGGCGCAGGCCGGCTCGCAGGTCGTCAGCGAGGGCATTCAGCTCACCCTGTTCGTTGGGCCCTTTCACAACCTGCAACCCACTTTCGAGATCCTTGGCCAGGGCTACACGCCGTTCGACGAGCGCGTCGTGCTGACCGGTACCGTGCGCCCGGACAATCCTCCCTACGGAGAAGACCTGGTGCTCTCGATTCCACCGATCCCGACCCTGCCGCTCGAGCCCGATGCCTCGATCGTCAGCATGTCGCTGACGGTCGGCACCGCTAAACCTCGCCATCCGATTACCGTCAACACGGTACTCGTCCCTCCCAGCTGCCCGGCCGGCGGCTTTCCCTTCGCTGCCGAATTCACCTATGCCGACGGCTCCACCAGCAGCGCCTTTGCCAGCGCTGTCTGCCCATGAGTAACGAGAGAAAGCAGGTATCCGAGATGTCTCGGCAAAATCCTCCATCGCGGAATCTGCGACGGACACTTGCATCTACGCTCGCACGCGAGGACTCGTCGCGAAGGCTGCGACTGCTTGGCGCTACGGCCGCTTGCGCCGGCATACTGGCATTGCTCGCCGCACCGACCTCGCTAGCGGCGAAAACGTTTTCGCTCAACGAGAACGGCAACCTTCGCTTGACCGGTAAGCAGGGCTTCACCCTCAACGAGGAGGGGCCCGCCTCCGGCACCGTCAGCGGCACGATCTACGTACACCTGAAGATCGTCTCCAGCACGCGCGTCACTGCCGAAATCAGCATCTACCCGCACGGCGGCTCGATCACCTGCTCGGGCAGCGCCGGCTACAAACGCGAAGGCTCCTCCGCCCACTTCTCCGGTGGACTGTCGATCGATCGCGGTACCGGCAGTTACGCGCACGCGCGCGGGTCCGGGCTGAGCTTCAGCGGCACGATTCAGCGCTCCAACGACGCGATCGCCGTGCACGTCGGCGGCACGGCAGCGGACTGACAACCAGCACAGGGGAGGCGATCGGAATGCTCGAGCTGCGCGATCTGGTCAAGCACTATCCCGCCGTGGGCGGTGAGACCGTGCGCGCCGTGGACGGCGTTTCTCTCAAGGTCGAGGGCGGTGAGATGGTCGCCCTGTACGGGCCCAGCGGATCCGGCAAGACAACTCTGCTGCTGATGGTCGCCACATTGCTGGCGCCAACAGCCGGGGCGGTGTTGATCGGCGGACGCGACATCTCCTCGCTGTCCGAGCGCGAGGCGTCCAACTTCAGACTCTCCGAACTCGGCTTCATCCGCCAGAACTTCGACCTCCTGCCCGGCGTCAGCGCCATCGACAACACCGTGCTGAAGCTGTTGAAGGCGATGCGCTGGCGCGATGCTCAACGCCATGTCACACCCCTGCTCGAGCGTTTGGGCATGGGCGAGCGTTTGCACCACCGCGCGGAGACGCTCTCGATGGGCGAGCGCCAGCGCGTGATGATCGCACGCGCGCTCTCGACTGAACCGAGCATGCTGCTTGCCGACGAGCCGACGGGCAGCCTCGACACGCAGCGCGGGCGCGAAGTGCTCGAACTGTTGCGCAGCCTGTGTCGCGAGCGCGGCGTCGCCGTCGTGCTCGTAAGCCACGACCCGATGGCCGCCGAATACGCCGACCGCGTGCTGGCTTTGCGCGACGGGCAGCTGTGCGCCTACCAGCACGAGCAAGGCCCGCAAGCCCCTGCTCCACTGGTCGCAAACGGGGGTTGACGGTGAAGCTGTCGAACGCGCTACGCCTGTATCGGGTGCGTCTGCGCGCGCGCTTTCTGCAGGAGTGCTTTGCCGTGCTCGGCATCGCAGCCGGCGTCGCACTGCTGTTCGCCTCGCAGGTGTCGAGCTCGTCCCTGCAGGGCTCGGTCGCCCAGCTATCGCGTGCAGTCGTCGGCAAAGCCAATCTGCAACTCGTGGCGCGCGACCCGCACGGCTTTCCCGAGAGCATGCTTGCAAGGGTGCGCAATATCCCCGGTGTGCGGGTTGCGGCGCCGATATTGGAAGCCAACGCAAATGCTGTTGGGCCCCACGCCCGCGAGTCAATCGAGCTCGTAGGAGCGGATTCCGCTCTGTCTGCACTCCGCGGCACACTGCTCGCTCACGCCAACCTCTCGCCGTTCGGCAATATCGGCGCGGTCGCACTTCCCGCTCCCTTGGCCAAGGCGATCGGTGTCACCAAATTCGGGCAGGAAGTCAGCTTGCAGATTGCCGGGCGGACGGTTGACGCGCCGCTGTACGAACAGCTGCACGAACGCCAGATCGGTGCGCTGGTCGCCACACCGCTCGCGATCGCGCCGCTGTCCTACGCCCAGGAAATGACGGGCATGAGCGGTCGCGTGAGCCGCATCCTCGTGCAGAGCGCCGCCGGCTCACAGCCCAAGGTGCGAGCAGCGCTGACGGCACTTGCCGAGGGCCGCCTGAACGTCGAGAGCACCAGCTACGACGAGACGCTGTTCGCGAAGGCGGCCACCGCCAGCAACCAGTCCACGGCTTTGTTCTCTGTCATCAGCGCCCTCGTTGGCTTCCTGTTTGCGTTCAACGCGATGCTGCTGACGGTGCCGCAGCGGCGGCGGCTGGTCGCGGACCTGCGCCGTGACGGGTACACGCCACTGACAGTGATCGCCGTGCTCTTGCTCGACGCGCTCGCTCTCGGGTTGATCGGCTGTGCGCTCGGGCTGGCGCTGGGCGAGGAGCTCTCGATTCACCTGTTTCATTCGAACCCGGCCTTCCTCTCGCTGGCCTTTGCCGTGGGCTCGCAGCGCGTCGTCAGTTGGCAGAGCGTCGCGATCGCGACCGGCGGCGGGATGCTGGCCGCAACCGTGGCGGTGTTGAGCCCGCTGCGCGACATCCTCTCGCGCGACCCGCTGGCCGCAATCAGTCCACGCGAAGGCAGCGGCGGCGCGCGCACAGGCCGACGCCGAGCGCTCGCGGGACTTGCTTGTCTTGCCGCCGCCACGGCAGTGCTGTTGGCCGAGCCGGATGCGGCCATTCCGGGCATGGTGCTGCTGCTCGGCGCGCTGCTGTTGGAGCTGCCGATCGTGCTCAGCGCGACGCTCGTAGCCGTCAAGCGGATCGGCTCTTTGATCGTGAGTCCCATCCCGCATGTCGCCGCAATGGAGCTTGGCGCCGCCCGCGCACGTGCCGTGGCGATAGCCGCAACGGGAGCAGTGGCCGTGTTCGGCAGCGTCGCGATCCAAGGTGCGCACGGCGACCTGCTGAGAGGGCTCGAAGGCGCGGCGCACGATACGAACGCCGCCACCGACGTTTGGGTAGCCCCTGCCGGCTCCTACAACCTGCTCGACACCACTCCCTTCACCCCAACCGAGCGCTCGCGACTTGCACAGCTGCCGGGTGTGAAAGCAGTGCAGCTGTACCGCAGCGGCCTGCTCGACTACGGCTACCGGCGAGTGCTCGTGGTCGCGCCCGCGCGCGAAGCCACACCGCTGACACCCGCCGACCAACTGCTGCAAGGCAGCGCACACCAGGCCGAAGAACGAGTGCGCACGGGCGGCTGGGCGATCGTCTCGCAAGGGCTCGCCGAAGAACAGCACTTGCACGTCGGCCAGGTCTTCACCCCGCCCACACCCGATCCGCAGAGCTTCCGTGTGGCGGCGCTGTCGACGAACCTCGGCTGGGCGCCCGGGTCGATTCTGATCAATGCAGCCGACTACGCGCGCGCGTGGGGGAGCCAGGATGCAAGCGCCTACAGCGTGCTGCTGAATCCAGGCGTCCCGCCGAGACTCGCCGCCACCGAGATAAGGCATGCGCTCGGGCCTGGCACGGGGCTTGCGGTGCAAACCGCCGAAGCGCACGCGGCCGAGCAGGTCGCGCTCAGCCGCGAAGCCCTCGAACGACTCACACAGATCGCCACGCTGATCCCGATCGTGGCCGTGCTCGCGATGGCGGCGGCGATGGGCGCGATGGTGTGGCAGCGCCGTCCGCGGCTGGCCAAGCTCAAGCTGGAGGGACTGCCGCGCGTGGAACTGTGGGGCACGATCCTGCTGGAGAGCCTGCTGCTACTCGGCGCCGGCTGCCTCACAGGGGCCGTCTTTGGCCTGTACGGCCAGCAACTGGCAGACCGTGCGCTTGCGCACGTGATCAACTTCCCCGTCGTCTATTCCGTCACGGCCCTGCCCGCGCTGCAGAGCCTCTCACTGGTAATCGTCACCGCGCTTGCGATCCTCGCGGTCCCAGGCTACATCGCCGCGTCGGTGCCGCCCGCGCTCGCGCTCCAAGATTGATACGCCGATGGCCAAGGAAAGCGAGCGCGAGCAGGCACAGCGCGCGAGGCAGAAGCCGACACTCGAGCGCGAACGGACCGAACGTACGAAGGCAAAGAAGCCGACGGGTGCAGGCGCCCAGCTCGAGCGCACCAAGCAAGAGCCCACCCGCGAGTACAAACAGGTCGAGCGCGCCAAGGCGCAGGAGCGCACACGCGAAGCGCTGATCGAGGCGGCAACCGACGAGTTCTTCGAGGGCAATTGGCTGAAAACCTCGCTCGACTCGCTCTCGCGCAAGGCCGGCGTCACCAGGCAGACACTGCTGCGCCACTTCGGCTCCAAGGACGGGCTGCTGATGCAGTCGCTGATGCGCGGCGCCGCACAGGTGCACGACCAACGCTGGAGCACGCCCACGACCAGCGTCGCCGACGCTGTGGACAACGTGATCGACCACTACGAAGATTGGGGCGAGCGCTCGGTGCGCGTCGGCGCCTGGCAGCGCGGCCCGACGGTGCTCGCCCTCTTCGCGAACGCTGCGCGCCAGATTCACTACGACTGGGTCGAGCACGCATTCGCGCATTGGCTTGAAGGGTTCGACGACGAAGCACGGGCGCAACTTCGGGCCATCTTGATCGTGCTGTGCGACGTGCAGACATGGTGGATTCTCTCCAACGACCTCGGCCTGCCGCGCAGGGAGGTCCATGCGATCTTGACCGATCAGATCGAACGCGCACTGGAGGAGAAGTGATGCAGGTCAGGCTCGCTTCGATACGCGCCGTCCCCATGCCCGCCCAGCGATCGAGCACGTACACATATTGGAAACGGGCGATCGAGCACGTGCACATGTTGGAAGCGGCGGTCAAGTTGCCGTACGCGTGGGAGGCGGCGATGAAAATGCCGGTGCACCCGCGCCGGGGCCAGCGATGAAGGTCTTGGCCTACACGTCCCCCGCGCGCGGCCACCTTTACCCGGCCGTGCCGATCATGGCAGAGCTCGCGCGGCGCGGCCACAGCGCGACGCTGTACTCGCTTGCCGGCGAGCTCGGACAGCTGGCGCCGCTTGGCATCGAGGGCGCCGCAATCGACCCCGCGATAGAACGCATCGAGATCGAGGACTACCGCGAGCGCTCCCAGCTGGGCGCGATCCGCTCGGTATTCAGGGCGTTCCTGAAGCGCTCGGCGAGCGAGGCCCCCGACCTCGAACAGGCGATTGCCAAGCACGATCCGGACTTGCTGCTGATCGACATCAACTGTTGGGGAGCAGCGACCGTGGCCGAGGCAAGCGGACGGCCGTGGGCCATATATTCGCCTTACCTGCTGCCGCTTCCCTCCAAAGACGCACCGGCCTACGGACCGGGACTGCGCCCGCTGGGCGGCCCGCTCGGGGCCGTGCGCGACACGATCGTCAACCGCGTAAGCGAGCGCATCTCCTTTCAAAGCACGATGCCGCGGATCAACGCGCTGCGCTCCGAGCACGGGCTGCCCGCACTCGCACGCTTCGACGACCTGCTGGCGGCGCCGAATCTGCTGCTGTCGCTGACCGCCGAGGGCTTCGAGTACCCGCGCGGCGACTGGCCGGCGAATGTGAAGCTGGTCGGCCCGATGAATTGGAGTCCGCCGCTCGACGGACGCTCAGACAATGGTCTCGCTCACCGAACAGCACTCAACGAGGGAACTGCTCCCGAGCCACACTCTCCCGAGCCGACTTCTCCCCAACGCCTCCCAGATGCCCCCACGTGGCTGGACGAGCTGGCCGACCCACTGGTACTCGTCACCTGCTCGACCGAGCTCCAACGCGACAAGCGACTGCTGCACGTGGCACTCGAAGCGTTGCCGGCGGCCGGCATATCGGTACTCGGTACGACCGCGGCCCACGATCCCGCCGGCTTCGCCACCACACCCGGCAGCAAGGTCGTGCGCTTCGTCCCGCACGATGCCGTCCTCGGGCGTGCTGCGTGCGTGGTCTGCCACGGCGGCCTCGGCATCACACAAAAGGCGCTTGCAGCCGAGGTCCCGGTCGTGGTCGTGCCCTTTGGACGCGACCAAGCCGAGACGGCCAGACGGGTCGAGTTCGCCAAGGCCGGCGTGCGTCTCCCGCCACGCCACCTGACTCCCGAGCGGCTGCTCGGCGCCGTGCACGGCGCGATGCAGTGTCGCGAGGGCGCGCAACGCGTGAGTCGCGCTTACACTGCGGCCGGTGGAGCAAGCGCCGCGGCAGAAGCGATCGAGGCGATCGCCAGGGACGCATCGCGGTAGGGGTGTGCCCGACAGGCCTGCTCGGGACAGAGGGCCGGACAGGCTTACGCGTGAAGGAGCGCCTCACAGGTTTGCTCGCGAGGGCCTGCTCGGGACAGAGGCCGGGACAGGCTCACGCGTGAAGGAGCGCCTCACAGGTTTGCTCGCGACAGAGGCTCACGCGTTGGGAAAGCGCGGCTGGCGCTACGCCCAAAGGCGCCCTGAAAGATGCTCGGCGTCGTTCACGTAGCGCCGGGCACGTTTTTTGCGGTCATCGCCGCTTCGGCGGTGGCAGCCACGATCGCGACACTCGCAGGAGGTCGCGGCTTGGTCGTACCGGTCGTCGTGATCGAGCTGCTGCTCGGGATCGTGCTCGGGCCATATGTGCTCGGCCTGCACGTCAACCAGTTCATCCAGTTCTTTGCGGACCTCGGCCTCGGCCTGCTGTTCTTCTTCGCCGGCTATGAGATCGACATGCAGCGGATCATGGGTCTGCCGCTGCGCCTCGGTTTGATCGGCTGGCTTCTCTCGCTCGCTCTGGCCTACACGATCGGTGGCGTGCTCGCCGCATCCGGGATCGTGCTGTCGCTCCTCTATACGGGCTCGGCACTTTCGACCACCGCGATCGGCACGCTGATCCCGATCCTCTCCGACGCCGGCGAGATGCGTACCCCTTTCGGCACCTACCTGCTGGCCGCTGGCGCCGTGGGTGAGTTCGGACCGATCCTGCTGCTGACACTGATCCTCTCAACGCAGAGCACCGCCCACAACGCGGTCATCCTGGTCGCGTTCGTGGCCCTGGCGGTCGGGGTCGCGATCTTCGCGGTGCGTTCCTCCGAGCGCACGCTACCGCTGTTCGAGCAGACGATCGAGGCCAGCTCGCAACTGGTCGTGCGCTGGATTCTCGTGCTCGTGTTCGCGCTCGCGCTGCTTGCTTTCGAACTGGGCCTCGACCTGCTGCTGGGCGGCTTTGCGGCAGGGATAATCACCCGTCAGGTACTCAAGACTCGGGAGCTGCCGGCGTTCGACTCAAAGCTGACGGCGGTCGCGTTCGGCGTGTTCGTGCCGTTCTTCTTCGTCGTCAGCGGCATGGGCCTCGACATCCACGCGTTGTTCGCGAGCGTCTCGGGTGTCTTGAAGATGCTGCTGTTCTTCGTGCTGTTCCTGGTCGTGCGCGGTACACCCGCGCTCGTCCTCTATCGCAAGGTGCTCGACGCACGCGCACGCCTGGCGCTGGCGCTGATGAGCTCGACGCAGTTGCCGCTTGTGTTGGCGATCACCGCGCTGGCCACTTCCAGCGGTCACATGCGGCCCTCGACCGCCGCCGCACTGGTTGGGGCCGCGGTCCTCTCCACGCTCGTCTTCCCCTTCGTGGCTCTGCGACTGCGGGGCGACTTGGGAACCACGCTTGACACGCCCGCCCTAAGCGGTGAGGATTGGCGCGTTGCCACCGCTAGCCAGGAGCATTGAGCCGTGACCGGCGTGCTGTACGGGCTGGCAAGATTTTGCGTGCGGCATCGCTTCGTGACGATCGCCGTGTGGCTGCTGGTGACGATCGTGCTCGTCACCGTTTCACACAGCTTGGGCGAAAACACCAACGACAACCTGTCGCTGCCCGGGACCGACAGCCAGCACGCCACCGACACGCTCAGCCACTCGTTCCCTGACCAGGCCAACGGCACGAGCCCGATCGTGCTGCACGCGGCCAAAGGCAAGCTGACCGAATCCAAGTATGCGAGCGCCGTCAATGAAGCGGCGGCCGATGTGGCAAAGGCTCCGCATGTCGCGTCGGTGGTCAATCCGCTCACCCCCGCGGGGGCCAACGCCTTGAGCAAAGACAAGTCGACTGGCTACCTGTCGGTCACCCTGGCCGTCTCACCAGGCGAACTATCCGTCTCAGAAGTGCAGACGATCATCGACGCGGCCGACCCGGCCAAGGCTGCCGGGCTGGAGGTGGAGACCGGCGGTCAGCTGGGTCAGAAGGTCTCCAAAACCTCGACCGAGTCCAGCGAGCTGATCGGGATCATCGCGGCGATGGTGATCCTGACGTTCACGTTCGGCACGGTCGTCTCGATGCTGCTGCCGATCCTCAATGCCGTACTCGCGCTGCTCTCGACGCTCGCGATCATCCGCCTGCTCGGGCACGTGATCAGCGTGCCGACGGTCGCCCCCACACTCGCGACGATGATCGGGCTGGGCGTGGGCATCGACTACGCGCTGTTCATCGTGACACGCCACCTGCGCGGACTGGACGAAGGGCACGACGTTCACGAGTCGATCGCGCGCGGCGCGGCGACCTCCGGCGGAGCCGTGTTCTTTGCGGGCTGCACCGTGACGATCGCGCTCGTCTCGCTGGCAGTGGCCAAAATTCCGCTGGTCACGACGATGGGCCTGATGGCGGGTATCGCGGTCGTGGTCGCCGTGCTGGCGGCGCTCACGCTGATGCCGGCGCTGGTCGCGACAGCAGGTCCGCACATCAACTCGCTGCGCGTGCGCACGCCACCCTCGAACGCTCAATCCAAGCAGGGCGCATGGGCCAAGTGGGCCGCCGACATCGCCAAGCACCCCGCACTTGCGGGTCTGGCAGCACTTGCGATCCTGCTGCCGCTGACGATCCCGCTGCTGTCGCTGAACCTCGGACAGGAAGACGTGGCAGCGCTGTCCACCTCGACCACCGCGCGGCGCGCCTATGACCTGATATCGGCGAACTTCGGCCCGGGAGTGAACGGCCCGCTGATCGTCGCTGTCACGCTGGGCACTCCTGCGAAAGGCACAACCGACCCGCGCTTGGCGACGTTGCAGAAGGACGTGTCCTCCACAAAGGGGGTAGCCGCGATCACTCAGATCCAGATCGACAAGGCGGGCACCGCCGCCTATTTCAACGCAATCGCCACCACCGGGCCGGCCGAAAAAGCGACCAAGGAACTGGTCGACCACCTGCGCTCGAGCGTCATCCCCAGCTCTGAAAAGGGCACCGACATGCACGCCGACGTCGGCGGCAGCACGGCTGGCAACATCGACCTCGCAACACAAATCTCGAACAAGCTGCCGCTACAGATCCTGGTCGTGATCGCACTCAGCTTCGTGCTGCTGATCCTTGCTTTCCGCACCGTGGTGATCCCGCCCCAAGCGGCGCTCATGAACCTGCTCTCGATCGGGGCCTCCTACGGCGTGCTGACCGCCGTCTTTCAATACGGCTGGCTCAGCGGCCTGATCGGCCTCAGCGGGCCGGTGCCGATCGTCTCCTATGTGCCGCTGTTCATGTTCGCGATCCTGTTCGGACTCTCGATGGATTACGAGGTGTTCCTCGTCAGCCAGATCGAGGAGCACGTGCACGCCGGCGAGGACAATCGCGGCTCGGTAATCTCCGGTCTGGTCACAAGCGCACGTGTGATCACGGCGGCGGCGCTGATTATGGTGTTCGTGTTCGGCAGCTTTGTGCTCAACGGCTCCCCCACGATCAAGCAGTTCGGCGTCGGCTTGGCCGTAGCGGTGATCCTCGACTCGACGGTCGTGCGCTGCCTGCTGGTGCCGGCTTTGATGATCCTGATGGGCAAGTTCAACTGGTACATGCCGGGCTGGCTGGACCGCGTTACACCACATCTGAACATCGAGGGCGCCGAGTTCTTTCAGAAGCGCGACGCACAGCCAGAGCCCAAGCCCGCGGCGTTGACCGACGCCTGAGAGCAGCGACGGCGGCACAAGTCGATCTTCCTCCCTGCGGCCAAATGCGCCCTTTCCAGGGAGCACGCGAGATCCGCTCCTGAGGGCATGCGAAGTGTCAGGCCGCTGAGCCCAAATAAAACACTGCCCGAACAGCACCTCCAGCAGAACTGGCCGGCTAGCCAATTGTCGCTGAGCGCGCTAGGCTCAAGGCCCCCACGCAAGAAGCCCCCAGCGAGCGAAACAGGAACGGAGCCCCACCGTGAACAGCATCCTGGAGAACCGTCGCATCATGCAGCAACTTCCCCCCGGGCCCAAAGTGCCGGCCAGCGTGCAGATGGCAGGCTCGTGGCTGCGCCCGACAAGCGTCGTGGTACGCGCCCGCGAGCGCTACGGCAAGCGCTTCTCCGTGCGGCTGCTCGGCCAGCTGCCGTTCGTCGTCCTCTCAGACCCCGATGAGATCAAGGAAGTCTTCCAAGCATCCCCCGAGGTGCTGCACCCGGGCGAGGGCGCGCGCATCCTCGAGCCGATCGTCGGCCCGAACTCGGTGATCCTGCTGGATGAGAAGCCGCATCTGAGCCAGCGCAAGCTGATGCTGCCGGCCTTCCACGGCGATGCGATGCAGGCCCTGGCGGAGCTGATGAACGAGCTGACCGAGCGCGAGATCGCCACTTGGCCGCAGGACGAGCCGGTCCCGCTGCACCCGCGCCTGCAGCAGCTGACGCTCGAGATCGTGCTGCGAGCAGTCTTCGGGCTGGAGCAGGGAGCCCAGCTAGACCGCTTGCGCGACTTGCTGACGCAGCTGCTCGAGTTCGCCGAGAACCCGATCTCGCTGCTGCCGTTCGCCCAGCGCGCCCTGGCCGGCCGTGGCCCGATGGGTCGCCTGGAACGGCTCCGCGAGGAGACCGACCGGCTGATCTTCGAGCTGATCGACGAGCGTCGTCGCGAAGACGCCCACGGTCCAGACGTGCTCACCATGCTGCTGGGCGCCGAACACGAGGACGGCTCGCCGATGAGCCCTACCGAGCTGCGTGATGAGCTGGTGACGGCGCTGGTCGCCGGCCACGAGACGACGGCTTCGCAGCTGGCATGGGGCTTCGAGCTGCTGGCGCGCAATCCCCGCGTCGCACAGCGCCTCTCCGCGGAGCTGAACGCGGACCCCGACTCGCCCTACCTGACGGCCACGATCCACGAGATCATGCGCCGCCGCCCGGTGCTGATGAACGCCGAGCCGCGCTTGGTCAAGCAGCCGGTGGAAATCGGCGGCGTCAGCTACCCGCCGGGCGTGGTGCTGATCGCAAGCGCCTATCTCGTCCATCACGACCCCGACATCTACCCGCAGCCATACGCGTTCCGTCCCGAGCGCTTCCTGGAGAGCGAGGGCGGCAAGGCTCCGGGCACCTACACGTGGCTCCCCTTCGGCGGTGGCCGCCGCCGCTGCCTCGGCGCGAGCTTCGCGATGCTGGAGATGAAGATCGTGCTGCGCAGTGTGATCGAGCGCAATCTCGTGCTGCCGGTCGGCGATCGCCCGGAGAGCGCGCGCCGGCGCTCGATCACGATCAGCCCGTCGCGCGCCTGCGAAGTGATCTTGCGCGCGCGGCAGGAGGCGAGCCTAGAGTCGGAGCCAGCTCTCGGAGAGAAGGTCCCGGTACTCGCCTGACGCCCCGCCAGGGTGGATGACGGGGCGCTAACTCGCCCGACACCGCGCGGCTAGGCTGGGTGGTGGACACCAAATATGGAAGGTTCTGAATATAACTTCTAGGTTGTGGTAAGGACTGCATACAACTTATAGGTTGTATTTGTGATCACCGCGAAAGACAACCACGTGCATCCCCATAATCGCTCCGCGTCATGCGACGCACCGCTCACCGCTCACCGCTCACCGCTCACCGCTCACCGCTCACCGCTCACCGCTCACCGCTCACCGCTCACCCGGCGGGATAACACCTCTGTGCGCTTGACAGCAAGATCCACACTCGTTTGAGCGCGCGCCCGCCCGGGTATCAACGCTAGATCGGTCCGGGCGGGCCGCAAGGGGTGCTTGCCTGGCAAAGCCATTTCGCCGCAGGGAGGCAGAGATGTTCGGTCGGCTTCGGTTTCATGTCCGCTCGCACGCGTGTATCGCGGTGCTCGCAGCGATCCTCACAACGATGTGGCTGGCCTCGACCGCCGGCGCGTTCCCAGGACAGCGCGACCACTCGAGACACGCACACTCGAAACATGGCGGACCGCAGATCGGCCATCAGGCGCCCGGGCACGGTGGTCCTCCCAATGGGCAGAAACAGCCAGGCCATGGTGGCCCTCCTCCTGGCCAGAAAGGGCCTGGGCACGGCTTCCCACAGGCCAGTTACCTGGCGCTCGGCGACTCGCTTGCGTTCGGCTACTCGCAGGCCAAGTTCGAAAGACTTTTACCGAACGAGAACCCCGCCGAATACAACACGGGCTACGTAGACGATTTCGCCCATCTCCTGAGATTCGGCAACCCCAAACTTCAGGTCATCAACGACGGCTGCCCAGGCGAGACGACCGAATCCTTCATCAAGGGACCGTGCGAATACCAGTTGGCCTTCCCGTTGCATCACCCCTACGTGGGCGGCCCGACAAGCTCGCAGCTTTCTGACGCACTGGCCTATCTGCAGGCCAATCCGAACACAAACCCGATCACGCTCGACATCGGCGCCAACGACGCGCTCGGCGTGATCGAGCACACGTGTGAAAAGAAAGTGGAATGCGTAATCAAAGAAGCCCCAGCTCTGTTCGCGCACATAGCGACGAACCTGGGGCTGATCCTGGGCGACCTGCGCGGAGCGGACCCGCACGCGACGATCATCGTGCTGGGTTTGTACAACCCGTTCGGTGAAAAACTGCCGGGTGGCAATGCGTTGACGGCCCAGCTCAACGAAGTCATGGACAAAGTCGCCGAAGCGGTGGGCGCCCGCTTTGCGGATCCCCTGCCGCTATTCAACCCGCCGGGGAAGCTGGAAGAACCGACGATCTGCCTGCTGACGAATATGTGCAATGAACCCGAAGATATACACCCGACGGACTTGGGCTATGGGGTGCTGGCGGGGTTGATTGCCAAGCAGTACTTCTTCTAGGAGGAACCTTGCGCCGGGGCCAGGCACTCAGGGCGTCGGCCCCGGCGCAGGTGATCCCTGATGCCGAACTCGCTCGCGCATATCGGCGTAGCGGGTGACCTCATAGACGATCAGCAGGCTCAGCACCGCGGCGAGGATCGCGAGCGTCGCCAGCGATGAGACTTTCAACGTCAGCGTGATCGGCACCAGCGCCAGCAGCACGAGCGAGCAAACGAGCCGCCGGCCGCTGAGCGATTGGACGTTGCGCAAGCGGAAGGCGACGTGCGCGAGCAGATATGCGGCAGTGCCGCCGAGCAGGGCCACCGTGGGCACGAGCTCGAGCGGATCGCCGTCGTGCTCGATCGTGACCTTCAAGCCAACCGCAAGCAACGCGATACCGGCCACCATCGGAAAGTGCAGATAGGAATAGGAGTCGCGCGCCAACTCGTTGCGCTCGCGTCCTTCCTTGGCATTCGACAGGCGCCGCTCGGCGACGAGCGCGGTCACATCGAAGTACGCCCACCACAGCGTCGCGGCAACAATCACCCCGAGCACAGCGGTGACCACAACAGCGGTGTCGATCGTCGTGCGCGCCCCCACGCCGAGTGCCACGATCGACTCGCCCAAAGCGATCAGCACGATCAGACCATGACGCTCGGCGAAGTGTCCCGGAACGAGCTTCCAGCCGTCGGCGCCGAACAGAAAGGGTCCGCCGGCATCGAGCACCAGTGCAAGCCCCCACAGCCCGAGTTGCAGCGCGCCGCTCGTGGCGGCTGCGACGAACAGCAGCCCCGCCCCGATCGCGGTGCTGTACGCGAGACCGGCGACGGAATGTCTGAGCGCCGGGTCCTCGCGGCTTGCGATCGTGAACAGCGCGATGTGCGCGCCACGCACGACCGCGTAGGCACAGGCGAACAGCAGCGCCTCGCTGCCGAACGCACCAGGCACGCACAGCGCCGCGACGAGCATGGCGGCCATCGCCGTGAAGATCACGAGCCGCACGCTGCCCTCCTCCGGGTCGACGACGCTTGTCAGCCAGGCGTAGCCGGTCCAGGCCCACCAGAGCATGCCGAGCGCAAGCACGCCTTTGAGCAGCCCGATCCAGGTGGGAGTGCGTGCCATCAGCGTCGTGCACTGCGTCAGCGCCAGTACGAACACCAGATCGAAGAACAGCTCCAGGGGAGTGACGCGCTCGCCTTCGCGCATGACGGCCGTCAACCGGGGACTGCGCTCCTCAGAGACGATGCTCACTTGCCCATCTTCGCAAGCCGCGTGAGGATCGTCCTAGGCTGAGACGATGGACCTCACCGGCAAGACGGCGCTGGTCACAGGCGCCAACCGTGGCATCGGCCGTGCGCTCGTCGAGCGTCTTGCCGAATTGCCGCTGCGCTCGGTGCTGGCGGGAGTACGCAGCGTCGAGAGCTTCGAGGCCGTGAACCCACCGCCCGACGGCGCCCGAGAGGTGCGAGCCGTTCACATCGACCTGTCCTCGCAGGCGAGTATCGAGCAGTGCTGCTCGGAGTTGGGCGGGCAGCTCGGCCAGATCGATCTGCTCGTCAACAACGCTGGGCTGATGACTGGCGGGCTGCTCGAGGAGCAGGACATCGGCGAGGTGTATGCGATGTTCCAGGTCAACTTGGTGGGGGTTACACACCTCACCCAGCGGGTACTCCCCGGGATGCTCGCGCGGCGGAAGGGGACAATCGCCAACAATGCGTCGATCAGCGGCTATGCCCACTTCCCCGCGGCGAGCACCTACGCCGCCGCGAAGGCTGGGATCGTCGGCTTCACCGAATCGCTGCGGCGCGAGCTGCGCGGCACTGGCGTGCACGCCATGCACCTCGTCACACCAGGCGTCGCGACCGACATGCTGAAAGCCACCGATGAGGTGTACGGGCGCCACATGGACACATCCGGCTGGGACCGCATCCCTCCCGAGGAGTGGGCGGCCAAGGTCGTGGGCGCGATCGAAGCCGACCGGCGCATGCTCGGCCCTGGCGGTCGCTCCCGCTTGGCGATGCTCGCGGCGCAGGGACCAACTTTCGTGCTCGACGCGGTGACCGCCCGCTTGTTCAGTCGACGACCACGTAGCCAAGCCTGACCTGGAGCGCACCGCGAGGGCGCTCGGGGCGGCTGGGCATCGCGGCGACTTCAGCCGGTGCTACTGAGCTCATGCGTGGCCACCGACTGCCGCGCCCGCGCAGCGCGCCAGCCTGGCTTGGCCAGCAGCACCTGCACATCGCCGATGCGCCGCTCGGCAAAGCCGGCCTCGCAATAGGACAGGTAGAGCCTCCAGATGCGCTGGAAGCGCTCGTCATAGCCGAGCTCGGCGAGCCTGCCCAAGTTTGCCTCGAAGTTGGCGCGCCAGTGGCGCAGCGTCTGCACGTAGTGGAAGGTGATGTCCTGCAGCCCCGCGACGCGCATGTCCGTGCGCCGCTTGACGGCGCGTTCGATCACGCCCAAAGACGGTAGGCAGCCGTTCGGGAAGATGTAGGTGTTCATGAAGCTGTGCGAGGCCTTCTCGACCTCATAGGCGCGATCGTCGATCGTGATCGCCTGCAGCAGCATCGCGCCGTCGGGAGTGAGCAGCCGCGAGCAACAATCGAAGAACGTGCCGAAATGCTGCCAGCCGACAGCCTCGATCATCTCGATCGAGACGAGCTTGTCGTAGCGTCCGCGCAGGTCGCGGTAGTCCTCCAAGAGCACCTCGACCCGATCCTGCAGACCCGCGCGGCCGACGTGCGCGACGGCATGACGGTGCTGCTCGCGCGAGATCGTGGTTGTGGTGACGCGGCAGCCGCGCGTGCGCGCGGCATACAACGCGAACGCACCCCAGCCGCTGCCGATCTCGAGCACATGGTCATCGGGCCGTAGGTCGAGCTTCTCGCAGACACGCTCGAGCTTGGCAAGCGCCGCCTCGTGCAGGCTCATACCCGGTCGCTCGAACAGGGCGCATGAATAGGTCATGCTCGGGTCGAGCAGCAGCTCGAACAGCTCGTTGCCGAGGTCGTAGTGGGCGGCGATGTCGCGGCGGCGACGGCGGCGCGTATTGGCGTTCAGCAGCATGCGTGCGCGTTGCGCTGGAGCCAGCAGCGGCGCGAGCACAGCGCGCAAGCGGTCGAGCGCGTCGGCGTTGCGAGCGGCGACGCGTACGACGGCGGTCGGGTCAGACGAATCCCACAGCTCCTGGGCATACGCCTCGGCGAGCCCGTTGCTGCCACGCAACAGCTTGCGCCAAGCACGCGGCGAGCGCACGTGCACGGTCGCGTGCGGCGCGCCGCTGCCGAACGTCACCTGTGCCCGACCGTCCTCGAGCACGGTGAGGCTGCCCGAATGGATGCGCCTCAACAATGCGTGCGCGATCGTGCGTGCGATTCGCGTTGTCATGCCACGCCTCCAGAGATCGGCGATGCGAGGCGCGCGCTCATGCGAGGCCTTCCTTGGGATGGCGATGCACCGGCACGCCCTTCAACTTCAGCCGCAGAGCCTGGGCGTAGATCAGCGTGAGCATCCGCAGCGAGCTGGCCGGATAGCGCGCGCTCATGCGCGCAAGCGTGGTCTTCGTGAACTCATGTCGACGCAGCGAGAGCGTGGCGTCGAACGCCAGGTCTCCTTTACGAGAGCTCGCGATGTGCACCGACAACGTCTCGCCCGGCACGCTCACACGCCACTCGTAGCGCTCGTCCATGCCCATGAACGGCGAGACGTGCAAAGCCTTGGCCGAATTGCCGGCGAGCACCGCGCCGGAAGTTTGGGCGGGTGGGCAGTACCCGCCGCCACGTGCGAGCACGTAGGCGTGGCGCTCGCCCCAGGGCGTGTTCGTCACCTCGGCGGCCACCGCCTCCACCGACTCGGCGGCCTCGTCCATGCAGTAGTAGAAGCTGACGGGGTTGAAGCAGTGCCCAAAGCTGCTCAGGTTGCAGAGCACGCGGACCGGCCCGGACGGCCGCACGCCGGCCTGGTCGGCCACGACGTCGCGCACCGCATCTGCCAGTGGCGTGTGCTTGTCACCCAGATAGTGGCGACGACGGAAGCGCGCGGGCCCGGGGCGGGACGCGAGCAGCCGGCCACCGAGCAGCGTGGGCAGCTCGTCGAGATCGATATAGGCCAACGCGAGTCGATAGCGGAACTCGTGCTCGCGCACATCGAAGCGCCGGTGTCGAACGTGGCCATAGTAGATAGCGCTCACACTCATAGCTCTACCCCGAAATGTGCGCCCACATCGAGCGCGCTGCGCACGCCGTCCTCGTGAAAGCCCCAACCCCAGTAGGCGCCGCAGTAGTGCGTGCGATTGCGTCCACTGATCTCCGCGCGGCGGGCCTGCACACGTACGCCCTCCGGCGTGTAGACCGGATGGGCGTAGGGAATCGTGCGGATCACCTGCTGGGGATCGATCGCCGCTGTCCGGTTGAGCGTCACACACAGCTCACGATCGGCTTTCAGCGACTGCAGACGATTCATGTGGTAGGTGACGGTGGCGCGCTCGGTTGGGGTCTCCAACAGGTGGTAGTTCCAGCTCGCCCAGGCGCGGCGGCGGCGGGGAAGCAGGCGCGTGTCGGTGTGGAGCACTGCCTCGTTGGCCTGGTAGGGCATCGCCCCTAGGATTTCGTGCTCGCGTGGGTCGGCATCGGCAAGCATCGCAAGCGCCTGGTCCGAGTGGGTCGCGATCACGACCTCGTCGAAACGCTCTGCCTCGCCACCGCGAGGCTTGACCATGACCGCGTCGTCTCGACGTTCGATCGCCTGCACCGCCGTGCCGAGCCGCAGGCGATGGCGCCACGGCTGGATGAGCGCACGCACGTAGCTCTCAGAGCCACCCGTGACCGTGCGCCAGTGCGGTCGGCCCGTCAACCCGAGCATCCCGTGGTTGTCGAAGAACTCGGCGAGGAAGCGTGCCGGAAAGCTGCGCAGCTGATGGGGGTCAGCCGACCACACGGCCGACACCTGGGGAACAATCAGCCTTTGCACAAATGCCTCTGAGAAGCGCTGCTCGGCCAGCCATTGCCCCAGCGAGATCTCGCCGCAGGAGCCACCCAGGAGCTCGCGGGCCGTGCGGTTGAAACGCACGAGGTCGGCGATCATGCGATGGAACCATGGCGTCAGCAGGTGAGCACGCTTTGCGAACAGGCCGTTCGGCGAGGCGCTGTTGTACTCGAAGTCCCCGCGCCCATCGCTCACGCCGAAGCTCATGTCCGAGCGTTGCCAGGCCACGCCGAGCTGACGCAACAGACGCTCGAAGTTTGGGTAGTTGCGGTCGTTGAACACCATGAAGCCGGTGTCCACCCTGTGGGTCTGCTCGGGCGTCTCCACGCGGATCGTGTTGGCGTGGCCGCCGGCAGACTCGCCGGCCTCGAACACGACGATCTCGTGTCTGGGATAGAGCAGGTGTGCCGCGACCATGCCCGAGACCCCGGCGCCGACGATCGCGATCCTCATGGGAGCAACACGATCCTCATCGGAGAAATAGATAGCTCATGTCTGAGCATTCGCTGGAGAGCCGCACCTGGATCAGCGGCTCAGATCGTGCGACGTCTTCACGCGCTCGGCGCAAGGCATTCCGCGCGCGGCAGTCCCGCGCGCGGAATCAACGGTCCGCGTTTAGCCGACGTGTGCGAAGTGCGCGTCCACGCCGTCGAGCAGATCCCAATTACCGCGCAGTGCCGCCGTCGCGCACTCAACCATACGGTCGGCCTGGGCTCGTGCCTCATCCTCGTCCTCGCTCATCAACTCGGCGATCAGCTCCCGCGCCTGGCGTGCGTGCTCGACATCGAGCTTGGCGTGCAACTCGAAGTACTCGACCGCCGGGCCTTCGGGCTTGTAGCCGTAGCGCTCGACGAGCCCCTCGAGCTTGGTCTGGGCGATTGCCGGCTGGCTTGCCTCGACCGCGTACAGCACGGCAAGATGCTCCAGGACGTCGGCGCCGGCAGTCCACACCCGGGTGCAAACATCCGTCTCGCTCAGCGGACTACGCTCGCAGACACCCTCACCAGCAACAGCGTCCGCGAACGCATCCCACAACGCAACATGGCTGTGCTCCTCGGCCGCGTGGCGCTCGAGACCGGCGCGACGGTCCGGATCGGCCTTGGCGGCAACGCTGTCTGAGGCCTGTGCCAGCGCGACGACGGCGTGGCGGTACTCGCCGGCGTAGAAAGACAATTCCTCGGCGCTCAGCTCTCCCGCGCTCCAGCGCTGGTAGAACGGGTGCTCGAGCACGTCGCATTCACGCCTGGCCTGATCGATCCTGGCAATCACATCCATCCCGCGGCTCCTTCTGGTTCGTTTGGGCTGGGAGCACCCAGAGGCCCAGTAGGCAGGCACTCCCGATGCGGCGAAGTATGGCGGGCGCGTCGGGCGACACCGCCGTCGCCTATTGGACGGTGAGCTTGCCTTCCATGCCCGCCTGTCGATGACCAGGAACCGAGCAGTAGAAGACGTATGTGCCAGGCTTCAGATTCAACGTGAGCGTCCTCGCGCCGCCCTGGAAGGTGGGCGTCGCTGTCAGCACCGTGGTGCCCTGGGCGATCGTCATGTTGTGCATCAGCGGAGACATGTTCTTGAAATCGATCGTGACCTTGCCGGCTCTGGCCGAAAGATTTTTCGTGGTGTAGCGCAGCTGGCCTTCGGGATCGGCTTCATCGGTCAGCGAGGAGGTGCCCGAGCCGGAGGCGGCTTCGCGGCCCGTCTGGGTGATCGGCGCGATCGTCGCCTTGGCGCTCGAGCCACCCGACGTGGCAACCGCCATGGAGACGGTAGCCAGTACGAGCACGGCCGATATCGCCATCACGGCGCGCTGGCCGCCCAACGAGCTCGGGAAGTTCGGGTTGCGCCGCCCCAAGACAACCGATACGAACAGTGCCCAGGCAACGAGCAGACCGCCGGCGATGTAGTACGGCACCTTGCTCTTCTCGGCTGCAAGCACAGGCCCGAAGTGTGCTATTGCTGCAAACATCCCGCCTGCGAGCGTAACCGATCCTCCGGTGGGTATGCTCTCTCGCCGATGACCGACGCGGTGCGTACCCCGGACGAGCTGCTTGAAGGTCTCCCCGACTTTCCCTTCGAGGCGCACTATCGCGAGCACGACGGGCTGCGCCTCGCCCACGTTGACGAGGGTGAGGGCGCTCCGGTGCTTTTCATGCACGGCGAGCCCACCTGGTCGTTTCTGTGGCGCAAGGTGCTCGCGCCGGTCAGAGACGCCGGCTTCCGCTGCATCGCGCCCGACCTGCCCGGCTTCGGACGCTCGGATAAGCCGATCGACATCGACTGGTACTCCTACGACCGTCACGTGGCGGCAGTCGCTGCCCTGATCGAGGAGTTGGACGTGCGCAAAGCCACCATGGTCGTGCACGACCAGGGCGGTCCGATCGGGCTGCGCCTGGCGGTCGAGCATCCCGAGCGCTTCGAGCGGCTGGTGATCCTCGACACCGGACTGTTCACCGGCCACCAGAAGATGAGCGAGGCGTGGACTGCATTTCGAGACTTTGTGGAGCGCACCGAGGACCTGCCGGTCGGCTTCCTTGTGCGGGGCGCCTGCAAGAACGATCCTGGCGACGAGGTGATCGCCGCCTATGAGGCGCCCTACCCGAGCGTCGCGTCCAAGGCGGGGGCGCGAGCCTTCCCGTTGATGATCCCGCATGAGCCTGACGCGCCGGGCGCCGCCGCCGGCCGGCGCGTGCTCGAGGCGCTCAAAGACGACAAGCGTCCGACGCTGATGTTGTGGGCCGACTCCGACCCGGTGCTACCGCTCGCCACCGGCGAGCGCTTCGCCGAGGCGATCGGTCGTGAGAAGCCACGCGTGATCGAGAACGCCTCGCACTTCCTACAGGAGGACGCGGGGCCCGAGATCGGCCGTCAGATCGCCGAGTGGCTCACGGCTGGGTGATCGCAAATGGCATGCCCCCACGCGCGCGCCGGGGGCATCGCCCTTTTTCTTAGCCGACCCTGACTCAGCAGTCTCAGCCCCAGCGTCTCTTCCTCAACTGCCTCCGTCAGTCAACTGCACCTTCTCCGGCGCGGGAGCCAAGGCCGGCTCGGACTTGGAGGCGCGCAGTTCGTAGCCGCGGCGTGCGCTCGCGTCGGCCCCGGCCAGCACCTGGTCTGCCTTCAGCGCACGTGCCATCCCCTCCGAGAGTCGTCGCGGCAGCAGCACCCCCAGCGTGCTCGTGCGCTTGGCAGACTTCGGCACCCACACTTCCACACGGCCAGTCTGCAGAGCCTCGACGATCGCGTCGGCCACTTCGGTCGGCTGCAGTACCTTCATCCCGCGCGCCTGGCCAAGCCCGCCACCCAGTTCGGTGTTGACGACGAACGGCATCACGTAGCTGATGTCGACGTTGGCCTTCATCAAGCGCAACTCGCCGCGCACCGCCTCGCTGAGGCCGACGACCGCGTGCTTGGTCGCCGAGTAGGTGGCGCCGCCGGGCGCCCCGAACTTGCCGGCCTGGGAGGAGATGTTGACGATGTGGCCACGGTCGCGCGGGACCATCCGCTCCATGGCAAGCTTCGTCCCCAGGATCACCCCGTGCAGGTTGATGTCGACCATGCGCCGTGCGGTGAGGTCGTCCTCGTCGATGAAGCGCCCGATCGGCATGATGCCGGCGTTGTTGACGAGCACGTCGATCGGACCCAGCTGCTCTTCGGCCCTGTCGAGGAACGCGGCGAACGACGCGCGATCGGTCACGTCGAGCGCCAGCGCCACGGTGCTGGGCCCGAGTTCCTTCGCGGTCTCCTGGGCAGCGGCAAGGTCGACGTCGCCGACCGCCACCTTCATTCCCTGGCGCAGGAGCGCCCGCGCGGTCGCCTTGCCGATCCCGCGCGCCGAGCCGGTGATCGCCGCGGTCTGGCCGGCGAGGATACGGGGCTGCTTGGCCATGCTGTCTCCTCCTGAAAATTGGTTGTGCAGCCAAAGCTAGCGCGCAAACGAAAACACCGCATCTTCCGGGGTCGTGCGGGGTTCTACGTGCAGACCATCCCATCAGGCCTGTGGATGGTCCCGGAGGGGGGCCGGACCCGGACGATCCACGGCTTCGTCCGGGTCCGCGTATCGGACGTCACGCGGGGTGGGGGGGCCCGCGAGACGCCCTTCGATGCTCCGCTGACCCCCCGTTGACCGCTGCTGGTTCGGGACGGGTCGTGGGCATAGCCCAAACTCCCGTGCACGCAAAGGGGGTGTATTTCTGAACATACGTATCGTGGAATCGGAACAGACTGAGCCGCGGGCGGTACACACCCCGCCGCGCTAGGCTTCAACGGTGGCGTCGTTTCTCTTCCATCACCAGCGCATCGCCTACACGGAGTTCGGTGGAGGCCCAGCGGAGCTGAAGAGCGACGGTACGCGTGGCAAGACACCACGACGGGCCAAGGCCGCCAAGCGGCCCGTGATTCTCGTGCACGGCTTGCTGCTCTCCCAGAAGATGCACAAGCCGCTTGCCAAAGAGCTGGCGGCGCGCGGCAACCGTGTGATCACGGTCGATCTGCTCGGCCACGGCGAATCCGATCGTCCCCGCGACATGTGGCGCTATTCGATGCACTCCTTCGCCGAGCAGCTCGTGGCCTTGATGGATCATCTGGAGATCGGAGAGGCGGTCGTGATGGGCACTTCGCTCGGCGCAAACGCCGCGCTTCAGGTGGCCGCAACCGCGCCGGAGAGGCTGCGCGGGATGGTCATCGAGATGCCGGTGCTCGACAACGGGCTGCTCTCCAGCGCCTTGACCTTCACTCCTATCCTGGTGGCGCTCACTTTCGGCGAGCCGCTGATGAAGCTTGTCGCGCGCGGCACCCGTGCGGTGCCGCGCCGGCTACTGCCCTACTACGGCAACGTGATCCTCGACCTCGTGCGCCAAGAGCCCGGTCCAGGCGGCGCGCTGTTGCAAGGTCTCTTCTTCGGGCGCATCGCGCCCCACCGAAACGAACGGCGCACCTTCAAGACGCCCACGCTCGTGCTCGGGCACCGGCGCGACCCCGTTCATCCCTTCTCAGACGCGGGAATGCTGGCCGCGGAGTTGCCCGATGCCCGCCTGATCGAAGCAGACTCGCTCGTCGAGTTGCGCCTGCGCCCAGAACGGCTTACAGACGAGATCGCCGGCTTCCTCGACGAGGTGTGGACTACAAAGCCGCGCCGCGCCAGGTCGACGCGCAGCACACGAGCGAAACGCGTCTCCTCACCCTGACCCGCCGCCCTGACGGTCGGGGGGCAAGCCAGACAAGGACGCACCGACCGCCGACCGCCGTGTGCTTCAGCACACAAGGAGGGAGGACGCCGTATGGCGCCGCTCCCCGACCGTCAGGGTCTTACTTCGGCGGGAAGAGTTCGAATTCGTTGATGGAGACGCTGCCCGGGTTCGCGGCTGTCGAGGTAGCCGGGGCCTTGGCCAGCCACAGCAGGATGTAGCGGTAGCCCTTGCCTTTGGTCTTCAACTTGAGCGTGGTGCTTTTCTTCTTCAAGACTTTCAGCCCGACGATGCGAGCCCAGGCCGGATCGGAGATCGACGCCGGCGGCGTACTGCCGTTCGTTCCATAGACTTCCACGGTGATTCCCGTGGTCGTCGTCTTGACGACAGTGCTTCCCAGCTTCTGCGGGTTCTTCAGGTCGAGCAGCAGTCCCTCGGCCATCTTGGGAGCGTTTTCGGTCTGTACCTGGGCCGTCCAAGCGGTGCTCGCTTCCCCGTCGATCGCGAGGCTGGGATCGCCGAACAGCGAAGGCGGGTAGTTGTAAGGGTTGTAGACGCTGGCCGCGTTCGTGTCGAGCAGGATCGGGCTCGGCGCTTCGGATTCGGCGCCTGTGTTCGTTTCGGAGCTGCTTGTTTCTTTGCTTTCGCTCGTGCTTTTCGTCGGTTCGCTGGTGGTTTTGGTCGGTTCGCTCGTGGTATCGGTGGTTTTCGTTTCGGGCGGGAACAGCGCGTTGTTGGCTTCGCTGTCCGCGCCGCTCGTCGATTTGGGCGTCGGCGTTTGCAGAGGGATCTTCGGCGGGGTGGCTTTGACCGTCGTGGGCGTGCCCGGAACCGGGGTGGCACCAGGAGTCGAGGCGGCGCCCGGAGTCGTCGGCGTGGTTGTGGCGGGCACACCCGCTGCCGGAGTTTTTATGACCAGTGCCACAGCCGAGGACTTCGGCTTGGTCTTGTTCAATGCTGCGTACGCAGCCACCGCAGCGCCGCAAACGAGCACCGCTGTCGCCCCAAGGATCGCGATGCCCGTGCGCCAGCCCGGACCGCCGCCGAAAAGGCGTGGCTTGGCTGTGCCGCACTGCAGACACCAGTCCTGGCCCTCCTGCATCGGCAGCCCACATTTCGAGCACTGATAAGGCGCAGGAGCCGGGTCGGGCTGGGACCCGTTTGGGTCGATACCATTGGACTTCGCCGACTGCTCCGGCGAGCCCTCAGACCCTGGCTTCGTAAGCAAGGAACTCACTATCGACCATTCTTACATCTCAGAGCCGATCAACCTGCCGGCAGGATCTGTTTGTCGGTTGGCTGCATCCGCTCGTCCAGCTCCAGCTGCCAGTAGTAGCGCGTGAATGTGACCTCACGGCGATACTCGCCGACGTGCGAGGGCACGTGCTCGCCGGCGGCCATGCGCACGATCAGCTCGGGGTAGGAGCGGCCGGACAGGGCTGCCAACGCCGGCGCAGGGAAAGCTCCGCCGAAGCGCGTGTTGACATCGGTGATGCGCACGCCCAACTCCGGGTCGCGGAACACCTGGATCGTGGCGGGACCGCGCACCGCGAGCGCCTGCATCGCACTGCAACCCAACTCGACGAGCTCGGGGTCGTCGATCACGGTGCCCTTGATCGACTCGCCGCCACGCGACTCGAGCATCGTGCGCGGAATCGCGTTCAGGCAACGCCCATCCAGATCGCCGAGACAGTCGATCGAGAGCTCCGGGCCTCCCATTGCCTGCTGCACCATAGTGGGCTCATCCACGTAGTCCACAAAGAAGCGAGCCTGCTCCGGGCTGTGCGCGAGATGGATCGAGCGTGCGCCGGAGCCCTTCCGCGGCTTGACCATGACCGGATAGTGGAGGGCATCGAGGTCGTCATCGGGCAGCACCGTCGGAGGCGACGGCAGGCCGAGGCGCTCGAGCAGCAAATGCGCCTCGTACTTGTCGTAGGTGGCATGCGCCACCTGCGAGGAGGGGACGAGCGCCGGAAGCAGGCCCTGCTCACGCGCCAGCGCGAGCGTCTCGATGTCGAGGTCTGTCAGCGGCAGCACTGCGCCTACTCCGTATTCGGCGCATAGGCGTGCAAGCTCGGGCACATAGCCCGGGTCTGCGATCGGTGGCGGACTGACACGCACCTGCGCCGCGTACCGAGCAGGAGCCAGCGGGTTTGGGTCGACCGCTACCACTGTCGTAAGAGCGGCGAAGCAGGAAACGATGTCGTAGCGCTTGCCGACGCCCGTGAGCATGATGCTCGGGGTCATTCCCATCCTCCCGTCTGGCCCTTGTAGAGACCCGAGCCACCGAGCACGATCGCTACGGTGCGCCACAGGATACGTGCGTCGAGCGCGAGCGATCGGTGTTCGATGTAGTAGAGGTCGAGCTCGATGCGCTCGCTCCAGGGCAGCGCGGCACGGCCGTTGACCTGGGCCCAGCCGGTGATGCCAGGCCTGATCGCAAGCCGGCCGCGCTGGCGCTCTGTGTAGCGGGCCACCTGCACCGGGATCGTTGGGCGCGGGCCGATGAACGACAGCTCGCCGCGCACCACGCCCAGCAGGTTGGGCAGCTCATCCAGCGAAGTCCGACGCAAGAGGGCCCCAACGCGCGTGACTCGAGGGTCGTTCTCGTTGATCGCTAGGCCCGCGCCCACGTGCTCGGCACCATCGACCATCGTGCGCAGCTTGAGCAGGTCGAACTCTTGACCGTCCTTGCCGACGCGCCGTTGACGGTAGATCGGGTGCCCGCGCGACTCCAGCCTGATGGCGAGCATCGCTACCGCGATCACGGGCGCGGCCACGATCAGCGCGAGCGTGCCGAGGACGATGTCGATCGTGCGTCGGATCATCTGGTCCCCTCCGCCGCTTCCCACGAAGGGGCAGTGCCATGGCGTAGCCAATCCCACAGGCCGGCGGCGGCGGCGAGCGTCGTGAGGAAGTAGTAGCGCGCGATCAAAAGGGGCCGCACACGTATCAAACCGCCAATCCCGGCGGAGGCGCCGAGGACGACCTGGAGGATAAGGGTGATTTCATAGACGCCTCTGGTCCCGCCCGCCACGAGCGCAATGTTGGCGAGGAAGGCAAAGACGTGCAAAAAAGGGGTCAGGTAGCGCAAAAGCCGGTGGGAGAAGATCATCCCGGCGTAGCCGAAGGTGTAGCCGTGCGGGGAAAGCATGCCACCGCGCAGGACGATCGGCCACGTGTGGCTCATCATGCGCCGCTTGCGCCGCCACTCGCCCTCGATCGAGGGGACCATCTTCTCGGTGGCACGGGCGCTCGACACGTATACGGCGCGCCAGCCGCGCTTGACCATGTTGAACGGGAACGACAGGTCGTGGCCCATGATCGGATCGACCACGATGTAGGACTCGCGACGGGTCGCGTAGATGGCGCCGTTGCCGGCGGTAATCGACGACAGGCGCGACTCGCGCGCGCGCTGCGCCATCTCATAGCGCCAGTACACACCCTCCTGGTTGGTGGCCTGGGCGCCGTCTGCGCCCTGCACGAAGCGGACCTGTCCGCAGGCGTAGCCCACTTGCGGATCCGCGAACGCGGCCACGAGCTCTCCCAGTGCATCCGGCTCCCATTGGGAATTGGCGTCGGAGAAGGCGACGATCTCCCCGCTCGATCGCTCCACAGCCGTGTCCTGAGCGACGATCTTGCCAGCGCGCGGGAGCTCGAGTACGAGGTCGGCGCCTGCGTCGCTCGCATGCTTGGCAGTGGCGTCCGTGCAGCCGTCGCAGGCCACGATCACCTGCAGCAGCTCGCGCGGATAGTGCAGCGCGAGCGCATTGGCGACCTTGGCGCCGATCACTGCCTGCTCGTCGTGCGCGGCGACGATCAACGACACGCTTCGATTTGGAGGATTGGTTCGTGCCTCTTCCCCCACCGCGGCTTTTGGCGCTGGCGCGAACAAGCGGGCCAGCACAGCCAAGGCAAAGGCATAGCCCACCTGTGTCCACACGATCAGGACAGCCGAAGCCCAGAACACGATCTCGAGCGCTGTGCGCATGAACCGCATTCTGTCCGAGCGCAGACGCTAGCGCCGCTCCCCTGCTCCGAGGAGGAGCTCATAGAGCTCGATGTGCGCCGCCGCGATTGCCTTCCAGGAGTAACGTCCATTGGCGGCTGCCCTGGCCCTCACGCACATTTCGGTCAGGGCGGCCTCATCGGCCAACATCTCTCTCAAGGCCTTCCCGAGCGCACGGGGATCGCCCGCCTCTACGATCCTCGCAGCACCGGTGCTCTGTATCTCGGGGAAACCGCCGACGTCGCTCAGCAGCAGCGGCTTGCCGAACGCGAGCGCCGTGAACAGGACGCCCGACTGGTCGGCCTGCAGGTAGGGCAGCACCACCAGGTCGGCTCGTTCGAAATAGGCGGGCAGCTCCTCGTCGGTCACGAAGTGCGGGTCGAAGCTCACGTTTGCTGGCGCGTCTGCCCGCAGTCCTGAGATGTCCATGCGCGGCATGCCCGCGATCAAGAGCTCGGCGTCCTCGATCGGCTCCTCGCCCGCTGCCCCACGCCAGGCGTCCAGCAGCACGTCGATGCCCTTGTAGGGACGCATCAGGCCGAACATGAGCACGGTTGGGCGCTTGGCCTTGGCTTGGGCGCTTTCAAAAACGGGTCCCCCCCCGCGCGCACGGGGGGCATCGTCTTTTTCGGATGTCCCGACCTCCGCGTCCAGCCCAGTCATCCCCGCCTGCCGCTCCCCAGAGATCCCCGGAGCAAGGTGCGTGAACACGCCGTGTGGGATCACATGGACGCGCTCGCCGTCGGCGCCCAGCTCGTCGATCAGGCGCTCGCGACCGTGCTCTGAGTGCACCACTATCGCGTCGAAGCGGTCGTACAGACGCTTCTGCGCGGACAGCTGGCCAGGCCGGGGCTCACGTGGGAGCACGTCGTGGGCGGTCAGCACCAGTGGACGACGGCGCCCGTCCGCTGTACGTCTCGCCGGCAGCAGACGGCCGTCGAGATGTTGCACCGCCAGCCACTGGAAATGGACTACGTCTGCCGACCGAGCCGCGTGGCGGTAGCGCAACATGTCCGGTACGTGCTGGGCAAGCTTGCTGAGCATGCGCACACGTCCACCTGGGGCGCCCAGCGCGGCTCGGTAGAAGAACTCGTGGCGCACGTACCCATTGGGTTGCGCGACAGGCCCGTAGGGGAAGCGACTGGTGAACAACACCACCTCTGTGTCTGCTACCGCCAGCGCATCGCAGAGCGCATGGTCGTAGGGTGGTGTGTAGGAGGAGGGGTCGACGACGTGAACGCGCACCGGGGAAAGACAATACGGATGGCGCCGCTCAACCGTGTGGCGCTGCTTGTCACGTTCGCTCACGCCGCGTTCAGCTACTGGACGAGCGTATTCCCACGCGTCTGCTTTTACGTCGCCCGCTGGCGACGCCGCGCGCGGCGAATACCCGATCCCGTACTACGTCAGTTAGCACTCGACGCGCTCGACAAGCGCGGCAACATCGAGGGCGCAGCGGCTTTCGCCGCGTTCGTTCCGTTGGCCCGACGGACCGACGTGACGAGGGCCACGAGCGCCTTCCAAGCGGCGTACAACCTGCTCGACATACTCGGCGAGCAGCCAAGCCCCGATCCGGTGCTCGACGGGCGACGACTGCACGAAGCACTGGTCTATGCGGTCACCCCGAAAGGCACCACAGCGCCGCGCGGCAGCGAAGTGGGCTCTCTCGACACGGACTCCTCCAGCGCCGATGGATGCACGACGGAGGGCGCTCGTGCACTCGACTGGTATGAGCATCATCCGCAACGCAACGACGGCGGATATCTGGACGCACTGATAGAGGAATGCCGTGACGCATTCGCGGCACTGCCCTCCCACCTCATGGCGGCGCCCTCAGCGCAGGCCGCGGCCGCTCGCATCGTCGCCTTTCAGAGCCTCAACCTGAGCAGGTCCCAGGGCGAGCACACCGGCTTGGAGCAGTGGGCGCGCGCAGCCACACCGCCCGGAACCGACTTGCAATGGTGGGAGACCGCCGCCGCGGCCGGCTCCTCGCTTGGCGTGCACGTACTGATCGCGGCCGCCGCCGGGCCGCAGCTCGAGATGGGCGAGGTCAACGTGCTGGCGCACGCCTACTTTCCTTGGATCGGCGGTTTGCACTCGCTGCTTGACAACCTGATCGACAAACACGAGGACGAGGCGGCGGGCCACCGCAGCCTGATCGAGTACTACGGCCCCGAGCAGGCCGCACAGCGGATGAGGTGGATTGCCGAGCAGGCCCTCGAGAAGGCCGGCGGGCTGCCGCACAGCCGCCGCCACATCGTGATCTTGGCAGCGATGATCGGCAACTATCTGGCGACGCCCGAAGCACACAGTGCCGAGCTGCAACCGATCGGCGACAGCGTGCTTGCCACGGTCAACGCGCTTCGGCGGCCGACGATGCTCGTGTTCGAGTTGCGCCGTCTACCCGCGCTGATACGGGCCAAGCTTGGGCATCCAGCCGACGATACACAGAAGCAGACAACTCCCAACGTGGACATTTTCAGATAGGGTTTCTCCACAGGTCAAGCAGGAGGGGGTCGGTAGCATGGTCAGCTGCCGGCCGGTCACAAGGGAGAGGGACACGCATGCTGGAGCTGCGGGATCTCGTCAAGCACTACCACACAGCCGGAGAGGAGACCGTACGCGCCGTAGACGGCGTGTCGCTATCGGTCTCCCAGGGCGAGATGGTTGCCCTTTACGGTCCGAGCGGCTCGGGTAAGACCACCCTGCTTCTGATGGTCGCCGCGCTGTTGGCGCCGACCAGCGGCAAAGTCCTGGTGAACGGCCGCGACATCTCTTCGCTCTCAGAGCGCGAGGCATCGCATTTCCGCCTCCAGGAAATGGGCTTCGTGCGTCAGAACTTCGATCTGCTGCCCGGCGTGACGGCGATCGACAACACGGTGCTCAAGCTGCTCAAGAACACCCCTTGGAAGGATGCCCACAAAAGCGTACAGCCGTTGCTCGAGCGCTTGGGACTGGGCGGGCGTCTCACGCACCGCTCCGAGACGCTCTCGATGGGCGAGCGTCAACGCGTGATGATCGCCAGGGCGCTGTCGACCGAGCCGAAGCTGCTGCTCGCCGACGAGCCAACCGGCAGCCTCGACACGCAGCGCGGGCGCGAGGTGCTCGAACTACTGACCGAGCTGTGCCGCGAACGAGGCGTGGCGATCGTGCTCGTCAGCCACGATCCCCAGGCGGCCGCATACGCCGACCGCGTACTGGCGCTGCGCGATGGCAAGCTGGTCGACTACGACCCAGACCAGGGTCTCGCGCCCACCAGCTCCGCACGCGGCGCGCACGACGACAGCGCGGCGTGAGCGTAACGATCTCAGGGGGCAGGCGATGAGGTTCGCGAACGTGCTTCACCTGTACCGCGTGCGTCTGCGTGCGCGGGCCCTGCAAGAGTGCTTCGCCCTGATCGGTATCGCCGCCGGCGTAGGGCTTCTGTTCGCCTCCCAGATCGCCAGCTCAAGCCTGTCAAGCTCGGTTGGGCAGCTCAACAGCGGCATCGTCGGCGCCGCGACTTTGCAGCTGACCGCGCGCGCGGCACAGGGCATGCCGGAAAAGCTCGTCGACGAAACTCGGCGGCTGAATGGGGTGCGGATCGCGGCTCCGCTGCTCGAAGTGAGCGCCAACGCGGTCGGGCCGAAGGGCAGCGACTCGGTGGAGCTCGTCGGCGCCGACAGCACGTTGGCCGAACTCAAGGGCGCGCTCGTGCGCAAAGTGGCGCTCACTCCTTTCGCCGGCGTAGAAGCGGTCGTGCTGCCCGCGCCCGTCGCCAAAACGCTTGGAGCCAAGAAATTCGGTGACATCATCAAGTTTCAAGCGCTTGGGCACACGAGCGAAGCGGCGCTCTATTCACGACTTGGCGAAAAGCAGATCGGCGCTCTGATCTCCAGCCCGATCGCCATCAGCACGCTTGAATACGTACAGAAAGCGAGCGGCTTGAACGGACGCGTGAGCCGCATCCTGGTCGAGCCCAAGCCCGGCCAGACAGCGACTGTACGAGCCGGCTTGGAACGAATCGCCCAGGGGCGCTACGGCGTGGAGTCGGCAAGCTATGACGAACAGCTGTTTGCCAAGGCGGCAGCCGCAACCAACCAGTCGACGCAACTGTTCGCGGTCATCAGTGCGCTTGTCGGCTTCCTGTTCGCGTTCAACGCGATGTTGCTGACCGTTCCCCAACGCCGGCGCCTGATCGCCGACCTGCGCCGTGACGGCTACACGCCGAAGGCGGTGATCGCCGTGCTGATGTTCGACGCCGTCGTGCTCGGCACGATCGCCTGCGCGATCGGACTGGTGCTCGGCGATGAGCTCTCGATCCACCTTTTCCATTCGAACCCGGGCTATCTGTCATCCGCCTTCGCGGTTGGCTCTGAGCGCGTCGTGAACTTGCAGAGCATCGTCATCTCGATAGTCGGCGGCATGGGCGCCGCGAGCGTGGCCGTGTTGAGCCCTTTCAAGGACATCGTCTCGCGCAACCCGCTTGCCGCGATCGAAACCAAGGAAGGCACCGGCGGAAGCACCTCGCCACTACTGACCATCTTCGGACTCCTGTGCCTTGCGGCCACACTCGCGATCCTGCTTGCCGCCCCACAGGCGGCGATCGTCGGGATGGTCACGCTGATCGCGGCGTTGCTCGCACTACTGGCGATACCGCTCAGCGGCATGCTCGCACTGGTGAGACGAATAGCGCCGAGCATCGTCAGCGCCGTACCGCACATCGCCGTGATGGAGCTTCGGGCCGGGCGCTCGCGCGCGATCGCGATCGCCGCGACCGGTGCGATCGCCGTGTTCGGCAGCGTCTCGATCCAAGGGGCACACAGCGACCTGCTGAAGGGGCTGTACAACGCGGCAAGCGACGTCAATGCTTCGACCGACGTCTGGGTGTCGGCGGCCGGCAACTCCAACCTGCTGATGACTTCCCCCTTTACCCCGACCCAGCAGGCAAAGTTGGCCGCGCTGCCTGGGGTGCGCTCGGTCCGCATCTACCGCGGGGGCCTGCTCGACTACAACGACCGGCGCATCTGGGTGATCGCGCCGCCCAGCGAAGCCTCGCCGCTGGTGCCGCCGACACAGCTCGTGGAAGGTAGCGTCACCCAGGCCGACGCGCGCGTGCGCGAAGGGGGCTGGGCGGTCGTCTCGCTGGCGCTCGCCGAAGAACACAAACTGAAAATCGGCCAGTCCTTCACACTGCCGACGCCGAATCCGAGCACGTACCGCGTCGCCGCGATCAGCACCAACATCGGCTGGGCGCCAGGAGCGATCGTGATGAGTGCCGGCGACTACGCAAAGGCCTGGGGCAGCAGCGACGCAAGCGCCTACAACGTGCTGATGCAGCCTGGCGTCTCGCCCGAGCAGGGCGTGCACGAGATCAGAGCGGCCCTGGGCAGCGAAACGGCACTCGCAGCGCAGACCGCTGAAGAGCACGCCAACACACTGCGCTCGATCACGCGCCAGGGCCTTGAACGGCTCTCGCAGATCGCGACCCTGATCCTGGTGGCAGCAGTGATGGCAATGGCAGCGGCGATGGGCGCGATGATCTGGCAGCGCCGTCCACGCCTGGCCAAGCTCAAGCTCGAGGGCTTCCCCCATCGCGAACTTTGGTACACGATCGTGCTCGAGAGCCTGATGCTGCTGGGCGTCGGCTGCTTCAGCGGAGCCGTCTTCGGTCTCTTCGGCCAGCAACTGCTCGACCGCGCCTTGAACATCGTCATCAACTACCCCGTCGTCAGCTCCGTCGGGGTGGTGGTGGCGCTGTCGAGCCTCGCGCTCGTCACTGCCTCCGCCGTTCTGATGGTGGCGATCCCCGGCTGGTTCGCCGCCAAGGTGCAGGCCAGCCTCGCACTCCAAGACTAGTCGGGGCCAGGACCCGCATCATCCTCTGCCCCGACAGGCTCTTCGAGCCGTCGGGGCAGAGGATGAGCCGGACTATTTCTTGTGAGGAGTCGGCGGCGGGCAGGGGACGTTGTGCGTCGCCACCACCTGGCTGCCGTCTTGGAACGTGAACAGCGCGGAGAACGGGAAACCACCCTTTGGACACTTCGTCGGAAGTGAGATGCCCTGCGGTTTGTAACCAACCAGTTTTCCGTGCACTCGCTTGTAGTAGGTGAGATGTTCGGGGCCGATCGTCGATTTGACGTTGATGATCGACACCGGCGGTCCGTTCGTGACACTGGGTATCTGCGGGATCGCGGTGTCGAGATCGCCGCCGAATGCGCCTTCTCCGGGAAGCAATTCGCCCGCGAAGACGATCTGCGCATATACGGGCGCAAGCCCATTGGCGTAGAACAGCACCACGATGTTGCCTTCGTGCGGTGGCCCCATCAATGCCTCGATTTCAGGAATCTCCCGGCCCGCACCCTCTCCAAACGGCACTTCCACGAATGCGCTGCCGAATCCCAGTCGAGAGTTGGCGGGACAGCCCGCGATGCCTTTCGCCACCAGCGCTTCGGGCTTGCAGATTGCCAGCCCAAGGGTGGTCGTGACGTAGTTCATGCCCTTGGGCATCCGCAAGCTGACGTGAGTCAGCGGCGAAGGTAGCCCGCCTGTCGTACTACCGATCGTGAAGCCGAAGCCGATCGTTGTCGAGGCGCCCAACTTCTCGGGCGTGAACGACGTCTGCAAGGCGACCGTCTCAGCTGCCTGCGCCGATGCGGAGATCCCGCACAGCACAAGTAGGCAGCTGAGAGCAAGCGGCCCAAGCACGAGGGCGCGAGCCCTGCGTATCCGCGCTCTGGACAAGATGCCTCCGCTCGCTAATACGACATGGGTCCGCTCACGTGCACCGTGACGGCGTCGTTTGAGCGCTGGATGGTGCCGCTGAAGCTGAGAGCCGAGGCTTTCGCTTTCGAGTAGGTACCACTGCCTTTGGTGATCGTCATCGTGCCCGAGAACGACGCGGTCGAGCCGGCCACGTGGTAGCTCGCTTTGGCGTCACCGCTGATCGAGCCGCCTTTGGGATAGACCTGCACCTGCGCGGTCACGCTGCGGGTCGAGGTGACGTCGAGCTGCAGGTAGAGCTTGCCGCTCAGCGAGCCTTTCGCCGTGCCACCCTCTTTGAGCACGAGCCCGTGTTTGTTTTCCAGGTGCAGGCTGGCGCTGTCGTTCAAGTCGAGCGTGCGCGCAGCTGTCGCATGCGGCGCCGCAGCACCGGCTCCGGCCGTGCCGAAGGCCGCAGCTGTCGCGGCAGCGCCGAGCGCAAGCGCGGCGGTTGAGATACGCATGCGAGCGGACTTGCGCTTGCGCGAAGACTGATTCCCCATCGTTCCCTCCATATGGCTGTTGATGTCGTGTCCCATTAGAACAGACCCCTCTCCTCGGTACGACCCCCCCAAACCCAAAAGCCTAGTCCACATAGCGGAAAGGCAGTGCGGCTGGACAATTCTAGTGCATATAGGCCTACGAAGTTCAACCACTCACGCTAGCGGAAGTTGTGCATTTCCAACGCCAACCTCAGTCTGCCTCCCAAGGGATGTGCCCTAAGGTCACCCTCCGTGAGCCAGATCGAGCTGAGCTACTGCATCGTCAACACATCCCAGCGCGAGTTGATGCTGCGCGGGCTTGACGCGCTCGCGCGCGAGCGCGACGTGCTGCCGTTTACAAGCGAGGTGCTGGTACTCGACAACGGCTCGCGCGACGGCTCGGCGCAGGCAGCACACGAGCACGCCGCCGTTGACGAGGTGATCGCACTCGAGCAGAGACAGGGCAAGGCGATCAACGACTCCGAGTTGTTGCGTCGCGCACGTGGACGCTATGCGCTGTTGCTCAACGAGGACTCCGAGCTGCAGCCTGGAGCGACATTGGCGCTGCACGAGGCGCTCGAGCGCCGTCCCGACGCCGCCTGTGCGGGAGCCAAGCTGTTGCGTCCGGACGGTGCCGGGCAGGCATGCGCCTGGCGCTTTCCCACACCGCTCGCCGCCCTGGCAAGTGCGCTGCTTCTGCAGCGCCTCTACACCGTGCAGAGCAAGGGAGGGCGCACGCGCGAGGTGGACTGGTGCCAGTCCTCGGCACTGCTCGTCCGCCGCGAGTCAGCCGCACAGGTCGACTACCTCGACCCGGACTTCTTCGTCTACTCAGACGAGGTCGACTTCGCTCGACGCCTGCGCGACGCGGGCTGGCGCAGCCTGTATGTGCCGAGCGCGGTGGCAATCCATCACGAGCAGCTGTCGACCGGCGCGGTGCCAGAGCGACGCATCGTCGAACTGTCCCGCAACCGCGACCTGTACATGCGCAAGCACCACACGCCAGCGGCCGCGCGCGCGGTGCGCTGGCTGACGGCTCTCTCCTATGCGGAGCGCGCGCTTGCGGCGCTGCTATTGCCTGGCCACCCGGCCAAGCGCTACTGGCGCCATGTGACGGCGACGCTGTTCCCTTCTCGGGGCGAGGGACTACGTGAGGCGGCCGAAGCCTACAACCGCTCATCCCAATAACCATTTCGGGGAAGACAGCGCCGCATGCGGCGCTGTCCGGTCGGCGCATGCGCCGACCGGTCACAGAGGTTGGGAGAGGTGCATGTCCGACCTGGAATTGGTCACAGAAGTTGAGAGAGGTGCATGCTCAACCTGGAACTACAGGCAGCTAAACGACAGCCAGCTCTTCCAGCAACACGCTCACCACGTGCTCGTCCAACTGCGTGCCACTTACCCGCAACAGCTCCTCGCGCGCCTGCACATCGGTGCGCGCAGCACGGTAGGGACGATCGGTGACGATCGCGTCGTAGGTGTCGCAAACCGAGATGATCCGCGCAGCCAGCGGTATCCGCTCGCCCGCGAGACCATCCGGATAGCCCTTGCCGTCGACGCGCTCGTGGCTGGAGCGCACCGCGGGAGCCAGGTGCGAGAAGGTGTCGATACGCTCGACCAGCTCCGCGCCGACGACCGTGTGGCTGCGCATCACGACCCACTCCTCCTCGGTCAGGGGACCTTCCTTGCAGAGAATCTCGCTCGGCACGGCGATCTTGCCGACGTCGTGCAGCATCGCCGCATAGTGGACCTCGCGCGCCTGTTTGGCGCTGAGTCCCATGCGCAACGCGACGCGTTCGGCCAAGGTCGCAACGTCGCTGCCGTGACAGGCGGTGTAGTCGTCCTTGGCCTCGACGGTGCTCGTCACGACCGCAAGCGTGTTCGTGAAGGCCTGCTCGATGTCCGAGATCAGCCCGGCCCTATGGACCGCGGAGCCAAAACTCGCGGCGATCGCCTCCACCAACACCGCCTCAGCCTCGCCGAGCGCTTCAGGCTCGACAGACTCGATGTTGAGAACGCCCCAGACCGACCCATCGACGACGATCGCCACACTCAACTCAGAGCACGGATCGGTCTCGGGGTCGCGCGCAATGTAGTCGGGGTCCTTGCGAGTGTCACCCACGAGAGCCGTCAAGCCCGAGCGGGCCACGCGTCCGTTCACACCCTCGTTCACGGATTGCTCCACGATCAGAAACTCCGTCATCACCTCGGCCAGCGGCCCACGACCGGCCATCAGTCGCAGGACTCCGTCCTCGTCGAGTCGTTGCACCGCCGCCAGGTAGAAGGCGAAGGTCTCGTGCAGCTCATCTACGACCAGCTGCGTCATCTCGTCGACGTCTCGCGTGGCGGCCAGTCGCGCCGTCAGCCGGGCCGCCGCACGCAACTGGGAGCGCAGGTAGGCGAGCTCACCGGCCGCCGCGATGCTCTGCACACGCTCGTCAGCTCGGTAGCGGCGCAGGGCCTCGGCCCTGCGTGCAAGCTCACGCCGACCAGCTGGCCGGGGTGGATTTACAGTGGACTCACGCACGCAGGCGGAATCGGCTAAAAAGCCCCATAACTTGAGCTTTTGCGCGAAATCACGCGACCGGATTCGTCAAACCATCACCCCCTTTTGGATCGATCCAGAGGGATGATCAGGCAGAATCAAATGTCTCTAAGCGAGTCCTCGGCGTATGCCTCAACGTCGCCGTGCCCGCGCCGGAAGGCCGTCACCCGCCTACGCCCGTCGAGCACGAGCGTGCGTGCCTGCTCGCGCTCGTTTGGCGCAAAGAAGCGCGTCAGCAGTAGCAGCACGGGGATCAGCAACAGCCACAGTACCCGCAGTACGAGTCCCGAAAGGCCAGTTGTTGGCAACAACAGCTCGCCTGAAACAGCCACACCCGCGAGGATTGCCGTCAGCCGGCCGAGGCGGCGCCAGTCGAAATCGACAGCAAACACATTACGAGTGAGCAGGTGCATGATCGCCACCATCGCCACGTAGGCGCCGCAGAGAGCGATCCCCGCGCCGGCGAGGCCGAGACCGAGACCGGAGCTGGGTACGAGCACAAGCAGGAGCACCACGTTGACCACCAGTCCGGCAGCCGCGGCCGGAATGTTGCGCTGCATCGCGCGCGCCCTGCCGGTGATCACGATCATCACCTGATAGAGCCCGTACAGCGTCCAGCCCAGCGCCAGCCACGGCAGCGCCGTGTGTGCTCCGAAGTATTCGGGATGAGCGAGCAACCGCACAAGCCAGCGGCCAAGCAAAGCCACGGCGGCGACGACCACCCCCGTTGCCAATACGAAGTAGGTGGTAACGAGCGAGTACAGCTTCGAGGCCTCCATGTCGCTGTCGATCGAGTATGCAAGCGGTGGCCACGCATATTGGAAGCCGCGCACGAAAACGAATACGACTGTCGCGAGTTGGACCGCAATCGCGTATTCGCCGGCGGCTTCGTGACTGACGACGCGGAACAGGTACAGACGATCGATTACCTGCAGCGCGTACACGCTCGCGTCGGCCGGCACCGTGGGTAGGCCGAACCCGAGCATCGCGCGCAGGTCGCCCAGGTGAACGCGTAGCGAGAAACGCTTACGCAGGATCCACCAAAGGCCGAGTACGACGAGCGCGCTGGCGCCGAAATTGCCGATCAACAGGCCACGCGCGCCCTGGCCTGCGAACACGACCAGCGCGATCGTGAACGCCACCGTCATCGCCACGTTGGCGCCGGAGGCAAACATGTAAGCGCGTGCGCGCTCGTCCACTCGCAGCTGAGCGTAAGCCATCTCGATGTTCGTGAAGGCCCACAGTCCGAGGATCGCGCAGTCCATCAACAGCGGGTCATCGAAGCCGAGCACAAGCCGTGACAGCGGCCCGGCAAGCGCCACGCAGATCAGTGACACGACTGTCGTGGTCCAAGCGACTGTCGCGGTCGCCGTGCGCGCGATGCGCGTGCGGCGCTGCTCATCGGTGTCCGTGAAGTAAAAGCGCACAAACGCCTCCCCCACGCCAAGGCGCAGCACGATGCTCCCCAAGATCACCGTCGTCAGTAGAAGGTTGTATGCGCCGTAGGCTTTCGTCGACGCGTGCCCCGTGTAAAGCGGCAGCGTGATCACGGCAATGCCCTTGGCCACGATTTCCGCGGCCTGATAGGCCGCGCCCGTCGTAACCAGCCGCTTCAGGTAGCCAAACACCAGCAAGAACCTAACGACCGCGTCGCCGTAGGACCTTCCCCGCTCTGCCTTTCACCGTTGCGAGGAGCAGTGACTCCCAGTCGGCTGTACCGGCGCCTCACTTCTGCGAGGCAGCCAGGGACGCGGAGCGAGCTTCGCGTCCGCGAGCACAGTAGGCGCTGTTGAGACTCCCATTGCGCGCTACCGCAAACGCCACCCCGAGCCCGAGCAGCGTCCACGTCAACGGATCCTCCAGAAAGTCCGCATACACCCAGGTGTGCAGCACAAGCGCGGCAAAGCAGGCAGCGATGGCGATACGCGGAGGAGAGCGGCCCGCGCCACGAAACAGCGTCGCCAGCGCTGTGATAATCAGCGCCACATACAGCGCGAAGCCGACGATCCCCTGCTCGGCGGCGATCGTCACAGGAATCGTGTGCGAGGCCGAGACGGCATTTGCGGCCGTGCCGCCTTCGTGGCTGCGGTACTCGGTTTCAAATGAGCCTGAGCCATACCCGCCGAGCGGGCGATCGACAAAAAGTTCCAGACCGCCCGTGATCAGTTTTGCGCGGCCGCTTGTCGCATTGTTGGCCGAGCCGCTGGACCCCTTCAAGCCAAAGTGCAGACTTGAAGGCGCCACCAGTACGAACACCACCGCTATGGCCGCCAGCGCAACGGACACATAGATCGTGCCGCGCACATCCCAGCGCCAGGCCGCCAGGATCGCAAGCCCAAGTAGCAGCGCCGCGATACTCGACTGCGAGAAACTGGTCACGAGCCCAGCAAGCAGCCAAGCCAGGATCGCCGCGCCCCACAGTTGCGTGCGTTTTTCGCGACTCCAAAGCACGACGGTCGTCACGGCGATCATCACGAGCGCCAGGAAGCGACCGTAAATGCTGGGATCGAAGAACAGCGAGTTGACCCTGAAATAGTTGTCGTACTCGTTCGCAGCCACCACTTTCGGGTTCAGGAATAGGGCTTTGCGGTAGTACTCGATGAAGCCGACACCGGCGAACAGGACGGCCAGTCCCACCGCCGCAGCCAGGCACGTGAGCAACAGTCCTCGCGTCCACGGCGCCTCGCGCAACAGTATGTAGAGCAGCCCGAACGGGATATAGAAGAACAAAAGGTTCTCAGCTCCCTTGCCCGGGTCCGAGGAGTAGGCGATCTGCAGTGTGTAGAGACCCACGGAGGCAAGCAGCAGCCAGTCGAGCAGCATCGGCGGCCGGGCGGGCGGGGCCGAATCATGGCCGCCGGGGCGACCCAACAAGCGCGGCAACAGATGCGCGAGTACACCGGCAGCCACAACCGCATACAAGGGCAGCAGCAGATTCACGGTTCGGCCGTCGGCCGCGATCGGCAGCCTGAACGGCAGAGTGATCACAGCCAGCAGCGGGAAAGCCCGCGGATCGCGGCGCATTACGAGTACCAAGCCGGCGATCACGATCAACGCAGCGAGCACGGCGGCCGCGAGCACAGGCGCACTTGGCAAGGTCGTGGCGATCATGGTCCAACCAGCTTGAAGGTGTGCGGGAACGGCACCGAGCGGTCTTCTTGGTGCAGCTCCACACGCACGCTGTATTCGCCGGGCGGGGCGAGTGCCCCATGGTTGTGGGGCACCAGCGTCGTGTACCCATCGGCCTTGCGCAACACCGAATAGCCGTGTGCCGTTCCCTCACGACCATTCCAGCGCAACGACAGCGTTTTGTAGCGTCCCACCGGCAGGTCCCGCACCAGGGTGGCCACCATTTCATCAGAAGAATTTTCGACGACCACAGTCACCCGATCGGCTTTCGCGAGCTTGAAAGCGATGTGCTCTTCTCGCGATTCGCCGCCGGAGGCCGGCGCGATCACATGGGTCAGCTTCGCTTCCTGAACAAGCGTCGGGGTGTGCTTGAGCCTCTGCGTGATCAGCAGGGCCCCAAAGCAGCCAACCACGAGCAGCGTAAACACGATCCGTGCCAAGCGCTCGCCTGAGCCGCCGTCGGCCCTCCGACCTCGCGCCCCGGCCTGTGCCCCGCCTCCATCGACGGGCATCTGAGCGCCGCCGGCCCGTGCGCCGCTCAAGCGCCGCCGTCCCGAGCGAAGCGCTCGACCGTGTCAGAACGCAGTCCCAAGCGCAGCGTCTCCAGCGAGAGCACGTCCTCGGGTGCGATGTTGCCGAGGTTGCACTCGCTTCCGAAGCGGTGCAACAGCCACACCTGCTGTTCGCGTTGCGGCGCCTCGAATATCAAGCGATCGGCGTCGATCGCATGAACGATCTCGTCGATCAGCCCGGTGCGCACCTCGCCGTCGGCACGGTAGATGCCCGCCGTGCCCGACTCACGCGCCTCGGCGATCACCTTCCAAGCGCCGGCCTCCAGGTCGCGTTCGATCTGCTCCACCCACACATAGGGAGCCATGATGAAGTCTGCGTCCTTGCTGCCCACCTCCGAGAGCACCGTGAATTCGCCTGCAAGCGTGCGAATCAGATGGGCCTTGACCTCGGGCTCGAGCGAAATCGTCCCGTCGGAGATCTCGACGTGGCGCAGGCCCAGCTCGTGCAGCCAGGCGATCAGGCCCTCGACCCGCCCTTGCTTGATCGCGACCTCCGTGAGCGTGCCGCCGAGTACCACGGGTATCCCGTGCGACGCGTAGCGCTCGAGCTTGGGCTTCAAGTTCGCTGTCACGAGCGCCGTGCCCCAGCCGAGCTTGACGATGTCCACGCTATCGCCGACCGTCTCGATCAGGCCGTCGACCTCGGCCACCGACAGGCCGCGATCGATCACATGTGTGATGCCGCGCTCGCGCGGCTTGGGTGAGCGCGCCGGCACATCCAGGAAACCGGCTATCGCGCGATCTGGCTCCACTTGCGGGGCGCTCACTGACCGCTGCCGGCGGCGCCTTCCGCGGCACCTCCGGCGCCGGTGCCTTCGCCAGAGCCTGTTTCACCGCTAGCCCCTGAGGCCGGTTCGCCAGTGCCCTGGGCGCCGCCGCCGCCGAGCTGCGCGGCCTGATCGGCGCCAGCGACCACGACCACCGTCGCGTGACCGGCCAGCGACGCGGTGCTCCCTTCCATCGGCTGTACCCGAGTCACGTCGAGCGCTTTCGCGACAGCCTGCCCATCGGCGCGATGGCCTGTCGTGTATTGGACGACCGTAGTGGCATGCGTACCGGGCGGCACCGCCGAGGAGGCTTCCGCATGCTTATACCCGCTCTGCTGCAGGTCGTCTGCCAGATGGTGGGCGAGACCGTTGGTGCTCGTCCCGTTCACAACCGCGACGTTGAGTTCGCTCGGATTGGATGCAGGCGCAGGCGTCCTCGTGTGCGTAACCGTGGAAGGCGTGGAGGGCTGAGTAGCCGTCGGGTTCGGTTTGCTCCCGCCTTTCAGAGCCGACACCGCCAACACGATCACCGCCACACCGAGAACCACACCGCCCAAGATCAGCAAGGTCGTGCGGCCGGACGAGCGCTCCTGCTTGAAGTACTTCGGGCCCGAGCCGACCGGGGCGCCGGGCATCCGCGCAGCGCCGGCTCCCGAAACAGCGTCCCCCTCGCGCGCACGCGGAGAGGCCGGCTTGCGTGCACCGGGCTCTGCCCCCTTGGATCCTGCCGGAGCGGGTGGGCTCGCAACCGCGCGCGAGGCCACCGGCCGCGACGCCGCCACAGGTACGGGCGGGCGTGACGCCGCGGGTTGAGCTGTCTGTGCGGAGGAGGAGGCAGAGGCAGGCGGCACAGCCGCGGCTGCACCCGCCACAGTCGACGCCGGCACGCCAGGCGGCATCGGTGCGGAGGGAGACGGCGGCAAGGGTGAGCGTGGGGGCGGAACGCCAGCACGTGCGGCCGCCGTCGCGGGCGCTGCAGCGGACTGCTCATCAGCCTGCGGCGGCACGGCAGCAGACTGATCCCGATCGGCTGCTGGGACCGTCTTGGGAGATCCGGCACCATTTGCAGCAGATTGCTCGACGCCGGGCATCGGCACCCCTGCCACGGAGGAAGCAGCCGGAGACGCATCGGGTTGCGAAGGACTGGGTTGGGCGGCGCCGGCCGTCGCCTCATCCGCTTGGACCGCGCTTGGTTGGGCAGCGCCGTCAGTGCCAGGATCGGCTTGAGTGGGACCTGTCGCGGCTGGGGTGTCCTGGCTGGCCGCGACGGGACCTGCGACCGCCGGCTTGGCGGGATCGGCCGCGGCGGGATCGGGCTGGGCGCCGATCTTCCCCGCTGCCACCGTGGCGTTCACGGCCGTGGACACCGGAGCACTGACAAGTGGCGTCTTGCGCGGCACCACACGGGCCCCGGCGGCCCCAACAGCCGCGGCGGCCGGCGCTCCCGCGCGCTGTATGCGAGCGGCCGCCTCGGTGCTGACGCGCTGCTCCATCTCGGCGGCACGCTCGGGCGCGCGCCCTGCCCACTCGCGCAGGCGCTTGATCTCGCGCGCCTGGGCGAACGCCAGCAGCGACAGCAGTGCGATCCCCAACAGCGCGGCGAAGCCGGCGATCGCGCCCACCTTGGTGAAGGTGCTCGTCAGCGACAGTGCAAGCGGCAGCGCGTTCACTGCGTACACACGTTTCGAGGGGAACTCATGACTCCCGGGAGTCTATGAGGGGCGCAGGCGCCTGAGCGCCGTGTCCCGAGCCGGGCTGCCCGCCCTGAGCGCTGTGTCCGGATACGTCCGACAGCTCGGCGCGCACGGTCGACAACTCCGCCACCTTTGCGGCAAGCCGGGCGGCGTCGCCCTCGAACACCAACAGCCTTATCTCGTCGAACATCGCTTCCACCGTCTCGGGCGAGAGCGGCTCGCGCCCGGCGAGCATGATCTTCTCGGCCTTGGTGGGACGCGGCTGCTCGTAGCGGTTGAACAACTCCTCGTGCAGCTTCTCGCCAGCGCGCCGCCCGACGATCTCGACGGCCACGTCGCGATCGGGGTCCAGGCCCGAGAGCTCGATCATCGCGCGCGCCAGATCCACGATCCGCACGGGATCGCCCATATCCAGCACGAACACATCCGCACCGCGGTCGCCGTCGGAGACGAGCGAGCCCGAGCGGATGATCAGCTGCACAGCCTCGGGAATCGTCATGAAATAGCGGGTCATACGCTCGTCGGTGACGGTGACCGGGCCACCGCGCTCGATCTGGCGGCGGAAGATCGGCACGACGCTGCCTGAGGAGCCGAGCACGTTGCCAAAGCGCACGGCCGCGTAGCGAGTGCCGGCAAAGCGGGCGGTGGCGGCCTCCAGCGCGAACTCCGCCAGAGCCTTGGAGGCGCCCATCACCGTCGCCGGTGCGACGGCCTTGTCGGTGGACACCAGCACGAAGCGGCCGACTCCCATTTCCCCGGCGACGTGGGCCACCACACGTGTGGCTATTGCGTTGTTGCGCACCGCCTCGACAGGGTTGGACTCCATCAGGCCCACGTGCTTGTAGGCGGCGGCGTGGAACACGACTGTGGGACGGTGCTCGGCGAATATCTCGCGCATGCGCTCGTCCTCCTTGCAGTCGGCCAGTACCGCAGCCAAGACCGAAGACTGCACGTGACGCTCGTCCTGCAGCTCGCGCTGAATCTGAAAGAGGTTGTCCTCGGCATGGTCGAGCAGCACGATCCGCCGCGGCCCGACGCGCGCGATCTGGCGGCACAGCTCCGAGCCGATCGAGCCGCCGGCCCCAGTCACGAGCACAGTCTCCCCGGCCAGATAGGCACCAACGCGATCGAGCTCCATCAAGACGGGCTCCCGCCCGAGCACGTCCTCGACACGCACCTCACGCACCTGGCGCGAGATCCCAGTGGGCGAGGATTGGTCCTGCAGGAGCTCGAAGACGGTCGGCAGCGTGCGCACCGCGATCGAGCGCTTGCGACATTCGCGCACTACGCGCGCACGTGTCGAGCCAGGAGCGGAGGGGATCGCGATGATCACTTCGTCGGGCTCGGACTCCTCGAGGATGCGCGGCAGATCGCCCTCGGTATCCCCGCGCACCCGCACGCCGTCGATACGCAGGCCGTGCTTGCGCGCGTCGTCGTCGAGGAAGCCGACGGGCTGCAACCCGAGCTCGCGATTGCGCAGGATCTCGCGCAACACAAGACGCCCGCCGTCGCCCGCTCCGACGATCAAGACGTTGCGCTCGCTACGCCCCCCGGCACGAAAGGCCCCCAGGGGGCGTCGCTCGTACAGGCTGCGCGCGATCACACGCACCCCGATCAGGAGCAGCAGCGAGAGCAGGAAGAAGAGGACGATCACGCCGTCGGGCAACTCGACGGCGGTAGTACCACTGGTCGAGCTGGACCGATCCGCGGTTGTGGCGCCGCGGGCGATCAGGTGGGGGATCTGGACAGGGCGCACGACGGCTACTGCCACCACGGTGAGCAACACGATCGCGAGCACCGCGCGCGCTACGGCCTCGTAGTCGCGCTGGCCCGAGTATCGCCAGCGGCGCTGGTAGACCCGCGAGAGCAACAGCACTACGAGGCTGCCGGCAAGCACCCACCAGACCGTCCGTTCAAACAGCTTCTCGTAGCGACCTTGCGGCCCATTGTCGAAGCGCAACTCCCACGCCAGCCAGTAGGCGAGCGCGACGAGCGCGCCGTCGAGCGCGAGCCTCGGTAGCGAGTGCCGGGTCAGGGACAGGGCCGGCGCACTGATCCGTCGGCGCATTGGCCTTGATTCTAGGGCTTGTCAGGGCGAAAGTGGCGAGAGCAGCAACTCCACCAGCCGCCGGGGATCGCGGCGGACGCGATTTGCGACATTCGCAGGGTCGCGCTTGGCCAGATGGAGTCGCTCCGCGCCACCGAGCTTGAGCAGACGACCTTCGCCGATCAGGCGCTCATCGACCGCCCCGAGGCGTCCCTCGAAGGTGGTGTAGACGGGCGTGCCGAGCGCCACCGCCTCGCGGTTCATCGTGCCCCCAGCCGAGATCACCAGATCGGCAAAAGCGATCAAAGACTGGGCGTCGATGGCCTGCTCGGGCACAGTGAAGCCCTCGACGCCGCGCAGCTGCGCACGCTGGTCCGCGGTTCTGGGCAGCACGACGGACTGCACCCCCTGTTCTCGCGCAGCCTCGCGCAGATGCGCGAGCACGTCGGCAAACAGGTCGTTTTCGAAGCGGTGGTAAAGCGATACCTCGGGAGGGGTCCTGACCACCACAAGTGGCCTCCCGCGGTCGATCGCAAGCTCGCCGAGCACCGCCTCGTCAGGCTCGAAGTCGGCGAGGTAGTACTCCTCCTTGAGCCCCTCGTAGGCGTGGATCTTGCCCTTCGCGCCGTAGCGGTCCAAACGCTCGGGCGGGATCGCGTCGGGCACGACCACCGCCTGCGCAAGGCGACAGTTGACGTGATGCTGAACCGCCGCCCACTCGTAATCGAACGTCGTCGAGCAGGGAATCCGTAGCAGCCGAGCCGCGACGCTGATGTCGTTCGAGCCGTGGCCCAGCGCGATGTCGAAGCGCCCGACGGCGCGAGCGCCGCCCGTAACCGTGCCAGCCGGGCGAGCCGCCGCCGAGCCCCGCGACTCTCCACGCGCCCAGCGCACGAGCGCCGCCGAGCGGCTGGCGAGCCCCACCGCCTTGTCCGCAAGGCGCTCGCCCCTGTGATGCCCAATCGCCGTGTGGTCGATCGCAAAGCGGTCAAGCAACTGCAAGGTCTGGGCGAAGTCACGCGCGGTCACTCGCACTTCGTGGCCATCGGCGCGCAGCAGCTCGATGACGGGGCGCATGACAAGCACGTGCGGGCTGTTGGTGAGGTCGATCCATACACGCATCGCAGGAGCACGCTAGCGCCCGTAAGGGCGGGCGGGCTCTCTGCCGGCGCCAGGGCTGTGCTGCGCTGTGCGGTGGCGGACACACAAACGACAGGTATCGTTGCGGGCACATGGCCCACGTGCTCGTCCTTGCCTCGATCTCAGAATCGTTGGTCAACTCGATCTCGCACTTCGTGCGCGACGCCGGGCTGCCGGGGATCTTCGCCTTGATGGCGATCTCGAGCGCCTGCATCCCGATCCCCTCCGAGGTGGTGATGCTGTTCGCCGGCTTTGCCGTCGCGGACCCCACACAAAGCGCGGCGCAGCACCACATGACGATGACCGGCGTCGTGCTGGCGGGACTGCTTGGCACGATGGTCGGCTCGTGGATCGCCTACGGCGTCGGGCGCGCAGGGCGCCTGGAGCTGCTCGAACGCCATGGCGCCAAGCTGCACATGGGGCCCGCTCAGATACAGCGGGCAGATCGCTTCTTCCAGCGCTACGGCGAGCAGACGGTGCTGTTCGGGCGCATGGTCCCGCTCGTGCGCGCCTTCGTGTCGCTCCCTGCGGGCGTCGCGCGCATGCCACTCGGGCGCTTCACGCTGTTCTCGCTGCTCGGCACGATCCCTTGGGTGCTGGCGCTGGCATTCGCAGGTCACGCGCTCGGCAGCGACTGGACCACCGTGCGCAAAGGCTTTGAGTACCTCGACTACGCGATCGTCCTGCTGATCGTCGCGGGCATCGTCTATGCGGTCGTGCGCCGCCGCTCGCGAGGGTCGGCCTCAGTGGCCGAGGAGAGCGAGCCGGCGGCCGACGTCAGTTGACCCGGGCCGGGATGCCGGGCTCTGTGCCCGAACTGCCGCTGCGTCACGCCGTGGTCCTCGGCCTCTTGCACGGCCCCACCGAGCTGCTGCCGGTCTCCTCCTCGGCGCACACCACACTCGTGCCGTGGCTGGCCGGCTGGCCTTACGAGCAGCTCGACCCAGGACTGCGCAAGTCCTTCGAGGTGGCCCTGCACGCGGGTACAGCGGCAGCCTTGTTGCTGTACCCGCCGCTCGAGTGCCAGCCGGTAGGGCCAGGCTTTCTGCTCGCGGCCTTGACGCCGCCCGCGCTGACCGGCTATGCGCTAGGCGGACAGATCGAGCAAAGGCTGGGAACCCCAGCCAATATCGTCGCCGGTTTGGTGGCCGGGTCGGTCGTGATGGGCGGTGTTGAGGTCTACAAAAAGTGGCATGCCCCCCACGTGCACGCGGGGCATCGGAATTTTGCGAGCAACACAACCCCCGCACAAATCGACGTCGTCCGCCCAACCGCAAGCGACGGGCTGGCGCTGGGCTTGGCTCAAGCATTGGCGCTGATCCCGGGTGTGTCGCGCAGCGGCGCCACGTTGGCCGCAGCAAGGGCACGCGGCTTCTCACGCGAGGACGCAGACCAGCTCTCCTGGACGGTGGGATTGCCGGTGATCGCCGGCGCCACTCTGTTGCAGAGCACGCGCCTGGCACGCCGGCAGGCACGAGCAGACACGCCGGCAGGCACAACGCTGCCTCTGGCCATAGGCGCGGCAAGCGCTTTCCTCTCCACGCTCGCCAGCTCAAAGGCGCTCAATCGACGCCGACGCGCCCAACTGCTGCCGGCCTGTATCGCCTACAGAGGGATGCTGGCGGCTCATGTGATCCGGCACATGCGCGATAACACCTGTTAGCACGCCCTTCAATCCCAAAAAATATGCAGCTAGGCACGCCCTCAAGCAAGCGTTGGCATACTCAGGCATTCGAGACTCAAATCGTGAACAGCGCCATCCTTGGCACCACACTCGGCGGTCGCTACCGCCTCGACGAGCAGATCGGGCACGGCGGTATGAGCACCGTCTACCGCGCGTTCGACACCGTGCTCGAACGCGAGGTCGCGATCAAGCTGATGCACCGCGAGATCGCATCGGACTCGGGACAGCTCGAGCGCTTTCGGCGCGAGGCGCGCGCCGTGGCGCAGCTCAACCATCCGCATATCGTGACCGTGATCGACGCCGGCGAGTGGGATGTCGGCGAGGGCTCGGGTACCGCCGAGAGCGAGTCCAGCGGGACTCCGTACATCGTGCTCGAGCACGTCGCCGGCGAGACGCTCAAGGATCTGATCCGTCGCGACGCGCCGCTGGACGTGCCCACGGCGCTCGCCTACGGGATCGAGATAGCCCGCGCGCTCGGCGCCGCACATCTGCAGGAGATCGTCCACCGCGACGTCAAGCCGCAGAACGTGCTGCTCGGCGGAGAGGGCGGCGCGAAGATCACCGACTTCGGCATCGCGCGCACGCTGACGGAGGAAGGACTGACCATGGACGGACGCGTGCTCGGCACCACCGACTACGTCTCCCCGGAGCAGGCGCTCGGGCAGCCCGTCACCGGTCAATCGGACGTCTACTCGCTCGGCGTGGTCCTCTACGAGATGCTGACCGGCTCAGTCCCATACAAAGGCTCCTCGCCGGTTGCGGTGGCGATGATGCACGTGCGCGAGGAGGTTCCAGACGTGCAACTGGCACGTCCCGAGGTCTCGGCGGCAACCGCTGCTGTAGTCGAACGCGCCACCGCCAAGGATCTCGAGCGGCGCTATCCAGGCATGGCGGCCATGATCGCCGACATGGAGGAGGCCCTGGCGATCGAGACGGCCCGCTCCGGGCAGACCACCGGCGAGGTCACCGCGGTCCTGCGCACCCTGCATTCGCCAGCCAGGCGCCTGCTGCCGTGGCGCCTGCGCCACCCAGCACGCTGGGCGATCTCGCTGGCACTGCTCGCGGCGGTCGTCGCGCTCGTGCTCGTCGCACTGGCGGGCCACACGCACAGCGGCACTGGCGTGGCGCCGGACGTGCACTCGAGCGCCGGAGTCACGCCGGTCGTGCTCAAACAGGAAGCGGCCAGCTCATACAACCCGTTCGGTACTGGGCCAGAACACGCCGAAGACGTGGCAAGCGTCATCGACGGGGATCTCACGACCTCGTGGAGCACCGAGCACTACATCGAAGGCAACTTGGGCAAGCCAGGACTCGGCGTCTCGCTCGACGCAAGCCCGGGCGTGGCCGCACGAGCACTCGAGATCCAGACGCCCACCCCGGGCTTTCGCGCCGGCGTATACGGCGCAACCGGTCCGCCCACCTCCACCCCGTCCAGTAGCAGCGAGAGTCTGACTGCGCTCGGCTGGAAGCAGCTGGCGCCGGCACGCAAGATCGGCGCGCGCACGACGATCCCGATCAACCCGACACGACTGGTCTACCGCTACTACCTGGTCTGGATCGTCAGCTTGCCGGCGAGGAACGAAACCGCACAGATCTCGGAGATCACCTTGTTCAAGTAGACGAGGCGGCCGCCGAGACCACGCCCGCGAGCGCAAGCCTGGGCGCGGCCGGGTCAGGCACGCGAAGGCGTTACCCGTTCGCCGGCGGCGCGCCCGCAGCCGGCGCCGGTGCGGCAGGAGTGGTGGGGGTAGTTGTGGTGGTGGTAGAGGTCGAGGTGGTTTGCTGGGCGAGTACGCCAACGGCGATCGTCACTTCGCCGCCCTTGGACAGCTTGTGACCGGCCGCTGGGCTCTGCTGCACGACGGTCCCGACCTTGCTCTGTTCGGTGACCGTGCGCTGCACGGTATGCGAAGTGAGGTCGGCGGCAGTCAGCGTCGCCACCGCCTGCGCTTCGCTTTGGCCGACGAGCGAGGGCACTGTCGCTTGCTTGAGCGCCTGTGCCACCACGATCGTCACGGCTGAGCCGACCTTCAGGGAGGAGCCGGCCGATGGGGACTGCGATATTACGGTGCCCGCTGCCGGTTCGGCGACTTCGCGCTTGACCACCGTCTCTTTCAGCCCGGCGGCTGCCAGCGCCGCCGTCGCGGCAGCCTGCGATTCCCCTGTCACTTCCGGCACGCTGGCTTCCCGGGGGCCCGAGGACACGTATACCGTGACGGGGCTGCCGTGCTGCACCTCGATGCCGGCAGCAGGGTTGGTGGAGATCACCAGGCCCTTTTCGACGCTGCTGCTCGACTGGTTTTGGGCGGTCGGCTGAAAGCCCTTCTTGCGCAAGATCTTCAGCGCTTCGTCGCTCGTCTTGTGTATGACATCGGGCAACCCCAGAGTTTCCGGGCCCGAGGACACGTACACGCTTACGTGCGAACCCTTCGCGACGAGCGTTCCGTGTGGAGGTGTGGTGCCGACAACGAGCCCGTTTGCGACGTCCGCATTGGAGGTCAACGAGACCACGGGTGTCAACCCGGCCCGCTGCAGCGAGGTCACGGCAGCCGGCTGCGTCTCGCCCGTGACTTCCGGCACGCTCACGCGGTCCGTCTTCGATCCTGGCAGGAGTAGCAGCAACAGCACTGCCGCCACGATCGCAAACGCCGCCACGCCGGCGGCGATCCACCAGGCGCGCTTGCGTTTGCGCGCATCGTCCTCGGCCGAGTGCGTCTCCTCCGGCGGTAGCGGCGGCACCAACAGCGCGGCAGCCGCCGCGGTCTGCGTAGGCGGCGCCCCGTTGAAGGCGGGCGCCGGCGCCGGCGAGATGCCCTCGCGCGCCTGCTGCAGCGCGGCGATGAACTCATCCGCGCTCGCAAAGCGCGCCAAAGGATCCTTGGCCAGCGAGCGCATCACCACCGCGTCGAGCGCCGGCGTCACTTCGGGATTGCGCTGGCTCGGAGGGGTCGGTTCGGCCGAGACCTGCTTGAGCGCGATCGTCACGGCCGACTCGCCCTCGAAGGGCACGCTGCCGGTCAGCAACTCATAGAGGACGACGCCGACCGCGTACAGGTCGGAGGTCTCGCTGACCGCGTGGCCTTGGGCCTGCTCGGGTGAGAGGTACTGCGCCGTGCCCATGATCGAGCCGGTCAGCGTCATGTCCGAAGCCCCGGCGCGCGCGATCCCGAAGTCGGTGACCTTCGCACGTCCCTCCTCGTCGAGGATCACGTTGTGGGGCTTGATGTCACGGTGGATGATCCCGCGGCGATGGGCAAACCGGACCGCCAACAGGATCTGCACGACGATGTCGGTCGCATCCGACGGCGACAGCGGCCCATGCTCGCGCACGACGGCCTTCAGCGAGCGCCCCGGCAGGTACTCCATCGCGATGTAGTAGGTGCCGTCCCACTCGCCCCGGTCGAACACGGCGACGACGTTGGGATGCGAGAGACCGGCGGCGCTCGAGGCCTCGCGACGGAAGCGCTCGACGAACTCCTGATCCTCGGCGAAGCGATGGTGCAACAGCTTCAGCGCCACCTGCCTGCCGAGCAGCGTGTCGTGGGCGAGGTACACGTCAGCCATCCCGCCGGAGCCGAGCCTCGCGGAAACGCGATAGCGCCCGTCTATGACCGTGCCGGCCTCGATCGCGCTCATTTGAGCAACGCTTCCATCACTTGCTTTGCGACGGGCGCGGCGAATGTGGCCCCTTGGCCCGGCACGCCCTTGAGCGTCACCGCGACGGCGACTGTCGGATTCTGCGCGGGCGCAAAAGCGATGAACCAAACGTTGTTGATCGCCGTGCCGATCTGCGTTTCGGCGGTACCCGTCTTGCCGGCAACCCGCACCCCGGGAATCTGGGCACTGGTGCCGGTCGCGCCGGGACTGTAAACGACGGCTTCCATCATTCCGGTGATAGACGCGGCGGTCGAGCGCTTCATCACCACCGACTGCACTTTGGGGGCGATGCGTTGCAGCACGTGCCCGTCCGGTTCTACGATCGAGGAGGTCAGGTGGGGGACCATCAGCTTGCCGTGATTGGCGACGGCTGCAGCCACCTCGGCCATCTGCAGCGGTGTCACCTCGAGCTTGTCCTGGCCGATACCCATGCGACCCACATCGACGTATGTGCTGGTCGGCGCGATCAACCTTCCGTTCAGGTACTCGCCGCTGGCAGACATCTCCTTCGCCGGGTAATCGAGTTGCGGCTTGCGGTCGAAGCCGAAACGACGCATGTAGCGTGCCATCGTGGCCTTGCCGAGTCGCTCCGCCACCTGTGCGTAGACCGTGTTCACCGAATGGGCGAGAGCTTCGGTGAGCGTGATTTTACCGAAGCTCTCGTCGTTGTCGTTTTTCAGCGGAAAACCGGAGACGAGCAGTCCGTTGCGTCCGCTCAAAGTCGATTCCGGGGTGAACTGCCCTGTGTCGATCGCGGCGGTGGCGGTCACGACCTTGAACGTCGAACCCGGGGCGTAGCCATATTGGACGGCACGGTTCAAAAGCGGCGAGCCAGGCTCGCGCTCGATCTTCTCATAGCTGCGACGCGAAGCAGCCGCGTTCGCGTCATAGCTCGGCTTGGAAGCCATCACCTCGACCGCTCCGGTGCGCGGGTCGAGCGCCACGACGGCGCCTTCGTGTTCGCCGAGCGCGGCGATCGCCGTCTGCTGCGCTGAGGGCTGGAGTGTCGTGACGACCGTGTTGCCCTGCGGCTTGCGCCCTTGCAGCTGGTCGAGAATGCTCTGCACGCTGGTGCCGGTCTCGCCGTCGAGCGCGGCGTTGCGATACAGCTCCAAACCCACCTGCCCGCGTTCGATGAAGGAGTAGCCCACTGGCGCGGTGAACTCGCTCCCACGCGGATAGCTGCGTGAATAGGTGCCTTCGTCTCCACGCACACTATGAGCCAGCACCGTACCGTCAGCCGCCAGAATCGGGCCGCGGTCGATCCGCTCCTGCTGGAGCAGACCGCGCACATTCAGTTCGCTTGTACGCAACGAGGAGGCTTCGAAGACGGTCCAGCGCGAGGTGAAGGCGATCAACACCGCGAACAGCACCACGACCAGCCCATACAAACGGACGATTGGACGGTTCACGCGCGAGCACCCCCGTCCAAGCCTGTCCAAAGGCAGGCGGCGGGACCGGCGGCCGTCGGGGCGGTAAGCCGGCTCATCCTTCGCTCAACTGTCCCAGTTCGAGCTCACGCATCAGTTCGGCGGCGTCGCCTTCGGAGCGCAGCGAATGGTCGAGCAACGCCTGGCGACGAGCGGGCACGAGCGTCGAGGCGCTCACGCCCGAGACATAATCGCTCGTGTACAGCTTGATTTTGCCTGGGAGTTCGTAGGGCAGGCCGTTGTACATGGTCACCAGGCCGCGCTGATTGGTGCCGATGAAATAGACCGACTGCAACGCCAGGTACGCCGCAGCCGCCAGCAGACCAACGACGATCGACAGCACGACGAGTGTGCGCACGCGGCGAAGGCGTCTGCGCAACCGCGCACTTTTTGTGGGTTGGGAGGTCTGCTGCGGCCAGCGCGGGCGCCGCGGGGGCGCCGGCGCCTGGTTGCCGTTGAGACTCAGTGGCTGTTCGGCATACTCGTCATCGCGCACAGCCACATCCGAGTCGGCCTGTGAAGTCGGGATGGAAGTTCGCTCCTGTGACGCCGAGGGGGCCGGCGGCACAGCCGCGACGGCGGTGATCGTGGTGTGCCCGTCGCCGGGCCGCTCGGCCTCGCTGAGCACCTCCTCCAAGCGCAGCAGCACGACGGTTATGTTGTCCTTGCCGCCTGCCCCGTTGGCAGCCGCGATCAGCGCCTCACCGGCGTCCGCCAAACGTTCGTGCAATGCGAGCAAGCGCAGCAGTTCGGCCTCACCGACCATTGTCGTCAGGCCGTCGCTACAGAGCAGATAGACGTCGCCCGGACGACCGCGGAAGGAGCGCACGTCCACCTCGACGCTCGCCTCCGGCCCGAGCGCGCGCGTGATCACCGATCGTTGCGGATGCTCCTCGGCTTCCTCGGGGGTCAACTTGCCCTGGCGGATCAGCTCGTCTACGAGCGAGTGGTCGTCTGTGAGGCGCAGCAGTTCGCCGTCGCGCATGCAGTACGCGCGCGAGTCGCCGACGTGGGCGATCGCGACATCCTGCTCGCCGACGTACACGGCCGTGATCGTGGTGCCCATACCGGCATGCTCGGCGTTGCTGTGCGAGAGCTCGTTGATGCGGGAGTTCGCCTGCTCGACCTGAGCCACGAGGCTACGCTCGGGATCCTCGCCGTCCTCCAGGCCCGCACGGAAGGTGTCGACCGCGACGCTCGAGGCGACCTCGCCGGCCTGCGCGCCGCCCATCCCGTCGGCGACGACGAACAGCGGCGAGCGTACGAGCAGCGAGTCCTCGTTGGCGCGGCGTTGCAGGCCAGTGTCGGTGCCAGACCAGTGTTCGGCCACACGCAGCATCAGTGGACCACCGGTCAGTCGACCTCGAAGACGAATTCGGAGTCGCCGATGCGCACGCGATCGCCTGGGTGCAGGGGACGTGGGCCGTCGAGCAGCTCCTCGTTGAGGTAGGTGCCGTTGGTTGAGCCGAGATCCTCGATCACGAGGATCTTCCCTTGCTCGTATACGCGCGCATGGCGCGAGGAGGCGAACGGATCGCTCAAGCGTATCTCGGCAGTGTCGCCACGGCCGAAGACGACGTCGCCGCCAAGGTCATAGATCATCCCCGGCTCGTGACCCGGAGCGCGCTCGACGACCAGGCGCGGTTCGCGGCCGAGCAGATCGGCCGGCCCGAGCGTCGAGGCCGAGTGCAGACCGGTCGCATCGGCGGGCACGGTTCCCGCCTGCACGGCGCCTCGGTCCAGGGCTGAGACCTGCGCCCCATTGCCGCGCAGGTCTCGCAGAGCGCTACGAGCCACCCACAAAAGGAACAGGTACATGACAGCCAGGAAGCCGAACTTCAGCATCACCGACACAGGCGCGAGATTGTTCATGGGGCGATCTCGAAAAGCATCTCAGTCGAGCCGATCTCGATGCGGTCCCCTGTGTGCACTTCTTGCGGGCCGTGGACTGTGGCGCCGTTGACGCGCACCCCGTTGGTGGAACCAAGGTCCTCGATCGTCCAACCCTGACCGCCGGGGCGAAGCTCGGCATGGCGGCGCGAGATGCTCGAATCCTCGAGCACGATGTCGCAGTCGCGGCTGCGACCGATCGTTGCCCCGCGAGGAGCGACGAGCAGGCGTCTGCCCGAGACCAGTAGCAGCGCCTTGGGCCGCCGCCGCGCGCCGGTCTGCTCGTCGGCGGCGCGCGTGCGCTGGGAGTTACTGAAGATCATCGTGTTGCCGACCTCTTCGGGCTCCGTGTAGGCAGGCGCAGGTGCAACAGCGGGAGAACGGGCCCCGACAGCTGAGCCGGCAGGTTCGATCGATGCACCCGCGCCGCCGGCGGATGCAGCCGATGCGCGATGGCCCGTAGGAGCCGGCTGAGGTGGCTCCTCATTCACCGGTGGCTCCTCCTCGAGCCTTGCCAGCCGCGCTTCGATGCCAAATTCGCCGAGCTGCAGATCCTCGTCGGTGTGAAACACGATCTGCGGTCGCGAAGCGAGCGCCAGGTCCTCAGCGCGCGCGTGCTCGAGCAGATAGGCGCACAGTTCGTCGATCACCTCTTGCTCGACGCCCTCGTAGCGGGCGCGGTCGCGTGGCGAGAGCCAAACCGAGTATTCGTTGGGTGCGTACACGCGCGAGACGGAGATCGTCTTGTTCTCGTCCATCTCGCGTGCGAGCTTGTGCGCAAGCTCCATCGGACGGACCTCTGCTTTGAAGACGCGCCCGAACGTGCCTTCGACGAGGCCGGCGATCATGTTCTCCAGTGTCCTCAGCGGATTCATCTCAGGGGCACCTCGAAAAGAGCACCTCAGCTTGGCCGCGACAAGCGCCTGGCGCATCCAGAGGTGCACGCATTTCGATACCCACTCTAAGGGCCGCGTGCGATGGGAGCGTGCGCATGTCGCTAAACGGGGCCGCGCAACGCGCGCGCGCAGATCGCAAGCGCACAGCCAAGCACCGCCCCCAACAGCGCGCCGCGCGGACTTGGTTGGCTTGCGTGCGAGAGCAGCGCCCGTTCCAGCAACGGCACCGCTGCTAGCAATGCGATCGTCCAGACGATCGCCGCGCCCACGTCCAAAGCAGCGCTGCGGCCGCGCACAAGCCACGGCAGGATCGCGCTCGCGAGCGCCCACACCGCCGCGCCGAGCAGCAGCTCGACCGTGAACGTCGGCACGATCACGTGCGTGGCGGCGGCGTTGATCGAGCTCTCCCAGGCCGCTCTCGGCGGCAGCCCTACTGGGGGCCCAAGCCACAGCCTGCGCCTCAGCAGCGACTCCGCGAGCGCCAGCCACCAGAAGCCGAGCGCGGCCAGTCCGGCGCGCGCAAGCCAGTTCGAGCGTTGGCCGGCCAACGCCGGAAAAGCACCCGCCAAGCCGGCAAGCCCGAGTGCCGGCGCCAGTCCTGCGGCCAGCCAGCCGGGACCCGAGCGGCGTGGCAGCGCCAGCAGTGGAGCGCCGGCGGCAAGCACCAACAGAGATACCCCGGGTAGACCGGCGAAGGCCTGCCAGGCGGCGAGCGTCAGTAGACAGCCGAGCCACAGCAGTCTTGGCAACGCCACTGTCCGGCTCGTACGAGCGCGGCCCTCCTGCTCGTCGAACTCGTCATCCAGATCGCGGAGATCGCCATCGCGAGCGGCACGGCGGGGGTCGGCAGCGTGCGTAAGTGCAGCGGCCGGCCAGGTGCGATCCAGGTTGACGCGGGGCCGAAAAGCGGTGCGCTCCTCCTGAGCATCCTCCTGCAGCGCCATTGAGTCAGCCCGGCGACGCGAACCACGACGAGCAAAGAGTCGTTGCCTCAGCCCCCGCTCCAGCGTGCGCTCGAGGACGTCGTGCAGTTCGCTGAGCGTGCCGCGCCGCTCGGGCTGAGCGAGCAGCGCCCGGTCGAGAGCGCGGGTGAGCTCGGGCGGGAGGTCGCGGCGGCGACGCTCCAGCGGCTCCACCGGGGCGCCAATGCGCCTTGCGGTGGCGGCGGGCGTGCGACCGCGCACAGGGTTGACACCACTCAAGGCCTCATACAGAACAAGCGCCAGCGAGTACAGATCGGCCGCGGGACCGGCCTCGTGGCCCTCACTCTGCTCGGGGGACATGTAAGCAAGCGTGCCGAGCACATCCCCGGTGCGCGTCAACGCGTCGTCTCCGGCCAGCCTGGCTCCGCCGAAGTCCGCGAGCTTTGCCAGCGGCGGGGCCACGCCGCGAGTCGGCGTGTGCTCTGCGGCGTCGCTCGGCACGAGCACGTTTTGGGGCTTGACGTCGCGGTGGATCACGCCGCGCGCGTGCGCGTGCTCCAGCGCGCTAAGCAACGCCACGCCGATCTCGAGCACCTCCTCGTCTGCGAGCTGATCCTCGGAGATCAGCTCAGCCAGCGTCGCCCCGTCGATCAGCTCCGAGATCAGGTAGAAGGCATCCGCGTCCGAGCTGGCCTCGTACAGCGCCACGATCGCCGGGTGCGCGAGTCTGGCCGTGGCGTGCGCCTCGCGCGTTGCCCGCTCACGGTCCTCCTCGGAGGGCAGCGGAATGCGCTTGACCGCCACGGCGCGATCGAGCTGCTCGTCGTGCGCGCGCCACACGGTGCCGAAGCCTCCAGCACCGAGCCGCTCCTGCAACAGGTAGCGCCCGAGCAGCAGCTCGCCCCGGCGGGTGGAGCGCTCGTCAGAGATGCGGATCTGGCCCTGGACAAGGGTTTTGGAGGAATCCACCGCCTCCGCGTTCGCCGCGCCCAGCCCCTTACCTGCCGCAAGATCGTGCGATCCGTTACTGACTGAGAAGTTGCAGCAAACATTCCGGCTGACGGTGGGGTCATACTGATGTGCTTCACAAGCCCCTGCAAGGAGCACTCTTTTGTCGTTCTTCGACGACGAGGACGAGGAGCCGCCGACCACAGTCCGGCCGGCGCCCACTCAACAACAGTCGCGACCACAGCCGCGCCGTCCCCAACGGGGAGGGGGAGGAACGGGCCCTGGAGCTGGCGCATCCTCGATCGACCATCACGCGATGATGGTGCGCCGGCGCATTGCGGCCGGCGTCGGGGTGGTGCTGTTGATCGCGATCGTGCTGCTTGTCAACGGCTGTTTGAAGCGGGGTAAACAGCAGGCGCTCGAAAGCTACAACCAGAACGTCAACCAGATCGCGGCGCAGTCCGAATCGCAGGTTGCGAAGCCCTTGTTCACGACGCTCTCCTCCGCCAGCGGCAAGCAGGCGCTCGACGTGGAGACGCAGATCGACCAGTTGCGCCGCCAGTCCGAAGAAATCGCCGAACATGCCAAAGGGCTGAGCTTGCCGAGTGAGATGACCTCGGCGCAACGCAACCTGCTGCTCGCACTCAACCTGCGCGTAGAAGGACTCACAAAGATCGCCGGACTCGTGCGCGAAGCGCTCGGCGGCAAAGCCCAGCAGGCCAGCACCTATATCGCGGGGGCAATGGAGACCTTCCTCGCCTCGGACATCCTCTATTCCCAGCGGGTGGTCCCGCTGATACAGCAGACGCTCGCCTCGGGCGGGATCAGCGGACAGACCACCACGCCGAGCCGCTTCCTGCCGAACCTCGGCTGGTTGACGCCGTCCACGGTGCAAGCAAAGCTCACCGGTCAGGCGACGGCAAGCTCCGGGGCGGTGGCGCCGGGCACACACGGGTCCGCACTCAAGGGCGTGAGCGTCGGTACCAATGCACTCGAACCCTCACCGACGCTCAACCACATCAGCGGCGGTGCCAACCCAACCTTTACGGCCATGGTCGAAGACTCCGGGTCCAATCCGGAGACCGACGTCAAGGTGAACGTGTCGGTCACGACCGAAGGCAAAACGCTCACGGCGTCACACACGATTGAAAAGACCGAACCGGGACAGACCTACAACGCCAACGTGACGGTGAAGGGGGTCACACTCGAAGCCGCCTCGCGCGTCGACGTCGAGGTCGCTCCGGTTCCGGGCGAGACCGACGTCGAAAACAACAAGTCCAGCTTCATCGTCATCTTTGGGAAATAGGTCTACCCACGCCGGGCTCTAACAAGGGCCGCGCTCCTGTTCAGCCCGTTGGCGATGGACAACAGCCGGGACCGGCGGCGCACGACCAGCCGATGCTCCCAGCCCCTCCAACCGCACAGCCCAGCCGAGAGATGCCCTAACTTGTTTGCGGTGAGCGCCGCATCGCTGAACAACACTCAGGGCATCGTCGCGCTCGCGGCGCTCGCGGTGGCTGCGACCGCTCTGATCGTGTGCGTCGTGCTGATGAGCCGGATGCGCAGCCTGCGCACGGCGCAGAAGCTTGTGCTCGGCGATGGCGCGCAGCAGGATGTGATCGCCCACAGCGCCGCTCTGCAGGAGGCATTTCAAGCGCTGCAGGAATACGTGGGCGATGTGGCCCAGCACCTGGACAACCGTCTCGACAACGTCGAACTCGCGCTTACTGGAGCGGTCTCTCATCAGGCATTGGTGCGCTACGACGCCTACAACGAGCTCTCCGGGCAACAGTCGGTTTCGATCGCACTGCTCGACGGCCGACAGTCCGGCGTCGTGCTGACTTGCATCCACCACCGCGACCAAGCGCGCGTCTATGCCAAGCAGGTGCGCGACGGTCAAAGCGAACTGGAGCTCTCGCCAGAGGAGACGGAGGCTGTACGAATCGCACTCAGCGAAGGTCCGGCCTCGAGAGCAGTGAGCCCCACGCGCACTGCTCAGACGACGGACACCGTAGATGCCACGGGCTCCTAGCGCGGCGCCGAGCGCCGGCTACCTGGGTCCGGAGGGAACGTTCAGCGAGGAGGCGCTGCTCGGCAGTGCCGCTGCCGGCGCTGTGACACCGGTCGCACTTGAGACGATCCGCGACGCAGTGATGGCCGTACAGGAGCGAACCGTGGAGTGGTCGCTCGTGCCGATCGAGAACTCGATCGAGGGGTCGGTGACGGTTACGCTCGACACGCTGGCCGGCGAGACGGGCGAGGTCGCGATCGTCGGCGAGGTCGTCCTGCCGGTGCGCCACTACCTGATCGCGGCCAGTCCACTCGAGTTGGGGCAAATCGAGACGATTGTCTCCCACCCCCATGTTCCGGGCCAGTGCACTCGCTTTCTGCACGGGCCGCTCGCGCGTGCGCGCGTCGTTGCGGCCAGCTCGACGGCCGAGGCGGTGCGACTGGTGAGCGAGCGTGGAGACGACTCGTTAGCTGCAATCGGTACAAGGCTGGCGGCTGAACTGTATGAGTGCGTGGTCATAGCCGAGGGGATTCAGGATCGAGAGGACAACGAGACGCGCTTCGTATGGCTCGCGAGGGCTGACTCTGGCTCGGGGGCTCCGCAACTGCGCGCACAGACAGACAACGGGCACAAGACTTCACTCGTCTTCTGGGGCGCCGGCGCCGACCACGCGGGCTGGCTAGTGATGTGCTTGAACGAGTTCGCCGGGCGCGAAATCAACCTGACGAAGATCGAGTCGCGTCCGATGCGTGAGCAACTCGGGCACTACATGTTCTTTGTCGATCTCGAAGGGTCGCTGCAGGACGAGGTCGTTTCCCTTGCGCTCACAGGCTTGCGTGCCATGTGCGAACAGGTGCGTGTATTGGGCTCTTATCCGGCAGCTTGATTCGCCACCGGCCCCTGCCCAGCTGAGCAGCAGCACGAGCGGCCGTCAGTCCTCGCTCGCGACATGAGCGAGGCCAGATGGGCGGCGGACGGACCGACGGACCGCTACACTCCGGCGCTGAAGATGGAAAGCACGGCGCCCACAGAGCCAGTGGGGTCCGTGTCGCCCGCAGAGCACCAGCGGCACGGACCGAGCTCATCGTCGAATACGGCGATGGGTGGCCGGGTGCTCGTCCTCAACGCGACTTTCGAGCCCGTCAACGTCTGCTCGGTACGTCGTGCGGTGGTCCTGCTCTTGAAGGAGAAGGCCGAGCTGATCGAGCGCGGCCTGTGGGCCTTGCACTCCGAGAACTCGACGCTGGCTCGCCCTGTCGTGATCCGGCTTGTCAGCTATGTGCACGTGCCACGCGACACTCATCGCCGCAAGATCACGCGCCGCGCCGTCTTCGCGCGCGACGGCTGGACCTGCCAGTACTGCGGGTCGCGCTCCAACCTGACGGTCGACCATGTGATCCCCCGCTCGAAGGGCGGAACCTCGAGTTGGGATAACATCGTGGCCTCCTGCGCACCGTGCAACCGGCGCAAGGGCGACATGCTTCCCCGTCAAGCCGGAATGCACCCACGGCACAAGCCACGCACACCACGCGCAGAGATCTTCATCCACGTCGCCAGTCCCACGATTCCGGCGGCCTGGCGACAGTATCTGCCGGCCGCTGCCTGAGAGGAACGCGAGCAGAGCCGGCCAACAGCCGGCGAGGAACCGGGCTGATGCGTCACTTGCCTACGCGGACGTGCATGCGCCGGCCTGGCCGTTAAACACGGAGGGCGCCTCGACTGGGCGCCCTCCGCTTACAACTGTGCTGGACACGATCGCGCAGGTTTCCGCGTTGCCAAGCACGCCACTACGGCGCGACGAGAGCGCTGCGAACCGGAGGGACAAGTCCGACGACCTGCGCGATGGTGGCCCGGGTTGGAATCCGCTAGGCGGGTCCAGCCGAGTGCTTCGGCCTAACGGCCGGCCACCTCCAGAGTCCCGCAAATACTGTCAGCCAACGTAGGACCACCTCCTTTCTCTGGTCCTTGAAATGTAGCGGACCGAGATGACGAAGAGGGTAGGTCAGGCGTCGGGCTCGGTCGTCTCCGGCTCGGAGGCCTCCGTCGAGCCTGGTGGCAAGGATGCGCCGTCGAGCGGCAACCCCTCCTGGACGGCCTCCGCGTCCTCCTCACCACTGTCGATAACGAGCGCCACCGCACTGACGACGTCGTCGTCCTTGAGGTTCATGACGCGCACACCGGTTGCTGAGCGCCCCTGGCGGGAGATGCCTCCGGCGGCTGTGCGCTGAACCATGCCGCCGACGCTGATGAAGACCAGCTCCTGATGCTCGCGTACGACCAGCGCTCCGCCGAGCGCGCCCTTCTGCTCAGTCAGCCCGATCGTCTTTACGCCCTTGGCGCCGCGATTGGTCTTGCGGTACTGGTCGATTTGGGTGCGCTTGCCATAGCCGTTCTCGGTCACGACAAGCAGATCCATGTCGTCGCGGGCGACATCCATCGCGATCACCTTGCCGTCCTTGCCAACGTCCATTCCGCGCACGCCGGTCGTGTCGCGGCCCATCGAACGCACCGCCGACTCGGCGAAGCGCACGGTCAGGCCGGCACGGGAGACCATGATGATCTCGTCCTCGGGATCAACAGCGCGTACGGCCAGTAGCTCATCGTCGTCGCGGATGTTGATCGCGATGATGCCGTCGGCCTTGATCGGTGTGTTGTAGGCCTGCAGTTCGGTCTTCTTGACGGTGCCGTCGCGCGTGGCGAACACGAGGTACTTGGTCTCGGTGAAGTCGCGTGTCGAGAGCACCGCTTGGATGCGCTCGTCTTCGCGTAGGGGAAGGACGTTGACGAGCGCTCGGCCCTTGGCCGTCCGCGAGGCCTCCGGCAGCTCGTAGACCTTCGAGCGGTAGACCTTGCCGCGGTTTGAGAAGAACAGCAGGTAGTCGTGGGATGAACAGACGAACAGGTGCTCGATGAAGTCGCCGTCCTTCATGTCCATGCCGGTCACACCACGCCCGCCTCGTTGCTGTTGGCGATAGGTGTCAAGCGGCAGCGACTTGATGTAGCCGGTGTTGGTGATCGTGATCACCATCTGCTGGTCGGCGATCAGGTCCTCGATGTCGATCTCGTCTTCGGAGTGGGTAATGTCGGTGCGCCGCTCGTCGCCGAAGCGCTCCGCGATCTCCGAGAGCTCCTCCTTGATGACGGCCATCACGCGCGTCTCGTCGCCGAGGATCGCGCGCAGCTCGGCGATGCGCTCGCTGACGTCAGCGTGCTCCTGCTTGATCGAGTCGGCCTCGAGCGCCGTCAGCTGAGAGAGACGCAGATCGAGAATCGCCGTTGCCTGAATCGCCGTCAACTCGAAGCGCTCGATCAACTGTTCGCGGGCGGCTTCGCGGTCGCGCGAGGCACGGATCAGTTCGATGATCGCGTCGAGATTCTCGAGCGCGATCAAGAGCCCCTGCAGGATGTGTGCGCGCGCCTCCTTCTCGGAGAGCTCGTGCTTGGTGCGACGCACGATCACTTCGCGCTGGTGGGCCACGTAGTTGTGGATGACGGCGCGCAGGTTCAAGGTGCGCGGCACGTTGTCCACGAGCGCCACCATGTTCACGCCAAAGGTGGTCTGCATCGAGGTGTGCTTGTAGAGCTTGTTCAGCGCGACCTTGGGAATCACGTCGCGCTTGAGCTCGATCACCAGCCGCATCCCGCGCTTGTCGGTCTCGTCGCGCAGGTCTGAGATCTCCGGGATGCGCTTGTCGTTGACAAGTTCGGCGATCTTGGTAATGAGGTTGCCTTCGCCGGCCTTCTTGACCATGAACGGCAGCTCGGTGACGACGATCGCCTCCTTGCCCTGGCGCAGCGGCTCGATGTGCGCCTTGGCCTGGACACGCACGCGTCCGCGCCCGGTCTCATACGCGTCGCGGATACCCTGGTGGCCGAGGATGATCCCGCCGGTGGGGAAGTCGGGCCCCTTGATGTGCTGCATCAGACCGTCGAGGTCGATTTCGGGATCGTCGATGTAGGCGATCGTGGCGCCGATCACCTCGCGCAGGTTGTGCGGCGGGATGTTGGTGGCCATGCCCACCGCGATTCCCGAGGAGCCGTTGACGAGCAGGTTGGGAAAGCGCGAGGGCAGCACCGTCGGTTCCTGGCGCGAGCCGTCGTAGTTGACCGTGAAGTCGACCGTGTCCATGTCCAGATCGCGCAGCATCTCTGTCGCGATGCGGGCCAGGCGCGCCTCGGTGTAGCGCATCGCGGCGGCGGGATCGTCATCGATCGAGCCGAAGTTGCCTTGACCGTCGACAAGCTCGTAGCGCATCGAGAACTCCTGGGCCATACGCACGAGCGCGTCGTAGATCGCGGAGTCGCCGTGCGGGTGATAGTTGCCCATCACCTCTCCGACGATCTTCGCGCACTTGGCGTAGGAGCGGGTCGGGCCGAGACCCAGCTCGTTCATCGCGTAGAGCACGCGACGGTGCACAGGCTTCAGGCCGTCGCGCACGTCGGGCAGCGCGCGGCCGACGATCACCGACATCGCGTAGTCGAGGTAGGCGGTGCGCATCTCCTCCTCGAGCGCACGCGGTTCGACGTTGCCGCCGCCGATCAAATCAACGCTAGCCATCTACTCACCCCTTCTCAGACATCTAGGTTTGCGACAGTGCGGGCGTTGTCCTCGATGAAAGCGCGCCGCGGCTCAACCTGATCGCCCATCAGCATCGAGAAAATGCGATCCGCGGCCGCGGCGTCCTCGAGCGTGACCTGGGCCAGTGTGCGCGATTGCGGCGCCATCGTCGTTTCGCCGAGCTGCTCGGCGTTCATCTCGCCGAGTCCCTTGAAGCGCTGCAGCTTGATGCCCTTCTGTGCGACCGTCATCACGGCCGAGCGCAGCGCCTCGAAGGATGGGGCGCTCTCTTGGGCGTCGCCGAGACGCACCTCGAACGCGGGAGTGCCGGCGAGTTCGATCAGCTGCTTGTGCACGGAGGCGAGCTGGCGATACTCCTGCGAGTCGAACAAGCTGCGCTTGATGCGGTGGGTGCGAGCAAAGCCGGTGCGGGTCTCCGTCGCCTTCACACGCAGCTCCAGCGGGTCCTGATCGACCAGCTCGGTGGCATGCGTCTCGCCCTCGAGCCCCGTGCGGGAGATCAGCTCGATCGCGCTCTCCGCGCTCATCACCTGCTCGCCCAGTAGCGAGGACTCCTCCAGGAACTGCACCATCTCGTGGCCGTGCACGGCGCGCAGGGTCGATGACCAGCCTTCGTACTGTGCGAGCAGTCGCACGAAGCGCTGCCAGCGCGTGTCGGTCAGCTTGAACTGGGTGCCATACCGGTCGAAGACGTTCAGCTTCTCCCACTTGTCGGAGAGCAGGATGTCCTCGAGCTCGGAGTCCTTCTCGATGTAGCGCTCGCGCGAACCTTGCTTGAGCTTGTACAGCGGCGGCTTGGCGATGTATACGTAGCCGGCTTCGATCAACTCCTGCATCTCGCGGAACAGCAACGTCAGCGCGAGCGTGCGAATGTGCGCTCCGTCGACATCGGCGTCGGTCATCAATATGACCTTGTGGTAGCGCGCGTTCTCGATGTTGAACTCGTCGCGGACACCGGTGCCGATCGCCGTTATCAGCGCCTGGATCTCTGTGTTCGCCAGCACCTTGTCGATGCGGGACTTCTCGACGTTGAGAATCTTGCCGCGCAGCGGCAGCACGGCCTGCGTGTTGCGGTCGCGGCCCTGCTTGGCAGAGCCGCCGGCCGAGTCACCCTCGACCACGAACAACTCGGCCAGGCTCGGGTCCTTGACCGAACAGTCGGCAAGCTTGCCGGGCAGCGTCGAGTTCTCGAGCGCCGACTTGCGCCGGGTCAGGTCGCGGGCCTTGCGCGCAGCGTCGCGCGCGCGCTGGGCTTGCACAGCCTTCATGATCACCGCGCGCGCCTCGCTCGGGTTCTCCTCAAGGAACTCCGACAGCCCGGCGTTGACCATCGACTCGACGGCACCAGCCATGCCCGGATTGCCGAGCTTAGTCTTGGTCTGGCCCTCGAACTGGGGGTCGCGCAGCTTGACGGAGATGACCGCGGTGAGCCCCTCGCGCACGTCCTCGCCGGAGAGGTTGTCCTCCTTCTCCTTGAGCAGGCCATGGTCGCGGGCGTACTTGTTCAGCGTGCGCGTCAGGGCGGAGCGGAAGCCCGACATGTGCGAGCCGCCCTCGCGAGTGTTGATGTTGTTGGCAAACGAGTGGATCGACTCCTGATAGGAGGAGTTCCACTGCATCGCGACCTCGACCGCGCCCTCCTCGCTCTCTCCGGCGAAGAACACGACCTTGCGGTGCACTGTGTCCTTGTTCTCGTTGAGATAGGCAACGAAATCCTCGATGCCGCCCTCGTACTGGAACTCCGCGGAATGACCCTCGGCTCGCTCGTCGACGATCGAGATCTTCAGACCCCTCGTGAGGAAGGCGGTCTCTCGCAGTCGCTCCTCGAGCGTGTGGAAGTCGAAGTCGAGCGACTCAAAGATGTCGGCGTCGGGCAGGAACGTCACCGAGTTGCTGGTGCCGGCGCCCTTCGGCAGTTGCTCGCCCTTCTCCAGCGGGGCCTGCGGCGCGCCGCGCGAGTACTCCTGACTCCAGACGTGGCCGTCGCGGCGGATCTCCACACGCAACTGCTCGGAGAGCGCATTGACGACCGAGACCCCGACCCCGTGCAGGCCTCCGGAGACCTTGTAGCCGCCGCCCTCACCGAACTTGCCGCCCGAGTGCAGGACGGTGAGGACCACTTCCACCGCCGGCTTGCCCTCCTTCTCCATCGTCGCGACGGGGATGCCGCGGCCATTGTCGAAGACGGTCACGGAGTTGTCTGGGTGGATCGTGACCGCGACTTCGGTGCAGAAGCCAGCGAGCGCCTCGTCCACGGAGTTGTCCACAACCTCGTACACAAGGTGGTGCAAACCCATGATCCCCGTGGAGCCGATGTACATGCCAGGGCGCTTGCGAACGGCCTCCAGGCCCTCAAGGACGGTTATGTCCTGCGCGTCATAGCTGGCGTTGCCGGCCATCGAGGGGTCGTTGACGCCCCCCTTTGCGGCAGGCTGCGGTTGCGAGCTAGATGTGTCGGTCGCCAAATGGTCCTCCGATGACGCGAGAACGCCCCGGTTGCCGGGCGTCTAATACCTCGGTCCGGGGCGCGGGATTTGTTTGTCTAACGATAGCACAGAGACCCCCTGGAACCAGCCTGGATGTGCGCAAGAATTGCCTGCAAACAAGCCAAAACAGCCCCTGATTTCAGGCCGCGAAAAGGTTCTGAGAGCACGTCGGCCAGAAGCCCCGCGCCGGGCAGAGCACGCCACGCAGGTCAGCCCGTACGACAGCGCAGCTTGTGGATGGTCTCGGCGCCTACGGCGGCGTTCAGGCGCTCGACCAACTCCGGGCCCATGAGCTCGAGCTCGGCGGCCCAAACCGAGTCGGCACACACGACCGTGAGCACACCGTCGTGCTCGGAGATCGGGGTCCCAGCCTCGGCGATGCGCGCTCCGAGCGTCTGCTCCCAGACCTGCTGCACCCGAGCCAGCGTGGTGGCGGGGACGAGCGCCGCCGTCAGGCTCTCGAGCGCAAACGACAAGGGGCGCGGAGCAAGTCGGCTCAAGCGGCAAGCGCCTCTCCCAAAATGGTTCCAGGCGAGATGCGCAAGCGCGTGACGGTACCATCGCCAGAACCAGGGACATGGGCGAGATCCGTAGTCGCGATCACGCTCTGCCCGACGCTTTGCAGCTCCGCCGAGAGTAGTTCGCGTCGAGTGACATCGAGCTCGCTCATCACGTCATCCAACAACATCAACGGCACATGCGTGCGCTCGCGCGCGAGCACGAAGCGCTCGGCCAGCAACAGCGCAAGCAATGCCAATCGTTGCTCTCCCTGCGAGCCGAATGAGCGCAGTTCGCGGCCATCGCGCGAGATCGCCAACTCGTCGCGATGCGGTCCGTAAGTGGAGAAGCCGCGATTCAGGTCCGTGGGGAGCTGTGCCTCGAGCTCCGCCACGAACCCCTCGACATCGGAGACCTTCGACCGGGGCCGATACTCCAGACGGGGCTCCCCACTCAGTCCAAGTTGCTGCGCCCGTTGTGCGAAGGGCTCGGCAAGCAGCCCCACAAGCGCGGCACGGTCGCGACTCAGCGCCAGCGCATGCCGGGCAAGCTCTGCGTCCCAGCTTGGCAACGTCGAGCGCGATGCACGTCCGGCACGAATCCCGGCTATCAGCGCATTGCGCTGAACCAACGCCCGCGAGTAGTCACGGCGGGTTGCAACGCGAACAGGCCACAACGCGGCCACGAGCTGATCCAGATGGGCTCGGCGCAATGTCGGCGCGCCCTTGAGCAACTCCAAGCGGTCTGGAGAGAAGACGCTGACGAGCGGCCGCTCCTGCACGTCGGCGAGACGCTCGACGGGGGCACCGTCGGCGGTCATGTGCTTCGGCGAGCCAGGCTGGAACCCAACCGCCAGCTCGTGGCGTCGCGCGCCGTCTGAGAGTTCCACGACTACACGTGCCGCCTGCGCCCCGAAGCGCACCAGCTCCCGCTCATTGCGTGTGCGCTGCGAATAGCCAGTACAGCCAAAGTAGAGGCCCTCGAGCAGGTTGGACTTGCCGGCTCCGTTAGGGCCGTGGGCGACGGTCAGACCAGCGCCAAGCTGTGCTTGGGCACGCGCATAGGTACGGAAGTCGCGCAGATGCACCCCGAGAACCAGCACTTCACGCTCTCGCAAACCTCACGCATTCAGCCGGATAGGCATGATCAGGTACACAAACTCGCCACCGTCCGGCGACTCGATCAGACCAGGACGCAGCGGGCTGATGAGCTTGAGCACGAGCTCCTCCGACTCCACGCTCTCCAGGCCATCGCGCAGGAACTCCGGGTTGAAGCCGATCTCGAACGGCTCACCCGCGAAGGGAACCGGCAGCATCTCGCTTGCCTCGCCGACATCGGGGGTCTGGGCGGAGACGGTCAGCTCGCCCTCGCTGAAGCTGAGTCGCAAGGGAGCGTTCTTTTGCGCCAGCAGGCTGATACGCCGGACGACGTCGGCAATCTCGGCGCTTGCGAGACGCAGTTCGTGGTCGACCGACTCCGGCAGGAGCTGGCGGTAGTTGGGAAACTGGCCGTCGATCAGTCTGGAGGAAAGGACAACCTCGCCGATCTCGAAGACAACCTGATTCTGGCCGAGGCTGATCGTCAGCTCGGACTCCTCCATCGATTGCGCAATGCGTGCCAACTCCTGGAGAGCACGGGCCGGCACGTTGGCCTCGATCGTGCTTTGGAGAGGGGAGTCAAGGGTGGCGTGCTTGACGCTGAGTCGATATGAGTCGGTGGCGACCATCGTCAGCTCCTGGCCACCGGCGGAGATCAACACACCGGTGAGGACAGGGCGCGTCTCGTCTTTGGAAGCCGAGCGAGAGACTTGCGTGGCTGTATCCACGAACGCCTGCGCGGGAAGCGTCATGCGACTCGCCGGGTCGGAGCTGGGAAGGGTGGGGAAGTCCTCGGAACGCAGCGTGCGCAGGTGGAACTTTGCCGAGCCGGAGATCAACTCGATGTCCTGCTCCTGGGCGCGCAGCTCGAGCGTGACGATCTCCTGGGGTAGTGAGCGGACCACTTCAAGGAGTAGCCGCGCAGGCAGTACAGCCGAACCAGGACTGAGAATCTCACCGCCGAGAGGTACTCGCAGCCCAACCTCCATATCGGTTGCCAGCAACACCGGAGTTTCCCCGTCGGCTGAGATCATGACGCCGGAGAGAGCTTGAATGGAGGCACGGGAAGAAGCAACGCGTGTTGTTGCTTGCAACTGCATCAACAACTCAGGAGTAGAGAGAGAAAGCTTCACTTATGCACCTGAATAGATTTATAGGGTTAGTAGGGGCTGTTGAGATGTGGGGTTTGGCAGTACTGAAGAGGATTGGAAGCCGAAGACTTGTGTAGTGCCTGTGGGCACGGCGTTGGAAGTGTCTCAAGTCTGCCGGTCAACTGACCGCGAGCTCAACCTTGTGCGCAACTCTTCCACAGCTGCCCGAGAGGAGACGTTCTCGGAGATACGCTCCGAGGTGCGCTTGCAGGCATGTAGGACCGTTGTGTGGTCACGTCCGCCGAACTCGCGTCCGATTGCCGGCAAAGACTCCTGTGTGAGCTCCCGGGCCAGGTACATCGCGACCTGTCTCGGCCAAGCAAGCCGCGCTGTACGACCAGCGGAGACGAGTTCCTCGGCGGACACGCCGAATTGCTCGCATGCCGCAGTCTTGATCTCAGAGATCGAGCGCTGCGGCGGATCCATCTTGGGGTAGAGTCCGTCGAGCACCTCGGTGGCCAACTCGGCGCTCAGCGGACGGCCCGTAAGCGAGCTGAAGGCCACCACACGGATGAGTGCTCCCTCGAGCGCTCGAACATTGACCGTTATGCGCTTGGCGATGGCTTCCAGGGCAAGCGCATCGACGGACTCCAGACCGTCGTGCTGTGCGCGCTTGCGCAGGATAGCCAGGCGGGTGGAGAGGTCCGGAGGGCGAATATCTGCAACGAGTCCGGATTGGAAGCGCTCGCGCAACCTGTCTTCTAGGGCCTGTAGGTCGCTTGGTGGGCGGTCGGAAGTCAGCACGATCTGGCTGCCGGCGTCGTACAGTGCGTTGAAGGTGTGGAAGAACTCTTCCTCGGTGCGGGTCTTGCGCTCGAGGAACTGGACATCGTCGATCAGAAGTACGTCGACATGGCGAAAGCCTGCCTTGAAGCTGTCGAGTTGGCTGCAGCCAAGGGCCCTGACGAAGTCGTTCGTAAAGGACTCTCCGGTACTGCAGCGCACGTTCAGGCCTGGGCTGTAGGTGGCGATGAACGTGGCGATCGACTGCAGCAGGTGCGTCTTACCGACGCCCGGAGGACCACAGACGAACAGTGGGTTGTAGGCCTGGCCGGGCAGCTCGCCAACGGTCAGCGCCGCGGCGTGGGCCAACCGATTGCAGTCGCCGATGACGAACTGGTCGAAGGTCAGCTTGGGGTTGCCCCAGGAGGCTTGGGTGAGCTCAGGTGGCGTAGGCGGGATTGGCTGGCTCTTCTGGGCAGCCCGGGTGCTGCTCTGCTGGCTTTTCCGACTCCCCCTACTAGGCGTGTGGGCCATCGCCTCGACGATGTCCAACGTCACGCCGGGCCCGAGAACGGCAGCAGCAGTGGTCTGCAGCACGCGTCCAAAGCGCTCTCTGATCCAGGCGTAGGTCTGTGGCGGCGCCTCGATGGTGAGGTGCTCGCCGTCCAACTCAATCGCCCGCAGCGGCTCCAACCAGATGCGGTAGATGGGCTCGTCGATAGACGCTGAAAGTTCAGCGGTTACCTGCGACCAGATGTGCTCGAGCTCTGTGCTCACGGCAGAGTAAACCTGCTCCTTTTGGGAGGAGAAAGCGGGCGAAAGTCATTCGTTTGGGGCCCGCGAAGGGCCCGGTGGAACGAATATATCCGAGGCCACGCGCTCGCGCTCGCGCAGCGGTGACGGTCACCGCAAATGGCGAGAAATTCCGTGATCTGGCTCGCCGAAGAAAGCTTGGGTCGGTGGCAGGCCGGCTGACCTTTATACTTCAGCGCCCGGCGGAAGCCGGTCTGCCGCGGCCGATGTCACGCTCGGGTTGCGGTGGGAATACGAGCGCGACCGGAGAAGATCGATCATGAAGCGCACTTATCAGCCAAAGAAACGCAAGCGAGCCCGTGCCCACGGGTTCCGTGCCCGGATGCGAACGCGCGCAGGCAGGCTCACGCTCAAGCGGCGGCGCAGCAAGGGGCGCAAGCGCCTGTCCACCTAGTGGGCTCGCAGCAATGACGGCGCGATCCCCGAGTCGCGGGAAACGGCTGTCGCGCAGTGCTGAGTTCGAGCGTGTCTACCGCCAGGGCCGCTCGGTGGCAAACCGCCATCTGGTCCTTTATTCGTTCCCAAACGAGTCGGTGGACCGTCCGCGGCTTGGGCTGTCGGTTTCGCGCAAGGTCGGGGGCGCGGTGGAGCGCAACCGCGTCAAGCGCCTGTTGCGCGAGGCCTTTGCCGGAGTCGAGGATCAACTCGAGGGAGGCAATGACGTTGTGGTGGTGGCAAGGCCCGAGGCCCGCGAGTTGGCCGAGCGCGAGGGGCTCGAGGGGATCGATGGCGCGCTCGAGGAGTTGATTGGGCGAGCAGGTTTGCGCAAGGCTGGAGCAGTCGCTCGTGAGGATTGAGCGTGCGGCCCAGTCGGTCCTGCTGGCTCCGGTCTTTGTCTACCAACGCGTGATCTCGCCCGCGCTGCCAAGGCGTTGCAAGTACGAGCCGACCTGCTCTCGCTATGCGGTACAGGCGGTCCGGGAGTACGGCATACTGAGGGGCCTCGTGCTCGCGACGTGGCGCTTGCTCAGGTGCAATCCGTTGAGCGACGGTGGTTATGACCCCGTCTCGGCTCAGCGGTTGTTCAAGCTCGATCGCCGCGCCGAGTAGCCAGGAATCTCGACCATGTTCATCCTCGCCAACGTCATCCAGGAAGCGTTCTCGCCGCTGATCAGCGTCTTCCAGTCGATCCTGGTCTTCATCCACACAAACATCACCACTACGAGTTGGGGCTTGGCAATCGTGGGGCTGACGGTATTGATACGAGCTGTTCTGGTACCGCTGACGCTCAAGCAGTTCCGCTCGATGCAGGAACTGCAGCGTCTGGCTCCTCAGCTGAAGGAACTGCAGGAGAAGTACAAAGACGACAAGCAGCGCCAGCAGCAGGAGATCATGGGCTTCTACAAGGAGCACAAAGTCAATCCGTTTGCCTCCTGCCTCCCGCTGCTGCTCCAGCTCCCGGTGTTCATCTCGCTGTTCTACATGCTGCGAACAGACCTGAAGAAGAACATCTGCGGACAGGCGCTGGTCAGCCATTACAACTCGCTGCACCACACCGCCATCTCGGCGTTCTCCGGGCTGCCGACCAAATACGTCGAACAAACCGGCTGCCAGACCGTGGCTCCAGGCTCGGCAAAATTCCTTTTCATACCGGACATCACCTCCAAGGCGACCGGCGTGGCCTTGGTCGTGCTACTGGTGCTCTACGTCGGCTCTCAGCTTGTCTCGACGATGACGATGTCGGCGACGGCCGATCCGACCCAGCGGCGCCTGATGATGGCTTTGCCGCTGTTCTTCGTGATCATCCTCTACAAGTATCCCGCCGGGCTGCTGGTGTACTGGATAACGACCAACCTGTGGACTGTCGGTCAGGGCTACTTCGTCCGCCGCAGCTTTGGTCCGCCGCCGGTGTCGGTTGGCAAGGGAGTCAGCCCGCCGGGCACCGGCAAGGTCGTGTCGAATGGCAAGCCGGAGGACTCGCGCGGACCGAAGGGCGAGCCTGCGTTGGCTGGCGCAGGTGTCGGCAGCGCGCCGCCTCCGCCTCCACGTAAGAAGAAGAAGCGCTCGGGCAGGCGGCGATGAGCCAGACGGAGGAGTTTCAGGAGGAGGAGCAGGAGGACCCCGTTGTTGTTCTTCGAGAGTTGCTCGAGGAGGTCGTGGACAGTCTTGGCCTCGACGCTGATGTGCATGTCGAGCAAGCCGATGGGGTTTTGACGGGTAGTGTCGAGGGAGATGACCTGGGCCTGTTCATCGGGCGCCGCGGCCAGACGATCGACGCGGTCCAGCACTTGGCCCAACGGATCGTTTTCCATGGAGGCGCGCCAGAGGCGCGTGTGGTGATCGACGCCGATGGCTATCGCGAACGTCGCGAGGAGACCTTGCGCTCACTTGCGGCAGAGGCGGCGGAGGAGTCGCTGCGAAGTGGAGAAGCTGTCGAGTTGGACCCGATGCCGGCTTCTGAGCGACGGATCGTGCACGAGTACCTGCGCGAGCGCGGGGGCGTACAGACGCATAGCGAGGGCGATGAGCCTGAGCGGTATTTGGTTGTGGAGCCGGGCGAGGGGTGACGCATCAAAGGGCTGCGTGTGGTCGCGGCCTGCATCAGGGCTCCGATTTAGCGCGAGCTCCCGATGGTTTCACGTGAAACACTCGCGGTCGGGCTGGGGATCGATGGTTTCACGTGAAACGCTTCTGGTTCCTCGTCTCGTGAGGCCGTCATGAGTCCGCGTGTGCCCGACCAGGGCGACATGAAATCTTTGCTGGTGGGCCTTGCTGCCCGCTATGGCCTATCGAAGGTGCAAGTCGACCAACTCGGCTCGATCTTGGCGGCGTTGGCGGTCAACGAGCTTGCCCCTACGACTGTGCGCGAGCCTGCGCATGCGCTCGACGTGCATCTCGCAGACTCGCTCGTGGCGCTTGAGTTGGAGGCGGTACGCGAGGCGACCCAAATCGCCGATATCGGAGCAGGTGCAGGTTTTCCGGGGCTTCCGCTCGCGGTTGTTTTGCCCAGGGCTGAAGTACGGCTGGTTGAGAGCCAGGCGCGCAAGTGCGGGTTCATGGAAGATGTGATGGCAGACAGCGGGATGACAAACGCCGAAGTGATCTGCGCTCGGGCTGAGCAGTGGCCAACGGGCATCGGAGCCAACGATCTGGTGGTGGCCCGGGCTGTGGGTCCGCAGCCGGTCGTGCTCGAGTATGCGGCGCCTATGCTGCGCTTGGGTGGGGCTTTGGTCGACTGGCGCGGCCGGCGCGATCCCGAGGAGGAGGGCCAAGCCACTACCGCTGCTGGGATGCTCGGCTTGCGATTGGAGTCGATCAGGCGTGTGGAGCCTTACGAGGGCGTCCGCGACCACCACCTGCACGTATACCTGAAGGTGGAGGAGACTCCGAAGCGGTTTCCGCGCAGGGCCGGCATGGCCCGCAAGAAGCCATTGGCGGCTTGAGATCCAGGGCCTCATGGGAGGCCAGCAGGGCACGCGAGCTTGATCGACGCTAGCGTGCGGGCCACTATGGGCAAGGTTTACGCGATCGCCAACCAGAAGGGTGGCGTGGGGAAGACGACGACAGCGGTCAATGTGGCCGCTTGTATCGCCGAGGCCGGCTACGAGACGCTTGTGATCGACGTGGACCCGCAGGCCAACGCAACTGTCGGACTTGGTCTGTCCCGCTCGCAGGTGCCTGGGCTGTACGAGGTTCTGGCCGGTGAGAGCGGTGCCGCGCAGGCGATCGTCGATAGCTCGGTGGAGAAACTGAAACTGCTTCCAGCAGGCCCGGGACTTGCCGGTGCGAACATCGAGTTGCCGCGGATGGACGGGTTCGAGCAGCGGGTGCGCGAGGCCATCGCCCCGATTCGAGACAGCTATGAGTACATCGTGCTGGACTGCCCTCCATCGCTTGGCCCACTCACCGTGAGTGCGTTGGTGGCCGCGGATCGTGTAATCGTGCCCGTTCAGACCGAGTATTTCGCGCTCGAGGGTCTTGCCGGACTGCTCGAGACGCTAGCGTTGGTGCAGCGGGAGCTCAACCCGAGGCTAACGGTCGCAGGCATGCTGTTGACGATGCACGACAACCGAACGCGGCTGGGGCGCGATGTCGAGCGCGAGGTACGCGAGCATTTCTCAGACCTTGTCTTCGAAACGGTGATCCCCCGCAATGTGCGCGTCGGCGAGGCCCCGAGCTATGGCTTGCCCGTCACACACCACGATCCCCATAGTGCGGGCGCCGCCGCCTATTTCGAGCTTGCAAAGGAGGTGGCTGCCCGTGGCTAAGCCAAAGCGTGGAATGGGTCGCGGGCTCGAGGCGATTCTGAGCGTCTCCAGTGAGGCACAGACAGCAGAGGAGTTGCGCGAGCTGCCGGTCGAGCTGATCGTGGCCAATCCCAACCAGCCGCGCAGGCACTTCGACGAGGAGGCGCTGAACGCGCTCGCCGGGTCGCTTGGCGAGCGCGGTGTGCTGCAGCCCGTGCTCGTGCGACCCAAGCCGGGAGGCACGTATGAGCTCGTCGCTGGCGAGCGACGCTGGCGGGCCGCCCAGATCGCTGGATTGACCGAGATCCCAGCGCTCGTGCGCCCGCGTGACGACGCCGCGACGTTGGAACTTGCCTTGATCGAGAACATGGCGCGGGAGGACCTCAATCCGATCGAGGAGGCTCGCGCCTGCGCGGCGCTGGTGGAGGAGCTCGGCTTGACGCGCGAGGAGGTGGGGCTCCGTGTTGGACGCAGTCGTGTGGCGGTGTCGAACCTGCTGCGTCTGTTGGATCTGCCGGATGAGACGATCGATTTGCTCGAGCGGGAGAAGCTCAGCGAGGGGCATGGCCGCGCGCTGTTGCTGGCTGAGGATCACACGGCGAGGCGTCGTCTCGCGCGCGATGCGGTCCGTGAGGGGTGGTCGGTGCGTACGGTCGAAGCGCGCGCGCGTGAGGCAAACCAGGCTGGTGGGGTCGCTACGGGCAAGCGCAGCACACGTGCTAACAAGGCCAACGTTCATCCCGATCAGCAGGAGGCCGCGGCCGCGATCGCCGCGACGCTCGAAGAGGCGCTGGGCGCCGAGGTCAAGGTACGCCCGGAGAAGGGTGGCTATCGGGCCGAGCTTTCGTTTGCTGGCCCTGAGGAGGCACTGGCGTTGGTCGAGGGGTTGGGAAGTGGCCGCCGAAGCCCAAAGGGATGACGCCGGAAGGGCGCCACAGACTTGGGTATAGCTATGCGACCCTCATGCTCGCGCGCGGTGTGGACGGACGCTAGAATCGGCGCTCGCGGGCGATTAGCTCAGTTGGTTAGAGCGCTTCTCTGATAAGGAAGAGGTCCCTGGTTCGAATCCAGGATCGCCCACTGCCGCCTACTGCGGTAGCTTCAGTACCATGACTACCGCGGAGATCGTGGACCGAGCGGGCCGTCTTCTGGCTGCGGCTGCGCCGTCGCACTCGAAGGTGATCCTCTTTGGGTCACACAGCCGTGGCGATGAGAAGGTTGATAGTGACTTTGACTTCTTGGTGATCGAGCCGTCGATCGTCAGCAAGGCTAAGGAGATGGTCCGGTTGCGGGGTGTGCTGGATCCTCTCCGTGTGGCGGCTGATGTGGTCGTTGTCTCCCAAGACTATGCGGAGGAGTGGGGCGATGTTCCCGGGACGATGCTCCACGATGCCCTGACGGAGGGACGTGTCCTCGCCGAAACATGACCTGCGCGATGTAGCCGATCGGTTTTGCTCGTAAGGCTCGCAGCGATGGGATCGCGCTTGAAAAGCTGTCCGACGACTCCGATGTGCCAGATGACATCATCGGCTTCCACACCCAGCAGGCTGTCGAGAAGCTGCTGAAGGCTGCCCTCGCTGGCGCCGGAGTAGCACCGCCCCGCATCCACGATCTCGGGGAGCTGATCGCGCTGCTCGAAGATGCGGACCTATCGCCACCGGCGTCAGCAAGTGAGGCACGCGCTCTCGTTCCCTGGGCAGTCGAATTCCGCTACGACGACATCCTCGACGAACGGCTTGACCGTGTAGCGGCACGCGCAACAGTCACCAAAATCCGCGCCTGGGTGGATGGCCTGCTCTCTTCCTCCAGTGACATCCCCACATCGAGCGGCTTCAGCCCTCCCGGGCAATAACCCGATCGACCTCCACCATCCCACCCGAGTGGTCGTCCGGATAGACGACGATCACGCTTGGCGATCCGCCGAACCAGGCGCTCATCTCGCCCTCGCCGACGTACTCGGCGGCGCGTTGGGAGCCGTCGCCTTGGATCACCCACACGGGCTGACCCTTGTGGAACAGGCTGTCGCCGATATCGGTCATTTCCGATAACGATACTCGTGCCTGCAAGCCGGCCTTGGCGGCTGTCCAGAGGTCGTCCGCCTATTTGGGACGAACGTCCAAAGCGCTGCGTGGGCAAAGTGTCGAATATGGCCACATGACCAGAGAGCAAGCGAGATCGGTAGAGGGCAAGATTCGACTGTGGATTCTTGAGCAGGAGAACGACCGGCGGATGGAGCGGCAGTTGGCCGGGAGCGATCACCGGGCACGGCGGTCGGTCCAGTCGAGTGTCGTCGGTCGCGACGGACGCTACGCCCGGTACTGATCTTTCACTGATTTCTATTACCCGCGACGGCTGGCGGCCATGTGCCAAGACCGACGCGGCCTGTCGGCGCCCGGAGCTCGACGAGCTGTGGGACCGAACGCTGCAGCCGCCGCGGGACTGGCCCCTACGCGAGCTTCCCAAGGACCAACGCGCCCGCAAGCAGCACCAGCCCGGTGGCACAGGCCATCAGCGCGCCCTCCATCGGTGCCGCGACCCGTGCGGCGTCCAGCTCGATCGTGCGTCCGTTGCTCAATCGCTGTTCCCCCTGCAGCGAAACGGTTCGCCGGCGCAGCTCGCGCACCGGTGTGCTCAAGCGTCGCTGGGCCATGCTCAGCATCAGGCATGCCGCGGCGACGAGCACACCGTCGACACGCACCTCGCCTGCCTGCACCCAGAAGGCCGTGAACGCGGGGAACGCCCCCCAGGCCAGCGCGAACCACAGGTCCGAGTGCATCCGCCCGCCAAGCAGCTCGAGGTTGTAGGCGAGAACCAGCAGCACACCGACGGCGACGAACGCCAGCAGCCAGTAGGAGATCGACACGGCGCCCACAACACCGATCGCGACCGACCCCGCCAAAGAGATGCCCATGAGCGCGATCAGTCTCCGATCGGAGATGTTCGTCTGCAGCGGGCGCCCGTGCAGCTCGTCCAGCGCGTGCGCGGCCACGCCGACGGCGAGTAGGAAAGCGAGCAGCGTCCACAGCAGGCGATCGCCGTCCAGGCGGGGCGCCACGGCTGCGCCGATCGCAACGTAGCTCAGGTGCCAAGCTGTGTACGGGGGGTGCAGCAGCGTCAGGAGATCGCGCCAGCCTCCCGGGCGCAGGGCGTAGAACGCCGGTCGGTCAAGCCGGCTCGGCGTCGCCACGGGCGTTTGCTCCTCCGGGGACTGCCGTCGGGTGAGGGCTCTCGTCGGTACTGCCGGCAGAGGCACTGCTACCTGCAGCCGAGCCTCCCTTGGCAGACTCGCGCTTTTGCTTCGTGCCCCACATCACCACCCCACCGCCGAGGCTCATGCGGCGAACGTGCACGTCCACGATCCCCGCCTGCTCCCACAGCTCCACCATGCGGGCGATCGGATAGGTCTCGTAGAAGGCCGGGATGCTCTCGGAGAGGAAGCGGCCCGTGTGCGCCCACTCGCGCGATACAGCTCTACCCAGCACAGGTAGTCCTACATGCGTATAGAAGCTCCACAGGCCTCGCCACAGCGTTTGCGGTGGCACGGCGAACTCGAGCGAGGCGATGCGCCCCCCGGGCCTGACCACGCGCCCAAGCTCGGCCATCGTGGCCGGCGGGTCCTCGACGTAGCGCAGCAGGTAGGTGAAGGTCAGGTGGTCGAACTGCTCGTCTGCGAACGGAAGCTGCTCTGCCTCGCCGCGCACCAGCGAGACTCGCTCGGCGAGCCTGCGGTTCGCATCCAGCCTTGCCTGTGCTCCGGCCAGCATCTGCGGGCTCTGGTCGAGTCCGACCACCTCACAGCCGTAGCGCCGTACGAGCTCCTGCGCCACGAGTCCGGTGCCGGTGGCCACGTCGAGCACGCGCTCGCCGCGCAGCGCCTGCACGGCGTCGACCATTGCCCGCCGCCAACGCGGATCCTGGCCGAAGCTCAGCACCGCCGCCACGCGGTCGTAATGGCGCGGCAGTGGCGCGAACAGCTCCAGCGTCTCGCGCTTGAGCGCGCCGGACGCAGGTGGGGGTTGCTCGATCTCGTTCATGGAGGGCACTCGCTATCGGCCATCTCATCAGAATGATGGCTCTCCGCGCTGGGCACAAGCTTCGCAAGGCGCCGATCAATGGCGAGAACGGCCATACGTTCGCATTAGGGGGATCAGGGTCATCCGTCGAGCCCTACTGCAAGCGGCGCTGCAATCCCGTCCTTGGGGGCTAAGGCAACCGGGCACCCGTGCCGATGATGGCTCCGTGGCAACTACCTCCCGTCCGCTCCCCTTGCGCGCTGTCGCGTCGATCGCTGTGCTTGCGCTCGCGGTCTCGATCACGCTTGTGCTGCTGTTCTCCGCTCCGCCGGCTGGAGCCTTTGTGACGACGGTCGAAGGGACGAACGTTGGCCTGCAGCCGCGCAGCACCACGGTGTTCGACGGAAAGCTGCGACTGGATCCGACGGTAGAACCGGAAGTGATGCCCTCGCCCGAAGAGTTTGCCAACGAAAGCGGCAACTCAATTGTCAGCGCTAGCAAGGTATACGCGATTTATTGGGATCCTACTGACCATTACGATGGCGATTGGCAGCATGTGATCGATGGCTTTTTGCAGAGTATGGGCGCCGCCAGTGGCACGCTCGGCAATGTGTTCGCCGTCGATGCCCAATACACCGACAAGGCCAACCAGCACGCACTGTTCAAGTCTACCTTCCAGGGTGCCTACACCGACACAGACGCATATCCGTCGTCGGGCTGTAAAGATCCCCAGCCGCTCGACCCTCGCGATCGGATCGGCCCCGAAGAAGGCAAGAATAAACGTGGCGAACGCCTATATGAACCTGTTTGTCTGACCGACCAGCAAATCCGCGACGAGCTCCAGACGTTTATAGCTCAGCATTCACTGCAGAAGGGCATGGAAACCATCTTCTATGTGTTGACTCCGCTGGCCGTTACGGTCTGTCTTGACGAAGGCGGTAAAAGTGGTCACTGCTCCGACTTCCAAGGCACGATTGCCGAAGCTGAAGCCGACGAACAAGCTAAGCGGGAAGTGGAACAGCTGGAGCGGGAAGCGGAACAGCGGGGGGAACAGCGGGAAAAGGAAATTATAGAAGAATCCTACGTAGAACCAGAAACGCTCAAGAGCTACAAAAACAGTTTTTGCAGTTATCACTCGGTTATGGATACAAGTAACTCAAGTGGGGGCGAAAACACGATCCTTTACGGCGTGATTCCTTGGACTGCGGGTGGACTTGGCGATAAGCACCTTTTTGAAGAAGACGAACTCAGTGCATACGACTGCCAGGATGGCGGCAACGATCCGAGTAGCAAGCCGGCCGGAAAACACGAGAAAAAGAAGGAAAAGACGGCCAAGGAAGAAGAAGAAAACAAAAAGAAGACTCGTGAACAGCAGCGCGAAATAGCGGAAGCGGAAAAGCTCGAAGGTCCGCACCCGCAGGAGCCCAATCAGGTGAAATGCCCGAGCCCTGACGGTGGCTGCGATACTGGTCTGGCTGATCTGATCGTCAACCAGATCGCGATTGAGCAGCAGAACATCGTCACTGATCCGCTGTTGAACGCTTGGCAGGATCCGAAAGGCAACGAGGCGACTGACGAGTGTCGTGACTGGTTCGCACCGGTCTTGGGCGGTAATTCAGGCGCACAAGAAGAGTCGGATGCTGGAACGCTCTTCGACCAGGCTCTGGTAGGTAGCGACTATTACCTCAATGACGCTTTCAACCTTGCAGCGCTGAAGCTGCCTTACCCCGGGGTGGCGTGCTTGGGGGGAGTTTCACTGCTACCTCAGTTCACCACGCCAAACCCGATAAACGTCAACGAAATAGTCGGCTTCGACGGGATGGAGTCAGATATTTCGCTCAACGCTGACACCGTCTTCTCTCCGACCGGCGAACCGCATACAGGCTACGCCACCTACACCTGGAACTTCGGCGACGGCTCAGCCCCTGTAGTCGGCTACGCGCCAGGTGCCCCGCTGGTGAACTCTCCAGGAGTCTCGCCGTGCGGCGCTGCACAATGGGAAGCGCCCTGTGCGGCCAGCGCCTATCACTCCTATAAGTACGGCGGCACCTATGAAGTGACACTTACTGTCACCGATGTGGGCGGTAACACCGCCAGTGTCAGGGAGCCGGTAACGGTCGTCGGCCCGCCTGAACCAAAACCTGAACCGACGCCAACACCGACGCCAACACCGGCGCCGGCACCTGCCCCGACACCTTCGACCACCACGCCGGGGGGCTCAGGTAGCTCCGGCTCCTCGGGCAGCTCCGGTGGAACCGGCACCACATCAACATCGACACCCCCGGTACTCGGCGCCTCGGTTACCTCCAAGTCGCTGAAAAAAGCGCTCAACAGCGGCCTCCCCGTGCGCTACACCACCAACGAGCAGGTTGCCGGAAACATCGAGGTTCTGCTTGAAAGCGGCACAGCCAAGCGTCTGGGCATCAAGGGCGCGACGGCTACGGGTCTGCCCGCCGGTACACCGAAGTCGATCGTCGTCGGCACGGCCGTGCTCGTGACGACAAAGGCCGGCCAGGGCACGATCCGCGTGAAGTTCACCTCGAGTGCTGCCGCCCGCCTGAAGCACGTTCACAAACTGAAGGTCACACTGCGCCTGTTCGCACGCAACGCGTCGCGTCAGAGTCCGCAGACGACGACGATGCTGAGCACCGTCGTGCTCAATCCCTGAGGGCGCTACAGCCCCGGGGGGTGACGCACGGCGTAACCTTCGAGCGGCGGCTGCGAAACAAGCCAGCGCGAAGCGTAAGGCCCGCTACGACCTGCCGTGTCGAACCAGACGCCGTCCACGTCCATGAACGTGTGGCCGGCGTTGGCGTAGATCGTGATCCAACGTCCCGGCCCAGGTTCGCCCCAGGTGGCGAGGTCGCCCGACACCAGCGGTGCGCTCAACAGTCCGCCGGCTGCAAGCGCATAGCTGACTGAGCCAGAGCAGTCATAGCCGTTGGCGACGAACGAGGCATGGCCACCCCCCCAGATGTAGGGGAAGTCGGCGATCGCGTTGCCCCCGGCGACCACGCGCTGCACCGCTTCAGGCACGTTCGTGGGGATTGGGATCGTGCCGTTTCCGCCGACCGAGAAACCCCCGGCGACGGGCGTGAGTACACGTCGCTGCGCCGCCTGTTCCTGGGCCTTGGCCTTTTCCTCTTCACCGAGCTCTTTGCGGATTTCGGAGTCTGAGGCTGCTCCGGGAGCGATTGCGGCTTCTGCGGCGACGCTTGGTGTGCTCGCGCGAGCGTGGTGCACAGAGGCAGGCAGCGGGAAGCTCTTGGATTCTTCGGGATCGCGCACCTCGGCGACGGCGACGCTCTTGGCCGAACCGGCACTTGCGCCTGCCGGAGAGCCACCGCCGGTGGCGCTCGGAATCGCACCTTTGAGGTGGGTGCTCGTACTGGAATGCGTTGCCTCCGTTGCCCCTGTCTCGGCACCGGTGTTGGCAGTCCCCGGCTTGGTTGCTCGGACGGTCTGTCCAGCGCGCTGGACGGAGGAATGGCGCCGTTCTACGCCGTTGCCTGCCCGCGCGACACTTGCCTTGGCGGTTCCAGCAGGCGCTGAGTGACCGCCGCCGCTGAGCAGCAAGGCGGCGATGACGGCGATCGCGACGACGGCGAAACCGCCCGCGAGCAAACGCCACGAAAGCGGCAGGCCCCCTCGCGAGCCAGGCTGGACTGTGGTGTCGGACCCCGTACTCACCCACCGACAGGCTAGCGCCGCGCGTGCGGGTCGTACGCCAATCCCAAACAGAGCCCCTCCGCGGCCACCTTCGGTACCCTGATCGGATGCCCGTACAGGAAACCGCCGTGGACGTTCGTCCAGGCGGCGCTGAGCATCGCGCCGAAGCGCGTGTGCACATGCGTCTACTGCACGGCATGCGCCGACCTGCCAACTGGCTGCAGCTGGTTCGTTTCGGGCTTGTCGGCGGCGTGGGCTTCGTGCTCAACCTTGTCGTCTACACGCTGTGCGTGCACGTTCTGCATGTCGCCTATCAGCCGGCATACGTGCTGGCTTGGCTGGTCGGCGTGACGAACAACTTCGTGCTCAACCGCCACTGGACGTTCGACGCCTCGGCAGGCAGGGCCCACTTCCAGGCCGTCCGCTTCTTTGTGGTGAGCTTGATCGCCGCCCTCTTCGGGTTCCTCGTCCTCACGCTGCTCGTCGAGGTCGGTGGACTCGCCAAGGTGCCGGCCGAGGCGATCGCCGTGGCGGCCTCGATGCCGCTCAACTTCCTCGGCAACAAGCTCTGGAGCTTCCGGATGCGCCACTGACGCAACTTCGTGCTCTGTCCGATGGGTCGGAGCGCGAGATTGGGTACCTATACTCTGGATTTCCCCCGCTGGAGGAACGTCGTGCAGGAGATGGTCATCTATGGCGTGAGCTTCGACATGGTCGGCAAGCAGCCGATTGTGTTGCTGAAGACAGTGGACGGCAACAGGTTCCTGCCGATCTGGATCGGGCACCCCGAGGCCGCCTCGATCCTGATGAAGCTGCAAGGCGCCAGCACGCCGCGCCCGATGACCCACGACCTGCTGTGCGAGATGCTCGGCGAGCTGGACGTAAAGTGCACCCAGGTGGCGGTCACCGAGTTGCGCGAGAACACGTTCTTCGCCTCGATCACGCTGAACGTCGGCGGGCGCGAGCTCGAGATCGACTCGCGCCCGAGCGATGCGATCGCGATCGCCGTCCGCGCAGGCGCTCCGATCTTTGCGGCCGAGGAGGTGATCGCCGAGTCGGCGATCGAGTTCGAGCACAACATCGAGGAGTCCGAGGACGTCGTCGAGCGCTTCAAGGAGTTCCTCGACGAGGTGACGCCAGAGGACTTCGCCGCCGGCGACTCTTAGCGGCTGCGGCGCTCCGCGTCGCGCTGCTCGCGTCGCGGTAGCTCGACGACCTCGGCCATCCCAGCGTCGGAGCGCTGGACCGCTGGCTTAGCCGCCGCCGGCTCGGCACCGGTGAGCGTGCCGAACAGGCCCACCTGCTCACGCAGAACCTTGCCGATGCGCCTGATCCCCTCGCGGATGTCCTCCTCGGGCACGCCCGCGAAGTTGAGCCGCATCGAGGAGGCTCCGCGCCCGTCGAGGTAAGCGGCGCGGCCCGGGACGAAGGCGACGGCCTCGCTCTCCAGTGCCCGCGCGAGCAGGTCGGTCGTGTCGATGTACTCCGGCAGCGTCGCCCAGATGAACAGCCCGCCCTGCGGCTTGGTCCAGCTGGCGGCCGGGCCGAAGTGCTCGGCCAGCGCATCGAGCATCGCGTCACGGCGCGTGCGGTACAGGTCCTTCAGCGAATCCAGGTGGGCCAGCCACAGCGGCTCGTCGTCGTTGCGAGCGGCGCTGAGCGTCCCTCCACTTGGCCCGCGCCGCACGCCACCGCGCGTGCTCTCTTCGAAGTAGGCCGCCACGAACAGCTGCGTGACCGGCGAGGAGCACAGATCGGCGCCCTGCTTGCACAGGTTCAGCTTTTCGAGCACCGGTCCAGGCGCAACGGCCCAACCCAGGCGAACGCCCGGCGAGAGGATCTTCGAGAAGGTTCCCAGGTAGACGACGAAGTCGGAGGCGCCGCCGCGTTTGGCCGCTGCCGCATCGAGCGAGTGCAGCGTTGGCAGCGGCTCGCCCTCGTAGCGCAGCAGGCCGTAAGGGTTGTCCTCCAGCACCAGGATCTCGCGCTCGCGCGCCACCTCCACCAAGCGTCGCCGCCGCGCCAGCGACATCGTCACGCCGCCCGGGTTTTGGAAGTTGGGGATCGTGTAGATGAACTTCGGGCTGCGCCCTTCCTGCGTAAGCCGATCGAGCGTGGCCTCGAGCTCGTCGATCGGCATGCCGTCGGCGTCCATCTCGATCTGCACGACGTTTGCCTGGTAGGCGTCGAACGTCGGGACCGCGCCCGGGTATGTGGGCGCCTCCGCCACGATCGTGTCGCCCGGGTCGATGAAGGCCTTGCACATCAGGTCGATCACCTGCTGTCCGCCGGTCGTGACCAGTACCTCGTCGGGGTCCACAGAGGTGTCTTCCTCGGCCATCACCTGCACGATGCACTGCACCGTGCACGCCATCCCCTCTGTCGGCCCGTACTGCAGCGCACGCGCGGTCGACTCGGCGGCGACCTTCGACATCAGCTTCGCGTACAGCTCCGGGGGAAAGGTCTTCGTCTCGGGCAGGCCGCCCGCGAGCGAGATCACCTCCGGGCGTTCGGTCAGCGACATCATGTCGCGCATCGCCGAGGAGCGCATGCCGTGCGTGCGCTCGGCGAACAGGCTTTCGTAGCGCGCCAGTTCGTGCGCCGTCGGCCGGGTCCGCCCGCCCGCCTTCGCTTGCCCGGTGGGTGTGTGCCCTTTGGTCGTGGCCTTCGGGGTGTTCCCCGGCTTGGGGGGCTCCCCGCCGCCGGAGGCGTCGTCTATCGTCATGACCCGTCTCAAGGTAGCGCACCATCCAAACGACTTCATCTCCTGCAACGATCACGGCTGCCCCATGAACGGACTCGTCTTCTACATCGGCCTCGGCCTCGGCCTCGCCGCCGCCTGCGGCCTGCGGCCGTTTCTACCCTTGCTGCTTGCCGGTGGGCTTGCCAGCTCGGGCGCGCTGGGCGTCAGCTTCAGCACCGGCGCCTTCAGCTTCCTGGAAGCAGACTGGTGGCTGCTCGTGGTCGCCGTCGTGTTTGCGCTCGCCTATGCACTGCAGATGCTGCTCGGCCTTGCGCCGACGATCGACCCGAGCGACCGCAGCTCGCGGCCCGACCCGCTTGCGGCATCGCTGGCGGGCCTGAGTGTCGGCGCCGGGGCGCTGCTGTTCGCCGGCACACTCGCCGCGCATGGCGACGCCTCCTGGCCTGGGCTCCTCGGCGGTTTCCTCGCCGCCGGCTTGGCGCAGCGGGCCTCGGGGCCGGTGATCGCGCGGGCACGCAAGCGTCTGCCCGACCGCGGCGCTCGCGAAGCCTTGACGCTGTATCTCGACTCCGCCTCGCTGCTCCTGGCCGTACTCGTGGCGCTGCTGCACCCGCTCGGGTATGTGGCGATCGCGCTGCTGGCATGGTTCGTCTGGCGGCTGCGCTCACGCTCGGACGAGAAGTACGCGGGCCTGCGGATCCTGCGCAGGTAGTGGCGCCGATCGGAAGCGCGCGGTGGGATAGCGCGCGCGGTCTCCCTTGGTGGGGCGTTGCGCCGGCTGCTCCACGAGGTCGCCGGTGACGCGCGCGCGCACGGAGGCGCCCTCAAAGCTCGTTCTCTGCGTCATCGACGCGATGGCGCCCGCGATGCTCGAGCGTGCGGTGGCTGCCGGCGAGGCGCCAACGCTCGCCGCGCTTATGGAGCGCGGCCTCTATGTTCCTGACTGCGTCGCGGCCTTTCCCTCGGTAACGCCAGTTTGCGCGGCTTCGATCGTTACGGGCACCTGGCAGGACCGCCACGACATCCCCGGCATGTGCTGGTATGACCGCGCCGAGCAACGCTACGTCGAGTACGGCTCCAGCTTCCGCGCATCCCAGCGTGTCGGCCTCACGCGCCAGTTGACCGACACCGTCTACAACATGAACGGCTCGCACCTGTCGCGGGAGACGCCGACCGTGTTCGAGTCGCTCGACGACGAGGACGTTCGCACCGCCGGTACCACCTACCTGATGTACCGCGGCCGCCATCTCCACAAGCCCCAGCGCGACAGCCCGCTGACGCGCATCGCCTCCACATTGATGCGCCATTCGGTCATGGGCCCGCGCGAGCTGTTCTACGCGGACATCTTCGCCAGCCGCCGTACCGGCTGCCGCTCGTCACTCGGCATGCCTGGCGTGCGCGACCGCCATTCAGGCTGCGTCGGCTCGTACATGGTCGAGCACGACCTGTTCGACTTCCTGTTGCTGTCCTTGCCTGACAACGATTGGCACTCCCACCGTGCAGGGCCTGAGGGTCAGGTGCGCTCGATCGCGCTGGCCGACGTTCAGCTCGCGCGCGTGATGGAGGCCGCTGGCGGCGTCGAGCCTTTCCTGGCCGAGCATGCCGTGATCGTGATGGCCGACCACTCACAGGCGCCGGTCACGGCTGCGATCCCGCTGAGCGAGGAGCTGGCGCAGCTCGACGTGATCTCGCCGGGTTCGCGCACGCGCCGGCCCGGAATCGCCGTCTGCCCCTCCCAGCGCGCGGCGATGGTCTACGTGCTCGACAGCGAGCGCCCGGAGCGGGTGCGCTCGGATGTCGTGCGCGCCGCGCTCGGGATCGATGGCGTGGAGCTTGCGATGTGGCTGGAGCGCGACGCCCACGGCGCGCCGATGGAGGCCGTGATCGCAGCACCCGGAATCGGAGAGTTGCGCTTCTGTCCAGGGGGCGATGATTTGGATTTGGATGGGCGTGCCTGGTCGCTCGAAGGCAGCCTCGCGGTACTCGACGCCAAGCGTCGTGACGGACGGTTGATCTGCCCTGACCATCCGGACGCTTTCGATCGAGTCTGGTCGGCCCTGACCTGCCCCACCTCGGGTGACGTGCTGCTCTCGGCGGCGCCCGGCTGCGAGTTCTCAGACCTCGGTGGCCAAGCCCATGTGGGCGGCGGTTCGCACGGCTCATTGCGCGGCGAAGATTCGCTTGGGGCCCTGATCCTGTGCGGCGTCGATGTTCCCCAGGCGCCGCGGCAGTGGAGCATTCGCGACCTCGCTCCGCTGGTGCTGGAGCATTTCGCGTAGGCCGGCGCAGGTCCAGACGGGACGCCGGTACCCTCGCACGATGGTCTTTAGGACCCGCGAAAGAATAGACCCGCCATTTATTCTTTCGCGGGCCCTCGCCCGCACGCTGGCTATCGGTATCGCGGTATGGGCGCTGAGTTCGGCTCCGGCACTCGCGGCGCAGCCGCGCAGCGAGAGCTTGACCGGACCCTCCTCGCGGCTGGGGGTCCCGGCTCTCTCCTCGGGCGGGCACGCCCAAAAATCCTCCCCCCAAACAGAAGCCACGCTCAGCGTGCCTGCCAAGAACACGGCATTGGCCAAATCGAGTACGACGACCACCATCGCCGAACCGGAAGCCCCCGTACCTGTGGCCGACTCGGACACGCCCCCACCCGGACGCCATAGCTCGCCCGACCGGATGTTGCAGATCGCCGACCGCCTGCCGCAGATGCGCGCTGTGCGGGCCGAATACCCAGGTTCCTTCGGCGATGTCTACCTGAAGGGGCCCAGTCGCTGGCAGGTCAGCTACTTCTCCAAGCAGGGCAAGGAGATCGGCTTGGTGATTCTTGCCGACTACAGCGGTCACGTGCTCGAACAGTGGACCGGCTTTCAGATCGCCTGGACGATGGCGCGCGGCTATCCGGGCGCTTTTGGCAGGCACGTGAACGCGCTCTACATCTGGATTCCGATGTGTCTTTTGTTCTTCGTGCCGTTCTTCGACTGGCGCAAACCCCTGCGCTTGCTGCACCTCGACCTGCTCGTGCTGCTGTCCTTCTCGGTCTCGCTGGCGTTCTTCGACCACGCGCACATCTACGCCTCCACGCCGCTCGTCTATCCACCGCTGATCTACCTGCTCGTGCGCATGCTGCTGCTGGCGCGGGTCGGGCGTCGCAGGCAGTCGGGACGCGAAGCCCCCAGAGCGCCACGCCTGCTGATCCCGCCCGCCTGGCTCGCGCTCGGCGTGGTGTTCCTGCTCGGCTTTCGCATCGCGCTGAACGTCACCGACTCCAATGTGATCGATGTCGGCTATGCCGGAGTGATCGGTGCCGAGCGGATCGCCCACGACGAGCCGCTGTACGGCGGCTACCCCTCCGACAACGAACACGGCGACACCTATGGGCCGGCCAACTACGAGGCCTACGTGCCCTTCCAGCAGATCTTCGGCTGGAGCGGCACCTGGGACGACCTGCCTGCCGCGCACGCAGCCGCGATCTTGTTTGACCTGCTGGCGGTCGGCCTGCTGTTCCTGCTCGGTCGGCGCGTCCGCGGCCCGGGCCTTGGGATCCTGCTCTCCTACGCTTGGGTCTCCTACCCCTTCACGCTCTATGCGCTGGAGAGCAATTCAAATGACTCTTTGGTGGCGGTGCTGATTCTGGCGGCGCTGCTGGCTTGTCCAAAGCGATGGGGCCAAGCCGCGACGTCTTCAGCTCGCGGCATGTTCGCTGCTCTGGCGGGCCTCACCAAGTTTGCGCCGCTCGCGTTGGCGCCACTGTTGTGGACCCATGGGCTGGGCGATCTCTCGGCGCGGCGGCGGGCAGGCGCGCTGGCCTTGTTCGCGTTCGCATTCGTGCTGACGGTTGCCGTCGTCTCGATCCCGGCTTTCACGCACGACTCGCTGCACACGATCTACGAGCGCACCTTCGCCTACCAATCAGACCGCGAATCGCCCTTCTCGATCTGGGGCCTGTACGGAAGTTCGCCCACCGGTGGTCGCTATCTGCGCTGGTTGAGCAGTGCCCGAGCCGCCGTGGTCGGCGCCGGGATCGCGCTGGCGCTGGCGCTCGCGGTGCTGCCACGCCGCGAAGACCTGGTCGGTCTGGCCGCCGCCGCCGCGGCGATCCTGATCGCCGTGCAGCTCGGCATCGACCATTGGTTCTACCTGTACATCCCGTGGTTCTTCGGCCTGGTGATGCTGGCGCTATTGGGCCAGATCAACTGGGACGCTTCGCCGCGGTCCCTTGGACGGGGACGGGCGGACGCGGCATCAGAATCTGCTCGATCGAGTCCGCTCGCAGTGCCCGCGAGCAGCGTATGAGGACACCCATCAGCCAGGGGTCCTCCTTGGAGGTCTCAAAGCGCACCGGCATCTGCGTCACAAGCGACTCGACCGCCTGCTCGCGCTTGACCCCGATCACGCCGCCGCGCGGACCGGTCATGCCCACGTCTGTGATGTAGGCGGTGCCTTTCGGCAGCACGCGCCCATCGGCGGTAGGTACGTGCGTATGGGTGCCGACCACAGCGGTCACGCGTCCATCCAGCAGCCAGCCAAGTGCCACCTTCTCGCTCGTCGCCTCGGCGTGCATGTCCACGAGGATGTGATCGACGCTGCCAAGCTCGCGCAGGGCAGGCTCGATCTCGGTGAAGGCCGAGCGTCCCGCCTTCAGGAAGAGGTTGCCGCTGAGGTTGACGACGCCCAGGCGCAGCCCGTCCTTCTCCACCACGCAAACGCCGCGCCCGGGCTGTCCACGCAGGTAGTTGAACGGCCGCACGATTCGCTCCTTGGTGTCGAGATAGGAGTAGATCTCACGCCGGTGGTAGGCGTGATTGCCAAGCGTGATCGCGTCGATGCCGTTGCGGAACAGCTCCTCGGCCACCTTGGGCGTGATGCCAAGCCCGCCGGCGACGTTCTCGCCGTTGACCACGACGAAGGTCGGCGCATAACGCTCGCGCAGGATCGGCAGGCACTCGAGCAGCGTGTGGCGCCCGATGCTGCCGACGAGATCGCCGACGAACAGGATGCTGACGCTGCCGGGCTGGGCGGACTCCGCCCCAGTCTTTGGCGGGGTGCTCGTGGCGGTGTCCTTCGCCCCCTGCGTCGCCTCCGGCTCAGCCATACTCTGCCCATTGTTCGAGCTTGGATGACAGGGGAGTCGTGAGCGAGGCCCAGCCGCCTACAAAGGCCGAGCGCGAGCTCGTCGAAGACGGCGAGCAGACGCCTGCCGTAGAGCCGTCTGCCGCCGAGGCCCAGCGCGTGCTCGTGCCGCGCTGGGTGCAGCTCGTGATGCTGCCGATCTCGCTGCTGGCGCTGTGGGCGCTCGCACGGGCGGCGGGCAAGGTGCTGCTCGTGTTCGTCATCGCCGGGTTGATTGCGCTCATCCTGAATCCACTTGTCGCTTTCTTGCAGCAGCGCACCCGCAGCCCGCGTGGACTGGCGGTGCTGGCCGTATACCTAGCATTCTTCCTGACGCTCGCCGGTGTCGGCTTCCTGCTTGCCAACCCGATCTCCCATCAGGTTCGCACCTTCACGAACAACCTCCCGCATATTGTCAATGAAGCCAACCAGCAGATCGAAAGCCTGCAGCGCACTCTGAACAAAGACGGAGTCCACGCCAAACTCGTAGGCCAAGGTAAGACGGCTCTGCAGACGTTGCAGGATCAGCTCTCCAAGAGCGCCGGCCAACTCGCGACGTTCGGCACCGGCCTGCTCACCGAAGTCGCCAAAGCGCTTGTCGATCTTGTGCTCGTGTTCGTGCTGTCGGTCTACATGCTCGTCTACGGCCAGTCGATCGGCCGTGTCGTGCGCAAGGCGATGCCCCCAGGCGACGGCTCGACCGCGGACGACTTTCCCAATCTCGCCCAGCATGCCGTATCGCGCTATGTCGGCGGCCAGCTGCTGTTCAGCATCATCATGGGCACCTCCACGGGTGTGGCGCTGTACCTGTTCGGCGTGCTCGGAATCTTTCCCGACGGCCGCAGCTATGCGCTCGCGTTCGCGGTCTTTTACGGGGTTATGGAGCTCGTCCCCTACATCGGCCCGATCCTCGGTGCGATTCCGCCGATCGTCTTGGCGCTGTTCACAGACCCGATCAGCGCGCTTTGGGTGGGCCTTTTGTTCGTCGGTCTACAGCAGCTGGAGGGTCACGTCGTGGCGCCGCAGATCTTCAGCCATACGCTGCGCATCAACCCACTGCTCGTGATCTTCGCGCTGTTGCTCGGCTTGCAGCTGTACGGGATCATCGGCGCGCTCGTGGCCTTGCCGATCCTCTCGGTATTGCGCGAGACAGCGCTCTACCTGTACCGCCATCTGGCGTTCGAACCGTGGGAGCGCACTCCCGATAAGTTGCTGTGAGCGAGGTTCTGCGCGTCGAGGGTCTCGGCAAGCATTACGGCTCGCGCGAGGCTCTGCGCGATGTCGGCTTCGCGGCCCATTCCGGTGAGATGTTGGCCGTCGTCGGGCCGAACGGGGCTGGCAAGACGACCTTGCTTTCGATCCTTGCCGGCGTGCAAGCGCCGAGCGCGGGAACGGTCAGCCACGCGGCCGGCGAGATCGGTTGGGTGCCGCAACAGCCCGCCGTATACTCGAAGCTGTCGGTCGTCGAGAATCTGCGCTTGTTCGCACGCTTGGAGAAAGTGGGTGATACCGAGGCGGCGGTCGCACGCATGCTCGAGCAGACGGGACTGATCGAGCGCGCAGACGAGCGCATCGACCGGCTCTCCGGCGGCAACCAGCAGCGCGTCAACGTGGCCCTTGGCCTGCTCGCCGATCCCCCGGTGATCCTGCTGGACGAGCCCTCCACGGCGCTCGACCCCGGACAGCGCGAGCGCCTGTGGCTGCTCGTCAGCGAACTGGCAGCGGGTGGCACCGGCATCGTGTTCTCGACGCACATCGTCGCCGAGGCCGAGCGCTACGCGGCGCGTGTGCTAGTGCTCGATCAGGGTCGTCTGCTTTTCGATGGTACGCCCCAGGAGCTGGCTGGCGAGGGCGGTGGCGGGGACTTCGAGCGGGCCTTCGTCTCGTTCCTGAGCAAACGGGGCGAGCGGTGATGTGTGTCTTTTTTGGGGATGCCCGTGTGTGTGCGCGCGGCGTTGTTGAGAAAAGAGCCCTCCTTATAAGTAGGAGAACAGCGCAATGAGGTGGCTGCTGGGCAAGGACCTGCTGATCCTGCGCCGCTCCCGCCTGCTGGTGGCGCTGCTGATCTTCTATCCGGTGGCGATCGCGCTTTTGATCGGCTTCGCGATCTCGGCAAGTCCCGCCAAGCCGCGTGTGGCGATCGTCGACGAAACCCCGCCCGGCGAGACGATCACGCTCGGTGGCGCTCGCGTCGGTCTGGACGAATACACAAAGCAGCTCTTCAGCCAGGTCGACGTCGTGCACGTCCCGACACGCGCGGCCGCCGAGAGCAAGGTCGCGTCCGGCGACGTGCTGGCGGCGATCGTGATCCCGTCGGACATCGTCGCCAAGATCTCTTCTGGGGTCAGTCAGGCCCAGATCGAAGTGATCTACAACGGCAATGCCGTCGAGCAGTCATTCGTTCGCTCCACGATCGACGCCACCCTGGCGCAGGCAAACCTGGCGCTCTCAGAACAGATCAAGAGCGTCGCCGTGCACGACCTCAACCTGCTGCTTTCCGGCGGGCATATCGGTCCGCTGGGCGGTCAGGAACTCATCGGTCTGCGCCAGCTGCCGGCAACGCTTCACGGAATCGCAAGTCGTCAGCCGCCCGGCAGGGACCGCGACACTTTGACGCGTATCGCCGGCTTTGCGAACCTCGCCGCCAACAATCTCGGCATCGCCGCCGACGTGCTCACGACCGTCAGTCAGCCGATCGCGGTGCACAGCAAGCTGCTGCAGGGCAAACGAACGCCGCTGGACACCTACGCCGTGGTGGTGGCTGTGAGCATCTCGCTGATGTTCCTGTGCGTACTGCTGGCCGCGGGTGGGGTGGCTCTCGAGCGCGAAGAGCACACGATCGCCCGGCTCGTTCGTGGTTTGGTCTCGCGCGAGGGGCTGCTGGCCGAGAAGGCGATGCTTGCGGCGGTCTGTGCCTTCGTGGTGGCCCTGGCGATGCTGCTCGGAGTCAGCGCCTTCGTCTCGCTCGACGTATCTCGCATCGGCCTGTGGGTGCTGGCGCTTGCATTCGGCGCGCTCGGCTTCGGCGCCCTGGGCGTGGCGATCGGAGCCTTGGCACGCGAGGTGCGCGCTGCCTCGCTGCTGGCCTTCCTGCTCTCGCTGCCGTTGGTGTTCCTCGCGCTCGTGCCAAGCGGATCTGTCGCCACCGGCCTCTACGACGTGATTCGAGTTGTCTCGTTCGTGTTCCCTTACAAGGCGGCGTTGCAGGCGCTGGACGCAGCGGTCAATGGAGCCGCGCCGTCACTCGGCGCCTGCATCGCCCACCTGCTCGCCGTCACGCTCCTGTTCGGCGTGCTGGCCCGTCTGGGCCTGCGCCGGGCCGAATAGCGTGCGCTGGGTCGACCATCGTGCGCCGCGCCGGAGCGCGCGTCGGACCGAATAGCGCCCACACGCTGTAGCGGTAGCCCGAATTGACCGTTGTCGGCGAGTATCCTCGAACACGATGGCCTTTCCAACAACGCGCATGCGCAGGCTGCGCGCCTCGCCGGCTCTACGAGGGCTGGTGCGCGAGACGGAATTGCGCGCCGACCGTCTGGTGCTGCCGCTGTTCGTGTCTGAGACCGCCACGAGGCGCGAGCCGATCGACGCTATGCCGGGCGTCGAGCGTCTGCCGCTCGGCGATGTCGTCATGGAGGCACGAGAGGCAGCCTCGCTTGGGTTGGGGGCGGTACTCCTGTTTGGCATTCCCGCCGAGAAGGACCCCGAAGGCTCGGCCGCCTGGGACGACGAGGGAGTGGTGCAGCGTGCGGTCGCCGCGATCAAGCGCGAGCTGCCGCGTTTGCTCGTGATCACAGACGTGTGCCTGTGCGAGTACACCACGCACGGCCACTGCGGGGTTTTGGGCGAGCAGGGTGAGGTCGAGAACGACGCGACGGTGGAGCGGATCGCGCGAACCGCAGTAAGTCATGCTTCCGCCGGTGCTGACATCGTGGCCCCGTCGGACATGATGGACGGCCGCGTTGGAGCGATTCGCGCAGAGCTCGATTCCGAGGGCTTTGACGAGACGCCGATCCTTGCCTATTCGGCCAAGTTCGCCTCCGCCTTCTACGGTCCGTTCCGGGAGGCTGCGGGCTCCTCCCCCGCCTTCGGCGATCGCCGCGGCTACCAGCTCGACCCGGCCAACGGGCGCGAAGCGGTGCGCGAGGCAGTTTTGGACGCCGAAGAGGGCGCCGACATGTTGATGGTCAAGCCGGCTTTGGCCTACGGCGACCTGATCCGGGCTGTCAAGGAGGCGACTGCCCTGCCGGTCGCGGCGTACAACGTGAGTGGCGAGTATGCGATGGTCAAGGCGGCGGCTGCGGCGGGATACATCGACGAGCGTGCCACCGTCTGTGAGATCCTGACCTCGCTGCACCGCGCAGGTGCTGACATAGTGGTCTCCTACCACGCCAAGGATGCGGCGGTTTGGCTGTCCGATCCGCAGTTGGGCATTACATGATGCGGGGGACTGTGCGATGCGCGATAGTTGTCTTCTACGGCAAACACGTATACAACCTAAAAGTTGTATTCCGGTTTCTCTCCACACCTAGCAGCCCGACACCATCCAGCGGACAAGCAGCCTGATGCCACTCCAAGACACAGCCACAACAAACGACAGCGAGAGCCCTGTGCCAGTAGACGGCATCGCCGACACCGCCCCGGGGCGGGCGGGACTGAAGACCAGGAGCCGCAAGTACGGTGCGGCGATTCCGCTGGACGAGCTGGACAAGCGCCTGCTCAACCTGATGCAGGGCAGCTTTCCGATCGAGCCGCGCCCCTACCTGCGTGTGGCCGAGCTTGCGGGTGTGCAAGAGGCCGAGGTGATGGAGCGTGTGCAGCACCTGCTCGACGAACGCATCATCCGCCAGGTGACGCCGATCTTCGACACGCGTGCGCTCGGCTACTCCTCGATGCTGGTCGCAGCAAAGGTCGATACGGAGAACCCGCAGCGCGCCGCACAGGTCATCAATGCCCACCCGGGCGTATCCCACAACTACCTGCGCAACCACGAATTCAACCTGTGGTTCACGATCGCGACCGAGCCGGACTCGCCGCTGGGTCTCGAGGGAACTCTGCAAGCGCTGGCTGCCGAGGCCGGCGCCGAGTCCGTTCGCCAGCTGCCCACGCTCAAGCTGTTCAAGATCAGGATGGATCTGGAGATGGAGGGTGGCACCGAGGCGCTTGCCAAGCCCGCCGTTGCCACCGAGCCGATCGAGCTCGAGCGCCAGCCCTACGACGAGACGGACGTCGAGGTCATCAAGGCGCTGCAGGGCAACATGCCTGTGATCCCGGAACCTTACGCGCCGGCGGCTGCACAGCTGGGGCGGGACCAAAGGGCCTTCCTTGATCACCTGGCAGGCATGCAAGAGCGTGGGTTGTTGCGCCGTGTCGCGGCGATCCTCTACCACCGTCGCGCCGGCTTCTCCGCAAACGGGATGGGCGTCTGGAAGGTGCCCGACGAGCACATCCACGACGTGGGCCGCCAGATGGCGGCGGTGCGCGGCATCTCCCACTGCTACCAGCGGCCCACCTACGCCGACTGGCCCTACTCGGTCTTCACCATGGCCCACGGCCGCTCGAAGGAGGAGTGCGACGCCGTGCTCGACGCGATCGCGGAGATGACCGGCATCGTAGAGCGAGCCACGCTCTACTCCTCGACCGAGTACAAGAAGATCCGCCTGCTCTACTTCACCGACGAGTTCAAGGCCTGGGAACGCGAGCACGCCGGCGTCTAGGTGCCGCCGTCGACAGGTGACGTCGAACAGGTGACCGCCGTCCCGATCCAGTGTGCGCTTCACTGACTCCATGCCGGCCTCTCTGACAGACACCCGCTCGGGCGAGCTCTACCGCCGCGCGCTGCAGTTGCTTCCAGGAGGAGTGAACTCTCCTGTGCGAGCGATGCAGGCGATCGGGCGCGACCCGATCTTCATCGAGCGCGCCGCGGGCGCCGAGCTCTTCGACGTGGACGGCAACCGCTACGTCGACTACGTCTGCTCGTGGGGGCCGATGATCCACGGCCACGCCCATCCGGCGGTACTGGATGCCGTGAAGGAGGCCGCAGGGCGCGGCACGAGCTTCGGGGCACCAACCGCCGGCGAGGTCGATCTGGCTGAGGAGATCGCTCGCCGGATGGAGTCCGTGGACATGCTGCGCATGACCTCCTCCGGCACGGAGGCCACGATGACGGCTCTACGACTCGCACGCGCGGCCACCGGGCGCGAGCGGATCGTCAAGTTCGCCGGTGCCTATCACGGCCACGTGGACGGCCTGCTGGCCCAAGCGGGCTCGGGCCTGGCCACGCAGGCGTTGCCATCCAGCCCCGGCGTGCCGGCTGAGGTGGCGGCAGCCACGACGGTCGTGCCGTGGAACGATCCCGAGGCGCTGATTGCCGCTACCACTGGCGGTGGGCCGATAGCGGCAATCATCGCCGAGCCGCTGCCGGCGAACATGGGTCTTGTGCCCGCGCACGAAGGCTTCCTGGATTTGCTGCGCGAGCGCGCCGATGCCTGTGGCGCCCTGCTGATCCTCGACGAGGTGATCAGCGGCTTCCGCGTAGCGCGCGGTGGAGCGCAGGAGTTGAGCGGCGTGCAAGCCGACCTGACGATCATGGGCAAGATCATCGGCGGCGGCCTGCCCGCCGGCGCCGTGGGCGGCCGCGCCGAGCTGATGCGCATGCTCGCCCCGGCGGGCGAGGTCTACCAGGCTGGCACGCTCTCAGGCAACCCGCTTGCCATCGCGGCCGGTTTGGCCACGCTGGAGTTGCTCGACGACGCTGCATACCTGCGCTTGGCGTCGATCACTGAGCAGCTGGCCGAGGGCCTGCGGGTGGCGGCAAGCGCGGCGGCGGTCGGGCCTAGGCCGGAATCGGGAGCCGCAGGGCTCGGAGCTGGGCCAGGTGGCTCGGCGTCCGCGGGGTATCCGGTGCAGGTCGTCAGCGCGCCCGGCCTGCTGACGGTGTTCTTCAGCGACACCCCCGTCAACGACATGGCGGCAGCCGAAGCCTGCGACCGCGAGGCCTACGCTCGCTGGTGTCGCGCGCTGCTCTCGCGGGGTGTATACGCCCCAGCGTCGCAATTCGAGGCATGGTTCCCGTCGCTCGCCCACACGCCAGAGCAACTGGAGCTCACCCTTGCCGCGGCCACAGCCGCATTTGCGGAGATCGCATGAGCATCGCTCGGACAACAGGGCTCGCCCGATGAGCTTCGATCCCACTCGCGGTGCTGTCGAGAGCGGTATCGCGGAGGAAATCGAGCCACCGCTCGAGCGCCTGCGCAGCCTGCTGCTCGAAGAGGGCGGCTTGATGAGCAGCCTCGTCCTCGCTGAGGATCTCGCGGGTCCGCCTGCGCACGGGCCGGCCCAGGTGGTGGCCGCCGGGCCCCGGGCAGAGGGCTCCAGCGCGGAGTATGAGTTGCTTGTGGAGACGATCTACGAGGGCTATTTGCTGCATTACCACGCCCCACGTGTCACGCGCGTACACGAAGCCGACCTCGGCCTGCTCGCAGGCGATCGGCTCTATGCCCTGGGCCTTGCGCGCCTGGTTCGTCTGGGCGACATCGAGGGCGTCGCCGAGCTCGCCGACGTGATCACGCTGTGCGCACTGGCGCATGGCGGCGGGCAGCCCGAGCTTGCGGCCTGGATCTGGATGGCCGGCGCGCGCGCGGTGGGCTGGGGCGCCAATCCCGAGCATGAGCAGGCCAAGGCGCTGGTGCGGGCCGGCTCGCCCGATGCCCTGGCGGCGCTGCAGGCTCTCCCTGAAGTTGAGGCTTGAGGAGCCCAGGGGCGCGCTCTACTCGATATTGTTCCGGCCGTGTCCGACAAGCACAACCAGCACAAGTCCCGTTACACGACCGATCGACAGATCCCTGGGGCGTTCGAGGGCGAGACCGTCACGCGCCGACGCTTCATGACGATCGGCTCACAAGCCGCCGGCGGCGTGGCCGCCGCATCCTTCCTGCTCCCCGCGCTCGGTTTCGCGATCGGGCCGATCTTCAAGGAAGCCCCCCACACCTGGGAGACGGTCGGTCCGACCGACATGTTCCCCGACAACAACTACGTCCCTACGGTGATCACGCTCACCCCAGGGATCGGCGAGGCCGGCAAGGCCACCGTGTATGTGCGCAAGCGCAACCCTCTGATCGACACGGACAAGGCCGATAAGGACACCCAATTCATCGCGATCACCTCGCGCTGCGCCCACCTCGGCTGCCCGGTGCGCTGGGTCGATGCAGCCGAGCGCTTCATCTGCCCCTGTCACGGCGGCGTCTACGATCTGCTCGGCCGACGTGTAGGCGGGCCGCCGGTGCGTCCGCTCGACCGCTTCTATACGCGCGTCGTGCGCGGCATGGTGCAAATCGGATCGCGCTACAGCGTCAACAGCGAGCTCGAGCGCTTCTCACCTCGCGATCCGGGCGAGCCGATCGACGGTCTCGGCCAGTACATGTACCCCTCGCGCCCGTCGGAGCGGAGGTAGCCGGCGATGCCCAAGCTGCCACCGCCGCCAATGCCTTCGGCCTTGAAGGCTCCGCCGCCGCGCCCGGGCGATCCGGGTAGCAAGCTGGGTCCCGCCGACCACGCCAAGGAGGCCGGGGCCAGCGTCGTCGACTGGGTCGACGAGCGCACCTCGATCAGTGGCGGCGCACGCTGGATGATGTTCCGCAAGGTGCCCAAGGGCACCAACTGGTTCTACACGCTCGGGTCGGCCACGATGTTCGCCTTCCTCAGCCAGGCTGTCACAGGCGTCTTCCTGGCGATGTTCTATCGCCCCGATCCCTCCGGTGGCGCCTACGAATCGATCCGCCACGTCACCAACGAAGTCTTCCTTGGCCAGTTCGTGCGCGGCATGCACAAGTGGGGCTCGAGCGTGATGGTGATCCTCGTCTTCCTGCACATGGGCCGCACGTTCTTCTTCGGCGCCTACAAGTACCCGCGCGAGCTCAACTGGGTGATTGGCGTGGTGCTGCTGATCCTCACGATGACGATGTCCTTCACCGGCTATCTGCTGCCTTTCGACCAGCGCGCCTACTGGGCCACGATCGTGGGCGTCAACATCAACGGCACCGGCCCGCTGATTGGGCCGTATCTGAGCGACTTCCTCCGTGGTGGCGGAGAATTTGGTGCGACGACCCTGTCGCGCTTCTATGCGATTCACATGCTGCTGGTGCCGGGGCTGCTCGCGGCGCTGATCGGCGCTCACCTGTATCTCGTGGCCAAGCTCGGCACGACCGCACCGCCGTGGATCAAAGCCGAGAAGAACCCTGAGTTGCGCAAGGCAGACGCATGAACAAGCGCGAGAAGGAGGAGTACCTCCGCGAGTACGCGATCCTGAAGAGCCAGGGCAAGCCGTTCTTCCCCTACGCGGTCATGAAGGATTCGCTGATGGCCTGTGTCGTGATGGCGGTCATCATCGGCATGTCGCTGCTGTTCGGCGCCGAGCTCGGCTCCAAGGCCAACCCCACCACCACCACCTACGTGCCGCGCCCGGAGTGGTACTTCTTCTTCCTGTTCGAGGTCCTGCGTGTGATCAAGCCGCCGAGCCTCGTGCCGCTGGCGACGATTGGCGTCCCGACGATCGGCATGATCCTGCTGTTCCTGCTGCCGTTCTACGACCGCGGCCCGGAGCGTCGGCCCGAGCGTCGGCCCGTGGCGACGTTCACCGGCATCTTCGTGATCGGAGCGATGGCGCTACTCACCTACCAAGGCGCCAACGCCGGCTCGCCGACCGTCATCGAAATGCCCACGCCGGCCTCGATCAAGCAGGCCGGCGGGCAGACGCTCGCCCAGTACGAAGCCGGCAAGAAGGTGGTCGCGCAGTCGGGCTGCCTTGCCTGTCACAAAATCGGCGACAACGGAAATTCCGGGCCTGGACCTGACCTGACCCACATCGGCTCGCGCCTGCCTGAGTTCGGGATCGCGCGGACGCTGGTCAACCCCACAGCGCCGATGCCTTCGTTCAAGAACCTGCCGCCGAAGAAGTTCGATGCGGCGATCTTCTTCCTCTCGCAGCTGAAATAGCTGGTCTCATGCCCGCTCCGCTTGGCGCTGACGCGACCGCCGGACGGTTGGAGGCGGGACAGGTGCGGGCCATGTTCGACCGCGTGTCGGCCGTCTATGACCCGCTGAACACGCTGATGACGGCAGGCCTGCATCACCGTTGGCGCACGCGCGCGGTCGACCTCGCGGGGGTGCACCCAGGGAGTCGCGTGCTCGACGTCGCCACCGGCACCGGCGACCTTGCGATCGAACTCGCCCGACGTGTCAGCCCGGGCGGTGAGGTGGTCGGCAGCGACTTCTCCGAGGGGATGCTGAGCCGCGCGCGCATCAAGGGGGCCCGGGTGGCAGGCCTGAGCTTCGAGTGGGGCGATGCGCTGCAGCTGCCATACGAGGAGGACTCCTTCGATGCCGCGACAGTCGGCTTCGGCGCTCGCAACTTCTCAGACCTACAGAGCGGTCTTGCCGAGATGGCGAGAGTCGTGCGCCCCGGCGGTCGTGTGGTGGTGCTCGACTTCACCACGCCGACCCGACCCCCTCTGTCGCTGTTCTACCGAGTGTGGTTCGATCGCCTCGTGCCGCTGCTCGGTCGAGTGACAGCGCCGCTGGCCGCGCTGGCGCCCAAATCCGGCGATGCCGCCAAGTCGACTATCGCCGAGGCATACACATACCTCCCCAATTCGGTCAAGCGCTTCGGCACGCCCCGCGATCTGGCGGCCACGATGGAGCGCGCGGGGATGGTTGACATCCACTATTTGATTACGGCAGGCGGCATCGTAACCATCCACGTCGCTACCGTCCCTGGGGATGGGACAACATGAGAACAGCCATCGAGCCGTGAGTCTGCGCACCGGTCGAGGTGTCGTATGCGAGCACCGATGCAAAGCGAGGGGGCGTCGATCGGAATGGAGCATGCATCGATGACCGCGCTGGACGCGGGTACGAACACCGCGGCCGACGTGGAGGCCGTCGATGAGATCATGCGCCGCGGCGGAGGAGAGCTGCGGGAGCGCATGGCTCGCACCGAGGCTTACCTGGAGCACGTCACGGCTGAGTCGGGCATGCCGCTGGCCTCGCATGCCACCGCCACGATTGTGGCCGGCGGCAAGCGTCTTCGGCCGTTGCTCGTGATGCTCGCGGCGGAATCCGCTGCCGGCCCCGTCGAGGGGCCAGAGGGCGAGCAGATTCTGGTGCGGGCCGCCGTCGCTGTCGAGCTCGTACATTCGGCCACACTCGTACACGACGATCTGATCGATGGCGCCGAGCTGCGCCGCGGCAGGCCGACGGTTGCCGCCGTCGCAGGTCGCAAGGCGGCGATTGCCACGGGCGATCTACTTTTCTCACGAGCGTTTGCCGAGTTGGCTCGCAATCGCGATCCCGAGCAGCTGCGTGCCCTCTCCGATGCGAGCTCGGCACTCGCCGCGGGCGAGCTGCTCCAGCGCGAGGATGCCTATATCGCCGACGTTCCGGTCGAGCGATATCTGGAGCGCTGCCGCCTGAAGACGGCGGCGCTGTTCGAGGCAGCCTGCCGCCTTGGGGCGCTGGTGGCAGTGGACGGAACAGCCGAGCTTGCGGCGGCACTGGGCAGGTTTGCGGAGCGGATCGGGCTGGCCTTCCAGCTCCTCGACGACGTGCTCGACGTCTCCGGTCCGGCGGAGCGGACCGGCAAGGTACGTGGTACGGATCTGCTCGACGGCACCGTCACGCTGCCGCTGATTCTGGCGCGCCAGCGCGACGAGCAAATAGCCTCGCTGGATCTCGCCACGCTCGCCGGTCCAGTGGAGGTCGAGAGGCTGTGCGATCGGATCGCGGCAACCGGCGCGCTGGAGACGGCGCGCTCTCGTGCGCTCTCGATCGTTGCTGAGGCAAAGGCAATGCTGCCGTCTGCCCCGCCGCACCGCTACGACTTGCTCGAGTTGGTGGCCGATGCTGTGGTCGAGCGCTACTGCTGACCAAGGGCGAGTCTTCCTAAGAGTCGCTCGGCCTAAAAGTCGCTCGGGCCGATCAGATCGAGTTGCAGGGCACGCGAGAAGATCTCGATCTCTTCGACCATGTTCGCGTGTGTGAGCCGCTTCAGATCGCTGAGCAGGGCACCAGTCGCCCTGTCCAGCTCCTCGTCGAGGCGTTCGACCAGAGCCTGACCGAATACGCCGTCGCGCACCAAATCGCAATCCGGGCAACGCATCAGGATGTGCCAGCGGCCGGGGGACTCCTCGCCCCACTCGAGCGGGCTCACAAGTCCGCCGGCACAACGCGGGCAGACGTGAAGCGCCTCGCCCGGAGCGCTCGTCGGGGAGCTGCCGCTCCAGGGCGCGTGCGCCACCGGAGTGTCGCTGCCGGCCCGCGGTGACGGAGGCGTTCGAAGGGCTCCGTCGTCACGCTCGCGGTTGCTCTCAAGGTAGACGACCTCGATCTGCCGGCCTCCTGGGAGCTGCACGTGGTGGTGTATGCGATGGTCGTTGTCGTCGTGCATCGTCTCTCTGCCGCTCTCATCGACCCTTGGGCGGCAGGCCTTTAGAGCGATCGCGGAGATATTCCGCGGATCGCCGGCCTCTGTGTGCGGATCGTGGGTAGAGGCGCCGAAATCGAGGCAGGACGTCTTGGCCGAGCCGCACGGTTCTGAGTGCACGGTGCGCCTGCAGCACTCCCGAGCCCGCCTGCAGCGGTACTACTCGGTGATAGCTTCAGATAGACATGGCAACAGCGATCCGCACGGTTGGCCACGAAGAGCGGCTCAGCATCGTCGATCATCTCGAAGAGCTGCGAACCCGTTTGATTGTGAGCGGGGTCGCGTTCGCGGTCGTGTTCGGCCTGTGCTTTTGGCAGAACCATGCGCTGCTCAACTTCATCAACCGGCCATTGCACAAGCAGACCGAGCAGCAGGTTCTGCGCGGGGAAGGGCCTGCGGGAGCGACCTGGTTGGCGCAGAAGGGCGTCCTCGAAGTCGCCAAAGACACGCAAAAGGCACTGGGCGTCCTCAGCGCGCCGGCGAGCGGGCTGCCGGCTGCAACCAGGGGGCAGCTGGCCGGCACGATAGGCAAGCTGGAAGCGGACGTCGCGAGGATTCCGCGTAGCCCGAGCGGGATCGATCCGACGACGCTTGGGCCGGGCGAACCGCTCACCGCCACATTGACCGTAACCCTCTACTTCTCGCTCGTGATCGCGCTGCCGTTGATTCTGTTCGAGCTCTACGGCTTCCTGATGCCCGCGTTCAGTCCGCAGGAGAGACGCGTGGTGATGCCGCTACTTGTCTCTGTCCCGTTTCTGTTCGCGACTGGGGCCGCGTTTGGCTACCTCGTCGTACTCCCCACGGCTGTGCATTTCCTGCAGAACTTCAATGCCAGCCAGTTCAACGTGATGGTGCAGGCCAACCAGTACTACAAGTTTGCCGCAACGGTGCTGCTTGCAATGGGCCTCTCCTTCCAGGCGCCGGTCGTGATCCTTGGCGCCGTACGGGCTGGTCTTGTGACCCCACGCCAGTTGCGCCGGCACCGTCGCTATGCGCTGCTGCTGTGTGCGGCGGTCGCGGCATTCCTGCCTGGCGACGCCTTTACGCTCGTGCTCGAGACGGTTCCGCTGTATTTGCTCTACGAGGCGAGTATCCTGATTGCGTCGGTTGCTGCGCGGCGGGAGACGGCGCGGGCGACGGCAACAGGGGGGGCAGGAGACCCACCGCAGGACCCACCGCCTTCGGCGGGTTCATCGGGAGCGACTGACCCCTCGACGCCGCCGCCAAGCGAGAACCCCGGGGGAGTCCAAGCGCCCGCCACGGCCGACCCACCAAAGAACAGTGCGCAAGAGATGATCGACCACATAGACCCCGAGCTTTCCAACTGATGCTTTTCGACCTGAGAGCACGCGGCCGTCGCCGCACCGTGCAGGTCGTCTATGTCGGCCTTGTGCTGCTCTTCCTCGTTGGCTTCCTTGCGCTCGGGGTGGGCGTGGGCGGCGGAGGCGGTAGTCCGCTCGAAGCGATATTCGGAAGCAAAGAAGGGACAGCCAGCTCCAGCTACGCAAAGCAGGTCTCCGAAGCCGAAAAGCGCACGAAGACACACCCCGCCGAAGCCTACGCATGGGCGAAGCTCGCCGAAGCTCTCTTTCACAACGCCAACGGCAGCGAATTCTACGATGAAGAAAAGCAGCAGTTCACGGCCAAGGGCAAGGAACAGCTGACCAAGGTGGTCAACGCGTGGAACCGCTATGTGGCGCTCAAACCGGCCAACCCACCCCTCACGATCGCGGATGACATGGTGAGGGTGTTCGGCGAAGAAGGTCTCAACCAACCCGCCGAAGCCGTTGTCGCTCTACAGCTTGTGATTCCGACCAAGCCGCCGACGGCGGCACTGTACGGCGATCTAGCCAGGTACGCCTATCAAGCGAAAAACATGAGCGTCGGCGATCTTGCCGCGCGGAAGACAATCAGCCTGACTCCAGCCGCGCAGCGCAAGCAGGTGGAAGCCGAGCTCCAACAGCTCAAGAGCAACCCAACCGGCAACCCCGCCAACGAACAGTTCACGGGCACGACCAACGGCAAAGTCTACACCGTCAAAGTGGGCGCAAAAGGGGCTGGCACGATCGTGAAAACCAGCCCTGCCCCCACCACGACCAAGGCGCCCGCGACGACGACGAAATAGCGAGTCTGGACACCGGCGTGGCAACCGAACAGGAGACCCCGTCCTATACGGCGCGCCTGCTGGTCGACTGCGCCGACCAGCCTGGAATCGTGGCTGCCGTCTCTGGCTTCCTGTTCGAACAGGAAGCCAACATCGTCTCCTCCCACCAGTACTCCTCCGATCCAACGGGGGGCCGCTTCTACCTACGCACCGAGTTCTTCCTCGATGGTTTGGCCGAGGACCGCGAGCGCTTCCGCTCGAGCTTCGACGCCGAGGTCGCCGAGCGTTTTGCGATGGAGTGGAAGATCCGCTACTGGGGCGAGCGCCAACGCGTGGCGATACTCGTCTCGCGCTATGACCACTGCCTGATGGACCTGCTCTGGCGCTGGCGCCGGGGCGAGCTCGAGGCGGATGTCGTCGCAGTGATCTCAAACCACCAGGACCTGGCCGAGGAGGCGAAGGGCGCTGGCGTCCCCTTCCATCACGTGCCGGTCGCGAAGGGGGCCATGGAGCGGGCGGAGGAGCGGATGCTGGAGCTTCTGCGTGGCCAGGTCGATCTTCTCGTGCTTGCCCGCTACATGCAGATTCTCAGTGGCGACTTCCTGGATCGTGTGGGCGTGCCGGTGATCAACATCCACCATTCGTTCCTGCCTGCCTTTGCCGGCGCCAACCCGTATCGCCGGGCACGCGAACACGGCGTCAAGCTGATCGGCGCCACCGCCCACTACGTGACGGCCGAGCTCGATGGTGGCCCCATCATCGAGCAGGACGTCGCGCGCGTCGATCACCGCCAGAGTGTGGGTGGCCTGGAGAAGATCGGTCGCGACATCGAGCGGCTGGTGCTCTCGCGTGCCGTCTCCCTGCACCTCGAAGATCGCGTGATCGCCGACGGGGGTCGCACGATCGTGTTCTGATGGGCCGGTGCGGAGAGGACTTGCCTTCAGGGTCGGCGATGCTCGGCTAGAATCCGGGCCACACCGGCCCATAGGGGCTGGCGCCCTCGCGGGCCGTTAGCTCAATTGGCAGAGCAGGGGCCTCTTAAGCCCAAGGTTGTTGGTTCGATTCCAACACGGCCCATCCGGGCGATTCCGGAGCCTGTTACGGAGTCGCCCGGTGTCGAAAATCCGCTTGGTTGCAGGGGATTCCCAGAGGTCCCCAGGTGTTGCGGGGTTCGCGGGTGCGATCGGGGCGGGAATCCCCACTGCACCGGATCTGAGCGGCCGCTCTGCTGTTTGCTGGTCAGGCAGACCCGATAGATCGCGGGCGTGAGACGCTGCTCCGCGCCCTGCGAAGGGGCGTGCGGTTTCGTGGTCGTCGGCGGCCGGCGCTTCAGAGTCACGGACAGCGTTATGAGACTGAGGACATCGACTTCTTTGTTGAGCTGTCAGCTACCGTTCTAGAATGTCGCTACAATGTCCCTCACTATCGACAGACTGGAGACACGTGAACGCCGAGCTAGAAAGCGCACCGCTCACCTACAAGGAGCGTCTCGGGCAATTTGATCGGGAGGTCGAAGATCTCCAACAGGCGTTCCTCAAGGCTGTGGAGCATGTCCGTGATTCCCCCGTAACCGACGACTCTCACCGGGAGCGATGGAACGAAATCTCGCAGCGCATGAAGGGGCTTCGCACCGGGATTGTGGCCGAGGATTACGACAAGGCTCAGCTAGCCACCCTGGTTACCGCCCTGCTCGATATACGCGATGAGCTCGATCGGGGTGCACCCGGCGACTTGGATGTCAGCGACAGACTGATGATCCTGCTTGAGCGCATTCGTCATGTCGTGCGAGATGCGCTCGACGAGCACGTCAACGGTGTGTCTAACGATGTCGGTCTCGTGATTGCCGACATCGAGCGCTGGCTCCCCGACATCCCCGATCAAACCATTGCTGGGTTGGTCGGAGTCAATCGGAGAACGCTCTCGCGGTGGAAGAAGCTCGGTGGACCCCCAAGGCGCGAGCTCCGAATTTTCGCAAGTCTCGTAGCAATCCTCCGGCACAACTGGGACGAGGAGGGGGTCATCGCCTGGTTCGATCGCCCTCGACGTGATCTCGGCGGCCGCAAGCCCGAGAGCCTGCTTGGGGACCCAAACGCGGAGGACCAGCTCGTTAGTGCGGCCCGGTCGGGGAGGAACCAATATGCCACGTAGGCCTGACCCCACGTTCTCCGACTGGGACGGTGTGGCCTACAGGGCAACCTCCTACGACGTTCCGCTGTGGGTCAATCCAAATCGCCGTAGTGGCCGATGGAACATTGCTGGCCAGCGGTGCACACAGTATCTCTGTCTCGACAGCGAGACGCCCTTCGCGGAGGTCATCCGGTACGAGGATCTACGCACGCCCGAAGCGGCCTCGCACTACTCAACGACGATCTGGCAGCTTCAGGTCAGGGACGGAGCGATCGTCGACTACAGCAACTTCGAACTTGCTGAAGCGGCCGGGTTCGAAGCCGAAGCTCTCGTCGAAGACGATCATGAGCGCTGTCAAGCCGAGGCGCAGTGGCTTTTTGACAAGGGTGCGCGAGGCATTCTGTCTCCGTCAGCAGCTCTTCCCGGTAGCACAAATCTCACGCTGTTTGGACCTCGCGTCAGCGTGGCGTGGAATACAACAACATCGTTGGCGTCGGCCGTTCCGGCACAGAAGCTGGCGACTGGCCATCCGCCGGCTGGGCTCACAGAGCGGGTACGCTACTTCGGTCAGCCCGACCCACTTCTGGCGGACTATCTGGCGGCCACCGGCGATGACTAACCTCACTACGCGTGCGGAGCGGTAGCGAGTGTGCGGCGCTGCAGGCCAGGCTGAGACGCCGTCGACCGTCGCGCTGCTCTGCAAGCCATGTTTGAGGGCATCAAACGGCCCAAACTACGCGCCTCGGGGAGTTTCTAGGGTCTCTTAGCCCAAGGTTGTTGGTTCGATTCCAACACGGCCCATCCGCGGAACTGCCTGGAGATCGATAACTTCCGGATCGGCGTTTGGCTGGTTTGCGCTCTGCAAAGCTGGACTCGCCGCCAACGACGAATCGGAGGATGAGATGGCTGAGATCCCAACGCTGTACGTCTGCCACGGCGATGACGGCGGACCGAAGATGCATCCGTGCCGTCGCGTGCAGGAGGCGCTGCGCGCCGCGGGCATTGAGTACGAGAAAGTAGTCGCTGCGCATGGCAGTCCGTTCCCCTTCTTGCGCAAGGGTTCGCGCGAGGAGTTGCGCAAGGCGACCGGTACGACGAAGCTACCGACGCTCAAGCTGGCCGATGGCACAGTCATCGCCAGTTCCCGCGGGATCCTCTCGTGGGTGGCCCAACAGAAATGACAAACATCAACGACCCTGTTTTCGATGAGCCGCGCGATCACCCGGGCTTCCTCTGTCTGCGCGCCCGTCTCAGCCGCCAGGCCGGCAGCGAACGGCTGGGGCTCAGCTTGTGGGAGGTGCCGCCGGGCGAAGCCGCCTACCCCTATCACCACCATCTCACCGAGGAGGAGCTCGTCCTGGTGCTCGAGGGTCGGCCGAGCCTGCGTACGCCGCAGGGTTGGCGCGAGCTTGCCGAGGGAGAGGTCGTCGCGTTCCTGCGTGGCGAGGATGGAGGCCATCAGTTGATCAACCGCACGTCGAGCACTGTGCGCTTTCTGTCGTTCAGCAGCAGCGGCGAGCCGGACATCGTCATCTACCCCGACTCGGGCAAGGTGGGTGCGTTCGAGCGCCTGCCGGGGGGCGGTGGCCTGCGCGCGATGTTTCGTATGGACGACACCGTGGACTATCACGACGGCGAGCTGCCACCGGGCGGACGTTGACCGCCCGCCGTCGCGGCTGCCGAGCTTGGCAAAACACTGTCTTGTCAAGTGCTCCCAGGGGCACCCATGCGGGTGACCCCAAAGCTGTCTTGCGGGTGTTGTCTAAGCTGCCGCTGAGGTGCTTGCGCCAGGCCCGATGACCGATGCTCGGCCGGCGTCGGTCCAGACCACCTGATCGCGGCCAGGCCCTACGCCAATCAGTGTCACGGGTGCGCTGATGTGCTCCTCGATGAATTGCAGGTATTCGCGAGCGCCCTCGGGCAGATCCGAGAGCGTGCGACACTCGCCGAGATCCTCCGTCCAACCGCGTAGCTCGGTGAGCTCGGCGGTCGTATGGTGCAGCACCGTCTGGTGGTAGGGAAAGTCCTCGAACTCGGCCCCCTCCGCGCCGCGGTAGCCCGTGCACACCTGGATGCGGTCGAGCCCCGAGAGCACGTCGAGCTTGGTCAGCACGAGCGCGGTGAGCGTGTTCAGCCGGGCTGCATACCTGAGCGCCACAAGGTCGAGCCAACCGGTACGCCGGGGACGGCCGGTCGTCGTCCCGAACTCGCCCCCACGCCGGCGGATCGTCTCGCCCATCTCTTCATGCAGCTCGCTGGGAAATGGCCCAGCGCCCACACGCGTCGTGTAGGCCTTCGAGATGCCCCAAACCTCGTCGATGTCCTTTGGCCCGACGCCGGTCCCGACACAAGCAGCACCCGACAAGGGATTGGAGGAGGTGACGAAGGGATAGGTGCCATGGTCGATGTCCAGCATGGCTCCTTGCGCGCCCTCGAAGATCACCTTCTTGTCGTCGTCGAGCAGCTCCCACATCAACCGTGAGGTGTCGGCGATGTGCTGCTCCAGGCGATGCCCATAGGTCAGGTACTCCTCGGTCATCGTGTGCAGGTCGAGCGTGGGATCCTTCTCGAAGGGCCGCAGCGAAAGGCGCTTGGGCTCCATCGCCGCGACGATCTTCTTCTTGAGAATCTTCTCGTCGAGCAGGTCCTGCACGCGGATGCCAAGGCGAGCGGCCTTGTCGGCGTAGCAGGGGCCGATCCCGCGTCTCGTGGTGCCGATCTGCAGGCTTCCGAGCTTCGCCTCGCCGGCCGAGTCGAGCAGCAGGTGGTAGGGCATGATCAGATGCGCGTTGGCGGAGATCCGCAGTCCGCTCACATCCACGCGCCGCGCCCGCAGCGCGTCCAGCTCCTCGATCAGCACCTTCGGGTCGATCACGACGCCGTTGCCGATCACGCAACGCTTGCCCGGATACAGGATGCCGGAGGGGATCAGGTGCAGCTTCCACTCCTCCTCTCCCCTGACGATCGTGTGCCCGGCGTTGTTGCCGCCCTGGAAGCGCACGACCGCATCGCCGTTCTCGGCGAGCAGATCGGTGATCTTCCCCTTGCCCTCGTCGCCCCATTGGGCGCCCACTATGACTATGCCTGGCATCGCGTCAAGAGTTTAGGGGGACGGGGGGTTGCGATGCCATGCAGATGCTCAGAACGTGTCTCGATACCCGCGGTGCTTGCGCATGCGTTCATGAACCAAGCTGGCCGCCGCGGGATGACGTAGCGCGTAGCGGTAGTACGTGCATGACGTCACTTGGCGATCCAGCGCAGTGATCCAAGGCCCACCGACCCGCATCTCGGGTGCCGCAGGTCTTGAGACACGTTCAGGCCGGGTTTGCGGAAGCTGCCGCGCCAGGGTGGCTGAACGGCAACTCTTTTCGCCTGTCCTCACCGTAGAGCGGGAGCTGGTCCGGGCACATCTCCGTTAGCCGGGAGACGGTGCGGGGCCCGATTTGGTCGGCCAACTCGTCGGGCTTCAGGTTGGTCGTGACAATGATCGAGCGCTCTTCCTCGTAACGGGTGTTGATGATCGAATAGAGCTGCTCCAGCGCCCAGTCGGTGCGGTTCTCCGCACCGACGTCGTCGAGGTGCAGCAGGTCGACAGTGGCAAGGCGATCGAGGAACCCCACCACACCGTCGTCGTCCTCGATCGCCTCACGGATCAGGTTGAGCAGGCGCGGAAGCGAGTAGATGGCCACGGTGCGCCCGGCGGCGAGTGCCGCCTTGGAGATGAGCATGGCCAGGGTCGTCTTGCCGGTGCCAATGTCTCCCATGATCCACACTCCGCGCCCGGCATCCAGGTTCTCCTCGATCCGTGTGGCAAACCGACGCACCATCTGGATGTGCTCGGGAAAGGCTACGAGGCCGCTGCCGCCCAGCTGATCGAAGGAAACGTCGCGGTAGCGGTTTGGGATGCGCGCCTCCAGGCGACCTGTGCGTCGCTTCGCTATCTGCGCGGCACGACAGCGACAGTCCGAGGCGGTGTTCGTCGTCTCATCGACAATGAATCCGCTGCCGTCGCACAGATTCAGTGGACAGGCTCCAGGTTTGTAGGGCTGGGGCAGGATGAGGACGTCGCCACTCATGCCGCGTAGCGGTTCTCGCCCGCGTAGTTCATGAACTTCGGATACTCCTTCTGGAAGGTGAGCGTCACCTTGCCGACAGCCCCGTTGCGGTGCTTGGCGATGATCAAATCGGCCTCGCCCATCCGCTCGGAGTCCTCGTTGTAGTACTCGTCGCGGTAGATGAACATGACCAGATCGGAGTCTTGCTCGAGGTTCCCCGACTCGCGCAGGTCCGAGAGTTGGGGACGCTTGTCCGGACGCGTCTCCACGGCGCGACTCAGCTGTGAGAGCGCGATCACCGGCACCCCAAGCTCGCGCGCCAGGATCTTCAGCCCGCGGCTCAGCTCGCCCACAGCGGTCACGCGCGAGTCATAGCGGCTGTCGGTGCGCATCAGCTGCAGGTAGTCGATGATGATCAGGCCGAGGCCGTTCTCGCACTGTGAGTGCAAGCGACGAGCCTTTGCCCTGATCTCGAGCATGCCCACGTCGCTCGAGTCATCCACCCACAGAGGCGCGTCTGCCAGACGCTGGGAGGCCTTGAGGATCTTCGGCCAGCGTTCTTCCTTGACGCGTCCCTTACGCAACTCCTCGCCCTTGATGCGCGCCTGGGAGGCGACAAAGCGCTGGGCAAGCTCAGCCTCTGCCATCTCCAGGCTGAACAACGCCACGGGCCGGCCGTGTTCCACGGCAGCGTTCTCGGCGATGTTGCACACCAGCGCGCTCTTGCCCATCGCGGGGCGCGCAGCGATGATGATCAGGTTGCCCGGTTGAAAGCCGCCGGTGATCTCGTCGAGATCCTTGAAGCCCGAGGGGGCACCGGTCAGCGAGGTGCCCTCGATCGAGAGGCGGTGCAGCTTGTCGAGCTCCTCGTGCAGCACCTCCTCGATGGAGCGGAAGTCCTGGCGGCGATCGTCGCGAGCGACCTCGAGCATCGTCTTCTCCGCCTGCTCCACAAGCTCACGCGGAGAGTCCGTGCGCTCGAGCACGCTCGACTGGATGTCATACGAGGCCGCCAGCAAGCGTCGCAGCAGTGCGTTCTCGCGGACGATCTGCGCATAGCGCCTGGCATGTCCCGCGGCAGGGACGACCCCGGTCAGCTCGTCCACCGCCGCCGCCCCGCCGACTTGCTCCAGCTTGCCGCTCTGGCGCAGGCGGTCGGTGACCGTCAGCACGTCCACGGGTTCGGACTCGTTGTACAGAGCCAGCATCGCGTCGTAGATGTGGCCATGGCGGTCGCGGTAGAAGTCCTCGGAGCGCAGCCCCTCTTCGATCACAAGCGCATACAGCGAGCGGTTGGACAGCAGGATCGCGCCGAGCACCGATTGCTCGGCGTCGAGGTTGTGTGGTGGGGCGATCACGCCCGTGGGCATGCCGGAGCCGTTGGCTTGAGAGACCGCGTTCATCGCTTGGGCGAGTCTACGTCGAGCGAGTCCAGGACTCGCACGAGGAACCCGCAATTGAGAGAGAAATCATTGACGCACCGGCTCACGAACATATGTTCGCAGGCGTGTCAGACTGCAAGGTCGAGGGGGCTGCCGGTCCGTGAGTCTGACTACTTCTGCGCGACGACCATGGTCTTCACGGTGGCCGTCACTCCCTCGACGACCTCCACCACGACCATGTAGGTGCCGACGTTCTTGATCGGCTCGGGTAGGTGCACGTTGTTCTTGTCGGTGCGCAATCCACGCGCGTCGCGGATTGCGGCGGCGATGTCCTGTGCCGTGACCGAGCCGAACAGGCGTCCGTCGGCTCCGGCCTGCTGGGTGATCGTGATCACGGTCTTGTTCAGCAGGGCCGCGTTGTCGTTGGCTTTCTCCACGTACTCGCGCGCTGCCCGCTCGGACGCTTGCTGGCGCTTGAGCACCACTTCGATTGCACCGCGCGTCGCCGGCTGGGCGAGCTTGCGTGGAATCAGGAAGTTACGCAGGTAGCCCTTGGAGACATCCACGACGGCCCCCTGCTCGCCGAGCTGCTCGACATCCTTGAGAAGTATCGCTTCGGGCATCTCTAGCGTTCGCGATCTCGATCGCCGCGTTCGCGGCGCGGGTGGTCGTCGCGGCCGCCCTCGTTTACGTAGGGCAGCAGGGCAAGCTCGCGCGCACGCTTGACCGCACGAGCGATCTGGCCTTGGTGGCGTCGGCATGCGCCGGTGATCCTGCGCGAGCGGATCTTGCCCTTCTCGGAAATGAATTTGCGCAGCGAGGAGACGTCCTTGTAGTCGACCTGCTCGACCTTGTCGCGGCAGTGTTGGCATGGCTTACGCCTTCCGCTACCGGACCCGCCCTTCTTGTCTCGTCGCCGGACTGGCTTGCCGCGACCGCGCTTTGCCACTTGAAGATCCTTGCTTTTGAACTAGAACGGAATGTCGTCGTCGCCTGGGGCGCCGGAGACCGGTGCGGGCTGGAAGTCGCCGTTGTCGACCGGCACGTCGCTGCCCTGAGGCGCCCCGCCGCCCGCATACCCTCCGCCTCCGGATGGGTCTTCGCGCGAGCCGAGGAACTGCACCGAGTCGGCAATGATATCGACTGCGCTGCGTTTTGTGCCGTCCTGGGCATCCCACTCGTGCCACTCGAGCCGCCCATCGATCGCGACAGGCCGTCCCTTGGCCAGGTAACGGGCGGCATTCTCGCCCTGCGCACCCCACACGGTCACGTTGAAATAGTTGGGCTTGTCGACCCATTCGCCGCTGCTGCCATCCTTGCGACGTGTATTGCAGGCGATCCTGAGCTTGCAAACGGAAGAGCCGCTGGGCAGCGAGCGCAGCTCGGGATCGGCGGTCAGGTTGCCGGTCAGCACGACCCGGTTGATGTTTGTGGCAGCCACGGCTTGTTCCTCTCGTCTCGGTGTAGCGGCGAACGCTAGCGCGACTGCTCGCGCGAGGAGGTGCCGAAGACCTCATCCCAGTAGGGAGCGCTGATGCCGAAGCCCTTCGTGTCGTCCTGGAAGTGGTGGCGCATGTGGCGCTCGCGCAACACTCTGCCGATGCGCGAGTGCGGCCGGAAGTGATGGACGTAGTAATGAAGCATGTCGTAGACGAGGTACCCAGCGAAGAAGCCGGCGCCGACGCCGGGCGCATAGTGTTTTCCGAACGCCAGATAGAGTACGCCGAACACCAGTGCTCCGAGCGGGATGCTCACCGCCGGAGGCATCACCAGTCGCATCGGATCGTTGGGATGCTCGTGGTGGATGCCGTGGATGATCCAGTGCATTCGCGCTCCGATCCCGTGGTCGGGCTCGAAGTGGAACACGATCCGATGCAGCCAGTACTCGAACAGCGTCCACAGCGCGTAGCCCGCCACGAACAGTGCAAGCGCCGCGAGCGCGCCGACGAATGAGAGACTCCAAGCCTCCAGCGCCAAGATCACAGGCACGAAGATCAGGATCGGCACGACGGGATGCACACGCGAGAAGGCGTCGAGCAGTCGCGAGTCGAACATCGGCGGCGAAGCGCGTAGGACATCGGTCCTACGCACAGCGGGACCGTCGCTGAGCGGCCGCTCGCTCACCGGCGCCCACCAGATCGTCGGGCACGTAGAGATGTCTGGACGGCTGCCTCGGCGGCAGCGCGCGCCACGACCCGCTGCCGGTCGTCGTCCTTCGTTGTCCTCAGCGGCTGCACGCCCCCGAGTGTATTACGCGACCGCTTGCTCCTCGGCCGGAACGTGCTCAGGCTCCTCGCGGACCGGCGGCGCGGCTCCTGGAGACATATCGGGCGCCGCGGGTGTCCCCGGCTTGAGCTTGTTGATGCGAAAGCGGATCACCCCATCGGTGATGGGGAGGGTGCGGTCCAGTTCGGCGATCAGCTCAACAGTAGTCGCATGGAATTGCAACAGGTGGTACTCCGCGGTCGCCTTGTGGTCGATCGGGTAGGCGAGCGCACGCTCTCCCCACTCGTCGTGGTTGACCAGTTCGCCCTTGGCCTCTATTGCGGCCAGCGCGTCGGCCACGATCTTGGCGCGCACGGTCTCCTCCGCTTGCGGGTCGAGCAGCAACACGAGATCGTATGTGGGGGCAGATAGAGTCATCGACAGGCGCTTGCGGCGCGGCGGCGGATCATAACAGGGCTCCGAGGCTCGGCCTCAGGCCGCTACGACACCGCAGCCCGCTTGACCGCGAGTTGTGCCGGCGCTGCCCGCTTGGCCTCAGGCTACGTGGACGGTGCGGATGGGCTTGGCCTCAGGCTATATAGGCGGCGCGGATCGCTTTGGCCTCAAGCGCCCCCGGCGGCGGCCCGCTTGGCCCTGATGTCGGCCAGTTGCTCGTCGATCCAATCGCCCGGGTCGCGCGAGGTCACGATCTCCACCAGGCCGCGAGCGCGCCGCGAGCGCTCCTGCACCGGCATGTCGAGCGCCGCGTGGATCGAGTCGGCCAGCTCCTGGATGTCGAAGGGGTTGACCGACAGCGCGTACTCGCCCAGCTCCTCGTGCGCGCCGGTGTTCTCGGAGAGGATCGAGACACCGGCGCGTTCGTTGACGATCGGGCCCTCCTTGGCCACGAGGTTCATCCCGTCGAACATCGCGTTGACGAGCAGTACGTCGTAGTGCTTGTAGGCGGCCATCGCCTCCTCGAGATCGTCGCGCAGCTTCAGCTGGATCGGCATCCAGTCGGGCGTGCCGTGACGGTGGTTGACTACCGCCACAAGCGCCTCGATCCGTTCCAGGTACTCCGCGTACTCGGGCACGTCGGTGCGCGATGGCATCAGCTGCGCCACGAACGTAACCCGCTCGCGAAACTCAGGATGCTGGTCGAGGAACAGGTCGAACGCGGAGAAGCCGCGCAGCACGTTCTTGGACAAGTCGGCCCGATCGACGCGCAGAATCAGAAAGTCGCGGCGGCGACGCAGCAGCTCGCGCTCGAACTCCTCCACCCTCTCGCTACGTGCGACCTGAAGCGCCGCGCGGTGGTCGATCGGCAACGGATAGGCCCTGACCCAGACCTCGCGCCCCTGCCAGCGCACCAGCCCGCGCTCGAAGTCCACGTCGAGGTCCATCAGGTCTTGGCAGCACTGCAGAAAGTTGCGTCGGTAGGAGCGAGTGTGAAAGCCGATGATGTCGTTCGCCAGCAATCCGGCAAAGATCTCGTGCCTGATGCGCGACGGCAGTACGCGCCAGGAATCCGACTGGGTCCAGGGAATGTGCACGAAGTGGTGCAGAAACACGTCGGGCCGGGCGCGGCGCACGAGCTCCGGCAGCGTGTACAGGTGGTAGTCGTGCACCATCACGACCGGCTCGAGCTCGTCCTCGATCTCCTCCACCACCGCCCGGGCAAGGTCGTCGTTGACCGCGTTGTAGCCGAACTCGAACGCCTCGATCTCCTCGCGCCGGATGTCAGGAGCGTTGGACAGGTCCCACAGGTAGTGCTGGATGAACCACAGCATCGGGTTGGCGAACACGTTGTAGAAGCGGTCGTAGGCCTCGGGACTGCTGACCACAAGGCGCACCTGGTAGTCGCCGCCGGCCGGGCTCTTCACAGGGAACGGACGCGCGCCGTGTTCGTGGGAGACCTGAGCGTCGTGCTCGTTCATGGCCGAGGCGATCCACACGGCATCGCGGTGCGAGGCCAGCCCCGACAGCGCCGTCACAAGCCCGCCCGTGCCGCGCTGCACTTCCCCACCAGGACCGAAGGTGACCGGCCCCCGGTTGCTCACCAGCACCAGCGGCGAGCGCTGTGCCGGTCCCGTGCTCATGCCTCCCCGAGCTCCTTGAAGATTCGCAAATAGTCGCGCAGGTAGCGCGGCGTGAGGAAGTGCCCGCGCACGTGCTCCTTGCCGCGGCGACCCAGTGCCTTGCCGAGCCCCGGGTCGCTCAGCAGTTCAAGCGAGCGCTGCGCGCACTGCTCGACGGTCTCCACGAGAAAGCCGGTCACCTCGTCCTCGACCTGCAGGGGAATACCGCCGACATTGCCGCCGATGAAGGGCCGCGCCTTCCAGATCGCCTCGGACACCGTCAGCCCGAACCCCTCGCGAATCGACTTCTGTACGACCACATCCGCATGGGACTGGAAAGCGTTGACCTCGATCGCCCCGACGTTGTTGAAGTTGTTGAGGATATGCACGTCGGGATCGCCGTCGGCGTGGGCGATCGTGGCGTTGAAGAAGTCCCAGCCCTCAGGATCGTCGCTGGCCATCGAGCCGACGAGCGCCAGCTGCACGTTGGGCATCTGCTGCTTGACGAGCCGGTAGGCGTCGATCACGCCAAGCGGATCCTTCCAGGGATCGAAGCGCGAGACCTGGCAGATCAGCGGTCTGTCGACGTCGATCCCGAACTGCTCGCACACGTAGGAGGCGTCCTCCGGCGAGAGCGCCATGTTCTTCGGCATCAAGGGATCGATCGCCGGCGGCACGATGTTGACGTTCCCGCCCATGCCGGTGGGCACGTAGTCGGCCATGTGGAAGAGCGACTGCGGATATTCGGCAATGAAGGGCAGCAGCCGCTCGATCGTTGCCGGATTGGGGGTCGACAGGTCGATGTGGCAGCGCCAAACCCAGCCCTTGGCCTTCTCGGGCACCAGCCGATAGAGGCCGGCGGGTTGCGGGTCGTGTACGAGGCACACGTCCCAGCCGTCCGAGAGCTCCCGCGCGTTCATCTCGTTGTACTGCTCCCAGGTGCCCCACTGTTCCTCGTCCAGATCCTGCGGATTGCCCTGCAGCGCGTTGTGCATCAGCTTGGTCGCGTTGAAGAACTCCTCACGCCCATAGATCACCTGCCACTCGCAGTCCAGTCCGACGTCGCGCATCAGTGGCACGAGCGTGTACAGGATCTCTGAGACGCCGCCCCCGAATGCCGTGGCCGACACATGCACCACGCGCTTGCCCTTCAGCGGCTCGGCAAGTTCGCGGATCTCCTCGATCAACTCGCGCCCGCAAATGTGGGTGTAGTCGGCAAGCGACTTGTGTCCTGTGGCGACTGGCTGGAGCACGGAGCCCCGCACGATACCTCTGGGCGGCACGGAAGGCCCGGCTTGGGGTCTATGGTTGGCCCGATGTTCGACGGCCGCATCTACCGCGCGGCATTCGTGCCGTTCCTGTTCGTGCTCGTGATCGCGGGCTTCTCGCTGTCCGGACAGGCCTCTCCGCTCGCCTCCACGCTTGCGCCCGACGCGTTCAACGGTCCGCGTGCCTTCGCCGGGTTGCAAGCGCTCGTCAAGCGCTTTCCAGACCGCCAACCCGGCAGCGCAGGGGACAACGAACTGGCCGCCTACATCGCCGCGCAACTGCGCGGATTGGGCGGCGCCTCCGGAACGACGGGGTCTGTCCCGAGCACGCCGGCCTCCGGCGAATCGACTTCGGATACCGCCGCCGCCGCGGCCGGCGGCGGCTTCCAGGTCAGCACCCGCCAGATCCAAGCAGCAACGATCGAGGGCACGCTCACGCTCACGACAGTCATCGCCGAGCGCCCCGGCTCCACTGGTTTGAGCCCAATCGTGATCATGGCCCATCGCGACGCTCCCGAGTCGGGCTCGGCGGCGCAGCTCTCGGGCACCGCCGCCCTGCTCGAGTTGGCGCGCGTCTTCGCTGAGAGCGAGACGCGGCGAACGATCGAGCTCGTATCCACCAGCGGCGGCAGCGGCGGCTACGCGGGCGCGGCCGACTTCGCCAAGCACGACAGCCAGTCGCCGGACGCCGCGATCGTGCTCGGCGATCTTGCCGGTAGCGTCGGGCACAAGCCGTTCGTGCTGCCGTTCTCGAGCAAGCCGCAGATCGCGCCCGAAGTCTTGCAGCGCACGCTCGACGGAGCGATCTCCCAGAACGTCGGCACCGCCTCCGGCGCTCCGGGCCTGGCCAGCCAGTTGGCGCATCTCACGCTACCGCTCACGACCGGCGAAGAGGTCCCGTTGAACTCCGCCGCAATCCCGGCTGTGCTCGTCCAGGTCAGCGGCCAACGCGGACCCACCGCTGCAGAGAAGGTGAGCGCGAACCGTCTACAGAACTTTGGCAAGGCCGTGCTCAGCTCCATCTACGCGCTCGACGAAGCGCCAAACATCGCTCCAAGCTTCGCCGCACGCGTGTCGCTGGGCCACAAGCTGCTTCCCGGGTGGGCCGTCAGACTGCTCGCGCTCGCGCTGCTGCTGCCGCCACTGCTGGTCGTAGTCGACGCCCTGGCGCGTCTGCGCCGCCGGCGCGAGCCCGTGCGGCGTTGGTTGGTGTGGACGCTCAGCGGCGCACTCCCGTTCCTGGCAAGCGCGCTGTTTGCGATCTTGCTCGGCGCGCTTGGCATCGTCGCGGCTCCCGCCAGCCAGCTGTCTGCGGGCGCGCTCTCCGCGGACGGGTCGGTCGTCGAGGCGACGCTTGCCACCGTGTTCGTGCTTGCGCTTGCGCTGTTGGCCTGGCCGGCGCTCGCACGACGCTTGGCGCTGCCTTTGCGTCCCAGTGCCGAAGGAGCGGCGCTCGCGGTGTTGCTCGTGCTGCTCGCCGTCGCCTTGCTCGCTTGGATTTTCAACCCGTTTGCCTGTCTGTTGCTGGTACCTGCACTGCACTTGTGGCTGGTAGCCGTCGGCCCAGGGCGCCGGCCGGAACCCCAAGCCCGAGCGCTGGCCTACGGCGCAATCGCGCTTGGCGCGCTGCCGCTGTCGTTGCTGGCAGTCGCCTATGCGCGCGAGCTCGGTCTCGGTGTCGGCGGACTCGTCGAGAACGTCGTGCTGGCGTTTGCCGGCGGTCAGCTCGGCCCGCTCAGCGTGTTGTTGTGGAGCGCAGCACTCGGCTGCCTGTTCGCGGTCTTGCTGCTGGCCCCGGCCGTCGAGACAATCGCGGCACCTGGCACAGACGGTTGGTCTGAGGTCGCCACGCGCGGCCCGGCGTCCTACGCTGGCCCTGGGTCGTTGGGCGGCACCGAGTCCGCACTGCGACGCTGAAGCCATGACTCCACCGCGCGGCAAAGAGCCCACAGCAAGAGATTTGTCGCTGGCACGGCCGGGCGAGCGCCACAGCGACGCGGTGAGGAGTGCCGGCGCCGGCGGTGGCGGTGGAACGACGGGGCTCTCCGCTGACTTCCCCCGCCCGCCGATATCCGCTCCACCCCACCGTCGTAGTCGGCTGGCCACGGTGCTCGCATCCCTACTGATCGCACTTGGCCTGCTGGTGCTTGCCGATGCCGTCGTCACGCTCGCCTGGCAGGAGCCGATCTCAGCGCTGCTGGCCCAGCTCAAACAGGAAAACCTCGGCGGCGATCTGCACGCGCTCGACCGCGCCGCCCCGTCGCCGGCGGCCAAGTTCGAGCTGGCGCGCCTGCACGAGCAGCGCCGGCGGATCGAGTACCTGGCCGGCGAGCTTCAGCTGCACGCCAAGGACGGCTCGGCCGTCGGGCGCATCGACATCCCAACGATCGGCGCGAGCTTCGTCGTGGTCAAGGGCACCGGCACCTCCGAACTGGAGAGCGGCCCGGGTATCTATTCCGAAACCGCTTTTCCGGGAGTGCCGGGAACGACCGCGATCGCCGGTCACCGCACGACATGGCTGGCCCCCTTCCGCCACATCGACGCGCTGCGTCCCGGTCAGTCGATCGTGCTCGAGATGCCCTATGCCCGCTTCACCTACCGCGTGATCGGCTCGCGCGTGGTGCTGCCGACCGATGTCTCGGTGCTGGACCCTGTCGGCTACTCGCGGCTCGTGCTGTCGGCCTGCACGCCGCTGTTCAGCGCTTCACACCGGCTGATCGTCTTTGCCCGCCTCAGCTCGACGCTGGCGCTCGGCGCGGCGCGCATCCCCTTCGACAGCGGGCGCGCCGGACGGACGCTTGGCCCCGAACCGGCGCTACCAACGGTGCTCAAACCCCGTCAGCACTTGCTTGCGCCCCTCGTGTCGTAGCACCGCTCCGGGGTAGCCCTCGCTGACGTGCCCGATCCACGTGAGCTTCGTTCCCGTGCGCTCACAGGCCGCGCTCACGCGGTCGGCTCGCTTGCGCGGCACGCACACGCACAGCTCGTAGTCTTCGCCGGCAGTCGCAGCAGCCTGCCAGGCGGGGATGCCCAGCGCCGCGGCGGTGCGCTCGGTCCGCTCGTCGATCGGCAGCTTGTCAAGTTCGAGCTCGAGCACCAGCCCGCTGGCCTGTGCGAGGTGCTCGGCGTCGGTCGCCAGCCCGTCGGAGAGGTCGATCATCGCGTGCACCCCGGCAGGCGCGATGGCCCGTCCCTCGCGTAGGCGCGGCATCGACCTTTTGGCTCTGGTACCAAGCGTGCCCGTGACGCCGACGAGGTCGCCGGGCCGCGCCCCGTCGCGGCCGATCAGCTTCTGGTCGCGCTCGGCCCAGCCCACGATCGTCACGCTCGCAAACAGCATGGGAGCGCTGACGACGTCGCCGCCGGCGATCGTAGTGCCCGTGAGCTCGGCGAGCTCCTCGGCCCCGAGCATCAACTCGAGCGCCTGGGCCTCGCTGACGTGTGCGGGAATCCCCAGCGCAACGTAGGCCTCGCCCGTCTGTGCCCCCATCGCCGCGATGTCGGACAGCCCCCCTGCCAGCGCCTTCCAGCCGATGTCCTGAAAGCTCAGCTCGGGGTCGTCGAGGTTGAAGTGCGTACCCTCGACGACTGTATCCACGGTCGTCACACAAAGCTTCAGCGCTTTGACGATGGTCGCGTCGTCGCCGATACCGCGCACGAAGCGCCCGCCGCGCACTTTCATGGCGGCGGTAATCGATTCGATCAGAGAGAGCTCAGCTATGCCTGTGGACGATTCGCGGGCGGACCAGGTGAGACGGGCTGATGAGACGGATCAGGTGGGCGGCGGGTCTGGGTGGGACGTAATGGAGGGACGATTCGAGCGGATCGACGTGAGCGATGGATCAGCGGTGCCTGTAGACGATGCGGGCACGATCCAGGTCATAGGGAGATAGCTCGCAGCGGACGCGGTCTCCCGGCAGGATGCGGATGCGAAAGCGTCTCATCTTGCCCGCCACGTGCCCGAGCACCACGTGATCGTTGTCGAGCTTGACGCGGAACATCGCATTCGGCAGCGCCTCGATCACCTCGCCCTCGAATTCGACCTTGTCTTCCTTTGCCACGAGTCTTTAGTCCTGTCCGGGTCCATCCAGCGTTCTATTCGCCGACCCTGTATTGAAGTTTGCACCGTCAAACTACCAGCGTCGGCGTGTCGGGGCCGCGCCAAAGCGGATATCAGTGCGTGGTGGGTTCGGCGCCGCCGGTCCCACCGACAGGCGGCGGCGTTGCTTTGGGTGTCGGCGAGGGAGTCGGTTGTGTCGGTTCGCGCACCTGCGGAGTTGGCGCCGGTCGAGGGCTTTCGACGTGTTTGCTTTCGCCATTACCGGCGCCCGCGGGTGGTTCAGGCGTGGCTGCGTCGTGTTCGCCAGGAGTGCTTTTGCCTGTGTGGGTTTTGCTTTTGTGAGCGCTGTCTTTTTCCAGCGGGACGCCTTCGGGTGATTCGCTGGTCGAGACGCGGCCTGTCGTCGCAAACTTGCCGAAGAAGGGTTGATAGGAGATCGGTTCGGTGGGCGCCGGGAATTCCGTGCAAGGCTGGCCTTCGGTGACCGCGGCCATGTAGGCGTGCCAGATTTCCGCGGCCAGATAGCCCCCCTGCTGCTCCTGGCCGTGGACGTCGGTCATCGGGATCGCCTTTTTGGGGTAGCCCATCCAAACCGAGGTCGAATAGTCGGGCATGTACCCGTCCAGCCAGGCGTCGGTGAATTCGTTCGTGGTGCCGGTCTTGGCGGCGGTGGGGCAGTCGATCGCCGAACGCACGGCAGTGCCCTCGAGCACGTTCTCGTGCAGGATCGTCGTCTCCTCCGATGTCACACCGTTGGAGAGCACCTTCACGCGGTGCGGCTTACCCCAACTGTCGTCGACGTGCCCGTCGGGAAACACGACCTTCGTAATCGCGATCGGCGTGTTGCGGTAGCCGCCGTCGGCGAGCGTCGCGTACACGTTGGCCATTTCCAAAGGACTGACGCCGTACTTCAGCCCGCCGAGCGCCTCCGAGGGAATGCTTTCCAGGTGCTCTTTGACGCCCATCTTGTAAGCCATCTGTGTGATCGTTTCCTCGCCAAGATCGGCCGCCAGCTGAGCGTAGACCGTGTTGTCCGAGGCGATGGTCGCCTGCACAAGGTTGATCGACTTGTTCAGTGAGGTGTTCTCGAACGTTTTGACTTCGTATTCGGGATATCCAGTCAGCCACCCTGGCTCCAGCGTGTGTGAGAGGTAATAGGTCGTGTTGGGATCCACGCCGCGCGAAAGCGCGTCGGCGAGGTCGATCGCCTTGAACGTCGAGCCGGCTTGGCGGCGGCCCTGGGAGGCAAGGTTGTACTGCGACTGGTCGTAGCTCTGCGACTCGGCCATCGCCTCGATGTCGCCGTTGTGCGGATCGATCGTGACGATCGCCGAGGCCGGGTCGCCTTCCTCGTCGAGTATCTGTTTGATCGCTTCGCGTGCCTCGCTCTGCATCCTCAGGTCGATCGTCGTGTACACCTTCAGACCGCCCTGCTCGACGGTGTTCGGGCCATAGTGTTTGATCAGCTGTTCGCGCACGTATTCGAAGAAGAAGTCTTCCTGGCGGCGCGAGTAGTAGTCGCCGTGGTGCACTTCAAGAGGCGCCGCTTGGGCGCTGGCCGCCTGGGCGTGGGTTATGTAGTGCAGTTCTGCCATCTTGCCCAGGACCTCGTTACGCCGCTGGCGCGCCACTTGTGGGTAGAGGAACGGGTTGTACTCCGAGGGTGCCTGCGGCAGGCCGGCCAGCAGCGCCTGCTGTTGCAGGTCGAGCTGGTAGGGACTCCTGTCGAAGAAGATCCTCGCGGCGGCCTCCACCCCGAGCGCCGTTCGTCCTTCGACTGTGCCGTAGGTGACGCTGTTGAGATAGTCGGTCAGGATCGATTGCTTGCTGTGGTGTTTGTTGTATTCGATCGCAAGCTTGGCCTCGTCGACCTTCTGTTTGAAGGTATGGGTATCGCTGCCGAGGTACAGGTTGCGCATCAACTGCATCGTGATCGTCGAGGCCCCTTGCAGAGTTTCGCCGTGCAGCACGTCCTTGACGGCTGAGCGGAAGATGCCGGTCACGTCGACCCCGTTGTTCTTGTAGAAGCGCTGGTCCTCGATCGCGACGGTCGCCTCGCGCAGCAGGTGCGGCATCTGCGCAGTGGTGATCGGCGTGCGCAACACGTCAGACTGGATCGCCCCGAGGCGCGTGCCGTTGGCGGCGTACACCTGGGAGGTGGCCCCGGCGAGCACGGGTTTGAGCGAGTCGAGACCGGGCGCCGACTGGGCCACAGAGAGGACATACCCGACCGCGGCGATCACGCCGATCACGGCCGCTCCGACTATGCCGGCGAGGCCGAGGAACACGATGCGCGACGGCCCGGTGCGGTTGCGCCGCCTACGGCGCTGTCTTGCTTGTCTTGACATCTCTGGTGCGGGGTGGGTGGGCCCCTTAATCTGACTGTACCGTCTCGCGGTGTGATCTCCTGCATGTAGCGTGGGCGATGACAGCCCTGACGTCAGCCTTCAGATGAGCTTCGAGACCGCCGAGCCCGCTATCGCAGAGCACCCAAGCGAGCACGCCTTTCAGGGCGGCGCTTCGGCGCGCGCTGCCGCCGGAGGGGGTGCCGAGACGACCGTCCCGCTGGGCGTCCAGGGCGATGCGGAATCGCGATGCCCCCCCCGCGCGCGCGGGGCATCGGCCTTTTCGACAGTCCCCATCTCCTTGCGACGCGGTCGGTCGGCCGCTGTGGGTGCACGCCTCGGCGCAGAGCAGACAGCCGCTCTGCGCGACGTTTGGCTTGCCTGTTGGAGTTCGCGCCTGCTCGTTTGGATTGCCGGTTCCGGCGCGGTCGCTGTGCTCGGCTCCGGACCGGTGCGCCATGCCTTCGACCCGCCTGGCGTCACACGCGGCTTCGGCTGGTTGGGCGACGTGCTTGCGGCCCCAGTCGCCCGTTGGGACGCGGCCTGGTATCTGGTGATCGCGCATTACGGCTATCGCCCGGAGTTCGGCGCGTTTACGGCGCCGCGCGATGCTTTCTTCCCGCTCTATCCGCTCGGGGTACACGCTCTCTCGGATGTCGGTCTTGCGCCCGTGATCGCTGGTGTGGCCTTCTCGATTGGCGCTTTCATGGCCGCTCTTTACGGGCTGCACCGCCTCACGACACTTGAAGTCGCCAGACTACGCCGTGCCCCGCTGGACAGCCGCGAGGTCGCCCGTCTCGCCGTCTTGCTGACGGCGTTCGCGCCGATGGCCTTCTATTTCTCGGCGATCTACAGCGAGTCGCTGTACCTCGCCCTGTCGGTGGGGTTGTTCCTCTGTGCGCGGCGCGGGCGTTGGGGCACCGCGGCGCTGCTCGGTGCGCTGGCCTCGGCCACGCGCAGCACCGGTGTGGTGCTGATCCTGCCTTTGCTTTTGCTCTACCTGTACGGCCCGCGTGAGGACCGCGAGCCAGAACGGGCGACGACGCGGCGCTCGGACGCTTTGGTCGCCGGCCACGCGCTGGCCGGCCGTGCCCGCTGGACGCTCGCGGGGTTCACGGACGCGCTGCGTCCCCGCTACCGGCTGCGCCGTGACGCGCTTTGGCTCGCGCTGGTGCCGCTCGGACTGGTTCTGTACATGGCTCATCTGGCGCTTGCCGGAGGCGATCCGCTGGCTCCGTTTCACGCCGAGGCCGTTTGGAAGCGGCATTTTGCCGGGCCCTATGGCGGCGTCTGGGACGGCGCCAAGGCCGCCTTTGCCGGCATGCGTCAGCTGCTGTCTTTCCAGCGCGGGCACAGCTACTACCCGGTGGCGGGCGGCAGTCCCTTCATCGACGCCGGCCACAACGTACTGCTATTCGCCTTCCTGCTTGTGGCGATACCGATGCTTGTCGGGGTTCTGCGTCTGCTGCCGCTTGCCTATGGGGCGTATGTGTTGGCGGCGCTTGTCCTGCCTCTGTCCTACCCTGTCGCGCCGCAGCCGCTGATGTCGTTGCCCCGCTTCTTGTTGGTGTTGTTCCCGTTGAACATATGGCTAGCCGTGACGCTTGGCTCGCGCCCGCGCGTCTTCGCGCGCGCCGTCCTTGTCCTCTCCGGCCTGGTGATGGCGTTCTTCGTCGGGGAGTTCTCGACCTGGCACTGGGTGGCGTGACGGGTATGGATGAGGATTTGTTCGACCCATCCGCGGAACGCGCGCGGTCGGGGCGTGGCCCCTTCTTGCCGGGACCAGGACCGGCGCCCGCCCCGCCCGTGGGAGAGCCCGATGGGCTGTTGCCGGCCAGCGGTGCCTCCCGTCTTGGGCCCGCGCCGAACGACTGGCCTATCTGGACTGGCTTCGTGGTGCTGCTCGCGGCGCTTGTGATCGCTGCGGTGGGCGGCTTGATCGTGGACATACCCGCGATTTTGTTTGGGGTGAAAATCTCCTCTGAACACACGCCGCCCGGGATCGAGTTCGCGGACACCGTGGTGCAGGAGGTCGCGTTCGTGTTGACCGCCGTGCTGTTCGCCCAGATTGGAGGACGCAAGGTGCGCTCTTGGCAGTTCGGCTACCGCTCGACCAATGCTCGGCGCGCTGCCCGGCTCACCGTGACCACGATCATCGTCTTCCTTGTCTTCAGCGTCGTCTGGGAGGCAGTGCTGAACGTGACAGAAAAGGACACGAAGCTGTTGGAAGCGCTTGGCACCAACGAAACGACTTTGCTGCTGGTGCTGAGCGCCTTGCTCACTACGGTCATCGCGCCGATCTGCGAGGAGACCCTGTTTCGTGGGTATATATTCGGGGCGCTCTCCAAATGGAGAGGTTGGCTGCCGGCGGCCGTCATGACCGGGATTCTGTTCGGCGGGGTGCACTTTGGCTCGGCTCCCGTGGAGGATCTTGTGCCGCTTGGCGTGCTCGGCTTTGCTCTGTGCCTGCTGTACCGGCGTACCGGCTCGTTGTATCCGTGCATTGCTCTGCACTCCCTGAACAACTCGTTCGCGTTTGGCGAGCTGGAGCACTGGGGTTGGTGGATCCCGTTGTTGATGGTCGGCGCGCTGGCGGCGATCTGGACGATCGCCATGCTCTTCCGGCGGATCGGCGTCATCTCCGGCGATCCTTCCGAGGCTGCCGTCGTGCTCAGCGCGTACGATCAGCGGTGATGAGGCTCCACCAAACTCGTTCGTTCGGCGCACTTGGCATTGCCGTTCTGTGCGCAGCCTGTCTGTCGTTGACTGCCCCAGGCTTGGCGGCCGCCGCTGCCAAACGACACACGGCGGTTCCTCGCTTGCCGCCGCCTGCTCCGCACACGTTGGCCTACCGCGTGATCCACATGCGTGGCAGTTTGCGTCTGGGCGCTCATGGGGACGCCGTGCGAATGCTCCAGAAGCAGCTTGCCCTGCGGCGCTATGAGGTGCCGGTCAATGGGGTCTTCGACGAAGCCACCGGCCGGGCCGTGCTGGCCTTCCGCAAGATCGTCGGCCTGCAGCGCGTCGAAACGGCCAATGCCGGCATCTTCCAGCGTCTGCGCAACGGAGCCGGTTATTACAGCGTGCGCTATCGGCGCGACGGCAACCACGTCGAGGCCAACCTGACCAAGCAGGTGCTCGTCGAGGTGCAGCACGGGCGCGTGCGGCGAATCTACACGATGAGCTCCGGCAAGCCCTCGACGCCCACCGTGCTCGGGCACTTCCAGGTGTATATGAAGACGCCGGGGACAAACTCCGAGGGAATGGTCGACTCCAACTACTTCATCCGCGGCTACGCGATCCACGGATACGCCGAAGTGCCTGTTTACGCCGCCAGCCATGGCTGTCTGCGCATCCCGATTCCAAATGCCGCCGAAGTGTATGCGTGGGTGCAGGTCGGCTACGACGTCGATGTCTACACCGAAGGCGGTGTCTTCTAGCGCTCGATCAGAGCCGGCCTGGCAGCAGGCGTGCCAGGAAGCTGAGGGCGAAGCCGTAGACGAGCAGCACCAGCAACGTGTCGACGATTTGGATCGTCCACTGGCTGTGCGAGCCCGACGTTATGCCCGCGAAGGGAGAGGCGAGCGTCGAGAAGGCTTGGTCCACCGCTTCATGCAGGCCGCTCTTGTGTCCGGTTTTTGGTTCGGTCGTTGATCCGCCGCTGGAGCCTTCCGCTGCGTTCACCTCTGCCTGCTGGCGGTTGGATCCGTTGCCGGCTTGTTCGACGGCGAACGTAATGAAGGACGCGAGCGCGATCAGGCAGATGACGATCGAGATCAGCCTCAGCAATCTGGCGAGCAATGGCAGCAGCACAGCCGCAGGTTAGCCTCAGTCCTGGACGCGCTTTGCGCAGTGGACGGATGTCATGGCGCAAGACCGTCTAGATTTGCCGGCAGTGTCCGGTCTTCAACCAGCCGCAGGTGCGCTCGACAGCGCCCGCACCGACCTGATCGCGCAACTGCGGGCGCATGCGCTCGTGATCGGCGAGGTCACGCTCACGAGCGGGGTCGTCGCCTCCTACTACGTGGACGCCAAGCGCGCGATCCTGCGACCTGAGGGCTTCCAAGCGCTTTCTGTTTTGCTGGCCGCACGCGCCGAGGAATGGCAGGCCACGGCCGTCGGCGGCATGACGATGGGCGCCGACGCGGTCGCCTGCGCGGCGCTTGCCGGCGGGGCGCAAGCCAAGGCTTTTTTCGTGCGCAAGGACGCCAAGGCACACGGCCTGCAGCGCCGCATCGAGGGCCCTTTGCTTGTCCCAGAGGACCGCTGCCTGGTGGTCGAGGACGTCGTGACCACCGGTGGCTCTACGCTGGCCGCAATAGCCGCTTTGCAAGAGGCCGGCCACACGATCTGCGGAGTGGTCTCGGTGCTCGACCGGCTTGCAGGGGGCGGCCCAGCGATCGAGACGGCGGCTGGCGCTCCTTACGTCGCGCTCACAACTATCGACGACGTCTATCCGGAGCGCGAGGAACGCTAGAGCCATCTCGCGGGTGGTCGTGTCGCGGCCGTTCCCAGTCGGCTCTGCGCCGGTAGCCTTGTCTATGAGCCCTCGTAGTCCAATGGATAAGACGACCGCCTCCTAAGCGGTAGATCCAGGTTCGACTCCTGGCGGGGGCATTCGGGCGGATTATCTGTGTCGGTGCGGGTTTCGGGGAGCTGGGTACTGAGAACAGTGCCGACGACTTGTGCTCGACTACCGCCTTTTCCCTGCCTAAACGTCGCGTTTGAGCCACGGTGCTGATGACCCTGGAAGCGTCGAGCTCGGCGCTATCTGGACCCGCCCGCAGGCGCCGCTTGGGCGGCGGGGGGTCTCGCGGCACCCCGTGGCAGTCGACCTCCGGGCGTGCAGGGCGAGCGCAAGCCTGGGCATAGCGATAGCGAGCTCGGCGGGCTGCTGAGAGCGAATAGCCAATCATCGCGTGAACGGCAAGCAGGGCGGCCGCAAGCGATTTAGTCTTGTTTGCTCAATCCATGTTATTTTCTAAGCGAGCGAATATGGCTAGATCAACGAACAACGAGATTCAGTTGGCGCTTGATCGCGCGCTGGACGGACTGGCGGTCGTCGAGGCTGTTGAGACCAAGGATGAGGTGGCGCGAGTGCTGATCCGCGGCAGCGCGCGTAACTATCGCCTGCGCGCGCTCTGGGCTGGCGCCGGGTGGCCGGCGGACGTCGATCGGGCGATCCGCCATCTCGGCGAAGAGTGGCCTCCGGATCTTGTCGTGGTGGCACGGAGCCTTTCTGCCGGCTCGCGGGAAATGCTCGAGCGCAGGGGTGCGAGCTGGGCCGACGGCAGCGGTGACGCACACATCGTCGCACGCGATCTGTTGGTCATGCGCGAGGCTAAGCAGCAACCTGGCGCTGACCGACGAGCTTTCTCTTGGTCGCCGTCCGCCGTTTCGATCGCTGAGGCGCTCTTGAACCGCAATTCGCCGTACGGCGTTCGGGCGACCGAGCTGGCGATGCTCACGGGCTGGTCGACACCGCAGATCTCACAGGTGCTGGGCGCGTTCGATGCCGAGGGCTGGACGACAAAGTGGGGGCCGCAACGAGGCCCGGGCGCGAGTCGCGAGGTCGCCGACGGGGCAAGGATGCTGGACGCCTGGGCCGAGGAGGTGTCAGCTGTCAAGCCCGAGCGGCGCTTCGCCGAGCGCATCTTCAACGACCCGATGCAGTTCCTCGTGGACGAGCTTGGTCCGGTTCTGGACAACCATGACATCGGCTGGGCGGTTACCGGCTGGGCCGCCGCCGAGCGGCTCGCGCCGTTCGCGACCGCCGTCCCAGCCTTGCAGGTCTATATCGAGGAGCGCGCTCTGCGGGGACCGTTGAGCCAGGCGATGCAGGACATCCCGGTTCGCGAGGTGGCGTCCGGCGGGCGCATCGAGTTTCGTAGCGCCGATTCGCATCTGCTGAAGCTCGCTGGGCGGCGCAATGGAATTCCTCTAGCGACTGCGCCACGCGTCTTCGCCGATCTCCAGGTGCTCGGCGGACGTGGCGAGGATGCAGCCATGCATCTGCGCGAGGAGGTCATCCTCAACAACCTGCGGCCGCGCCGGAGAAGGACCACTTCTGCGGATATGAGTGCCTGGGATAAGCGCTGCCGCAACCGACTGAAGAAGCGCGTCGCCGAGGAGCTCGGCCCCGTCGAGACCGTGTACGACAGCGGGACTTGGTCGGTCTCCTACTGGATTCCCGAGGTCACTCTGCCGTTCGGGGAGCTGCGGGACGCCTTGGTGGCGGTCGAGGGTCGCGAGACCGGATGGCCCCCGTGGTGGGTGCCAACGCGAGAGGGCATCCAGCCCGAGGTCCGACACAGTGCTATCGAGTGTTGGTTCCGCGACGATGCGGCGCGCAACTACGGACACGCGGACTTCTGGCGTGCCGAACCCGAACTCAAGCTGTTCCTGCTGCGCGGCTACCAGGAGGACGGCATCACAGGGATTCCCGGCTCGTCGCTCGATCCGGTGCTTCCAATCTGGCGCATGGCCGAATCGTTGCTGCACTCTGCCCGGATGGCCCGATACGTGGACGCCGATGACATCGAGTTCTTCGCGCGGTGGGACGGCCTCGAGGATCGGGAGTTGAGAACCGTGACGACCGATCGCTGGGACTTCGGGCCCGGGCACGTCGCGCACGACGACAGTATCGCGACGGTCGTGACCACGGGCCCCGAGGAGATCGAGCAGAATCTCCCGAGCGTGGTCCGTGCGCTGGTCTCCTCGCTCTTTGATGCCTTCGGGCTATTTGACCCGCCGGGATCGCTGTACGCGAAGGAGGTCGCCACCATGCTTGAGCGAAGCCGGGGTCAGACCGGTGGCTGATCCGACCATCGACGACGAACGTTCGCCGGCGGCGAGAGCACGTGCGGAGCGGGCACTGTGCACGCTCGTGGCATACATCGCGGACGACGACGACGTCCCCTTCATCGTCCTCGGTGGATTGATGCCGGAAATCCTCACCGAGGGCCGGGAGATCGGCCCATCGCACCTCGGCACAAGCGACGTGGACATGCTGCTGGTGGCCCATCTCGAACAAACCGACGGTTTGAGACGTATCGAGGCCGCGCTCGAAGTCGCTGGCTTCAGCACACAGCGGGGCGAGAACGGTTGGCGGTGGCGTGGCATCGTCGACGGCTTCGCGGTCAAGCTCGAGTTCCTTTGTGACCTTGACACCGAGCCTGAAGGCATCGTCGCGATTCCCGGTTGTCGGGTCCTGCGCGCCAACAACCTTCGCGGCACCGGTTACGTCGCGGTGGACTGGACAGTGCGGGAGCTGACCGCCGATCTCGCCGGCCTGGGTCCGACGACTGTGCGTGTGCGGTTCGCCGGGCTCCAGGGCTATCTGCTGACGAAGTGCGTTGCTGCCCGCTACCGCGGCAAGGACAAGGACCACTACGACCTTGTGTTCGTGCTCATTCACAACCGTGCCGGCGGCCCTAGCGCTGCGGCACGGCAACTGCTCGACGGCAAGCTAGCCGACAGGCTGCCGGCCTTGCGCTCAACGTTCCTGGAGGTGCGCGAACGCTTCTATTCGGTCACCAGTCCGGGCCCCAAGGGCTTCGCGACCGAATCGGCGCGCGCCGATCCATCGGCCCCGCAGGACGAGAACCGCGCGCTGGCTGTAGCCGCCGTCAACGAGTTCATCGAAGATCTGCTGAGAGGCGGATAGCCATGCGCCCTGGAGACGCGGTCTTCCAAGGACAGGAGGGTCTGCCAACGTGGGCGGTCACCCTGATTCGCGAGCTGGGCAGAGGAGGGAAGGAAACCTCACCGCATCTTCTGACGCCGCTTGCGGCCTTGGATGAGGTGATGGCGACGGCTAGATCCGTGGCCGGCGGCCGCAGCCAGATACGCGAGGCGGATCGCCTGTCGCTGGGGAAGGACGTCTCGGCGAGCCTGAAGAGTCTCGGCCCAGCTGTTCAGAAGGTCAGTGGCCCGGTCCTGCGCGCGTTTCAGTCTGATGATTTGCGACGACTCCCTCAGCTCCTTGCGGATGTAGATGGCGCCCGGCGCGCGCGGAGCTCGGCGAAGTCCCTGATCGCTGAGCTCCTGCTCCCACGCACGTCGCGTGCGGCGTGGGACGACGTGGTGCAGGCGTTTGAGACCGCTACGCCGTTTGAGACGTGCACTGTTCGCGTCGCTCAGCTTCGCGAGATCTCGGCTCGGCGTGGGCAGAGTTGGGATGCGGTCGAGGGCCGGCTCGTGGGCCTGTTGAGCGACCGGCTTCTCTACGTCGCACAGGCGGGCGCGGTCGATGTCGAGGTTGCCAACGAGAACCTCAACGATCCGGCCGGTCTCTCGCTGGAGCGAAGGATCGAACTGTGTCGAGCGGTGGTCAGCGACGCCCCGGTCGAGGAGCATTCGATCGTTTGGATGATCTTTGGCCACGCGGCTCTGCGCGCGGCGTTTCTCCGCACGGGACCGGTGCAGTTCTTCAACGGTGACCTACCACTAACTGCGATCCGCGATGGCTGTCCGGCGTTGGAAACGCCCGACTTCGAACGCCCGGCGGAGCTTGAGCATCCGATGGCCGAGACGTTCTTCGACGAGCTTCCGGAACGGCCGTTCGTGTTCGCGCGTGTTGATGTCGACTCGCGGCACGTCGCGGACGTCAGAAGGTTCGCTAGGGATCTGGTCTCCGGTCTGGTGGAGGTCGCCCACCGAGATGCAGCGTGGCTGTTGTTTGAGGGTGAGGCCGTCTTCACCGCAGGCCAGTGGTGGGGTGCGATGGGCTTCGGCGATCCCAGACAGATTCTCGATCGGGACGATCCGAGGTACGACCGCACGGGCGAGTTCCTCGAAGAGCTCAAGCCTGGCATTGTCGAGCGGCTGGTGGCCGGTGATGAGCCGACTGCGACTGCACTGACGCAGCGCCGATGGGAGCGGACCGTTGCGGCGGCAGAGGACCCTGCGCAGCGCCTTACGCTCGCGATGCGGACGCTCGAGGAGGCGCTGCCCATCGGGCGAGCCACAGGCGGATCGGTGCGTGAATCGTGCGAGCGCTACCTGATGGAGACGTGGAGTATGGGCACGCTCCACGGACAGCTGCACGATGCCGCCTATTACGGCACCAGTTCGGCGCTTTGGCTGGGCGCCTCGCGCGACCGCACGGAGCTCCGCAACGCGATCTTGCCGTCGACCGGCGACCTGTCGTTCACGTTCAAGCCGGGGATGTTCATGGAGCGCATCGCCGAGGTACTCAGCGGGCTCGATGAGTTGACGATGCAGCACCGGATGGTCGCTGAGGCGGCGGATTGGGTGTCTAGCGCGAGCGCGATGGACGCCCACATAGAGGAACTCGATGGACGCTTCAGGCGTCTGCTGGCGCGCACGATCCGCCAGCGTAACGCCGTCGTACACGGCGCCCAGATCGTCCCTCAGGTGATTGCGAGCTGCGAGCCTTTCATCCGAGAGCTCTGCGGGCAGGTGGTCGCTCAGGCTCTCGCCGCAGCCGCCGATGGAGAGGACCCCGTCGACCGACTCGAGAGAGCGCGTGCGGCCTGGCTACGACAGCGGGCTGCGCTGAGAGATGGGAAGCAGCCGGCTTCAGTTGTGTTCGCCGGCCCGCTGACCGAGGACTGAAGGGCCGGGCGAAGCTCGGACACCACACCTCCGCTGATGCGACGACCGAAATGCAACGATCCCGATCGCCCGCACGATCGGACCTGCTTCGGATCAGGACGGGCCTCTGGCGCCACTGGTCGGCGGCCCCGCTTCGCGCGGATAGCAGGACGCGGTGCCTGCTTCCCTGCGCGAGCTCCGGACGAAGCTCGGATGTCTCGTCGGCTGGCGAGCTGGCGCCTGCTTTCAGCGCGAAGCGCCATCCGCTCCATGGCCCTTTGCTCTTTGCCGATGGCGCGAGCCTGTTTAGGCGGTGGACATAAAACCCCGCCTAAACCCAGCCCAATCGTGCCCTATCGCCGGGTATATCCACACTGGGACGACGGCCGAAACCGTTCCTGCGCCTAGCGATACGCCTAATCCGACAGCCCACGTCCTTCGTCCTCCTAAGCGGTAGATCCAGGTTCGACTCCTGGCGGGGGCATGGGGGCAATCGCTTGTGTTGGTAAGGGCTTCTGAGGGTCAGGCGCTTGGGGTACTGGTCAAGCGCGGGGTCTTCGCCTCGATTCTAGCGGTGCCCGCAAACCCACACGCCGAGCTAGAAACCGTCAGCAGTCTTATGGGGATACGGAACTTGCGAAGTGCCGTGGTGCTTGACGTAGTCCCACAGCCTGGCGAGGCCTTGCTCCGGCGAGTAGAGCAGGAAGGTTGCCGAGTACCTCTACGAACATGCGCCGTCACTCCAGGCGATATCCGCGAAGCGATCTACGCAGCATGCGTCGCGCGCAAGGATGCCTGCCGGTCGTCCGCTTGTGGTCGAGCTCTGCGGTGCTGCGGTGCTCGGCTGGGGCTCTCAGCTGGTCCAGAGCAATCTGCCGGGCACCTGTGCGTCCTCGTCGA